>Ga0265299_10000144_pt1 | contig 96621 bp, 92 predicted proteins | sample AusTroGonzalo_MG_4_FD_193485 | JGI IMG/M metagenome (GOLD analysis project Ga0265299, IMG submission 193485) | Bovine rumen microbial communities from tropical cattle in Woodstock, Queensland, Australia - Gonzalo_02 | ecosystem: Host-associated > Mammals > Digestive system > Stomach > Rumen ... | reverse complement strand
AGCATTGTTTTTATTTTATTCGCATATTTTCCATCTTCAAATCCTTCTGCATAATCTATTATTTTCCTTTTGATAGATTGTGCTTCTTGATAAGAATCAAACATTTGATCTTCACTCGTTTCTTGTTTAGATGTAATATCTATCATTGTTATTCTTTGGTTGTTTTGATACATTGGAGTATCTATTGAACCTTTATGAAATGTAGCTTCTGGATTCTCTGCACATTTTCTTGCCCATACTTTACGTTCTTCAGTAATACTTTTTCTAGCTAAATTCAAAAAGTCAGAATACTTCTTATAAGTCTTTTTTACTTTAGTAGCTTTCTTTAGATTTTCCGGAAAGAACCATCTATCTCTATAAAAGTTTGAAAAGTAATAGTATTTAACTAAAAAATGAGAGATCCAATCTTCTTGATCTCCCCAAGCATTAGCCATTTTAAACCCGTTATATTTGAAATATTGTTCCATATCATTCCTAACAGATTCAACAACACGATCATATACTTCAACAGAAATATTGATAGATGGTTGTTTTTTTATCATCTGATCAAGTAATTCTGTTGGAGTTTTTGTTTTTTTGAATTTTTTTATATAAGATTCTAAATCACTTTCATCTAAACATAAATATATTTTCAAATTAGTGTTTGTATCACATGCCATTTTGAATGATTCAATGTCTTTACCGTCTGACCCTATAAAATCTATCAAATATGCTATTGTTTGTGTTTTTTTCATTTTTATATTCTCTCTTATTGGTTTTCAAAATTGACCTTATAAACAGCCTCGACGGTTTTTTCTAATAATGTCAAATTTTTATATGGTGGGTGTATAACAATATCTGGTGCGACATCTGCCCACTTATATTCTGATTCATGAATGTTTTTTGGTATTGTGTGTTTTATTCTATAATCCTCAAACCATTTTGGTGTTTTACCACAAAAGACGTGCCAAATTTTACCACCATGCCGCCTTATCATTTCTGCTTCGTTTGGAAATCTAACATCAGTAATTAGAATATTTTTACCTTCTTTTTCAAGTTTATCTAATTCATATTCTAAACGAAAAACCCAAAAATCAGGACTAATATGATTTCTTATCACATCAGTACCAAAATTTTGCAATATTTTTCTTGGTGTTAGGTTTTCAATTCCAAGTTTTTCAGACCAGAATTCATTAGGTTTTTCACGCCATTCACGAGATTCTGTTGTATCACCTTCTAATAAATCTCTTGGTAAACCATACATTTCAGCTACAGCGTCTTTCATGGCTTTAGCAAACGATATTTTTACCCAATTTTCATGGTTTTTTGCTATAATATTTGCTGTACTATCTTTACCACTTCCAGCTAAACCACTAAATCCTATTATCATTTTTACTCCTTTTTTTTGTTTCTTTTATTTTATCTTTATAACTATAAAAAAAGAATTCTATAGTTGATAATAAAAACAATAACACCCAATAATGTATTGAATGAAATGTAAATATACCAAAATAATGTAAAAAAGTTGCTATACCTAATACTAATAAAATATCTGCCATATAATCCTCCTAAAACGGTATCCCTGTTACTTCCATATCTGCGGGTTTTGTTTTTTCTTCTTTTTTACCTGTTGCTATTTTTTCAATTTTTCTAATACCATCCTTGTTTTTTGATTTTGTTGGCACTTCTTTTTCTTTTGTTTTGGTTTTTAATTCTCCAAAACTAATATATATATACGAATTGCCATTTTTTGAATTTCTCAACCATGCTGCAACAGTTTTCTTCTCTCCATCTATTTCACACTCTCCCATATAACTTGGTAATTTAGAACCTTCTATAAATTTTGGATTCTTAAAAAGTCTACCTGTATTGTTTGCCAAGATATATTCCTTTTTATTTATTAAATTATAACATATTTTAATAGTTTTTCAAGTTTAATTTTTATCCTTGAAATACCATTTTTTCTTTTATTTCTCTATTTAGCACTTTTCTTTGATATTCTTCTAAATTTACTATCATTTCACCGTTCAAAAATAATCTAGATTCATCGCATTTACTGCCGGCAAGCATAACCCATTGACCTTCTTTGAATTTGTGTTCGCTTGGTAAATCTTCTTCTTCAAATTTTAGATATGTTTTTCCAGATAATTGAACATTGTAGAAATTATAGTCCCCATCCATTACTGTATACATACCATAATTTCCACCTGATTTACCTTTTTTCAACTCTCTTTTAGTAAGTATTCCACAAATTACAGCATTATCACGATCTTTGAGTTTTCTAAATTGTTCAAAGCTTATACATTTTTTATTTACTGTAAACTTATTTGTATCAATCGTAACAACTACACCTAGATATTCATTTTCTTTATCTTGTCTTGGTCTATTGATTAGTTTTTCATATTGATGTGTTATATATTCCAATTCTTGTTCTTTTGTTTCAATTCCTAATGCTTCTCTATCTGCTTTTTTCAATTTATTATTTTTGATATACCATTCTTTTATTTGATCTTCGCAATTCAAACTATCAAACGCACCTAATGTAACTAATGGATCAAGAACTCTTTTAGAAACACCAAATTCTTTTCCTCTGGTTACAAAATCATTAAAGTCTGCATAAGGTTGATTATCTTCTATCTTTTTGGAAATATCTTCACTTACTTGTTTGATATTTCTCATAGACCAGTAAACAATCTTATTCTGATCATCAAATTTGAAATTCCATCCACTCTTGTTTATATCAACACCAGCAAATCTATATCCCATACGTTTTGCCATTTTGATTGCTGTCTTAATTGAATATTTATCTTTTTCAGCATCCATAGTACTAAATGTAAAAGAAGCATGTAGAAAGTTCACTGGATAATAATATTTCAACCAAGCTGTCCAATATGTAAGAATAGAGTAACAATCTGCGTGAGCCTTACAAAAAGCATAACCAATCAAAGAATCATATAGATCGGATGCTTGTTTTTCTGATAGTCCATGCTTCTGTGCGTTCTCTACAAAAGTTGGTTTCATATCTGCACAGTATTGTAATGATTTATCGTCTTTTTTACCTGATGATTTTCTGAATTTATTGATGTCTTTAGGGCTGAATTCACCAAATTTACCAACAACATCCATCTTAATTTCATCATAGCATACAACATAGTTAGTTTTTGCCAATAAATCATCTAGTTCTTGAATACCATACTTCTGAGGTTGATTGAATTTATTGTTGATGTAATTGTCAATAGCCCCAGATTTGATTCCTGCAGGTCTATATAATGAATTTAAAGCACTCAAGTCTCCAAAACGATCTGGTTGAAGTCTTTTTAGATAATTCTTCATTCCACCAGATTCCATTTGAAAAACATTATCTGTATCTGCTGTGGCTAAAATGTGTTTGTAAACTTCTTTATCTGTAATATCAATAGCATCTAGGTCCACAGTTTTACCATATGTCTTTTTGATGTCTTCCAATATATGTGTCAAAAAAGTCAAAGTAGATAAACCAAGATAGTCAAACTTAATCAATCCTGTCTTGTGCACATCATCTTTATCAAATTGTGAGATCAAGAATTTTTTACCTTCTACTTCAGACATCATCATAGGACATACGTCACCAATTGGCCTGTTTGAAATAATAATACCTGCAGCATGTTTACCAGTTTGTCTTGGAAAGTCTAAAAAGTATTCAACATATTCAAACACTTCTCTATATTTACTAATGAATCCACCTGCAGTTTTATCTTTCTTTGCTTCATCTAATGATTCAAAAGATTCCCAATCAATTTTATTGGTTAATGCATTAGCTTCTGCAAAAGGAATCTTCAAAACCCTAGCACAGTCTTTGATGCATGATTTCATTTTCATTGTTGAGATGTTGCAAATCTGTGAAATCTTATCTGATCCATACTTTTGTTCTGTATATTTTATAACTTCTTCACGTCTAGCATCAGCAAAGTCAGAATCCACATCAGGACAACCATCAGGACCTTTTCTTCCAGCGTTATAGAATCTGTCAAAGCGTAATTCAAACTTCAAAGGATCAATACGTGTAATACCTAAAAGATAATTCATAAGACATCCTGCACCAGAATTATGCACAATTATATTATTAAGCATATAACTTGGATTATTTGCTATTGTAAGATCGTATACTGATAATTTTTCTTTATCATGTTTTATGATATTAGTAACAGGCAAAAACCAATAGTGCTCGTCTTGTAACAATATGTTTTTTTCACTATTGCTTTTTACTAATTTGTAACTTTCTTTGCAGTGATATCCTTCTTTGGTAGTAAATGATTTTCTAATACATATGCGTAATGGTTTATTCCCAACAATACTATTGGCAATTTTAAAACCACCAATCAAACTTTTTGATGTGTTATCAAAACATTCTCTATTTTGTTGTATGTCATAGTGTCCATCAGATTGTATCAAACCATGAATAAAACCATTGATATTTGTTTGATTTTGCAATAACAAATCATAATTCAATTGTTTTTCTTTATTTTTTTTAGAAATAAAATGTTCAGTAACAATATAATTAGTAAATATTTTACTATTTATATATAATTGAGATAATTTTTTATTTTTAGATTTGTTTTCATATAAAATATCATTACCAAGTTTTTTTGCAAAATTTTCAAATATTTTACGATTTTGACAATCTTTTGATGTTGTTGAGTTGATAGCAAGACCGATACAAAGATTATTCTTGCAAGTAAAACCATCGCCGTACAATAAGCCTAATAGCATATTGAATTCTTTATCATTTTCAATAAATCTTTTAATTTTTTTGATGACAACTTTACTAGATTGCACATGAGTACGCCATTCTTCTAAATTATTAAATGGAGTTAATGATAATATTTTATCAACTGTTGTTTGTTTTGTTTTTACTCTTCCATAAAAAGCTTTTCTAACGCAAGATACTGATATTTTCGCTTGTTTTGCGATTGTACGAATTGCATAAGGAGAACAATTATTTTGATTGCAAGCTTTTGCTTCATAAATATAATTATCATCATATTCATAGCCAAAAATATTATAATTATTTAAGTCTATAATTTTTTGTGTTGGTTGTTCAATATGTATTTTTGGTGAGCATAATAAATCTCCTATAACCAAATCTTGTGCTTGAATATATTCAATTTTATTATTTCTATTAACTAAAATTTTATGATCTTTAGTACAACGATTTTTGACACTGCCATTATAAAGATAATCAAATTCTATAGTTTCTTCATCTATATCATATTTATGTGTTTTTAATACTTGTTCAAATTTACCATCAGAAGTTATTACTTTATCATCTGTTGTTATATCATTAATATATTTCAATCCATGATTAGTAACCACCATTGCATCTTTAGTAAAACATCCTCGACCAGGCCCAGTCATAACATTATTTTCTCTGCACCAATTGAATACATCATATAACACTAAGAAGTAAGGAACAAACCCGTCATCATTCATAATCTTGAGTTCTTCTTTTACTCTTTCAATGTATTCTGGTTTTTTATCTAATCCTTTTTCTTTCATTGAATTCCATAATAAATGACGAATATAATCTAAATCGTCTTTATATTGTGAAGGTATTTCAATTTTAGGGAAGATACATTGTTCTGTTTCCATTTCAATCTTTTCTTCACCTAAGTATTTTTCTGTATTTGCAATAGCTTCAATGATTTTATCTTCTGGAAACTCTGGATGATATTGTTTGAAAAAGTTTAAGTATTCCTCAGCCGACATCATATAAATAGTGTCAGTCATACCAAGCTCAGGATCATCATCTGCCCATCCTGCTTTTGTCATTTGAATTAGGAATCTACGATATTTTGTTTCTGATTGCCAACACATATGAGCATCGTAAGTGGCTAATAATGGAATGTTTAGTTCTTCAGATATTTTCAATATACCAAGATTAGCTTTGCGTTGTTCATCAAGATTGTGGGGCATGATTTCAAGATAAAAGTTCTCACCGAATATATCTTTGAATTGTTGTGCCACTTTTTTAGCATTTTCGTAGTTATCGTTTATTATTTCATTAGCAATTAGACCTTTTATACATGCCGAAGAAACACGAATTCCCTTATTATTTTCTTGAAGCATTTTTAGGTCAATTTTTGGTTTGAAATAGAATCCATCAATATAAGATAAAGAAGAAAGCTTATATAATGTACTTAGCCCTTCTTGATTATATGCTACGATAGTCAAGTGGTATGAAGCTCTGTGATCTGAATCTTTTTGTGTAGCATCTTCAATATAATAAAACTCTTCGCCTGGATACAGAGTCATTTCTTCTTTTTGTAATGCTGAATTGAATCTAATAACATGAAGAACGTTGCCGTGATCAGTAACAGCGGTTTTATTTAGGCCAAGTTCTTTCATTCTTTTGGTTAAATTTTTAGGAGAAATAACTGAGTCACCAAGAGAAAACCAAGAGTGTAAATGGCAAGGATATAAAATTGGCAAATCAGACATAACCTTCTCCTATTGTTACCGTTTTTACCATTATACAGAATTTAATGCTTTATACAAGTTTAATATTACTCAGCACCGTTGTATAATTTTTCAATACTGATCCACAAGTCTTGATTATCCAAATTTTCAAGATATGGCTCTAATACGGATTGCACTTCTTCTAATGATAATTTACCTTTGAGTTTTAGTGCAGCAACAATTCTTGGAACATTTGCGTGTCTATTTCCATCATTGAAGCTTCCCTTTTTCTCTTCAGATCTTATATAGTTAGCAACGAATTTATGATCAGCACCCTTATTTAGATCTTTTATTGAATCTATAATACGTAATAATTTTGTGGTTGCATCAGTATTAGTATTTTTCTTTTCAGCTAAAAAATAATCATACCAATCATCACATTTGAATCTATTTTCGTTACTATAAAAGATTAATTCCTGCCACTTACCTTTTTCTTTTCTATAAACATTATTTGCTCTGGTAAGTCTTGAACTATCAGTGCATTGAGTATCATAACCAACCAATCCTAATGACTTTGCTATAAATTGGTGCATAAACTTATATTCTTCTTTATTTTGTGGCTCTCTAGTTGACCAAAGCTCTATAATATGATGAATAGATTTTGAACCAGAGAAAACAGCTCTTTGTAATACACCTTTTTGAATTAGTTGCTTTGTATAAACTGATTGTTGTTCTAAAGGTAAATTATCCCATTCATACAAAAATCTTACCTTCTTTGTATTAGCCATAACTCTAGGAACTTTATATCCTTCTGGTGGTGTATCTGATAGTAAATTATTTAGAACATTGAATTCGCCATTTTTATCATCTTCACCCCATAGACCCCATCTTTTACCATATCTTACTTTTATATCTTCCATGGCCTTATGAAGTTTTGTTATATCATCATTATTGAATTTATTGTACACTATTACGGTTTCTACTGGATATTTTGCACCATAAGTAACAGATACGATTGGAGTCGTTGTTCTGTTTTTATTTAAATCTGCAAAATAAACTCCAGTCATCATTACTTACCTCCCAGTTGTTTTACATTTACTGCACCTTCTACTTCCTCTGTTGGATCGTATGGCGGAACTTCTTCAATTGTACATGTTCCTAGATCGTAATTCGTGTAGATAACTTCATTTTGGTGTCCAGTTCTTGCTTTTGCTGTATAAAATCTTGCCTTACCTAATTCTTTTTCACTTGAGTTACGGTTGATTGTTAGAAGGTTGTGGCTGTTGAATGCTTTCTTTGCCGATTCTGAAACTGCAGCCATAGAAACAACTTCACTACCTCTAATATCCCAACTTGCTCTTCCCAACTGTGTACCACTAATAACGGGAACCTTGAACATCTTTGCAATTTTTATCAAGTCAAAGCAAACTGTACCCAAAGCATCATAATTAGATTCTTCACTTCTGCCTTTTGGTTTTTCAATTGGTTGTAGTAAGTCCATATAATCAACAACAATAAAATCTGGTGTAAACCCTTCAGAACTTTTCAATCTCATCAAATACGCCATGATTGTTTGTGATGAAATTGTCTTATTGATATAGAATTTTACTTTTAAGTTTGATTCTAGTGTGTCTCTTACATTGACAGCGGCTGTTTGGAAATCTTCTTGGACTAAAGGATCTGGGTTCATCATTTCCCACCAAGTTTTATGAGTCAAAGAAGATACCACATTGGCCAGAGTTTCATCTTCGTCTAATTCCAATGTGATAAATACAACTTTCTTACCTTGTTTTAGTGCTTCAGCTGCAAAATAAGCCATAGAACGAGATTTACCAGATCCTGCAGAAGCCCCAATCAAACTCAATGTACCTCTAATCCAACCACCACCAATAGCTTCATCCAATCCTTTTAGTCCTGTAGAAACCATATTGACCTTATCATACTTTTTACCTAAGATTTGTGGAAGATTTAGAATATCACGTTTCAAATCCATACCAAGATCCAAACCAGAACCAACCGCTAAAGCTTTTTCCATAAGTGGTATTGCCTGTTCATAAGCGTCAGGATCCATTTTTAGAAGATTCACTGATTGTTGTAGTCCTTGACGGAATTTTTCTTTTTTGGCGAATTCTAATGCTCTTTCTTTTAGATAATCAATGCCTGCAGAAAAGTCATCAAGAGAATCATATAATCTTTCAATAACTTTGTCGTATAATACTTTCTGTTCTAGGTTTATTTTTTGATCATTATATACTTTAGTTGCACAGTCTTTCAATATGGGCATTTTTATATCTGTATTATATTTTTGCATCAGATATTTTACCCAATCAAAAATCTTACCATACATTTCGTTATCAAAAAATCTGGCTTCTATAATTTCTAACCCAACAGAAGTAGCCCATTGGTAATCTTGTACACAGAGTTGAAGTATTTTGAATTGCAACTCTTCATCGAAATCAAACTTTGCTGTGTCATCATTCATTTAGTACCTCCTGCAATTTGTTACTTCAATCTATACCAAGGACTACCAGGTGTGATAATTTTTGATAATGATTTGAATTCTAGTTCCCTTATTATATCAGCTGCTTCGTCAAAATCCAAGTTAAGAATTTCATTTAAGCTTTCGTTTAATATCGTAGAAATCTGAGCCCTACGGAAGTCAACAAGGTTTTTATTTCTTTCATAGATTAATTTATTCTCTGGATTTTTAATATTAATTAGGTTTTTATGTCTTCCCAATTCAATATTATCAACTAAATCTCCAAGTTCTTCCCATAATGTTTCTGAATCTGGATCTATATTGTTTTTTATAGCTTCGTTTATCAATAATTTAATAGCTTTTTCGCCACACCCATAAATAACAGATGGAATATTATCACTTTTATCTCCCAACATTGTTTTTTGAAAGACGAACCAATTAGCTGGAATATTTTGTGTTTGTAAAAAGTTTTGTGCTGTAATAATTTCTCCTGCCATAGCTCTATAAACTGTAGCATCTGGAAAAAGGTTTATTAATTGTAACCAGTCTTTATCATCAGTCATAAATACGAGGTTGGATTGGCCATATAGTTGTTTACCTAGTTGATACCCCATATCGTCACCTTCAGCATTTTCATTATATATTACGTGCATGCTAAATTTTGGTGCGATCTCTTTTGTTTTATTTATAGTCCACTTGATAGTTTCTTTTCTAGACCAACCATGTTCATCTGGTGTTATATAATCTTGGTATCTTTTATTATCTGGATTGTGTTCTCTATTTGTTTTATATTCTGGATAGAGATCATGACGATATTTAGAAAAACCATCAAAAGCCATATATATCTTGTTTATTGTTGGATTTTCTTCTAATACTTTATTAATGGAAGATAAAACACCATATAAACCCTTTACTGGAAGATTTGATTTTGTGTATAGATCTTTTCCAGTTACTGATAGATTACGATAAATCAAGTGCGATGCATCTATTATAAGGGTTGTATTATTCATCATCTTCATATAACTCATTGTTTTTTATTTTTTCTGCTCTTTTTTCTGCTTTACTTTTTGAAAAATATAACTCAGACATTGGTGGAAGATCTGTTTTTAGAAATTCCTTATATACAACTTCTTCGACACCATTTATAGTAGGATGATAAAAAACAGTATCAAGTGGTATAAATTGTTGAGTAAAATAAGACAACTCTGAAAGTCTTGATGGCTGATAATCTGTTTCTTTTTTTGCCATTATATATTCTCCTCTGTTATCAGTTCTTGGCATAAAGCATAAAATTTTTCAGTCATTACATCTTTCATGATTGAGTGGCACATATATTTTTTACCATCAGGACCATCAATTTCTTTACCAATATAATTACGAAAAAATTCAGCTTCTAAAAAAGAGAAACCAGTAGCATTCACAATACTAACTTCAAAGATTTCATCTGTTGGGAATTTATAATCTTCTTGTTTCATGAATACTACTGGCATAATCTTTCCTTTTCTTTCAAACTTGTTTTTATTCATATTTCCAAGAAAATCCGCCTGCCATTTTTCTTTCACCACGACAGCATGCTGCGATATTCCCTTGTGATATGTTTGTTTTTCTGTGCGCATCAGATGTACCTTCAAATCTTGCAATAACAATATTATCTTTCAATTGAAGTACAGGTTTTGATTTTTTGTCTAGTTTTCCGGTTTTACCTTTCCATGGCATTGTTCGCCCTAATTCAGTAAAAGAATGTTTCATATTTTCACTTCTGGATGACCATTCTAGATTTTCAACTCGATTATCTGTTTTGTCACCATTTTTGTGATTGACTTCTTTTTTGTTTTCTGGATTTGGAATAAATGCTTCTGCAACCAATCTATGGACATTTTTTTGGTAATGTTTATTTCCAATTCCTAATCCACATAGCATATATCCACTGTTTGATTTATGTAATGATAATTTTTTTATTCTACCATTAACATTTACAAACTTCAAAACACGTCTAGAATATACATCACCATTATCTGTAATGTAATATCCTTCAAAACCTTTTATTGGTAATGCACGCATAAACTATTCCTTTATAATCCAATTGCTTTTCTATAAAGTTTTACAAGTTCATCGTTTTCATCTAATTCATCATTATCCATTTTACGAAGTTTTATCATTTGTTTGATCATCTTTGGATCATACCCTGATGATTTTGCTTCACTCATTACTTCTTTGATATCAGCAGCAATGTTTGCAGCATCTTCGTTTAGTTTTTCAACACGTTCAATGTAAGATAATAACTGTGCACCATCAATTTGTGAATTACTCATATAACACTCCTTTGTTTTGAGTTACATGAATTTTAGTGCATTTAATATTTTTCTCAAGTTTAATATTTATGTAAAATGAAAATTAATTGAAATTGTCTATTATTTTATTTGTTTGTTGACACATAAAGTATAAATCAGACATATAATCTTTCCAACTTTGTGCTAATGTATGTAATTCTTCAAGGTTTTCATAGTTAGTGTTTTGTGATAAGAATTCTGTTAATGTATTTTCTGTAATTTTAGCACCAGCCATTTTTGCTTTTTTTATTGCTTCTTGTGTTTGTTGTAATTTTGCTTTTTCTTTTGCTGATCTAACCTGTGCTTCAAATTTTTGTATTTGAGATTTGAAAAAAGCTAAATCAACCAGAATCATGTGTCTTTTGTCTGCTGTTTGTTTTCCAAAGTCTTTTATTTTACGAAGAAATTGAATAAATGCATCAATATCTTCTTCAACAAACATATACTGTAATTGTTTTCTTATCATATTATCGTTAAAAGCTTGTACTTTATCAAATGTATATAAAGAAGCATCCATTTTATTCTCCTTCTTCTGGTTGTTGTGCTTTTTCTAATAGTTCTTCTACAGTTATGTGTTTTGCTCTTGCTAATAATTCGCACTGTTCTTGATATTTTTCATTGCCCATATGAAAATGATGTTTAGAGCAAAGAGACACTAGATTGTTTTGATTCAATACGAGATCTGGTCTTTTACTTCTTAGATGTATATGATGGACTTGAGTTGCTTTCTTTTTACATACAACACATTTACCACCATCTGTTTCTAATCTTTTTTTACGAGCTTCTTCCCAGTCTTTTTTATATTGCTCATTTTGTTTTTTGATAGTTGTTCTTTTCAGTTGAGTGTGTTTTGTTTTTAGTGGACTCCTTTTAAGACCAGCACCCCTGGATTTCAATGGGGTGCGTTTCAAAGTATAATTCTTTTTAGGTCTCAAAGGTGTTCGTTTTAGCATTTTATCCTTCTACTTCGGTATCTTCTGCTTCAACAATGTCTTCTGCTTCACCGTTTGCTATTGATTCTTTAATTTTAGTAATGATCCGTTCTTTGATTTCTGGATTTTCGTGTAGCCATTGTTTGAACTTAGCTTCACCTTGACATCTAAAGTTTTCTGGTTCATATGAATAAAAACTTCCAGCTTTTTCAATCAAATTCAATTTTACACCTAGTTTGAATACTTCTGAATCAATTGAAATACCTTTATTATATTCAATTACGAACTCAGCAATACGAAATGGTGGAGCAACTTTATTTTTTACAACCTTCACTTTAGTTTCATTACCAACAGCTTCACCACGTTCTTCTAATGGTTTGGTTGTACGTGTAATATGAAGTCTTTGTGTTGCATAGAATTTCAAAGCTTCTCCACCAGATGTTGTCAAAGGTGAACCATACATAACACCAATTTTATTACGAGTCTGGTTTACGAACATAACTAAACAATTGGCTCTTGCTGCTGATTGTGCAATTTTCTTCAAACCTTGTGATAATAATCTAGCAGTAGTACCAATAAAGTTATCACCAATATTGCCTTCAAGTTCAGCACGTGGAATCATAGCAGCAACAGAATCAAATACAACAATATCAACAGCATTATTCTTCATCAAAATATTTGCCATTTCTAATGCTTGTTCACCTGAGTCTGGCTGTGAGAAAATCAATTCATCAACTTTTACGCCAAGCTTAGCTGCATATTCTAGATCTAAAGCGTTTTCCAAATCAAAATATGCCGCTTTACCACCTTGCTTTTGAACTTCGGCAACAGCATGTAAGCAGATTGTTGTTTTACCACAGCTTGGTTCTGAAAATAATTCAACAATACGACCTTTTGGATAACCCTTACCACCTAATGCCAAATCCAAACTTAATGAACCAGAAGATACATATTCCAATTCTTTACGAGCACTATTGTCTGTAAAATTGATAATAGCTTCTTTGCCAAACTGTTTTTGAATTTCTGACAATGCAGCTTTTAGACCAGCATCTTTACTTGATACTGCTTCTGTTGTTTCATCTTTTTTTACTGCCATTTTATAGTCCTTTTATATACTCTTTTTTATTTGGGTGCCGATTTTATAAATATTGTTCGACACCCTTATTATTAGTCAGGATATATTTGTGTCCGTCCTAACTATCGGACACAGTTAAAAGGGATTTCATCCGTCACCACTGTTTCTGTAACTTGAGGTTGATACATAGCAGCTTGTGGTGTAACAGGAGCAGCAGCAGCGGCACTTGCATATGAATCTACTTGTGGTTTATTCCATGTAGATGTTTGTTGTTGAATTGCTTCTGCTGTTGTTTGGGTTGGAGTAGCATTTTTCTTAGCAACAATATCTGCTTTGATGCTTTCCAAAATCTGTTTTACTTTGATTGTTTGTTCATCTGATGGCATACGGAACAATTCTGCTGTTGTAATATCTTCATTTTCTTTTTGAACTTTTTCTACAACATCAGTAGGAGCATTCCAAAGGTTGAAGGCAACTGAATCTGGTAACACTTCACGATTCCATTTGCCATTGTCTGTATCACGTGAGAATTTGATGATACTACCCTTTGTCCAATCAGTGAAGTTTGGCTTTTCTGGATTGATATATTCATCAACCAACCAGGTAATTAACGCTGTACCATTCTGTTGTAATAATGAAATATGACTTCTATCCCAATCATGTTTCAAATCTGTATCGATAACAACACACTTTACGGTTGAAGATAAACGTGGGCGGAAGATATTTTCTGGTCCAAATCTCCCATCTTTTGACATATCTTCTTCAGTATAACCCAATGCTTTCAATTCTCTTTGCATTTTACATACTGGACATTCGACACCAGATTCTGGGAATGTTTTTTCTGGACATTGATAACGGACTTTTTCACCATTATATTCCAACCAGTGTGCACCAGAAGAGAAAGCACCGCCAATTTTCTTATTTTCTTTTGAATTAGCTGGGAACACACGGAATTTGATCATTTTTTTATAATCACGTGTATTTACCCAATCAATATTATTTTGTTGTTGTTCATTTGTAGTTTCTGTAGTTTTAGTAGCGTATCTATTTACCATATCTTGATTGATTTCTTTTTCCATAGTATTATCCTTAGGTTTTAGTTTTATTTTACGTCTATATTTTATTCTAATTTAATATAATTTTCAAGTTTAATTTACGTGGAGCTCCTTTTTATTTTCTTGCCCTTGCTATTAGGTCTAATCCGATTTCAATTAATTCTTGTTTATCTTCTGCTGGCACTTTAGATTCTTCGATAAACCTGTGTAAAATTTCTTCTTCTGATTCGTTTTCAATATTTTCTTGCTGATTTTGTTTTCTTTTTAGACTTATTTTTTGTACATCTATCATAATTTCTGCCCCTTTGAATTTTTTTAGGTATTCTCTTGTTATATTGTGTATTTTTAGTATGTTTTCTGATGATATTACTACTTTTACATAATTATTTGAATCTAGATCTTTTACTTTATCTATATTATCATCATCAAAAGTATACCAAGAAGGAACTGTAAAGTATTTTCTGGCGTATGTATTATTTTCATCGTTATATATAATCATTGAACCACCACCAGGATCTTTAAAAGACGTTTTATGACAAGAACCAGCTACTATTATATTGCTTGCTGGGGTTTGTGGAACGTGATAATGACCTTGTAATACTGATTTGAATTGAGTAAGTGTTTTAATTGATGCGCCATGAGAAGAAGTTAGACCATTCCCCAGAGGTACATCTTTCAATTCAAGGTGAGAGAAGACTATTTTATTTTGTTTGTCTTTAATCCCTTCTAAAAAATTATTTGCTTCTTCATCATCATAAGCATATGGCATAAACACATAATTACCAATTTCTTTGAATGTATCCACGACTTCAACATTTTTATAAGTTTTGAATGTGATTAGTTTGTGAAATCCTTGAATGTTACTTGCGATATCATGGTTTCCAGGTATCATATAAAAAGTGATTCCTTGTTTGATACATTCTTCTTGGATCATTAATATACATTTGGTTGCACAAGCTAGATCAGATGTTGAAATGCTGTTGCCAACCTTATGAAACAAATCACCACCAAAAACCACAGCATCAAATTTATATTGTGGATCTTTTAATGTATCAACAATTTCTTGGCAACATTGAATGGCTGTCATTTGTCGAACAGTGAATCCAGTTTCTGTTGCTGTGCTGAATGTTGCTGTTTCATTTATATGTATATCTGTAAAAAATAGAATCATTATCTAATCCTTATTGTATATAACTTCAAAAGTGTGTCCAGCAGCGGTATTTTGAACACCATCTAACATGTCTTGTATTCTTTTTTTTGTAATATTGAAATGTTTGCACGCTTGCCTTATTGATTTAAATATCTCACCAGTTTCAATACACCGAATTGTTTTTCTTTTATTTGATTTTTTTTCCGTGTGAAGCCCTAATGAATGTTTGATATTATGACTCTGTGTGCACCATTCAAGATTCTCAATACAATTATTTTGTTTGTTTTCATCAATATGATTTACTTGTGGATAGTTGTTCGGATTTGGTATAAAAGCCTCTGCAACAAGTCTGTGAGCTCTGCGATAGTGACGCAAATTATTATAAGACAAACAATATCTGATATAACTTTTTGTTTCACCATTTTTTGATCTTTCTAATTTAGGTTTAAGGTTTATTTTAGTTCCAACTCTCCTACAATTACCTAAATTAGATATTTCATATTTATCACACTCTACAACTGGTTTCCAGATTTCTTCTGCCATGTTTTCCTCTCTTATTTATATTCAATTCTTGTAAATCCATTTTGTTTTGTTGCTACTAATTTATTTGGAATATTTGAAGACACCATTTCGTTATTTGTTATCCACCATGCCGTTTGGAAATTATCTTGTCTATCATCAATAACTTCTAACAACTGTCTTACACCTTCAGGATCTAGTGCACTTTCAATTTCATCAAACACACAAAGATTGAAGCTGAATAAAGATGTGGACTGTAATAAATCATAAACAGCAAGAGCAACGCATAGATTTACTCTCTTACGTTCTCCACCTGATAGATTTGTTACTGGCTTTACTACACCATCCTCTTCAAACACTATATCAATAACATTTTTTTCTACAGTAGGTGGTACAAGATATAATTCAGCACATTCAAAAAACTTAGGAATATATGACTTTAGACAATGGTTGATATATGCAATGTCTTTAGCTAATAATCCACCTCTGAAATTGCCTTTTGGACCTAGAGCATCATAGAAGAATTTAGCCAATGTTTTTCTTTTTTCTAATTTTTTGATTTTGGCTTCGTTTACACCTTTTTCTTGTTCAAGGCGTTCCATTTCTGCTTTATATTTTTCAGCTTGGTCTTTTATCTCATTTAATCTATTATCAGTTGAGTTTTTTTGCTCATTCATCACTGCTATTTTAGATTGAATGTTAAATATGATAGAATTTAGGTTTTCAGTTTTACCTTTTGCCTCTTTTTGTGCTGTTTTTATATTATTTAGGTCAGCAGTTAGAGTATTTATTTCATCCTGTATGTTTTTTACTGATTTTTGGTATTCATTGTCTGCAACTATAAGCTCTTCAGAACACTTTTTTTCATTTTCTTGGATGATTTCCTTATGTTTTGTTTTTTGCGTTTCTACGGTCAAAAAATTGGCTTTTATAGAGGTTTTTTCATCTTCTTTTTGCTTGATTTTTTGTAATAATTGTTCACGTTGACTATTTTTTTCATTAATTTCATCATTTGTCCTGTCCAATTTACGATTACATGTTGGGCAAGTGTCGTTTGTGAACCATTTTTGTATAGTATCGATATCTGAACGCAAATTTCTAGTCTCAAAATCAATAGTCATTATATCTTTTTCTAATTTTGATGACTGTGTTTGTAATTCTGAGATAAGATTGTTGATTTCAGAGTTTTTATTTTTGTATTTTTCTCTGATTTTATCTTTATTTGCATTATGTTCTATCAATTTGTCTTGTATTTCTTGATTTTTCTTGCCAATTTTTATATCAAGTTCAGAAATCATACTATCATAGTTTTCATTCCCGACTTCTGATAGGTCTTTTTTTGCTTTTTCTAGTGCTTCTTGTAATTCTTTTATCTTTTCTTCAGAGTTTTCGTCACTTACTTTCTGTTTTTCTTCTAAATATTTCACTCTTAGATCACTTACAAGCCCAGCATAAGTATTAATTGACCCCTGACTTTGATTTATTAGCCCTGTATATTCTTTTATTTCTGTATCTAGGGCTTTTATATCCACATTTGACTCTGCTCTTACTTTTTCCCATATAGTATAATCCCTAATAGACTCTAACATTGATATGCGGTCTTTAGGAGTTAGATCAGCAAAATTAGATTTCATGTCAGAAGTTAGAATTATAGTACTCTTCAAAACATCAAAATTTACCTTCAAGAGTTGATTTATCCGTTCTTGAGTATCTGCTACCTTATGACAACTTAGATCCTGCCCATTGATAGTTAGAAAGAGGTTATTGCCATGTTCTTTATCTTTACGGCAACGCATTATAACTACTTCACCTTTATCTGTATCAAATGTGCACTCAACTTTACAATCTTTGCCTTCTTGAATATTTACAACGTCATCTGCTAATGCTTCTCCACCTAAGGAATTACCAGTTAAACACCACCATAAAGCATAAACAGTAGAAGATTTACCAGCACCATTGAAAGTAGCAGGTTGATCTAAATTTTTACCAATGACAGCATATAACCCATCTTTTATTTCTAGATCAACTTTTTTTATACTACGAAAATTTTGAATGTATAATCTATTTAAGTGAAAATTTGACACAGGACACCTTCTAACAATATTGTGGATCGTAACCGTTGAATCTTTCTCTGTTGGCTTTTCTTATTTCTTTACGTTTCTTCTCATTATCTGCATTTATTTCTTTTTGCTCATCTGCAGTATGAAAACACGCATTGAACCAATCTAAGTGTTTTTTACAACGTTCTGCATTATTGAAAATCATAGCATAGGTTTCTGGATCTTTTTCTTTTCTTAATCCACGTGGCACAGTATTTTCAACACGAACTACAAAACCATATTGTTTCTTTAGTTGTGATGCGTCTTTTATATCTGGATCATTTTGCCAATTTACATACATAACCAAATACTCTCTCCAACGATAAACTACATCTCTACCTTCAGGAATTTCAGGTACACAATTTAAAAAGTATTTGATGTTTTGAGTTTTTAGTGTGGCCCCTCTAATTTGTTTTGTAATTATATTATTTTTTTCTTTTAGTTCACGTAATCTTTTTAATGTTGCACTCTTTTCTTTAGTCTTAAGTTTACACATCAAGTTCATGCAATACTCCTTTTTCTTACATGTGTTATTATAGTTAAATTTAATGTGAAAAGCAAATATTTAATGTCAAAAACTTATAAAATATCTAAAATAGCACGAAATGACTCAACATCTTTAAATGAGTGCTTTTCGTTGTTGTAAATCAAAGTATATCTATCCAAATTGTCAATTATTAAAATCATACTAGAAAAAGAATCAAGTTTTAATGTATTTGGTTTTTTATTTCCAACATAATTTTCTACTATCACTTTTTTACTAGCTGTTTTACATAACCCTGATAATAATGAAAAATAAAATTCAGATGGTTTCTTCCTTTCATTTAGTTGTATGCTGATGCTCTCTATCTCAAACTTCGCACCAATAAAACTAAAAACTTCATCTAATTCTACTATGTCTACTGGAGAGTTTTCTAAATTTGACAGCGGATTGATTAATATTCTTATCTTTTGTTTATTCATCGCTATCTATTTCTTCTTGTTTCTTCTTCAATAATAGTTGTTTACCTCTTTTATAGGCTTTTAAATCTTCACTACCATAAATACCTTCAGACCTAACCTTATTACACTTGTCAACCTCTTTCACAAACTCCATCAAGGCTTCCTTCTCGTTTGTATATAGGTTTTCTTTTCTAATACCCAAAATACTGTCATCTAAAAAAACTATATTCTCTTCTTCTTTGGAAATTTTGCCCTTCTTCCAATGTGGGACTTTACAATTAATAATCTTAAATGCGTAATAGTTCTTTTTATTGGTTGTAGTCATAAAAAACTCTCCTTTTGAATATATATAATAGAACTACTTAAAAATAAAAATGCCCAAGAAAAATCTCAGGCATTATTTTATTAGGATCCTGTAACCACTAATCTTGCGTCATTGATCCAAGTATAAGTACCATTATCAACATATAAGTGGTAAACCCCATCAGCTTGTGGTAATGCTGGTAAATACGTTGGTGTTTTTACATACAATCCATCATTTGTTGATTGTATTGCATTAGCTACACCATTTTGTGCACCAGAAAGTTTTACACTAAGAACTTGAGCAGTTGCGGTTGTTGTATATTTCAGTGTTACACCATCAGGTACATTTTGATTATCCATTTCATATGACCAAGATCCAACACCTCCAGATGGTTGTACCCAAACAGCAGACCCTGATCTACCTTCTATCATCCCTGATGGTGGATTAGATGAGAATGCTGTGATCCAGTATAAGTCCCCATTCACTTGATTAGATGAAGGTAATAATGTTTCATTTGCTACAATTCCTTTAAATACAACCGCTGTTGAAATCACTTGTTGAATTGCAGAAGCTATTTCATTACCCACATATGTTACAATTTCACTTCTATTTAGTAGTTCGTGATTTGTATCTAATGCTTCTACAGTCTCATCTGCTATGTTTTTATTCAAATATGCAGATTCTTTTGATACAACAATACTTGAATATTTATCTGTTGTTGGTGAATCTATTGTGCCACTGTAATGATTTGATGATAATATAGCAACAACGCCATTGTTGCTTGTTGTTTTTGCTCCAAAGTTTGAAAAAGTTTTTGTATTGTTATCAAATAAATGACCTTCTAAATTTGAAATTTTATCAATTTGTGTATCATCAGAAACATTTCTTTGTAAATCATATCTAACATATCCAATATATGATCTATTGTATGATTCCATATCAGAATTATCAAAATCTGCTAACATTAATTTTCCAGGAACAACTTTTCTACTTTTTAATCTAAATTGAAGAACTTCAGATCCATAATTGTAATAAAAATCAGTTAATTGTGTTCCAGATGGGTTATTATCATATTCTGGACTGTTTTTAAAGTATCCATTTGATGGTGTTTGTATTTTTGCTGTCATAACACCATATGAATCGATGCTTTGTGGTATTATAATCAAATGATGTCCAGTCATTTCAGAATTATACCATTGGGCATTATCTGTAATTACATTTGATAAATTAAAACCAGTTGCGTTACCAGAAATATGTTCTACTTCATATATATATGATTGTTCTTTTCTTGACGCAACATCCCAAGAATTTATATTATCTAATTCTCTGTTTGCTTTTTTATCTGTCTCTGATTTAACGTGTGTTACAACTGCGTTTATTGTGGGATAATATAAATAACTTGTTTGGTTGTTTGAGTTTATTTCATCTGTCTTATTAGATACTTCTTCATAACTTGATAGTTTATATGTAGGATATGCACTATTTACTTTGTTTACAATAATTGGATTATCCACATTTGATAAATCATTATAAGCCAAAGCTGTACCTTGGGCTGTTTTTCCAGTTGCTGTAGGACCAGTACCAGCCAAACTTAAAGTATTAACATTTGACATATCTTTATAAGCAAGTGGTCCACCGTTTTTTCCTGTTGAACTATATGCTGATGTAAGATATTCTGTATCTACTACAACCTTCCAGTTATCATAACTAACGTTTCCGATAACATTTCTACCATTAGCATCTATATTGTTTAGTGTTATTGTAGCTACACGTGGTCCTTCACTTGTCCAGTTATTATACTCTCCTGTTATATAATAAGTATCTAAATTTTTTCCATCTTTGGAAGTTAAATTAAAATTATTTTGTAAATAGCCAGAAACTTCTTCTTGGTTTACTGGTGCGTTTTGACTTAAGTTTCCTAAATCATTCCACACAAACCCTTCACGCACGGTTGTTCCAGAAAGTTCAGATAATTTTGCATCACTCCATTCTAGATTTTTACAATCTTTTCTTGCCATACGAATACCACCAAGAACACTATCTCCAGTATGAAGTATTATTGTTGCATTTTCATCTGAAGATTGTCCAGTTCCTAAATCTGCAACTATTTCACCAGCAACACCAGCGAATTCTTCATTTTCTTGTGTATTCCCTTTTCTAAAACTAACTGCGGTTGTAGACATTTATTTTCCTTTGTTTTTAGAAACTTATTTTTACTGAACACAAAATAGTGCTTCTTTGTGATAAATCTTTATTTTTATCTATAATTTTTCCTAAGCATTTTCCATATGGTATTGTTGATGCTCTACCTGGTTCTTTTGAAGATAGGTAAATTTTATCTCCAAACTGTGGATTGCAATTTTTATCAAATATTACTGGAACTTTACCAACCAAAGCAACTGGTAAATCTCTTGCGTCTTTTTTCTCACCTAATTCATACCCAGGTTTATCGGATATAATTCCATTACATTCAGTTATTGCTTGTGTAATTTCAGCATCTCCACCGCCACATCCTACTGTAATTAATGTTCCTGATGGATATACTTTATCTGAACGATAGTATTCTGCTAAGTCCCCCCACCATGCTCTATATGCCAAACCAAAGAAAGAAACATTTTGATTGATTTGCGTATTTTCATCTATTGGCATATCTGTAACACCCTTACCAACAACTGTTTCGTTGAATCTTACAAAAGTATCAACATTAATTGGTTTATTTATATTAATACCTTCTTCTCCGGTACTACTTTGTCTTGGTGTCCCTGGTTTTGTAATTTGTAGATAATTTCTTTGTAACATTTTGGGACAAACAGATGTAACCTCACTGACACCGGCATTGTTTTTAACATCATTTACTTCTGTATTTTTTGCATATCTGGTTATTCCATAGTCAGTATAAGAAGCTTCATCTTGTAAATCCATTGCTAATTTTATTGAACTTTTGTCTTTTGTTCCTGTACACCAACCAACAAAATAATCATTTTCTTTTATTGTTAATTTACCACGGCGATCTTTTGGTTCTGTTGTTGGATCTAATCCAATACTATTACAATAAGTTGTCCAGTTTGCATCACTTGTATGATCGCAATCTACATATAATGGTTTATTATACCAACTTTCTGGAAACTCCCATAAATAAATATTTGAACTAAGGTTTGCTGAAACTATGTCTGCAGTTAGGCCGGTTCCACTAACCTCTGGTGATCCAGGGTTTTGAGTAAATGAACAATTTTGTTTATCCATTGGCTCATAACCACTAATGCTTATTATTTGAATTCCTTCAACTTTTCCATTATCATCTATACTAACTACTTTTATTACAAATTCAATATTTGTACTTGAGTCTACATAATGTAATGTATCATTTGGTAAATATCCTAATCCTTGATTGTTGATTGTAATAGTATAATATTTTACCAAATTATAAGCTGAAACATTACCAGCAAATATAATATTATTATTTACTTTGATACCTGTAAGATTTCTTGCTGTTTGACTTGATGATTCATTATAACCTACAGCTCTTACAAACTTATTTTGAGTACTATCCCAACAAGCAACCATATAATCTTTTACTGATATATCTACTTGATTATCTAAAACTTCAAGAACATCATCTCTTGGGGTAAAATATTCCCATGTTACATAATTAGTTGGATCACCTCTTCTTGCTGCTAAAGCTGGTATATTGGTTCCTGCATAATTATTAACTAACACTAAATTATATGGTGATGTAAAGGTTCCATATTTATCAACTAATTCTGTTTCATCTGATGCTTCTGGAATACTAGCTGAACTATCTGGTGCTATTGTTAAATCTGGAACATAACCTAAATTTGTAATAACGGTATTTAGAATAAGTTTTACTGAATTTCCAACCCTTGTTGCAGTTGTGTTATATTTTGGTATTATATTATTCAAATTACCAATAGCAAATAATACCATTTTGCCTGGTTCATCTGGGTCACTTACATATAAACCAACAGCACCAATATTATATTCATCAACTCTCCTACTACCAACTTCACCATATGTATTTGTATCTATTCTTATTGTAAATTGAATACCACCATTAGCCATATTTGTTCGCCAAGATAAATTATTTAGTAGTGTGAAATTCGCATTTGTTGTGGTATCTAGTACAATATCTCCTTCACCTTCAAAATCATCTTTTGTCCAATTTATAATATTTTTAGCTGTATTTACAATATTATGTTGTTTGATTTTTATGGCTTTTATTTCCATATGATAATTTGCATAGTCTTTAGCTACTCTTGTAATTGCATTTATACCATCTTCTGTAATAACCAAAGAGTAGTTTGGATCTACTGTTTGTAAAACCCAGTTGGCTCCATTGAATAATTCTAACTGCCAAACATCAGCTTCATAATCTGTACTTGTTGGATCACCACCAATTGCACAATAAGTTCCAGAAATTGCTTCAGATGGATGTGAATCAAAATATTGGTTTCTAGCAGTGCGATCTGCAAAAAAATAATTTTCATTTACATTATATGAATTTTGTAAAGTGTTTCTTGAAACTTTCATGCTTTTACTCTTGAGTGTTTTTGTTGTTTTGTTAGTTTATAGAACTTGATTTTTTATGTGTTTGCGTATCCTAAAACAATATCGCCATCATTATCCGAGATAACTATATAAGGTGTATCATCCCCAAATGTTACCATCCCTGTTGTTTCATCATATTGATCTGTTGTTCTATCAAAAACAATTGAATCAGAACGTGGTATTTCTATATCTTTTGGAAGTGGATAATTTGGATCACTTGTTAGACATACAACATTTTCAGTATATGGTTGTGTTGTCATAAATCCCATAAGTATTTTACCATTATCAGCATATGGGTTTGCTTCACTTATACTTGCTGTGTCATTATTTCCAAAATTATATGTTGTTATTAGTCTATGTATGTATAGAACTGTGCTTGCAAGACTGTAAAATTGTTTATAAAATCTTGCAACCGCCTCTTCATAATCTTCAACAGAAAGAATATTTATTTCAACTTCAACATGGTTGGTTGGATATAAGCCATCAGGCCTATCCCATTCTAACCATTCAACCCATTTTCCTCTTATTTTATCTTTTACATAACCATAATCAATATCTGGATTTCCTGGTTGTGATGGTAATGGAGAATTTGGACTTCCTTCGTTAACTGATCCATATTCAATATCTGGTATTCCTGGTGTCCATGGCCAAGGTGATCCTGGTGATCCTTGTGCAACGTATCCATAATCTGTTGTTGGAAATACATAATCTTTATGTAGTATTGCTCCTTGTTCCTCTGGTAAATAAAAGTCAACATACTCTCTTTCAATACTTTGTGCTGCTTGTGAATATTGTGTACTTTTTATTCTTATTTTTGCATTTGCACCTGTTCTTGTTGTTAGTGGAATGTTATTAATATTATATAAATAAGGACCAGTATTGTTAGATACATTTACTCCATTTATTATATATGAAAAATTTGTTATTGCTCCGTTATTTGTATTGTTCACTGTTATTGTCATAGAGTGTTCTGAATCTATTGGAGCTTCTAAAATTTGTCCCTCTAAATATAAATTTTGAGAATTATCTATAGTTACATTATAATTATATGTATCTATTGTTGAGTTTATTGTTAATATTGCTGATGGAGAACTTTTTGTTGGAATTAATTTATAAACTTTTTCTTCTATTGGAACATATCCAGTTGTTGGGTTTATTGTATATTCTGTTATTTTACCTCCAGCAACTGAATTAACAGTCAATTCAAAAGAGTTATCATCTGTTTTATATGTATCATTTGGAGCAACATATAATCCGCTATTGTTTATTAAACTTGAATTATCACTAAAGTTTTGTTTAATTCTTTCAATTATAATATAACCATTTTTTCCAGCATGTGATCTGAAGCTGTCATCATTTTGATTTCTTAATCCTCCATCTGCACCGGTACCTGATTTTGTTCCTCCATTTCCACCAATACCGCCTAATTTTTTTGTTACACCATCTGATGCGCTTCCACCATCCCCTCCTTTTGCTCTATATGTTGTTCCCATATATGTAAAAGAAGAACCACCGCCGCCAGCACCAGATGCCGCCCTACACCAATGGTGTGGATAATAAAAATAATTATTTTTTATATAAGTATTATCTTCACCATATTGCCCATAATAATAATAATAATCTCTACTATTAAAACCAATATACCTTTTATAATATTCAGATACTCGCTCTGTTCCTTCTCCATCTCCACCATTTGTGTCGCCTTTACCACCAACTCCGGCTGTTACTGGTCCTCCTCCTCTTGCATAACTACTATTACCACCATATCCAAGATTTGCTGTTATTTTTGTTCCAGCATTGCATTTTATGATTTTTGTAACTAGTTCACCTTTATATCCGTTTTCAGCTGGTAAATCCGCTGTTTCACCAATACCTTGTCCATAGTTTTTTGTACTATCTGCAGCACCACCAGAACCACCGGCACCAGACATTGTTATTTTGTATTCACCAGTAATATCTATTGGAATTTCTATATATCCACCATCACGATATTCATAAATTTTTTCTAAAGAATCTACAGTTGGTTTTATTTTTAGTTGTAAATTTGAACTTGTATTTGTCGTTACTGGTATATCTTTAATATCATTATATGCTATTGTTCCAGTTTCTGGTGTTATATGATATTTTGTAATAACACCTGGACCAATATCACTATCATCATTATTAACTTGATCTACTATTATTTTACCTTCAAATAATGGTGTTGTAAGTTCTTGTTGTTGATAAAATCTATCATCTGTGCTTGTTAATTGTAAGCCACTGTTTTGATATCTATAAATGTATGGTGTTGAGGTTAGATTTGCAATTGCTCCTTTTGATATTGTATCTAATGTATAAAATTCATTATCTAAATAAGGACCTTCGTATTTACTTGCTGAATATTTTAAAATTGATCCATATTGGTCTACTTCTTTTATTGTGACAATTACACCAATATCTTTATTATCTTGTCCTTTTAAACTGTATTTTTCATTTACAGAATATCCAGCACCACTTTGTAAATTATCAGATGGAGCTTGTGGATAAACATATGACCAAATTTGATTTTTTTCTTGTTTTTTCTTTTTTTTATGGAATGTAAAAAGTTGTTTTACACTTATTAGTTTTGTATTATCTTGAACAATATTAAAATAATTTAATGAATTTTTTGTACCAGCTATCCTATAGAAATTTGTTAATTCATCTAAAGCTTCTTGCATTTGTTTGATGTTTAGATGTTTTATATCTAAATTCAATCCAAGTAATCTTATTAATTTATATATATCATCAGAGTTTACTCTTGATACATTTCTTATATTTTTTATTCTTTCTATTTCATCGTGTATTTCATCTAACAAAACTCTTTGAAATATTCTTAAAATTTCAGGAATCATTGTATATTTTTTATCATAATCTGATAAATAGTCTATAATATTTTTTGCTTCTGGAATTTCTAAATAATAATCATCTTTTGTATAATTTGTTTTATAAAATGGTGATAATGTTATTGTTTTTAGTTTGTTTGATTCATAGTTTGTATCAACTACTAATAATTTTCCTGGATTATTTTTTTCGCTAATAATAAAACCTGGTCTTAAATCATCTACAACAACTTTTACAAGATCATCAAAAACAACAATAGTGTCATATAATAAAGGTATATTTGTTTGAAAATCATCTATTGGGCCAAATTCTGTAATACCTAACTCTGCTTGAAAATTGAAAGATATTGTACCATCATTTATTTTATAATATTCAAAATTATCACTATCTTCTGGTTTAAATGTTACTTCAGTGTATCCATTTATTGTTTGTGTTTGCAATGGAGATAAAAATATACCGTTTCTAAATATAAGTGTATCAAATCTGTTATAGTTTATTTTGTTTTCTGGATTTCTTTTTCTTTTACCATCTATTTCTTGTGTATTGGTTGGGTCATGTAAAATTCCGTGTGTAAGCGGAGAGTTTGATACATATATTATAATTTGATGCATTTTTGTGTCTGATTTTACAATCAATAATGCAATATTTTCCTCATCTAAAATTTCGTATTCATTTTCTGATAATAAAACTCCATCCACAAATACAAGGATATTACCATTTTTTAACCCTTGCATCGTTTTATTTTGTTCATCTACTCCATAAACAACAACACCATAATCGTTCAATATTTTTTTATAGTAATAACATTGACTGCAATTTGTATTATAAAAAACACTTAAATAATCCTTACCATCTTTTAGTATAGATATTTCATTGTTTTCTATTGCATATTTTGATTTATCTATGGCATATCCATCAACAAAACATAAAGAATTGCTATATCCATTTTGTATTATTATATTGCTATTTACATAGATTTTATTTATATCAGTCATTATTTAAATTCTTCATTAAATATGTCGTTTATAATTAGATCATTTTGTTGTAAAGTTATGAATTCGTATGGTTCACATTCTATATTGTCCACTGGTGTTTTTACTATAAATCTTTTTACACCGGCTACATTGTTTATTGCTTCCCATATATCTGCAACATTTAAACTTTTACCAACATAAAATGGAGTAATGTTGAACACGCTGTAAATTGCTTCTTCTACTTTTTTCTTTGTGTCTTTATAATTATAACTGTCTTTATACTCAACACTTACCTCTATTTGAACATTTTTTACTCTAGGTTGTTTGAATTCCATATATGTTGTAAAATGATTGTATTCTTCTATAATTGGAGAATCAACGTTTTGAGCTGTTGCTGTACTATAAGCATTTCCTGTAAAAGTACCATAAACACCAATATTGTCATTAGAGCTTATTGTTAGTTTTGCTCCTGATCCACCACCAAATCCATAAACATATTGTAAATCAACACCAGAAACTTCTAATTTTTGGTTGCCAGTTTGGGCTTTTTCAGTGTCTATTAATGCACCTTTTGAACTGTTTATACTTATTACATAACCGTTCTCTATGTTTATGTTTGTTACTTTAATGTTTGCAAATAATCCATTATCAAAAGCATAATATAAAACATCGCCTGTTCTGTATCCATTCGCTGCTGTTAATCCAGTTATTTCTTCTATATATTCAAAACATTTCATATCATCTCTTAGTTTTGGAATACATAAATCTACTAATGAATTATTTTCGTAATCTATGGTTGAGGTTTTGTGATCTAATACTTTATTATCATCCACTAAATCTAAAGACTCATTTCTTTTTGTATGTATCGAATCTGTACTTGGTGTTTCTCCAGATATCCAATTACCATTTGCATCTTTTATTTCTAGATAGTAATAAGTGTTATTATATTTTTTGATTCCAGTTAATACTAGTGGTTTACCACCATTATCACACATTAGATGTAATTCTGCATTATATATTTTGTTTTGTTTATCTGTAACTTTATCACCATCAGTATATCTAATATATTGTCCAGATATTTCAGTGTCGCTTGAACCACTAACAGTAATCTTTTTAGGGTTTACATCTAATATCCAAGAAGAAACTGTTCCAACTTCGTATCCACCACTATTATAAGCAACTTTTCTATAAGATTCATCAAATATTTCCGCAACAGTGTAAATTATAGTATCATCTTTCTTCCAAGCATATTGAGGTGGTTCTGTTGATACAGTATAAAATAATTCTGGATTATCTTCATTTTCATCCATCATACCCCAAGCATATCTATTGGATTTCATTTTATCTAACATAAATTTCATTTTTCCAATAAAACACTTTCCAATATCAGTACCCTCTTCACCCCATTGCATAAGATTTTGATCTTGTAATGTGTAGATTTCAATAACGTAACGTTTGAATTTTTTCCATCCATTATCTGGTAACAATGTTGTGTCATTTGGATTATAAAGTTCTGTTGTAACCCAATCACTCCATTCATTTGTGTCTCCAGATATGTGCAATTTTTGCATTTCAACTATTCTTGTCCATTCGCTATTATTTTTTATATTTTCAGTTTCTGCAGCTGGATCATCACAAGCATAAACAGCAATATTTCCTGGGAATCTTCCTATATCATCTGGATCTTTTGGTGTTTTGAAAGCGAACATTGATATTGCAGTTGGTTGTGGAAACATAATATTTATTTGTAATGGAGAATCGAAACCTATTTTCATTGAAATATAATCTCTTCCTGATTCCCCATCAGAATAACAACCACTAGAGTGAAATTCATTTGGATCACTTATATCAAACAAATATCTTGCATCATTGCTATTTCCTTCTGAATCATCTACAGGTTGTAAACATTCAGCAGAAAAATAATCTCTTTGTGTTTTATATAATTCATATGAATCATTATATGGATATAATTCATTAGCATCTATTTTCCATTCACCATTATCACTTGGATCACAAACTAAAATACCATTACCTTTTTTGTCTGAATATCTAATATAAGAAGAATCATCTAATTTATTCATCAAATCTATTTCATAAGATCCACGAAATCCTTTAATGTTACCTAAAACATTTGAAAATAATACTGGATCATATTCACTTACCACATCTTGTGTTTCACCTAGATCTAATCCTCCCATTGGTCTATAATCATACTGTTGAATTTCTTTTATTCCAGTATAATAAACCATGTTCATCATGATTTTATCATATCCACCATGCATTTCTGCTTCTTCATATTCACCCCACACATTTGCAGATATATAACCACATTTATTTAGTAACAATGCTTTATAATCGTCTCTGCGAACAGCTCTATTACCAGATGCGAAGATATATGGGCTAGATTCTCTTAATACTTCCAAGCTTTGTGTATTGTATCCGCCATAAGATGGTTGTGCAGAAGTTATATCAACTGTTAGAAGTGTGTTTACTGAATTATCATATACATATATAGGTGTCATTAGTTGAATGTTCATATTGTTTTTTTCAATATTACCATTTTCACCTTCGTTTGATACATATTCTATTCTTACTTTTGACCCTGCTACTGGTAAAGCTCCATTTGAATTGTTACCAAATTTAATATAAGCACGACCATCAGGAGACATTTTTAACAACACAGTTTGAGCTTGTTCTGGATCAATTAATGTCATAGAATTTAGTGGTAAAAAAGATTCAGCTGTATCCCATTCTGTTTCATTTATAAATACTTTTACCATATTCATATTACATTTAAAATCGCTTGAGAAGTATATTTTTTCTCCAGCAACTCCACTTGTATATTCTTCTACTGTAATGTATTCACCTTGAGTAAGTAGGACATTGTTTACAACATTTATATCTCTAGGAAAAACAATTGGACTATCGTTAAAGAATGGTAGACCTTCAACTTGGAAAACACTATTGGAAGGAATAACTACATTGCTTTTACCTTTTAGATTTGTTCTTGTTATGTTGCAATATAGTTTAGAAGATACATTACCATGAAGTCTATTACCTAATGTTTCTGCTAATTGATATATTGCCGATGGAGAAAATGCAGTATCAGTATAACAATTTGCCAAAGAAGAAACTATTGTATATTGAAGCATCGAACCATAACCAGCTAAAAGATTTACTAGAGCTGTTGAGGTTTCAGATGGGTACATAGCTTTAAATGTAGGTGATTCATTTTGTAGTTTTTCACTTATTGTAGAAGCTAAAGTGTTAGTATCATAAATAATTGAGTCTAGTTTCATGGTATTATTCTGTTATTGTTGATGTTATTTGTCCAATTATATTATTTAATTCGGGAATTCTAAAAACAGCTTTAATATCATAAGTATGTTCATCTGTTTTTATTACTCCAATATCTGCAGGTGATAAGTCTATTCTTGGTTCCCATAACTGTATTTCTTGATAGATTAACATTGCTATTTGATAAGTTTCTAGATCATCGTTTTCAAATAATAAATTCCATAAAGATGACCCATAAGATCTGTTAAATGGTACTGATCCAATTTTTGTGTTAAATAATCTCTCCAATGACTGTATGATATCTTTAGTGTCTTCAAGATATACATACTGACTATTGGTTGAAGAAAAAGATACATTTAGATCTATATACATTTTGGGAATTTTTTGTTTTTTATACTATTAGATAGAACTATATTTTTCAATGTTTATTATGGGTTTTTCTAATATGTTTTATGTTGTTGTTGGTGGATCAGGTGGCGCATCTTTTTGTCTTTCCATTTCATCATCAATAGCACTAATCATTTCGTTTTGTGTTGGGACTCTTGGTTGATCTAATCCTAATGTGTCTCTTATTTTGTTTTGAACAGCAGTAGCTAATTTATTTGCCATATTTTGAACAGCTTCTGCACATTCAGCTGGTGCGTTTACTGCTGCGACCAAAGCCTCTTTTATTGTTTCTAAATCAGGTAAATTCAATCCACTAATAGAGTTTATTGCGCCTGTAGCCATATCTTGCACTAATTGTATTTTTTCTTGTATAGCTTCTTGTATTTTTTGTAAGGTTTCTTGCGCTCTCTCTAAAATATTTTTAGCTTTTTTAGCTTCTTCTTGTGGTGTAAGATCTGCTACTGACATTTTATTATCCCATTGGTGCTGCTGTGTAACTTGGACCTGGGAATACACCGCCATGAATATGTTTACTCAATGTGTTTGCACCACCCATAGCTTTTACTTCTTGCATGCTTGTAATATCTTTTTCTACAAGTAATTCTCCAGATACTCTAATATCACCAGTTATTTTTGCTCCACCTGTTGTGGTTATGTTTATTGGTCCATCTACACTGATTGTTGCTTCTGTAATTTTTGATATGTCTATTTTACCTTCATATATCATTTTGAAAGTTGTTGAAAGTTTATCTATACCTATAAAATCACCTTTTTTAGTGTATATACCATAAGATCCTAAATATTTATCTCCTGATGGTGTAGCTGAATTGTTTTTGTATAGACAACCAAGATATAATATGGAATTTGGATCATTAGCCACAAACAATGTTAATACTTTTGTTCCTACTTCTGGTACTGCGTGGTCTATATCTGCATCACCAAACCCCATAAAAGTTGGACCAACACGAGCAGCCCAAGGTAATTGATCATCAGGTATATTTTCGTGTATTATATCAACTCTAACTTTTACACGATATGAGTTTTCTGGATCATTATTATCAACTACTGTGGCAACGCTAAAAGGATTTGTAAAAACATTTATATTCTTAGCTTGAGTTTTCATTATTAATAGCTCTCTGTACTTTTTCCGTTATAACCTTGTGAGCATAATTCAACACCCATATTTACTGTAGAACTATTTATGTTTATGATTATTTTATTAATTATATATTTAATGTTGAATGTGTTTATATTTCCATTGGATTGACTTGGTGACATAGCTCTTATTGTACATACTTGAGATAATTTCACTGGCCTAAATAATTCACAAGTCAAAGCAACATAAGTAGAAAATGTAGATAAAACTCTTCTATTTTGTGCTTCTGCTAAAAAGAAATTCTTATGATGATTACCAATGTCAAAAGGTAAAAAGTTCTTTCCTAGTCCTTGTGATAATTCTTTATTTATATTTACTATCTCACTTACTGCACGTACCTTGTTTGCATTTGTTATTTTTGTTGTATAAGAAGATAAATCAAAATGCTCACAGTTACCATTATATCCACTGTTAAATAAATTCTCTTCTCCTGAATTCATTTTTATAGCTATGTTTTTATACCTAATTATTCTGTTATCTATATCATCACCACTCAAATCACCATAATAGAATTTTGCAATGTTTTTATTAGCTTCATATATCAATCTATCTATATCTATAAAAAAGAAATTCTTAGTCCTATTCATAAACCAATAAAAACCTGATTGTGGAGATGACCAAGCATGCATAGCTATATAACTCAACCATTGACCTAAATTAGTTTCTGATGGTGCCCAAAGTTGTTTATCGTTACTTTGATATATACTGCTAATCAAATTATTCTGTTCTGCTACAAATTTAAATACTTCAGAAGAGTTGTTATTCATGCTGTATTTTATTGGTGCTCTAAATAATTCATAAAAATCAATAATACAATCTAAAGAATACATCATATTATTATTAACAGGAGCAGTTGCAACATTAGATACTCTGAAGTTATATTTTTCATTTATTTTCAACCCTTCAGATTTTATGTTTATTGTTAGTTTTACACCATCAACTATTGGAAAATTATCTAAAAAATCTTCTGATGATAAAAAAGTTATCTTGCATATTGGAACACTATTATTAATAGATTCAACTATTTTACAGTTTAATTTTGATGCAACTCCACTGTCTAATAATTCAATGTTTCCTAAAATAATACTAACATCATATAAGTCATTTATTATCATATTAGTTCAACTCTATAACTGTCCCAATTTTAGATTTACTATTTGTATTATTGTTTGTGTCTATATCGTGTGCAGATAAAATAGATATAGTAAATGCATAATATAAAAATTCATTATTGTATTCTTTGAATGGATTTACTATCTGGTTACCTAAACACAAATACCACCAAGCTGATTCACTATTATAAAAAGTTTTTGCAGCAACATCAGGCATACCAATTTGACAATCTGGAACCATAAATCTAGTGTGTTCATTATCAGTATTGTTTAATTGATCAATCATATTTGGTATTAATTTTCTAATACCTTCATTGATGTCGGTTACAGTAACACCGTTATTGTCTTGTATTAGAGTTGAAAACCAATATGAGAAATCTAAAAAAGAATCTGAGTTTAATTTATTCATCATAATATCCTAATGTTTTATATATTATTTTGCTAAACAACCGAAGCTCCATTTTTACGCATTTCTTCTGCTTCTGCTTCTGTAATTATACCTTTTTCTTTTTCTTCATCGTAGCCAACTTTTTTAGATTCTACTTGATACAACATATCTTTAAATGTGGCTCTCGTTACGCCCATTACTGTGGCTACGGTAACTTCTAATTCTGCCTGTAATGGTTGTAAATGAACTCTATAATTGTTACCTTGTTTAAGTGATTTGTTTGTTGAGTCTATTTCGTTTGTGTTTTTATTTTTTGTTTTTCTAAAATCATGTAAAACCATTGCTTTCGTGTTTGGAAATGTTACTTTTAAATCTTTTATTACACACCAATCTAAAAGTAATAATCCACCAACTTGAACACTTATTCTGTCCCATAATGTACTTTCACCTTTAAGATTTTGTTTTGAAAACTCTTCTCCATTATTCATCGTAGTTGCCATTGTGGATGAAAGTTTTTGTTTTTTACCACTTGTTGCTTTATAGTTTAGTGCTGTTACTACACTTGGTCCTGGTACACTTTCATATGTTCCATTTCTTGCTACATTTGGCAATATCGCTTCTCCAAACAAATCAATAGCTTCTTGATAATTTATATTTGTTCCATCATTTGAATCGTCAAATATTGGAATTCTAAACACAATTTCCATTGTTTTTGGCTTTTGCCATATTAATGATGTATTTACAGCCATTTGAAAAGAAACATTACCACCAGTAAAAGCTTGAGATATAGCATTTACTGTGTCTCCACCTGATAAATTTATTGGGTTACCATAAACACCTCCTATTGAATAAGTTAAACTTTCAGGCAACATAGAGGTAATTATTGCTTTTTGATTTGTTCTTGTATTTCTAAAATAAAAAGTTAATGCATGAAATTGTTTTAATAAAGATCCTTTATGGTATTTTCCCAATAAATCTAAACAATACCATCTTTTACTTGTATCTTCAAAATCACCAGTGAGGTTTGGTAACCAATTTGGCCCTGATAATATGCTTTGATCTGTTATTTTACATATTTTACCTGAATCACCTAAACCTTCTCCATAATCAAGCGAATTCAATATTGATGTGTATTGTGGTGTTGCCATTTTTTTCTCCAATATAATTACTTAAATAGGCCTTCATTACCAGTTAAAGACATTCCAAAGCCGCCCATGTTATTATTGAATATATCTATTGGTTCAGGTGGTGTGTCAAACATTCTTTGTGCATTATCTAAATATGACTTATCTAATTCTTTTTGGGTTGTTGGATTTAGATTATATTCTATTTGTCTAAGTGTATTTAATATTTCATTTTGTGTACTAACAGCGTTGTTTTGTAATTGTAGAGATTCATAATTTTTAGTGTTTTCTGTTGTATATTGTCCTTCGGTTTTTGTTTGTCCTGTGGCTAAATCATAACCAGCTTTCCCAAGTGCTTCCCCACCTTTTGAACCAAGCCAGCTACCACCAAATGATCCTAAAATACCTCCAATCAATCCACCAATAGCCGTACCAACAACTGGAATAACACTACCAATTGCTGCCCCAGCTGCAGCACCTCCCCACGTACCTAAAGCTCCGCCAGCTATAGCACCAGCACCTCTACCAATTGCTCCGTATCCTCCTCTTTTATCTCCTGCTTTGAATTTATTGTAGGCATCAAAACCAGCTTCACCAGCAACAACTACATTACCAACAACACCCGCTGCTTTACCTAATTTTGATACTGTTTTACCAGCACCCAACAATGCTTTTCCGGCACCATTGAGTTTACCAGATGCCCTAGCAATTGATGCCGCTCTTGCTGTTTTTGTTGCATTTGCTGCTGCTTTTCCAAAAAGGAAGTTTCCAATTTTACCACCACTAGCTAATTTATTTAGAATTTTCGCAGTTGCACCTGTTGTTTTAGTTGCTAACACACCTTTTTTGAATATATTTAATGTTTCTGCTGTTTTTTCTAAGCCTTTTCCTATACCACCCAAAACTGCTTTTGTTGTTTGTGCAGCTCCAGAAACAGCTCCGTTTGCTAAGTGTTCTCCATATTTATTTTTCACATAATCCCATAGCTTATGGAATCCATATCCCATTGCACCAATACCAGCAATATATGGTAATTTTTTACCAAAGAAACGTAATAATTTTCCAAGCCATCCTATTGGTAAATATTTATCTAATAATCTCCCAAGCCAACTTTTTTTCTTTTCGCTTTTTTCATTATCTCCTTCTGATTTTTTGCCTTTTCCTCCTCCTAAAAGATGTATTATTGTATCTAATTTTGATGAAACTTCTATCCTAAAATCATTTATAGGCTTTGCAGCCATTTCTCTTTTATTTATATCTAATGCATTATTATTTTCAGAATATTCATTTATATTTCTTCTACCGGTAAATAAATTTCTAATTCCTCTACCGGCTTTGAATATTCCTCTTTTGGTAAGCTCTTCTAAAGGTAATCCAGCAGCATTTAGTCCTTTTCCAAGTAACACACCAGCTGGACCAACCAATCCTGACAATAAAGAATTTACTATTCCATTATTTACATTTTTATAATAACCTTCAAATTTTCCATATGCTCTTTTTTCTTGGTATTCGTTTTTATTTCTTTCTCTTTCTTCTTCTCTTTTTATACGTTCTATTTCTCTTCTTGTGTTTTCTTGTTCACGTCTTTCTTCTTCTCTCTCTCTCCTCTTCATATTAGCTTCTATTTCTTCAGCTTTTTTTGCCATTAGCTCAGTATTACCAAGAAGCATTTTTATCATGGCTGCATCAAGGGCACTGGGATTATTTGAATTATCCCTTGTAGTACCATTTGAAGTATCTCTAAAGCTATCATTTGTGTTGGTTTTTTTACTACCATCTTTCAGTACTGATGCTTTAGAAATATTTATACCTTTTATACCTGATATTTTTGTAGCCATTTTTATTACAATCCTGTTACAGCGTCTTCACTATCTCTATCTCTATTTTTCTCATAGTAATCTTTTCTATAGAACCACTCAACATATTCCATTGGCATTGATTCTATATCACTATAAGACATATGCATTTCAGTTATCAAATAGTATTCACGCTCAAGTATTGATTCAATCGTTATTAGTGGAAAAAAAGCTAGCAGGGTCTATAGAATAGTTCTCTGCCACCTCCTTACCACACTTATAACATTTTCCGTGAACTTCTTCTTTTACACCCCAATTATTTTTAGCTATAAATTCTTCTATTCTTGTAATATCTTGAGCTGTAATTTGTCCTGATTTAGCCATTTCCCAAGTTTCTTCTAGTGGTTGCCATTTACTCAATAATAATAATTCAACAACTAAAATTCTCATAAATATGTCTGTTGGATTTTCACCTTTGCTTTTTAGGAATTTTGTAGTAGTTTCGTCATCTTGTATTGTTTTAAATCTTATAGCAACTTCACCAAAATTATCTAGCTCAATAGTATCTTTCATTTTTTCATCTAAAGTATCTATTTGTAGATCACTTATTTTTATTTCTACACTTTGTTTTTGACCGCAATCTGGACATGTGAAATAATACTTTAGTGGAAATAATTTATAAGTTACTTCACGAATTTGATAAAGTAAAAAAGTGTAGTCTGGATAGTAAAGTTCTTCAAAAGTTATATTTTCACACTTTACTAATCCTTTTATAAAATCCCTAACTACTTTATCTTGTTCTTCTTCATTTTGAGCGTTTACCATTTGAGAGTAAAATTTCTTCTGTTCAAATGGTGTAATTTTTTTGACTGATACCTTTACATCTTGTGGATAATTCAATTTGCCAGGTAAGTCTACATCATAATATTCTGCTTCTATCATTTAGATTCTCCTTTTGTTTATTTGTTTACACCAACACCAAAATTACTATCTCCACCACCGTTACCAAAAAATCCAGTTGCACCTCCAAAAGCTACATCTGTTGTTGCTGCTAAGGCTGTATCACTCAATATGCCTAATGGATTTCCTGATACAAATGTTGAGATAATTGCCAATGTAGCGTACTTTTCATCTATTACTACTCTATCTACATTGAATTTTTGTGTTATTTTTACTCTTTTTGGATCTCTATTATATTGAAGTTCATAATCGCTTTGTAATATTGGATAACAACCCTTTAAAAGAAATCTTGCTGTTGGTGCTGCTGATCCTGCCCCATAAAATAAAACTACTATATCTTTTTTATATTCTGATGGATAATAATAAAATTCATGCTCTTTATTGAACATTTTATCTTTCCAAGCTTCTATGTAATATTGAGCAAGCATACCAGTATCACAATACATAGTTATATTTGCTTCTTTTGCATCTTCTTTGTCTACTGGTACATTATAATAAGTTGTTACTGCTCTTACGTTTGTTGAATTTTTGAATCCTAATGGAGCAAAATGTATAGATTCTACAATTGGATAATAAGGATAACTCATTGCTCTAGCGGATAAATTCATTTTAGGCATGATGACTTCCCAGCGATTATCAATTTGTTCATCTGGCATCAAATCAACACTTAATTGTGACCTAAATCGTAAACTCAATATTCAATCCTTTATGTTATATAGAACTATCTTTTTCTTGTTATTAATTGTCCTTGTTTGTTTCCTTCTCTTGCTGCTATTCCGTGAACTAATCTATCAAAATCATCATTACTTAGATCTTCTACGGATTTATTATGTACATCTACGCCATATTGACTTCTTAGAAATTCTGCATATCCACGAGAGTCGTTATTATCAGATGAAGGTGCATATACTTCTTCTATCATATCAGCTATATTTCTTTTTGAGCCATCACTTCTATATGAGAATCTTCTTTCTTTGAGTTTTTCTCTTAGTGCTTTTTCGCCAGCTTGTTCTGATGGAAATATGCCAAATTTATGTCCTTCACTATCTTCCCAAATACCAATTGCACCAGCTTCTCTTGCTTTTTCTAATGATGAGAAACTAAGATTACCAGGATTATTTGTTCTCCAAGCTTTATTGCCACCTTGTTTTACAATTACATTACCATCTTTATCTGTATATGTTACTGCAAGGTTTCCTCTATCTGCTTCCACTTCAACAACATCAGTGCCTTTCATATCATCAGTAATTACTCTTTTGTATACTTTTTTTTCAACAGGGAGTAATCCTTCTTGTTTTATTTGTTGATAAAGTCTTCTATTGTATCTATATTCTTCTGGAGGTTTGCTTGTTATTTTTATTTTTTTTACATTAGGTGCACCATCCAAATGTTTTATTACCATTCCACCATAATGTCTACGTCTCAATATTAGCTCAGGATGTTCATAAATAATAGGACTAAATGACATACTATAAACCTAATAATTTACTCTCAGAATACCAATCATAATTAAATTCAACATCTACACTTACTGGCTGTGAACTACTTGTATCTATTTTTATTTCATGTATTCTTATTGGGTAGAAACCTCTTAAATATATTGTTTTATTGCTTTGCATGTTTGGACCACAGATTTCTACACTTGCCATACTAACATAAAATTCAGAGGGCATCATTACACCGGTTACTGGATTCATTATTAGATCACACCAGTCTTGAATACTTTGTAAAACACCACCTTTCATATCTTCTGTTAGAGTAACTTTCCACACACCTGATTTATCTTGAATTGATGGTCTTCTTCTATAATGATTAAAAATAACTGTATCAACTGTTTTTATTACTGTTCCAGGGTATGTCCAAGATGTTGCTCTAAGTTCAAAATCTTCTTTTCTTACCATTCCACCAACTAAGGCAGTACCCATACCATGAGAGATGTGAAATTTACATTGATATTGTTTTAATGGATCTGATAAATTATTTATTGATCTTACTTGTGTTAATGCCATTTTATAAACTTCTTTTTGGGGAGATTTTGTAACATTTAATAGAACTTGTAATTTAAACAGAAATCCCCACTAGTTTACTTATTACTAATGGGGAGAACAGACAACTATAGAAAAGCAATGGAATTTTATGAAAGAAAATTTATGTCTGTTTTATTCTTTTTCATCTCCAATCAAGAAGTATGAATAGTGGAAAGTACAACCCATATTTACAGGATCTGAGCTAGAAGGATTGATTGAACCATCTACTTGAACCTGTGTTGGGTATAAATATTTCAATGTTACTTGTTTTGCTAATCCTGCTGAGCCTTCTGACCCTGGTGTATACAATGAAGGGTTCATCAAATTTACTACTGCACTTTTCATATAAATTTCATGTGTAGCAACTGTTCCACCAGTAAAATTATGAGCCAAATTCATCCATTTTTTGAAACCATCAATAACATCTCCAGACCAAACTTCTGTAAATGTAACGTTCCAATCACCATGACGAGTTTGTTTACCAGCGAATTGACGATTGTGGCCACCCCACCAAACTTCTGTGGCATCCATTTGTATTGTTGGAAAACTAAATGATTGTGCACGAAGTTCTAATTGTTGAGCAAATCCATTTGGAAAGCATTGAGTTGGAATATCAATAACGAAATCAACCAAAAACTGTTTTATTGGATCGTTTAAGTTATTTATATCTTTAACTGTATGAATACTCATCTTTTATTTTCCTTTAGTTGTCTTTATTATTGGTTTGATGTAATTGAAATATCTGCATCTGCACCCATAACTATTGTATTCAAAGCTATAAATTCTGTTGTGTATACTGGCCATATATAAATATCTATTACCAACTGATTGTTTTGGATAACATATGGAGTATTATTTGAATCATCACAAATAACTTCATAACGAGTCAAACCACCACCATTTACAACTTCATCTAAGAATTGATTGAATTGTAATGTGATCTGCATACGTTCAAATGCTGTATTATTTTCAAACAAATGATATCTTGCAGCTTCACGTAATGTTGTTTCAATATAAATAACTGTACGTGCAACATTGATACGATCCAAAGCTGATGGTTTCATTTGTAATGTTTTTTGACCCCAGTTTGCATATCCTGCCACATCCTTGATTCCGCAGTTCAATTGATTCTTATATAATTCACCACCTGTTTCTTCATCATAGTAAGCTGTCAATCCTGTTGGAGAAACAACTGAAGATGTGTAGTATCCACGATTTGGACCAGCTGCAGCGACCCATGGTTTTCCAGCCGCACCCATAATTTTTGCAATATATGCTGATGGGCACATGTTGAAATTACGTTTACCATTTACAGAATCGTATGATTTTACCCAAGGAGTAAATACTGCACCACGATATGTGTTGAAGCCTTGTGAATTCTTTCTCCAATCCAATACTGCATCAGATTCTGTTGCTGTAGATGGAACATCAAATAAACAGAAGCAATCACGGCGTTTTTCTGCAACTTCTAACATTGCATTTTGATAGCTGTTTTCTGCTTCATTGATATAACCACAGTTCATCAATAAAGTAACTGTTGTTTGTGTGCGATCTTTGAATAAATCCCAACCTTTTACCAATTCAGACATTGTTGGAGAGTTTCCAGATGTTGCATGAGCAACTCTGTATGTATCATATGCTGGAATTGGGTTTGCTTCTTCTGTATAAGGATTTGCATAAACTTTGATATATGTAGAACGTCCGTTGATTACATCTTCAATAAATGTAGAATTGCCATATTGATCTTGATTTTCAAACAATGTTACATAATTAAATTGTTCCACTGTTTCAACAACTTTATCCTTGACTTCCATAACTCTTACAGAGAATGTTGTTTCGCTTAATTCTGGATATTTCAAAATTGATAAGTTAGCATCACCTATATTATCATGTAATTCTGTATCAATATAAGCAACCACATCTTGTTTTTCTTTATTGATAATTTTTATTGAACAACCTGTACCTGTTGAAGTTGTTACAGTATCAAACGCTGTTTTTTGTTCTTCACCAGATTCAGAAGGTGGAACCAATTTGTTATAATCAGATCCTGTCAATGGAACAACTTCTTCTACTCCACCCTGATCATTAACTTTTGTAACTTCAACTTGTAATTGTTCTTGTGTAGTATCTAATGTAGCACCAAGTAATACTAATTTATCTCCAACATGATAATTTTGTCCCTTATCTTCTGGAACTCCTGTATAGTAATATGTTTTTTCAATACCACTTACAGTAAATTTTTTATTATATACTATTTCATTACCTGTTGTTTGATCTGTTGTATTCCAATCTGGGCATGTAACAAATATTGTATCACCTTTTTCAATTTTTCCTTCTTCAGAGATTGTAACTCTTACTTTATATTGACCTACTTCTTCTGTTTCAACTTGTGTAGTCTTTAAGGATTTATATTGTTTGTTGGTGTTTATTGTTGAATCTGATATTGCTACTCTGATATCTTTATTGTTTGGATTATTAGAAACAACTCTAAATGCAGAATCGGTATCATAAACAATTTCATCACCGTTTTCTGTTACAAACAAAGCACCAGAATCTTTATCTGCCATTTTGATGTTGCTAATTGTATAACCATCTACTTCACCACTGGCTTCTTTATCTGTAATGTAACAATTCCATTCAGGATGCAATACTGCTATATTTTGATCATCATATTGTTCTTGAGTTCCTGTCCAATCAAATTTTCCATATAAAGGAATAGCTGCCAAACCATAACGAGCTGTTTCTTCATTTACAACACGTACTACATAGTGTTGTCCAATTGAATCAGAAGCAACAGCCAATGAATAACCCATATAACCGTATTTAGATTTTATTTCACCAAAACGATCAATATAACCTTTTTTGTTTGTTATAAGTGTTGGTGTATTGATTGGTCCAAATTCTGCTTCACCAACATATGCACATGAAGTTACAGAATTTGCATTTACCACTTGAGATAAATCAGTGATAGATGGATAGACACCTGGAAAATTTGCATTCAACAAAGCCATTTTATAATCCTTATTTGTTACAATTTCTTATCTATAGAACTCACAAGATTTTTGGTTTTTTTGTTGTTCTAAATAGAGTTATTCTTCTTCTTTTTCTATTTCTTGTTCTTCTGGTTTTTCGTTAGATGTTTCTTTAGTTAGTTCATCATCAGCCATTACTGCGCCATTATGATATAAACTTGCAATTAGACCATCAATATCTTTTAGTATTTGATCCATAGGTTGTGTTTCTACTCCAGCTATGTTCCAATTTTTCTTTGTTTGTTCTAATTCAAATCTCATATCTTTCAATGTATGAATTTGATCATCAATCTCATGTGGAATATCGTTCATAACAGCTTCTTTAATAACTGATTCAATAATAATTTTTTCAGCAGGATAACGAGAGAATTTGATCAATGATTGTTTTGCTTCTTCAGGATCCATACCGACAAAACCTTTATCGAAATTTACACCAGCATCGCTAATAAAAATTCCATTTGGCATGTAGCATCCTTGTTCAATATAATCTACTTTACCATTTGTTGTGTGAATAATTACTTTTTTATCAATATCTTCTTTTTTGCATTTACAATCACAATCAGGGTCACATTCACAAGGAGATTTACCACAGCATGGACATTTTTCTTGTTTATCTTCAGTCTTTTCTGCTGTTGATAATGTTTGTGCTAATTCTTCTGCTGCTTGTTCTAAAGGATATAATACTGCGCCATTTTGTTTTACGTAGTCTATAATTTTTTGTTTTAATTCGCTTTGTGATAATGGTGTTTCTTCTGGGTTAGCTTCCATTACTTCATCTGGTTTTTCGCCTGCTTTTAGTTTATTCCATACTTTTTCGACTACTTCTTGTTTTTCGTCATCACTAAGATCATCAAAAGACGGCATATGGAATGAAGCTAGATCTGAAATATAATCCGCATCCATTTCTGTCATACGTGCTATATTTTTCCATTCAGCTACATTCATACGGCGAACTATACTATTAGCCATTATTGTAGATTTTTTGATTGCTTCGACTACTAATTCACGAAATGCCATAATTTTACATCCTTAAGCTATAATTGTTCCCTTGTTTTGGCCATAATCATTTTTACCCCAGACCACACCAGCATCACCATTATATTCAATATTTTGTAGATTTAGGATAAGGTCTGTTAAACGTGATTGTGCTGCAAATGTTGTTAGACTGTCTTTTATGCTTTCTAAAGTTGCTATATCTGAGTCTATATCTGATTTGAATTCTTGTTGTCTTGATTGTTTTGCGTCTGGAAGTTGAGATATTTCTGTTTCAATAGCTTCACGTACTTGTGGGTCTATTTGATATTTATTTAGTTCATTATCAATTTGTTCAGCTGTATAATCTTGGCCATAAACAAAACTTTGACTTATCATTTCTAAATCATTTGCTGCTTCTGTTCCTATAAAATCAACTGTATAATCTGAAATAATATCTGCAACTTTTTCACCGTCATACATTTTAGAAGGATCAACAGCTTCAGTAACTTCTTCTTTTTCTTCTTTTTCGTTTTCTTCAACTAAACCAAGAATTTTTTTACCTTTACCGTATACTTCTGCAATATTTGTTTTCATAGATGCACGAGATTTTTTCAATGCTGTAACTAAATCATCTTTTTCTGCTTGTTCTGCTAATTCAATCATACGGTTTAGTTTAGCAACATAAGATAATTCATCAGCAACAACTTCTAACAGTGCACTTTGTAAATTATCTTCTACGGATTCAGTAATTGTTTCTACTACTGGTTCTTCTTTTATTTCTTCTACTAATTTTTGTTTTTTTATAAATGTCATTGTTGTTTTCCTTTAGTATGACATAAAAACATTCTTTTTATCTTCTGTTACATATAAGGCTTCTTTCCATAGTCTTATAATAGCATCATGCAGTTGTTCACCAGGTTTTACATATTTCATTATTGGCCCAAAATCTGCATCTTTTACGGCATCAATAACGTTTTCTGGTTTTCCTTTTTTTGGATTTTTTTCACTCATTAAGAACTCAAAAATCCAATCTTTTAATAAGCTCCCATAATTTGTATTGGTAGCTATATTTTTTAATTGATTCTCATATATTGTTGGATGATTAGCTTTTATTTGTTCCCACTCTTCATCTGTCAATATATCAGTTGTATTTCCACCAGTTCCATTCCAATTCATAGCAACTTCAATAGGGTATGATATTTCCATTTTGTCTTTTGATACTTCCATTGTTTTTATACCATCTGGAGTAGCAACTGAAACTTTATACATGTCTGGTTGAATATGCTCTAATACCCTTCCAAACCAAAGATCAAGCCTGACTAAATCTCCAGGCTTGAAGTCATCATACTCTTTCAAAATCTGTTCTACTTTATTCCTGAACATTTTTGAATTTAGCTATTTCCTCTTCACATAATGCACGAAATTTAGAAGGAGCAGATTCTGGAACATCTCTCATACTATATGTACTATTTGCTCTAACCCAATCACAAGTATCTTCTAATTTTGTCATCATATCTGGATTACCAAAATCTTCAATAAAATTGACTGTTGCAAAATCTGCTTGATCATCTGGATTGCTTTTTTTGGCATCTTCTAATAATTGTCTTGCTATATCCAATAAAAAATGATTCTTATGTGTATCTTCTAACCATTTTATCATACGTTCTAAATGATCTACAGCATCACGATAGGTCATTTCTGCACCAAATTTGATTTTATAATCGTCTATATTGAAGTCTTCCATCATTTATCCATTATTATAATGCATCATCTGTTGGAATTGGAAATTTAGAATTAGTACCTTTTACAACATAGAAAATTCTACCATCATCTTCTTTTTTCAATTCTAATTTTGTATTTTCTACATCTATTTCTTTTGGTAATTGTTGATCTTTATCATATTTATCCCAATCAACACCACCTTGAACTTCAAATGCCATACCTTCACCTAAAGCACCGGTTACTTCTTCAACAACCTGAATACCCTTTACTTCTGGGCATGATTGATCTAATGCACGTTTTACTTGATAAGCGGCAATACGAAGATCTGGGTTCCAAGCTTTTACACCTTCCCAATCTTGTTCTTGTAAAATTTTCTTTATATCTTGAGCAAATTTAGATTCAGAAACACCAATCATAATAGAGCTCATTCCTGCAACCATTCTTTTTTCTGGATCTAAATCTTCATTGTGATCAGATATATCCATTGGTAGTTCATGATTAATGCGATTACGATCAATATTTTCTAAATCAGTCACCTCATCTGGAGAAAAATCACCAGATCCACGATCTAGTTTTCTGCTTTCCCAGCTTGTAGTATTTGTATCAATGATATCTGCTGAACTTTCTACTTCTTCAAGCAATTCCATAACACGATCTCTCATTATGCTCATATCTATTTCCCTTTGTTATTAAATACTCTTTTATATTTAAATGGATTTACGTGCTCTTTATGAATTCTATTTTTTTTCCTATGTTTATACCTTTTCATTAGAGCTTCAAATTCTTTATAGATTAGTGGTTGTTTTTCCATATTACTTTATTCCTTCAAATAGTACACTTATCTTCCCATCTTTAGTTTTTTCATACATCGCTGATTTTGGTTTTCCATCCCTTATCCAACGCTCTACTAAATTGATGTGAAAATGATTATAGTGATTATGGGACTCTGCAAAGTATTTACAAGAACATTCCTTTTTTGGTGTAATCGTAACAAAAAACGATTCTACCAAATGTCCTCTTAATTTATAATCTACAAAAAATCCGTTTTTAACCTCACGTACTAAATACATTTCACGCTTGCTCCTCTCTAAAGTTTTACATATTTATAGAACTACTGAAAAAAACTTAATTGTGCGTTTATTGTTTATTGTACCATTCCAAAAAATCTTCAAATGTAAAAAATTCAATCCAGTTCAAATTATTCTTCTTTGCGGTTTCTCGTTTCAATGGATCTCTAATAGTCCAAGTTTCTATAGCGTTTTTATAAAAACTACTATTATTATTTTCCCATTTTTTCAATTTTTCTAGGTGTTTTTGATTGTTTTTGTCAAAAGGTTCTTCACCATGTGACCAAAAACCTTGATATTCAATATAAAGGTCTAAACTAGGAATATAAAAATCACACGTAAATGGATATAGTTCGGATTTATGTTGAATATTTACATCAGAAAACTTATCTGATAATAATTTCTCTATTTCTTTTTCTGGTTTAGACACATTAAAGGTATGATTTTTCTTTTTGGTGTTATAAATTTTTTGTAAAACTTTTTTTGATTTAATTGGGTTGGTAACGCCAAAATGTTTTATTGTTGTTTTGTTTGCTTTTTCTCTATTATTATAGTTTTCATCACCATAACGCTCTTTTTTGGTTTGTTTGGATTTTTTATAAATTTCTTTATTTTGACTTGGAATTTTTACACCATATCTTTCCAAGTTTGTTTGTTTTATTTTGTTATAAATAGTTTTGTTTTGACTAACATATTCTACATTATATTTTTCTAAATTTGTTTGTTTTGCTTTTTTTTGTATTTCTACAGAACACATTGGTGATTTGCCACCATATTTTTGTGCAACAACTTTTTGTTGTTTGTTTTTTATAAGTTCATTGCGCATTGGTGTATATACACCATATTTTTTAAAAAAAGTTTTTCTTATTTTTTCTTTAATATTATCATTTTGAAACGCATTTTCTACACCATATTTTTCTAGAGTGGTTTGTTTTGCTTTTTTTCTGTTGCTATAATTCTCGTCTCCATATCGTTCTTTTTTTGTTTGTTTAATTTTTTCCATATTACAATAATTTTTATTTCCATATCGTTGAATTTTTGTTTGTTTTGCTTTTTCTTTAAATTCTTCACTTTGAAAATAATACTCACTCCCTGTTTTTCTAAACGATGTGTTTCTTCTTTTTTGATTTTTATCGGCTATACCGCACTTATAACAACAAAATTTATCAGACCTTATTGTGTTTTTACCATTACCAACATCATCTTTTGTCCAGTTTGGTTGTCCTTCTTCCCATTCATATTCTTTCTTACAAAATTCACATATTCTTTTCATGTTTTAATAATACCTTAAAATTCAATAAAAAGCAAATAAAAAATCCTCTTATCCGCCAGAATAAGAGGAAACTGTAAAAACTAATATTATATAGAACTAATCTGGCGGACTTGGCTCTATATTAATTTTACAAATATTATTTTACAAAACGTTTTACAAAGCGATCTTCAGTACCAGATTCAACAATGTATTGATTTGCATCAGCTGATTCTTTAAATGCTGCAACTGTTTTTCCTAATTTAGTATCAAAAACTGTTACAGATTCTTTCAAATTACGAGAAACAAATGAACCTGCGACTGTTGCGATTGCGCTTTCGTCTAAACCAACACCTGTCAAGGATTCTGTCATTGCAAACAAATCTTTAGCTGTTTTTGCTGATTCTTCATATGTTTTCAATGCTTCTTCAACAGATTCTAATTTATCAGCATCCAAACCTGCTTCAAATTCTGCTGGCCCCATTGCTGCAACTGGATCTGTATTTGCATTCATCATGTCATCTGCTGAATCAAAACTGCAATTAAATACTTTTCCAGTATTAGATGCTGTATTCCAATAACCAACAACTTTACCTTCAGAATCTAATGCTAATTCTGTTTCGCCTGGAACGATTGATGTTGCGGCTGCTGTAAATTCTTCATAAGATGCAACATCTTGTGCACAACCATTATCTGCAGTTACATCACCAAGATTAATTGGACCATCTTCTTCTGCGATTTGGATAGCTTCACATTCCAAAACTTTACCAGTCAATGGAATTACGTTTTCTGCAATCTTTTCGCATTTTTCTTCAACAGATGAGTCTTCTTCTGTGTCAACTGTTGCAACTTCAACTTCGTCAGAATCATCTTCTGTGTCTACCAAGCCTGCAACCAAATCTTCTACTGTTTCACCATCCAATGCTGCATCCAAAGCTGGTTTATCCATAAATTTGACATCGCCCAATTCTTCTGCATTTTTCATTGCATCAACGATTTTTGAAGCCAATTCATCATCAGTTACAACAACAATTGCAGTTGGATCTTTGATAGCTACATCGCCTGATTTTGTAGCACCCAAAACAACTTCTTGACCTTTTTCGATTTCCAAGTCACCTTCTTCTGTTTCAAGAACCAATTTCTTAGAACAAATCCAAGCCTTTGATTCTTTCAATTTATCCAATGCTTGACGTGCACGGAATCTTGCTAAATATTTCATTATAATTACCTTTTTTATAATTTTAATAGTTTACGTTACATTCAAAGACTAGGATTCAAAATAAAAATAAAAACTAGACTTCTGATAAAATAGAACTACACGAAAAATAAAAAAATCTCATGAAAATAATTAAACATGAGATTTTATAATTAATGTTTTGTATGAATTAGTTGATAACGATTTTTTGAACAAGGTTATCGGTTTCAACATGTATATTTTCTTTAATCTGTTCAATAAATCCAGTTGGAAGAGGAAATTCTGTAAGATATGCCCAAACTTGAGTTCTAAAAGACACACCATAAATATAACCAGCACCTTTTAGTTTAGCGTCAGATGTTGGATATTTTTTCATATTAGGGATTCCAAAAACTGTAAATATGTGTAGTTCAGTACCATTTAGAATATCTGATTTGAAAGGATGCCATATTTGACCATCAGCACAACGTAAGATAAAATTGTTCATAAAATATCTAGCTTCTTGTTTCTGTTCACAAAGTATTACAGAATCATAAGAAGTAATAATTTGTTTTGCTTTGAAAGTTTTAGGTAATTTATCTCCAGTTGGTCTTAGTTGATCAAAAGTAAATTCGTAAACATTATCTCCGCCCATATTTACTTTTGCTGTTTTGTTTTGTACATCTATTTCTACTATTGTGCCTTGATCTCCTCTATAAAATCCATCAATAACCCAAACAGTATCACCAACCTCCCATGAATCATCTTCTACTTTTGTTTGAAATTCCCATTGATGTATACGATTACCGGTACCATAGAAAACTTCATCAATATCATTTGGGGCATAAGCAAGAATTGGATATTGTACATCTACCAGTTTTTTTGAATTTTTTATCAACCAAGCTCTGAATATTTCTTCTACTTCAAGTTCATCTACTAATATAACATTATCAGGGCCCCATAAAGGAGTTTGAGTTTTTTCTATTGTACGGGTATCAGCTATTTTCATTTCTTTTAGTAGAATATTACCCATTTCAACGTCAATTTCATTCAAAGAAGATTGTATTTTTATTGCCATATTGTTTTTCCATTATTATTTACACTAGAACTTAAAAAACACTATATAACCAATCCTTCTCTCACTAACACATCCATAGCGGTTATCAAATGTTTATCTACTCCTGGTATTTGTTCTGGATTTCTTCTTGGCCTTCCTAATGGCGGTAATGGTGTTCTTCTGTGATATATTGGAAAGTTTGCACCAGCCATTGCTCTATTTTTTCTATCAGCATAAGCAAAAGAGAATCTAAAACTTTCACATGAACATCTACATTGAACATCATTATACATTAGATTTGGTTTTTCTATTATGTGTTTATGACCTTCTGAATCTTCTACCATCATGTTTTCTCTGTTAGATAGTGCTTCCATTGCTTCTTCTTCTGAATTTACTTCTATCTCTTCTACTCTCAAAAAAGTTATAATACCACCAAATGTCCTTCCTTTTGTTCCTCTAATTGAAAGATAAAATGTTAAAGTTTTCACACCAGCAGCATAGACCATATTAGTAACTACGACATGATTGGTTTGGTCTACATTATTATTCTGTACTAAATTTGCCCCTTTTACTAGCTGAGCCCACTTCATATCTAATCTTCCTGTTTCTTATAATTCAATTGCTTTACTATCCATTCCATACAATCAGATTCTTTTCTCCATTCAAGAACCTCATATCCCATTGATTCTAAGAGATTACATTGAGATACTTGTGCAACAGATTTTTTTCCAGAACCCCACTTGAATTCAACAAAAGTTACTTTACCTCTTCCTATAATTATCAAGTCGGGTGCGCCAACTGTGGCACCCATAGCTATCATATGTTGTTTATATATTGCTTTTGCTTTTACGTCTTTTATGAAACTAATACCATTGAACACATCAGTTGTAAAACAAAGAAAATTATGTGCACGTAAAATAGACACGCAACGTTTTTGGAGTTGATGTTCTGAAGTGATATCATGAGAAGAAAGGTAGTTTGTTGTTTTTTTAAAATCTACCTTTCTTGTTTTACCTAATGTAGTTTTTAGTTTTATCATTTATCGTTTTCTTCACTGCCTAAAATCATAACAGAAAGAGTAAGTAAGTGAGTTTGAAGATCTAACCAAGCATTTATAGCATTTTTGGTATTTAGATTTTTTGCATTTTCTTCATTGATTTCTAATTTACTACTTTTTTCACAAATTATACTCATTAGTGCTTGTACATCTTCATCTTCTTGGTATAATTTTTCTGTAATGATTAGATTGTAGATTTCCAGACCTTCTTTTAATAGTGTAGTTAGTTTAGTAAAAGATTCTGTACATATAATAAACTCACCAAACTCATCATAATATTCCTCTATCATACGATCTGAGTCTACTAAATATTCTTCAAGTAGTTTTTTTAGTTTTTTATTCATCTTTATTTTCCTCTTTTTCAACAACCTTTACTTCTACATGTTCACTATTGTTTGGCAGTACTGATTTCAATGTTCCAGCCCCCATACCTAAACCAATCATTGTATAAGCTGGGTCTGGATTTGTGCCTATACCAAAAAAATATAGTGTTAATAAAATCATACCTAAAATTGCACAAGACCATGAAACAATCCTAGCACATGAAATACTTCCACCTTCGTTATCTTCTACCATTTTATATAATTCTGTTTTTAAACTCATAATCATTCTCCTTGTGGTTCTTGTTGTTCTTCACTGAAAATTTCTTCTACCTTATTTAGATTTCCATTTTCAACATAATCTGTAATAATGGCGTTCAAAATAATAGCTGCATCAAAATCAAACACCATCTCTTCTTTAGTTTTCAAATCAGTAACAATTAGAAAAGTCCTATCATTACCAACATCTCTAACCTTGAATTGTATTTCTTTGTGGTCTATGTCCTGAATCGTAATCTCGTTAGTATAATTCTTTTTTAGATAACCTAATGGATTTTGTGCTTCTTTCTTTTTTCTTTTAAATAGATTTTTGAACATCTTTTATACTCCTTTTCTATTAGAACTGTTTTTGTGTTTCGTTTTTTGTAGATCATTATAATTAATTTTATCATATATTCCTCTCGGCAAATCATTAAATAAACCATAGTACTTTTCAATATAATTCTTAAAATATTCCCCAATCTCTTTATATACTTTTTTTATTGTCTTTTCGTCTAAATATTGCATAAAATTTCTTAATTCTATATTGTTTTGTAATACTTTCCCTAATGAATAATGCAAAATAGTCGAAAAACTTGTTTCAACATTATAATCTTTTTTTGATACAATTTCTTCTATGGTGTCATCAATATTTTCTTCCATTTGTTGAATTATTTGTTTTGTATATGCATTTTTTTCTATATTATCTTGATGTTTTATTTTTGTTTGTTTACTTCCTATATCTATGCCTTTACCTTTTAAAAACATATTATCATAGTAATGTGTTAGTTCGTGTAATATTGCAAGTCTTGTTATGTTTTTTCTTTTCAATACTTTTTGATCTATTTTAAGATTTTCGTTCATCAGAAATAAAACTATTTTTTCTTCTTTTGGAATATAAGCAGCCCATCTTTTATCACTATAAAGAGATAATTCAATATCGGGAGTGTTTTTAAATTGATTTTTTAGGTATATACCCTTGTTAACATCCATATCCCAATTATCTGTTTTGTCATTATTCCACTCTTGTAAACTATTTAATATGTAATTTATAAAATCTTCACTGTAATGTATATACCAATCTGTTAGTTTTATATTTGTCTCAGTGAAAACAAACAATTGATCATCAAAAACTTCTTTTATTTCTTCTGTTAATATACATGCTTTTTTCATTATTTATTATCCTATTATAAAAATCCCATCTACAGATTAGGGCTATAGATGGGAAACTTACAATGAAAACTTATGAGGCCCTAATTTCTCAACAGTTTTCTTATATATTATTTATTAGAACTATTTTACATATTGTGCTTTTTCAATTATTTTTTTATTTTTTTTAGTTTTAGAAATTTCTATTGCTTTTATTATATTATTACCATCAAATATCATACTAGGATTTGAATCATTGCTATCTATCCATATTTTAGGACGAACTTCATATGGTAAGACTATTTTTTTTGTTGATGGTTGTAATCCTAATTCTATTCTTGCAAAACCTGGAGCTGCTTGTTTACCATAAAAACTATCTATCCATGCATTATCTTTTGCTGAATTTATTTGATATGTATAAGATGGTGTTTGTACTGCAATTCTATTTCTTACTTCTAATTTATCATCATCTGAAACTGTAGCTGAAGGCATTGTTGTTACTAAGTGATTGTGTTTATGGCCTATTAGATATAAATCAGCTTCATTCGCAACAGCTATTCTATTAAAATCTATCATGCCCTTAGTTACGCTAGCATTTTGTCCTGATCCGTGAGACATATAAATAGTATATCTTGCTCCTAACTTATAATTATTTTTTGTATCTAAGAAGTTTATACGAACAAAATTTTGATAATGACCTTGTTGAATTTTACCATTTTTCTTTTCTCTGTTTAGTATCTCAATCAACCAAGCTAATACATCTATCCCATGGTGTTTTATTAGACTTGATTCATGATTTCCTTGACCTATAATACATAATTGAGCTACATATGGTAATAATACATCAACAGCTTCTTCTATAAATTGATTAACTTGCCCTTCATTTGGTTTAATCCTTGATGCTGATGCTCTCTTCAAGTCTTGCATCAATATCAAATCCATAGTATCACCATTTATTATCACTTTCGCATTGTTGTCTTTACACTTTTCTAAATCTCTCTTTAAAGACTCCCCATCAAACTCTTTACTTCCTATGTGTAAATCTGAAAATACTGCATATTGATAAGTCTTGCCTTTGAGAATTGGCTCTTCTATCGTAAATAATTTCATAACACAAACTCTCCATTGTTGCAAATTTAGAATAAAAAACTAGACTCAAATAGAAAGTCTAGATTAGAGAGATTTTATATACTAAATAGAACTAAAAAAGAATATTCAATGTGATTAGTACTAGCTTGAAATATAAATTTGGTTTTTTATGCTGACATACCTTTAACTTCCCACATTACACCACCAGTACTTGTCGTAGAACCTGTCAATTGAAAAGAAGTTGTTGTTAGTGAATTTGTTTTTACAACTCTTTGATTATTAAAATTATCATCATTCACCATTGAAATCATAACAGAATAATTTGTATCTTTCATTGTTATTGGTAAAGATATATTTGAAATTCCAGAAGTCATTATTATTCCCCCTTGTTCTACCCAACCAGACTTATAAAGTCTATACCATGTATAGTCGTTAGAAGAATTTGGAGTTTGATATGCTATTACAAAATCTGCTTCATTATAATCTACTGCATGAAAGGCATTCTTAGGCTCAAGTGTTGTAATTTGTGTTCCATTACAACTTATATAACCCACGCAAGCAATTCTTTCTATATTATTGGCATAATTATTATAATTTATATTTTCTTGTTCTTTATATTCTAACCTATCAATAGGGTGTGAAACATATACACCTATATAATTACTGTTTAAAGCAATTTTATAATTATCATAAGAAACATCATAACCAATAGTTAAAACAGAAGAAGTAGCAAACTCTATATTTTTCAGTGTTCCATCAACATTTCTGCCATCTGGTATCAAACCTTTAACACCCGGCAAAGCAAATACAGTTGAACCAATATAACCAAAGCCATTAAATACTTGGTCTATACTAGTTATAGCCCCACTTGAAACCGTCACAATCGCAATTGGCAACGATATGACTCCATGTGCTTGCCAACTACTACTTCCTATTCCCCACTGATAAATCTTGTTGTCTGTTGTATTGTAAAATATCTTATATTGTGAACCATCTGCTGGCAGTGATGAACCAGAACCAGATTGAGATAACAAATAAGTATATATTGACAAGCCTGCTATAGAAGAATAACACAAATAAATTCCATCTGGGCCTATTATTAAACCTGGCGTTTTATCAACAGTTGTTATGCCATCATTAAACACACCTGCACCATTTGGCACATAAACCTTTGAGCCTGCTTTTAATGTCAATGTGCCTGCGTTCAATTCTAGTTTTATATCTTGTGGTATTTCTGTAACGCAATTAGTAATATTTTTATAATCTAATGTTTGTTCCAATTTATTAGTTATTACACTATTTTTTACAGGATTATTACTAGTCAAAGAAAATTCACTATCTATATTTTGACTAATATTTCCAGCTATTATTGAATTACCTTTTCTAATTGACATTGTTTTTTTATCCTTTGTTTTATTTATGATGCTGCAAAACCTTCTACTCGCCAAAACATGTAATTAGAATTGGCATTATGGTATAGTGATATTCGTGTTGTTGAAGTTCTATATGCTGATATTGCTTGTTCCCTTGAAGTTGATCCATTAAAACATACCATTACACTATAGTTTTCATCCATCATAGGAACAGGAAGATCTACATTAACCGGGGTAGTTGTGCTTCCATTTCCACCAATTCCACCTTGTTCTACCCAACCAGATTTATATTTTCTAAACCAAGTATAACTATTTGCAGGAGTTGGTTTTTGATATTTTATAACAAAATCTGCTTCATTATAATCTACTGCTCTAAATGTTGTGTTTGATGTAAAAAATGATATATTTCCACCATAAACACATTGTACTTTACCAACAAAACACCATGAATCTTTCTTTATATATGCAGCACCATTATCACTTCCATAAAAACAATTATCTATGGTTGAATATGTTAAATGCCATTTATTTGCTTCTGGTGCTGGATATTTATCTGTATAAAAAGAAGCAAAATCCCAAGGCCTTATTTCATTATTTGTGTTTAGATATAAAATATCCAATCCTCCACGAATACTCATGTCAAATATTGTAACATTTGATAAAGTTTTTACGGTATTATTCAATGTTCCATCTGCATTTCTTCCATCTGGACATAATCCTTTAACTCCAGGTAAAGCAAATGTTATTGAACCAATATATCCAAAACCATTGAATATTTGGTCTAAAAACACATTACCACTAGCGTCGTGTGTTATACAAAATGGAAAAGACCAGCCAGACTCCCAAGTTGAACCGCCATCAGATGTCAATTTTATCACATTATTTGTTGTATCATACCAACCTAAATATTGACCCAAACTTGAACTTGGTGGTGTTGAACCCGACACAATTGCTACCGTTTGCCTTTGTGATATAGTTCCATTTTTATAAAACAACATTTTACCTGTTCCATCTCCACCAGCAGTTCTAACTATATCATTCGCAATCGTAACAATATCAAACACCCCAGCACCATTTGGAACATATACTTTTGACCCTGCTTTTAATGTCAATGTTCCATTATTCAATTCCAGTTTTATATCTTGTGGAATATTTGTAATACAGTTTGTGATACTTTTTTGAGTTAGTGTTGTTGGACCACCTTTTATGTTTACCAATGCTTCTTGTGAAAAGTTACCAACAAAGAAGTAGAGGTACATTTGTGTTGAACGTTCTTGGACAGCAGCACCATTTTTGTATGTAGAAGAAGATAATGATGCATCAAACTTCATTCTATTATAATCGCTTGGGTCTGGATCAAACACATGAGAAGATCCAGGAGTTGTTGTATCTGAAGTAAGTGCACCACTATAACCTGCATATTGATTTGGTATATAACCTCCAGCTGTTCCTGTAATATTAGGTAGACTTTCAGGAATATATTTACCAACTGTATCTCTAAGTCCAGAAAATCCATACTTTGTTCTTGGTAATTTGAATCTTTGACCATCTGTATCTAATATGTAATACCAAGCAACACCAGTAGAATTATAGATTGTATTTACAGCTGTTTCTTGTGTTGCGGGACAAATTTTATGACCATCTGCAGCTAATCTATAATATACTGTAGTTCCACTTATTGTTTCTGAAGTTAAATTATCTCCTACGGTATTCCATTCTTCTAGTAAATGATTATAAGCAACTTCATACGTATCAGCATTATACCATAAAAAATTATCAGCTCTAGCCCATTGTATGTCGTTTAATTCATGATCTGACCACTTGAAATCAAACAAATCCTGTGTTAAACTTGTACCTGCTGATATGACTTTGTTTCCTTGTCTTATACTCATTTTACTTTACCTCTTCATCTGGGTATGGATATCTTTCTGCAATTGATTCTGATAAAACTTTCACTTGTTCAATATATTCTTCTTCCAATTCTTCAGTCCACTCACCAAGAATTGTTTTACGAAGTTTTCTGGCATGTAGTGGATCAATTTCTTGTGTATATGCTTGTTCTCTCATGTAACTAATATGCTCATGAGTTGGCTTCAAAAATTCTTCATATTTTTTCTTGGTTGATTTTGGTAGATCTAATTCAAAATCACTTGCTATTATTGAACCATCTTTTTTGTAGTAATTCATTTTCATTTTCCTTTATAAATATCCAACAAAAACAACACCAGCACCAGAAACACCACCACTCGTTTCTGAAAACCCTATTGTTATTTTGTTTATAAATGGTATTGTTGCTGCTGAATCGTTTCTGAATTGATTATTAGTTGCTCCTAAAGAAACTTCCCTATCACACACATCACTCTTAATTGTTAAACATGAAAATCCAGCTTGAGAAAGAGATAGAAGACCAGCAAAAACACCTAATTTTATTTTACCATCTTTAAATCCTAAATCATATGTCCCAGCAATACCACCAGCACCAGATGCAACTATTTTATCGACTGTTATAAATCTTCTCAAAAAAGAATCATTTTGATCTGCAACTTGTATTGTTTTCTTGGTCTCAATAGCGGTTATGTTGCCAGAAGATGAATCTTTTTGTAATTGTGAAATAAATATCTTTTGTTCTAATGTCCAAGTTGATCCACCATTGTTTGTTATTTTAATTAAATTGTTTTTAGTGTCATACCATGCAGCATGTGTTGTCCCTGATTTTAGTATTGGATCATTATCAGATTCAATGTAATTATATACACCCCAACCATATAAACCTATCCCATCTGTTCCATTTGTAAACCATCCAAATTTAGAGGTTTGTCCAGTTAAATCATGTACTATAACATTGTCTGATTTTAATATTGTGTTTTTCAATGTTCCATCTGTATTTCTTCCATTTGGAATAAGTCCAACTACGCCAGGTAAAGTAAAAGTACATTGACCCATAAAACCAAAGCCATTAAATACTTGGTCTATACTTTTTATTGATGATGAGTCTGTTGTTATAAGCCCCAAAGGTAAAGAAACAGTTCTATTTGGTATTATAGTGCCACTCTGGTATTGATTAATAGTATTAGTTGTTGTGTTATAAAACCATCCTGTAAAACTAGCAGGGACAGAGCTGCCTGATTTACAATAACTAATGTCGTAACCAAAAATATAATTAAAACTACTACTCCAAAATAACATCAAAACACCTACATTAGAATAGGCTGTATTCATATCATTTTCAATAATAACTGTATCAAAATGAGGCGTTGTGCCATCTTGTTCAAAACCATTTGGAACATATACTTTGCTTCCTGCTTTAAGTGTCAGTGTTCCATTATTTAATTCCAGTTTGATATCTTGTGGAATATTTATCAAACAGTTACTTCTAAATCTATTTTCATATTCTGTTGTAACTACATCGTTTGAATTTGAACTACTTTTTGGTGATACTGCTTTTGTATATGTTCTATTTTCTTCTTCATTATATAATACTTCAAAACCATCTCTATTATTGTTATTTGCATCAACTACGAATAAATGAGCTTGTCTTGCGCTTTTGTATTCATCTGTTCTATCTGTACCATATTTTCCACCACGAACACCAGCTACTCTATGATCTATGGTACCTTGTTGATCTGTAAAAAGAATTTCTCTAAATGAATGGGTGCTTATATTACCTGCATTTACTCCTTTTAATTCAAGGCTGCTGGTAAATACTTTTGTTCCATTTATTGTTTCATCCCATTGTTTGTGAACGCAATTTGTAGTATCTCCACCTTCTATATCGTCAGTAATAAAACATATCCAAGTTGGGTGATTTACTGCTATATTTTGATCTGAGTATTCTTGATAAGTTCCAACCCAATCAAAAACACTAGTAGTAGAAGTATTTGATAGATTTGCATTTCTTGTTGCTGAAGCTTGTATTTTATTTTCACCATTTTCTGTTATAGTAACTTCATCAATAGCAACAGTTCCACCACCTCCACCACCACCTGCATCTAAGCTTATTGTTTTATTTGTATCTTGGTTTAGTGTGAAAAATCCTTTAGTTATACCACCTTGTTTTATTGTTATTGTAGAGTCATTTATTACAGACCCAATATCGTCATCAGTAATATAGCAAATCCATTCAGGGTGATTAGTTACTATGTCTTGTGTATTATATTCTTCTAGTGTTCCAACCCAGTCATATAAATAATTTTCAGCACCAGTAGCAGTGTTTTTGTTTGTTTGTCCTACTGTTTGAATTTTACTATATGCATTTTTAGTGATTGTGATGTTATCCATATCTGTTACTGTACCTGAACCACCAGCAATCGTTACACCACCCTGTTTTATACTCATTTCTTTCTACTCTTGTTTTTTCTTTTTAATCTTTTACTTTTTACCCACCAAACTAAACTATTCCAAACTGATTCTAACCAACTGTGAACTACAAACGCTTCTATAACATCTATATAATTGGCTTTGAATATTTGTGTGCTACCATCCTCAAATCTCATCTCTATACAACCAAAATATTTAGACCTCTTATTTGTAATCTCATATAAATAAATAACTTGGTCTAAACATATAAGATGCTCTGATTTTGTTATTGGAGAATAAAGAATTATCGTCTTCATTATGCTGTTCTTCTCCATACATTTGTTACATAAGCTGGTGGTTGTACTGTTGTTGATTTTCCATATATAGTATCTGTACCATTTTGACTAGCATCAAGTGAGTATCCATATGTTGGTCTATTAAAACCTTGACTTGAAGTAACATGACCATATTCATTATATAAACTACTGCGATCTACTGTTGAAAATACACCATCAGCATACATAGAAGGACTTGTTGTATTATACGCAGAAAAAAAACAAACACTCCCAAAATTACCAGTGATATTTGGTACACCTGCTGCAATTGTTGTGTTCGCTGTTGCACTTGCATAGTTTGCATTTGTGGTTGTTCCATTTGGTGTTGATGTGTTTGTGTCACCAGTGCCATTGCCTGTCCACAATGCTTTACCAGCAGATACTAAAGTCCAACTTGACCCCGGTATAAGTGTTATAAGTGGACAAGTTGATTGTGTTCCAAGATATAAACTTCCAACTGGATATAATGCATCTAAAATATTTGCAATTGCAGTATTGACAAAACTAGTTGTAGCAATATTGTTGTCATTACTACCTGTATCTGGTGTTGGTGCATAAGTAAATGTTGTACCAGAAGTTGTTACACCAATTCCTAATGCACTTTTAATACCACTCGCCCAACTTCCTGTTTTACCATAAACATTAAGTTGAACACAATTTGAACCATTTGTAGCTTTTACACCTTCTGCAGCACCCCAAATGGTTGTACCATCATTAAAATATACAGATGTAAATTCTTGTGAAGAAGGTGATTGATTATATTCTGTTTTTGATTTTATTTTTATATTATGATTTGTAAATGTTTTATCACCAGCAATATTCTCATTACCACTTCTATGAACAACATTAGTGGATGTATCTGGATTATTTACCCACCCCATTGTTGGTATTTTTACTTCAGTAGTAGAATTGGTTACAGAAGTTTGAGATAAATTAGTAGCATTATCAGGACTAAATTGTAAATAAGCTTTTCCATCAGGTGTAAGAACATTTATTAAGAAACTTTTATTTAAGGTATTACTTATATTTCTTTGTGTAACCATTTCAGTAGCAATATTGCCATTGGTTTCTTGTCTAATACCAAATCTACCAACATACATGGTACCATTTACATCTGTTATTTGAATATCTTTTACTATAGCAGATTGTGGATTTGTTGTTTCATTTATTGAAGTTTTATAATTTAATGTGCCAGAAAATGTACTTGTTCCAGAAAAAGTTTTATTTCCAGTTATAGTTTCTGTACCACTTATATGAACCAAATCTTGACCACCAACAAGAGAGCTTACAGTATCAGATAAATTATTTATAGCTGTTGTTACTACTTTATTTTGTACTGGTCTTTCTGATGTTGTACTAAGAGTTTGATCAATGATTGGAATACCAGCTATAACATTTTCACCACGTCTTATACTCATATTATTTTACCTCTTCTGGATATGGATTTTCTTCTTGTATTTTTATCACCATATAGTCACGTTCATTTTGTAATTTTTTTATTTCTGTTTCTATTTCCGGTGTTTGTGTTTGATCTCTTAATCTTTGTATATGTGATGTTATAGGGTCTACTTTTAATCGATATAGTTTAGATCTTTTTTCTTTTATTTCATCATATGTTGGATCTGGTGGTGTAGGTTCTTGTGGTGTATATCCTTTTTCATACCATTTACCATTATATGCAAGTTCTGTTTCCATCCATTCCATACCAATTTCAATGTAATATGATATAGGACAACCAACACCAACCATTAACTCATGTGTTTTTGGATCTATTATTTTTGCATATTGTCTTACTATTTCACCCATTTTTTACTCCTTTAATTATCATCAGTTCTTTGCCAAATATTTACCACATATGCTGGGGGTTGGACTGTTGTTACACTATCTTGATAAATTGAACTTTTACTATTGGCATTTAAAGTAAGAGTATATGGGCCAGTTGAATCCAATATATCATCACGATTAACTCTACTACCAGAACCAGATAAAGCACCTGTTCCATTTTGGACATAAGCTCCTGATAGAGTTACACTACCGGTTATATTTGGAAGTCCTGCTGCAATTGTGCTACCAGCTGTATGACTAGTACTTGAACCTTGTAAAACTCTATCTGTTGCAACAAGAGTCCATACAGAATTTGGTATTAGTGCTGCTATTGGACAAGTTGCTGTGGTACCTATATATATTGAACCTTTTGGCCACATTGCTTTTAAAACTTCCATAACATGATGAGTTGTAGATATTTGGTGATCATCTGCTGTTGTAGAAGTTGGATTAGCTCCTGCATCTGTCCAAGTTATTGTTCCTTCTTTGTTGACCCAAGTACATATTTCAGGAGATTTTACTTCATTACCATTTTTATAAGTACTAGAATATAATCCAACACCAATATTACCTTCTGGAGATTGTATTATTTCTACATTTGCTATAGGATTTCCATTTTTATCTAATCCTCTACTTAGTGATGTATGTTTTGTTACACCTGTGCCTGGAGCTGTTGTATAATCTATGGTTGTACTTTTTACTTTTGGACAATCAGTTATAAATATTTTTTCTCCTGATATATTTTGTCCACCAGAAGTCATTACAGCATTACCGGTTCCACTAGCTTTAAGATCTAAGAACGCATCTATTTCTTGTTTTGTATAGGTGTCGCCCATTGTAGCATTTACGTCATCTGTAATAAAGCAAAGCCAATCATCAGGAATTTGGTTATTATTTCTTTGTGTTTCATATTGAGCTTGTGTACCTATCCAATCGAAAACAGTGGTACTAACATTATCAGATTCATTTTTATTTATTGTACCAACAGCTTGAATTTTTTTAGAAGAGTTTGTTACTATAGTACTTCCATCACCCAAAGCAGCACTAGAAGAGAATTCAGGTAGCTGTGAAAATAACTTAGTTCCATCACCAATTTTTATAGTGTTAGAATCTGAGTATATAATTTCACCTTTTAGTGGTTTTTCTGTAGAAGTGCTATCCCCTAATCGCTGGGTGTGTCTTATTTCTTTTACCATATTGAATTTTCTTTTTATTATTGAACTAAAACTAAATACTCTGAATTATAGAACTGGGATTTGAGTATTTTATTAAGGTCTTACAGCTCTAAACTCAGTAAAAAATAAATCAATAAGAATATGTTTGAAATCTTTCTCTATTGATTCAAATTTGCTTTTTATTATTTTATTGAAGAAGTTTGAAATGTTTTTTACTAATTTATCTTTATTTTGTCTTGTTAGATTTTTATAATATTTTGATAATTCTTTTTCTTCTCCTGGTATATAATTATCTCCAATCCCATTTATTGGTTCATCTTCTAAAAATAAATCATCTAAAAATTGTCTAGCGGTATTTTGATTTGATAATTTTCTAACAATTTCTATATAATCACTATTATCTGTCAATATTCCACTTATCAAAAATTCCAACATCTCATTATAAAAAGCTGGATATTCTACTTTATTATTATAATATTGTCTTAGATTTATTTTATTACTTTGATTTTCTGCGTTTTTTAAATCATCATCTGTAATTGTTGCATTGTCAAAGTCTATTTTGTGTTTTATTTCATGTGTTATTAACCATGGGAAGTTGTCTATTTTACTAATAATATCACAAGTCAACACACAATAATTGTTCAAAATAGGTAGAAACAAAACATTATCATCGGTATCATATGCAGCATAAAAGTTATATTCTGATTTTTTTACACAAATAAATATCCTTATATAACGTAATTTACCAAAAATATAAAATCTAACATCAAAAAAATATCCACAATTATTTTTATATTCTTCAATTTTTGGACCATATAATATACAATTTTTTCCATTTCTATAATAATAGTTATAATAATTTTCTTTACTTTCTGCATCCAATGATTGATATATTGATGTTTTTAGAGTGTCACGAACTGCTTTTGCTATAATTATTTCTTCAGAGTCATCAAAAGCATCCTCAACTTTTAACTTGAGTTCTAAATCATAAGCTTCTGGTATAATATAATGTGCTAAAAATGCCATATTAAATAGAACTCTTGAAATTATTAAGTATTGTATTTAATCTTGTTTTTTCTAAAATTTATGCTATACTATTAATACATGATCTATAAGTATGACAATCTTTGGAGTTATCTGAGTAATGAACCTTCTGAAGTAATAGAAAGGGCTAAGGTGTTATTAACTAGAAGAGATTATGACTTTGAAGATGAAAAATGGAATACAACAAAGCTCTGGATAAGTCATTCTAATATTCTTGGTGTTGAGACTATAAAATTTCCTACAGGTTTATGTTATTTTTTGGCTAAGGAATTGAATGTAGGAATAGAATATAAAAAGAAAAAATATCAAGAATACAATAAAGAAGATATATTAGCTGTTGCAGAAAAGGTCAAAGATGTGTTTCCTAATTTTCAAGTAAGAGACTATCAAATGGACTTAGTTTCAGCTTCATTAGATAAATATAGCTCGTTGATTGTAAGCAGTACAGGAAGTGGCAAAACAAGCGTAATGACTTTGGTGGCACTATTACTAAAAGATCAAAAAATTCTAGTCATCAATAATCAAAATTTCATACTAAGACAGATTTATGAAAGATTCTTGGCTATGGGAATAAAAAAAGATGATATTGGGACTGGGACTACTGATTTATCTAAACGAATTGTAATTATCTCATCTCAAACATCATATAACAGAATAAAAGAAAAAAATGAAGAATATCTAAACTACTTAAAAACTGTTGATACGATAATCTGTGACGAGTGTGCTCATTTTCAATCTATTTCTCATTTTTCCTTACTTTTCTATACTACCAACCTAAAACATCTTATTGGGTATACTGCAACTCCTTATAAAAACCCAACAGACCCATACAATAACACAGACGATTTAGTTACTATTGGATTTTTTGGTGAGCCTGCTGCTGAATATACTATGAATGACTCAATATCAAACAACAACATAGCTCAGCCTTATTCTTACTATATCAATTACAAAAGCTACCCAATAGAATGTCCACCTAATACTGATTTCTTCCTGATGTATAAAAAGTGTATCGTTCATAATAAAGCTAGAAATTATGCAGGTGTTGAACTAATAAAATATCTGAATCAAAAAAATATAAAAACCTTAGTACTGTTTAGAGAAGTAAAAAGACATGGACTACCTATAATGAAACAACTAAGACAAATAGGAGTACCAGCATTGTTTTTACAGGGTGGAGATAAAATACACGAATATGATAAAAATCTAAAACTCCACAGTAAAAAAGGTAATGTAGATGATATAAAAGAAGCTCTACAAAATGGTTATAATATAATTTTAGCTTCTCAGGTTATGGATGAAGGCGTTGATATTACTTCTTTTCAAGCTGGTGTTTTATTTACTGGCGGCAAAAGTCCTATAAAAATCATTCAACAAACAGGAAGAGTATCAAGAGCTAAAAGTAATGGTGAAAATATAGCCTTGATTGTGGACTTTAATGATTCAGATGTAAATTCAATGTTCTCAAGACAGTATCAAGAAAGAAGAAAAACACTAAAAAATAATGGTGTGATTGAATTAGATAATGTTCAAAAGTTATTTAGTCTTATTGAACGCATGAAAAATAACCATTAATAAATTATTCTTAAACCTTTTTCATATATTCTCTTCTCAAGTTCTATATAGAGATAATTATTATACTAGAAGAGTTACTATTAAATGGCTACAATATATAAACCAATAATTGCAAAAATAGATTCAACTGCTAACTGGACAACCCTAAATCCAACACCTGCTTATGGAGAACAGTGTATAGAAATATTAGGGGGTGGCCTGTTTAAGTTAAAAGTTGGGGATGGGGTTACACCTTGGATATCACTAAAGTATTTTCAAGAGTCTTTTACTGGTGATATACGTGATCTAATAACTCCTGATAAAACAACTTTGGTAGCAGGAATAAATAGTGTACAAAGAGAAATAGATGATCTTGCTACTGTTGCTAAAACCGGTGACTATAGTGATCTAAACAATAAGCTAACACCAGGTACTGCAATAGATATAAGTGAAAATAATGTAATATCAGCTAAAGACGCATCAGATACTAGAAAGGGTATAGCAAGAATAGCAACTGAACAAGAAGTTATAGAAGGTACCTCTGAAACACTTATAGTTAATCCTCTTCAATTAAAAAATGCAATAGAAAGATCTCAAGAATCGGCCTTAAATTATAAAGGTATATGTAAAGAATCTGAATTACCAACATCAAATAATAAAAAAGGCGATTTATGGTTAATTTCTGTTTTTGATGTTACACAAGACCCAAAATTACATGGACATAATGGTTTAGCTGTTTGGAATGGTTCTGATTGGGATAAAGAAGTTGATGAATACCTAAAACCTGATAATACTACAATAGAAATAAATCAAGAACAACAAAACAATCTAACCGCAATAGGTGTAAAAACCAAATCTGATGAAATAATGTATGATTGGGTTGGTACACTAGAAGAATGGGAAGAAGGTAGAAATAATGAAACCATACCTGATGAATGGATTTGTTGGATTACTGATGATGAAGAAGAGCCTGCTGGTATAGCAAATTTAGCACAAGTAGCGTCTTCTGGAGAGTTTGAAGATCTTAATGATATACCACCACTCCCTGTTGATAAGCTTACAAAAAATTATCTATTAGTTTGGAATCATCGTATGCAAAAAATGGAATGGGTTGAAACAGATATACAACCAACAGGAGAATATGATCCAACAACTGAAACTTTTGTAGTAGATGAAGTCCAATATGATCAAAATACAAATACATTAGAAACAAACGCTTTAGAACCAATGGAGATTATATAAAATGAGTGAAAAATATGTAGAAAAACTTAGATCCACTACCACAGGAGAAGTTTATACAATCAGAGACGCTAATACAAACAATAAACAAGATATATTAGTGTCTGGTGAGAATATAAAAACAATCAATAATGAATCTATATTGGGCTCTGGAAATATTGAAATACAAGGCGGTGGAACTTCTGATTACGATCAACTATCTAATAAACCAACCATAAATAGTATAGAATTGTCTGGTAATAAAACAGCCAATGATTTGGGATTGTTAAATTCTAATTTAGGTTCTGAAAATGCAAATAAAATATTAAAAATAGATAATTCTGGCGATATTATAGCAGCAGAAGTTGCAGGTTTAATAGTTGATAGTGAAATGTCTCCAGTATCTATAAATCCAGTTCAAAATAAAGTATTATATGAAATGTTATATGATACTATTAATTTAACTCCTTCAGAATTGTCTCCAGAAAAGACGGCAATATCTTCGACAGATGGAACAGTAGTAACAGTTTCTGGTGCTAGCTATAGAGTAAAAACTTTTGAAATAGATCCTAATAAGATATATAAGGTATCTGCTTTTGCTTATAGTTCTGCATATGCTTTTTATGCTTATTATAAAGTAGTAGAAGATCAAGAAGTTCCTATTAGTTGGAAATCGTATAAGACTCCCATGGAACAAAAAATGATAGATGTAATTTTAACAGACATTCCTTCTGATGCTACATTAATTAAAGTTGCTGGTAATACAGCTGCTGCATATAAAGTTGAAGCAGCCTTAGCAGAAACAAAAGAAAGTATAGAAATGTTAAATGAACACTTTTCTACTTTAGAAACAACTGTTAATAAAGATGATAAAGCGGTTGATGAAATGTTTAAAATTATTGAAGTAGAAAGAGTTTATACTAGTGATTTTACATTAAAAGGTTATTATAATAAAACAGATACTAGTTTGTTGACAAATTATAATTATCATTCTACAGAATTAATGCCAGTAATAGAAGGTCAAACTGTTTATTGGCACAATTGGAAATGTAATGCGTGGAATATACAAGCTATTTCTTTATATGATAATGATGGTCTTCCTTATAATGGTTCAAATGCTAGAAAAACTTATCAAGAATTAACTACAAAAGATTATGATAATGGTGAATTTACATTAATTATTCCTCAAAATTGTTCTCAGATTGGTTTTTCAAAAAGTGATACAGATAATCAAGAAGGATATATACAAATAGGTGATAGTACCGGAATTACATTTTCTGATAAAGCACAAAGCGATATTAAAAGTATTATGGAAACAACTCCGATACATGCTAGTCCTTCGTTTTTAGATTTTGGAGTATATTATCAGCGTGGTGCATATAATCAATCTTTTGATTACAGTAAAAAATTGTGTGTTTTAGCTGGTGGTCAAAGCAATGCGGCCGGTCGTGCTCCATTTATTAGATTTCCGTTTGATTTGTGTGGTGAATCTGAAATACCTACTTCGCCATTTACTTTACCGAATGTACAATATTTAGGTGAAACTGAAGATTTTGGTAATTCTAAAAATACTTTTTCTAATGCTACAATAAGACAAAAATATGAAGCAGAAAAAGATGATAATTCTTGGGCGTTTGATTCTGTAACCTATGGGTGTTTAGTTAATTCTTCTTACGGTAAACAATCGGATATTCATGTAGTAAAAAGAGCAGTTGGTGGAACTTCTATTGATTTAGAAGGTACCACTGAGATGCATTGGACGCCTGATTTTAAAACTTTAACGGATAGTCAATCTTTATTAAGATCTTTAGAGACATATATTAGAAAAGCCCAGACATTACAATTTTCTGAATATGAAATAAGAGCAATGGTATGGCATCAAGGTGAAGGTGATTGTAAAACTATCGAAGTAGCAAACAGATATTATGCAAACATGAAGAAAATGATTGCTTATATACGTGGTGTAGTAAATAATCCATACTTATTGTTTTATTGTGGTACTATATCTAATAACAATAAAGTAGATGCATATAAAAATATCGTAAATGCTGCTATAAATCAAATTGCTTTAGAAGATCCGTGGGTAAGAGTAGTAAATATGAATGGTGCTAAACTAGAAGATAATTATCATTTCAATTATAAAGCGTGTATATATTTTGGTAAAGCTGTATATAATATGATGGTTGAAGATAGTGTTATTCAAAACGGTGTAGCAATTGAAAATCCTTTACCGGATGATTGGACAGAATAAAAATGAATAAAGAAAAAACAAAGTAAAAAATAAGATCCCTTTTATATGTTTATTATAAAGGGGATTTTGTTTGTATTTATTGTTTATAATCAGTTCTATATATAAGAAAATCAGCATAAAAAGAGAATTTCATGAGCATTCGTCAAGGTAATACGATTTTAGCCAATAAAACTGTACCTAGTATATACACTGGTGATAACGGTATAGTTGTTAATAATAATATAATATCAGCTAAAGATGCTACAAATGCTCAAAAAGGTATAATCAGAATTGCTACAGATATTGAAGCAGCTGAAGGTATAGATTTAACTTTAGCGATTAATCCTTTTCAATTAGCTAATGAAATTAAAAAAGCACAATTAGAAGCTTTAGTATATAAAGGTACATGGAATATTACTAATGCTACGGATTATGGTGCAATTATAGTACCAGCTAAAAAAGGTGATATGTATCTTGTTACTGGTACTGGACCAAAAACTATTGAAGGCATTGAATGGGATACCGGTGATTATTTAATTGTTAATAAAAGTGTTGCTTCTGGACAAGTTACTGCAAATGATGTAGATAAAGTAGATAATAGTGAAGCAACTGATATTGTTCGTTTAAATACTGTACAAACTTTAACAAATAAAACAATTAACGCAGATAATAACACAATAAGTGAATTAGAAACAGATAATTTTAAATCTGGTGTTATTGTTACAGAAGTAGGTAGTACCGGTACTGATACATCATTACCTACAGAACAAGCAGTTAGAGAAGCATTAGACACTAAAGTAGATAAAACAAATGACGCAAATCAAGTATATGTAACCGATGGAAGTAGTAATCAAACACATTATTTATTATCTGAAAATGCACTTGGTAATTCTTTTGCTTATAGAACATCAGATGCACAAGTAAGAGTAAATTTAACTCCATCTGGTAATAATGATGCTACTTCTAAAAAATATGTAAATGATCAAGATGCTTTAAAAGTTGATAAAACAAGTACAGAAAGCCAAGTCTATGGTACAGACTCAAATGGTGATCAAACTACTTTAACTTATGATATGGGAAATCATCCTAATACAGTAGCTCAAAGAACAGGAGCTGGTCAACTTTTAGTTAGTGATCCCACAACAGATTTACACGCAGCAACCAAAAAATATGTAGACGATCAAGATATATTAAAAGTAGATAAAGTAAATGATCCACTTAAAATATATGGTACAGATGATCAAGGAAATCAATTTGCATATAATAAAGAAGAAGTTGGTCAAATTATTCAAGTAGAAGAATTGCCTACAGCTGATGCAACTAATATAAATAAAATATATCAATATATAGGTGAAACAAATCAAAACTATACTAATGGTGTTTTTTATAAAAATATTGCAACAACTACAATTGAACAATGGGTAAATTTTGAACCAAGTACTATAGCTGGAACGGTTTGTACTTGTTCTTATGAAGATTTTAGAGCTTGGTTAGATACAATTTTTGCATTAGATCCATTAGAAGTTGCATCAGGTCATTTTGGTTTTTATTCAGGTACTCCAGATACGGGAGATGCCCGTTATAGTGTAGGATTAAGAGACGCAGATGGACATTCTTTAAAAAGTATTAGTGCAGAAGTATCTGAATTAGAAGCTGCAGGATTTACATTTAATCCATATTTATCTGCTCAAGATGGATTAGATTATACTTGTGCAGTAGATAAACAAGTTACAAATTATACTTGGACACCAATATATGTTCAAAAGAAAAATATTATATTTGTAGATTGGGGTGAATAATGGCATACTTATATATAGGAAATCAGAGAGTTACTCCAATTTTAGCAGGAGGAGAAAGTTATAAAACTGTTACACTCACTAATACAGATATAGATATTACATTATATTCATATACAATTTATGAAGCTACAAATCCTTTAACATCATTAAAAATTACATTACCAGAAAATTTAGATGATGAATTTATAGCGCAAATAAATTTTACAAGTGGATCAACTAGAACAGATATTTTACCAAGTGAAATTGAATGGATTGGTGACAATGTAAGTGAAACACAAGGGTTTATTCCAAGAGTAAATTGTAATTATTCAATTATATTTTATTACACTGGAACAGTAGTACGTGGAGTTATTCAAGGAACTAATATAGAATCATAGGAATAATTAAATGGCAAAAGTAGAAACATCAGTAACTGAATTAAAACTAAATAAATTGAAAAAAGAACAATATAATTCAATTGCAGAACCATCTAATACTGAATTATATTTTGTTACAGATGAACCCATAAGTTATAATGATTTATCAGATAGACCAAATTTAAAACCAGTTGCAACATCAGGTTCTTATGATGATTTAAATAATAAACCAGTAGTAAATGGTATTGAGATTGATTCTACAAATAAGATGTTCTTCGGATCTTCTACAACTGCTGCGGCTACTGCAGTTAAAGAGGTTTCTATACCATCTATTACAAAATTAGAAGCTGGACAGATTATAATCGTTCAACCAACAATTACTTCTACCGTTGCTGGTTCATCACTTAAGTTGAATAATTTTCCAGAATATGCTATGCGTTATAATAACGCTGCAATAACTACGAGTAATGCTTCATATGCATGGAACGTTAACTTCCCATCTGTTTGGTTATTTAATGGTACATATTGGGTATTCTTGGCCCATGGTATTGACTATAATACTACATACTCTCTACAACAGCTTATGGACTATGGTAGATATACAGCAGGATCTGGTCAATATGCAATCACAAGTTATTCTTTGCTTATGCAAAAACCAGATATGACTTGGGAAAAGATTACGTCTACAGATCGTTCAGCTACTACTGCTACAACAAAGACTGCTAACACCAATGGGTTCTTTCTTAATCATATTAAATATTATTATACAACATCAACCTATGGTAATGGCGCTTTAGTTCCAATAAACTACGTCTATTCTAAATATTCTGCAATTAACTTGAGATATTCTACAAACTGTGGTGCAACTCCTGGTTGGACAGTTGGTCAATACTTTTACTTGGTTGGAACGATTGGGGCAGATGGATTATTCTATCTTGATACAGCTCAGTGGTGGTCTAACACTTTACCTTCTACAAATGATGGTAAGCTCTACATTCAAATGGGTCACATAACTGGTACTTATAATGCAGACTTCTTAGATAATAGACCTGTATACTATCATGATGGCACAAAGATTTGTGAATATAAAGTTGCAGATAATAAACAAGATAAATTAGTATCAGGTACAAGTATTAAAACAATTAATAATACTTCACTTCTTGATTCTGGTGATATTAGTACAAATGATTTATTACCAGATCAAACTAATAATTCAGGTAAATTTTTAACTACAGATGGTACAGATATTAGTTGGGCAAGTGTTGATGCATTTCCTTCACAATCAGGAAATAGCGGTAAGTTTTTAATGACAGATGGTTCTGTTGTTTCTTGGGAAGAGTTAGCAGCTGTTGCAACTTCAGGTAGTTATACAGATTTATTGAATAAACCAACAATTGAAGATTTAACTACTACTGCACAACAAAATGCTTTAAATAGTGGTGCAACGAGTACATTGATTGGAAAGATTTCTACTAATGAATCCGCAATTACTACAATTAACGGTAAAATACCAAGTGCTGCATCTTCTTCTAATCAATTAGCAGATAAAGATTTTGTTAATTCTACAGTCACTACGTTGCTTGCTAGATATATTACATCGAGTGCAAGTGGTGATTCATTTGCAACTAACGCTGCTTTATTAGCAGGCCCATATTACTTAGATGGTACTGCAGTTGCTACATCAGATCTTCATAATAATGACTATGCTATGGTTATGGAAGATGAGACTCATGATAGCAAACCTGCTAGATATATCTGGTCAGGTTCTCAGTGGTCATTCCAATATGTATTAAATAACACTACATTTACTCAAGCACAAGTAGATGCAATGAATTCTACTATTACACAGAATCTAGTGAATACATATAATACTCATGTTGCAGATAATGATATTCATGTTACAACTACTGATAAAAATACTTGGAATGCAAAACAAAATGCAATTACTGGTGCTGCAACAACTATAACAAATGATAATCTAACATCTAATAGAGCAATTATAAGTAATGGTAGTGGTAAAGTTGCAGTAAGTAATACAACTTCTACTGAGTTAGGTTATGTTCATGGCGTAACATCATCTATACAAACACAGTTAAATAGTAAAGCTACAGATTCTAATACTGTTCATAAAACTGGTGCTGAAACAATCGCAGGTTATAAGACGTTTACAGACCCGACTACCACTGTTTATCTTACTGTAAATCCATTAAATGATTCACCAACAAGCAAAGAAGGAGGCGAAATAAAATTTGTAGGCGCAGCAGGTGAAGTAAATGCTGGTAAGGCGATGTTTATAGACCGAAACAATGGAAAATTAAGATTATTTGGGTATGATTCAAGTGCAACAGTTCACGTGCAGCTTGAAGCAGACGCTGAGCATAACACATTATATGGCGTGGCGCCAACAGAAGACACAACTGCTTCTCGGCAAATAGACACAGTTGGCGCTCGTAATACTAAATTACAGAGCTATCAACCATTATTGACTGCTGGTACTGGTATTGAAATAGATGGTACAAATACTATTAATATAATTCAATTAGATAAAACTTATACAGAAATTGGTTCACTTACACAATCTTCTGAAGGTGTATATTCAAATTTTGGTCCTAATGCTTATGTAAGATTAGCACTTGGATTTACTGATGATTTCTCAAACGGTAGTGGTATATTTAGAGTAAAAACAAGAAATAGTTTAGCAGGTATACAACCAATTCTTTGTGACACAGCTACTACTCAGCGTGTTATTGGTGTAGTTGATGGTGTTCCTACATTTTATAATGTTGAAAATATAGTACAACTTAGTGCTACTCCATTATCTACTAATACTTGGTATTGGTTTGCTATAACTGCTGATGAAAATGGTGATATATATTATAGTTGTATAGTGGATAATAATTATACTATTGAAACATTACCCCCTTTCTCACAATGGACTATTTATACATTTATGCTTCATGATGATTTCTTAGCGGTACTTGCTAATACTTCATTACAAGTTGGTAAAGACTTCTGGAATCATGTTTGGTTAGGTGAAGTTGATTTAAAAGATTCAGTTGCAATTGTTGATAATGTTCCAGTTTGGGGTTATGTAGACTTAGGAACAGTACCAGCAAAAGCATCCGTTGATAAGTTTGGATTAGTAAGACCCGATGATACCACAATTACAATTAATGATGGTATTATATCTTATAAGAATACTAATGGTTATTGGACAGGCGATGATGTTCAAAATTATAGAAATAAATATATAACAAATTGTGTTACTACCTTACCAGATAATATTAAATTAGAATTAAAGACAGTTGATAATGTAAATACTCTAGTATTAAAAGCAGGAAGCAAAATATATGTTCCAAATGGTACGAATATATATAACGAAGTTAGTGTTGAAAGTGATAGATCTTATACTATAAATAGTTCTGGGCAAGCATTTGTTTATACTAATGCAACAGGTACTATGGTTAGTGTAATGGGATTAGGTAGGTGTTCATCGGGTGATACCGATTCATTAGCAGGAACAGCGTGGCACATTTGGTATGATACTGCAAATAATGTTATCAAGAAGTATGATAATGATGCATCTACTGTAGCATATACTTGTGCATTTCCATTAGCTCTGGTAACAATATCTGGAACTTCACTTACTATAGATAGAATTTTCAATGGAATTGGTTTTATTGGATCTAAAGTATTTGCAACTCCAGGTGTAACTGTATTAATTCCAAATGGTAGAAATGAAGATGGAACTTTAATAAACATTGAAAAAACAACTACAAATGTTTCTACTTACACTGCATTTAATGACGATTTTGTTATAAATTATAATGGTACTATAGCTGAAGTATTTAATGTAAAATATAAAGAAGGTGAAACATTACCAACTGATTTAGTAAGTGGATTTTGGTATAATACTAGAGAAAATAAAGTTTATAGAGTAACTAATAATGTTATAGGAAATCAAGAAAAAGTTGCTATATGTTGTCATATAACCACAGATGGAAATCAAAAAGCAACAAATATAGATTATAAATATCCATTCCGTGGAACAGATTATTATGATTTTAAGAATCTAGAAAGTAAAGTAGATACTAATGATAGCAATGTAGTACATAAAACAGGCACTGAAACTATAGCCGGTACTAAAACATTTACTTATTATGCAAAATTAGCAAGTGGTACAATATTTACAAAACAAGGTGGCCAGCCTAGTATAGAAGGTGGTGAATTTCATTTTGAAAAAGGAGATTCAGATACAACAATATATGATTATGTTGTAGAAGATTTATATGGTGGTAAAGTTAGATTCTTTGCTAGTTGTAATTTAGATGGTGGTGGAACTGAAGTAAGACATCCTTTAATAGTAAACTTTACAAATAATAGAATTGATACTCCCTCTGTTTATATAAATGGTACCCTCCAAAATGATACAGGTACAACTTCAAAATTAGTTCCCACTATTGGATGGGTAAATGACACTACAGCTGGTGTAAATAATATAGTCCATAAAAATGGAAGTGAAACAATTACAGGAATTAAGACATTTACTGAAAATGTGTATTCTAAAAATGTTTCTTATGCTTTATTTGACAATACATCTTCTTCTAAATATATAAATTTCTTAGATAAAAATGGAAGAAATTCTGGATGGGTTGAAAACAGAATAAATCACGATTCAATAACTGGTGAATCAGTACTTAGATTGTTTGCTCAAACATGGACAGATAATACATTTACTACAACTAAATCAGCAAATATAGATGTTGTTATAAAACCCGATGGAACAAGTTATGCTACAGCACCTACTCCTGTTGCTGGTGATAGTACAATTAAAATAGCTACAACAGAATGGGTAGCTAATCCTGCAAAATCTACAAATGTTGTACATAGAAGTGGTAATGAATCAATCGATGGTGTTAAAGAATTCAAACAAGTTCTTAGAGTTAGATATCCAGAGCCGACTGCTGCTGTTATAAATAGTGGACTTACTGATACAATAGATACTTCTACACCTAGAACAAACACCACATCTTTGTATTTTGGCTGTGAAGCCCAGCATCATACAGAATTGGGCTATTTAAGACACGTATTCAAAACATCTTCTACTAATGTAAATTATAGTAGAATGGAAATGATTGCTGTAGACCCAATACATACAAATGGTAGTGGTGAAAGATTAAATGCATATTTATATCTTGAAACAGATGGTGTAAATATGACAGCAAGTTTGAATTTTGATCCACAATTAAATTCAGATAATCATCATTTAGCAACAACACATTGGACAAGATTATATGTTTCTAGTGCTACTGATGGTATAACAATAGAATCAAATGCAAGTGGTAAACTACAAGCTATAGGTACAAAAAATAAAAATACAGAATCTAGTGCTACAGTTAATATCTATGATTGGGTAGGAACAAATGAAGAATATGAAGCCCAAGATATAGCTACAACACACCCTGAATGGATATGTTATATAACTGATGATGTAGAAGGTGGTGAATCAGTATATACAAGAACTGAACAAGATGTATTATTAGCACAAAAAGCAGATCTAAACTTAGTAAATTCTACTGCAATTACAAACTGTGTGACAAAAGTAGCTCATGATTTACTAGTTGATTTTAATACTGAAACTAAAGTATTAACAATCAAATCTGGCTCTAAATTATATATTCCAAATGGGTTTGAGCAAGACGGAACTACTTTACATTTTGATATAGTTACTCTTGATGAAGATAAAACTTTAACTAATTCATTTACTGGTACTTATGATGATATATTAGTATGTTGGGATGTTACAAATAATCAATTACGTCAAACTCCAACACATAATGCAAATCCTACAGATCCATCAAGTGCCAGCAACAGATTTTGGTATGATACTGTAAATAACAAAATAAAATATTATGAAGCTTCTGGGACTACTGTTACTTCAGATTCAGTATCACTACCAATTTGTAGAATGTCTAATACTGGTTCTAGTGGGTTTACTTCATTATTGGATGTATTTAATGGTGCCGGTTATATAGGGACAAGAGCATATATATTGCCAGGATTACAAGGTTTGATACCAGATGGGAGAAATGCTGATAGAAGTTTGAGAAATAGAAAGTTTACTGTAAATAATGTTCTTATAATGCAAACTTCTCCATCTGAGGTTCAAGATATAACAAGACCATTTATGCATTTTACAACTAATGGAACTAATCCTGCAAATTCATCAGTTCTTACATATGATGCTGACAATAATTATTTGAGAGTAAGAACGACAAATGATATATATCCATTAGCAATAATTGGTACATTTAGAAGAATAAATGGAAGAATATCTAACTTTACTCACAAAACTGAATTTAGAGCAGCAGATTATAATGATCTTGTAAATATGTCAACTTATATGATGCCAGCTTATAATATGCAAGTAACTGGAACATATACAAGCGGACAATGGATCAAAGTTGAGAAAAACTCATATGTTGTTTGTTGGGGTGGAGATCCATATACAGAAAATTATTATGTTTATGTAAGTCCAACAGGTACAACAGATGCACAATATATTGTTGGTTATAGATATGATGACACAAATGCACAAACACAAATTACAAGTTTTGGATTTTTTGTTCCTGCTGGTTGGTATTTTAGGAACACAAATGAAAGTGGTGGATCTTATAGAATTTACCCAGTAAGAGGAGTGATTTAATGATATATTATAAAGCAGAAGGTTATAAAGTAGTTCAATGGACGCAATCTGAAGACTCTGCTAGATTTTATGAATTAGTAGAAACTTGTGCAGATGATGAAATTGAAGAAGGTTGGGATCATTGTTGGTATCTAAAAGGACATGTACCACAAAAACCAATCCCATCTAATAAAGAGATTGAAAAACTTCGCATTGAATATCGCAGAAAAAATCTTGACGATAAAACAATGGAACGTATGCGAAAAACAGCAAATAAAACTTGGACCAATGAAGATGAACAAAAATATCTAAAGCTGGATGCAGAAGTTACAGAATATATATTAAAAAACTACCCATACTCAACAGAAGAGGATAAAAAATGAGTCAAACAAGTCTAGGTGATATTTTAGAAGCATTAAATAATAAAGTAGATAGAGACCTGAATAATCTTGGTGTTGTTGATTATGTTATAGATTATCAAGAAGGTACTGCTGCAAATAATTATACATGGTACCGTAAATATTCTTCAGGTTGGATAGAACAAGGTGGAGAAACTACTGTAACATTCAATTCAGAAGCAGCACCTGAAAAATATATAAATCTACCAGTTACAATGGCTAATGAACACTACTTTTCAGTTACAAATGGTGCCACAGCTGTTGAATTATCTAGTTGGTGTACAGTTCGTATAGTTGCAGTAAGTAGAACCCAAATATCATTACGGTTGTGGGCATTGAATGGAAAAATAAGTGGTACAACTAGCCCAATCCAATGGAAAGTAGAAGGTTTCGCAGCGTAAAGGAGTAAATAAAATGAGTCAAATCAATGTAGGTGCAGTATTTGAAGCTCTAAATAATAAAGCAGATAGAGATTTTCAAAACAGTAATATGATAGATTATGTAATTGAATATCAAGCACCAACAGCACAAAACAATTATACTTGGTATAGGCTTTACAAATCAGGATGGGTTGAACAAGGTGGAAGTTATCAATGGGATTCTGTTACTTCTAATAGAGTAACTATTACTTACCCTATACAAATGGCGAATGCTATAAACTTTATATCTGTCACCAGGCCAAAAGGAATAGGTGATACAAATGCATATAATAATGATGGTGTTGAATCTCAATCTACTACCGGCTTTATAAGTGCTGGTTATGCAAGTGGTAATGCAGTAGGAAACTCGTTTGTTTGGGAAGTTAAAGGTATGGCAGCATAAGAGGTAAATAAATGAGTATAAAACAAGGAAATAGAGTTTTAGCAGCAGGTCAAAGTCTAACACATGATTTGTTTGACTTCAAATGGGCTGACCATCAAATAAATGATCTACAATGGGTTAGGACAGATACATTCTCTTGGCAAGATGGACAAGTATATTCATTGGCTTACCAACATTTACTGGATGAATGGAATGAAGTAGGAAATAATCCCAATTATGATGTAATAGCTGGTACAACTGTTTATTATAGACTAGCACCTGATGGACATAAAATTTGCACAGCATCACAAGAAGATGAAGTTTTGGCAATCTATAATTCTACTGGTGTTGCTTGGTATTATATAATAGATACTACAAATCAAAGATTTAAACTTCCAAGAACAAAATTTGGTTTTTCAGGATTAAAAGATATTGTTGGTGAATATGTACCTGAAAGTTTACCTAACATTACTGGTAAATGGATTGCAAACAAGTGGGGTGATAATCTTCTAGAAGCTAGTGGTGCAATATATAATTCAGGTGGTTCTACCAATATAACATCTGGGGGATCTAACAGCCAAAATGTTGGTCTTGGTTTTGATGCATCACGTTCATCTGCAACATATAAAGATAATGCCCCAGTAAGAGAACGTTCAACTCAGATGTATCTTTATTTCTTTATGGGTTGTTTCAATCAATCTTCTGTATCTAATACTGCTGGATTGAATGCAAATCTATTTAATAACAAAGCTGATTTGGATTTATCAAACACTCCAATAGCTACTGCTGATTATGTTGTTGAATGGCAGAGACCAACAGCAGAAAATAATTATGAATGGTATAGGTTATATAAATCTGGTTGGGTAGAACAAGGTGGCACAAAAACAATGGATAATTCAGGTTCAAGTATGACTGTTACTTTACCGATGCAAATGGCAGATACAAATTATCAAGTTCTTGTTTGTCCTGGCAGTAATACAAATGCTTGGCCTGTTGCATGGACAAATAATCCAAGCAGAACAGTATCAACGTTTTGGTTTGACGGTACAGGAAATTATACAGGTGCAGTAAGAACAATTCAAGTCAATTGGGTTGTATATGGTTTTGCAGCATAGTATAAATTAGTTCTATTATATAAAGATTTAAGGAGAATGATATGTCACAAGATGTAAGACACACACAGCTTATAAAGACGAAAGATGAGTGGGAACATTCTGATTTAGTGTTGTGTGATGGTGAATTAGGATATGCTTCAGATGCTCAATTGATAAAGGTTGGAGATGGAGTACATACTTGGAGTAATTTACCTAACTTAAATAACGTTTTTACTTATGATGCAACAAATAAAAGATTGATATTGAATTAGTTGAAAGGTTGAATTAGATGCCAAATAATATAGTTACAGAATTACAATATAGTAGTGATGTTTATGATATATGTGGAAAGGGTGGAGTAAATCATAATGGAAGTAATTCTGGTACACCTTTTATTTATGATTGGATAGGGACAGCACAGCAATATGATGATCAAAATATAGAAACTTTGCATCCTGATTGGGTTTGTTATATTACTGATGATGTTGAAGGTGGATTGAGTGTATATACAAAGAGTGAAATAGATACAGCGTTTATACACAAAGAATTGAATGAGACTATAACTGGTACAAAGACTTTTAGATCAAATGCGAATCAGGTATCATTAGTAACAAAATCACAAACTATAGATAACACACAAACACCTGGAAGCAATATTTTTTCAAACTTTATAGATGGTGTTGATAAAAATGATGTGTTGTTATCTAGAATCTTTACAGAAAAACAAACAAATGGTGAGAACGCAATAGCAATACAAGCACACAAAGGAAACACACAATATCAAGCTGTGGTAACTTCTGATGGTAATTGTTTGCTTCCTCCTAATGTTTATACTAATGATGTTTATGCTGATACTTTTCATGGATCTTTAGCAGACTTAGCAGAAAAATATCAATCAGATCAAAAATATCCAACAGGTACTCTTATAAAATTTGGAGGAGAAAAAGATATAACAATCGCTGATGATAAATGTAATGGTGTGATTTCTGATAGACCTGGATATGTTCTTGATAATAATTTAGATGACGCTCAACCAATTGCTCTATCTGGAAAAACACCTGTAAGAATAATTGGTGAAGTAAATAAAAACGATCCTATAACTCTTAGTGAAATTCCAGGTGTAGGTAGAATAGCAAAAGAAAATGAAAAAATTATAGCTAGAACATTACAATCATCAAATCAAAAAGAAGAAAAATTAGTAATGTGTGTAACTAAATTCAATCTGGACTAGTAAAAAGGAATAATAAAAATGCCAAACAGTAAAATAAAACAAATTCAATTACACGGAGATGTTTATGATTTACAAGTGGACTCTGTTGCTAATCAAAATAATGCTTCAGGTGCTCTTGCTGAAAAATTTGATTGGATTGGTACACAGGCAGAATATATAGCACAAGATATAGCAACTAATCACCCAGACTGGTTTTGTTTTATTACAGATGATATTAGTACAGATAGTGGTCAATTAAATTTAGATGATTATGTAAAAAAGACTGGTGAAGAAGAAATAAATGGTGTCAAAAATTTTGCAGCAGGTGAACGAACAAGAAATTGGGAAGTTTTGTATAGGACAGATTTTACAAAAGGTTCTGCTCCTGCCCAACAACTTTGGTGGTCCATTGTAGCAAATGATAGTAATTATAGCACATCTTCTAGTTGGGAGCATACAAGAATTGGTACATTAGAGTGGTCTATTGATACTAATAATATTGTTTGTGGTTACTTCAATGCTATAAAAAATACAGCAGATTCCGGTACACATGCTGGTGTTGGTGTTTATTATGATACAAATAATAATTTTGCTTATGCAACAGCACCTACTGTTGGAACATCATATGATGATGATAAAATAGCAACAACAAAACATGTAAAAGATGTTTTAAAAGGTATGTTGGGAGATGTTTATCCAGTTGGTTCTATTTATATTGGAACCCAAAGTACATGTCCTATGGCAACATTAATTACAGGATCTGTTTGGGATAAAATAGAAGGACGTTATTTATTAGCGAGTGGCAAATTAGTTGGTGGTGGAAGTTCTGAAACATATTCAGCTACAAACACTGTTGAAGCTGGATTACCAGATCATAATCACACTATTAGTCATTTTGGGCATTGGGGTGGTGGAACTTATAGTGTTTTTTATCAAGAAGATGGCGATCAAACAGTAACCTTAACAACATCAAATGCATCCGCAAACAACAATATTTATAGTAAAAGTAATACTGTTAGACCATCAGCTTATGTTGTAAATGTATGGCGTAGAAGATCATAAAGGAACAAAAAATGAGTATAAGACTTGGAAGTAGAATTGTTGCTGGTGGTGGAAGTGATATAAATAGAAGTGCTTTGTATTTATTTGATTGGAAGTGGGCAGATCATCAGGTAAATCAAGCTGAATGGTTAAGAGCTGATACATTTACTTGGCATGATGGAACAACATATCAAGTTGCTTATCAACATTTAGCAGATGATATAAATGGTAAAACACTACAAACAGAAACTATTGCTGGAACAACAATATCTTTTTATTTAGCTACAGATGGTCATAAAATTTGTCCTGCAAATCAAGAATCAAATGTTGGTACTATCTTTCAAAATACTGGTATCGCATGGTATTATATTTTAGATACTGCGAATACAAGATTTAAATTACCAAGAACAACTCATAGTGTAGTAGGTGTTCGTGATACTGTTGGTAAATATGTTGCAGCAGGTGCACCAAACATTACTGGTGATTTAGTTTTTGAATCTTTAGGAGATAATATACAAGGCATTGGTGGTACAGGTGCTTTTACTCTTAATATTACCAACGAAGGTAATGATTCTTGGGGCCATGATGGAAATTATGGTAGAAAACATTCAGTGAACTTCAATGCTTCACGTTCATCTTCTATTTATGGTAATTCTAACACAATTCAATCACCAGCTACACAGATGTATTTATATTTTTATGTTTGTGAATTCACTCAAACAGCCACTGTAAATACTGCTGGAATAAATGCAGAAATGTTCAATGCAAAAGCTGATGTGTCAATGTTTCAAGTTGTTAGTGCATTACCAGCGAATCCAGACCCAAATGTATTTTATTTTATAGTCAACTAATAGAATTTATATTATGCAGTTATTTCATGGATCTTCACAGATAAAAGACATATTCTATGGTAATAGTCCAGTTAATGAGATATACCATTTTAATACTCTTGTTTATTCTAGATCCATAAAACTAATTATACAACCAACACCATCAGATGCAACAGTTACTTTACAATGCACTGGATATACTCAAGTTGGAAATTCCATAACAGTAAACTATAATTCTTCTATAAATTATACTGTAACTAAAAGTGGATATGTAACTCAAACTGGAACAATAGTATTAACAAACAATCAAACACTACCAATAAGTTTAATAGGACAATATACATTTACAGTAACTCCAACACCATCTGATTCTACTGTAACTTTGACTGCTAGTGGATTTAGTCAGGTTGGAAATTCTATAATGGTTGATCCTGGTACTTCTGTTACTTATTCTGTTTCAAGGACTGGTTATAATACATCTTCTAATACAGTAACAGTAAATTCAACACAAAATCTATCAGTATCACTTACAAAGAAGAATTACACACTAACAGTAAACAAACCAACCTCCCCCAATGATGCCACAATTACGTTTAATACTACTGGTACTGTTTCCGGTAATTCTATAACTGTTCCTTATGATACAACTGTTAGCTATAATGTTTCAAGAACTGGATATGTAACTAAAAGCAATCAAACATATAGAGTAACTCAAAACGCAACAATTACAGCACCAAATCTAGATAAACAAAATTACACACTAACAATATCAACAGACGGATCAGTAACTTTCAACACTGGTACTATATCTGGTAAGACTTGTACTGTTCCATATAATACTTCTGTTACTTACACTGTTACAAAGAGAGGATATGTTTCTGTAACTAATACTGTAACTGTAACAAGTAATCAAACAATATCAGTATCTTTGACAGCAGCACTACCAGTAAATGAAACCGCACCAGCTACATCAAAAACACTATTAGAATCAACATCTGGGGCACAATATAAAACATATACAATAACTGCTGATGGGTGGTATTACGTTGAAGTTATGGGTGGAGGTTCAGGATATTCAAATGATGGAAGACTTTCTACTCAGGGTGGTGGTCTAACATCTAAAGCAATATTTATGTTCAAAGGTTCTGTATGTTTATTATGGTCTGGATCTAAAAGTATAAACACAGGATACCCAGAACCTACAGATTATTGGGGTGGATGTGGTGGAATGGGTCATGATGAATCCGGTGGTGGCGGTGGTGGTGCAGCTAATAATGGAAGAAACAAAGTTCATAATGATGCTGCTCATGGTGCTGGCGGATCTGGATTTTTAGTTGGTAATCCTAATGCAACTCAAGTATCTACAATGACAAATTCAAACTGGTCTAGAAACTTTACATCATCTGGTACTTTCTCTGTATCTGGTATAAATTTAGGACACTTATATGCTGCTGTTTTATGTGGTGGTTCTGGTGGATCTACTGGTAACAATGGAGATAACAGAACAGCAGGAGGAGGTGGTGGAGCATATGGTAGTGGTGGTCCTAGTACTAACTGGCCTCAATATGCACCAACTACAGGGCCTGGTGGATCTTGGGGTGTAGGACAAGGTGGAGATAGATACGGTTTTAATGGTGGCGGTGCTTGGTGTTATATTGATTTGAGCACTAATACATCTGCTTGGGGTCAAAAGGGTGGTACTTCAAATTCAGATGGTTACTGCAAATTATACAAGTTTAATTAATTCCATTTAAAACATAATTAATTAGTTCTATTAAATACATCTTATCTCATCTAATTTTCAGTGATAAGAATTAATTTCAGTTATAGTAACAATATATGATTTGACTATTGACTGATTTTATGGTAATTTACATGTTATCAAAGACATCTTGTGGTGATGTAAGGGTCTGCAAAGATCGTATAGCATCACTAATCCTTTAATAGATAACACAGGAACTTTGATTGAGATATAAATTATGAACAAACCAAAAATCTATGGTATAACCTTCGTTCCTCGGAGATTATACAATTTACTATTAGCTACACTACTTGCTATAATTATAAATACATTTTGTGTCAATGCGTTAGGAGTAAATTATATAGACACAAAAATTGATGATAAATACGGTTCACAAAATATAGAATGTATTGTGGATGCTATCGCTGGAGAAGCCATTGGAGAGCCTATAGAAGGGCAGAAAGCTATAATAGAAGTAATAGTAAACAGAGCAAATTCAAAAGACTATCCAGATACATTTTGTGAAGTAGTACATCAAAACAAACAATTCTCATATTTGAAGGGAAATGGAAATTATAAAAACATATATAAACATCCCAAAAAAGTGTATGAATTGACAAAAATGGTTTACACACACTTATATGATATTGAGAATGGTAGAAAAGAGAGAATAATTCCTACATGTGTAACTCATTATGATGGAACAGCGTTTAAAAAGCCTTCATGGAGTTATAATATGGACATGGTAAAAGAGATAAGTGGACACCAGTTTTATTGTAGGAAAGCATAAAAAGCAAACTAAGTGTAATTACCGCCTTCAAGATTTTATTCTGTTGGCGGTTTTATTTTAGAAAATTAATTATACTTCACATGTAAAATTTTTGTCAAATAATAGTTCTAAACATTATGGTCCTTCCAGTCATACCAACCCAACTACAAAATATGTGAAATCAAGCTAGTGGGCAAAATAAATGACTGGAATTTTGATTAAATAATATTTGATTAATTGACATTAAATTCTTTCATTTTTACATTAAATATATTATAGTAACTAAGATAAAAAATATAGGAGAAAAAGTTACTATGAGATTCCATCAAAATAACATATTCAAAGATTCACAAGCCATATGGAAAAGGTTTATAAGAACAGACTATATGACATTAGGTTGGATAGATGTAGATGCAGAAATGATACAGCCTGAAAAATTTTGGTTATGGGTAGAGGACAAAAACAGAAGAAAACCAATAAACGATAAAGGTGATGCATTTCAGTTACAGATTATGGAAGAAAGATGTAATGCTTCTAAGTTACCATTTTTAGGGCTTTTTACTGTAAATCAAAACGAGCAATCCCCATATGTTTTTTTACAGCAATCTAAAGTATGTAAGATAGTAACGAATGTAGAAGAGCCAGAAAATTATGAAGGTTTACCAATTGATTTAGTTTTATTCAAGTGGTTAGAGATAAATAAGTTGTTTGAATCTGATGAAGAAAAAACAGAATTCATAAAACAATATAACAATAACATACTTAGATTTGTAACAAGCGAAGCATACAAAGAATTACAGACACCAACTTTTTACAATTCAATAGAAAAAATGGTAACTGATTGGGGGGTAAATAATAAAGTCTGGAGTCAAAAAGAAGTAGAAAACGGTAGAATAAAAGACTTAGTTCAATACATACAAGAAGAGATACATGACTTTTGCTGTGATGATTTGAAAAGGGCATTTATCTTAGACGAGTACACAAAAAAAGCAACATTTGAACAAGGAGCAGGTCTAAATGAAGAGTTCTACTTATTAAACAGAAATGGTGAAATAGTTGTAAAAAAAGTTGAAGAAATAATAAAACTCAAAAAGTAAAGGAAAGAACAAAAATGAGTATGATAAAATTCGATAAAGATGGTAATAAAGTAAAACAAAACGCAGAAAACAAAAACCATTACTTCTCTACGCCAGATCATATAGCAGACATTATGGCATCAGAGTTTGTAAAAATATATGATGGAAATTCTAAGGTTTTGGATATTGGCTGTGGAAAAATGGAATTATCAAAAGCATTAATGAGAGCTGGTATACCAAAAGAAAACATTGTAGGTATTGATATAGAAGATACAGGGGAAGCAACAAAATTAGGAATAGAGTTTTACTGTGTTGATTTTTTTTCGCTTGATTTGAGTCTGTTTAAATACTTCTTTTGCAACACACCATACAAGAACATGTTACACAAAAAAATGATTGAAAGATGTGTGGAAAATAATATGAAAGGTGTGTTTATTGCTCCAAATATGCCTTATCACAATATCAAATGTAAGGTTTCTAAATATATAAGTAAAGAAATATGGTCAGATGAATTTAGAAAAGATTTTAGACTACCATCAACACAAATTTCTATCTTTACTGTTTTAGATAAAGTATGTAATGATGGCGAAAAATTGAAAGCGGCTTATTTTGGAATTGGATACTCTGAATTTAAGTCTAACTATCCAAAATGTAAAAATCCAATCACAAAACTTCCAAAATATAATGGACAACCTAATTCCCTTGTTTTTCAACCTTGTAATGTGTGGGCGGCACCGGGGATTTTTACAGGTAAGGGTGCTGCTTTTATACACGATTGCCCAACTAAAAACGATAAACTTATTACATATGATAGACCAGGGCGCTTTTGGAAATCTGGAGATCCTAAAAATTATCCTTGTATTCAATATAGAGATGAAGAACACAAGCAAAAAATATTAGACTTTTATAGACCAATATTTGAAACACACAGAAAATTTATTGTAATTCATTGTGAAAATTACATCCCTTGTTATGAAGAAAAGGATGAACAATAAAAAAGGCTCAGATTTATTTCTGGGCCTATATTTTTTTATCTTTTGGAATTCTATCATAAACTAGACTAAGGAAATCAAGCATAGGTTTTATTTCTGAATAGTCTGATGTTTCTGTTTGTATGCCATATTTTTCTTCAGCCCATAACAACATTTCAACAGCATCTAAAGAATCCATACAAAGATCAATAGGACGTAGACTTAGGTTTTCAATTGTTAGGTTTATTTTATAAGTCTTACGTATATATTTGATAAAATCTTCTTCTAGTATGCTGTAATTAATTTTATTTTTTGAGCTGTTCTTTTTCATTTTTCTCTCTCTTTTTTAGTATATCATTTACACGGTTTTCCAAACAATAATAGGAAATTAAAGATGCAAAAGAGGCCACAACATTAATCAACAAAACAAAAGCTATAACATAAAATATCTTTTGAGTGTCTACTGCTGAACAAACAACGTATGATAAATGATGGTCTACAAAATACTTAATACCTATAACAGTAAATAAACATGTAAAAAATGGAACTAAAAATATCGCTTGTATAAGTTTCTTTTTTCCTTGTTTGCTCATTATCATATTACTCACCTATAAAACGTTTCAATATTTCTTCTACTTTATCTTTATGTACGGTTAGATAATGCTCTGTTACAGTAGATATTATAGCAACAGACCCACATACAATCATACGAGGTAAAAATAACCAATCTAAAAATAAACCACAAATAGTACCAATCAAAACGGAACTACTCATATTTATTATTGTTACTGCCCTCTGTTTGTTTTTTATGTTCATGGCCTTTCTCTTTACTTTTTATTTACAGGATCTTTTTCATATTCTTCCCGTGTTGGTTTTACCCCTACTACATCTTCAACTTTCTTTACAAATATAGTAGGTATAGCAGATAGTAGCCTCTCAGCAGATAATGCAGCAAAAGCAACTATTATATAAAGCATACCATCTGTAATATTAAAATAGGTGCACACAAAACCAGCTAATACCCCAACAAAAAAGGATAAAATAATATTAACTAAAAAATCTAACTTCTTGGGAAAAATTTTATCTCTAGTGTAGGCAAGTATGGTTTTTACAGCACCAGCCAAAAAAGAAATTAGCGCAACAACAATTAGTGTTAAAACGTCTTGTCCTGCTATAGTCATATTTCTTTTACTCTTGTTACGCTTTATCTTGTCTATTAGTACCACTTAGTTTTCATTTAATAGAACAGTTTTTTTTATTTACTTTCTTCCTCAATTTCTTCTATTTCACCACTTTCTTCTTCACCTGATTCTTCTTCATCTTCAATAATTTCTTCTTCAGGCATATCTTGAACAATGGTTTCGTCAACAAAGTCCATATTTTCGATATTTTGGTATAGTTCTTCTTCAGTATTGCCAAAAACGACTACTTCTTCATCTGAATCTAGTTGGCCCATAAACATAATAGTAATATTGTCGTTATCATATACTCTGAAGATGTTCCAAAGTTGTTCGTTGATAGTTTTTTGGTATAAGAATTCTTTATTTATTGTAGGGATCATTATAGTATATCTCCATCTTGTTTATTTTTGTTTTTCTTCTTTTTTCATTTTAATTACGGTAGAAGTAGCGAAGTTTACGATATTTTGAGATAGTTCTTCTATAGTTTTGCCAAATCTGTAGCACTTGGAGTTTCCTACAGGTTGACCCATTAAGAAGATGACATCGCCAAATTCGTTATAGATTTCGTATATCATCCAAGGTTTTTTATCTATTACTTTTACTTCTAGGAATCGTTTTGATGCGGTAGTGATCATAATACTTTTCCTTTTTATTTGATTTTTTGGTTATTATTGGTTTTGATCATAAATTTCATAATATTGTTGATAAGGTCGTATTCAGATTTTCCGTATACTCTTGGTGAATTTTCTGATGTTTGTGCCATGAAGTGAGTTATAAGACCATTTTGTGCGATACCTTTATATATGAACCATGATTGACCGCTGAATTTTTTGAAGTAAAGGTATTGGTATTCTATAGTTTTGTTATTATTCATGGTGACACCTCTTTGTCATGTATGGTTTGTTATCGATCTTTGTTTCTATTTTCACGATCCATTAGTAAAATTCCAGGAGTAGTGATTATATGACCGTTATCGTTTACAATTTTATCTATGAGTTCTTCTTTGCTATAACCATATTTTATTATATGTTCATTTTGTTCAGGAGAAGCAGATAGACATACAAAACGACCATTATGAAGAATTCTAGACATTATCCACATAGTACCATTGAATAAGATTTTTGCTGTTTCAACTCTCTGTATCATTTTTGTAATTCTTCTTGTTTTTTCTTTTGTGCTGCAAGTCTATGTGTTTGAATAAAGTAGTCTGCTATAAGTGCCATAGATTTTTTTATTGCATCTGCTTCTAGTTGTTTTACTTTTTTTAGAGCAGTTTTTACATTACCATATTTTTTGATTGCACTATCTACCAGTTTTCTTGCATCTTTATATTGTTCTTGTGTAATCATGTTCTTTCTCCTTTTTTAGATAGATTTTTATTATAATCTATTTTATTTAAGAAGTAAAGCAGAAACTATAAGATTATTTTAGTTTCTTATAGTCTGCTGATATACCTAGATCGTTTGTTGTAGAACTAATTCTTTCAACTGTATTTGTAGAAGAGTTAGTTTCTAGTGGAGTTGCAATTGAAGTTTCAGTTGTAGATGTAGCAAGTGGATAGATTATAATTACTGGATCACCTTCTTGATATTTCTTTTTCAACCATGCTTTCCAAACATTCTCATCTGTTATATCTGGATTCCAACCAACTGTAAATGCAATTGCAGCAGCAGATGCATTTCTTAAGCATATCTTTGGAGTAGCAGCATCAACGCCATTCCAAGAACTTGCTATAAACGAATTAGAAATCAATGGAGCAACATTTGCTTGAGGATAACTTGGAACCGCATCAGATACTGCTAATCTTGCTTTCCAATTAGAAGATGAATCCCAACTATAGGTTTCTTCGCCAGTAAGTACTAATACACCACATTTTCTTGTTATGTTACCAGTAATTATATTTTTAGTATCAACATAGTCAGAAGATACACTATAAAGATCATCTACTGGAAGTTTAGTTTGGATGTATGATTCATAGTGAGTCGGTCTTGCACCTTCTTCTACTTGAGTTTCTGTATCTGTCTTGCAATGTGATATTCTTATATTATTTACACCAGAAGGAACTGTAAAGGTAATAATAAATGGATCACCTTTAGGTATTTCTTCCCAAGTAATTTGAGTAACATGAGTATCATTCATATAACCATGTACTCGTTTGTTATTAGAAGTTATAAGTCCTTCTGTTCCGCATATACCACTCCAAGTATAAGTATGACCTGGAATTACTGGAATTGGAGCACTATAACAAGAAACAGCACTTTCTACAATTGTACCACTACCATCAATAGCATAACCATTGGTATCTGTACTTACATCATTTAGATTCTTACCAGTATAGACTAATTGTTCAAAAGAATTGTAATTGAATGTTTCATCAGTTACATTATCTTTCAAAGTTATTTTATTGTTTGTTACTAAATTTACGATAGTTACAGCAGATAATTGCATAACTAAGTATGGTCTTGTTGCAGTAAATGTTGCAGTAAATACACTAGACATATTAGAAGTATAATACGAACCATTTATTGAATCCAAAAATTCTTCTGTTCTATCTGGAATTCCTTTATTAGATTGACCAAATCTAACAATTGTAGTTGCAGTATTTCTAGGATCTACTGATAATGTATAACTTCTACCTACAATTATAGGAATTACTAAACCTGAACCAGTATCATTCCAAGATTGCCAAGTTCCTGTAGTTTGTTTCAAATATACGGCATCATATACTTGAGCATTTCCACTACCTCTTATCATTTTCCATGCAACTTTACCAGAGTAAGAATTTAGTATACCATTATTATTTTGTATACTCAATGGAAAATCAGGATTAGGAGTAGTATGGATAGATTTAGTAGTATCGACAACTAAATCTTCTAAACTTGCTTCTTGTACTGTAACAGGATCTTTTTGTAAAACTTGTGGGGATACATTCTCTGTTGTAGAAGTTGCTAACGGATACACTACAATAACAGGTGTTCCTGCTGCGTATTGTGCTGCTAACCATGATTTAAATGCTGCAACTGTTACGTAAATGTCCATTACCCCAAAAGATATACCACCAGTAGGTTCATTTGTTGGAATTGTTTTGAATACACCACCTTCACGTGCATCAGCATCAGGTAAAGAAGTATCATTAACACTCCAGAAATGTGTGCAAAGCAATAATCTATTTGGGTCATCTGAAACCGTTTTTATAGAATTGCTCACCCACGAATAGCATTTCATAACACCAGTATCTAAGAATTCTTCTGTTCCATCAAATACTTTTACACCGCAATTATGTGTAATTGCACCTGTCAAGATTTCTTGTATATCTACACAATCGCCAATGTTTAATAACGGTTTGCATAATGCAGAATTTTCAACATTATCTGTTAATTTTTCTACTGTACCTAATACAATATAATTCTTTATAAGATTTCCTGCTATAAATGTACCTGAACCTGTGTTAGTCAAGAATGTGCCAGAAACTGTATCATACATACCAACAGCACCGTCAGAATTACGTATTGCAGGTATAAAATCGCCTACTACAACACCATTTTGATATGCTGTCTGTCTGTAAATATTACCAACAAAGCCATATACCGTTGGGGTTGGGGCACCAATTGCAGCACCTATATACCAAGTTGTGAATGAATCATTGTTTGCTCTTGATACAGATACTCCGTTGATTGTTCCAGTGAATGTACTTGAACTACCACCTTCTGGTATAGAATTATATGTGATGTCATAATTTACATAAGTCAAACCAGTTATTCCAGATGTGTTACCACTACCATCTATGGTCCAATACTTAGCAGAAGAAGATGTTGATGTACCAAATCTAGAAGCAAGATAAACACTGGCGCCTGAAGTTGCTAAACCCCCTAAGATACATTTTGATCCCGCTGCGTCTGATGTTCCTTGTCCAGAACCAACCCAACGAGTAGGACCCGATATAGTTGTTTGAATATACTGTGTTCCAGTTGCTGTGATATAATCTAATTCTGAATATGCACCATTAATAATTCCATTATTGCACCATATATTTTTAGGTTCTTCTGGTGTAGGATCAGATGTATCATATGCTTTATCATAAGTTAGTGGTAAAGATTCTGATTCTAAACTTGCTTTTACTACTTCTACACTAGTTGGATTCTTTTGTAATTCTATTGCAGAAACTGCTTCTTCTGAAGTAGTTGCAAGTGGATATACAATTATAATAGGAGTACCAGCATTATATTGTGCAACTATATAATCTCTAATCTTATCTTTAGCATATTCTCTAGCATTTTCTGTACTTAAAGTATTAGCATATGTTTTATCAATACCAGTTAAACCATTATCAAAACACATATGAAATTGTCTTGAAGTACCAGTACTATTGTTTATAGCAAATGTATTTACACTATTATCTACACGACTCCATATATCACTTTTAGATAACTTCAAATGACTACAATAACCTATACTATCTTTATAACCCAATGCTGGCATATTTATTTCAATAGCACAATCAGTTCCTTCATATCCTATATATTGTGAAGGAGTATATACTTTTATATTATTACCTTGGACTGAAGTAGGATCAAGTACTTTTACACCACATTTGATATATTTTTCACCTTCTTGTACATATTGTGTATCTGTATAGTCTTCACTGATAGATAGTAAGTCATCAGGTTTTGATATATCTACTCTACGGAAGTTAGTACTTTTATCAGAAGTTGAAGTTTCACAATATAAATTACCAGAACCATACATGTTCTCAAAAATACTCGTTACTCTTACATAATTGATATTCGAAGGAATTGTAATATCATAAGAATAATCACCGTATTGTTTTCCAAAGGTAGTATCTGATGAAGGACACACTACTAATTTTGTTCCTTGAGTTGCACTAAGATCTACTATATCACTTTGTGCTGCAGTCAATGTAGAATAACCAATTACACAGTTATCTGAAGTATCATGTGCAATTTGTTTAGTAAATGAATATCTATAAGTTTTACCTGGAATTACTTCAATTGGTGCTGATATTGCATATGACCAATTATTACCAATTCTCCAACAATTAGCTGTATTATTATAGTATCCTTTTGCCATTACAGATATATCAAAGTCAATTAAATTATTACCTTCTATCTCAATTTGTTCTTGAGTACCAGAAATATACCAAGGAATTATATTTTCTTCTGTTTCTGTTTCTAATGGGTAATATACTATAACTGGTGTTCCTGCTGCGTATTGGTTCGCAAGGAATTGTTTGAACCCAGAAAGATTATCACTAAATGAACTATCTTTAATATACATATATGAAAGAGTTTCAGAACCTGTTTTTATCGACATATTTGGCATATTAGCAATTACCAAAGAAGAATTTACTCCTGTATAATGAGAGCAAATACAAGTGTTCGGCAAAGCAAAAAGTATTGGACTTGTCAATCTATAAACCGTAGATTGTGCTGTTGTTTCCCAATCTTCCGTCCCATCAAATACTTTTACACCTACTTTTCTTGTGATTTTTCTAGTAGACATATCTAATGTATCAGCATAAGTAGAATTTATTCCCCGTAATTCAATATTACCATCTTGTGTATTTATAAAGGATACAGGACTTGATGGTGTAGGTGTTCCTGATAAAGTAGTTTCACCTGTAAGAGAAGCATAAGGTTTGATTATACCATTGTTAGTCCATACATCAGCACCTAAACTTCTTGAACTAACTGGACCTTCTACAAATGCACCAGAAGTGTTAGCATTAGTAAAGAATTGTTTAGTTACTCTATCATACATACCTACTGTATTATTAATTCTACTTCTTGCTGGTACAAAATCACGAACTAAGACATCATCTTCATAGATTTTACAAGATTTGATTTGGCAAGGAGTTATTAAATTTACTACACCACCTGAATCTCTTCTTGCAAATAATACTTGTGTTCTTGAACTTTGCCATACTGTAGTATTTACTAATGAAGTTTCAGTACCATCAAATATACCTTTTCTATTCTTCAAATCTACTGTTATAGTATGGAAAGAAATATTATCATAATTACCAAGTTTAGTTTTATCTGCTTGACCAGTACCCATTGAACCACCTTTATCAGTGGTATAAAATCCATAAGTACTACTATAATATAAAGTATTACTTGCACCATTATCATTTTGTATTGCTTGATAATCACCAAATACAGGAATACCAGAAGATGAATTAGTTGCTCTTACTTGTACTACTGTTTTAGTTAAATTACTTGAATAAACACCAGTATCAATATAAGAACCAATTGTAGATGTAGTACCAGTACCATCACCTTGTAAGTATTCTAATTGTGTATATTCATATGGTAAAACAGTTGGACCAGCAGTAAATGTTCCTGTACCAATATTTTCAAAGAATGTATTAGATACTATATCAAACATACATACAACATCATCTGATTTTCTCTTTACTGGTACTAAATTACGAACTAATACACCTGCTTTCCAAATCTTACAATATGCTATACTACCAATAAAAGGATAAGTAGAAACTGTACCATTATTATTCAATGTAAATAAGTATATACTATTAGTAGTTGAAGCAAATGTTTCAGCAGAATTGTTAGATATTGCAGAACCATTAAAATAATTGTTTGCACCATCTTTTGTTATAAAATTCCAATTTTCTGTAGAAACTGATTGTGTTTGAGATATAGGAGATTGATTATTACCATAGTCTAATCTTATTGTTCCACCACTTACTCTAGTAAAGATAGTAAAAGTATTTGCTCTTTCTCCATCTCTACCGCCTAATACACTATAAGTTGAATTATTTATAGTAGGTTTAAATTTGACTTCTGCTTTTATATCACTTGCTGCTAATATACCTGTATCAATCCATTGTGTACCAGTTGCAGTAATATATTCTAATTCTTCATACTTATTCAATTCTAAGTCTTGTAATGCACCTTTTACTAGTGTTACATTATTTTCAGGTAGTGTTTCAGGTTTACTTACATGTGTTGTTTCTTCTTTAGCAAGTGGATAAACAACTATTACTGGTCTACCTGCAGCATATTCAGATGCCAACCAATTAGTAAATGCTGTTAATGAAGTTGTACCTGGTTTTTGTACAAGTAATCTTTGTGCCCAAGTTGCATTATTACCAGTATAACCAATTCTTATTACATTTTGATCAGTATAGTCATTTATACTTTTATCATTAGGTATGCATGTAAAATGAGAGCACAAACCTGTTGAAACAGATGAATAATTTATAGTTGTATCTTCGAGATAAAATTGACCATTTGTTGAACTACTAACTACCCATGTTTCAGTTCCATCAAAAACTTTTACACCAATTCTTTTTGTTTTTATACCTTGTAATATATCTTGTGTATCAAAGTATTCAGTATTAGGTATAGATAGTAAGTTTTCACAAGTAATAGAATAAGGATAATCTACTTTTTCACTTGCTATAAATGTATCGTTTACTTTATTATATAATCCTAAGATACCATCAGAATTTCTTCTTCTTGGTTCAAAATCACCTACTAATA
>Ga0265299_10000142_pt1 | contig 97479 bp, 74 predicted proteins | sample AusTroGonzalo_MG_4_FD_193485 | JGI IMG/M metagenome (GOLD analysis project Ga0265299, IMG submission 193485) | Bovine rumen microbial communities from tropical cattle in Woodstock, Queensland, Australia - Gonzalo_02 | ecosystem: Host-associated > Mammals > Digestive system > Stomach > Rumen ... | reverse complement strand
GACCCTATGGAGCCTCGCCGCCGCAGGCCCGGTCGGGAAGGCCTTTCCGGCCGGGCCGTTCTTTACCGGCACAGTGCCGGCTGAACAGCTACATAGTCTACCACATTCTGATTAGACAAGACCCTGGTAGGGACACTGTGGATCAATTTGGGGTCAGACCCTGGCAAGAATCAGACCCTGGCAAGAATCTGGTAGGGACAGCTTGGGGTCAGACCCTGGTAGGGACAGTTTGGGGTCAGACCCTGGCAAGAATCCTGGTAGGGACAGTTTGGGGTCAGACCCTGGCAAGAATCAGATGTTAACGAGAATAAAAGATAAAATTATGATTATTAATCAAGATTTCTGCGTGATCTACCCATATCTGCGTCCATCTCAGAGAGGACAGCTGTCACGGCATCCGCCTCGGAGACCTTACGCACGGGGCGTCCACCGACAAAAAGTAGAAACTCGCCGTCGCCGCCGCAGAGCGCGATGTCGGCGTCGCGCGCCTCGCCGGGGCCGTTCACGGCGCATCCCATCACCGCCACATGCGGGAGAGGTCCGGCCGCGGAGCGCATGCGAGCCTCCAGCGCGGCTTCAACCTCGGCGGCAACGCGCGGAACGTCCACCTTCGTGCGTCCGCATGTGGGGCAGCAGGTGACCGCAGGGCCGGGAGGACGCAATCCCAGCGAACGCAGTATCTCAAGACCCACCTTCACCTCAAGCTCCGGCGCGGCCGCAAGGGACACGCGTATCGTGTCGCCAATTCCCTCCGAAAGCAGAATTCCCAGCGCAACGGAGCTGCGCACCGCCCCGGGGATCGGAGTGCCGGCCTCGGTCACGCCGAGGTGGATGGGACAATCCGTCCGCTCGGCGAGCATTCGGCAGGCATCGATAGTGCGCCGCACGTCGCTCGCCTTCACGGAGATGGCCACGTCGCAGAACCCCTCGGCCTCCAGCAACGCAAGATGGCGCAGGGCGGACTCGACAAGCGCCTCCGCCGTGGCGGCGCCATGCCGCGCTAGAACGTCCTTCTCCAATGATCCAGCGTTCACGCCGATGCGAATGGGAACGCGCCTTTCAAGGGCGGCGCGCGCCACCTCCCCCACGCGATCCCGAGCGCCGATGTTTCCCGGATTCAGGCGCAGGGCGTCGCAGCCGGCGGCCAGCGAGGCGAGGGCGAGGCGATGGTCGAAATGGACGTCCGCCACCAGCGGAACGGGCGATTGGCGGCGAACCTGCGCGAAGACATCTGCGGCCTCGAGATCCGGCACGGTGAGGCGGACGATGTCCGCCCCCGCATCAGCGCAGCGGGCGATCTGCGCGGAAAGCGCCGCGGCGTCGTGCGGGTCGGCGTTGGCCATGGTCTGGACGGACACCTGGGCGCCGCCGCCGACCTGCACCCCGCCGACATTCAGCGCACGCGTCGTCCTGCGCATCTGCACTCCTCCGTCACTTCTCCGCCTCTGCGGCGAGACTCTGCGCCTCGGCGCGATGCATCTTCACCGAGCGCCACACGTCGCGGAACACGAGAACGAGCATGAGCGCTATGAAAATATACATGAACGACTGCGTCACAACGTCGGTGAACTTTTTGTTCATCCTGCGGCGGAAGAGAAGCTCGAAGAGCGCAAAGAGGATCAGCCCGCCGTCAAGGACTGGGATCGGCATCAGGTTGAGAATCGCTAGGTTCACATTGAGGAAACGCAGGAATCCGAGAGCGTCCCAGCCGTTGCGTCGCACCTGGCGGTAGAGGCCCTCGGCGATCATCACCGGCCCGCCAACGGCCTTGGCCGCGGCGCCGGCCTCGCGCGGCGTGGTCAGCGCCTTTATTATGCGCACTATCTGCCCGGCGTCCCACGCGAGCTGGCGCAAGGGGCTGCGGTCGGGCATCCACGCAGCGGCGTTCACGGAATTGGACGTTGCAAGCGCCAAGATGAAGCAGAACCCAGACGCGGGATCTCGCTCCGGAGTGATGGAGAGCACTGCGTTCGTGCCGCCGCGCAGAACGCCGAACGCACACTCCTTGCCGCCGGAGAGCTGGAGTTCGGTCTGGAGATCCACCCACGTCGACACCTTGTGCCCGTTAACGGACACCACCTCGTCGCCTGCCAGCATGCCGCCCTTCTCAGCCGGACCGTCCGGCACGACGGCACCGATCTTCGAAGAAAGCGTGCCGAAGCGCGCGCCTGGCACCGCCGCAAGCACGACGGCCAGAACCACCGCCAGCACGATGTTCCCGAACGGACCGGCAAAGGCCACGACGATCTTCTTCCACGCGGCCATCTCGGCGATCTCCACGCCGTCGCCATCCTCGCCTTCGCCCGCAGTCCCCTGTATGCCCTTGGTGCCTTCCGGATCAAGCTGCGGAAGCGCCACGTAACCGCCGAACGGAATGGCGGAGATGCGGTATTCCACGCCTCCCACCGTCTTTTTCCAAAGAGCAGGGCCGAAGCCGATGGAGAACTTCTCCACTTTGAAGCCGAGCAGACGCGCGGCCACGAAGTGTCCGAACTCGTGGATGAATATCGCGAACGAGAAAAGAAGTATGCAGGCGACTATCGCGCCGATGGTGAGCAAAATTTCCATAGGCGGACAGTATACCATAATTCCCGCCGCCGCGGGGGGACTATACGCAAAAATCCGTTATCTGTCTTCGCCCAGCACCCGTCAACCGGAGAAGCCGATGCGCGCCGGATCGCGGCCATCCTTCTTCATCGCGCACTCCTTCCGAAGGGCGGCGACACGGTCATGGTTGGTGACGTCCCCGCCGAGGTAGAAGAGGGACTGGCGCACAGTGCGGAAGTCGCCCGGAGCGAGGTTGTGTATCTCGGCGAGCTCGCGCGCCTCGTCATCGGCGAGCGGCGTCTTGAACATCCGCTCGAAGAACGTCCGCCCGCCCGCCTCGTCGAGATAGCCGAACTCCAGCTTGAAGGTGAACCTGCGCATCGTGGCGGGATCTAGGTTCTGGGCGAAGTTCGTAGCGGCGACCATCACGCCGTCGAAGTTCTCTGCCTGCTGCAGAAGTTCGTTCACCTGCGTGACCTCCCAGCTCGCGTGGGCGCCGGCGCGGTCCTGGAGGAGCCCGTCCACCTCGTCGAAGAAGAGCACGGCGTGCTCGCTCTCCGCACGGTGGAAGGCGGCGGCGATGTTCTGCTCGCTCTCCCCGACCCACTTCGAAAGCAGATCGCTGCCCTTCACCACAAGCGTCTTGCGGTCGAGCTCCCGGCCGAGGAACTTCACCCATTCCGTCTTGCCGGTGCCGGGAGGACCGAAGAGCAGGATGTTCATGCGGGGCTTGTCCACCGCCGAGGCGGAGAACGACGCATCCAGAAAGTTGCGAGCCGCCTTCACGACCATGTCGAGCGGCACTGAGCCTTTTATGTTCAGACCGTCAAGGGAGTAGTCCCTGGCAGGCAGGAACTCGGCGCCGCCCCTTACGCCCATCAGGCTGCAGTGGGGCTTCATGAACGCGGATATCAGCTCGTCCACCTCGTCCGCCGCGGGCTTCATACGCGCAACGTTCGAGAGCACCGTGGAAATGCCGCCGGCGCTCGTCTCGTACTTTGCGGCGTAGCCGTCGATCATCGCAGGCGAGATCACCCCTCCAAGAGCGTGCTTCTCCACCAGATTGCGCCAGATGGCGAGGCGTTGCGCTCCGTTCAAGCGCTCGAAGCGGATGGAATAGTCGAAGCGGCGGCGCACCGATTCGTCCATCGCCTCCACAGGAGCGTTTGATATCCAGACCGCCGGCAGCTTCATCTCGTCGAGGAGCGAGTTGGTCACGCCCTTCTCGGTTGACCTTCCGCCGACGAACTCGGGGCCCGGCATGGACGCCGACCCGCCGCGCAGAAGTTCGTCCGCCTCGTCGATTATCATCAGCCCGTCGTCTGCGTCCTCCTGCTCGTTGCAGACCTGAATCCCCACCATCCTCGCCTCGGCTCTCATGTTCTTGCCGTCGTCGTCCCCCTGCATCACCTCGAAGGCCGTGCGGCCAAGCTCCTTCGCGAGAGTGCGGGCGAATGAGCTCTTGCCGGTGCCGGGCGCGCCGTGGAGCAGTATGTTGCACTTTGTACCGCGCGAGGATAGAAGACGCCTTAAAAGCACGCCGTCGTGCGCGGCAAGGTCGCCGTAGTACTCCCACGGGAGGGCGTCCGCGAGATCCAGCTTCCTGTAGAAGCGCCTGACGATCGCGTCGTCTACGCAGCCGTCCATGTATCCGCCAAGCGTGCGGAAGTTGAAGTCGAAGTCTCCGTCCAGCAGATTGTACTTGAACAGCCTGCTCTTAGCGGACATCGCCTCGGTCACCTCGCCGTAGGACCTGTCCAGCGCCATCGCGTAGAAAAGCGGCTTGTCACGGTCGTCCACGTTGCACGGCCAGCAGAAGCACGTCTGGCTGCGCACATACGCCATAAGAAGAATCTGTGCCTCGAGCTCGCTCAATTTCAGCATCGCCACCACTTCGCCGAAGCGCCGCTCAAGAACGTCCTCCCCGCCGTCCTCCAGGCCCGATCTCATGTAGTCGGCGATCGTCTCCAGAACTATGCGGCACTTGCCGCGCAGACGCTCGTTGTTCCAGAGTGACTGGAACACATCGTCAAGCGAATCGGAGAGGTCCAGCCTGCAGAACCGGTAGCGGGCATGCTCCATGTCGTCTATCTCGCCGCCAGTGTACGCCGCCTCCACCAGCTCCACCGCCAGATCGTGGTCCACGCCGTCACGCACCACGTCGAAGAAGTCGTCGTCGTGGCATTCGCCGCGGTAGTTCTTCACTACGTTCTTCCAGAACTCCACAAGCTTCCGCATGAGGAACGTCTGCTGCACCTGCTTGAAACCAGCCATGACGCCCGCCTTTCACAGAAACAGCCCCGTCTGCTGGATGTTCTTCTCCGCCTCGGCCTGGCGCCTTCTGCGCGCGGCCTCCACCTCCTTCTTGCGCCGCGCCACGTGACGCTTCGCCAGTTCACGCGAAATGCAGTAGATGCGCATGACCATCTTGATCTTCAGATCCTCGAACACGCTCTCGCCGGAACGCACCTCGCACATGCGGCTGCGGCTCGTGCCAAGCTTCTCAATCTCATCTATGGGGAACAAGTCCTCAATCTTGAAATTCTCCGAGTCCATTTTATATTCTCCTTCAATGTCATTTAACCTCGAAGTGAGAATTGCAAAAAACATGCCAACGCCCCTATGCAGAGCGAAGCATGAAAAAGGTAGTCAGAAATCAATCAGAAGTCAGTCAATTTCTAACTAGTGGCGGCATTGACGCCATATGCAGAGCGCATGACACAATAATCGCGTGTCACACGCAAGCCGAAATTCGCACTTCAGCCGTCTGACGACGCCCTAGCGGACAGAGATGCTCATGCCTTTGGGAAGCACACAAAACGCACCCGTCCCCACGATGTAGTCGGGATGGGACTTGGCGTCTATGATGCCGCTTACGCTCCGGCCGCCCAGATACATACGATCTATACGATTCGTGCCCGCGAAGCAAATTCCAAGCCGGGCCCCGGCAGCGACATCGATCCGCATGTTCTTGTCAAAGCCATTCGCCGGCAGCAAATCGCCCACATGCGTCACAGACACTCCGTCGAGCATCGCGTCGGACCAGCTTATGGACGTCTGATCGGCCATGATGCCGAGGCGGAACGTGCCTGCGTTCGGGACGTAGAAGTCCGCCGTATGCTCTACATAGCCCTTGGTGTCGTTGGCCGAACGGATGATCAGGTTCGTCACGCCATTGGCGGCCAGCCACCACTTGGTCGGGCAAGTGTAGGTGGAAGAGCCTGCATTCAGGCGGCAGTGCGTGTAGAATGACAGGCGATACACGCCCTCACACGGAAACCCGATGTCCTGATACATGAAAGTAGGCGTCTTCGTCGTGTCGTTGGCAGACATTCCCTGGAATCGTGCAAAGCGCTCGCCCTCGAGGCACTCCTGGCCGAAGGCGGCGATCTGGTCGGAAAGGGTCGAATCATAGTTGCCCCTCAGCACAGTGCCTTGGGACACCGTCCAGCTAGTGTGCGTCCACGTCTGATCGTCACGTCCCTGCTCGAATCCTCCGTTCTTCACAAGATTCCCTTCGACGGGGATACAGCGCCGCGCGAGGCACACATCGTCCATCCACATGCCTGCGTTCGACCCGGTGCGAGCGAACGTGAAAGTCAGGACGACCGTGTCGCCGGCAGCGAGCGCCAGGCGCACTGGCCACTGCAGAGTCCGCATGAACTTGTGGTTCGGCGTGAGCGTACCGAGATCGCGCGCATCGCCGTTCACAGTGGCGGTGAGCTGCATGGAACCGCCCTTCGAATGGTAACAGGCGAGGTCTGCCTGCACGCGGAACGTACCCGCCTCCGATGCGGTGAAGGACGTGGTGGCCGTAGTCGGCGCCCTGAAGAACGCCTCCGCGAAGCCATGCCCCGGTCCGCGCGAATCGTTGTACCACTCGCCCTGCGTGTATACACCCTTGATGCGCGGGGTCGTCACGCCCGCCGCCGGCTTCGTGTCCGTCCATCCGGACGGCTCCGCGAACGTCCAGCCCGCCACCGTCGCGTCGGAGCTGAACGCCTGAAGATCATCCCTGGTAGTCGCCGTAGACAACGTCACCGTCTCGAACGTGCCGCCAGGGACAGGAACCGTGTCCGGCATGGGTTCGGCCAATCGGCGAAGATGGAAGTCGTCAAATATCAGCGTAACGTTATTGGCAATCTCGGGAATGCGATTGATCCGCAGCTTGTAGGCGCCTGGCGTGGCCACATACGCCTTCAGCACAACTTTCTGATAGCCCGCGGGAGAAGCAAACGAATAGCCGATTATCCCCGAATAATAGTACAAGGCCCGCCCCATGTCCACCGTCTCTGGCCCGACCAGCTGCGCCGTGAACACGTCGTTGCGTGGATAGCCCTCGCGCCCGCCCATGCGGCACGACATCTCATACCATCCAGCTGAAGGCAGGACAACGTCAGTCTCGGCATATCCGGCGCGGTGGAGGACCAACGCGCCGTCGCCGTCCGGGGGATCGGAATAGAAACCCCAGTTCTTCCGAGTCGTCCTGTCCATGACCGCACTGTCGCCCGTCCATTTCGACATGTGGACGATCCGCACTTTTTGATCAGTGGAACCATACCAGCCGTGCGTTCCCGTGGTCAACACCGCAATGCCGCCATCGGCGAACTCCTCGTCGGTTCCGTCCTCGAAACTATGGTTGGCAATAGGCACCTCGAATACGTCACCAGCTGCTGCAAGCTGATTGGACACGACGTTGCGGACGCCCAAGAACCCACCTTCGACCGAAAGCCTCCCGGTGCCGGCCGGGACGCCGTTGATCACCACTTCGCCTGCGCCGTCCTTTACGAGCACGCCCGTCGCGGCCGACGACATGGTCAGACTTGGATGCATGCATTTAAACGGCGAAGCCTTCGAGATGCGCTTCCCGGAAGATGTGGCGACGGCCGCCTGCGACATCATCGCCACCGCCCCCTCCCGCACGTCAATCACACCGTCGAAGCGCGTTCCGCCAAGCGCATCGACGGCCCCATTCGCCCTGCCTTCGACGGAAACGCCGCCTAAGTTCCGATACACCAGGTCGCTGGCGCCCTTCTTGACAAACGTTCCCGAGCCAACGACATTCGCGCCATTCGTGATCACGCCGTCCGTCGCATCGGCCACCAGGCAGGTCTCCGCCGCCAGCTTGACCCTGGCGTCCTTGCGCCCGGCGATCTGCCACTTGCGCATCAGATAGGCGCGCACCTGGCCGAGCTCGGCCTCTGTAAGGAAGTTCGTGAAGCAGATGGCCTCGAAGAGATAATCACCGCCGGTTCTTGCGGTGGTGCTGCGGTCTCTGAAAAAGACGGCCGCAGCTCCATTGAACCTCAACACCTCGCCCGAGCTGGTGTCTATCAGCTGCACGCCACGTTGAACATTTTCAAGAGGATCCAACCGTTCGCCGTTTCGAAAGCAACGGCTGTTGACAGAATAGCTCCAGTTGTTGTTCCAGAAATACGGCACCATCTTGGAAGTAAGGTCCGACGAGGTCTGATCGCCTGTGATCCAAGACGACCCGTCACCGCTAATCGAACCGTAGATGCATCCCCATGAGTTGCTTACCCCTGTCACGGCGAAGAAGTGCCTTATGCCGGACGTGTATCCCGCCCTGGTCCCGTTCGGCTTATACCAGACCATGCACTTGTCCGAACCGGCTCCGCCGAAATAGACGCCCTCACGGCCGTCGTACGTCCCCTTTTCGGGATTGCCGCCAGGCGACATTTCACTGTCTGCAAACGCATAAAAGTGCCTGGGGCTGGAGACGTCCGATCCCTCTCGCCTATCATACCATGTCGTAACGGCATCGCCCGTGCCGACGATGTGCGCCGGCTGCGGGTCGGCGGCGTCCACCCAGATGAGCGCCTTGTCGGTTATCGAAGCCGGCAACGCGAACGCGCCAGGGTCTGTGCCTCCATTAGACTCCATCCCCACCTGCACTGCGCCGCCCGCCACTTTCACCGTGAACGGCCAATAGACGTCCAAGAGGTTGTACGGCAGCATCCACTCGCCCGCGCCGGTCTTGTAGACGCGTTGATCGCTGCCGAATATTTCCCTGCCGCTCAGCGTCTGCGTGCCGGATGCAACGTAGTTCGTGGTTGGCACTTCCGCGGTGTATTCCCAGCCATGCGCCGCGAGGGACAGGGCCCAAAGGCTGAAAGCCGCCGCGCCGAAGGTTCTCATCGTCAACTTTTCCATGTTGTCTCCACTCCTTTTCTGCAATTCCTGTAATTCAATCTTTCGTTGAAGAATACCGAAACACAAGAGGATAATCGCGCATCACGATCCCGCGCATGAGAAAGCCTCTATCCGCCCGTTCTACGTTCAGCTTCTGCACGCCGCCATTGAACAGATCGATGCCTTCGACCTTTGGGGCAATGCCGCCGAATTCGCCCGGGACAAACACGTCCACAAGCTTTCCCGTATTGGCGTCCCGCATCGGCACGGCCGTCCAGCAGGCGACGAGCCGTTCGTTTCCGCGCCTGAACGAATACGAGTAGAATCGGTCGTCCGCCGGCGTGAACACCACTGGATTCTCGGCCTCCGCCTTCCACGAACAGTCGAAGAGCGCGGCGAACCGCTGCATCGCATACCACGCCTGGCGCTTCTTGCCAGAGCAGATCACGCCCCATTCCACGCCTTCAAACTTGGATCCGCAGTTCTGTCCGCTGTTGAAGGCCCACCAGAAGGATGGGCTGACGTCGTAGAACTGGTGCATGACGTATGTGCGCAGGGCGAACTTGGCCTGCCCTGCCTCCGTCGAGTTCATCCCCTTGGGATAAGGGCCGATACGCATCGACATCTCGTGCACCGCGAAGCGAAGCTTCGGGTTGTACTTGTCGAGCAGCGCGCGAAACGCCTTGATCTCATCCTCCGCGCGCGTGAACAGGCGTTCGCTCTCAAGTCCGCGCCTTCCGTCCACGAAGAAGCTGTAGCACTTCTCGGGATATGACCCCAGAGGATCCGTTTCGCGGTAGATGTCCACCGCCACCTCGTCCAATGCCCCCGCAAGTCCGTTCTTAAGGTGCTCCTCCGTCCAGCCAAAATCGAAAAGCGCCGACGTCACGGAAGTCTTCGCATCAGGATCGATCGCATGGATGGCCTCGCTCGCGCAGCGGACAGCCTCTCGGTAGGACCGCTTGAAGAACGGCACGTCCAGCTCCTCTCCCCTGCCGAGAACGCAGTACTGGTTCTCCTCGCCGCCGAGCGGATAGCACGCGACGAGGCCTTTCCACGCCTTGACGAAAGGCGTGATCTTCGCGATGTAGTCGGCGCGAAACCTCGCCTGCTCCTCAGGCGTCCTGGCGGCGAACAGACTATGCCCCCATGAAAGGCGCAGGTAGGTCTTCACGCCGCGCGACTTGAGATAGCGCATGTTGTCGGTCAGGGTCTCGTAGGCCGGCGTCCCGATGGCGAACCCTCCTACGAGGGAACTGTCGTCCCAACCGCCGAAAATGTTCACGTGGAGAAGGACCGCCTTGATGCCGCAATCCACGATGGCGCCGTCGATATACGATGCGCGGTCTACGACGGGCATGTTCATCGGGGCGGAGGTCTCGACCTTGGCGCCCTTTGAAATGAGCGCGTGATTGACCCCCTCCGAATCAAATGCCTCGATGCGATCAAGCTGGAAATATCCGAATCCCTTCCCCTCCTGACAAATGCGGTCCGCCGTCATCCGTATGGCGGCGACAGGCGAGCCATCCAGCACGATCTCCGGGAACACTCCCTTGCCTTTGTAATCTTTGACGGAATGAACCGTCCTGAAAACCACGCCGTCGGGCGAGACGTCCATGTGCCAGTCATGCGCGATCCTGCCGGCGCCGTTGTTCCTGGACGTGATGCGCAGTTTGACCAGAGGAACCGGTCTGGCCAGGCGAATCGTCAACGTCGCGTTCGTGGCGGATGCCGCGAGCATGTGCGTCGAGAAAGTCGTGTTCGACCTGCTGTGGCGCAAGTCGTCGTCTGCGATCGTCCACCAGGGGCTCCATGTCGTGTAGGAATGTCCAGTCGGCGGACAATGGACGATCGCGGAGCCCGTAAGCGCGGCACCAAGCAGGTTGTCGCAGGATATCTCATCCGATCGGCGTACCTGCAGCATCGAAATCGGGTTGGAATTGCCGACCTGGCTCGAGACTACTGAGGCCATGGTCGGCGCCGGTCCCTTGAACTCCGAAAGCGTCGGCGTAGATCCAACCTCCATATCGGACTCCTCGTCCATGCTCTTGGCCATGCCGGCGATGCTCTCGTCGTTCTTTGCCGTGTAGAGTGCCAGGCGGCCTATCTCTACCCTCATGCCGGCGGGAACGTCGATCAAGCCCCGCCATCGGCGCGCGCCGGCGGGTATGGACTTCGGCACGGCGAGGATCGCAACGCACTTGCGCCATTGGTCCGTCAGACGGTAATGCTTGTGCGCGATATGCTTGTAGTCGGGCGTAATGCCAATCACTGCGAATCTCGCGCCGGGGCTGGTCGAACGCGCCATCGCCTCGAAGACCATCAGATCCCCGTTGATGGGAAATACTTTCTTTGTCGAAAACCGCACGTTTGCCTTGCTGACGTTTGTGACGGAGAAGAGCGCCGTGCCCGACTCAAACACTCCCGCCACGAGACCCGTCATGCAGTTCGCCGGGTCACCGCTTTGCACCAGCGGCACTTCAATGCCGGGAGCGAAATAGCCGTCGTTCGCGAAAAGATTCTCCCCATTGGCAAGCGCCGGGAAACCGACAAGAAGAACTTGCAGCAGACAGAAAGGCGACAGCGCGAACTTCCTGGCCAGTACGCGAGGGAAGGCGGACAGCCTACGCCCCCATTCCCGGCATCCTTTTACAAGTCTCATGATCTTCATTCCTCGTCGATGTCTTTCAATTGAGGAGGTGATTCATAAACGCCTCTTTCGTGGCAGCTACGGCTCAAGCATCCCAACCTGAAAGAAGCCGCATAACTGCAAAAACACAATCAAGGCGTCTACAGCGGAAAGTATAGCAAAATTCCCTCCACGGATGCAAACGGGAAATGCATTTTCTTTTTTGGGGGAAATTACATAACCTGAAGCATGATGTTCGCTATGGTGATCTCCTCTGAACGCCGCGGCAAATCCCCCATCTCTCTTTCCACACATACCATGTGCGTCAGAACCATATCCTAGTCTAATTTTCGGAACACCCACGAACATCCATTTCGATCTGACGCGTGAGTTCAGTGATGGACGAGAATCTCCGCTCGGGGCGGATGAACCTGATGAATTCGACAGAAAGCACCTTAGGCGGATCAAACTGGCAATCCTTTCCCAGAAGGTGCACTTCAAGGGTGCATTCCTTCCATGCCTCGTCCCCCATCGTCGGGGCCTGACCCCAGTTTGCCACGCCCAGTCCCAGTTCAGTCTTCACGGCATATACCCCCCTCCGCAGGGGGACAGACCCTTGGAACGGGCGCACATTCAAAGTTGGGAAACCGATCTTCCTACCCTCACCCTTTCCGGCGAACACCTCTCCGGAAATACGCCATGGTCGCCCCAACATCGCCGCCGCATCTGCCACATTGCCCTCTCCCAAAGCCTTTCTTATCCGCGTCGAAGACACGGCCTCCCCATTGTGCATCACAAACGGAACCTCTTCGACCGCCAAACCACACCTGCGCGCAAATTCCGCATTTCCAACGCCTTTTGCGCCGAATCTCCAATTAGGCCCACATCTAATAACCTCAAGATCCGGATATTCTCTTTTAAGGAAATCGATGAAACCCTGTGGGGTCAGACCCTTTGTCTCCTCCGTGAAATCCAATGCCCTAACTCTGGGGTCAGACCCTTCTTTGGGTGTGGGGTCAGACCCTTGGGTACATGTGGGGTCAGACCCTTGGGGTATGGGGTCAGGTCTTTGGGTACTTATGGGGTCCGTGAAATCCAATGCCCTAACTCTGGGGTCAGACCCTAAAGTCCTTGTGGGGTCAGACCCTTGTGTGCATGTGGGGTCAGACCCTTGGGTGGGTATGGGGTCAGACCCTTGAGGTGTGGGGTCAGGTCTTTGGGGTAAGGGGCGAAGAGCTGCGGAAATTGCAGAAAGACGCTCGGAAATCGACATTATGAGCGGAGGGACTCTGTCTGGCGAGAGTATGGTGGAAGGATGATTGGTGAATGTTAGAGCAGCATCCGCCCCCGCAAGAATGCGACGATGACCAAGATGCACGCCGTCGAAGAATCCGACAGCCAGTTTCATCTAAACCCCGCCTCGGCAGTCGGGACAACACGAGCCTTGAAGTCCATGGCGTCAAGTTTCATGATCTCCATGAACGGAAGCGCGTCTTCAAGGCGATGACGGCCGACCGCCACACGACGGCACTCGTCGAGAACCGCGCCACAGCCGAGAGAACGGCCCAACGCACCGGCAAGCGAACGAGGCGAGGCGCCCTTGGTACATGAAATCCGCACACCCACGAACGGCGGTGCGAACTCGTCGACTGCAAACCGGTAGACGTGGACCATGCGCTCACGACCGGCCTCGTCCTCAGGGGTCTGGACAATCTCGTAACCTTCGTGACCCGGGATCTTCACGGCGGAGAATGGAGGAGGAGACTGGTAGACGTCCCCTCGCAGATCCTTGAGCGCCGATTCAAGGGTCTCGGCGGTGACACCGTCGAAAGGCTTCTCCGAGAGAATCCGGCCCGCATGGTCAAAAGTGTCCGTCTCCCTTCCCAGGCGCAGCTTGGCGACGTATGACCTGTCGGCGTTCATGAGGGAATTGGAAAAGCGGTTGGCGTTGCCCAAAAGCAGCACGAACAGTCCGCTGGCTGTGACGTCAAGCGTGCCGCCATGGCCCACCTTGACGAGATTGAAGCGCGTTTTGACGCCCTTCATCACTTCATGGGCTGAAATGCCCGCCGGCTTGTCCACAAGGAGAAGTCCGTCAAGCTCCGCAAGCATGGCTATGGACGCTAGATTGGCCATTTCAAGGAGAGACGGCGGCAGGGCTGGAATCACCGCCTTGCATGTCGGACGGGGTCGAAGCGGGGGAATCCGACGGGGGGATGGCGAGCGAATCCAGGAGCGCAAGCACATGGTCGCCCTTCTCAAGGGAATGGTCTAGCTCAAAGCGCAGCTTGGGGGTGAACTTCAGGCGCACTTCGGCGTTAATTATGCGTTCGAACTCGCGGGCGTGATGCACCATGATGCCCAGTACGCGCCTCTGCTCCGCCGGATCGCCGAAGACGGAGACCCTCACCGTGGCGTTGCGGAGATCCTTGCCGCACGAAACGCCCGTAATGGTGATCTCCGAGGCAGACACGTCATCCCCCATCAAGACGCGGAAGACGGAGTCCCCGATCACGCGCTTGAGGAGCGAATTGACGCGTTCTATGCGGTTTACGGACATAATGACGGGTGAAAGGTTGAAAGGTTGAAAAGTTGAAAGGTTGAAAAATTGAAGGGTTTAGCGCATCAAAGGGACTTGGGAAGCTCTTCGAGGATATAGCACTCGATGGTGTCGCCCTCCGCGAAGTTCTCGAAGTTCTGGAAGCAGACGCCGCACTCCTGCTGCCCCGTCACCTCCTTCACCTCGTCCTTGAAGTGGCGAAGCGTCTGGAGCTTACCCTCCCACACCTTCTCCGAACCGCGCAGAATGCGGTATCTGCCGGCGGCGATGAGGGAACCGTCGAGCATCTGCGAGCCGGCGATCTTGCCGATCTTGCCGATGTCGTAGATTGCCTTGATCGTGGCATGGCCCTTGACGACCTCCTTGTATTCGGGAGGAAGCAGGTCGAGCATGGACTTCTTGACGAAGTCCATCAGCTCGTAGATGATCCGGAAGGAGTTGATGCGAACGCCGTCATGGCGCGCCTGCTGCTGGACGCCGGAGTCGGTGCCGATGTCGAAGCCGACGATTATGGCCTTGCCGGCGGCGGCGGACTTCACGTCGGTGAGCGACACGTTGCCGGTGCCGGTGCCGATGATCTTGAGCGAGACCTTCTCGCTCTTTATGCCGCGAAGCGACTCGACGATCGCCTCGAGGGAGCCCTGTGTGTCGGACTTGACGACCACGCTGAGCTCGTGCTTGTCGCCGGAGCCCATCTGGGAGAGGAGGTCATCGAAGGAGAGCGTCTTGGGCGCCGAGAGCTCCTGCTCCTTGCGCTCGCGCGCGGCCTCCTCGGCGAGGGTGCGGGCGCGCTTCTCGTCGAGCATCACACGGAACTCTGCGCCGGCCTCGGGCACGCCGGAGAGTCCGGTGCACTTGACGGGGGCGGAAGGACCGGCCTCCTTGACGCGGCGGCCGCGGTCGTCGATGAGGGACCGCACCTTGCCGAAATGCTCGCCCACGAGGATGGCGTCGCCGACCTTCAGCGTGCCGCCCGTCACGAGGAGCGTCGCCGTGGGGCCGAATCCCTGTTCGAGCTCCGCCTCCACAACGTAGCCGTTGGCGCGGCGGGTCGGGTTCGCGGTGAGCTCAAGCACGTCGGCCTGGAGCAGTATCATCTCGAGAAGGTTCTCCACTCCCTTGCCGGTGACGCCCGAGACTTCGCAGCATACGATGTCGCCGCCCCAGTCCTCAGGGGTCAGGCCCTGCTTCTGGAGCATCTGCTTGACGCGTTCGGGGTTGGCCGTGGGCTTGTCGCACTTGGTGATGGCCACCATGATCTGGACGCCGGCCTGGCGGGCGCAGCGGATGGCCTCCTCGGTCTGGGGCATGATGCCGTCGTCGGCCGCGATGATGAGTACGGCGATGTCGGTGAGCTGAGCGCCGCGCTGGCGCATGGCGGAGAACGCGGCGTGGCCGGGGGTGTCGAGAAACGTGATGAGGCGGCCCTGGACGTCCACCTGGTATGCGGAGATCTGCTGGGTGATGCCGCCGGCCTCTCCGGCAGCCACGTGCGCGTGGCGGATGTAGTCCATCAGTGTGGTCTTGCCATGGTCCACGTGGCCGAGGAAGGTCACGACCGGAGGACGCGGCTGCATCTGCTCGGGCTTGTCCTGCGGAATGTCGTCGTCAGCGTCGATGGCCTTGAGGACGGGCTTCTTGTTGGCCGCGTCGCGCGCATGCTCCACCACCACGCGGTAGCCGTACTTCTGGGCGACCTTGGAGGCGATGTCCGGTTCGACCCGCTGGTTGATTGTGGCGAGCACCTTCAGGCCCATGAGATCGGCGATCAGCCGGTTCGGGCGCACGCCGAGCTTGGCTGCAAGCTCCTTCACCACCACCGCGCCGCGCACGGATATCTCGCGCGTGGAAACGGATAGCGTGATGGTCGGCTTCGCCTGGACGGTGGTCTGGGCCATGGCGGAGGTGGTGCGCATGGAGACAGAGGAAAATCCGGCGCGAGTGCCGCCCACGCGCTGGAAACCTGGCCTTCCGGCGTTTTTGGCCTGTTGCTTGGCAGCGGCTGCGGGTTTTGCCGCGGTTGGCGCCTGACGGGGCTGGTCCTTGGGCTTCGCGGACTTATCACGATCTCCTCCGCGGTCTCTGCCACGGTCCCTGTCGTGGTCTCTGCCACGATCCCTGCCACGGTCTCTGCCACGATCTCCGTCATGGTCGTCGTCGTGGTCCATGTCGTCCTTTGAGACGCCTTTGGACGCGTTCTTGGCAGATGACTTCGGCGTCTGGGACTGACCCTTCTGGGAAAGAGCTGCGGCCTTGCCTGTGGGACGCGCCACTCGGTCCTTACCGTGGAGATAGGCGAGGTCGTCCTCGTCGTCGTCGTCGTCATGGACGGCGTCGCGTCCGCCGTCGGAGCCGTCATCGTCCTGCTCGTCGTCGTCCTCCCGCGAAGACACCTGGATCGTGATCTTGGGCTGATCGGGAAGCTCCACCTTGATCTCCTCGGCCTTTTCACGTGCCGGCTTCTGCGGCGGCTGGGGGACGGCGACTTCCACAGCCGTCCCCTCAGCGGCGGCGATCGCACGCTGGCGCTCCGCCTCCAATGCGACGGCCTGCTCCTTGTCCTTCGCCGCGCGCGCGGCGCGGGCCTTGGCGGCCTTCGCCCTGCGCTTCTCGGCTACGGACTCGGCGGCGGCCTTTATCTTCTCCGGGCCGGTCTTGAGGAATGCGGCGTTCAACGTCTCGACGTCCTCGGGCTCCAGCACGGAAAGCGGCGAATAGAGCTCGACCTCGTTTTCCTCGGCCATCTTCACCACATCGGCGTATGTGGCGCCGATCTTGCCGGCGAATTCATATACTCTCATGGTCTTGTCCTGAAATGCAGATGTTTAACGCTATGCCCGAGAACCGCCTGGGGAATTCAGCCCTCCGACTCCTCCTCGCCGGAGCCTTCCTCTTCGCCGTCGGACACGCCGCCGATCAGCTCGGCGACCGCCTTGGCGGCGGCGTACACGCCCTTCGCCGTGACCTCGTCGAGGCCGGTGGCGGCGATGAAGGCGTCCTCGTCCGAGTCCAGAATGCCGTCCACGGAGAGGAATCCCGCGTCGGCCAGCTGCGTGGCCTGCGCGGTGGAGATGGAGAAGGTCTCGGCGAGCGTCTTGATCGCCTCGGCCTTCTGGTCTTCGAAGGAGGCGAGCGCCATGGACTTGACCACGTCCACCTTCCATCCCGTCAGCTTGGAGGTGAGGCGCACGTTCTGTCCGCGCTTGCCGATGGCGAGGGAGTACTGGTCGGGAGCCACGGTGACGTGTATCGAATTGCCGCCGTCGGGGTCGAGTTCGACGGACTCAAGCTTCGCCGGGGCAAGGGCCTGGGTGACGTACGCCTTTGGATCCTCCGACCATCTTACGATGTCGATCTTCTCGCCGTTTAGCTCGCGGACGATGTTCCGCACGCGCGCCCCCCTGAGGCCGACGCACGCGCCGACGGGGTCCACCTTCTCGTCGTTGGTCCTGACTGCGAGCTTCGCGCGGTAGCCGGGATCGCGGGAGACGCCCATGATCTCGACGACGCCCTCGGATATCTCGGAGACCTCGAGGCGGAAGAGCGTGCGCAGGAACTCGGAGCTCGCGCGAGAGAGCGTCACCGCCGGACCGTCAGACTCCGACTTGACGTCCTTGACGATCGCGCGTATGGAATCGCCCACCGAGAAGTCCTCCGTGGGGATGCGCTCCTTGCCGGGCAGGAACATCTCGGTCTTGCCCACCATCACGTAGAGGTCGCGCCGCGAGACGGCGCTCACGGTGCCGGAGACGATCTCGCCGATGCGGCCCTTGAACTCGGTGAACGTATTGGAGCGCTCGGCGTCGCGGATCTTCTGCATGATCATCTGGCGTGACGTCTGCGCGGCGATGCGGCCGAGCTTCGAGGCGGGCATCTCGATTTCGAGCGTGTCGCCCTCGGAGGCGCCGGGCTTGATGCGGCGAGCCCTTGCCACGGAGAGAAAGCCGGTGCCCTCGTCCTCGTCGCTCACAACCACGGTGTCGTAGACGTGAATGGCAAGCGTTTTGCGGTCGATCACCACGCGGAGGTCGCTCGTGACGTCCGGGCTGTGGCGAGCCGCCTGCAGAATGGCCTGCTCGATCGCGGTCAGAATCAATTCGCGGTCCACACCGCGCTCGCGCTCGATGTAGTTCACGATCGCCGCCAATTCGTTGTTCATCACGTCTCTCCTTTTTGTCAAAAATCAATAGTTCCTTGTCGGTGACCCGCCCAGGCCATCGAAGAAAACGCGGATATGATAGCGAATCGCACCGGGGTTGTCAATGGGGAAGCGGCAAAAAAACGCAGATTTTAGAAAGAAAAGGCGGTCAGAGGAGACGGTCGATTATGGAGACGTATTTCCAGTCGGGTTTCGCGAGGGAGCCGAAGAGCTTGAACTCCATCAGGAGCTTGGAGAACGGCCACATGACCGGATGGGTCAGTTTGCCGAGGACGGAATCGTTGCGGAGGATCTGAACGCGGACGTTGAAGTCGAGGACGTCCGTCGGGATGGAGTAGGTGCCCGATCCGCGGATGGAGAAGACCTTGCCTTCGACGAGCAGGTTGTCGGTGCGGAACACGCCGTTTGTTATGGTGAAGTCCAGCGAGCCCTGCGACTGCGTCACGAGCGAAGCGATGCCCGGCACGCGCTTGGCCATCAGATCGGTGAGGCCGGCGAAGAGGTTGAGCTGGGCGAGGTGGCCGTGGCGGCAGGAGATGCGGCCTGCACCGTTTATGCGCTCAGTAAGATTCGTCTGGAGCGGCCCCGACATCGCCACGTGTCCCTCTATCGCGCCCCGCCTGTCACCGAGGTCGAATGAAAACACGTTCGCAAGATCCTCGAGCGAAAGATGCGTCGCGTCCACAGAGACGTCGAAAGAGGCGTTGTCCTGCTTGAAGTCCGGCACTGAGATGCGTCCGGAGCCCGTGATTATGCCGCCATGGCGCGCGGCGGCGCGGGCGTTGGAGAAATTGACTTCGGTCCCTTTGAGCGTCCACGACGTGGAGGCATTGACGAGGGGTATGGAAAAGAGTGTGCCGCGGTCGAAGGCGACGTTTCCGACAAGGTTGTTCGTGGCGGCATGGGCGGGATCCACGGCCAGCACGCCGCGCAGCGAGACGCGCGGAGGCGTCTCGGGCTGGAGGCAGTCAAGGGTACCATCGTTCATCACGTCGGCCACGGCAAGGGCGTTGGAGAGGGATGTGGTGCTTGACACGTCGAAGTTCACGTATCCTATGTCGTTCACGTTCTCGTAGATTATCGTGCCGTCGAGGGCCTTGCCGTCGGCGGTGGCGGCGGCGATCGGGCCGACCACAATGCGGGCGTTCTGGTAGGTGTCGCGCACGTACACGCGCACGTCCACAACGCCGTGCGCGTTCTTCATAGCCACCTTGTTGTATGCGCCACCGGTGGGATGAAGGTCGAGGAAGATGTGGAGGTCGTTGTTGCGGAGGTTCACGTCGAAGCGGCATCCGGCGTCAACGGGCACAGTGACGCCCGTCCATCCGTCGATGTAGGGGAAGGCCTTGTCGATCTCTAGGGCACCGAGGAGCGGACGTATGTTGGCCTGGCGGGCCTGGCCGTGAACGCCGCCCGACACCTTCTGCGCATCGAGGTCCACAGTCAGCTCGCCCTTGATGGACATGGTCTGGTCCGTGTCAGGCCACTCAAGGTCTATCTTCGGCGCGGATAGCTTCCGGCGCGTCGCGCGCACACCGTGCAGTTCCACGCGGGCGGGAGTACAGGCGAGGACATTCGGGCGCACAAGCACCACGTCGAACGGGTCCAGCTCCGGGAAGTCGAACATTATCGGCTCGTTCTTCTCCTTGAAGTCGGGCTGGCCGGGAAACTCCACGGAATCCGGGATGTAATAGCCGTCCGGCAGACGCAGATAGGAGAGGTCGTGCACCACAACTCTCTTCAGAATACTCTTCTTGGACCACGGCAAATTCCCCGGCGCGAAGCGCATCTCCACGGACGAAGCGGATACGATGGGTCGGGCACGCGCCTTTGCGCGGTCGAGGACCCGGACGTTCTTCAAGAGCAACCTCTTCGGAAAACGAATCCTAGCCTCGTCGACACGCACAATCGCGTCTGGCCCGGAAATGCTACTGCAGAAAGAGTGAACCATATGGTCCGGAACACGATGCTCGAAGCAGAAGAGAGAAATACACAACACCACGATGGTCGTCAACACGACCATGAACGCGAGCTTCACGAATCTCCAGAACCTTTTCATATGATTGGCAGCCCCTAGCGGAGTCGAACCGCTCTTACAAGGATGAGAACCTCGTGTCCTAGCCGATAGACGAAGGGGCCATTCTGGTGCACCCGGTGGGATTTGAACCCACACACCTTGCGGCACTAGAACCTGAATCTAGCGTGTATGCCAATTTCACCACGGGTGCGAACGGAAGGATATTATGCCACATCCCCGTTGCGGAGTCAATGGGGAAAAGAAGAAAAATAGGCCACTGCGCCAGCGTGGTCGGTGAATGCGCCGTCGAGCTGCGCCTCGTAGCAGGCGGCAAGCCACTCGCCGAACTTGGGCGACGGCTTGAAGCCCATGGCGATCAGGTCGCGGCCCATGAGGAGCGGACGCGGAGCGGCGTCTGCCACCTTCAGGCGTTCAGCGGCGGCGGCGAGCCAGGCGAGGTCCTCGCCGCCGGACGATCCCCCGGAGCACTCGGGCGGACGCCCCTCGTCGTCCGCCCGCGCAACGCGGATCAGGCGGTCGATGCGCACCACCCGGGCGGCCAGGCGCCTCACCGCGGAATCGCCCACCTTCCCCTTCCACATCGCGAACGGCTGCATGTGGCACTGCACGAGCGGCGGCACCTCCTTGAGCAGGCGCTCCTCGTTCGTGAGCCGCCGAAGGAAAGACAGCGTGGGCTCCACGCCAGCCTCGTCGTGCCCAAGCGAGCGAATGCGCCGTCTCACAGGGTCGTATGCCGTGGTGGCGGGCTTGCCGAAGTCATGGCAGAGCACGGCCAGGCCCACGACCAGATCTTCGCGCGGATCCCCCGTGCGACGCCTCGCAAAGGCGTCGAGGCAGAGGCATGTGTGGTTCCACACGTCACCCTCCGGATGCCAGTGGGGATCCTGTTCGCATCCTATAAGACGCTCCAGCTCGGGGAAGAATCTCACCCATCCGGTGTCTCGCAGAAACGCGAGTCCCTTGCCAATCATCTTCCCTTTGAGCAGCAGCTTGGACCACTCCTCGAAAAGACGCTCGGCCGGCAGACCCTCCATCGTCATGGCCCTGCACACCTCCACCGTCTCCGGCGCGGGCGATAGATCGAATCTGGCGATGAACTGGACTCCTCTCAAAACGCGCAGGGGGTCTTCCGCGAACTTCGCCGAGACGTGCCTGAGAATTCTTCCTCGCAGATCGGCCTCGCCGCCGTGGGGATCCTCGATCCGTTCGTCAAGAGGGTCGTAGTAGATGGCGTTGATCGTGAAATCGCGCCGCGTCGCGGCCTCGGAGACGGAAAGCGACGGGTCGGAGTCTATGAGGAATCCCTTGTGGCCGGTGCCCCGCTTCGTCTCGCGCCTGGGGAGCGACACATCAATGTCCAGGTGGTGCAGCTTCAGGACTCCGAAAGAGACGCCGCACGGGTCGAAATCGTATTTCGCGCCTATGATGAGCTGCAGCTCGTCGGGGCTTAAGCCGAACACCTCTAGATCGACGTCCTTGACGTCCTTGACGCCCGAGAGCAGGTCACGCACGGCGCCGCCGACCATGAGCGCGCGTCCGCCGGCGCCCTTCACCAGCGAGGCGATGTCCAGCATCGCGCGGCGCAGTTCGTCGTCGAGCGTCGAAAGGTCGATCTTCATCGGGCCTCAGCTCCTGGCGTACTCGGCGCAAGAGGTGGGAGTCTCGAACACGCGCACGGACGAGACTGGGACGTGGGCGGCGAGCCGCTCGAAGAAGTACCGCGCCAGGTTCTCTGCGGTGGTGCTGAACGGCAGCTCCACGGTTCTGAGTCCGCGCGCCTGGAGGAACGCAGCGAGCTCGCGCTCGGTGGCGCTGCCCGCGTCGTACATGAACGAGTGGTCGAAGCGGTCCGTTATCTCGCTCTTCACAAGCTCCTTAAGGCGCTTGAAGTCCACCACCATCCCCCGTCCGTCGGGTTCGGCGGAGACGGACGCGAACACCTTGTAGGTGTGGCCGTGCAGATTGCGGCAGGGCCCTTCGTATCCGGTGAGCAGATGGGCGGCGTCGAAGGTCGCCTCCTTTGTGACGGTGGTCATGCCCGAGATCCTCCCGCTCACGAGCCGCGAAGCGCGAGCGACATGAACTCCTGCCGCGCCGCCGGCTCCTCGCGCAGAGACCCCAGCACGGCGGAGGTCGTCATTGCGGCGTTCTGCTTCTCCACACCCCGCATCATCATGCAGAGGTGGCGGCACTCCAACACAACGCCGACGCCCTCGGCGCCGGTCTCGGACATCACGGCGCGCGCGATCTCCTGCGTAAGCCGCTCCTGTATCTGCAGCCGCCTCGCGAAGCACTCCACTATCCTCGCGATCTTGCTCACCCCCAGCACCCTGCCGCGCGCGATGTATCCCACGTGGCAGCGCCCGTAGAACGGCAGCAGATGATGCTCGCAGAGAGAATACACCTCGATGTCGCGCAGCAGCACCATGTCGTCGGTGTGCGTCGTGAACACAGCGCCGCCCACGGCCTTCTTCGCGGTGTCGCGGTAGCCGCGCGTGAGGAAGGCCATCGCCCTGGCCACGCGCGCCGGGGTCTTAACCAGGCCTTCGCGGTCAGGATCCTCGCCCAGCTCCACCAGCAGCTCGCGCACGAGCCGGGCCACTTTCGCCTCGTTAACGCCCTTCTTCATTTTTCAGCGCCGAAGAATCTGAGAGCCTCCGGGATGTCAGCCGCCTCGAAGCCGTGCGGATGGTGTCCGTACAGAGCGCGCTTCTTCACGGTGATCTTGCCGCCGGCCTCCTTGAAGCGGGGGATGAACATCTCGCAGTTGAGCGAGGGGACGCACGTCGTGTCGGCACCGCCGTAGAGGAGGATCACCGGGATGCCGGCCTTGGCGACGGCTCCGGCGAGGTTCACGGGCATGCGGGGATCGGCGGACCACTTTCCGTCGGCGGGCATGGACTTCGCCCAGGGCCCGATGCGCTTGGCGGCCTCCTCGGGCGTGGTAGACTTCGCGAACCCGTCGAAGTTGAGGAGCGGCGCGTCGAGGTAGATGCACTCCACCTTGTCCGGATAAGTAGCGGCGTAGCGCACGGAGAAGAACCCTCCCCAGCTCATGCCGATCAGCTTCGCCTTGGGCGCGAATCCGAGCTCCTTCACGAGATAGTCCTGGAAGGATGCGAGGGCCTTGAGGCCGTCGGCGTCGGCGCGGCGGTCGAACGCCTCGAGATGCACGTGGCAGAAGCCGCGCCTGACAAGGTCCGGCGCGCTGGTGCGGTCCAGGAACGCGCCCATCCATTGCATGGTCCACACCCACGGCCTGTCGGTGCGCATCGCCGCGGGGGCGGCAGGCTCCACGATCCATCCACGGCGGCCGTTGAAGTCGAAGATCATGCGGTGGCCGCCGCCCCAGGAGTCGGATTTGATTATCTTGTGCCCGCCGTCCGCTATTTTCTTCTCAAGCGGAGTCGGCTCCTGCGCCGCGGCCAGCGACAGAACGGCGGAAAGCGCGACGGCGGCCGCGCATTGCAGATGCTTTTGCATTTCGTTTCCTTTCATGATTCCTCGTTTTACTGATGCCGGCGCATCGCGCCGTCGTGGTAGAGTATACCAAAAACGCGCGCGACGGGGAATGGGCAAACACGCGCATTCGAAAATTTGCCCAGTATATCCCCGAAAATCTTCTGCCCAACGATCCACCCACACGATGAACCCTTAACCACTTGCCACCAGAACCCAGAAACCAGAAACTAGAAACTAGGCACCCGCCTTCACCAAGGCTTCCACCTCCGCCAAGGCACGGTGAACAAGTCGGTGGACAAGTCGGTGGACAAGCTAGTAACTCCAAGCTCCAAGCTCTAAGCTCCAAGCTCCAAGCTCCAAGCTCCAAGCTTCGTCCCGTGCGTAGTGCATGTGCGGCCGATTTCCGGCGCTCAAGGGCTCGTGCGAAAACGCGCGTTGCGGCTTGCGTCACGGGGGTTCGGCAATCACCAGATTGCCGTCACCCCCTGCCGCTGCGCCGTCCGCGCGTTTTCGTCCGGCCCTTTCGCTTGTTTCCGGAAATCGGCCGCGCTTCACGGCGGGCCCTCGGTTGTCGGAGCGGTCGCCTCGCGCCGGCACCGGCGGAGAGCGCTGGTCGCCGTGGTGCGCGTGGCGGGCGTCTGCGGCGCGGATGCGGCGCGATGCTGTCGTCTCGCGCCGCCTCGCATCCGCACCCGCCTCGCCACGCGTCCCCCGGCGGCGTTCTCCGCCTAGCCAGCTCTCGTCTCCCGCTCCTTCGCCCTCGGACTTCGGCCCACTTGCATTAAACCAAGGATGTGGGGGGGGGGGACGCCGCCCACTGGCATTAAACCACCGCCCCATGTCCCCCGGCGGCGTTCTCCGCCTAGTCAGCTCTCGCCTCCCGCTCCTCCGCCCTCAATCTTCGGCCCACAGGCTTTAAACGGGTAGGGAGACCACCACCCACTAGCGTTAAACCACGGTAGTGTGGATGTCCACAGAAATTAAAACATGGCATTGAGGCACATGCTACCCTACCAAGAACGATCCGCGGCAGTTTGGCTACAAACCGATCATGGCAAAATGCGTTCTTCCCTCCTACTAATTGTCCTACTTGTCCTGTCATCCTACTCGTCCTATCCTCCTACTCGTCCTCAAGCGCCGAAAATCACCCGTGCTTACGTCACGTATCCTACCAGAAACAAGAAACTAGAAACCAGAAGCCAGAAACAATCCAACCACCTGCGGGCCGAAGTCTGAGGGAGGAGGAACGGGAGGCGAGCGCCGGCAAGGCGGGTGGGCGCCGCCGCGATCCGGACGGGGCGGCGGATGCGGATGCGGGGCGGCGCGAGACGACAGCATCGCGCCGCCTACGCGCCGCATACGCCCCTCCGGACGGACCGCGGTGAGAGCGCACTCCCGCCGGTGCCGAAGCGAGCCCTCCCGCGACGACGACCGAGGGCCCGCCCGTGGAACGCGGCCGATTTCCGGGAACAAGCGAGGCGGCCGGCGCAGGGCGCGCGGACGGCGAAGCGGCCGGGGGTGACGGCAATCTCGCGATTGCCGAACCCCCGCGACGCGAGACGCAACGCGTGCCCTCCGCCGTGCCGCCGAGCGCCGGAAATCGGACGCAGATGCACTACGCACGGGACGAAGCTTAGAGCTTAGAGCTTAGAGCTTGGAGCTTCTAGCTTGTCCGCCGACTTGTCCGCCGTAGTCTTGGCGGAGGCGGATGCCTTGGCGGAGGCGGATGCCTTGGCGGAGGTGGAAGCCTTGGCGGAGGCGGGTGCCTAGTGCAAAGGGCAGAAAATTTGCCCTCTTCACGGCGGGGCGCAAAGTTGCTATAATCTTCTCATGCGCTATCTAGTGATAATCGTCGGCGCGGTTCTGGTGAACAACTTCGTCCTGAACCGCTTTCTTGGTTGCTGTCCCTTCCTGGGCGTCTCGAAGAAGACGGAGACGGCCCTGGGAATGTCGGGAGCCGTCGTCTTCGTGATGACGATCGCCTCGGCCGTGACATGGTGCCTGGACCGATTTCTGCTCGCCCCTCTGGGCCTGCAGTACATCCACACACTCGCCTTCATCCTCGTGATCGCATCGCTCGTGCAGTTCATAGACATAGCGATGAAGCGGTTCATGCCGCCACTCCACGCGGCGCTCGGCATCTTCCTGCCGCTCATCACCACGAACTGCGCCGTGCTGGGCGTGGCCGAGCTGAACACGAAGAACGGCACGCCCTTCTTCGAGGCGGTGCTGTTCTCCTTCGCCGCCGCGCTCGGCTTCGGCTTCGCGCTCGTCCTCTTTTCGGGCATACGCGAGAAGCTCGCGCACGCCGATCCGCCGCGCTGCTTCCGCGGAGTGGCCATCGCGCTCGTCACGGCCGGTCTCCTCTCCCTGGCGTTCATGGGATTCTCGGGCCTCGTGAAAACGCCGTACTGAGAGAGTGGAAGATGAAGGTGAACCACCATCTGCCAACCACCAACTTATAGACGAGTTAGAGGAATCGATCATGTCTGCAATCTTGATAGCAACACTGGTGATAGCGGCTGTAGGCGCCGGCGCCGCGCTGGCGCTGGCGATCGCTGACAGGTACCTCGCAGTGAAGGAGGATCCCCGGATCGGCCTCATCACCGCAGCCCTTCCCGGCGCGAACTGCGGCGGATGCGGCTTCGCAGGATGCGACGGCTACGCGAGGGCGCTCGTGGCGGGCGAGGCGGCGAACGGCGCCTGCGCGCCGGGCGGCGCGGCCGCCGCAGCAGAGATCGCCAAGATACTCGGCGTGGAGGCCTCGGCTACAGTGCGGCGCGTCGCGCTCGTGAAGTGCTGCGGCACGCGCAGCGAGGCCGTGCGCGTGGGCGACTACAACGGCATCTGCGACTGCGCCTCCGCCGCGGCCACGGCCGGCGGCGACAAGGGCTGCCGCCACGGGTGCCTCGGCTACGGCGCCTGCGCGAACGTCTGCCCCAAGCACGCGATCCGCGTCGAGGACGGCCTCGCGGTGGTCGACAAGCGCCTCTGCATCGGCTGCGGCAAGTGCGTGAGCGCCTGCCCACGGAAGCTCATAGAGCTTGTCCCCGCCTCGGCCACGATCCACGTGCTCTGCGCCAACCCGCTCAAGGGCCCAGAGGTCACGAAGGTGTGCGGCGTGGGGTGCATCGGCTGCCATCTGTGCGAGAAGAACTCCGGCGGCAAGGAGGCCGGGCACTTCACGTTCGACGGCTTCCTCGCCAAGGTGAACTACGACAATCCGCCGGAGGACGCCGCGATCGTCGCGAAATGCCCCCGCAAGTGCATCCGCGAGGACGCGCATTTCGAAACAGGAGCGTGAGAAAATGAAAACCGTCAAGTCTCCATTCCAGTTCCCGGGCGGAGTCCATCCGCGCTACCACAAGGATCTCACGGCGGACAAGCCGATCGTCGATCTGCCGCCCCCCGCCACCCTGGCCATCTCCATGAGCCAGCACCTCGGCGCCCCGGCCAAATGTCTGATGAAACCCGGCGACCACGTCGTGCCCGGGCAGCTCATCGGCGAAAAGAGCGGATTCATCTCCGCGAACGTCCACTCCCCCGTAGCCGGCACCGTTAAAGCCGTCGAGAAGCGCCCAGGCCCCACGGGCGCGCTTGCCGACGCCGTGGTGATCGAGACGGACGCCGACCAGCCCGCGGCGACGGCAATGCCGCCGCTCGACTGGAGCACAGCGTCCCGCGAGGAGCTCCTCGCGCGCGTGGAGGCCGCCGGTATATGCGGCATGGGCGGCGCCGGATTCCCGACTTCCGTCAAGCTCAACCCGCCGCCCGACAAGCACTGCGAATTCCTCATCCTCAACGGCGCCGAGTGCGAGCCGTATCTCTCAGCCGACTGCCGCATGATGACCGAACACGCCGACCGCATCCGCATCGGCGTCGAGATCATGCGCCGCATCCTCGGCGGACCCGCTGTGCGCATAGCTATCGAAAACAACAAGCCCGGTGCGATCAAAGCGATCGAGAAGGCGTTCGCCGACATCTCCGGCGACGTCGAGCTAGTCGTCCTCCCCACCCTCTATCCGCAGGGCAGCGAAAAGCACCAGATCTACGCCACTGTCGGGCGCGTGGTTCCCGACGGAGCGCTCCCGATCGCCGTGGGGTGCGTCGTGGAGAACGTCGGCACGGCGGCCGCCATCGCCGACGCCGTGGACCGCGGGCTGCCGCTGACGAGCCGCGTCACCACAATCTCAGGCGACGGAATCACCGAGCCGAAGAACGTCCGCGCCCCCGTCGGCACGTCCTACGCCGACCTCGCCGCCTTCTGCGGCGGAGAGCGCGGCGCCGTGAGAAAGGTGATATCCGGCGGCCCGATGATGGGCTTCACCGTCCCCAACCTCGCCATAGCCACGACAAAGACCACCTCGGGACTCCTCTTCCTCACCGACAAGAGCGTGTTCCAGTATTCGTCCAATCCGTGCATCGGATGCGGACGCTGCCTGAGGGCGTGCCCGATGGGCCTCGACCCCTCCGCCATCTCCTGCGCCATGGAGGCCGGGGACGTGGCCGACGCCGAGGCGCGCGGCGTCATGAACTGCATCGAATGCGGAGCCTGCTCCTTCGGCTGCCCCGCCTACCGTAGCATAACCCATTTCTGCCGGCGCGCTAAGATCTCAATCCGCGCCCGCATCGCCGCCGAAAAGGCAAAAGCCGCGAAGAAAGGTTGATCGACATGTTGCCAAAGCAAGAAGCAGAACGCTACATCCTATCGAGCTCGCCCCACCAGCATGCGCACTCGTCCACGAGCGCGATAATGCTTGACGTGCTGATCGCGCTTATGCCGGCCGCATGCTGCGCCGTCTATTTCTTCGGACTCAAGGCCGTGTGGCTCATCGCCGTGTGCGTGGGCTCCACGGTCGGCGCGGAGGCGTTGTGCCGCCTTGCGATGCGGCGGGAGATGTCCGTAGGCGATTTCTCGGCCGTCCTCACCGGCCTGCTGCTGGCGTTCAATCTGCCGCCGGACATCCCCCTCTGGATGGCGGCTCTCGGCAGCGTGTTCGCCATAGTCGTCGCAAAGCAGATCTTCGGCGGACTGGGATACAACCCCTTCAACCCCGCCCTTGCCGGCCGCGCGTTCATGCTCATCTCCTTCACGGGGCCTATGACCACATGGACGAAGTCCGCCTGGACGCTCAGCGCCGGCAGCGTCGAGGCAACCACCACCGCCACGCCCCTCGCCCTCATCAAGAAAGGCGCCGAAGGCTTCGACTGGTCGCAGGCCGCGTTCATAAAAGACCTCTTCATCGGCAACGTGAACGGCTGCATCGGAGAGGTCTCCGCCCTAGCGCTGCTCATCGGCGCCGTCTACCTGCTCGTGCGCAAGGTCATCACCTGGCACATCCCCGTATCGTTCTTCGCAGCCGTGTTCGTATTCGCGATGTTCAAGGGCGGAGTGCCGCCGCTCGTGCACATCCTCTCCGGCGGCTGCGTGCTCGGCGCGTGCTTCATGGCCACCGACTATGTGACAAGCCCAATAACCCCTCTGGGCAAGATCATCTTCGGCGTCGGATGCGGCGTCTTTACCATGCTCATCCGCACGGCAGACCCCGCCAACGGCGGCTATCCCGAAGGCGTCTCGTTCTCGATTCTCGTCATGAACGCCTTCACCCCGCTCATCAACCGCTGGACGCGTCCGCGGCCGTTCGCAAAGCTGAAGGCCCAAAGCTAGTCCTCCGCGCCCCGCTCGTGAATGCAAGAAGATCACCGCCACCTGACAACTTATAGTCCATAAAGGTCTCCCATGAAGCAAATAGCAAAGCTTGTCGTTTCCCTTACGGCCATATCGGCCGTCTGCGCCGCCGTGCTCGCCGTCGTGAACGCCGCCACAAAGGAGCGCATCGCGAATCTTGCCACGCTCAAGGCCAACAACGCCGCGCGCGCAGTGTTGCCAAAATCGGTCAAGGCCATCGTCCCCAGGCAGGACCCCGCCAACAACGACATCACCGCGTTCATAGGCTATGCTGACGACGCCAAGACGAAGATCGCCGGCTACGCGGTCCCCGGCATCACCGCCAAAGGCTACGGCGGGACGATCCGCCTGATGGTGGGCCTCAACCCAGACCGCACGGTCATCTCCTACCAGGTGCTCGCCGCAGGAGAGACGCCCGGCCTCGGCTCGAACCTTTCCCTGCCCGCATTCATCGCGCGCTTCAAAGACCTGCCGGCCGCCGACGTGGCCGTCACAAAGGACGGCGGAAGCATCGAGGCCCTGACTTCCGCCACCATCACCTCCCGCGCCGTCTGCGACGCAGTCGCGGACGCCGCCAGACGCATTGACCGCATCGAAGGCAAGGCTTCGGCCGCCGCGCCCGCCCCCGCAGCGAACCCCGAAGGCAAGATGCTCTTCGACCCCGCCAAGCCAGAAGAGGCTCTTAAAACGCTCCCAAAGGGAACAGCCACGGCAACTGCCCTTCCCGGCAACGGACGATTCCCCGTCTTCGAAGGGAAAGATGCCGCCGGAAACACCACCGGCTACGTTGCTGTAGGCACAGGAAAGGCCACAGGACCGCACGGCGAGCTCGTCATCATCTACCAGTTCGGCTTCACCGCCCAACGCGCGCCGTCGTTCAATCCGCCGCCGCGCCAGGTCAACCAACCGGACGTCAAGATGACGGACATGGAAAACGCCCAGCGCATCGCGTTCAACGCGGCCCAACAGGACGCGCTCTCCCAGATCCGCCGATAAGCCCCCGTCACATGAAGAGACGAGGCCGCCCGGAGAACACCGCTAAACGACACTCATTTCGCCTTCGGCCTCGCCGTGAGCGAAAACGCCAGACGACCGGACGCGGGCACCGCAAGCCTTAGCGCCATTGGCCAGCCGCGGTTACCCGTCATCTTCTCCACCACATCCGCCTTCACGCCCTCGGGGAAGTCGACCACGAAAAACCCCGTCTTCGACTCCTGCGCGAAACGGCAGCCTTTCAGCCGCCAAGGACGCCACCCTTCGTGCGACCACACCGTGCGCCCGTTCTGCCGTAGAAACACAAGATTCACCACGGGCTCCTCAAGCCCCGGCAGATCCACGCACACCTCGTAGGCGACCTTGTCGTCCGACACGAAGTCCGTCTTCCACGAGATCGTGCCCCTTACAGGCGCCGCTGCTTTTCTGTGCGGCTTAGGACCATACAACGTGCCAGTCACGGTGTATGACTTCCCCGGTTCGTTCCACTCAAGCATCTTCTTCATGCGCCGCGAAGGAATGAACAGCCTCCCGTCCAGCCGGCCATACACCGTGCTGAAGGTGATGTCCTCCGGCCCCATGTCCTTCGTGAACCATCTATGCGGCTCGCCGTAGGAGTGACGCGTCCCGCACAACCCCATTCCGGCCTGTTCGTGCCAGAGGAATAGCGGACCGAGGAATCCGTCGGGATTGTCGTATGTCTTCCAGAAATGCACGCCCCAGAAGCGTCCGCGTTTCACACCCAGAAACCCAGGGAGATCCATCACCAGCTCCTTCGCCTCGTATGGCAGCGGCACACGATGCGAACGGCGCGGCTGGGCGTTTCTAAGGATGCCATCCTCGCCGCCGATGTCGCGGAGGTCCTCGTCGTCGTCCGAGCCGAGCTTGAGCAGAGTCCAGGCCATGTCGAACTCGTGCGAGCAGACGAAGAGGCCGAAGTGGGAGTCGAAATGCGTAGGTCCTTCCGTCCGATGGTTCATCGCGTAGGCCATCTGATACGGCTTGCCGTTCGCGGGATCGGGCACGGCGAACATCGAACGGAATACGAAGTTCCTCTCAAGCGACGCCTTGATCTTCGCGACAAGTTCCTTCGACGCGCCCGGCTGCTTCTGATAGGTGTAGTATATGCGCGCAAGGGGATGGGAGCTCATCTGGTCGTAGTTGCCGTCGGGGCCGCCTTCCTCCGCGTAGAACCCAGCGGGATGCTGCCCGTGCTTCCATTTGAACACGTCGCCCAGAAACGCCTCCAGCTGCACGCGCAGACACCGCTCCATGCGCATCTCGCCCGTGGCGCAGAAGAGAGAGTTGAAGCCTTCGAGTATGTGCATCCACTGGTTTGACTGGTAGCAGATGAATCCCGCTTCTTTGTCGGCCACCTGCAGAACCGCCTCGCGGAACATGGCGTCCTCCTCCGGAGAGAGAAGCGGATGAAGCAGGTAGTATGCGCGCGTGATACCGTTGAACGGCTCGAACATCGTAGGACAGTCGATGCGCCCGCCCTCGAGCGAACGTGACTCGGAGAGCGTCTGGCGCAGCAACCCGCAGGCGTCCATGTGGGCAAGCGCATTGAAGGCGGATAGGACGGCGCGCCTGACCGCCGCCGGATTGCGGTATGTGACGCCGCGCGTGGCATTGTCCGCAACGGCGGCCCTCGCGGCGAACGCCGCAGGCTCGTATCCATTGTCCATGTAGTGGAAGAGATCGCTTGGGCGGCGTTCGTAAACGCCTCGCCGCGTGGATCCGTAGTTGGGCGAAGAAGAATTCAGTTCCTGCTTCGAATAGTCGCAGCGCACGTATGCGCGGGAGACCGACTGCGTGGCGGCGGGCACAGCGAAGTCCTCCGGCCTCCATTTGAGGATGTAGTCGTTTAGGCGCGCCTGAAGCGGACCCTCCAGCCACTCCTCGCCGCTTTTCACAAGGCCGCCGTTAAGCCGCGCCGCCATCGCCTTCGTCGGCGAGAGCAGGCCCGGCACACCGTCCGCGAAGAATACGGCGGGCTTGGAAGGGTCGAGCGACAGCTCGAGGAAACGCGCACCCGCCGGACGTTCGGCGAGAACTGCCGGGCCGTAGAGGCTTCGCCCCTTTTCACCCTGTATCTCCGCTCCGTCCGCCGTCCACGCCACTCCCGATCCTGTGAGGTAGAACTTGCGCGTACAGGGCGCGAAAACCGCATACATCTTGTCGGGCGTTCCCGAGATCAGCTTGAGGGCCTTCTCCCCCCTCACACCCCAGGCGGCGGATTCGGGGAACGAAATCTCGAACTCGTCTTCGTTCAGCCCGCCCGAGACAGAGAAACGCCAGATGCCGCCCTTCCCTCGGCGCGGCAGCTCCACGGCGTATTCTGACGATGCGGACATCTGCTCTCCCAGTTCCACATACTTCGCGAGGTTTCCATCCGGGTCGTATATCCGCAGACTGCAAAGGCACCCCCACTTGTTGAAGTAAGTCGGCTTCACCTTCGCAGCGCCCTCTACAGTGCGCCGCACAAGCGTCACCCTGCCAGGCCCCGGCGCAGGATACTCAGCCAGCACGCCGAACCCCTTGTTTCCGCAGCCGAGCGTGCAATTGCGAAGCACGAGGCGCGTGTCTGCGCCGGAACAAGCCATTGCCCCCAAGGCCAGCGCCGCCACGCTCCAGAACACTTTCTTCATGCGACCACCTTGCTTCTTTTAACGAACGCCAGCGCCAGCGCGACTGCAAAAAGTGAAAGCATCGGCCAGTCGCCGAGGCGCACATACGGCGTGGGATGAGGATCGGCCGGCACCAGCACAGTCTCAAGCTGACATCCTGCCGCGTCCACCAGCGGTTTCCCCGCGCCGTCGGAAAGCCATCTCGCGCGGCCCGAAGGCGAAATGACGCCCGTCACGCCGGAGTTGCCCACGCGGATAATCGGCAGTCCGGTCTCCACCGCCCTCAATATCGCCTGCGCGGCGTGCTGCTCCGCTTCGGCGGAATGAGAGAACCAGCTGTCGTTGGTGATGAGCACTATCGCCTGGGCGCCCATCCGCGCTGAGCGCACGGCGAGACGCGGATCTGTGTCCTCATAGCAGATCAAGGGGGCGAGGCGGACAAAGGACGGGGTCGCCATAGGACCCGTCTCCTTCAGGCCCAATTCCAGCAGCGCCGCCTCGCCCGGCCAAAGCGACACGCCGATGGGCGAGAGCTTCTGCAGGGGCGTGATCCACTTGTCCAGGAAGATGTATTCGCCAAACGGCACAAGATGCTGCTTGCCATACACCTGAAGAGCCAGGGAGTTCGTGGCGGCATAGCCGTCGAAACGCCAGAGCGCTGCGGCGTTCCAGAGACGGTCTTCGGGCGTCCTCCAGTCTCCGCCGGCGAGCACCGCCGCGTCGCCGCAGCGGCGCGAGAAGAACTGCGCGGCGTGATGGGCGGAATCGCCGCCGATGCGGCCGAACTCGGACATCGCGCTCTCCGCGAACACCACCATGTCAGGCTTCGCGGCGGCCGCCGCCGTCAAGAGCCTGTCGTAGACCTCCATCGGGTCGTCCTTCTCCGCCCGCGAGAAAAAGCACGGTGCGTTGCGCTGCACTAGCGCCACCTTCACAGGCAGATACGCCGTGCCCCCCTTCACGCGATGGTCGAGGGCTGGCGCGCACCAGAGCGCAAGCAGTATGACGGCGAGCGGGAGCGCCGTCTCGAGCATATTCATGAGCCGTCCCGTCCCGCGCGCCGCCGCTTTTTCCTCAGCGCCTGACATCTGGTCTGCGATGCGGCAGATCAGCGTGGCGAACACGCCGTTCAAAAGCAGCGCCAGCGCGCTAAGAAGATACACTCCGCCCAGCCTCGCAGGAGCGGCGAGCGAAGGCGCCCCCACGAGCGCGGTCCCGAGGAAGTTCCAGGCGAAGCCGGAGAAGAGCGTTGCGCGCAGCCACTCCGTCCCCGCCCACAACGCAGGCTCCGCGACAACTAGGACAGCGATCTTTGCCGCGCGCGAACGCGTCGCGAAGCCGCGCCACAACCGCGCGTCCAGCCATCCGAAGAGCGCGAAGTAGCCTCCGCACGCCGCCGCGAGCGCCACCCATCCGAGAAGGACCAGCGGCCAGGGGCCGCCGTTCTTGATGATCGCCGGCAGCCATTCAAGCACCGCAAGCCAATGCGCCCAGCCGAACGCGAACCACCACGCCGCCGCGCGCCCCGGGCGCGACGAAAGCCTTGATATGGCCAGCATAGGCGCAAGCGCGAACGCCACATTGTAAAGTTCCCCTCTTGGCGGAAACGCCGCCCACAGGAGAAACGCCGACGCCGCGCACGCAGCCGCCTTGATCCAGAACCTCACGTCCTTGAGACAGCTCCTGGAATTTCTCGCATCCGTGTCCATAGCCAATTCATTGAGCTGTGATTTGCCTACGCCGTCATCTTGAAGGCAACAATGAGATTCCGCTGTCATCTGAAGATCAAGACGGTTCCGCGGCCGTCGCCCTGGACGTCGAGGACACCCTTCAGATCGTTGTTCGCCGACATCATAAAGTACGTGTCGTTACGGTTATCCGCCGCACTGGTGCTGTTGCCGTAGGTCCCGATACGCTGCTTCACGCCGTCGAAATACAGATTCCGGCATACTATCCGAGCGTTGTCCGCGAGAGTCAATTTGCCGCCTGTCGCAAGACGCACGTCCACGTTGCGTCCGAGGAACGACCCGGCCGCGAACATCACGGCAGCGCCTGAGTTCGTGACAACAACCGTGCCGTTCGTCCAGCCCGCCCCCGAATTGAAGTAAATCGTGCTTTTTGTGGAGCAAACGGATCCCGTAGAAGAGGAGACGCCCACCATGCTCATCGCATTCCCACCCGTCTTGACGAACGACGCCGCACCTTCGAAACCCGCCTTCAGCGCATAGTTTGCGAGATGCGGATTCGCGTAGAGCGTCGCCGGAGTCTCGCTCCTCACTACTGACTGCGTCTTGGTGAGATCACTGCTGTAGACAAGCCCCAGATTGAGGTCGTGGCCGTTCAGATCGATCACAGCACCGGCGAACATGTTGATCTGCGGATTGTCGATGATGGCGTTGTCCGTCTCGAGACGCAGAACTGAAGCATTGAACCAGTTGATCCCACTGAACTTGTTGCCCGGCGCGGCGAGCGTGAGGTCCGCCCGCACATCAGAGTAGAGATTGCCGGAAGTGACGATCGGAAGGTTCTTCACCACGTATTTGCCAGTGCCCTGGATGTAGAACATCCCCATCCCCGTAACGCCGCCGGAGAAGACCAGTGTGCACGTCCCGTACGCGCCGAAGCGCTTGTTCTGCGCGTCGCCGATCAGCACGGGTCCGGCGAATTCGTTCGTCCCGCTGTTGGCGGAGCGGACTGGGTAGAAGTTGCTGTCCGGCCCGTAGAGCTCAACCGCCCTCGACACCCTCGCCGTGGGCGAAGTGAAGCGCAGGAAGGCGGCGTGCGCCGTGTCGGGACGGCGGATCACCACCTTGCCCGCAGAGGGCGAGCCGAGGCATTCGTCCGCGCCCACCTCGATGTAACCGTGGTTCACCTCGATGTCACCGGTGAATGTGTTCGCGGCGTTGAACTGGCAGTGCGCGTCGTCCGTGACGGTGATCGGCACCGCAGGGTCATCGCCGTCGGAGATCGTTCGGTTGAAGACGTACTTCTTGGATTGGCCGCCGAGCGCGCCGCGCCAGGTCTGCGCGCCGCACACGCGCACGGGCACGTTGAACGTGCAAGCCGCCTCCACCGCGGTCGAGTTGGTGTGCGAAAGCCCGCCCCAGTAGAGCGAGAGCGAATGATCGCCGTTGATGGTGAACGCGCCTGCGGTCTCGAACGCGAGGCCGTTCACCACAGTGTCTCCCGCGAGCGTTGCGGAAGCGCCGCCGGCGAAGACGGGAAGGCACTTCTCCCAGAGGCGCGGCACGGATCCGCCCTCCCAGTTGACGCCAAGGCTCGTGGAGTCCGCCGCGCCGCCCGTTCCATTCCACACGGTGCGCGCGCCCGGACCCGGCTGGATGCGCGTATGCACCGTCACGTTCTCCGGCAGTGCGTCGCAGTGCACCTGCCCCTCGCCCGCTTCGCCGCCCGTGTAGGTGCAGTCCTCGGCAAGCTCTTCGCCATTGACGATGAAATGGTCCACCTCGAACGCCGCGCCGTCGGATATCGACATGGTGGCGGTTGATGAAAGCTCAAGCGTATTGAGGCGGCTGTTCACCGTCGCGCCAGTCGGGAGCGAGAGTCCGCCGTTCCCCACCACCACCAACGACGAGATGTTGGGGATGCCGGCCGAAAGCGACGACACTGAGAACGTGCCGTTGGATACGACGAGTCTTCCTGAAAACGGCGTCGCCCCCTGCGCCATGAAATTGTAGGTGCCAGTCGGCGCCCACACAAAACCCAACTTGCCCTCGATGCGCCCGGGCCAGACCTCGTCGCGCGTGGCGCGAACGGTCAGTTCGCCGCCGTTCTCCGACGAAACCGCGAAGTCGGTCGTTTCGCCCTGATACCTGTAGATGCGTTTTATGGTCTGACTCCCCTCAAAGTAGGCCGTGGCGACGTTGCCGGCCAAGAACCCCATCTGGTCATTCGCCGTGCAGGCGCCGTCCGCCTCGTAGTGGATGGTTCCTCCGGCGAGGCGGGTGGTGTTGAACTTGTTGCCGGGGGCGCGGAATCGCACTACGCTGCCGTCGCCGTCCATCCAAAGATTGTTGTCGCTGTCGAACACGCCTTCGAAGATGATTTCATGCCGCAGATCCCTCACGCCGAGATTCGTCACGAACAGCCCGCCGCGATGGGTCACCCTCCCTTTGAACGTCAACGACACGGGAGCGGTGGACGCCGCCTTGATGCGCTGCTGTCCGTTCATAGTGACTGGACCGGAGAACGTCGCGGAGTTGTTGATGATTATGTTCCCGTTCGGAGACTGTTCTCCCTTGAATGTGACGGAATTAGTGACGTCTATCCCCGTTTTGTAGAGCGTCAAAATCGCGTTTTTCTCGAATGTCATCGGCCCGTCGCCCAGGCCATGGCTATGGAAAAGGAGTATCGACGTGCCACCGTTCGCCGTATAGCCTCCCGTGAAGGTGCTTCCTGCGTAGAGGACAGTCGTACCAGACGTCTGCGTTAGCGAGCCCGTGCCGGTGAAGCACGGCCCCGTGCCCACGGTGTCCCATCTTGCGCCGGACGCCACAGAGATTTCATGAGCGCCTTCAAGGAGTTCGATCGGCATGTACTGGTTTATGCGCACGCTCGAAGTAAGGGCGATGTTGGCTCCGGCGGAAAGCATTATCTTCTTTCCGGTAAGATACGCGTTGTTACTCGAACCAGTACCTCCCGCCCCCTGCGAACCATATCCCGCAAAGGTGAATCCTGAGAGGGTCAGGCCCTCGATGTCGTTGTTTATGGTTGTTACGGAGGTGGCGGCGAGCGTCACGGAGTCGCCATTCACCGGAACCGCACCGCCTTCCCAGTTCCCCGGCGTGTTCCAGTTGGCGTCCACAGCGCCCGTGAACACCTTGTCGGCGCCCGACATAGACAAGACAAGGCCCAGCGGCGCCAAAGCCGCAAGGCCGCGGACAAACATCATTCCTGTTTTCATAAGCATTTCCTCTTTTCTGCGCGCCCCGAACGACGGCGCGCCGATTCACAATGACGTGCAGCAGAATCTTATCATATTCCTGCGATTTCCACAACCCCAAGAAACACGCTCACTCCACAATCGCGGTCCGCGGCGGGACTACCTTCCCGTTCGGCAGACGGAATGCCTGCCCTCCGAAATTAACAGTGCAGGCCACGCCGTTGTCGAACTCGCTGCGCTGCACCATCCTGTCGGGGGTGAGGAACCTGTAGGCCACGAAGCGGGCGTTGGCGGTGGCGGCGGCCACGGTAACGGACCTCTTCACGCTTTCCGCCAGATCCCTTCGGAAACGCGGCCACGTCTCGCGCGTGAAGACATACGTCGGCAAAGAGCCGCATGCCGCGTTGAACAGATCGCGCTTCCACCACACCTTCGGGAACTTGTTGTTCGCGTCGTCCCATGCGCTCGCGCTCAAGACGGCGCCGTGCAGCGTGAGTTCGCGGAAGGGAACGCGAACGGCGGGATCGAGTCCGCGGAGCACCTCCGCCGGAGGATCACCGTCGCGCACCTCCCAAGGGCCGACGCCCTTCGCGCGCCAGACGGACGGAGCGGAGAACGAACCCGGCATGAAATCGGCGGGGGCGCACTCCGCCGCCGCCCCCGACGCGGCGGCGAGCGCGTTGGTGGCATCCAACAGCGCGAAGGAGTCCCAGGAGACGCCGCCGCACTGCGCGAAGAACGCTCCTTGAACGGCGGCGGCGCACGCAGCCCTTTCGTCGTCGGTCACCCATGTCTTGAGCTCTTCGCGCGCGGCGAACGCAAACACGAAATCTCTCATGCCGCACTCCTCGCGGAGAGTCCTGCACACGCCGGGCTTGTCGCCGCCGATGGCCGCGTAAAGGACGGCCGGACTGCGCGCCAGCCGCGTGTACGCGTCCTTCAGCTCCGGCCGGCGCGCAGCCTTCTCCGCTAACGTGGAGACGAGCCCCCTTCTCTTCAGCTGCGCACGGAGCCTGTCGGCGAACGCCACCGGCCCTCCCTTCACGAAGAACGTGTAGCGCACCTCGCGAGGAGCGCCGCCGCCCGCTTCCCATTCTATCGAGAACTGCATGCGGCCGTTGCCGCGCTTCGAGTAGCGTCCCCACGCTCCGTCCTGGCCCGCCACTTCGGCCAGATATCCGTCGCACGGAACCACCTCGCCTTCGGGGATCGTCTTCTCCGCGTAGACTCCCCATGCGGGGAGGTTGAACTCCTGAGAGCCAAGGCGCATGCGCTCCGGGAAACCAGGGCCAAGGTCCGTCTCGCCGGCCGGAAACGCGAAGCCGGGGCCGAAGGCGAGAAGATTGCGGTCGTCTGCCCTCGACTCAAGCGGATATGGGTAGGCGAGCGGCGCGGCGTTCGTGGGCGCCTCGACGCGCACGGAGAGCGCGTCGCCCTCCAGAAAGAGATCGACGTGCAGCTCGTCGCCGGCCCTCTTCCCCTGCCGAACGGACGTCGCGCGGAACGAGAGCGAAGTGACGCCGTCGCCGGAAAGCGCCCACACGTGGGAGAACACGTTCGATCCGTCGACGATGGAACGCCAGAGGCGGCCCGTGCGCTTGTCGGAGACGTCGAAGGATCCGTCCGACACGTTCAGCACAACCTTCAGCTTGCCGTTCTCCAGCACGCCGTGCGGATTGTGTATCGGATTCCTCACGCCGTCAGGCCATACGCACTTCGCGTGGCACGAACCGCATGTGCGCCGTGTGCCGCGCCTGTCGTGCCCTCGGTGGCATTCGAGGCAGCCGACGCCCTCGTGCGCACCTCGCGGCGCGCGGTCGTCGGAAGACCCCGCCGCGCCGAACGCATTGGCCGCGTGGCACTGGCGGCACATGCGCGAACGAGGATCCGCCGGCGCGCGGACCGGCCCTGCCTCAGAGACGATCTTCTGCGAATGGAGAGCGGTGTAGGGGAAATGTGCGGAGTCCGCGCGGCTGTAGAACATGTACGGATCGCCGCCGTGCATCCTGTGGCATGCAAGGCATGGCACTGCCGCGAATTCGGCGGCGCGTCTGCTGCGGATGCGCCAGACGCGCGGAAGGTCCGCCGCCGTGGCGTATCTGTCCGGCAGGCACACGCGTTCGAGGACGGTCCCGACATCACCTTCGAGAAACATCCCGTGGCAGCGCAGACACTGGTCCGCCGGGCTCCATGCGGAGTTGTGCCGCGCGTCCTCAAGGAATCGGGAGAGCGGCGAAGCATGGCCACTGCGTGCCCACTGGTCGCCGGCGGCGCGGTGGCATCTGGCGCAGGCGGCCGACATGCGGTCCACCTGTTCCGAGGAGAGTCCGCGCGGGGCGGCGCCCTTCACGGACACATGCCTCCACGCTCTGCGAAGATTGTCCCTGAACGCCGCCGCAGACTCCACAGTGCCGCCGTGGCACGCCTTGCAGTTGACGTTCGAGTGCGCGCCATGCGCCCACTCCGCCGCCGAAGGCTGTATCTCATGGCAAGCAAGGCAAGTCTTCGCCGGTGGCATGAACTCGAACCAGGCCAATCCGCCGAGCCCGGCGGACACGCCGAACAGCAGGAGATAGAACAGTGCCCGGAAGAGCTTCACTTCAGCTTGCTTTCGAGGATCACGGGGCCGCCCCACTTGCCGGTAGTGACGATGTCCACATCGCCGTCGCCGTCCATGTCGGCAAGCTCCACGTTCAGCCCCACTCCGATTCCGGCGTCATAGGACACCACGTACTTCTTGAAGACGGGATTCGGCCCCGGGGTGAAATCGTAGTAGTACACGCACAGGCGGCCGAACGGGTCGGGGTCGCCGCCGTTGTGCGCCATGAAGCGCTTGCCCGCGACGAGCTCCGGAACGCCGTCGCCGTCGATGTCCCCCCACCCGAGATAGTGTGCCTGGCTCCAGGTGTCGTCTATCACGTGCTTGCGGAACTGCAGCTCGCCGGCGGCGTCGCGCTCCTTGAGCTGCTCCCACCAGAAGATGCCGAACTTGTGGGCCGAGCTGACGATCACGTCGGCAAGACCATCCTTGTTCACGTCATAGACGATGAGGTTGGAGGCGTGGCCCAGAACGCGTCCCTTGTCGCTGAAGCCCACATTGAGCGGATGGCGCTTCCACGAGCCGTCCTTGAGCCTCTCGTACCATGCGTCCGGCGCGAGGATGTCGTTTGCGCCGTCGCCGTTCAGGTCGCCGCAGCCGCGTCCCATGTCGCAGCGGTCGCGGGAAATCGAGTCGCGCGCGAATATTCCGTCAACGAGCGGTCCCTTCTTTCCAAGCTGGTACAGGCACACATGCTGCGTGTCCGGCAAGAAGTCCGTGGCCTTGCCGTCGCCGTCCAAATCCACGAGGATACCGGTCTCGATGTTCCCCGTCTTCTCTATCACATGCTGAGTCCAGAGCCCCGGCTTCGGGAGGAGATTCTCTATCCACCACGTCTCCTTGGAGAACCAGTCGCCCGACACCACGTCGAGGCGGCCGTCGCCGTTCACGTCAAGCGGCAGATTCATGAAATCGTGCGCGTAGCCCTTGCCGTCCTCCTTCACCTCGCTCTTCACCTCCCGCACCTTCTCCGGACGGAATAGCGGGGCGCGGTAGAGGTTCGGCCCCGCCACCACATCGAGCTTGCCGTCTCCGTCGAAGTCGGCCACGCCGCACGCCTCGGTGCGGACGTTGCCGATGAAGCGCGCCTTGAACGTGACGCCGCCGGCGCGGCGGGCCATGCGCGCCACGCAAGAGCGCGCGGCGTCGCGCACCCGGCCGTCCGGCGCAGTGGCGGCGGCGGCGAGGACGGCCGGCATCTCCTCCGCACCGCCCTGGTTGCCGAGCGCCTTGAATGCGCGCGCCCTCACCTTGGCGTCGGAATGGGACGCATACGGCAGGAACGCGCCGGCGTAGCCGGGCGCGTTGCGCACGGCGAGGACGTCTATCAGAAGCACGAGAAGCCCAGGATTCGTCTTGAAGTCGTCCAGCCGGTCCGCGATCCTCTTGTCCGCGCGCGCATCGGCGATGGCGATCAGGCCGCGTCTGGCTGCGGCCGCGTCTTCGGCGTCGGCGGAACGCATCCATTCTATGAGGCCGTCAACGGCGGAGACGTCGCCCGAGCGCCCCAGCCCCTCGATCGCCGCGCGGCGCAGGGCCGCCGGTGTGGACTGCACGGCGAGCATCCCGTCCAAGAAGCGCTTGGCCGCCGGGCTCTTCACATGCACCACGGCGGTGAGCAGCGCGAGCGCGGCATCGTCGGGGAGATCGGTTGTCTTCACGCACTCCATGTCGGCCGGCGGGAGAAGCGCGATCGCCTGCGCGACGATGCCCCGCCTCTCGGCGTCCTCCGACGTCAACCCCTCGCGCGCCCAGCGCACGCGACGCGCGGCGTCGACGCGCAAGAGCCCGCACAATGCGGCGGTGCGGCGGAACGCCGGCGCGGAGGCGTCGGAATACACTCCCTCGTAGCCGCGCACGGCGTCGGCGGCGCGACCGGCGCGCTCCGCCGCATGGGCGCTCTGCAGCGCGGCGTCACCTACGTTCTTCGGCGCCGCGGCGGACACACCAAAAGACACTACCACTACAAAAGCGGTTTTAAGCAAGGCGTTGAAAGTAGTCTTCATGATTACCTCTTTGCGAGAATTATACCAAAACCAACCTCTAACCACAAGCGTACATCCCCCAAGACGGCACGACCCACGGGGAATGTGGCATATACGCCAGCGAAAAGCCTGGAAGAAGATCGCGCAGACCGCACGGCGAACCGTCTCCCAGACCGCATGAAGCAGCGACGAAGCCGATCAACCGGCGCGACGACCATCCTGCCGCGCGGAAGGCGGCAATGCGCGTGTCGCCATGGCGTTTGGCGAGCCGGCGTCCGTCTGGCCCCACGGCCAGGGGCAGATGGCAATAGGCCGGGGCGGGGAGGCCCAGCGCGCGCTGCAGGAGAATCTGCGCCGGCGTCGCAGGCAGAAGATCGTCGCCGCGCACCACCTCCGTGACGCCCATCGCGGCGTCGTCCACCACCACCGCGAGCGTGTAGCCGGCGCCGTTTTCGTCGCGGGCAAGGGGGAAGTCGCCAAGCGCGCGGGAGACGTCCTGCTCAAACGGGCCGGCGAAGACGTCTTCAAAGGCGACGCAGGCGCCGTCTGGCACGCGGAAGCGCCAGCACGGCGGACGCACCGCCGCCGCCTCCGCCCATGTGGCGAAGCGCCCTCTGCACGTGCCGGGATAGTGAAGCTGCTCTCCGGCGTGCGGCGCGGACTGGGCCGCCTCCACGTCTCTTCTGCTGCATACGCACGGATACGCCAGAGTCTGCGCCCTCAGGCGCTCCAACGCCGAGCGATACACGTCTACGCGGGCAGACTGAACATGCTCCTCGTCCCAGTCGAATCCGAGCCACCGCAGCTCCTCCAGCGTCTGAGCCACCGCGCCGGGCTTGTCGCGCGGATGGTCAAGATCCTCCATGCGCATCACAAGGCGTCCGCCTGCCGCCCGGGCCCTCAGCCACGCGACCATGAACGTGCGGAGATTCCCGAGATGCAGAGCGCCGGTCGGGCTCGGCGCGAGACGCCCTACGTAGCCGCCCATTGCGCGCTACCGCCCCTTCGCCGCCGCGGGCGGAATCACCACGTAGTCGAGAGGCGGTATCTCCACGCCGTCGAGGACGCGCGGCGCGTCGTTGTAGTTGCCCACCAGGCGTGTGCCGTCCGAATAAGTGACACGGAACAACCCCTCGGCCGGCGTCTCATGCCTGTCCATGAAGTGGAACTGCAGAGAGGCGCGGCGGCTGTATTCCTCGCAGCCGGACTTTATCCAGCCGACGGCGAGCTTCAGATGCTCGTCGGTGTCCAGCTCCAGATCGACCTTGCCCATGCTCGGCTCGCGTCCGGTGACGAAAACGGAATGCACGTAGTACGTCGGGCGGCCGCCGAACTCGGCGAGCTTCAAGAGGAAGCGGCGGTCGGGATTGGCGGTGCAGTTGATCATCGTGCGGAACGGAGTGGAGAGAACGATTCCTCCGTAGACGAGCTGCCAGAACGGCACGTATCCGTCGTCGAGCTTGCACCGGGGAGGATCAAACGGCTTGCACCACTGAATGGTGAGAGCGGAGTCGACGGAGCCGATGCAGAAGTCGTGCGCGCCCTCCGAAGCCGTCCCGCCGAACACACTTTTCACCTCTTCGAGGATGTTTGCCTCCCACACCGCGCGCTGGCCGTTGTTCAGACGATGGCGCAGGTCGTTGCAGGGGTAGAGCGGACGCGATGTGATCACGTCAAGGTAGAAGAGCCCCTTGAAGCCGAGCGCGGCCATCTCGTGGCACTGCTGCGGACAGAAGCGCTCGTATGCGCGCTGGGGGCACATCGTGAAGAGCCGGCCGCCGCCGTAGGTGGTCTTGCCGCGCTTGAGGGTGCCGTCGGGGTTCTTCTCCACCACGAACTCCGCGTCGAACGTGTTCGCGATCATGTAGCAGTCGCGGAAAGACGAATGGGCCGCGATCTGGTAGCCGAGCGACTGCACGCGGCGGACGCACTCCTTCAGCTTCTCCTCGCCGCCAAGCGACGGCTCCACGGGGAATATCTCCGGATACCGTCCGTCGTGCCCGCCGATGTTCCATCCCACGAGGCAGAACTCGGCGCCGTCCACGCCGGCCGCCTTGCAGGCCTCGGCGAACTCGACCATGCGGTCGAAAGTGACGACGGGCTTGACGGGCGGCTCGGTGCGGGTCACCTGCTCCGGGACCGGGCTCGGCACGGGCTTCCACGCCATTCGCACGCGCACCTCGGGATGGCGGGCGGCGTAGCCGAGGACCGGACGCTCCTTCGCGCGATCTGCGAGCGGACGGCAGGCGCCTCGCTCCAGCTGGTAGGATCGGTAGGCTCGGGCGATGCCGGAATAGTCGGCGTCGTCGCCCGAGAGGAAGCGGAACTCGAGCGCGATGTCCTCGTAGATGTCGTCCATGTATTTGTCGAAGAGTGCGCGCATCTTATAGACTCCACCCTTGACAACCACCTCCGCCGAGAGAGAGTACGGCATGCCCGTCGCTATCGCGCAAAACGCGCCGCGCGGCGTCACCATGCCGAAGCAAGGCATGCACATCCCCCAGCTTTCGAAGGCGCGGCCGTCTTTGCGGGTGAAGCGGCCGATGCGGTTGTTGGGGAACACCCAACAGCCGGCCTCGCCCGTGCGGGCCTCGGCGAAGTCCGGCCAGAAGGCGACGCTCTTCACACGGGCCGGGACGCGTTCACGCGGCCAGCGGAAGACGGCGCGGCCGTCCTTCACGTCAAAAGACGCCGTCTCGACTGTCTTCGTGCCGTCCAGCAGCACGGTTTCGACGGTCATCTGCGCAGCCTTCGGCGCGTCGGCGAATGTTGCAGACGCAACGAGCGCCGCGAGAGCCAGGCAGGGTGCTAGTTTTCTTTTCATGGATTCTCCTTTTCGGCTTAGGGGCGTTCCACGGGGGCGACTGCTATCTCGTACCACACTGTGCGGAAGGCCGGGCCGATCGTGACGACGGCGCGGCCTTCGGCGTCGGCCGCCACCGGGACCTCCGCCTTCGGCTCGCCGCGTTCGTCGAGAGCACGGCAGGTCGTACGCGCCGCCGGCGCGGGCATGGTGATCGTGGCGGAGACGCCCTCGTTCACCGTCGGTCCGTGCCCCCAGTCGTCGCCCCGGCACGAGATCGTGCCGTCGCCGTGGTCTGTGAACTTCGCCCCGCCGTTGTGCGAGAGGCCCGTCGCCGCGAGCAGTATGCGCGCGGCGCGCCCGTTCTCGCCGAAGCCACTCGCGTCGTACGAGGTGAGCGACACGGTGGCCCAGCCGAGCTTCGTCTCGCCCACCGCGATCTTGACGCCGCCCAAGTCGAACGTGCGCCCCTTCGGGAATCCCGTGAAGAGCTTCGTGTTCGGGGTGTTCACCGTCCACACGCCCGCGTCGCGCATCTCGCAGTTCCACGTGAGCTCGCCCGTGTCGCTCGTCAGGACGGGCTTCGGCTGGTAGGGCGGTCGCCCCGCGACCGCCGCTTCCGTCTGGCCCGTCACATCCACGGCCACGTGGTGGACGAGCCCCAGCTCGACCGGCATTTTCCCGCCGGAGGCATGCGCGATGCCCTGGTTCACGCTACGATTCTTCACCAGTCGGTCGAAATACTCCGCGTATGGCAGATTCGCCACAAGGCGCGTGGCGCTTTCCTTCACGTCGCCACGCAGGAAGATCGCGGCGCAGGCGGGGAAGTGCGCCAACACGTCGGTGCGCGCCGCGATGCTGAAGAAGTATTCGTTGTGGTCCGGCTCGGCGTTCTGCCTGTTGTTGTAGGAATACTCGAACACGCCGTCCCATCCCTGCAGCGCGCCATACGCGCGGAGCATGGGCTGGCCTTCGGCGCCGTAGTATGCCGGATAGGGATGGTTGTACTCGCTGATAATATACGGCTTGCCCGCCACGCGCTCGCCCACGAGGCCGAGAATACAGCCGCCGCGCGCGTTCACCATCGCCTTGTTGCGGATCGTCCAGCTCTTGTTCACGCTTGGATGGCACCAGTAGGCGTGCTTGTCCACGAAATCCATCTCCGCCTGGAGGTGCGGCGGAGAATAGCCGAGCTGAGTGGCGGACACCGGGGCCTCGAGACCGAGCTCCTTCTGAAGGTAGTCGCGCATGCCAGTCCAGTAGGCGTGCTCGGTGTCGCAAAGGAACTGGTAGAAATCGCGCAACATCTTCGGCGCGGCGCATCCGCGCGACGGCACGATCGGGATCTCGCCTTTGTCGAGGGAGAAGCCGGAGACGTCCATGGATGCACCGCCGATCCTGAACGAGAGATCGTCGATCTCGTGCACGCCCTCGCCGAAGCGCGTGAACTGGACCTCGGCCTTCGGAACGTCGTCCGGAGCGTAGAAGCTGAACGTATGCGTGGACCATTCCGTAGTGGGCCTCAGACGATCCAGCACGCCCAGCGAGGCCCAGCCCTTGCTCCGGTCCGCGACGGCGAAGCCCACCTCGCCCGCCGCGCCCTTCACGCGCCGGATGCGGAACGACACCGTGTACGGCATGTCCTTCTTGACGACGACGCGACGGTATATCTTGGGAAAGAGTTCGTCGTTCTTCTTGGTGACGGTCACGCGCAGCGCGCCGCCGGCGGAGGCGACCGTCGCCTCCGCCCTTCCCTTGTCGAAAATCCACGTCTTGCCGTCCGGCGACACAGGGCCGTCGAACTTCCCCTCGGCGATCATCTCGTCGCCGAGCGGCTGCATCTGCTGGCGCCACGCCGCCTGCAATTTGTCGTTCTCTCCGTATTTCTTCAGGAGCCAGTCGTTCCACTGGTTGCGGAACACGGTCGCGTAGGGTTCGCCAAGGCGGTCCATCGCGCCGTTGAGGTACTCGCGCCAGAGTGCGTCCTCGTTGTTGAGCTCCACCACGGCCACGACGGGATCCTTCAGGTAGCTCATGCCCGTGTATGGATTCACGTGGGAGAGAAGGTCGCGCGCGTACTCCTTCTCCATCTCGATGATGCGCGGGTCGAACTGGTCCGCGCCCTTGTTGGCCCACGGCGTGCCGGGCGCGAAGCCGTCGCGCGCGTCTAGCGTGCGCGCCACATGGAGGTTCATATCCACGTAGATGCCGCGCTTCTTGAACTGCGCGAGCAGGTAGTCCTGGCGGTCGCGCCGCTCGGCGTCGAACTTGCGGCGCGTGCGGAAGTCCTCGACGAGGATGCCCTGCTCGTGCGGCAGCATGAACGTGCCGTAGGAGCTGTCGAAGTAGTGCAGGCGCACGCAGTTGATTCCGAAGCGGGCGAGTCGGGCGGCGAGTCGCTCCGCCTCCTCGTGCGTGGGGAAGTTGGCGGGGCCGGTGAGGTTCGTCGCATGCAGCCTTACGCGCCCCTTGTCGTTCACGAAGTGGCCGTCCTTCACGCGGATGCGTCCGTTCCTCCCGGCCGGCGCGTCCAGCAAATGGCTCATGTTCACCACATTGTCCGGCGCGTCATACGACGGCACGAACGGGAACATCCCGTCGTCCGAAGCCGCGCAGGCGAGCGCCGCGAGCGTCAAGCAGGCTGTTAGTTGTGTTTTCATGGTTCTCCCTTTTCGGTTTCGAGGCACGGCGGCCGCGTCTTCTCGGCCCACACGCACCCTCTCCAAGACTCTCTACCACCTCACTCCGGACCCTTCTGACGGGACACACACGAACGCGGCCGGGGGAAGGCCCAGCTTGCCGTAGAAGTCGCGGGCGAGCGTCTCAAGAACAGCGTCCGCCCTGTCCTTCGCCACGAGCGCCACGACGCAACCGCCAAGGCCCGCGCCGACCAGCTGCGCGCCGTATACGCCCGGGGCGGCGCAGAGCATGTCGCAGAGGCCGTCGATGCGCGGCGTGGAGCAGGCGTACGCGCCGCACCACGCGGCCGGGTCGGCGCCGTCTGCGAAGGACGGGCGCCGAGCGCCGTCTGGCCAGGACACGCGGTCGCCGTCGTGGGACGTCTTCATCATCTCCCCCAGACGCGCGAAGTCGCCAGAATACAGCGCGTCCATGAACGACGCGCTGCGTGCGATCTCGGAGACTCCATACTCCGCCACGGCCCTCAAGGCGTAGGCGCCCGGATCGGCATGCGTCGAGAAGAGGCGCGCCAGGCATTCCCCGCTTTCGGGGAGCAGCGCCCTCAGCTCCTCACGCGTGGCGGACTCAGGGATGGCGCGCAGCATGTGCCTCAGCTCGGCGGCGGGGCGCACCTCGGCGAGGTCGCGGAAGATGTCGAGCCTGCGGTCCGGGAAGCTCTTCTTGACGAGAAGCAGCGCCAGCTCGTACGCCGCCACCTGGCCGTTGAACTTGTCGCGGCTGCCCTCCGCCTTCTTCGAGGTCTCCATCGAATTCGCCACGACAACGGCGCACGAGGCCGGGAACGGGGCGGCGCGTCCGATGGAGAACGGCTTGAAGTCGAGGTGCGTCACGCATCCCGGGCGGCTGCACTTCATCGCCGCATGGTCGCCCGGGCCGCCGCGCGAGCCCACGAACCATTCCCCTTCGCCGCACAGCTCCACGAACTCGCGCGTCGTGAGGTTCAGGCTGTTGAGGGCGGTGAGCGCCTCTGCCACGGCCACCACCACGGACGACGAAGACGAAAGCCCCGCAGCGACAGGAATGTTCCCAGAGACCATCATGTCCATTCCCTGCAGCGGCAGATCCGTCGCCATGCGGAAGCGAAGCGCGGCGCTCTTGATGTAGTTCGACCAGTCGCCGCGGCTTTCGGCCAGAGCCGCCTTCGTCCCGGGCATGTCCAGATACGCAAGCCATCCCGCCGTGCCGCCAGCGCCGTCGGCCGGCTGCAGAAGCCCCTCCACCGAGAATGAGCCCGGGGCGTAGGAAGAATCGCAGTTGGCGTAGTGCATCTCGTCGTCGTCGCGGGGAGACGCGGCCACGAGAGTGTCATACGCCACGGCCATAACGTTCACTCCGCCGCCGCGGTGCTCGATGTGGCGGCCCATCAGGTTCACGCGGCCGGGGGCACGGGCGAGGACCACCGGGCGATCGCCGTAGCGGCCGATGAACGCCTGCAGAAGAGCGATGACCCGGGCGTCCGAGGTCTCTGCAAGGAACGACGAGGCGCGGCGCAGGAACTTACGAGCGATACGCCGAAGCTCCGGGCGTGTGGAGTAGGTGAGAAGATCGTCCGAGTCGTCCACACGATAGACGTCCAGCTCGCCGCGGTCTGCGAATCGCTCGATCGTGTCGGTGAGGTATATTTCGCCCTGCGCGTTGTCGGAACCGATGGTGGAAAGTTCACGCGCGAGGGCGCGGGCGTCGAAACAGTAGAAAGCCGTGTTCACGAACGGCGAGGCGAGGGCGTCGGCACCGGAGAACTCGCGCCCGGCAAGGGCGATGGGTATGCCTGATGACCGGGCACGCAAGGCGTCCGCGTGTTCGATTATGCCTAGGGCGCGTTCACCCGCGAACATCACATGCCCGCCGTTGGGATGCTCCTCGCGCGGCTGAACTCCGCATACGGCGCTCTTGCCGGCCTGACTGGAAAGGATTTCGGAGACTATGCGCGGCGAGACGATCTTGTCACCCATCGAGACTATCACGGGACCGTCGAAACCGATGTCCTCCAGGGCGGAGAGTCCACACATTGTCGCGTGCCCAGTCCCCTTCTGCTCCTTCTGGTACGCGTAGATCACGCCGCGCTCGCCGTCGAGGGCGGCCATCACGCTTTCCGCGCGATGTCCCACCACCACCACGAAACGCGTCACGCCGCCCGCGCGCATGTTCTTCACTATGCGCCTCACCACCGGCGTCCCGGCGCAGTCGTACGCGACCTTGTTCTTCGAATCGTCGCCCATGCGCGTTCCCTTGCCCGCGCAGAGCAGTATTGCTGCAGCTTGTGCCATGTTGAACCTTTCTAGAAGTTGGTGTTGTTTTGCAGACGGCAAAGCCTCTCAGCCGTCCTCACTATGCGGCGCGCCACGGCGAGCTTCGACATCTTCGGCAGACGCTCCACCGTCCCGTCGGGGAAGACGAACGTCACCTGGTTGGTTTCCGCGCCGAACCCCGATCCCGGCCGCGACACATCGTTCGCCGCCACAAGGTCCAGACCCTTCTCTCGGCATTTGCGCGCCGCCTCCGCCGTAGGATCGCCGGTCTCGGCGGCGAATCCCACGCGGACGAGACGTGCCTTGTCGCGGCGGGGGAGCGAGCTGTCGAGCGTCTTGAGGATGTCCGGATTGCGGACCAGGGCGAGAACGCCCTGCATCTGCGACTTCTTCAGCTTGCGCGCGGCGTACCTGGCAGGGCGCCAGTCCGCCACGGCGGCGGTCATCACCAGCGCCGACGGGCCCTCGCTCGCCGCCACGGCCCTGCGGACTGCGCCAAGCATGTCGCGGGCGGACACCACGTCCACCCTGCGCACCCCCCTTGGCGTCCGTAGAACCACAGGCCCCGCCACGAGCGTCACCTCGTGCCCGGCCGCGCGGGCTGCCCGCGCCACCGCGAATCCCATCCGCCCCGTGGACGGATTGGAGAGGAAACGCACAGGGTCGAGATGCTCCCTGGTGGGACCTGCAGTGACGATGAAGTGCATGGTCGCCAGATCAGTACCCCAGATCCTCATCCACCAGCAGAACGCGCGTGGGCGTGTGAGAAGGCGGACGCTCGTGTATGACCGTCACTTTGCAGATGCGGTCGGGCGAGTCGCAGTCGCCGCACACTCCTGTGGCGGCGCAGGGCGTCTTCTTGCCGAGCCTGCGGCAGTTCGGCGGGCAGGCGCAGCGCTTGATGCGCGCGATGGCCTCGTCTATGCCACCGTCGACGATCTTGTTGCGCCCTATGACGAACACGACCTCCTTCGGGCCGAAGATCGAGGCCGCCACGCGGTTGCCGCTGCCGTCTATGTTGACGATGCGTCCATCCGCCGTGAGCGCGTTGGCGCTGAGGAGGAAGAGATCGCAGTCAGTGCGATGGTCGCGTATCTCCTTGCCCGACGCCTCGACGCGCACCCTGAGCCCGATCTGCTTGATCGTCTCCGAGCCGCCCCACCCGACGTTGCCGGCCTCCGCCACGCGAGTCATGGCGAAGTCCGCCGCCTCCGCTCCGGTGGCGAACACCTCGGCGGCGAATCCCCTCTTCACGAGGGCGTTCTTAACTTCTTCCAGTTTCATGCTGTCTCCTTTGCCTGCAGTTGTCATTCACACAGCGAAATCGTCCCGAAATGCCGCGGCGCCAGGCGCTTGAGCTCGAAGAGTCCGATCGCCGAGTAGAACTTGTCGTCGTCGTCGCGGTCGTTCACCGTCATGGCGAAATATACGTTTTCCCCAGCCTTCGCCCCTTCTTTCTTGTTCATGAAGCGCCAGGGGAACGCGATGCGGTAGTGCAGTTCCACTCCGCCGGGCACGTCGCGGCGGTCTATGGAGAGCGGACATTCAGCGAGGTCGATCTGTCCCTTGCCGAACATGTCGCTGGGGAGTTTGTAGGGATCGAACGATATTGTGCGATACGCCTCGGGGCCGCGTTTCGTCAGAGCGAAGTCGACCTCCGTGGTCCCCTGGTCCAGGGCGTCGGCGTAGTCGTTCGCGGTGAGGCGCTCGAGGCGGCGACGGGCGAACCCGAACTGAAGTGCGTCGCCGTTCCAAGTGTGCCAGCCGGTGTGCTCCTGCTTGAACACGTCGTCCTTCACAAGAACGTCCAGAAGGAGAAAATCCTCGTTCCATGCGAAGGCGATCTCGGCGGAGAGGTCCTTTTCATCCTTCAGGAACGGTTCGTTGCCCACCACGCGGAATGGCACGTGGATGCGTGCAGGATCCTTCCATCCGCTGAAGTCGCCGTCTTTCCCGACGCCCGGCAGGTGCTTGGCGGAGAGGAAGTTGGCGGACATCTTCCTATCGGCGGAATTGCCGGCTCCGTCCGACGCGCCGATCTCCACGTCGAAAAGCGCGAACGGATCGGGGCGGAAGTCGTCGAGGCGCACCGTCACTCTCTTCGTCTCGCGCGGGGCGAGCTCCGCGGCGGCCGACCGGCGGGCGTCCGGCTCGCCCTTTATGCGGGTCTTGACGCAGACGGAGCGCTTCTCGTCGGAGTTGTTCAGCACCTCCGCCGCCACGGCCGGATGGCCGTCCGAAAACGTCGGCTCCGCCGAGAGCAGCTTCACCGGCGCGGCCTCGCGCGCACGGGCCTCCGCCTCTGCCGCGGCCCTCAGGGCCTTAGTGCCCTTCTCCCACGCCGCCGGGTCGGGCTCGAACACATACACCGGCGACGAGCTAAGTTCAAGCCGCAGCACTCCGCCAGGAGAGGATGTAGTGGACTTGTTGCCCATTATGTCGGCCGTCGCGATCTCCTCCCTGCCCACAGGCAGCTCCACCTTCGACGTGGCGCCGCCGTAGTCCCATAGCGCCGCCGTGCAGCGGCCCGCCGCGTTCGTGTAGACGTATCCCCACCTCGTCCCGCCGAGGAAGTCTATGCACTCCTTCGGCCTGAAGCCGTCGAGCAGCATCGAAAACGCGCTTATGCCGCAGAAGGCGGGGCGCGGAGAGATGTGCTTCGGGCCGAAGCGCGGATTGGGGTAGTCCAGGTTGTACATGATGCCGTAGTCGCCCTCGGGATGGTCGTTGTGGTCGCCGCCGTAGTCAGCGCCGTAGAACGGACAGTTGAACCAGATGCCCTCGCCCAGCAGGATGAGATGCACGCGGACCTGGCCCTCCAGCTGTATCAGCTCGCCGGCGAACGTGGCGGCCGTCTTGTGGCCGGACTCCGAGCAGACGAACGGGATGCCCGGACGGCCGTAGTCGGCGAGCATCTGCTTCAGCATGCGTATGTTGTCGATGTAGCCGTTGGGCTCCGGCGGATATGCGGTGTAGGGATGCAGGTCGAAGACGTCGGCGTACTTGAGGATGCCCTTCTCGAACACCTTCCTGTGCCACTCGAAGTTGGAGCAGTTGGTTATCGTGGGCAGGGCGATGAGAGCTTCAGGATCGCGCTCCTTGATGAGGCGATGCGCGACCTCCGCCGCCTTCACCATCGTCTCCGCGTCGGGAACGGTGAGGTTCGGCTCCCAGAATATCTCGTACACGCGGCGGCAGGGGTTGGCCGGGCGCTTCATGAAGTCGCCGATCTTGATGTCGAGCCATTCCTTGTAGACCTCCAAGGCCTCGGGGTCGGAGAACATGTTCCAGCCTATTCCGGCGTTCTTCTTCCTTCCGTTGGAATGGTCCTTGAGCCATTTGACGTTCTTCTTCGAGAAGCGTTTCGACGACCACACGAGGTGCCCGCCCACATTGACGTTCATCAGTCCGTAGCGCTTCCACGGCAGCTTCGCGCGCGCGGCGTCCCATTCCGCCTTCTTCTCGTCGTCGGCGAAGGTTGTTGCGAAGCCATGGTGCGCGCCCAGCCAGAAGCTCTCGCCGCACGTGTCGCCGTGGATGCCCTGGAAGGCCTGCTCCTGGGAAAGATCGGGGCGGTCTTTGGGGTCCATCGCCACGCCGTAGGTGAACTCCCCCGCGGGACGCGTGCCGCGCTTGGGGAGGGAGAGGCCGCCGGCTTTCGCCTTGACGCGGAAGAATCCGTAGCGCGACGTGGGAAGGTCGGCGCGGACGAAGCCGGCGCCTCCGGCGTCCGCCTGCAGACGCGCCTTGATCGTGCCGGTCTTGCGGCCCTGATGGTCGAACACGTCCGCCGTAACATCCCTCGCCTCGTTCGGCGCCCATCCTTTGGCGTAGAACACCACCCCCGCCCGGCTCCCGACGGCGAACATGTTGTTGGTGGGATTGTCGGTCTCCGCCGTGAAGGACGGCACGGCCCCTGCATCAAGCACCGCCGCAATCGCCGTCATGGCGACCAACGCAAAAACGACGTACTTTCTTATCTTCATAGGCTCCTCTTAGGTTTCATTTGACGAGCGGCATTTCGTTCCGCGACTTTGGATTGGGATATTATAGCATATTCACTCGCATCACATCGGCAGAGCATCCATTATTTCGCGCGTACGGCGAAGGGCGAGTATGATTCTCTGGTAGTGCCTGATGTCCTCCTGCCCAAGCGCGCGCCCTTTGCGGTCCTTGAGCCACTTCTCCGCCGGATGGTAGCCTCCTATCGCCTGCTCCCATGCCGCAAGCGGAACGTTGTCGAAATACTGCGTCTCGTTGATCCATACCCTACCAGATGATTGCAGGAATGTTGCCAATGTGGAATTGTTGCCAGTTCCAATGTTGCCAGTTTCCAACTTGTCCGTCATCTTGTCCGCTGTAGCTTTAGCAATGGCGGGAGCCTTGACGTCGGCAGATTGGATATTGGGATTGGCAATTGGCAACATTTCCACATTGGCAACCTTCTTCATTTCGACCCTCTCCACCACATTATCCCCCGGCACGGGGAAACGCGCTATCGGCTCGGACAAGGGCGGCGGCGGATCGAGCATCAAATGCGTCTCGCGCAAAGCCCGCCCCGCGTCACGGTACAGCACGAACTCCGACGCGTCCTTCGGATAGGGAATCCGCGGGAAGTCCGTCTTCAGGAACTCCTTGTACTTCTCGCGGTAGGCCGGCGAATGCAGCACACCATAGATGTAGTCGAAGATCTGTTCGGCGGCCAGAGGGCTGGCCGCCCTACCGTTATCGTCTTGGTAGGGCGGTCGTCCCGCGACCGCCGCCTCGATCTTCTTCACGATCTCCGGGTTCAGATTCGCCCGCCGCTCCACCTTCCCCATGTTCTCCTCATAGAGCCAGAGGGGGAACACATTCGCGTTGTCCTTCGAGGAAAGAATCGTCTTGTCCGTTATCTTGTCGGTCACAAACACGGGCAACTCATCGTCGCGGCTGCAAATTCTAATACAGCAAAGCCCTGTGTTTTCTCCGTGAATGAACTGCGACATCACATTCTGCTGCGGACTTGAATACAAGCCACGAGAATTCCCAGTATAATAAGTATAGCGCGAATCAAACGGCCTGTAGGCTGTCTGCATATAGCATCTCATCCCCTTGCTAGCATCATTCTTGGCTGTAGCGTATCGCCAGTCCCTCGAATCTTTATGCCGACAATACTTGGCCCTCCACATTGCCTCAGGCATATCCAACAAATCGCGTATTTTTGATTTGTGCTCTTCTTCGGAGAAAGAGATGTTCAAAATGTCATTTGCAGTTACGAAACCAGAAGTCGTGACCTGCATCAGTTCATCCACCCTAAATCCCTTGTTGTACTCCTCTTCGCCTTTCGTGTCTTTTGGGACGAAGAAGAACATGGGGGCGGCGGGCGTGAGTTCCTGCCATTCGATGCTGCCTAGCGTGGCGGCGTCGAGCGCGGCGAACTTCTCCGCGCGCTTGCCCCACAGGTCGGCGTAGAACACGCGGCAGGCGGGCGGCAATGTTGCCAATTTATCCGTCATACCCTTGGCGTCGACGGATGTGGAAATGTTGGCTTGTTGAATGTTGCCATTGTGGAAATGTTGCCAATTGCCAATACCAATGTTGCCAATTGGAGGTTGGGAACTGGTATTGGCAACATTTCCACATTTCACGAAGATGTTGATGCTCACGCCCTGCATGATGTCGAACACGCACTCGTCCTTGCCGCCGTCGGGGGCGGTCTCCTTCTTCTTCGCGTTGCCGTGGAGGTTCAGGAAGTACATTTCGTCGAAAGTCTGCATCAGATGCCAGCGCATACCCCGGAACGTCGGATTGTCTAGGAAGCCGTGCGGGTTGATGTAGGCGACGACGCCGCTGCCGTTCTTCTCGATGTAGTGCTCCGCAAGCCTGATGAACTTCACGTAGTCGTCGTTGAGCCAGGTCTTCCGCTCCTGCAGCTTCTCCTTGCCGCCCGGCTCGAACTTGTAGTCGCCGACGAGCCTTGTGATCCACTCCCCGTTGTTCTGCGAGATGCCAGAATACGGCGGGTTGCCGATCACGACCATGACTGGCGTGTCGCGCTTCACCTCGTCCGCGCCGCGCGCCTCTTCGCCGAGCGAGAGCGCGAAGAGCTGTCCGAACATGGCGTCGCTGTTCTCCTCTACGAGCGAGTTCGTGAGGAACACCTTGAATCGCTGATTGACGTGTGGCAGTGTTACTGATGTGGAATTGTTGCCTTGCTGAATGTTGCCATTGTGGAATTGTTGCCAATTGCCAATGCCAATGTTACCATTTGGAAGTTGGGAATTGGAATTGGCAACATTGGCAACATTCCCAAACGTCTCCGCGAGGGTCATGTCCAGCTTGATGTGCGCCATCGTGTAGCTCGCCATCAAGAGCTCGAAGCCGTTCAGCCTCGGCATGAGATCCGTCTCGGCATATCCCGGCCAGGCGCCTTCGTTGCCCGCGAACTTCGCGTGGATCTGCCGGATACACTCCGCGATGAAGGTTCCAGTCCCCAGGGCGGGATCGAGCACCTGAACTTTGTGGACGGAGCGCCGCACCTTCTTGGTGGTGCGTTTCCCAGATGTGGTGAACTCCTCGATTTCGATCTCCGTCTTGGAGACGTCGGCAAGGCCGTCCGGGAGGGAGAAGCGCGTCTCAAGGATCTCATCGACGGCACGGACGATGAAGCCGACGACTGGCAGCGGCGTGTACCACACGCCCCGATCCTTCCGCAGCCCCGCGTCGTACTGCGCGAGAAAGTCCTCGTAGAAATGGATCATCGGGTCGGCCTGTCCCGTCGCCCGTCCGTACCCGTGCATGATCTTCGCCACGTCCGCGACGGCGAAGAGCGCGGCGATGTCGTTCACGACCCATTCGATCTCGTCGTCCATGTTGCCCGAGAGATGGTTGAACAGCTGCTTCAGGAAGGGATTCGACTTGGGGATGAGCGCCGATGCCTCGAAGCGCGAGAAGTCCTCCGGCGTCCGGTCATGGAGCCGCGCCGCGAACATCCCGTAGGTGATCGTCTGCGCATAGACGTCCGCGAACTCGTCCGCGCCGATGTCGGGGACGAGCGCGCGTCTGAAGTCGGAGAGGATGCGCCCCACGTCCGTCTTGGGCGGCTCGCCGTCTCTCGGATTGTCGTCGCCGCTCCGCGTAAGGAACTCCAGCGCCGTATGCTGGAGAAGACGGGCCTTGCCGGCCATAAGGCGGGCGAGCTGCGTGGCGGAGCCGATTTTGGCCGGGTGGGCCGTCGCAAGCGAATCGACGAGCGCGAGGAACGCGTTGAAGTTTACGGTCAGGGGGACGATGCGTCCTGCGGCGGCCGAGGGCGACCGGCTTCCCGCTGCGGCGGATCGCAGTTCGGCGATTTTCACCTCTACGGCCTTTTCGCCATGGAGATAGAGGCGGAAGTCGAGGTAGTCCGTGAAGGCGATGGCGTCGAGGGAGGCCTTGTAGCGGTCGAACTGCTCCTTGTGTCCCGTGCGCCGGCAACCGTCGAGGTCGGCGTCGCCAATGTCCTTGGCCTCGACGAACGACACGGCGCGCCCCGTCCTGTCAGCGATGATGTAGTCCGGCGCGCCGCACGCCTGCTTCTTCGGCTCGTTCAGGACGGTCAGCCCGGGCATGAGCGCGGAGAGCATCTGCTGAAGCGCGCCGCGATAAGAGTGCTCGGTCGCGTTTCCCGTGTGCCAGATCCTGTCGATCTCGGCAAGATACACGGCTATGGCATTTATCTCGGCAGATGTCTTCATGCTGTCAGACCTTCGGCAATATTATACCAAAAAAGGGAACACTCATTGGAACAAACTTCGATGCTTGCGAATGTGAGTTGCGTTGGAACCGTACCACTTCCAAAACGCTTCGTTTCCAGTCGAGAAAAGTTGCTGTTTTGCATCGAACTTACACTCCATCCAGGCCGTATCGTATCCTTTTCTGTGCCCGACCTCCAATCCAGTCATAAATACCACAAAGGCCAAAACGACCCCCACAATGATTTCAACCAGCAAGCGTTTCATTTGAACTTCGCCTCTCTTTGTTGGCGCTTCTGATGTTCTACATCTTGTTCTAGCCTATCGGCAACACGTTTCAATTCTTTGGCGATCCGTGCCAATGCCCACCATATTCCGCCAATCAGCACTGTCGTGCTTACCGCAACACCTGCCACTATTACATCGCCAAGCCACATACAGCGGCCATACTTCCCGCCACACCACCATAGCGTTCCGACAATAAGACACGTCATAACGCCAATCAAAATCCACTTTATTCGACTCATGTCAATTACTCCCTATTATATCATCTACGTTTGTGATTTGGTCAGCGCATGACGACATTACCACCAAGTAACTAGCCAACATTAAAGCGCGATACTTTATGGACATATCAATGCTCCTTTTATCATATTGGTCAATGTAGTACGGCCTTCTTCTTCATGTCAATACCAGAACTTATGTGGTACAGTGCTACAATCAATGGCGCAGGTAATTCGTTCCTCTGTTCAATCATACTCAAAGCTCCGCCTAATGACCTCTTTGCCAAGCAATCAAATCTGACAGATCTGCCTCTATCTCATCGCAAAGATTAGTCGTAAGGTCAAAAGAGGTTGAGCTTGCCATAACCTCCGAATGGTCGAGCAATATTGACGCCTTGAGTAATTTGTAAGTCGAACGTTCCAAGACATCGGTTGTCGACATTATCAAAGAATCCAAATCGTTCGTCAGCATGAAGCAGTGACGACAATCGTTTGTTGACATAAACGACACAATTTCTTGCAGTGTGGCGAGCTGTTGCGTAAATGCAATCGTAGAACACATCACTACTATCACTCCAATAAATACTCTTTTCATTGTGCCACGCTTTCTAATAGAAAAACACCCCCAACTCACTCATCTTCAAGGAAATCGACGATCACCCATGTGTCGTTTGTTCTTGAGAACACAATTGGAAACGAATTTGTCAACAAAGCGTTTCCAAAACTACAAGCTATGTCTGCGTTTATCCTCACTCTATTCGTTGATATGTGTTCCATAATGTATGATGTAACAGTCATATTGGAAACCATGTGTTCGGTAAGAATCTCCACCAAAGGCGAATCATTCCTGTTGGACAAAGAATCTGGGTTGTCCGAACCTACATATTCAATCATTTTTTGGGAAGAGAATCCCGCAACCCAATCAGCCTCATTGGTCGTCACCAAAGCTCGAATGAAATTGAGGTAAGCAGTTTCCGGCGTAGTGAAATCCCGTCTAGGGAGCTCTTGTACCATCATGGCATCAATAGTACATCCCACTATCTGTGCAAGATTTGTTATTGCAACAGCTGTTTTGCACAACAGCGTACAACAAAACAAATAAACCATCATCTTGGCCATGTCAATGTTCCTTTTATCATATTGGTCCATGTACTGTGTCCTTCTTCTTCATGCCAGTACCAGAACTTATGTGGTACAGTGCGGCAATCAATGGCGCAGGCATTTCGTCCCTCTGGACAATCATTCGCAACCTTCCATGCAGTCACTACATCATCGCCGGCTTTTATTCGCAGTGTAAAAAAAGTTGTAATTGTCGCAGCCCCGCCACTATCCTCTGGAGCCCGCCAACAATAACCAAGCAACACTTTACACCCCGTATTTTCCCACAAAAGTCCAGGGGATGAATCCTTACCTCGATTCGTCAGGTATTGCCATCTTAGTTTTGTTTTAAAACCGAAGTTATCGTAACGACACTTTCCAATGGCAAGAACAGAACATCCCGATACGATAAAAGCATACATGTCTTTGCCAAATCTATTATACACCAGAGAAGGCGTGAACTCAAAACGGTCAGGCCCACTCTGAAGTGATCCGTCAGAAATGTGTCCGTGCCCAGAATAGTAGAAATAATCCGCCTGATTCATTATCTGGCACCTAGAACTTTCCATGTCGCCATATTCGACAGAAATGATTTCACATCCTGCGGCCTTGAAAAACGATTTGGAAGGCACCGAATTCGGCGGAGTCGATTCAAGCGTCTTTGTCGCGTCAATCGTGGCCTTTCCGCGAAACTGATAGCCAAGTGATGAAAACGCCTCGCTATCGGTGAGATTAGACGATTGAGACGCATCCATACTGCCCATATCCATCCATGCCATCTCGTCAACGCCGTCTTCGTCATTCTGCGGCAACAAGCCGAGTTGCCTCAGCTGGGCAAACGTCTTCGTAATGCGTATCTCGCTCTTGTTCCCCGAATTGATCAATGTTGCGTCGTCTGGTATCGGAACAGATGTGCCCACAGGACATGTCCCTGATGTCTTGACCGTCAGCGAATAGCCGAACATCTGGCGGCACTGCGCAACGGACTGGAGCTGCGGCGCAACCGTCACCTTGATGCGCAGCTGCTCGTCGTCCAGAACGACTCTGCTTTCTTCAAGGTATGACCACGAGTCGCCATCAGGATTGCATACAGCCACGTCCACCACACCATATACTTTGATCCTCGCTACCTTTCCAGCCGCCGCGAAAGTCTCGCTGGAATCGTCCACGCCAAACAAGCTTTCGGGATCCTCCAGAACCACGTTCAGCGGGAGAACGTCATTGGTGTTTCTCAAGGTATAGTCATAGTCGGGACGTGGGCTGCCGGTATACGCGGGATCAGTCCCCGCATGGAACAGCCTTACCTCGTATTCCCATCCAGGTTTGAACATCATAGATTTCGTCTCGCAGGTGCCATATAGTGCATTCAACAAAGAACGCGCTGAAGGTTGTTCCCCGACCCCACGCACGGCAAGGAACTCCAAACGGTATTTCTCGGAATTGCTTCCGCTGTGATCGCCAAAATAGAACGAGAGACGGACGCGACTGTTGGGCTGGCCCATGTCTGTATCGTCTGCAGGATCGCTGGACTGTTCCACCTCGTCCCCATCGTCCACGCCATCGCCGTCGGAGTCTAAACCGTCCGCAAAGCCGTCGCCGTCTGCGTCGATGCCTCTTGGGTCCGTCCCCCAGTCAGCCTCCTCCTCGTTCGTGAGACCGTCCTCGTCTGGATCGGCATCGCCGTCGTCGTCCGTACGCGAAGTGGCGTCATTGTGGATCGCAGGATCGAAACCGTAAGAGTATTCCCAACCATCATACATCCCATCACCGTCCGTGTCGGGCTGGCATGGATCCGTTCCAAGGACAATTTCCAGACCATCGAGAAGACCGTCCGAATCCATGTCAGGGTTCAGAGGGTCGGTGTTGGCACCAAAGAGGAACTTCAACTGAAGTCCGTCCCACACCTTTCCGGCTTCTTCATCGCAATAAGAATGCAGATATCCGCCCCCGAAAGTCTGTATCCCTATGCTCGCAAGGCGTCCATCCATGTTGGAGCCGATGATGTCGCCGTATGTGGCATACGCCCTGTCCGCGCTGTTTGTGGGAATCGCAAGCTGGAAAGAAATGGAATTGGTGGACGACGTGTATAATGAATAATACATGTATTTCCACTCGGCTAGAAGGTAGCCTTGCCCATCATGCGTGGCGGTTCCAAGACTTACAGCCGACACACGATCCTCAATGTTCGTGTAGAACCTGAACCCAGCCAAGTGCGGAGCGACCAAAAGCGCCGCCCGCCGCATGACCATGGTGAAAGAGAGGTGACTAGTGGACATGCCGCTGTTGGAGGCCCCCGCACGATCAAGCATGACCAGGCCATTATACGACAAGGTGACATTGGTGACGATCTCGCCCTGCACGTTCATTGAAAACGGCAATGTGTACGTAGTACATCTATTGTTAGAAGCCATCAATGCAGTCGTCAGATTTGTGGCCGCGTCGAACTGGAGCCACGGCAATTCACTGCACAAGGAAATACTCCCCGTCTCCTCAGCGTCAGAGAGACCGTCGCCGTCGGTGTCCTGTTGTTGCGGATCCGTACCATATTGAAGCTCTTTCAGATTGCAGAGCAGATCACCGTCGGGATCGCCGTCAGGACCGTCGCCCCCCGTTCCCGACAGCGCGTCAAGCGCATGGACGACTTCCCATTCATCGGGAAGAACGTCCAAATCAGTGTCGTCAAGGATGGGACTCGTTCCTGCAATGATTTCCTCGCCATCGGAAAGTCTGTCATCATCAGTATCCGAATCCATGGGATCTGAACCTGTGCCAAAATGATATGCGATGCACATGCCATTGGTCACGGAACCAGAAACATTGAATGCCACGGGGAAGTTCCTGCGCTTCTTAGGCGACTGTGCTCCTATCGTGGCACTGGATCCGTCAAAGGCCGACGACATGCTCACATAGTTGACATACACGACATTCGTCTCCGTCCTTGGAATGACTATCTGGAACGTCGCCGTCTTCGACGGATCACCGCTGAATGCGTTCTGCCGCATATTTGCATATTGAACTACACAAAACTCATCCCCGTTAGTATGCACATCCGCCACGGTGATCTGCGCTCCACCGCCCCGTACAGCACAAAGATCGTCCCAATACGCCGCCACCGCGACATGATAGTCACTGATCCCGTACGAGGTTATATCCCTGTTTAGATAATTGACAGGAAAGGAGTTCGACCGTCCCATCGCCATCAAGCCAATCATTCCATTCAATCCAACTGTCATATTCGTATGAACGACACCAGAGCATCGGACAGTAAAAGGCAACGGCACCACAAACGTAGAGGAGGCATAATAGGAAGATGAGGCCGAGAGAAGATTCGTACCGCCCGACACGTCAAACATCGGTAACGGTTCCACATACTCCCACCATCCAAGTTCTTCTCGGTCGGTTATACAGTCTCCGTCAGAGTCCGTAGAAAGCGGGCTGGTTCCGGCGGCAATCTCATCGCCGTCCAGAACCCCATCACCGTCTGTGTCGGGATTCAACGGGTCTGTGCCGATTTCCAAGGACATCTCCAATCCATCGCTCAAACCGTCTCCGTCAGTATCTGGATTGTCCGGATCGGTGTGAACCCACCAAGACTCCAGCGAGTCTATGAGTCCGTCGCCGTCGGCGTCCAGATCCACGCCGAATCGGTAGAACCCGATGCCGGCGAGCGAATCCATGAACCAAGGCCGGGCCACGACGTCGATGTCGCTCGACGTGACTGTGAACACATGCGAAGTTGCGTTCAACGGCATTGGGAACGCACCTAGCGGCGTCCATCGCCCATCCATGAGGTTTGTCGAAGAAAACAAAAACAAGTTACGCGAATAAGTGTAGTCGAAGAGGCTGTTGGTCCAAGTCACCTCAAAGCCAACAACGCCATTCGACGTGTCGACCGCGAAGTCCGTCACGGAAAGGAGATTCGACTGTGCGGCAAGTTCCGGCGGCAACGCGCGTGGAGGACTCGGCGGTACATACCCTCCACCACTTCTGTCATCCTTTGGCACGACGGTAAGTGCGATAAGGCACAGCGAGACCACGAGGCCAGTCTTGTGTAACAGCGGAAGTCCGTTGAACCGCTCAATCGGCTTTGCGAACAACCTCTTCTGACGGCAAAACGACACAAGCCCCAAGACTATGGTACATAAGAGTGCAAATGCGATCCATGGCGTAACAACTGTAAATATATTCTCTATGACATCCGCCATCAAATCACAAAACATTATTGACCATCCTTACGTTGTCGGCAAACTAGATGCTCCATCCACCGATGCCCAGCGCACGGCATGTCTCGGACACAAGAATCGCCACAACCAGAATCGGCGCGAAATACTTCACCATCACCGTGTACAGGCCCTTCGCCTTGAAAGTCGCCCCCTCGGCGAGGCATTCGTCTATCACGGCCTTCGGCCCCAGAACGTATCCCACGAACACACACGTCACCACCGCCACCACGGGCATCAAAACGGAGTTCGTCACAAAGTCGAAGAAGTCCAGGAACTGCATCCCGAAAAGCCTCACGCCGTCCCACGGACCGTATCCCAGCGCCGAGAACGTGGCCAGGAACATGATCAGCGCGGTCGTGAAGAACGTCGCGGCCTTGCGCTCGAGCTTCAAGAGGTCGCACACCGACGCCACGCACGCCTCGGTAAGCGATATCGCGGACGTCAGCGCGGCGAACACCACCAGCATGAAGAACGCCACGCCCACCCAGGGGCCCGAGGGGCCGAGCGTCGCAAACACCTTCGGGAGCGTGATGAACATGAGCCCCGGCCCGGCGTTCATCGCCTCCTTCACCGGAGTGCCGGTCTTCACCGCGAACATGTGCACCACGGGGATGATCATGAGGCCCGCCACGACGGCGATCAGCGTGTCGAAGATCTCGATGCGGCGCACGCACCTCTCTATGGAGTCTTCCTTCTTCATGTACGACCCGTATGTGATCATTATCCCCATCGCGAGCGAAAGCGAGTAGAACATCTGCCCCATCGCGCCCAGCACCGTCTTGCCCAGAAGCGCCGGCGAGAACCTGCCCGCCGCGTCGCGGAGGCAGTCCATGTTCGGCACGAAGTAGTATCTCAGCCCTTCTCCGGTGCCGGGCAGACACACCACGTAGACCGACAGCGCCACCGCCATCACGAAGAGAATCGGCATCATCACCATGTTCGACTTCTCGATGCCGTTCTTCACCCCCAGCATGATCACTCCCGCGCACGCCAGCGTGAACACCATGCTGTAGGCGAAAGGCGCGAAAGGCGCGGAGATGAACGCTTTGAAGAACTCACCCGACCCCGCCGCCGCCTCGCCCATCGGCGCCGCGCCGGTCACCGCCATCTGCACGTAGGCCACCAGATATCTCATCACCCAACCGCCGATCACGCAGTAGTATGGCGTTATGAGAAGCGGTATCACCGTCCCCAGCAGCCCCACTCCCCCCCAGCCGACGCGGAGGCGCGAGTAGGCCGTGAGCTGCGACTGCGCTGTCATGCGCCCGATTGAGATCTCTGTGACCATCAACGTGAATCCCAGCGTCACCACGAGGAGGAGATACACGAGAATGAACGTACCGCCGCCGTACTGCGCGGCCAGATACGGGAAACGCCACAAATTCCCCAGGCCGATCGCAGAGGCTGCGGCGGCGAGAACGAAGGCCAGCTGGCCAGACCATGTGTCGCGTTTCATCAGAGGTCAAACGTGTGCGAACTCGTTGAGCGCCTTGAGATAGCCGGCTGGATTGCCGATGTCCTGACGGCGGCCCGGATAGCGATAGCCGAAGACCGGCCGTTCGGCGAGAAGGCGCCGTATAGCGTCGGTAAGCTGCACTTCGCCGCCGGCGCCGGGCGTCTGCGTGGCGAGCAGCCCGAACACAGCCGGGTCAAGCAGATAGCGCCCCGCCACGGCAAGACGAGACGGAGCCTCCTCTGGCGCAGGCTTCTCCACGAGATCCGAAAGCGCGTACACGCGCCCGTCTTCACCTTCGCACGCCTCGCCTTTCACTATGCCGTAGCGCGACACGCGCTCAAGAGGGACCTCCTCCAGACCCACGACGGAAGCGCCGCCGTGCCTGCGCGAGATCTCCGCCATCACGGCGGAGGGGGACTCCCCCGCGACGAGTGCGTCGCCCAGCAGCACCAGCACAGGCTCACGCTCGCCTTCCAAGAGCGGCGCCGCCTGCAACACGGCGTGCCCCAGCCCAAGCTGCTCCTCCTGCATAGCCCAGCGGACGCGCGACGCAAGATCGGGGTCGCCTTCGAAATACCTGCGCAAAATGCCCTTCTCGGGAGAGGTGACGACCACCACCTCGTCCGCACCGGCCGCAAGCGCCTCCTCCACGATAAGCTGTATCGCCGGCTTCGCGCCGATCGGCAGCATTTCCTTCGGAACGACGCGCGTCACAGGCAGAAAGCGCGTCCCATGTCCCGCCGCTGGAATCAGCGCCTTCATCTGCCCGACATCCTGCGGAAGTAGTCGATCGTCTTGGCCAACCCCTCCGCGAGCGGCACCTTGGGCTCCCAGCCGAGAAGCTCCTTGGCATACGAGATGTCCGGCTTGCGGCGCTTCGGGTCGTCTTTGGGAAGAGGCTCGTATACGAGCTTGGACGTGGAGTCCGGTATGAGCCTCAGCGTCTCCTCTGCGAGCTGCTTGATCGTGTACTCGCCCGGATTGCCCGTGTTTATCACGCTCGCGCCAAGACCCTTGCGTGCGAAGAAGGTCTGCACCACGGAACGGTCGAGGTCCATATAGCGGCGGAACGCCTCGATGAGATCGTCGCAGTACTGGAAGCTGCGAGTCTGGGAACCGTCGCCAAACAGCGTAATGTCCGCGTTGGCCAGGGCCTGCATGATGAAGTTGGAGATCACGCGCCCATCCTTGGGGTGCATGTTCGGACCGTAGGTGTTGAAGATGCGCACCATGCGCACGTCCACGCCGTATTCGCGCGCGTAGTCCGCGCAAAGCGTCTCCGCGCAGCGCTTACCCTCGTCGTAGCAGGACCGGATTCCTATGGTGTTCACGTTGCCCCAGTAAGTCTCCACCTGCGGATGCACGAGCGGATCGCCGTATATCTCGCTGGTGGACGTGTGCAGCACGCGCGCCTTCGTCTTAAGCGCCAGGTCCAGCACGTTCATCATGCCGAGCACGGAGCTCTTGAGCGTCTCGACGGGGTTCTTCTGGTAGTGGATGGGCGAGGCCGGGCAGGCGAGGTTGTATATCTCGTCGAACTGTCCCCAGAACGGCTGCGTCACGTCATGCAGCACGAACGAGAACTTCGGATTCCCGAAGAGGTCGTAGATGTTGGCCTTGGTTCCGGTGAAGAGGTTGTCCATCGCCGTCACTTCGTAGCCGTCCGAGAGCAGACGACGGCATAGATGCGAGCCGAGGAAACCGGCCCCGCCGGTGACGAGCGCTTTTAGCGGTAGTTTCATTCTGTTGTCTTCCGTTTTCTGTCGTTTGTTCGTCGCATATTATACCATATTTATGCTGCGGGCGCCTCACTTTGCGGCGTCGGCGCCTCTGGCGCGCAGAAAAAGCGGCGTCGGGCGCGGGCCGGTGTCGCGCTCCTCGGGTATGGGGCGCCATGTCGCGTCGCTCTCAAGCGCCTTGAAATCAGGCATCTCGGCGAAGTGTCGGTTGCCGTATGCCACCGTGGGCGGCGGCGGATTCACGAGCAACGGAGTGTCGCCCACGGTCACGTTGCGCACGAGATGGCTTACCTGGTTCGTCCACAGGAGATCGGCGATCCCCGGATAGCGTGTCGCGTACGGCGCGTTCGTGATGCAGACGTCGTACAGGCACGGCTTTATGAGCGTGCCGCGTATCTTGCCGAACCAGTAGTTCGTGGGATAGTTGTTGATGGACATTCCGCGGTTGCAGTTCACGAAGAGGTTGTTGTCGATCACGTGCAGACGCCCTCCGCACGACTGTATCGCGCCGAAATGCCCCGTGCCGCAGTTTATGAATCTGTTGCCGACCACCGTCTGGCCGGAGATGTTGCCGTCGAAGCGCACGGCCGCCTGCCCGCACGGCAGCTTGTCCGTCTGCCGCCCTATGTTCTTCCACGTGTTGTAGCAGTAGCGGTTGCCGAAGTAGGATGCGTTGAAGTAGATGTCCACACCGCCCTGGTCGTCGGACTCCAGAAGCACGTCCTCTACAAGGTTGGAGACTATCAGGAAGTCGTTCCCCTCCAGGCGCATCGCGCTGGACGGGGAATTGTGGAAATGGTTGAAGCTCACCTCAGCGCCGACTCCGGCGAGATGGAGGTGCGGCGCGTACGTGCGGCGGCGGTTCTCGATGTCGGAGAAGTCGTTGTTGGAGATCACATTGCCCGAGTGCGCCAGTGTGCGACGGTCGCCGCCGGAGACCTCAAGCGCCCCGTGGCCGAACGAACGGAACACGTTGTCGCGGATCGTCGCGTTCACGACCCTGTGGGCGTTCATGCCGTTGCCGCCGAAGCGCCGCACCACGTTGCCGGCGAACACGACTTCGCGGCAGTCGGCGAACTCGACGCCTGTCCCGCGTCCGTTCTGGAACACCATCCCCTCCACGCGCACGTCATGCACGCCTGTGGCCTTGAGCAGCGGCCCCGTGAAGGAAGTGAGCGTGAACTTCGCACCGGCGGCCTCTCCGCGAGGCCACACATACAGCATTCCCGAGCACGAGTCGAGGAACCACTCGCCCGGCGCGTCGAGGGCGCAGAGGGCGTTGAGCAGGAAGAACGTCTGGCGCCTCTTGATCGGCACGGAGCCCCCGCGAGGACACTTCACGTCTATCGCCAAGGCGCCGGCGGCGACGTCCACGTTCGTCACATGAGTGGTGAGATCAGCCCAGAACCACTTCCAGAAGCCCGTCGCGAGCAAATCGGGCTCGGCGGCCCACGGGCGGAAGTCCTCCAGCGTCGTCTTGATCCACGTGTTGCTGGGAACGCCCAGATCCTCCACGCGGAGCCAGTCGTCGTTCGGATGGCGCGCCGGGGTGAGGCGCGCACCGTCCTGGAAGAAGTCCGTCACCGGCACCACGCCGCAGTAGTAGCCGTATTGGCCCTGCGGGGCAACATGCTTGTAGCCGGCGGCGCGCACATCGCAGCAGAGCACGTGCGCGCGCGCCGCCGCCGGGATGCGCGCGAGCGCTGCGGCGTCCGTTACCGGCTTCAGCGGCGGAACGTCGAAGCCCCCCTCGAACACAGGCATGTCGTCGCCCTCGGCGCACCAGACGATCGGACGATCGGGCGTTCCAGAGTCGGCCTCGCCCTTCAGCTCAAACGTCTCAGACGCCTTGTAGACGCCGCCGCGCAGCTTCACGGCCACGCCGCCCGGCGGAAGGCCCTCCGCCTTGAGGCTCCGCACCGCCGCGCGGGCGCGGGCAAGGGTCCTGAAAGGACGCGTCGCGGATCCGTCCGCCGCGTCGTCTCCCGTCGGCGAAACATGGAAAGCCGTCTTCGGCATCGCGCGCGAGACCGACGCCCCCTTCTGCGCGTGCGCCGTGAACTCGCCCTTGAGCCCCAGCTCCTCCGCGAGATGCGGGAAGCGCCTCAAGTCCATCTTCTTTATCTCCTCGCCAAGACGCGCCGCATCCTCGGTGCGGCCCGCCTTCTCCAGCGCCTTCATGAGCGTGAGCGCGACGTACGGAAGGTGTCCGGCGTTCGCGGCGCGGGCCTCGTCGTAGTCGGCTCGATAGTCCTCAAGCAGATCGGCGGCGCTGCCGTACTTCATCTTCAGCTCGCGCATGCGGATGCGGAACGTCATCGCCATGCCGGGGCCGTAGCGCATGGGCCGGAAGCGCGAGACGACGTCTTCCGCAAGCGTCTTCGCCTCCGCGAACCGCCTCTCACGCATCAGCGCGAACGCCTTGGCGCGGTCGAGCGCGAGAATGGCGAGCGGCGTGTGCGGCGCGGCGCGGAAGGAGTCCAGCTCTGCCACCGAGACGTCGAGGCCCTTCTCCGCGCGCACGAGGGCGGCGGGGAACTCCGGCGTGTCCGGATCGAACGGCACTGTTCCTGCGGCCCACCCCGCGACGGCGTCGGCCGGCAGCGCGGACGTCGCGACGGCAGCGCGCTCCACGAAGAAAGGCACCGTGCGTATGCCGTACGTCTCGCCGGGAACGCCCACTTGCGCGCGCCTGTCGGGAGCCGGCTCGTACGGCGCGTCGCAAATGTCGGAGGCGACCTCCACACCATCTACGAATATCCGCGCCGTGCGCCCGTCCCATGTGGCCGCGACACGATGCCATCGGCCGGCCTTGATCGATCCGTCCGGCGCCGTCAGCGCCCATGCGCCGCCGTTCTGCCCGATCTGAAGATGCGGATGATATGTTCCGGTGTCTCCCTCCGGCACGAGGTTCAGACGGAATCCGTGGTAGAATCCGTTGCCTGCATTCATCAGAAGGCGCTGAATGCCGCCGCGCGGCAAGGCGACCTCGACCTTGAACATGATGAGCGCGGAGAACGCGTTTTTAGGGGCGAACTTCGCACTGGCGGAAATGTGGTCCACCACCTTCAGCTCGACAGGCTCTCCCCCCGCCGGCTGGCATTGCGCCGATGCGGCCTCCGCCTGAAAAGCAGGCGCAGCGGCCAGGATCGTGGAAACAACGAAGCAGAATGTCTTGTTCATGCCGTCATTTTACCAAAACACGCCCCGTCCGTCCAATGGTCATAATCAAAATCACCCCTAACCTCTTCCTCCTCCCCACACGTCATCACCGGCATTCCTTCCCAAGACATGAAGATGATGCCGCAATCCGGCAGGGAATGGATGCACTCCATCGCCATGAGAGAAAGTCAACTTCTTTCGCGTACTACACAATTGGAAATTCACACATAAAGATAGTCGTTCAGAACCGGTTGGAGGCCTTCACCTGCGAGATCGGCGTACATTCGCGCGAGGCTGCGGGAATCGCTGATCTCGAACTGTTCGTCACCCTCCTCCGCGGCGGACGCCCCGCCGTACTTCGAGGCGTGGTCGCCGATGCCCGTGGAGACGCCCGCCGAGACCTTCGTTGCCGCGATCTTCGCAATCCCGTTGCGAAAGGCGGCGCTTTCACGCGAGGAGACCGTTATGCCGGCAAACGGCAGGAAAAGACGATATGCACACAGCACCTGACACAGCTCTCGCTCGCCTATCTCGCCCGGGCGCACGTCAGGATGGTTCGTTATGGGCCTCAAACGCGGACACGATAGGCTTATCTCCGCTCCTGGATACTTTCTCTGCAGCAAAAAGGCGTGAAGAGCCGTCGCCAGAGCGTCCTTGCGGAAATCGGAGAGCCCGAGAAGCGCGGAGAATGCCACCCCGCGCATTCCGCCCCTGAGCGCCCGCTCCTGGGCGTCGAAACGATACGGCCAGACGCGCTTGCGGCCCAGGAGATGCAGCTTCTCGTACTGCTCCACGTCGTAAGTCTCCTGAAACACTGTCACATAGTCGGCGCCGCACTCTCGCAGGCGGCGGTACTCATCCGTGTTCATCGGATAGACCTCCAACCCCACCAGGCGGAAGTACTTCCGCGCGAGCGCGCATGCTTCACCGATGTACTCGACCCCGCTCGCGGAACGGCTTTCGCCGGTGAGAATCAGCACCTCCTCCATGCCAGACCTGGCGATCACCTCCATCTCGCGCTCGATCTGCCCCATGTCAAGCTTCATGCGACGGATGGGGTTGTAGCAGTTGAAACCGCAGTACACGCAGTAGTTCTCGCAGTGGTTCGCTATGTAGAGCGGGGTGAAGATGTACACGGTGTTGCCGAAGTGCCGCACTGTCTCCTCGCGGGCGCGCTCCGCCATGCGCTCGAGGAACGGGGCCGCGGCAGGCGAAAGAAGCGCGCGCAGATCCTCCTCTGTGCAGCGATCGTGCTCAAGAGCGCGACGGACGTCCGCCGCAGAGTAACGGCCAGGGTCGTATGCGGCCATCGCCGCGCGCACGCGGTCCTTCACGTCGGACTCTATCTCCTCCATGCCGGGCAGATAGCACATGGGGTCCGCCCGGCACGACGGATCGCGCTCAAGACGGTGCTTGCGCTCCAGCGCGGCGGGGGAGAGACCGGCCGCGTCGAAGATGAGGTCGCTGCGCCTGGGTTCGCAATTCGGACGGCTCGGCGAACCGTCCCTGCCGGTGTCTTCGCCCATGACCGTCTCCGTCAGCGCAGAAATCCCGTAAGCGGGTCGGAGGCCGAGGCGCCGCGCGCGAGAACGCGGCCCAGGCCGGCGCGGTATGCCTCGCGGCCCGCCTCTATCGCCAGACGAAAGGCACGGGCCATGCGGGGGACGTCACCGGAGGTGGCGAGAGCCGTGTTCGCCATGATGGCCGCGGCCCCCATCTCCATCGCGCGACAGGCCTGGCTTGGAGCGCCGATGCCGGCGTCCACGATGATCGGGAGGTCTATCTCGTCTATGAGTATCTGTATGAAGTCCGCTGTGGCGAGTCCTTTGTTGGAGCCTATGGGGGCGCCGAGGGGCATCACGGCGGCTGCGCCTGCGGATACGAGGTCGCGCGCCACATTGAGGTCCGGATACATGTACGGCAGGACAGTGAAGCCCTCGGCGGCGAGCTGCTCCGTGGCCTTGATCGTCTCCTGGTTGTCGGGCAGCAGATACTTGGTGTCGCGCATGATCTCGATCTTGACGAAGTCTCCGCAGCCAAGCTCCCGGGCGAGACGGGCGATCCTCACGGCCTCCTTCGCGTCACGGGCGCCGGACGTGTTCGGCAGCAGCGTCACGCCCTTGGGGATGTAGTCGAGGATGTTCTCGCTCTCCCGCGTGTTCGCGCGGCGCACGGAAAGCGTGATGATCTGCGCACCGGCGTGCTCCACAGCCGCGCGCACCAGATCGAGCGAATACTTGCCCGAGCCGAGAATGAAGCGCGAAGTGAATGTCTTTCCGCCGAGGGTGAAGGCGTCTTCTGTCATTTTCTGTTTCTCCAAAGTCATCATGGCTCTTCTTCGCCGTCTATGAGGCGAAGGATCATCGTAGCCTGGTGGGCGGCGCAGACAAGGACGCGCGCGCCGTACAGCCCCAGGCCGTCACCAACGTCCGCCACGCGGTCGCCGCAGACGTAGAGGCGCTTCGAGGCGCGCGTCGTGGAAATCGCATTCGCGGATGCCAAACCGGCCATTCCGGACGCCGCCACGATCGGCTTCTCCGGAAACATCTCCATAACGCCCGAGACGAGCATGGCCTTCTCCTCCGCGCGGTCGAACGCCTCGCAGACGATGTCGGCGTCCGCCAAAAGCCTCCTGATGTTCCCGGGTGCGACGCGCACCGTCTCGGCCAACACCTCGCAGAACGGATTTGCCGCCGCGATGTTCTCGCGCAGCGCCTCGGCCTTGGGCATCCCCACCTGGCAGGCCGCGTACTGCTGGCGGTTGAGGTTTGAAGGCTCCACGCGGTCAAAGTCTATGAGATGGAGGCGTCCCACGCCGGCGCGGGCAAGCGCAACGGCGACATTGGACCCGAGCCCGCCGAGTCCGCATACCACCACATGCGCGGCGTCGAACTTCGCCTGGCGGGCGGCGCCGTGGCGTTCGACGAGCGCGGCGTGGAAGGCTTCGCGGTCTGGCGACATGTCAGCCGCCCCCCATGAAGCAGACCACCTCCACCTGATCGCCGTCGCGCAGCACGGTGTCCGCGTAGCGTCCCTTCGGCACGACGGCCTCGTTCAGCTCCACAACCACCCGCGCCGCGTTGAAGCCGGCGGACGCCAGATACTCCGCGACGGTCCTGCCCGCCGCGTCAGCGTCTTCTCCATTGACTTTCAGCATGTATGCCACTTCTCCTGTCCCGACCGTCCGCCGGGGGGATCCCCGGAAAACAAGAAAAGCCAGCGCTAGCGGTACCCGTGGTGGTGCCCCCCAATCGCATGGCTTTTCAGTCGTTGATTGCCGGATATTATACACGACCCGCCGCGCCGCGTCAATGCCCTTGACGCGGCGCGCGTGCGCACATCACGAAGCGAGGGAGCCGAGGTTGAAGATCGGAAGGAACATCGCGAGGACGATCGTGCCGATTATCGCGCCGAGGAACACCATGAGGAACGGCTCCATGAGCGAGGTGAGCGTGCCGAGCATCGTCTCTACCTCCTCGTCGTAGGCGTCGGCCACGGAATCGAGCATGTCCTCGACCTTGCCAGCCTTCTCGCCGGCGGCGAGCATGCGCACCATCAAGATCGGAATGTACGGCTTCCCCTCCAGGGACGGGCTGATCTGGTTGCCCTGCTCCACCTCCAGCCGCGCCGCGAGGATCGACTTCTCAAGCACGCAGTTGCCGAGCGACCCCGCCACCACCTTCAGAGATTTGAGAATCGGCACGCCAGCCGCCACCATCTGCGAAAGCAGACGGCAGAATCTGCCGATCGCCGACTTCTGGTTCAGAACCCCGAACACCGGCAGCTTGAGCATCCATTCGTCGAATCTAAGGCGCCCGCGCTCCGTCTTCTTCCACGCACGGAAGAGCCAGACGGCCGCGGCCACCGCCGGGACGATGATGTACCACCAGCTCTTCACGAAGTCAGAAACGTCCACCAGCTTCTGCGTGAGCATCGGAAGCGGCTTGCCGAAGCCGGAGAACATCTCGGCGAAGACAGGCACCACGAACTGGATGAGGCCGCCCGCGAGGCAGAGCGCGATGGACACGATCACCGTAGGATATGTCATCGCGCTCTTCACCTTCTTCCTGAGGCGAGAGGCCGACGTCATTATCTGCGCAAGACGCTTCATGATGGGCGCGAACTCGCCCGACTGCTCGCCTGCGATGACCATGTTGACGTACATCTCGTCGAAGAGGGCTGGAAAGTCGGTCAATCCGGCAGAAAGCGGTTCGCCGCCCTCAATCACGTCACTGAGGTGCTTCAGCACCTTCTTGAACTCAGGGTTCGCGCACTGCTCCTCGAGAGTCTGGATGGACGCGAGGATCGTCATGCCGGCGCCCAGCATGGACGCAAGCTGCCTGGTGAACGGTATCACCTCGTTCTTGGCGATCTTCTTGGCGCCCTTTATCTTGATCGTTTCCTTGGCCATTTCTCACTCTCCGCCGGTTACTTCGAACGCCGCCTCGAGCGAAGTCACGCCGGCGCGCACCTTGCGCATCCCCGCCTCTTTCAGCGTGACCATGCCCTCCTCTAGGGCGAGCTTCTTGAGAAGCTCCGCGTCACCGCCCTTCTCCACCACGGCCCTGATCTTCGTGGTGACGGGCAGCACCTCCATGAACGCGCCGCGGCCCTTGTAGCCGGAGTTGTGGCACTTCGGGCAGCCGCACGGGCCGAATATCTGCACGCCCTCGAACGGCTTGGGGTCTACGCGATTGGCCTCCAGCAGCTCCATGTTAACGTCCACGGGCTTCTTGCAGAACGGGCAGAGCTTGCGGAAAAGCCGCTGCGCCTGCGCGAGGATGAGGGAGCTCGCGAGCAGGAACGGTGGCACCTCCATGTCGATCAGACGCGGAATCACGCCGCAGGCGTCGTTCGTGTGGAGAGTGGAAAGCACGAGGTGGCCCGTGAGGGCGGCCTTGACGGCGATGTCGGCAGTCTCGTTGTCGCGGATTTCGCCCACGAGCACGATGTCGGGATCCTGACGCAGCACGGAGCGGAGAATGCCGGCGAAAGTGAGGCCCTGCGCAACGTTCACATGGCACTGGTTCACGCCGGCGAGCTCGTATTCAACAGGGTCCTCGGCCGTGACGATGTTCACGTTAGGCTGGTTGAGGTCCTGGAGACAGGAGTAGAGCGTAGTTGTCTTGCCGGAGCCGGTGGGGCCTGTCACGAGGATGATGCCGTGGGGCTGGTCGATCGCGAACTTCATCGCCTTGTAGGCATATTCGTCGAGGCCGAGGGACGCGAGGCCGGGGGCGAGGTTGGCCTTGTCGAGAATACGCATCACCACCTTCTCGCCGTGGACGGTGGGGAGTATCGAGACGCGCACGTCCACTTCCTTCTTGAGCGCCTTCACCTTGAAGCGGCCGTCCTGAGGCTTGCGCCGCTCGGCGATGTCGAGGTTGGACATGATCTTGATGCGGGAGACAACGGCGGCGTGCAGCGCCTTGGGCGGCGCGGGCCGCTCCACCAGTTCGCCGTCTATGCGGTACCTGAGGCGCGACGAGCGCTCCAAGGCCTCGAAGTGGATGTCGGACGCCTTCGTCTTGAGCGCCTCGATCATCATGGTGTTCACCATGCGGATGACCGGCGCCTCGCCAGCGGTCTCGAGCGTGGCGTCGATCGTGTCCTCCTTTTCCTCCGCGGAGGAGAACTCGATCTCGGCCTCCTGGCCCTTCATGATGTTCTCCATCGCGAGGGCGGGGTTTGCCGCGTCGTCCTGCTGCTTTAGCCTGCCCAGGGCGTCGACGACGTCCTTCTCCGGCGCCACACACGACCATATCCGTCCGCCTACGGCGCGCGCCACCTCCTCGTGGGAGGGAAGATCGAACGGATCGGCGAAGGCCACCGTGAGCCGCCCGGCCGTCTTCACAAGAGGGACTGCCTTGGCTTTTAGCCAGAACTCCAGCGGCTTGGGCTCAAGAAGGTCGCGCTGTACCGAGAAGTTCTCGGGGAGGGAGATCGGAGCGAAGTTGAGATAGTCCGCCGCAGCCAGCGTGAACGCCGCAGGATCCACGAGATTATGGTGCACGAGATAGCGCTCGACGGGCTCGCGGGCCTGGCGCGCGTCTTCCGTCACCTCCTTCAACCGGGCGGCGTCAATCACGCCGCGCTTCAAAAGCGCGTCGGAGAAGCTTGCATAGTGGGCACGGCTCTTCTTTACGGATATGATTGGCATCGGATTCACCCTTGCAGAAATCGTGCCAATCGAGTTGGCACGATTTCTGCAATCCATTCCAAAGCCATGGCAGACGAACCGCCCAAATTCGACCCCAAGCTCGAAGAAGGCATAGCCTATTTCGAGAAAATGCTCCAGGTGATGCCCGACGACCGCACCACCTTGGAGTTTTTGTGCGTCGCCTACGAACAGATCGGCGAAGGCGAAAAACGCCGCAAGGCCCTCGTGTCGCTCGCCGGAGTTCTTTTGAAGGAGAACGACCTAGAGGCGGCCTCTATGATCGGCGACCACCTCGCAAAATACCGCGAGGCTGACGCCCAGGCCGCGCTTCTCAGGATCAAGGCGGCCTGCCGCACGGCCGGCGCCGCCGAGCCCACCGCCATCGGCATGCTCCCCGCCACGCCGAAGGACGGACCGGAAGATGCCACGCCCGCCAAACCCACCAACACCGCCCGAGCGGCAGTCGCCGCCGAGACGCGCCTTCTCCAGACGCTCGTGGGCGAAAAAGTGGTTGAATCCGAGCTGGCGGACGTCGTATCGAACCGTCTTGCGGAGTTTTCCGAGCTTCCAGGCTGTTTTCTCATTTCTGCATTGGCGATTCTCGAAAAAGAGAATCCGCAGTCCGCCGAGACCGCCACGGCATACATCGCCGACGCCTCCGGCGCGCCGCCGATACCCCTTGATGCGTTCGACCTCTCCGGCGAGATCCTCCAGACCCTGCCCGAATCGCTCATGCGCGTGCGCGGCGTCCTGCCGTTCGCAAAGCTTGCGGACACCCTTCTCGTCGCCTCCCTCAACCCCCTTGACGCCGCCCTGAGACGCGAGATAGAGTCGTCCGCCGGCAGACCTTGCCGCCACTACATAACCCACCCCCGCGTGATGGAGGAGACGCTCGACCGGCTCTTCGCCGAGACGAAGGCCGCAAATGAATCCGCCGCCGAACCCACGCCACCGCCCGCGGAGGGAGCCTGAAATGCCGCCTCGCCGCACCAGCCGCCGCGCAAAAGCGGGCGTCACCTTGGTCGAGGTAATGCTCGCAGGAGCCATCACCATCCTGATCACGCTCTCCACCCTCGAAGGCTTCATAGTCGCCGCCAAGATCGCACATGAAAACGCCGAGGCTCTCCGCGCCGACGGAATCGCCTTCGACCTTCTGTGGCGAAAGTTCTACGGCGACTACGAGACAATGACCCCGACCATGGGCTGGATTGAAAAGGAGACCGACGCCTCCACTTCGCCCTACAGACTCAACTACTCGGCTTCCTCCTCGCCCCCCCTCCCCTCCTACACATATTACGAAAGCACCACCAACTTCTGCGGCGGCAAGATATTATCCGTGGAGCTGAAATACGGTGCATCCCAGCAGTACACCCGCCACCTCGAAGTCTTCCGCTCCAGCATACCAAGAGCCGCTAACTGACATGGCACACATCACATCCAGATCAGGTTTCACATTGATGGAGACGCTTGTATCCGCCTCCATAGCCGCCATCGTCCTGTCGGCGGTAGTGCTCTCGTATTTGTTCTTCCACAGAATGTACGGCAACATAATGGCCGAATCCGAAATGTCGCTCATACAGCGCGAAATACGCGACAAACTCCTCTTCCACGCGGGTCCAGGCCTCAACAGCGGACTTCTCACAGGGAAAGCTTCAGCAGACTCCGCATCCCTGACCATGAACTGGGCCACCATATCCGGAGATCCAGACATCAACTCCCCCGACAAAATACGTCTCGTCTGGCGCACCGCAGGCACCGACCCCGGGCACCTCTTCAACGAACGCATGCCGCACGACGCCCTCAACATCGGGTGGTTCAAACCCCGGAGCTACTTCACGATGCAGCATGACTGGACCTACGCCGTCAATCTGCCGCGCATAAACGTGTCGGTGAAGAATTCTAGAGTGGAAACCGCGCAATCCACCACATGCATACTCCTTCCGCAATGAGGCGAAACCACATGATACGCCATCTCCAACGCGGCTTTGTGCTTCCAATGGCCATAATCCTGCTTCTTGCAGGATCTCTTGCAGTCGCTTCGGTGTTTGGCTACGTGGTCTTCACCGCGCGCATGACGGACATACACCTCGGCAATTCCATCTGCCGCCTCGCCGCGCAATCCGCCATAGAAGCCGCGAAACGCGATATCTATAAGGCTTTCTACAACTACTCTGGCGGCAGCTCAGTGCGCATCGGAACCATGACGGGCACCGCCTTCAACTGGTTCGACACGTACTCTCGTGGAACACCCGCCACGGCGACGTCCTCTGGCACGCCGTCGTCAATCGGCTCCGGTACTGTCGTGGCTCTTCCCGGCGTCACAAACATCAACAACTGCACAGTCACGCCCGTAGTGTGGGATTCCAGGCGAATCACCGGCCAGCCGGCCGGTGTCGTCACACTCCGCGCCACCGCCACGCATGTGAACGCCACGCGGACCATCTCGCAGATCACCATTGAAGAGCGTATCCGGTTCGCGCTCATGCGCTCGCGCGTGTTCGACAACGCCTACTTCGTGAACAACTACGGCTGGTTCCAGGGCGCGTCCATCACCGCCAACGGCGACGTACGCGCCAACGGCAACCTGTATCTAGACGCCTCCTGCATCGTGAACGGACGTGCCTATGCCGCCAAGAACGACGAGCTGAACGTGATAGGCTCTATCCAAAACAAGGGCCAAATGCAGAACCGAAGCACCTACTGGAGCAACTGCGGCAACTCCGCGCGTCCATCCTCGCCCGCCTACACGGGAGGCCCCGACTACGGCGGCGGCTACGACGCCCCCGTCACCGTCACCACCCAGGACCTCAACAACCGCCTGCATCCATACGAAGAAGAGCTCACCATGCCCTACATCTCCGACCTGAGCGAATACATCAAGTACGCCCAGGACTCCGGCGGCAAGCTCTCCGGCGGCATTTCGTACAAACTCGATTCGAACGGCAACGTGACGCAGACGTCCCTTGGAACCATCAACGCCCACTATGACGGCGTCGGCCCCTCCGGCAACGCCAACCTCTCCGACAAGGGAGCGCTCGTACTGGAAGGCACCGCCGCCAATCCCATCGTAATAGACGGCCCCGTGGTGGTCGATTCCGATGTGGTCATACGCGGCTACGTCAAGGGACAGGGCACCATCTACTCCGGACGCAACATCCACATCGTGGGCACCATCCAGTATGTCAACGCCCCCTCCTGGCCTCATCCCGACACGAACCCCGACGCCACCGCCCAGGCCAACATGTCGAAAAACCTCCTCGGCCTCGCGGCGAAAGGCAATATCGTGATGGGCGACTACACTCTTTCTTCATGGCTCGGCTCCTCCTCCAGCGGTCTGCAGTACTATCTCAAGAGCGGGCCATATGTGCAGCAGTACATATGCGACGAGTCCGACCAGAACATCGGCTACCCCCGCACGACCGAGTACGGCTGGACGTCAAACGAATCCAAATTCTGCGGTGACTACACACAGAAGGACGGCGGGAAGAAAGTGGACGTGACCTCGAAAACGCAGAATGTCTATCAGAACGGTCGCTGGGTGCAGCAGACGACAACCACCATTTCGGACAAGCAGGATCGTAAATACTACGAATCAGTCTGCGCCACGAAACTCATTCAGCATCTCTGTGCCGACACTCAAAGCTCCCGCGGCGCATACCAGCCCACAATAACGCGCATCGACGCCGTGATGTACAACAACCACGGCATCATCGGACACATCGGCAACTGCACGATAAACGGCTCGCTCGTCTGCCGTAACGAGGCGATGATATACGAGGGCGCGCTCAAGATCAACTGGGACCATCGTCTCTATTCCGGACTTTCCGGCAGCATGTCAAACGCGCTCGGCCTGCCGATGGACGCCTCGCGCCCTCCCGAAACGCTCTCCTGGCGCGAAATAACATATTCAGACAACTGATGGATGCCGACCGATGATAGAAGCGAATGAAGACATATCGCTGACCGTTGAGCGCCAGTTGAACGACGTGGAGCAGGGCCAGGCGCAGGCCAGAGCCATCGCAGAGGGGCGTGAGGTACATCCCGCGATCCTTGCGGCGCAGGCAGAGGCCGACTACGCCCCTCCGCCGCCAGTGGAGGCGACGGTCGTCGCCGCGCACACCGTCCAGCGCCCGGCCGGGCCGCCGCCAGACCCCGACGCCGCCATGCGCCATCTGCGCCTCTCGATAGCCGCAGTCGTGGTGCTGGCGCTGTTCCTTCTCTGGCTGCGCCAGCGCCGGATGAAGACGTAAGGGTTATCTGCGTTCGATCTTCTCGATCACGCCGCGTCCCGTGGATCGGCCGTCCTTGTTGATGTCGTCGAACGCAGACGCGTGGACAAGCTCCTTCGGCACCGTCCCCCGCGTGCGGATGTTCTCCAGGACCACCTTCCCCACGCGGCAGCTGACGTATGGGTCGAATATCTCCGTCGCTGGCTTTCCGTCCTTCCCCGGGAAGAAGCACGACTTCGGCCCCACCTGCACAAGATGCGTGAGCGGCCATCTATCGGCGTGGAAGACGACGTCGATATTCTTGAAGTGCACGAGCGAGAGGTTCGCGCCGAACTCGAAGGCAGCGAAGTGCCCACGCGGCGCCTCCTGCGTGACATACTGTCCGATCTTGTCTATGGGGGAGTCAAGGTCGATCTCAAGATCCGAGAAGAACAGATTGCCGCCTGAGCCGACCTCGCCCCACTCCGGCTCCGAGCCGATGGCATAGCGCGGCGTCTGCAGATACATCTTGTAAGTGGTGACGCCCTTCACGCGGCGGAAGATCACATCGGAGATCGCGCAGTCGACGACAGATCCGTCGGCATATTTATACTTCGCCGGCTGGATGCGTATCGCGGGATAGGCCGGCACGCCCGGAAGCCGAACAAGCTCGAGATCTTCGCACAGGATGTTCCTCTGCGGACCGAAGTTCACCGAGGAGTTGAGCCAGTCATAGGCGTTCAGCGCCACAAGGTCGTCGCCCACCTGTCCGCGCACGTTGCGGGCGAGCACCCGCGTGAGGTTGCCGTTCAGGTGAAGCCCGTCGGCGAAGCAGCGGTCGAATACTATGTCGCGGAAGACCAGGGCGTCCGCGTCGCCGGCCTGCACGGCGAAGCTTCCCACGTGGTAGAACGTCGCGCCGGCCACGGAGACATGGCTGACGTTGTTGAAGAAGAACATCGTCGAGACGCCGTAGTAATTCCCCTTCCTTCGCGGAAGAAGATTGAACATGCCTGTGCGGCCGTAGCCGGCCCGGCGCGTACAGCAGTCCTCCCAGCGTCCGCCCACGACGGCGATGTTGTCGTCGCGCCGGGCGGACGAGGGAATCGGCGCAAGCGTTCCGTCCTGCGCGCCTGCGTTCCGGAGAAGCACCGTGCGCATACCGTCCGCGAGGCGGATCGTGGCGCCAGCAGCCTCGATGCGGCGGTTCGAAGGCACCGTAACCGTTCCGTCGAAGAAATAAGGATCGGCGGACGCGGGGATGCGGACTATCTCATGCTCGTCGAGCGCCTTTTGCAGCGCGGCCGTCCACATGTTCGTGCCGTTGACGGATTTCACGAGCGAACGATAGTCCGCTATCGAGCAGACGTCCTTGAGCGCGGCCTGCCGCGCCTCAGTCTCGCGGCACGCGGCCGCCACCTGGTTTTCAATCCGGGCACATGCCTCGTCGTCGGCCGCCGCGCCGCAGGCGCCCTCGGCATGCTTCACGCCAAGCGCCAGCGCCAAAACCGACACCGTCGCCAGCATATGCATCGTCAGATTTCCGGTCATTGAAGAACTCCTTATTCCTTTTCAAGAAACAAAACGGTTATATTTTATCATTTGACACGGCCGCATTGTCAACTCTGAAATTCAACTACGCGCTTCGGCAGCGGCTTCAACGGTTCTCCCGCCGCGTCATTTCTCTATGATGTTCACAACGCGCACGTGCGCGAAACGCCAGCGTCCGCTGTCCGGATCCTTCCGCAGCGTGGCCTCCAATGCGCGGGCGTCGCGCACAGACCAGCCGAGGTCGCTCCCATTGTAGAAGAAGTCGCACGTGGTCTCCGCCGTAGTCTTGTCCGTGAACGTCACAGACACGTCCTCGAACGTAACGTGCAGACTCGCCGCCATCATGTGAAAGGAGGCGATCTGCCGCGCCATGTCGGACGCGCTGTTGGCAAGGGTGAACGTCTTGCCCGGCACTTCCACCGTGCAGCCCGGCTCAACCAGCGCCGCAACGCGCCTGGCCTTCCCCAGCGTCTCCAGATGCAGCTCATTCCCGTTCTTGTCGAGCGCGGCCGACATCGCCTTGAACGTCTCCTTCACGCGCGACTCCTCGGACGAGGACAGGAAATGCCACCCGACTAGCACCGCCGCCGCCAGCGCCAGAAAGAAAAGCAGTCTGTTCACCACAACGTCCTTCCCGCAACGCGGGCGAGGGATATCTCGCCGCCCACATGGTTTTCAAACGGAACGGAGCGGTTGTCGCCCATCACATAGACATGCCCTGGCCGGACCTTGCGCGGCGGCACCGTCCAGCCGGAGTTCAACACCACATACGGCTCGTCCAAAGGCCGGCCGTCCACCAGACACACGCCGTTGCTGAACGCCACCGTCTCCCCCGCGAACGCCAGAACGCGCTTGAGCAGCATGTAGCGCGTGCCTCCGTACTTCAACGCCACCACATCGCCCCGCGCCGGCGGATGCGTCCGATATGCCGTCAACACGCAAACGTTCACACCGTGCGCGGCGTATGTGGGTTCCATGCTCGCGCCGTCGATGACCATCGGACGCAGCCAGAACACGCCAATGCACCACGTCGCGACCGCCACAACGGCCAGTCGCACGAAGAAGGCGCACGTGAGGCGCGGAAAGATGAATCTGACTAGCGACATTCTCCCTCTCGGATCGCAGGTATTATCTCACACCGACATTCTGTTAGACAACGGTAAGATTCGCCCTCCGCCATCTTTGCCGTACAGTCCTCTCACCACAGCCGCGAAAATATGGTACAATATCAGTAAACGAAGCAACCAAAAGCAAAGGACCAAAGAAAATGAAGAAGGCAGTAGTTGGCATGGCGTTGGCCGCCACATGCGCGTGCGCGGCAAAGGAGACCATTCTTGTGGCGGCGGATCCGTTCGCCGTCGGACTGAAGAATGCGGTGGTGAAACACCTTGAAGAGCGCGGATTCGCCGTGAAGGACTTGGGCGCGACCGACGCCAACAAGGAGAAGCCCTACTTCGAGAGCGCGGTGGATGTGTGCCGCGCGATGCAGAAGGGAGAGGCGAAGCGGGCGTTCCTCTTCTGCGGCACCGGCATGGGCATGAGCATCATCGCCAACCGCTTCAAGGGCGTGCGCGCCGCCGTCGTGGAAAGCGTCTTCGCCGCCAAGATGTGCCGTGCGATCAACGACGCCAACGTCCTCTGCATGGGGCAGATGATCTGGGGCGACATGATGGCGAACGCCGCCGCCGACGCCTTCCTCGACACGAAGTTCACCGAAACCCTGGAGCCGCTTGCGCCGTTCCTCGAGGACGCGCGCAAGAAGGTTGAGGCCATTCGCGACTGACCTTCCGTAACCCAGAAGAGACGCACTTCCCAGAAGCGGGATCCTCTACGCCAGCATCTTGCCCGTCGCGCGCGCCGCGGCGGCCCGGCCCACGGCCTCGCCCATCGCCACCGCGCTTCCCGTGACCCGGTAACTGGCCATTGGGATGAAACCCCCTGAGATGCAGCGCCCGGCAAGATACAGGTTGTCTGCGTCCTTCGCGATGCAGGCGCGAAGAGGTATCTGGAACGGACGCGGCTTCACGCCCATCGACCCGTACGCGGCTTTTTTGTTCTTCTCGGCCGTCGTGGCGTGGACGTCCACGCAGAAATTGGACGTTGTGACGGCATCCGGGAAGACGGCGCCCTTCCGGACATCCTCGGCGGTGAGCGTGTAGCGGCCATGCACGCGGCGGGCGGCGCGGTGGCCAAGCTGCTCCGCCGTCGCAAGAACGCTGAACCCCTCCCAAACGCCGCCGAGCCGCGCAAGCGCCCGCGCGCCGTCCAGCACCTCGCGGCGGACCCGGACGGTCTCGCGGGCAAGTCCCGCAGAATCGTCTATCTTGAGCCCGTACACATGGTTCATCATCCACACGTACACCCCTTCGCGCACCATGAAGAGCGTCGGCATGGCGTACGAAGGCGAAAGCCCGGCACGCACCATCTCGGCATGCATTCGCTTCTTGGGGCTCTCAGTGCGAAGGCGTCCGTCAGCGTCGAAGTTGTCGGGATGGTTCACAACATAGGGCGCGATTCTGTCGGGATGCGGGGAGAATACCATCGCGCAGAGGCTGGCGGGCTGGTCATTGCCACCGTCAGGCCCGCCAACGTCGTAGCCGCAGCCGGCCTGGGCGGAGAGGTCACCGTCGCCCGTGCAGTCGATGAAGACCTTCGCGCGCCAGGCGCGCCGCCCCTCCTTCGACTCCGTAACGACCGTCTCGATGTTTCGCCCCGACGCATCGCGGTAGGCCGCCGTCACAACAGTATGCAGGCGGAAGTCCACCCCCGCCTCCGTGCACATCTCCTCACAGACAACCTTCATGCTTTCGGGATCGTAGGTGAAGTTCGCCACCTTCGCATCCTTGCGGCGCGGATTGCGCACAAGCAGCACTCCCATGTCCGTCAATCTGCGCAGTATCTCCCGGTCCGTCGCAGACTTGTCAAAGTCTATTAAGCATCCAAGGAAACCGCTCGTCCAGACGCCGCCCAGGGAGCCGTGCATCTCGAAGAGCCGCACCTTCGCCCCGGCACGCGCCGCGGACACCGCCGCCGCGATCCCCGCCGGACCCCCGCCCGCCACAATCACGTCGCATTCCTCGGCAAGCGGCAGACTGCGCGAAGGCTCGGCGAAGAACCCCTTTGCCGGAACCTCACCGGACGCCATGGTGAGCGCCGGCGCCGCCGCCGCGGACATCAGAAACGCCCGTCTGCTGAAACCTCCGTCATTGACTGGCATGTAGCACCTCCTGTCTTCTCTGTTCTGCACTGTACCTTCAGGAAGAGCTGAGAGCCGTTTCCTGAAGGCGTCTGATAGCGGAATAAGGATCTGGCGAAGCGCAGACGGCGCGGACCACCGCGAAGTTCCGCGCGCCGGCGCGCAGAACGTCCGGAAGACGCTCCACGTCGATGCCGCCTATCGCCACAGCGGGATGGGCGGCAAGCGAGATCATCCGCCCCATCGTCTCAAGTCCCAGCGTGGGATCCGGTATGTCCTTAGTGGGCGTTGCATAGACGGGCCCCACGCCGATGTAGTCTATGGGCTTTCCACGCGAAGCCTCAACCTGCGCGACATTGTGCGTGGAGAGGCCCACTATCCTCAGCCCGGGATAACGTACGCGCACCTCCTCAGGAGACATGTCTCCCTGCCCCACGTGCACACCGTCCGCCTCCGCCTCTGCGGCTATGGAAGGATCGTCGTTCACGATGAAGAGAGTCTCCGTCCCCGCCGCGACACGGCGCATTTCACGCGCCTCGTGCAGAATCTCCTCGCGCGAAGCATGCTTCATCCGCAGCTGGATCATCCTCACCCCCGCCTTGACCGCGGCCTCGGCGCATTTCGCGTAGCCCACGACTGGATTGGTGATCACTAGATAGAAACCGAAGTCCGTCATTTTATGCCTTAGGTTTGGGGGATTAGGACGAGTAGGAGGATAGGACGAGTAGGAGAATAGGACGAGTAGGAAGATCAACAGCGATTTGATTCTCACATGAGGTCTTCAAGACCAGGCAGGGGATCAGCCGAGGCCTTCTTTGGCGCAGGGACAGGCTTTTTTTCGGCAGCAGCGGCAGGTTTCGCCGCCGGGGCAGGATTCTCCTCGGCAGGCTTCACAGTAGGCGCCGGGGCAGGATTCTCCTCGGCGGGCTTCGCCACCGGCGCCGGAACCGGATTATTCTCGACAGGATTCGCCGCCGGCACCGGTTCGGGTTTCTTCTCGGGAAGGACGTCGACGGGCTTAGTCTCGGGAGCAGGCTTCGCCTCAGAGGCTGGCGCGTTCGTAACGGACGAGATCGATTCGATCTTCGGAACCACGGCCGGAGAGTTGGCGATCGCACGGCGCAGAACGTCTGCGCAGGCCCTCGCCCCTTCCACAAAGCCGAAGTCGTTCAGGCGCGTCTTGTCGATCATGGCGTCGCCGCCCGACGGAAGGAAGTCCGCGGCGAAGATGACAGGCGCTGACGGACGGCGCGCTCTCAGTTCGCGCGCAAGCGATCCCACCTTCTCGTCTGCGCCTTCCGTTCCCCATGCGGAGTCTACGACATACGCAGCGGCATCGAGAGACGAGAGCAGATCAAGGAAATTCGGCTCTACGGCATCCACTCCCACAAGACCAAGATTCAGCACCGGCATGTCCAGGGCGCGCCCTACGATCGACGGCAGCGCAAGACCGGGACGAGACGCCGCAACCCCCTGGAAATTGCCGGTTCCGAAGAACACAACAGGCCTCTCCGCCACCGGCGTCGGCGGCTCGACGGCCGATCCGCGCGGAACGCCCACGCGGAAGCTGCGCACCCCGACCGCGGCCGGCAGATACACGCGGCATTCACGCCCCTGATCCCACTCGATCTCCAGCCTGTTGCCGAAGCGCTTCGCCGAAGGACCGTTCGCCACGAACCCCCAGCCGCCGCCGGCCATACGTCCGTACACGTCTATGCCGCAGCGGTTCGCAGCGGGATCGGACGGCGGAGCGGAGGGAGCGCGCGTGAGCGTCCACTCGAACACCAGACGCTGCGCCGACGTGGTGAAGCGGAACGACACCCCGGCGGAATCCTGCCCGGCATGAACAGCCTGCGGCGAGAGTTTCCCCTCCAGCTTGTGCGGGAGACGCGCGTAGGGCGGGGCGGACTTGAAGGCGCGCCCCTCGCGCGGCAGATGCCGCCCGTCGATCCAGATGGTAGTGCCGTCTATCCCCACCGATCTGCCGAGACGCGGATCGACGCCCGTCCAGTCAGGATCCTGGGTGTCGCGGGATGATATCACCTTGTGGAGCGAGAGCTTCCCCGAGGCGTTCCTCGCGGCCAGGACGTCCTCCTCGGTGAAGAACGCCGCCAACACAAGCCTTTCGTTCGTGCGCGAATAGTCGTATGTGACGACGATCGTGCCGTCGGCGAACTGGTCGCCGTCAGGATACGACACCCCCGAGCGGCCGTCTATCATGAGCCCGCCCTGCCACGTGGCGCCGTCGTCCTCGGAGAGAAACGCCATCAGCCGCTCACGGCGCGTCTTCTCGCCGATGCGCCCGTGCTTCACGAGAAGAAGCCTGCCGGAGGCTAGACGGCGCAGAAAGAGCCTTGCTGAAGGATGCCCGAGTCCCGACTCCTCGCAGACGTCCCACGTCCTGCCGCCGTCCTTGGAGGCGGACTCCGAGAGTCCGGAATGCGTCCTCACGAGCATCCAGAACGCGCCGTCGGCACGTTCGACGAGAGTGTGCTCGTCGAAGGAGCGTTCGTTCTTCGGGACCGTGGCGCCGCCCAGCTCCACGAAGTCCACGCCGTTCGTGGTGGAGAGGATGCACGCGCTCGGCTCCTCTCTCCAGTGCGCGACGGGGAAAAGCCATCTGCCGTCGGCGGCGACGATCGGCTTGCACATCATCACGCCCCTGCCGATGCGGACGGGGGCGGGAGGGGCACCGGAAGGCTCGTCCTCCGCCGAGAGGGTGGTCATCATAAGCTCGTCGTTGCGCGGATCCGCGCCGCATCCGGCGTAGGCGCTGTCGCATTCCGCCTGAAGGGGCGCCACTCGCTCCGTCCACGTCCAGCGCAGAAGCCCGTCGGGGGCCACCCACACTTCTGGGTCGAACGCGCGCTTGGGGCCCAGGCCGTCGGGATCGGCGATCAGCACCTCCTTCCACGTCTGGCCCCTGTCGGCGCTCGTGGCGAGGACGACGTAGTTGTTGGAGTCCTCGCCGGGCGTGACGCCGGCGTACCACGTGGCCCACATGCGGTCGTTCTTCGGCGACACCGCGACGGACGGTATGCCGACGTGCGCCCTGTTGTTCACGTGGTGCCACGGCTGCGGCAGGCGCACGGAGCCCTCCGCGCGGGCGGACGGCGCCAGCAGCAGGCATGCCGCCGCGATCGTCGATGCTGTCTTCATTGCTGTATTCATGCTTTCACCCTGTTCTGGAACGCCCTTCTGAGCGTGAGAGGATCTGAATAGCCCACGCCCGAGTCGACCGGAAGGCCGAAGGCGAGGCGCGTGATCTTCACGGGCGAGTCGCGGAGAAGCTCGGCGATGTAGCCCGCCGTGGCGTCCCCCTCCATGTCCGTGGAAAGCGCGAGAAGGACTTCCAAGAAGCCCTCTCGCCCGATGCGCTCCACCAGCTCCGCCACGCGGAGCCTGTCGGGGCCGAGGCGGCGCACCGGCGAGAGCTTGCCGCCCAGCACGTGGTATCGGCCCCGGACGGCGCCGGCGGACTCCAGCGCGACAATGTCCGCCGGCTCCTCCACCACGCACACGAGCGCCGAATCGCGCGACGGGTCGCAGCAGAGCGAACACGGATCCGCGCCTCGTACGGTGAACCCGCCGCAGCGCGAGCAGCAAACCACCTCCTCGCGGGCGGACTTCAGCGCCGCCACGAGCGGGTCGAGCATCCGCTCCGGCTCCCTGAGGAGAGCCAGCGCCGCCCTTCCGGCGCTTCGCCGGCCGAGGCCGGGCAGACGCGCCAGCGCGCGCTCCAGCTCATCCACGGGCTCCAGCATCGCCTCTCTCCGGTCACTTGCCGCCGAAGAGCCCGCCCATGCCGCCGGCCTGCATCATCTGCGCCATCTGCTCCTGCGTGGCCTTCTTCACGCCCTTCAACGCGCCGTTCACCACGTTGAAGAGCATCGTCTCGAAGCGCTCAGTCTTGCCCTTCGAGACCTCCTGCCACGTCTCGGGCGAAATCTTGATGGACGTGATGGTGAAGTCGCCGCGCGCCGTCACCGAAATACCGCCGTTCGCATAGTCGAACGTGATGTTCTCCATCTGCGACTGTATGCGCTTTGCCTCGCTGCGCATCTGCATCGCCTGCTTCACCTGGTCGAAGATTCCCATTTCAGTTTCCTTTTCTTTTGTTTGTTGTCTTGTTGTTCTTAGAAATTCTCATCTGCCGCATTTTATGCCGTGCTTGCGCGCCGCGTAGGCCACCACCCTTGGCGTGGTCTTCAGAAGGCGCGCCGCCGCGGCGATTCCGCCGCCCGCCTGCGCAAGAGCCTGCGAGAAGATCGCCCTCTCGAACTCGGCGGAGATGTCCCTCCACGCCTCGCCGCGCCAGACGAACCGCGGCTGCGCCTTGGCCGCCCTGCGGGCGAAGCGCCTCACGGCGATCGGAAGGTCCTCCACCTCCACCTCCGCGCCGAAAGCCACCATCTCGGCCTCGGCGCGGGCCTTCCGCTTCTCGTCCTCGGTGCGCCAGGGGTAGGCGTCGAACGCGGCGCCTGCGGCCTCAGACCAGCTTCTTTCCACTCAGATCCTCGTATGCCTTCACGTAGATCTCGCGGGTCCTGGAGATCACTTCGCCGGGCAGCTCCAGACCCGGCGGCTGGTGGTTGAAGTGGATGGAGTCGAGCCAGTCGCGCACGAACTGCTTGTCGAGCGACGGCGGGTTCGCGCCCACGGAGTAGGACGCCTGCGGCCAGAAGCGCGAGGAGTCGGGCGTGAGCACCTCGTCGGCGAGTATCAGCGAGCCGTCTGGCGCGCGGCCGAATTCGAACTTGGTGTCCGCTATTATTATGCCGTGGCCCAGGGCGTAGTCCGCCGCGCGCGTGTAGCACTCCACCGACGCCTTCTCGAGCGCCGCCGCGGCGTCCGCGCCCACAAGACGCGCGAGGCCGGCGAGGTCGATCGGTTCGTCGTGCGCGCCGATCTCCGCCTTGGTGGTGGGGGTGAAAAGCACTTCGTCGAGCTTGGACGCGTTCTGGTATCCTGCCCTCAGCGGCGCGCCGTTCACCGTGCCGTGCGCCTGGTACTCCTTCCATCCGGAGCCGGTGAGGTATCCGCGCACGATGCACTCGGCGGGGAACATGTCCACCTTCTTCACGAGCATCGAGCGGCCGCGCAGGTCGTCCTTGACGCACTGGAGGGCGGCTGGATAGGCGTCCACGTCCGCCGTCACGAGATGGTTGGGCAGCCCGAGGAATTCCATCCAGAAGAGCGAAAGCTGGTTCAGCACCTTGCCCTTGTCGGGCACGCCGGTCGGAAGGATCACGTCGAATGCGCTGATGCGGTCGGTCACGACCATCAGGAGCGTGTCGCCAAGGTCGAAGACGTCGCGCACCTTCCCGCTTTTGGGTGCGGGAAGGCCGGGAATGGCCGTCTTCACAAGAGCATGGTTCTTGTCATATGTCATAAACTGAGTCCTTTCAAGTTCACGCAGAATATTATACCACAAACCCCCGCGCCTGCGGCGGGGAAACCGTCACGGGGCGGAGGCCGGCGCGGGGAGGTTTTGCGTCACGATCCTGCCGAACGGGGCGAGAAGCTCGTATTTGCGCTGCCAGGTGGTGTACATCACGCCGACGCAGTTAGGCGTCTCGCGGCAGAGGCGGTTCCAGTCGTAGGAGCTGTCAAGCGTGTCCACGTCGTAGTAGGCGCCGCCGAACGTGCGGAAGCCGAGGCCGGAGAAGAACTTCAGCTGCTCGGCGCGCTGCTTCTGCGACCAGCAGCACATGATGATGTCCTTCGGCACAAGGTTCCACGACCCTTCGTAGGTGCCGCGGCAGGAGTAGTATTTGTCGTGTGCGTTCTGCCCGGGATAGAACATGTCGGCCCAGATGTAGATGTCTGCGTCTGGACGGACCTTCTTTATGGCGGCGCGCTCGCGCTCCACGAAGTCGCCCAGGATGTGCGCCATGTCGGTGTTGCGGGACATGCACAGCTCGCACGTGCCGCCGGCGCGGATCTCGTCCATCGCGAGGAACCAGCTCTTGGGGTCCAGCGCGGCCTTGACGTCCGCCGCGCTCTGGGCCATGAAGTCGTCGAGCCTCCGCCAGCTCATGCATATCGGATGCTGGTTGTTGGCCACCACGGCGGGATAGTAGAGCGAGACGGACAACCTGTCGCCAGGCTTCACGGAGCTTCCCTCGGGAATGGCGATTTCAAGGGGCGGACGCCTGCCGGCGCCCCACACGCCCTTCGCGCCTGCGATCGGCGCGTAGTCTCTGCCCTCCTCCAGGAGAGCGCCCGTCGCGGCGTTCCTCACGCGCACGGGGCACCCCTCGCGTCTCACGGCCATCGCCGGGCCCACTTCGCGCAGCTCCACGTCGTCCACCCAGAGCTTCCCGTCCCTGCCGCCCCAGGAGCCCACGTAGAGGCGCATCTCGGAGTCGGCGCCGGAGTTGAACGTGAACACCATCTGCTTCCAGTCGTGGCTGCTCTCGGTGCCGTGCCTGCCGTACGACGCCCCTCCGCCCTTCGCGCTAAGCATGGACACCTGGAACGACGACGCCGGGGTGAATCCCTCCGTCTTGATCCAGCAGCTCACGCGGTAGAGGTGGTTCGTCTTCAACGAGACCGACCGGCTGACGCGGAAGTGGCGGTGCTTGCTCGCGAGAGTGGTGGAGCAGTCGAAGCGAAGCGACGCCGAGCCGCCGTGCTTCACGTCGGCGTCGCGGAACGCGAACTTGCCGAAGCCGTCGATCCACGCCCAGTCCTTGGGGAAGCCGTTCGGCTTGGCCTCGTCGAATCCGCCGTTTGGGAACGGGATGTCGTCGCCATGCCACTTCGCCGTGCGCCCGTCGCACATCCACACGCCCGAATACGGCAGCGCGGCGCTGGCGTTCTCGTCGAAGCGCAGGAACGAACCGTATCCGGCCGACCACAAAGCCGGCGCGATCTCCAGCGAGCGGACGCGGCATATCTCCTTGACCTTCTCGAAACGCGCCTTCCTCTTGTCGTCCCAGCGCCCCCACGTCTCGAGTCCGCACGCAAGCTGCACGCCGTTGAAGCCGCTCTCCGCGGCTGTTGACGCGACGCGTTCGAAGTTCTGCACGTCGGAGTCCTTCGTGAAGTTGTTCGAATAGTAGTACCAGCGGTTCTGCAGATCGCCGGCGAACGCCACGGCGGCGGCGAGCGCCGCCCAGGCGACCACCGCCGGCCTCATGTCCTTCATCAGCTTGTCGTACGACATTTTCTGTCTCCTTTTCCGTCTTTTCAGCTTGGCCCGTTCATTTGGTCCGGAGGAACGCGGGCGGGTCAGTCCGCGAGCTCCGAAATCGGCGTCTTCCGCACGGCGCCCGGCACGTCGGCCACGAACCTCGGCAGCCCCAGGCCGCCGATGCGCGCGGCGCACTCGGCCTCTATCTCGCGCGCCCTCTCAAGCGGCACGCGGAAGTGCGCCGTCCCCGCCACGGGGTCGCACATGAAGACATAGTAAGGACGCACCCGCGCCCGCTGAAGCGCGCGGAAGAGCGCGAGAAGGTCGTCGGCGGAGTCGTTCACGCCTGCAAGCAGCACCGTCTGGCACGAGACAGGCATGCCGGCGCGCACGAGATGCGCACACGCCTCCACGGCCTCGGGCGTGACCTCGCCCGCGCAGTTGAACTGCGTGTTCACCCACACCTTGCCAGACGCCCCCAGACGCGCGGCGAGCTCCGGCGTCACGCGCCCGGGGTTCACGCACGGCGCGCGCGTGCACAGACGCACCACTTCTATCTGCGGCAGAGCCGCGAACGCGTCCACGAAGCGCATCACCTCGTCGTCCGGCAGAACGAGCGGATCGCCGCCCGAAAGCAGCACGTCGCGCACTTCAGGGCGCTCCTTCACGTAGGTGAGGCAGCCTGCCAGGTCTTCGTCCGTGCGGACGACCTCGGCGTTGGCGAGCAGCCCCTTCCGCGTGCAGTGACGGCAGTTCATGAAACAGCTGTCGCTCGTCATCACCAGCACTCTGTCCGGAAAGCGCTGCTTCAGGCCCGGACAGACCGCCGCCTCGCCCTCCTCGTCGAAGGGGTCCGAGCCGAACTCGTCCTCCTCGTCGGCCTCGCGCAAATCTGGCTCGAGCTGCTTTGCGAAGCCCGGGCAGACGGCCGCGAGCCTTTCGGCGTACGGACACGCCATGCGTGGATGGAGTTTGAATGCGTCTTTCATCCTATCCTCAAAATCAGCGACAACTTCTTCTTCGGCGCCCCTTCCAGACCCTTGAGCGCGCGGCGCATGCGCGACATCTGCGCACGCAGGGCGAAGGCCGCGCCGGCGCTCGGCACGGAAAGCACCAGTTTGAACTCGCGCTCGCTCTCCTCAAAGCGCACCGGCCTCGCCGGCGTGCCCGGAAAGAGCTCCTCCCATTCCGCCGACACCCTGTCGAAGAACGAACTGGTCACTGAGACAAGCGCTTCAAGAACCCCCGGCAGAGAGTCGCCCATCTTTTCGGCGCTGCGGCGCAGCTCGGGCGGATCGCCGTCGACTGGCAGACCCGGCACCAGGTTGTCCGCAAGCCGCCGCCTTGCCGCGCGGTCGCGCAGTATGCCCTGCATGCGCCGGGCGCGCTCGTCGGGCGTCAGCACGGAGAGCCCCCCTTCAGGTACGGCATGAAATCCCCCAGCTTGCGGATTTCGGGCAGACGCTCGAACGGTATTCGAACTCCGTATCGCGCCTCCGTCTCCATCACAAGGCGAAGATGCATCACCGAGTCCCATGCGGGAACGGATCCGCAGGAGGAATCAGGCGAAAGAGACCCGGGCGGCACGCCGAGGACTCCGGCGGCGAACTGCAGAAACTCATCCATCGTCATTCTCCCAGCGCGGCGTAGATGTCGCCCACGGTCGCGAAGCGTCCGAAGGACGAGATGTCGAGGCTCAGGCCGCAGTCGTTCTCAAGGTACACCAGCAGTCCGAATGCCTGCAGAGAGCACCAGCCCGGAAGCGCGCGGAAGTCGGTGTCTGGCGAGACGGAGTCCGTCTCGAGTATATCGGCGATTCTGGCGCAGAACGCCTCTATGGATGGTCTTTGCATGGTGTCGTCGGCATAATTATACCATATTTCCCGAATGCCTGCCTTGCAGACAAGCGGTTGGAGGTTCCGCAGAATTCTACCCCCCATTGCCCAGAGAGAGTGGATTTGGTACAATGTGGGCCAAGGAGCGACAAATGAAGATTCCGCTGATGCTTGACACAAAGCGCATGGCTGTCTGGGACGGACCCGGAATGCGCACCACGTTCTTCGTGAAAGGATGTCCGCTGAAGTGCATCTGGTGCCATAACCCGGAGTCCATAAGCCCCAAGCCGCAATGGGCCCGATTCCAGCATCTCTGCAAGCACCACGCTAAGTGCACGATGGACGAGGCTACCTGCCCCACACGCGCCCTCAAGCTCTACGGCAAGCCCATGACCATCCCCGAGATAGTCGCGAAGGCCCTCGAAGACAAGGCTTTCTACGACGAGTCCGGCGGCGGAGTGACGCTTTCGGGCGGAGAGCCTCTTTTCTTCTGGGAATGGGACGTGGAGCTGTTCAAGGCATTCAAGGCCGCAGGTCTCAACACCTGCATGGACACCTCGTTATATGCGCCCCCAGCCGCCGTCGACGCTCTCATGCCGTATGTCGACATGTGGCTTCCCGACTACAAGGCCGAAGACGACGCCCTCCACAAGAAGTTTACAGGCGTCTCGAACAAGATCATCAAGGCCAACCTCGAACGCCTGGTGGCCGCAAAGGCGAAACTCGAAGTGCGCTGCCTGGTGGTGCCGGGCTGCACGGACGGCGCGGACATCGCGGCGCGTCACCGCTATCTCGCCTCGATAGGCATCACGGGGAAGTCCGTGGTGGATCTAGAATACTACGACTACGCACGCTCAAAGTATCTGGCCCTTGGGATGAAGGACACTATGCCGCCCAAGGTCAAGGTACAGTAGCGAGAAGTTGGTCGGTGAGGGTGAAGTCCTCGGATGCCGACCAAGAGGTGACGTTGCGCAGGATCAGCAGAATCGTGCGCGTCCTGGGTTCGCAGCACACATAGGAAGAGCCGCCGTATATCATCCCGAAGCGATAGAGTATTCTCCTCCCGGAAGGAAGAGTCTTTACTCGGAAAAGTCCGCACACCTCGTCGTTGCCGTAAAGAGAGATGGGGCGTTCGGCGAGGAGCGAATCAACGTACGGCCAGGTGGCGGAGAAGAAGCGGGCGCAGTCCGCCGCCGACGAGCAGAGCGAACCCGTGCCGCGCAGAGCCGGGCCGAGTGGATGAGGGGGCACTTCGCGGCCGCGTGGGATCAGCCAGGGGAGCTTGCCTGCGCATGGAGAGGTTAGGCGGGCGGCCGCGGCGCCGGATGGGGCGAAGGATGTGTCGGGAAGATCGAGCGGACACGTCACCTCGTCGGCCAGGATGTCTTCGATGCTGCGTCCTACGGCGTTCTCGACGGCGAGCGCGAGGAGTGCGAAGCCCATGTTGGAGTACTGTTCCCTGCGAGCGCGGATCTGACGGAGTGAACGCGGCGAACGGAGCGCGGCGGCGAACGAGGGGATGTCCTCGAAGTCGGCGTAGAGATGCGTGCCGAACAGTCCGCAGGAGAATGCCGTGTGCCAATCACGTGGATCGAACGGGTCGAGGAACTCGCGGGAGAGCCCGGACTTGTTGTCCAGCAGATCGCGAAGCGTGACGGTATCGTACTCTTCCGGCAGAGGGAACGGAGCATAGCGGGTGACTGCGGCGGAGAGATCGATGCGCCCGGCGGACTCAAGACGCTCGATGGCGGCGCGCACGAAGAACTTGGTCAGCGAACCGATGCGATACACGGCGCGGGGGTCACCGGCGAAGACCGTTCTGTCGCCACGCACACAGGCGACTGAACAGTGCGGGTAGCGCATCTCCTCCTCGTAGAAGCGCACGATCCCCTTCTCGGGCTCGCCCGGGTCCAGCTCCGGCAGCACGGCGCACCCCGCGAGAAGCACGAACGGCAGAATCGCGAACCTCACCCCGCTCACCCCACTCTGCGGAAGATAAGAGACGTGTTCACGCCGCCGAACGCGAAGTTGTTCGACATCGCGTACTCGCACTCCATGTTCCGGCCCTCACCCATGATGTAGTCGAGTTCGGCACAGTCCGGCGCCGGATTCCTGAGGTTGAGCGTTGGATGCCACCAGCCATGCCGGAGAGACTCCACCGTGACCATGGCCTCGATGGCGCCGCACGCGCCGAGCGTATGGCCGATGTAGCTCTTGGTGGAGGAGATCGGAACTGGACGGCCGAAGACGGCGCGCGTCGCCGCGGTCTCGGCGGCGTCGCCTGCCGCGGTGGCAGTGCCATGGCCGTTCACGTAGCCGATGGCGGAGGGCGGCAGGGCGGCATCCTCAAGGGCGCCGGCAAGGGCGGCTGACATCGTCTCGGGATTGGGGTTTGTGGCATGGGTACCGTCGGTGTTCTCGCAGAAGCCGACAACCTCGGCCAGTATCTCGGCACCGCGCGCGCGCGCCCTCTCCCACTCCTCCAGCACAAACGTGGCGGCGCCTTCGCCGATCACGAGGCCGTCGCGGTCGGAGTCGTACGGGGCGGGAGACGTCTTGGGGGCGTCGTTCTTCATGGACGTCGCGAAGAGCGTGTCGAACACCGCAACCTGCGTAGGCGAGAACTCCTCTCCGCCTCCAGCTAGCATCACGTCTTGCAGACCGTACTTTATGAGCTCGTAGGCGCTGCCTATCGCAAGCGAGCCGCTGGTGCACGCCGTGCCCGTGGACACGAGGCGCCCGTGAGTGCGGTAATGCAGGGAGATGTTGCAGGCAGTGGTCTGCGGCATGAGCTTCAAGTAGGTGCCGGAGGTGATGTTGGCGACCTCTTTCGTCATGAGCATTGAGGTGAAATCCAAAAGCGGCACCACGGAACCTGAGCAGGAGCCATATGCCACACCGGTGCGCCCGCTCTCAAGATCGGCGGCGCCAAGACCAGCCTGCGCCACAGCCTGTTCGGCCGAAGCCAGAGCGTACATGGCCACATCGCCCATCGTGCGCGTGGTCTTGCGCGTCCAGGCCGTAGGCCGCTCAAAGCGGAAACGTGATCCAAGACGTGTGTTGAGGCCTTTGTATCCGGCGAGTTCCGGCAGCGCCTCGACGAGATTCTCGAAAACGGAGAGCCGATTCCAGGCGTCCGGCACCGTGCAGCCGAGGGCGCTTACCACGCCCATTCCAGTGACTGCCACGCGCCGTTTTGTTATGCTGCAAGACATGACGTAAATTATACCAAATTCGGTACGGTGAAGATATGATATAATGTGAAGCTAAAAATCTTGGAGCTTGGAGCTTGGAGCTTGGAGCTTGGAGCTTGGAGCTTGGAGCTTGGAGCTTGGAGCTTGGAGCTTGGAGCTTGGAGCTTGGAGCTTGGAGCTTGGAGCTTGGAGCTTGGAGCTTGGA
>Ga0265299_10000140_pt1 | contig 98023 bp, 74 predicted proteins | sample AusTroGonzalo_MG_4_FD_193485 | JGI IMG/M metagenome (GOLD analysis project Ga0265299, IMG submission 193485) | Bovine rumen microbial communities from tropical cattle in Woodstock, Queensland, Australia - Gonzalo_02 | ecosystem: Host-associated > Mammals > Digestive system > Stomach > Rumen ... | reverse complement strand
AATGCGGTTACTGGCACCTGTGGCGCTTCAACCCCGCCGAGGACGAAGCTGGTCAAAACGGCTTCCACTTGGACAGCAAAGAGCCCGACTGGAGCAAGTTCCAAGAGTTCATCATGGGTGAGGTCCGCTACAACAGCTTGCTGAAGACCTTCCCCGAAGAAGCCAAGGAATTGTTTGCCAAGACCGAGCAGTTCGCGAAACTCCGTTACGAGGGATACAAAAAATTAAATGACGGCAAATAAAATCATCCGTTGACCTGTAGGGGCGAATAATTATTCGCCCTTGCGGTTGGCGATGATTCATGGGCGAATGATTATTCGCCCCTACGATCCCCACAAACGGGCGTTGACCATTTTTTGGTTGCGCCCGTTTTTCGTATTTGATTATTTTGTATTTTCGCGATTGAAAATAAAATTTTAAAACTATGAAAATATTTCATCGCCATTCCATCCGTCTGACCGGATATGATTACACCCAAAACGGGTGTTATTTCCTAACAATCTGTACACGTAACCGAGAATGTCTTTTCGGGGAAATTCAAAATGCCGAAATGTTTTTATCAAACATTGGAGAAAAGGTCAATGATTGTTGGCAAGAGATACCGAAACATTTTCCACAAATCGTTTTGCATGAATATGTGATTATGCCCAACCATGTTCATGGTATCATTGAAATAAACAACATTGATGCCATTGAATCGGATATCGGGGTCATTGTAGGGGCGAATGATTATTCGCCCACCAATTATTCGCCCCTACGATCGTCAACAAACCCGGCATCGTTGTCATCACGACCCAACGGCACATCCCGAACCGTGGGTTCCGTGGTGCGCGGATTCAAAATCGGGGTGATCAAACAAATGGGGTTTTCACCATGGCAACGCAATTATTACGAACACGTCATACGAAATGATGAATCGTATCAAAACATTGTCCAATACATGGCGCAAAATCCGCTGAAATGGGAGGAGGATTGTTTCTATTTTGGGATTAACGGTGCGTCAATATGAAGATTTTATTATTTTTGCCGTCGAAATTATCGAATAGTATCAACGAAAAAACAACGGACAAAAGAAACAGACTAAAAACCGACAATATATAACATAGATAGCGTTTGTAGCTATCCTTGAACGTCAAATTGAAGTATTAACAAAAAGAGATAATTATAGAAAGAAAAGTAAACTAACATATTATTAATCATAGCGTTTGCTATTTGTTCCGACCAATCTGAAACGTGGAAAATTTCAAATTGAATTTTGAGGAAGACAAATTGCAGATGCTCGCGTATAGGCGGGCATTTTAGTCTTTCCTCAAAAGGTAATTTCCACGACCTCAGATTGGAGACGAGATTGCTCGCCTCTTTTATTGTTTGGGTCGTGGAATGGAGGAATCGGTGGCATAACGCACAAATAGCAAATTGTTATGCCAAAAGAAATTCAAAAAGATTTCATTTATCAAGGCGATTGCCTTGACATCTTGAGAACATTCCCCGACAAATCGGTGGATCTGATTTTTGCAGACCCGCCGTATAATATGCAGACAGAGGGGGAACTGCTGCGCACAGACGGAACCGCATTCGACGGGGTTTCTGACAAATGGGATAAATTCAGCAGTTTGCAAGATTATGACGAGTTTTCCAAGAAATGGCTTACTGAATGTCGTCGTGTTTTGAAAAATGACGGGGCAATTTGGGTAATCGGCTCATTTCAAAACATCTTCCGTTTGGGTTACATCATGCAAGATCTTGGTTTTTGGATTTTAAATGATGTGATTTGGTCAAAGCCAAATGCTGTACCCAATTTCGGAGGAACCCGATTCCAAAATTCCCACGAAACGCTCATCTGGTGTGCAAAGAGCAAAGGAGCCAAATACCATTTCAATTACAAAACAATGAAACATCTCAACGGGGACAAACAGATGAAAAGCGTATGGGAAATTGGCATCTGCATCGGGAGTGAACGACTGAAAGACACTGACGGTAAAAAAATCCATTCTACACAAAAACCAGAGCAACTACTGTACAATGTTATTCTTTCATCGACCCAAAAGGAAGATTTGGTATTGGATCCGTTTTTCGGCACTGGGACAACCGGGGCTGTGGCAAAACGATTAGGCCGGCATTTTGTCGGTATTGAAAGAGAAGCCGCTTATATAGAAGCAGCAAAAAAAAGGATAAACAGCGTTCAATTGGAATTCTCTGATTTGATAGACAATGTCTTTGATGTCAAACCTCCCCGTTTTTCAATAAAACAATTGGTTCAGTTTGGATATTTGTCAGTTGGCCAAAAGTTATTCAGTAAGGATAAACGATATTATGCTGAAATCTGCGAGGATGGGAATGTTTTTGACGGAGAAACAAAAGCCTCCATCCATAAAATGTCTGCCAAATACTTGAACCGAAGCAACAACAATGGATGGGACTACTTTTGGTGTGAATATAATGGCGCATTTGTCACAATAGACTCATTGCGCTATCTCGCTAAAGAGAAAGGAGGCGTCCTGTGATACTTAACTACGAGTACTTCAAAGCAAGTTTGAACAGCAAATTATTTGAAGACAGTTATAGTGACTTGTTGCGAAAAATTGCCGAAAATCCTGAACGGTACATCGGGATTTTCCGTCCAACAAAACCCAAGACCAAACTGATTCAGAACATCACGCAATCGCATGAAATCCGTTTTGGCGATGCTTTGGAATTCATCTTTGAACGTTACTTTGAAGCAAGTGGATTCCAACTACATACAAAGCGATTCAGAACATTGGATGATACGGAATTGAGCATTGACCAGCTGTTCAGCAATGGGAATGTCCTCTATATGATTGAGCAAAAAGTCAGAGATGACCATGACAGCACAAAAAAGGTCGGGCAGTTCGATAATTTCGAGAACAAATATTTCGCATTGTCACAACGGTATCCGAATTACGAGATTCGTCCGTTCATGTGGTTTATTGATGACTCATTGGAGAAAAACCGAAGATACTATTTGAACAGGATGCAAAGTATGTCAAGTGATTATGGATGTCAGCCTAAATTGTTTTACGGAGAGCAGCTTTTCTTGCAAGTTGATGATTTTGACATTGAAATTTGGCGTGAGACACTGAATTATCTGGAACGATGGAAAGCCACTCTGCCGGATATGCCAGAAATCAACTTTGACAATAATGCCGCAGTCGTTTTTGAAGAGGTGAAAGATTTGCCACCTATCATCTATCGAAAACTCCTAAACAATTTGGAAGTCAGAAGACAGATTTTCCCCATTATCTTCCCCAACAATACGGTCTTAGGTATGTTGTGCGATTATTTCTTCTCAAAAAGTGAACAAATATATCAGACTTTGGCAGAACTAATCGTTGTTCGGGTTTAGAATAAATTCTCCGCTGTCATCCACAACGACTACGATGATTTTGCCGACAAGGTGGTGCATTACATACGGTTCTTGTAGAAGCAAATATGGTCGTTGCAGAACAGAGTACAAGAATGAGTACAAAAAATAGCAATATTATCAAATTACAAGAAACTGAGCAAAGGAAAATAATATGTAATTCACAATAATAGGAAAGGGGCAACAGGTGAAACACCCGTTGCTCTTTTAAATGTATATGATTTGTATTATTTTCTTTATTGTGAAGCAGTTGGCTTTATTCCAAAACTTATATTCCAAAATCTCATAATTTATTACTGCTAAATATTCTAAATCCTCATTTTTCTCTTCACCCCTATTGGTATGCCCCGAAGCAAAATGACGGAGCAGCGAGCACAATGCCAAGCTCACTTGAGCATTGTCGAGTCGCGACGGAATTCGACGTATTCAAATGTTTCACACCTCCGCAAAATTTTTCTGAAAAATTTATTCCCCCACCTCTTGCGTAATTATTTTTTGCGCCAATAAAAAGCATCTGTGCCATCCGTATGATTTGTGTGCCACAAAAAAAGGTCATACCCCTTCATCGGAATCTGACCTTAAACTGTAAACCGTAAGCGGTATGCAATCAAACCCAAAATTTTCCTCGCATATCGCATTCACGGAATCAAAAATCTCCTTCATGTGGAGCTTCTCCACAATAGCTTCAATGGCTTCCCAGTCCACAGCCTCGCAACCTTGAATCGTTTCATTCCCTATCCCTAGCCTCACCAACGCAAAGGAAGCCTCGTTATTCATCAACTATTAACTATTGAACAATGAACCATAAATATTTGGCTTTTTATCAGCCATAAGTAGATTTTATCTATTATCGTTTCTATTCAACATAATTAAGTTTCTTAATCTCATCAATCATTCCTCTGATAGTATTATTTTCAAGCCTTGAATATAGTGTTTGTCTTAAATCCACCTTATTCCTGTTATTAGGATGAAGAGGGTCATTGTATATTAGCCCTAATAAACTGAACGTCTCGGGATATTCTATGCCACATTCTTCAGTATACTCCAGTTTTTTCTCAGTTCCAAATTTCTCATCAAGAAATATCCTTCCTTGCTCTTCGTTCAACTTATAATAACACCACTTCTCTATTAATTCTCTGAGTTCAACGCATACAGCCAATGCATCATAATTCTCTCCTTTTAGATACTTTTCAAGATGTTGAGAACAATAGTTCTTAAAAGTAGGAATATGGTTCCAATTAGGTTCAGTCATACAAATCACATCATCCATTGACCGATTATAGTCGATATGGAAATGTAACATATACTTAGATATCAAGTCTGATCGTGGCTTGTCTGTTTTTTCCAAATCATCCCTTTTTCTAACAAGTTTCATCATATTATCACTTGCATGAGGATATTGCAAGGGCAAAAGGTAATAAACCTTCATATCCTTAAAAGCAAACGTTCGAAAATAGGAGGGATTAATATGGGTAAGAATGATTGGATAAATATTCTTACCTTCATCATGAAGCGTCTTAACAAATAAATTCACATAGTGTTGAGCAGCCACTAAATTTGCATCATCCATATAGTCAAAGACTTCATCAATGATAAGAATATTATCTGACTTAGTGAACGAATTCAACGCTTGCTGTAACCGGCCTAAAAGTATCAGGATATCTCGTTCTCCATTGGATATACGTTGAGCATCACCTATACTTAACAATAGCTTATCTTCATGTCGTTCAGGTTTAATACCACGCCACGTTGTTTTTATAGTTTCAAAAAGAAGACGAACCGAATCTTCTTCTCGCTTATATCGTGCAAAATCTATTCGAGACTTAAAATCATTCGTCTTATTAGCAAAAAGCAAAACCAGCCTAAGCGAGCGGAGGAAGCATTTCACTTCATCAACATTTGGCTCATGTTTTTTAAGAAGTTCCATTAATCTGCTAATTGCACATATGTTACTTAAATTTGCAAGATCATCAGTCTGAATCTTTTGATGCCGTGTTTCAATAGTCCCTGTATATGTCTTTAGTCTTTCTATGAATGATTCAAGTTTATCCTTGTCTCTTTTCCCAATTTTCATCATTTCCTCATCCAACAAACACATAAAAGGGTTGGAAATCAGAAAAGGATTAACAACAGGGCATAAACCTCTTGGCATCGCTTCTAGACCATATACCTCTTCAAAATTATCTGTAAGTTCAATATCTTCAGGCTGCTTTCTCAATAATTCAATATCGGGTACAACTATTTTCGACCTTCCCATCTGAACACCAGCATGTACTCCAGGTGACGATGCTTTTAAGCCATTATTAATAACGTAAACACCAAATTTCTTTAGAATATCATTTTTGTTGCTATTGGCATCATAACTTGGATCACCGTCCTCATCTGTCACGATAGACATTTCAGGAAGGTTGTTTGTGTCATTATTGAAAGCATCTTCTTTGTTAGCCAATTTCATCTTCTGCTTATTCAACCACTGGAAAGCCATTGCAAAAGACGACTTCCCAGATCCATTGGGAGCAACAAGTATGCTCGGTTTGTTGGGTATCATATTCAAATCAATATGAATATCCTCCAAACCCCTAACATTTTTAATATGTATTGATTTGATATTCATTGATATTATATTTTCAGAAGAGGGCGTTCTTTGCTTTCCACAGCTTTCCTACAATTGAACAAGACAGGATTGTTTAGAATATACCCTTCAAAACCAGCACGTTTCAAAATAATAATACAACTCAATTTGTGAAGCATCAATGATAAATAAAAGAGTTCATCGGTTTGCTTCTCAATTGATCCTTTTACCAATCCACCATGAAGGAAAACATTCCTCATCTTAAGTGCCTCCTTGTCGTTAGCAGAAGTTGAATATCCAGCTTCTTCAAGAGGCCTTGCCAACGAATCAGCATTGGTAGGATTATTCATACTATTGATTTTCTTTTGTAGTACGCTTAAACTACTTTCTTCTATTTGCCGAATACCATTCACATTGTATTCATATCTTCCTATAACAGCCTCCATTTCAGCCTTAATCTCTTCCCACAATTTATCATCGGGAATGGGTTTTGGACCTTGGACAGAATGTGCTAATGTTTCTAAAACAATAGCACGTACACTCGCTTGATATTCCAATGGGAAATTTGCACTTTCAATAATAGTCACAACTGCACGTGCTATCTTTTCCTCGCCATGAATTAATGAAAAGAGTGACTGTATTATGTCAACTTGTATCCAATCTTGCAAGTGGTCTTGAAAATTGCCTTCTTGGTCGTATAGAGGAGTTTTATCCGCCAATTCCACCTTTCCAGCCTTCAGTGTCTCACGCACATAGTACATATTGGTAGTAAATATCCTCATGCCAGAATCAGAGGACGGCCTCATCGAGTGATAAGAAAGAGTTACTTGTTTGTTATACTCAGGTACAACAGATGAAAAAACAAAACATTTGCCCAAATGAATTGTGCCTGTGATAAACCCTAGTGTGAGAGCGATTGAATAAATATATTTTTCAATACTTTCCCTATTCGTCTCCGTAAGGCTTTCAATCACCATATATTTCTTTTCACCCTCATAGCATGGATATACGTGAAGAAGCGTATCAGCATCTTTCAGTTCAATTAAACCAAGCGAAAAACCATTCTTAAAAAATGCAGAACAGGTACAAATATCACGATACCAGTCGACCGAACTGACAGGTATCATGCAACGAAAAAAAGCCTTTTCAGTTCTTTCCAAGGATGAACCTTCAAGACCATTAACACGTATTCTACCTGTAAAACAATTTTTCTCCCCTAAGTCATTATTTGTAGATTCAATATAAAATTCACCTGTTTTCGAAAAATACTGTTTGCCTTCTATTTCAATATGCAGTTCGCTCAGGTCTTGAATCAAACGCCAACTCTGATTGGGAACCGGCATAGAATACTCTATATAAACAACGTCATCGTCAAGACTAACTTTTGTTATAGCATCTTTGATTGTAGCAAACTCTGCCACATTGACTTCTTGACCGCTAAACGAATGGATTAGTTTCAAACAGTCATCCATATATTTCATCTGATGATAGCGGTCCTCTATATGTTTTTTAAAACTTGTGCAAAAATCATTATCCTTGCCTCCAACCAATTTCTTTTCAATTGCAATTAAGATTGAATATAAAACACCATTGAGCGTAGCGTCTGCTTTACTAACAAACAATTCATTGCGCAATTCAGAAGACTTTCTTAGATACTTCTCAAGAATTGTATCCTCAATAAGGTTCGCATTTATTGCTTCCTGATGATGATCCTCTATGAACTTACCAACAGTTTCATGTAGGAACTTCTGCTGGTAGCCTGTTAATCTATTAAACTTATCAACTGTCATTACTCCAAATATAAATCACCAATATCGATATTCTTATTTTACCTTAATGGCAACCCGAGCCATCAAAACAATGTCGCAAAATTGACCTCGGAATCTTTTTTCACCACATCATGCAATTCTTGTGGTGTAAGGTTCAGCAGGGAATATCCGCCTTGAGGCGAGACAAACAGTTTGACGACTGGAAACAATTCATTCTTGTCAACCTCTTTATAGTTCATCCAACCGAACCGTCTGTATATACCTTCAAGAAACACAGCTATCTCTCCATCGCTTTTCCCACCACACACATCATTCCTCAGGCCCTTACACCACCATTGCTTGTATTGTCTTTTAGTAGTTTCATCTGTTTTTATGCCATTACACCAAATTTGTTCGCTATATTTTCCGCTGGGTGCAACAAAAAACGCCTCACCTGCTTTAAGGTCTAGTTTTGAGAAATCAAGTAATGTTGTCTGTATGCTGATACTTGTTAACCCTCCATCTTGTAATGCAAACAATTGCCGTCCATCTGAAAATTTTGCTTTCTTTTGCAACGCTTCCAGAAAAAAGCCAACACCCCACATATCTGTTTCATAAAACTTTGTTTTGTACGCTGTAAGCAGTTCTTTATATGGGTAATAAAAGGTAATTACACCATCTTTCGACTTTATGCTTTTTTCGCACAGAATAGTCTTGATGTCATTCGTGGGTGCAGAACCATTTCTTAGAACAACAAAAACATATTGAGGTTTATGAATTCTTTGTATCATGTTTCCTATTATTTACATCTTCCATCTGTCCTCTTCCATCTTACATCTATCTCCACCTCGGCCAAAACAAACACCTGCAACCCCTAAAACACCTTAATGTAATTCATAATTGTCAACTATCAGTATCCCCTCCTCCTCATGCCCCACATACGGCCCCTCCTTGCACTCGAAGATGACGGAACCTGGCTCCAGGGCTTCCACGGTGTGCCAGACATTCTTTCCCACGTTCACGCCGTAGCGGCCTTCAGATGGGTTGAGGACCATGTTTTCGATGATGGTGCCGTCGTCGTTGTAGGTGATGACACGTATCCTGCCGCGCAACACAACAAATGACTCCTCTTTCTCCGGATGGCGATGAACTGGGATGTTGGCACCCGGTTCCACGGCATTCAGAAAACGGTGGCACTTCTCATCCAGACTCTGATGAAAGTTCAGATTCATCCGCAGCCGGGGCGATGCCTTGGCCTGGGCGGTCAAGCTGTCAAGTATCTTGTTGTCTATAATCATAATGGTTTCTCCTGATACGAAAATGTGTCAACCCCTCCTTATTCCTCTTATTTTGTGTAAAACAAGGGACAAAAATAAAAATTTTTTTTATTCTGTCACTATGCACCCTAAAATATTTGTCCTCTTTGAGATAAGACATTCACTATACAACTCCAATTGAACACGTCATTACCCATGAACTTTGTCATTTGGTACATCAAAATCACACCAAAGAGTTTTATGCGTTGTTGACCAATGAGATGCCACATTGGAAAAAAGTGGAAAAACAAGTTGGAAAGGATGATGAGATAAGCCCTCCTTATTTTTTCAGATATCCGTTTTTCACGTCCCAAAAATGATTATTTTTGCGGCTGGAATTATCTTTTTGAAATAACAAATGAACCGCATCAAAATATTCATCAGCAGTGTACAGAATGAATTTGCGAAAGAACGCAGGCAAATAGCTGATTATATACGGCAAGATTCACTGTTTTCGATGTATTTTGACCCATTTTTGTTCGAGGAATTACCTGCGCAAGACAAGTCTGCACAAACAGCCTATCTTGAGCAGGCAGCTGATGCGGGGATTTATCTCCTTCTGTTAGGTAAGCGTTATGGTTACGAAGATGCCAACGGGATTTCGCCCACTGAACGGGAATACGATACCGCCACCGCCAGTCACGCCTATAGAATAGCATTTATAAAAGAAATGCAAGAACGTGAGCCCAAAGAGGAACTGTTTAAGCAGAAAATAGATGATGCCGTCATCCGCAACTCGTTCAACTCATACGAAGAATTGAAAAGTGGCGTATATGCATCATTGATAGAATACATGATTACTCATCGCATTCTCCGCAACGGACCGTTCGACGCTTCTATCCATCCTGAAGCTTGTATTGATGACCTAGACAAAGACAAAATACGTTGGTTCGTGGGGATGGCCCGCGAAAAAAGGCAATTCCCTCTGCAATACTCGGAGGAAAACATTCGTCAGATTCTCCTTAGCCTGCACCTGATAGCTGAGGACGACAAACTCAAGAATGCCGCTCTTTTGCTATTTGCCAAGGATGTTCAAAAGTGGTTTGTTTCCGCCACTGTCAAATGCGCGCAGTTCTATGGAACCAAAATCCAAAAACCTATCATCTCACAGCAGATATACGGAGGCACCGTTTTCGAGATGGTGGATATGGCGGTTGGGTTTGTGATGAGCCGCATAGACCAACACGTGGGCGAACGCACTCATTCCGCGCAAGTGGATGTCACACCTGAGCTGCCGGCACAGGCCGTGACCGAAGCCATTGTTAATGCTGTTGTGCACCGCAACTATACAAGTAACGGCAGCGTGCAGGTGATGTTGTTCAAAGACCGCTTGGAAGTTTGGAACCCTGGCAAACTTCCACAAGGAATGACTATCGCAAAATTGACCAAAGAACACAATTCCAATCCCGTTAATCCCGTGCTAGCCAATCCCGTTTACCTTGCCGGTTATATAGAACAAATGGGAACAGGTACCACCGATATAATCGACCACTGTTTAGAATATGGACTCCGTAAACCAGAGTTTCACCAAGATGATGATTTTCGAGTTGTGCTTTGGCGGCCAGAAGTACAAGAAAGAGGTACAGAAAGAGGTACAGAAAGAGGTACAGAAAGAGGTACAGAAAAGAGCGAAGTTGAACTTCTTGTCAATAAAAAGATATCAAGAATAGTTTTGGCTATTCGTGGTGATACGAAGACTGCCCGTGAAATAATGGAAATAATGCAATTAAAAGGTGAAGATAATTTCCGAAAGCGTTATCTGCATCCATCTATCGATTTCGGTTTTGTTAGAAGCCTTTATCCTGAAGCTTATAAACGCCGAGACCAAGCCTATTACCTTACCGAGAAAGGATTGGCACTGTACGCTGAGATTTCGAAAAGACAATGATTTCAGGGATGGAGCTGCTTTTATAAACGTTTAATCAAAAACACTATGTCAAAAGCACAATTAAAGAAACATCTGAACACTTTGGATAAGTCCCAAATCATCGAGATGGTGATGGAACTATACGATGCCCGAAAAGAGGCTAGGGATTATCTCGACTATTATGTCAACCCCAACGAAAGCAACGAACTGGAGAAGTTCAAGAAGATCGTTCTCAAGGAGTTTGACGACGATATATCACGCGATCCCCAGTGTCGTTTCAGCGTATGTCGCAAAGCGCTGTCGGATTTCAAAAAACTTGCCCCATCGACTGAAACGCTGGCAGAGGCGATGGTCTACTATGTGGAACGTGTCTGCGAGTTCTCGTTTTATGCCGGAGACCTGTGGGAACAGTACTATGATTCGGCGGTCAGCAACTTCCGCTCCATGTTGAAGTTCCTTGTGAAGAACGATATGCTGGAAGCGATGATGCCGCGCGTGGTGCAGATAATGGCATGGTGCTGGCCTTGCGGATACGGCTTCCATGACGAAATCGGTGATTCCTTCTGCGAACTTGTCCCGCCACAATACCACAGCAAGGCGGACGAGGCAGATGCTTTGGGCAAAGCACAATACTACGCCATACATCCAGACCTCAAACATTGATAGATATGTACGAAACCCCTGTAGAGACGCGCCATGGCACGTCTCTACAATCCCCAAGCCGGGCGTTGACCGATTGCGGTCGCGCCCGGTTTTTCATATCCGAATATTTTCTATTTTTGCGAGGTAAAAAAAACGGACAACAGTATTATGAACAACAAGGACTTTTGGGATTCGGTAAATACCGTCATAGCGGAGGGCTTTACTCCCGAAGGTCTTCAGAAATTGGATGAATATGCGGAACAATTTGTCACAGGAAGGCTTGTATATCAACGATTTTCACCGGCGGAACAGCATGGCTGCGCAGCGGGAGGTCCTGCGCATGTTGTTGCATCCCTGCTCGCGGGAGCAGAAGATCAGACAAATCGAGCTGCTGCACCAGATGTCGGAGGATTCCAAAGAGAGCTCCAACGGGGAAAGAAACAAGCTGAAATCATAGAACAATGGGCAAAAGCTATTGGTTGTTGGACAGATGATGTGGATAATGCACTCCAAAATGTTTTAGGAACGAAGATTGCTGAAGGCGGTGAGGCGATGGTATATGACCACGGAGCCACTTTAGTGAAATCGATAGGACTTGATTATTTTGTACAGCCCATACTTGCACTTGACAGAATCACTTTGCATAACACTTGTTTTCCTGAAACAAAACTTTATGTCTTAGGTTTTGGAAAAGCAGATGATGAGTTTAGAATCATAGTGGAGCAAGCTTTTAAAGGGCACTCACGTCCCAGATAGTGAAATATCTACCTTTGCCCAAAACATGGGCTTCAAACAAATTAACCCCAAAAACTGGACATTCGCCACTCCCGAAATATACCTAAGCGACCTCCATGACGAGAATGTGATCCGTTCCGAAGAGGGAAACATCTTCGTGGTAGACTGTGATATCCGCATCAACACACCCGAACTGCGCTGCGGGGGCGTGAGAGAACTGACAACGGAGGTGCGGTTTCGAGAATAATCATTTGCTATAGCCATTCCGAAATAACCGAGCATTGATCGATTGCGGTCGCGCCCGTTTTTCCTATCCGATTATTTCATAATTTTGCGCTTTCAAAACAGACGATTATGGAGATACCGTTAAGCTATTTCGAGGAGGTTATCGACGAAACCATCCCCGCCATATCATCAAATTGGGCGAACGGGAGAAGGCCGATAAGGTCATCGCCACCTTACGGACCAAATATTCCAACCGTCGGGCGCTGATGGAGGAGCTGAACAAGGTGTGAGGGCATGGGGCTCCTGTATTGGATTGTTTGATTTTTGCGAAAAAATTTAATTGTGCCGCGAGATGGCACATATATATTGTTTCTTTGCCGCCGAAAAAACAGTTATTATGAAAGGATACATTGAAATTTATTATGATTTACCCCATTTGGAGGCATATTTGGAGGCCGGCGGCGCAAAGTACAACAGCCAATCTTTGAAAAATGAAATTGACGATTTCTTGAGGGAGGCCGTCTTGCATCATATTGAGGAAAAGAAGTTTGTCATCATGGGAACGCTGACTGAATATCTGGAAAACAAGGAACTCTTTGAAAGAAGTCGTGACTTGTTCCGACGAATGCCCACCATTTCCAGCGACATCTTTTTCGACACAGACGCGAGCGACCTGCTGGAATGCTCGGACTATCTTGCCGAGAAAGAGCAACCGGTTTTGTTGGATTGGAAAAAGAGCGGAAAGCATGGCGAACAGAAATTGTTCAGGACGACGGCGGATGTCTTGTTTGCAAAGGAGAAAGAATCTGAAAATCAAGCTGATGACGAAAGTAATCCTCTTGTCTTTCTCGATTTTGACGGGGTACTGAACACAGAAAGACATTTTGCCGAATTGAAAGGGAAAGGTCTGCCGTTCAAGGACAAATATGGTCCATTATTCGATCCCGAAGCAGTGAAAAACCTGAAGAAAATCATTGATGTTACGAGTGCGCAGATTGTGGCCAGTTCCTCATGGCGGTACATGGGTTTGGAAGATTTGCAGCGGATGTGGCACGACCGTGGTCTGCCAGGTAAAATCGTGGGTATCACGCCCTTGCACACGGACGATGACAAGCTGTTGGAAACAGACCTGAGCCAGTTGGACGAAATCACCGCCGACATGTTCTGCTCCAGCCGAGGCAACGAAATCAAGGCCTATTTCGAGGAGGTGCTGAGCGTTGATGCCGCCATGCAGCGGTACGTCATCTTGGACGACCTGAAAGACGTGCTACCCGAACAGGAGGACCACTTCATCCGAATCGACCCGATTGTAGGGATTACGGAGAAGGATGCGGAGAGGACGATAGAGATATTGAATTGTTTAGATGTTAAATTATTTAAAATAGGAAAACAATGAGAAAAATTAGCGAGCAATTTAAGAAAGAATTATTAACAGGAAGTCTCCATAATCTCCTTACTTATGTAAAAGAGGATGACACACTTGATTTGGAATTAAGAGGGAGTGAAATAACGGTGTATTATCGTGGGGGTGCATTATTGTCAATTGAAGAAAAAGAAAAGGATTTTGAATGGAAACCTTTAGATGCTGAATACAAAAAAAGTAAAACAATCATGCCGGAAACTAGCGTTGAAAATATTGAAAGATACATTCCACAAGCAAAACATGTAATTGATAAATACATCGTTTGTGGACCGAAAAATCATTTAGGAGAAAAAGAAATTCAACAGTTAGTGATTAAGGAAAACAACTATTCTCCAAATTCTGATGATACAGACTATTTTATTGTAGATATGGAATATCAAGATAGTGTTGGGAGATTTGACCTGGTTGCATTAAGGTGGGATTCAAATTCCGCGAGCAGGAAATCAAATAATGTATCATTAGCAATAATAGAAGTCAAGCAAGGAATAAATGCAATTCGTACAACAATCTCAAAAAAATGTGATATCAAACCCGGATTGAAGAAACATCAAGAAGACTTTTATGTGTTTTGCAAGAATGCTGTCATCAAAAGGGAATTTATGGAGGACATGCTTACCGTTTTCAAACAGAAGTGCGAGTTGGGAATTATTTCGGCAAATAATAAGATAAAAAGCATAACAGAAGAAACTAATTTGTCAATAGTCGGAGATTTAGATTTTATTTGTCTGTTGGCTAATTATAAAAAATCCAGCAAAAACTTGGTAAATGAGCTATCTGTAATGCCTGATTGCAAATTTTTTACTTCATCATTTACGGGCTATGGTTTGTATTCAAAGTGTATTATGAACAAAGAAGAAATTTTAAGATTATTATGACGAGATCTTATAAAATACAGGAAAAAGAAAGACAATTCAACTGTTATAATAGAGGTTTGTTTTGTGGTGCAAAAATCTTTGGGCATTGGAACTTCTATGACCATTTTGGTAATTTCATCAAAAGAGTTCGTTCGAAAAACATTCTTCGTCCTGAAGATAGCCTTAACAATCTGTATTCGGAGATACAATGGACAACTTTATTCTATTTCAAACATCAAAACATCGCTTGGTGGCGTGAAAACGAAGACAGGTATTTCCCTACGGGCCACCTGTTGTCTTCCCAAATCCATTGCCTCAACCATCTTTTTGCCTTGCGGAACGATAAAGATGCTGTATTGGCAATACTGAATCATGTCACGGAAATGGGTTTTGACGAGGTGCTACCTTCTTCTCTTGATGGAGACGGTGGCTACATTGCCTTTGAGTTCGCCTATAAAAACAATGAAATATTGGGAGAAACAGATAAAGGAGCTCGAAGAGGTGTTCTTTGTACCTCCATCGATGCCATGATTGTCGCAGGCAAAGGTGAGGATAAATGGTTGATTCCAATTGAATGGAAGTACACGGAGAATTACGAGAAAGAGGATAAGACAAATGACACCCGTCTTAATCGATACGGAGCCGGAATCATAGAATCCAGAAGGTTAAAAACTCCAGAGAACGGAGTAGCGCATTCCATCTACTTTCAAGAACCAAGTTATGAACTCATGCGTCAGACTATACTAACTGAAGGTTTGATAAACAGAGGTTTGGCCAATAATATGTTTCATTTAGTTGTCATTCCAGAGAGAAACAAGGTGTTGCGAGACGCTGTGGAAAAGGAATTTGTGCCAATGTTGGAACCGAATTCCAAATTCCGCATTATCGACCCCCAATCCCTCCTTTCCCCGCTCGAAAGCAATGCCAAATACAAAGACCTCATCACCTACCTCAAAACCCGCTACTGGCAATCCTTATGACCCCGACCAATCTTTTCAACCGCTACCTCTGGCTCGTGGAGCAACTCTCTCCTAACCGTCGGCTCACCAAGGAGGAAATAGACCGGCTTTGGGAAAAGTCTGCCCTCAACAAGAACGGAGAGAAGACGATTCCGCGCCGTACATTCGCCCGGATGCGCGAGGCCATTGAGGAGCTGTTCGGCATCCGCATCGCCTGCGACCGCTCCGCCAATGTCTATCACATAGCCGACAATCTGGAAGAACAGACCCGGAATATCCGCAAGTTTCTGCTTTCTGCCTTTTCCGTGAACCATCTGCTGCGTGAAAACCGAAACCTGATGCCGCGCATCCTCATGGACAACGTGTCGGGGGACGGAAACACCTTCTTGGAAGACATCACCACCGCTATGCGCGACAACCGCCGGATTACCATCGTCTATCAGAGTTTCGAGATGCAGAAGGCCCGTGAATTCGAGGTCTGCCCGTACGCCCTCCGCTATGCCAATCACCGTTGGTATTTGCTGGTCAAGGCGGACTTCCACACAACTCTGCGCCTCTACGCCCTTGACCGCATGAGTGCAGTAACGGTCACGAACAAAACCTTCAGTCTCTCCAAAGATTTTGATGCTTCAGACTATTTCTCCCGTTTCTTCGGTGCCATGATGATGGATGCCGAGGTGGAGACCATCCGTCTGAAAGCCAATGATTTCCGTACACCTTATCTCCGTTCATTGCCGCTGCATCACAGTCAGAAGGAAATCCGTCCCGGTGAGTTTGAATTGCGTCTTGTCCCCACCCCGGACTTCTTGCAAGCCCTGCGTTCTATCGGTTCCGACATCGAAATCACACACCCGAAATGGTTGCGGAAACAGTTTCTGGACGAGGCTCGAATGTTGGTGAAACTGTACGGAAAAGAATTGCCATAAACACTTTACCGCTCCCACCTCCTCCTCATATCTGCGAAACGCTCGTAAATATCAAAGATGCAGTCTTCCGGCCGACCAGCGAGGCGCGGGTCAACGATGTCGCGGACAACGCTGGAGTAGTCGCCGCAGGTTCCTAATTCAACTAAGTTTGTGTCGAACAACCTTTTAATGTCGGGTAGCAATTCTTTGGCTTGTAAGTCTATCAAATTGCATACCATAAGCCCTGCAAGAGTGCTGTCAAACCATTGCGTCTCTGGAAGTTTCTCAATGGCAAAGCGGATGACATTCTTGAACCAACCGAGAATTTCGCTGCGACGTTCCAACTGATGCAAACCTATCTGCATGACAGTTGGGAAAATATGGTACTTGGCATACGTGTACAGACCTTCCTCTTCCACAAAACTCATCAACACATCCAACCGGTTCTGTCCCAGAAGATAAAGTGTCGGCGTAAAGACCTCATTCCCGGCATCGCCGAAATGGTACTCATAAAAGTCGCTGTTTTGGCGCAGCACTTCCAAAACCACGTCAAGACTGCTGTCCGCATTGCCCACCTCTCCCAGCAACATGACAGAATTGCCGATAATACCCGTGAATCTGCCTTTTTCGTAATCGCCGGGAATACCTTCGCATGTTAACCCGATGTGGTATAGAATGATGCGCTCCAGATTCTCCCGCACGAGGTCATACGGCAACTCCAAAATCCGCTTCACGAGGTCTTCTTTTAAGTAGATACTGTTGGATGGGCTGTGCAACTCGTCGTAGAACCAATCAGGGGTGGTGAGGTGGAGGGTGTCAGGATATTCCGGATGCTGGTAGGTGTATTCCGTGTCGGGACCGTATCTCTTGAACATAGGGCTGTCCTGCCAGTTTCTCAATCGTTCCAGCATTGTTTCTTCGTCCAATTGCGGCAAATCATACCTCCCGTCTTCAATGACAAATTTGACATCGTTTCCAAGGTGCTTCCTCAACGTCGGGAGATAGCGGTTCGCCTCCTGCACCGTGTGGCATACCAGCAGATGCTCTCCGTCCTTGCCGAATTCGTACTCAATAAGCGGGATGTCATCGGTGTCCTCCTCCAGCATGTATTGGGTCAGTTCGAAGCTCTTGTCGGGCTCGATTCCGCCCTCCTCCGCAAATGCGATGGCACCGTATATCCAATTGTGCGCCTCCTCATAACTGCATTCATTCATCTTTTTGTAGTGTGTGAGAAACTCCTGCACCTTTTCCTCTTCCATTCTCAGTTTATAGGACGAGTCTTTAATACCCAAGCAAAAGGTGTCAACGAGATAAAACGCCATACTGATTTTTCCGCCTTTATGAAGACGGGTGACGAAAATGACACCTTCGCCGCATTCCGTGAGATCCTCCGAAATGTAGCACTTTCCGATTTCCAGAGATCTCGCCTTCTGCTTCAAATACTGTTCGGGAGATAAAAACTGCTGACCTTGGGGCTTGCTTTTTTTCTTTGCCATAACGTTGTATTTTTAAGACGGCAAAAATACAACAAGATTTCCACACTTTGTCATCGTTTTTTCGGAATATTTTCTATTTTTGCAACGTCAAACAGTTGCACACGACACGGATAAAGTGTGTTTTTATTATGGAACTATACACATATTGCAAAAAAAGTGATTTACAATTCACAAAAGAACAGATGGTCGCGGTGGTTAACCTGGTGTTGACCATGACCAATGCGGACGGGGTAGTTGAACCCGCGGAAATAAAGTCTGCAATGGTTTATTTCAATAATTTTGGCATTTCGTATGATGCTTTTAAAGAAATGGTGGATTTTGAAATCAAGGCCGATAAGGTTGTTGACACCGTCAAAGCAATGAATACGGAACAAAAGAAATTTTTGACAGGACTGATTGGTGTCGTCATGTTTGCGGATAGTAAAGTTGATGAGAAAGAGAAAAAACTCTTTACGCTCATTTGCGATGTTGCTAAATTGCCTTCTATGACAGTAACTGAAGCGTTAGAATATATGAGTTCTTTATAGAGCAACAAGTGGTCGGGCTAGGACTGTTTTTTAGGTGAGTGTATGAAATATAGCATTTGTCCTTTCCTTATTATCACAGGGCTGTTTTTTGTGTTGATTTCCCCGCATTTCCTTACAGAAGGGATGTTTATGGATGGGTTGTGGTATGCCACATTGAGTAAGAATTTGGCAGCAGGTTTCAGCTCTTTTTGGGTTCCCAGACTTACGGAAACTTGGGTGGCATGGGGGCAGCCTCCGCTTGCATATTTACTCCAGTCGCCATTTTTCCTGCTTAATGGAAGCCTGTACATGGCGAAAATCTATTCCGTTTTGACCTACATTTGTACGGGATGCCTGATGTTCTTTGTTTGGCGGTGCATTGGCGGAAAAACAGCCGATTTTTGGATTGTGCTCCTGTTGTGGGTGTTAGTTCCGAGTGTGTCATGGGGTGCCACGGAGAACCTTTTGGAAAACACCATGAGTGTGTTTGTCATGCTCTCGGTGCTTATATATCTGAAAAGTATTGAAAATCAAAGATTTGTGTATGTTGTATTGTCGGGTATCTCGCTTGCATTGGCTTTCTTGACGAAGGGCTTTACGGGGCTGTATCCGCTCGCTTTCCCGATGATTTACTGGCTTTTTATGCGGGAAACGAAGTTGACTCGTCCCATTGTTGACACATTCGTCATGTTTGCATCCTTGGTGTTGCCGTTGGCGGCTCTTTTCCTTTTTTACCCACCGGCGAATCAATTTTTTCAAACATACATGTCTGTTCAAGTGGTGAACAGCATAAGCCATATTCAAACCGTAGATTCCCGTTTCACTATCATTCTCTTTTTTTTCAAGGATATCCTTCTTCCTTTGGCCGTTGTCGGACTTATAGTTTTTATTGCGTGGAAGCAAAAGGTTCTGCGTGAATCATGGCAGAGAAGGAATATAAAGCTGGCAATGGTCTTTTTTACGCTTGCGTTGGCGGGCGTTTTACCTATGATGGTCAGTTTGAAACAGCGTTTTTTTTACCTTATCACCGTATTCCCCATAGTTGCTTTGGCTGCGGGCGTGCTTCTGGAACCTCTGATTGAAAATCTGCGCACAAACCGGACTTTTGAACGGTTGGTGAAAGTATTGTCAATGGTGATGATTGTCGCCGCCGTGGTATCAAATGTTTATTTTGCCGGAAAAATAAGAAGGGATAAGGATTTTATTGAAGACATTCCTTTGATTTGCTCAAAAATACCGGAAAACACCATAATCGGTGCCGATTACGACATTCACGACAAATGGAGTATGATGGCCTATTTTTATTTCGAAGGCAAGGTGAGCATAGATTTCAAGGACGGTTATGAATATTACTTGTGTGATAAAAACAGCGTTCCTTCCGACAGCACTTATACCGTTTATGCTAGCGGTTCGGATCTGCTGTTGTTTCACAAGCCTTGACCCCTTGTTGTGGATAACAGAATGAATAACGAAGGTCATATCAAAAATGAGAGATCAGCTAATCCAACGTTTCAAATGTCATATCCTGCCGTTGCTTGCTATTGCTGCGGTGGCGTTGATTGTCAGTGTCCCACATTTGAATGAACCCCCCGCCTATATTCATGCGTGGGCGCAGGCGGACAATTACTCGTTGGCTATGGGTTTCCGCCACAACGGTTGCGATTTCTTCCATCCACAGACGCTTATTTTCAACAAGCAGCAGCTCGGGTTCGACGATCCGGAATCGTTGGTGACCGGTTGCGACCTGCCCTTGCACCATTGGGTGGTAGCGGTGCTGATGTCTGTCACAGGAAGCTCGGAACCTTGGGTTTTCAGAGGATGGACACTGACGGTCGCCATTTTTGGACTTTGGGCGCTCTACCTGCTGGTTTTTGTGTTGTCGGATTCGCGGGCGAAGTCGCTTTTGGTAGCCACATTCACCGCGACTTCCCCGTCGTTTGCCTACTACAGCGCATCCTTCCTTCCCACGCTGCCCGCATTGTCGTTGGCCATGGGTGGACTACTGTTTTACGCCCTCTATTTGCGAAGCGACAAAACATGGGAACTTTACGTTTGCCTATTCCTGCTGACGCTGTCCATGATGATTCGAACCTCGTTTGCCGTTTTGTGGGTGGCGGTCGCCTGTTTTCAGATACTCCGGATATGGCGTCATGAGGCTTGTTTGCGTTCCTCATGGCTGCCTTTCGTCGCAGGAGCGATACTTTTCGCATCTTGGTGGTTGTGGAGCTTGCATTTGCGGCAGGAATACGGTTCGCTATTTTTGGCGAGTCTTCTTCCGGTCAAAAATATGGAAGAAGTGCACATTGTGATGCAGAACGTTCATGATCGTTGGCGCTTCCACTATTTCCAGCAGATGCAGCATTGGCTTTATGTGGCGGTGGCCATCGGTGCTTTGGTGACCTTGATTGTCAGACGGAAAAGCCTCCATTCGGAAGACAAGAGGTTGTCGTTGTGGTGGTTTGTCGCCATTTGGGTGTTTGGCGAAATCCTGTTTGTCATCGCCATGTCCAGGCAGTTTTGTGACCACGACTACTACTTTCTCGACAGTATGTATCTTCCCATTGTGATGTCGTTTGCGGGGTTGTTGTGCATTCTGCGGAATCCTTCGCCACGGTGGGGTCGTATTACGATGCTGGCTGTCGTGTTGACGCTTGTGGGATTTATGACTAAAGAGGCATGCAATATGCAGAAAGTTCGCCGTTTGGAAGGTGTGGAGACCTTGGAGACCGCCATACGGTATAAAACCGCTAACCGAATGCTGGAGGAGACCGGCTACGGCTCTAAGGATCTTCGGTTTTTGGCGCTGTTTTCCTATCCGCAGAACCTGCCTTTTGTGATGATGGATCGGGAGGGCTATTCTGTTATGAAGAACAAGCCCGCAGTGGTGGCCCATGCTTTGACGTTTGATTATGATTATATTCTGGTAGAAGATGAGGTCTATCGTCGCCTGTTCGAGGAAGCGGATTATATTCTGCCCCGTTTGCGGCGGTTGGCGGGGGATGGCAATATATCTGTTTGTACGCTCGCTGACAGTTGCTTGCACCCTACCGCCGATCATTTTTTTGAGTAAAACAGCATTTTGAATTTTTATTACCTTTGCACTTTCAAATAAATCAAGCAAAATGAGAAAGAAAATCACCCTTTTGAGCATTACACTGGTGATGCTTGTGATGGGCGCACGCGCCGATGAGGGCATGTGGCTCCCGTATTCCATCAATGGACAAAATCTTGCTGACATGCAGCGACTTGGTTGCAAGTTGACGGCCGAGCAGATCTTCAGTTTCAATCAGCCTAGCCTCAAGGATGCCATCGTGCAGTTCGGCGGCGGCTGCACCGGCGAGTTGATTTCACCCGAGGGTCTGCTCCTTACCAACCACCACTGCGGCCTCTCCTACGTACAGTCCCACGCTTCTGTAGAGCACGACTACCTGCAGGACGGTTTTTGGGCCCGCAGCAAGGCCGAAGAACTCCCCAACGAGGGACTTTCCGTGCTTTTTCTGACTTATATCGAAGATGTTACGACCGCTGTGCTCAACGGTGTGACCGACAAAATGTCCGAGAAAGAGCGTGACGCGAAAATTGCGGAAAACAGCAAGAAATTGCGTATCGAGAAGAAAGGCAAACGCGACGTGCGTGTCGAAATTGTGCCGTTCTACCATGGCAACCAGTACATCCTGTTCGTCTACGACGAGTACAAGGACGTGCGTCTCGTGGCTTGTCCGCCGTGGGGCATCGGCAAATACGGTGCCGACACCGACAACTGGACCTGGCCGCGCCACAAGGGCGATTTCTGTATCTTCCGCGTTTATGCCGCCCCCGACGGTTCCCCCGCCGCATACAGCAAGGACAATGTTCCGATGAAGTCGAAACATTATCTGCCGATTTCCTTAAAAGGTGTTCAACCAGGTGATTACACTATGATTTTGGGCTACCCTGGCTCCACCGACCGCTACTCTTCTTCCGGTGCGGTAAAGAACGTTATAGATTTGGAAGGTCCCGCCATTGTTTCCTGTCGCACCACCAAGTTGGAGCAGTACCGCAAACACATGGATGCCGACCCCGCAGTCTTCATCCAATACGCCTCCAAACAGGCCAGCGTGAGCAATTACTGGAAATACTACATCGGCCAGGTGAAGCAGTTGCAGCAGAACAAGGTGTATGAGAAACGGCTGGAACAAGAGGCGGCCTTCAAACAATGGATGAACGAGGATAAAACCAGAAAGGCTACCTACGACGGCATCTTCGAGGAGTATGACAAATACTGGGATAACCAAAACAAATATACGAAAGCCCTGATTTACAGTCGGGAGGCCGGCTGGCGCGGCGGCGAGGCTGTCTCTTTCGCATCCCGTTTCATACGGTTGAACAATATCATAGACCAAAAGTCCGTATCGCAGGACAAGATTGTGCAATATGCCCAAGGAATGAAGGCTTCGGTGAAGGATTTCTTCAAAGATTACAATATGGCCTTGGACCGTGATGTCACTATCGCCTTGCTGAATCTCTATTACAAGGATGTGAATCCTGATCAATTGCCGTCAATGATTAAAAAGGTGGGAGATAAAACGCACGGTGATTTTACCGCATTTGTGAACAATGCCTTCGCAAAGTCTGTCTTTGTGGATGAAAATAGGCTGAACGCATGGCTTGATAAGCCCAAGTCCTTGAGCAAAGACCCCATTTATGCCCTGATGATGAATATTGTGGAGATGTACCTTGAGTTAGATGAACAAGCCTCAAGCGTGAGCAATAGCCGCGCCGAGCGCCTCTATATGAAGGGTTTGATGGAAATGCAGAAAGACCGCAACTTCTATCCCGACGCCAACTTCACCATGCGCCTCACCTACGGTAGTGTTCAAGAATGCGAGCCGCGCGATGCCGTGACCTACAGCTACATCACCACCCTCGACGGCGTGATGGCCAAGTATAAACCCGGTGACTGGGAATTCGACGTGCCGAAGGACCTCATCAAACTGTGGGAGAACCACGACTACGGCCGTTATGCCGACAAAAACGGCAACCTGGTGGTCAACTTCATTACCACTAACGACATTACGGGTGGCAATTCCGGCAGCCCGGTCATCGACGCCAACGGCAACCTCATTGGTTTGGCTTTCGATGGCAACTGGGAGGCTATGAGCGGCGACATCTCCTTTGAGCAACAGGTGCAACGCACTATTTGCATGGATATGCGTTATCTGCTTTTCATTATTGACAAAATGGCTAATGCGCAGAATCTGATGCAGGAGCTGACAATTGTTGAATAGAGACGTTCCACGTCATTTTCCGTTTTCGTCAGAGGTTTATCTGGCAGTTGGAAAAAAAGTATACAAAAAAAGTAGAGACGTCACATTGTGGCGTCTCTACAATAATGTCAATCGTCCGATAGGAGGGATGGTTTATTTCCGCACGTCCATCTCTTTCAGAAGATAGCCGGCACCACCGAATTTGTCGATGACAAACAGGACGTAGCGTACATCCACGTTGATGCAGCGCTGCAGCTCGGTGTTGAACACGATATCGCTGCTCAGTGCCTCCCAGTTACCGTCGAAGGCTAAACCGATGAGTTCTCCGTTGCCATTCATGATCGGGCTGCCGGAGTTACCGCCGGTGATGTCGTTGTTGGAAAGGAAGCAAACGTGCATCGTTCCGTCTTTGTCTAAATATTGGCCGAAATCTTTCTTCAGGATGAGTTCTTTCAGTTTGGCGGGAACATCAAATTCGAAGTCGCCGGGTTTCTCTTTCTCTAAAATGCCTTTCGTGGTGGTGTAGTAGTTGTAATGCACACCGTCGGCAGGATAGTAGTCGCAAATGGTTCCGAAAGTGGTGCGCATCGTGCTGTTTGCATCCGGATACATCGGCGTGGAGGCGTTCATCTCCTTGAGCGCGGCGATGTAAGTGCGGCGGGGAACCTCAAGCTTCTCATCGATATCAAGCACGGCGGAATTTGCGATAATATATTGGAATAAAGCCTGATAATACTGGAGCGCGGGGTCATTCTCCAACACTTTGTTGGAGGGAGCTTTTACAAACTTCTCGAAATTCTCTTTGCTCACAAAAATGGATTTCAGTAAAGCCTTTTCAAGAGCATCATAGTTGCCTTTGTATTTTTTGGTGAAGAAGGTCAGGTCGGGACGGTTAGCCTCCGCATGTTTGCTCCAAGTCTGCATGGCAGCCACAATAATCTTGGCCTCAGTGGCGGGGTCAGTGTCGTTGTTGTACTTGTCAAAAGCCTTCAGCAGTTTCTCAACCTTGCTGTCTTCGAACTTTTTCTCTCCTTTGTTGAGTTTTAACTGTCCTTGGATACGCAGCGTAGCTAACAAGGTGGGGGAGGCTGAGAACTGGAGATTGGCGTTCATCACGGATTTGTATTTTGCGCCGTCCAAACCTTGACAGATTCTATCTATTTCAGACAAACAGTTGCCGTATTTCTCCTTACGGGTCTTGTCGGCATTGATCCAGTTGGTTAATTCGGCCTCTTGTTTGGCTTTGGATTCCACCACTTTGAGCGCTTTCAAACTCTCCACTTCGCCGTGCTGGTTCTTCCAGTAGTTGGCTAAACTGGCATGTTTGTCAGCATATTGCAGGTTGATCTTCTGAGAAGATTCCATAGCGTCGTGCATGACGGGCAAAATGATGTCCAAGGGCTCATAGATGGCCGGAGCGTTGATGTTAATCTCGTTCTGAACCTCGTAGGAGGTCATGAAACGATTGGTAGTGCCGGGATAACCCCAAATCATAGTGTAGTCGCCCGGTTGGTAACCTTTCAGGCTGATGGGCAGGAAGTGCTTCGGGTGCATCGGCACGTTGTCTTTGGAATATTTGGCCGGAGAACCATCGGGGGCAGTGTAGATGCGGAAGACCGTGAAGTCGCCGGTGTGACGGGGCCACATCCAGTTGTCGGTGTCGCCACCGAACTTGCCGATGGCACTCGGGGGAGCCACCACCAAACGCACATCTTCGTACATGGTGTAAATGAACATGTAGTATTCATTGCCTTCGTAGAAAGGTTTCACAACCACTTTGTAGCGGCCGTCTTGGGAATTCTCCTTTTTCAGTTTTTTGATTGCCTCATTCACGAATTTTTCGCGGTCGCTCTCGGAGGTGTTCTCATCGACTTTTGCGAGCACAATGCTGGTCACATCTTCCATTCTCTCAAGGAAATGCACATGGAAGTCCACAGGCAGCTCTTCTTCCTTGCTCATGGCAAAGAAACCATTGTTGAGGTAGTCGTGATCCACGCTGGAAAGCTCGACAACAGAGGAATATCCGCAGTGGTGGTTGGTGAACATCAGACCGTCGCGGGAGACAATCTCGCCGGTGCAGAAGCCGTCGCCAAGTTGCACGATGGCGTCCTTCAGAGAGGAATTGTTGATGTCGTACAACTGTTCCGCCGTCAGTTTCAATCCCATCTTCTGCATTTGCGCGTAGTTGTAGTTTTTGATGAACATGGGCAGCCACATGCCTTCATCGGGCGGATTCACCGCGAAAGACGTAGCCGCGATTGCCAAAACTGCCACTAACAGCAGTTGCTTTTTCAAAAATGCTAATACTTTCATTGTTTTAAGTTTGATGTTTTTGTTTATAATTTAATGTTTACCAAATACCAAATTTAGTGTTTACTCAATACCAAATGTTAACGTTTATGCAACTCCATTCCGTAGCCGACGATAGGAGGCTACGGAATCTCCGTCTCGCAAGTGTCGGGTTCTTCCGAATCACTGAAAATCCGTTTATTAAAGATAATCGCCAGGATAATGCCGACGGTGATGCAGGCGTCGGCGAAGTTGAAGACGGCGGGGAAGAACCAAGAACCGCCCCAAAGTGGGAAACCTTCGGGAATCGGGAAGAGTTTCAGATAGAACATGTCGACCACCTTGCCGAAAAAGAACGGGGCGTAACCGTGCCCGGGCGACCATTGCGCCACCTGCAGAAAGTTACTTTCTGTGAAGAGGATGCCGTAGAACATGCTGTCGATAATGTTGCCCAGCGCACCCGCAATCACAAGGCAGAGGATGACCAGCACCAACCACCCCATTTGGTTGCGTTTGATTCGACGGGCTGTGTACCAACAGAGTGCGCCCACTAACAAAATGCGCACAAACGACAGGATGAATTTCCCGATCTGCTGCCCAAAACTGATGCCGAAAGCCATGCCTTCATTTTCCACAAAATGGATGTTGAACCACTCTCCCAACAATGGAATTGTCTGGCCTAATGCGAGATGTGTTTTCACCCAAAACTTGATGACCTGATCAATCACAATCAGAACAGTGACCAAAATGATAGCAGTCCAAATATACTTTTTTTTCAAAACGTCTTAGATTTTCGTCCGTTTACGATTTTTCCAATTAATCGGCAAAGATATAAAAATATCGGAAAAATCCCGATAATACAAAATATTTTATATTTTTGCCATTCGTTTTTAGAAATAAAGCTTTATGAAAAAAATGAGAATTTTTCTGCCAATAATGATGATGCTGGTGGGTGTGTTTTTCTTCACCCAATGCAAGAAAGACCACTCCTGCAACATGAGGCTCACCTGTTACTATTCGTCCAATGGCATTGATGCCGACTCGGTGGTGCCGTTTGCGCTCATCTCTTTCGATACGGTGAAATATAACTCCGGTCTGGGGGTTATCCCCGAAATCTCCAGTGTGCAAAATATGCCAACGGATGCGTATGGCGTGTTCCTCTATACGCTCAAGTATCCTGCCCTTCTGGTTGTCAATGCCACTAAGAATGACACCGTGAACGGAGTCGCTAAGAAATATACCGGAACGACCCAGGTGCAGGTGAACGAAGGAGAAACCACCGAAAAAACCATTTTGATGGTCGAGACGAACTAAAGGTCTGGTTTTGAGCAGAAAGCACTCAAGTCTCCTATTTCTTGTCGTTGCGTCCTTGATTCTCGCTGCGGTGGTGCTCGTTCGAGGCCACATTTCAGATATCCCCAATTTGCATATTATCAAATTGGAGAAAAAGAATCCTCGGCAACACAGCGATACGATTTCGGTGTGCCTTTTTTATCATGCCGCTGACTATTTTGTCTATCAGGGATCGGTCATTGGATTCCAATATGATATGCTGAAACAGATGGAGAAAGATTTCGCCAGACCGGTGAATATCGTGATTGAGTCCGAACCAGACAAAATGTTCCTTACCGCACTCTCTAACGAATATGATATCGTCTGTTTCGATTTCGACAAAGACAACTACGTCCCGATTTACATTGACATTTCCGAACCTGTCGCTTACACCTACCCGGTGTTGATTATGCGTAAGAAGGATCCTGCCTACGATTCGTTGCCACATATTGTCAACACCTCCGCAAAATATTACAACGAGCTGGATTTCAGTTCTTTGAATGATCCTTCTTCTTGGATAGTCAAGCACAACCCAGACCTTGTTATGGAGGACTTGATGGATATGTTGGTGGACAAGCAGATTGACTATGCGGTTTGCAATTACAATGTGGCTATAACGCTGATGCCATTCTACACCCAGCTGACTATTGGCCCGCGTGTAGGAGGCAATTTGCCGCGCACGTGGATTTTGAACAAGCACTATCCGACGTTGAACGACTCCATTAATCGCTGGCTCCGAGATTTCAAGGAGACAAATAAGTACCAGTCGTTGTGTGAAAAATACCTCTCACCGCACTCCTACGTCATCTCACGCTCGTTTGGCAAGAGCCGGAACAGCACCTCACACTATGACGCGGTTCTGAAAAAGGCTGCTGCGCACTATGGTTTCGACTGGCGGCTGATTTCCGCCATCATCTATCAAGAGTCTCGCTTTATTCCCGATTTGGTGGGCTTCGGCGGTAGCTACGGCATCATGCAGATGATGCCCGTCACCTGCGAGCGCTACGGCATCACCGATTCCTCCTCCGTGGAGGACCAGATCTGGGCCGGTGCCAAATACATCAGTTTCCTTTGCAATATCTTCAAAAACAAGGTGGATACCGCCGACCTCTACTACTTCGTGGCCGGTGCGTACAATTCAGGTCCAGGCCACATCTTGGATGCCATGGCTTTGTGTGAGAAGTATGGCGAGGATCAGTCCAAGTGGATGAATACGGCGGAGTATTTAATTAAGAAATCCCATAAGGAATATTATCGGGACGAAGTGGTGAAATGTGGTTATTATCCTGGTAAACACACGGTTAACTATGTGGATCAGGTAATGATTAGATACAATGGTTTTACATTAACAAAGGAATAATGAAAATATTGATTATTGGACGCGGTGGGCGAGAGCATGCCATCGCATGGAAAATGGCGCAATCCGCCCTGAAACCGGAACTCTTTATCGCCCCTGGCAATATTGGAATGCAAGCCATCACCCAACAGACGGGGGCTCCCGTCACGTTGGTTAATCTCGACGAGAAAGAAACCGAAGCCTTATGCGATTTTGCGTTGAGCGAGCATATTGACCTGACGGTTGTGGGTCCTGAAGCCGCTCTTGCCAACGATATCGCCACGGTGTTTGCCGCTGCGGGTTTGCGCATTTTCGCCCCGACCGCCGCTGCTGCCCGCATCGAAACAAGCAAGGAGTTTGCGAAGGATCTGATGTCCAAGTATCATATTCCCACCGCTGCCTACCGCACTTTTGAGGATTACGATGGTGCGAAACGCTATTTGGATGAGCAGGGCGCTCCCATCGTTATCAAATATGACGGTTTGGCCGCCGGAAAGGGCGTCGTTGTTGCAATGACCGTTGAAGAAGCTGACGCGGCGCTTCGCGACATGTTGCTCGACAATCGTTTCGGCAAAGGCAAGGTGGTGATGGAGGAATTCCTGCACGGTCCCGAGTTCTCACTGCTCACTATGGTGAACGGAGACTTGGTCGTGCCACTTGTTATCGCACAAGACCACAAACGCGCCTTCGAAGGCGACAAAGGACCTAACACTGGCGGCATGGGCGCATACTCGCCAGTCCCCGTCATTCCCCAAGAACAAATTCAATGGGCCGTGGAACATATTATGAAACCAACGGCAAAGGCTTTAATATCAGAAGGTTGTCCATTTTGCGGTATCCTTTATGGAGGACTGATGCTAACCAAGGACGGCCCGAAGGTGATTGAATTCAACGCCCGATTCGGCGACCCCGAGACAGAGGTGGTGCTTCCGAAACTCAAGAGTGACCTTACTCAGATGATGTTGGATGTGCTTGATCATAAACAAGATGTCAACCCCGAATTTTACGAAGAGGCGTTCTTAGGCGTGGTGTTAGCCGCGAAAGGCTATCCCGGCAGTTATACGAAAAATATCCCGCTGAACAGTCCGGAAGGGCTCACGCAACAGGTCTTCTGCATGGGGGTGAAAGAAGAGGACGGCCAATTGTTGTCCAACGGTGGCCGTGTGCTCATTGTGGTGGGCAGAGGTAAGACACTCAAGGAAGCACAACAAGATGCTTATCAAGGTGTTGAGAAGATGGCGCATCCAGACTTGTTCTACCGGAAGGACATCGGCTGGCAAGCAGTGTAAACTTGACTTTGAACGAGTTGTGATGCGTTGCGTCTCTACAACGGTAATCACGCCATCTCCTTTTTCCATCGGAAATATCCGAGGGTGGCGACTGCTACATATACTATGTACAAAATTGCGGTGGGGTAGAGGCCTTTCCAAAGATAAAAAGCCACACAAGTCACGTCAACGACAATCCACAACAGCCACTGTTCGAGATATTTTCTTGACAGCATCCACATAGCGACGATGCTGAGGGCGGTAGTGAACGCATCCCCAACCGGAACGGGGCTGTCGGTGAAGAAATACAGAATCAGGAAAATCAGCAGCCATAACCCCGCCGCCGCAAGCGACAAGGGCAGAATAAGCCGCTTTGGCGTATTTGAAATCTCCAGTTCATCGGTTGGCCTCTCGTCGGACTTTCCCCTCTTGGCGGCTGTCCATACGAACAATCCGTACGCGTTCGCTCCAATATAATATACCTGAAGGGCGGCATCGGCGTAAAACCCGCCGGTCACGTAGATAATCACATAAAACACCGACATCACGATGCCGACCGGCCACAACCAAACGTTGGCCTTATATTCAAGAATCAGGTATGCCAGCCCGATGACGGCTCCGACAATTTCAATAATCAAATCCGCAGACATAGATGCATCATTGTCAAAAACGGCGGCAAAAGTAGGAAAATAATGCACATAACGATTAACCTTTTTGTGTTAATAAATTGTGCGGAAATAATTTGAGAAAATATATAATATCTTTTATTTTTGCAAGTTATACCATAGTATAGAATTCCGAAAAGAGATATGAAGCATTTTACAACCAAGTGCAGTAACGTTGTAGTTTGTGCGCTTTGCCTTGTGTGGGCGGTGCTCGCACCTGTGTGTGTAGTCGCCCAAAGCGGGAAAAGCAGCGCCCAACTTAAAAACGATAAGAAGAAAATTGAGACGGAGATTGCAAACACACAGAAACTTTTGAAGAAGACGGAGTCTAATCAGAAGGCGGCGGTCCAGCAGGCCGCACTTCTTCGCCAACAGATCAATAATCACGAGAAGATGATTATTAATCTCAATTCCCAAATTATCCAAATGGAAGATGAACAACAGCAGAACCAACAGGAAATCAAACAGTTGGAGAAAAAGTTGGCTTATATGAAGTCGGACTATGCGCAGGTTGTATATAATGCCTATCGGAACCGGCGATTTTTAGACAAGGTTACCTTCATTCTTGCCGCTGATGATTTCTCGCAAATGTTCCGCAGATTGCGCTACTTTACCATCTTTTCCCGTAACGTGCGCGAGCAGTCGGAACAAATCCAGAAAACCATGGATGAGTTGGCACAGAAGAGTGAACAGATTGAGCAGCTGAAAAACGACAAACAGACTACCTTGTCATCTAAAGAACAGGAAATTAAAGAATTGGAGATTGATAGGCGGAAAAAGACACAGAATGCGGAGAAACTGAAGAAAGAATCGAAGAAGTTACAGGAAGAGTTGAAAACAAAACAGCAGCAGCGTAAAGAACTTGACGCGGCCATCCAGAGGGCCGTCAAGGCAGAAATAGCCAAAGCCAATGCAGAACGGAACAAGAACGCCAAGTCCTCGTCCAGCAAAGGTTCTTCGGGCAAGTCCACTGCCGCGTCGTCGTCGACCGCCTCTTCATCCAAGTCTTCGTCCGTCATCTCGCTGACCCCTGAGGAAAAATCGCTAAATACCTCTTTCGTCAATAACAAGGGCAAACTGCCTTGGCCGGTGGTCAAGGGGGCAAAAGTGAGCGATTACGGAAACTATCCCCATCCCGATGTGCCTTCCGTGATGGTTGACAACCATGGTATTGATATAATGGTGGAGTCCGGGACTCCGGTTCGCGCTGTCTTCAACGGCGTGGTCACCAGTATAGTGCCTGTTATGGGTACTACCGTAGTGATTGTCCGTCACGGGGAATATCTCACTGTATATCAAAATGTTGCCTCTGTTTGTGTGAAGGTGGGTGACAAAGTTACCACCAAGCAGACCTTGGGCATGGTTGCCAAGAGCGCGACCTCAAGCACTTACGAACTGCATTTTGAAATTTGGAAGAATGACCGCTATATGAATCCCAATGATTGGATTGCCCGATAATTAAACAGTTATGATTATCAAAACCGCAGAATATTTGCAAAGTGAGGCCGACTGGCGCAAGTGTCCCCCGCCTAACTTGCCCGAATATGCCTTCATCGGACGATCCAACGTGGGAAAATCCTCCCTCATCAATATGCTGACCAACCATAATGGTCTGGCAAAAACCTCTTCAAAACCGGGTAAAACGCAGACTATTAATCATTTCCTGATTAATAAGAATTGGTATTTGGTGGATCTTCCCGGCTATGGTTTTGCCAAAACGTCAAAGACTAACCGGGCAAAATGGCAAAAGATGATCTCCGACTATCTTCTCTTTCGGGAAAACCTCCAGCTTGTCTTCGTTCTTGTTGATGCGCGGCTCGAACCGCAGCATATTGATGTCGATTTTATCAACAACTTGGGCGAGAATGGTATCCCGTTTGCCATCATCTTTACTAAAACCGACAAGAACTCTTCAGGCAAGACCATGAGCAATGTGCAGAAAATGAAAAATATTTTGTCGGAGACATGGGAGGAGTTGCCCACAGTGATGACCTCCTCGGCCGTCACAGGCTTCGGAAAAGACAAAATCTTGGATTACATCGAAAACATCAATCTAACCTTTGAATATCTCTAACCCAATAAACCAATTAACCGTTAAACCATCAAACCATTGCATCCCAGGGCTCCGCTCCGCTCCACCCTGGGCTAACATATTTCGGGCTTTCAGCCCTTTTGGAATAAATTCAATAAATAAACAATTAAACTACTAAACCAATAAACCATTAAATATGAGAAAATACGTTATTACCCTTTTAACAACAACCTTGATTCTGGCCGGCTGCGGCTGCAAAACAGCCAAGAAAAATGTCAGCGGCGAACACTACCCCCTCATCGGGACGCAATGGAACCTCGTGTCTATTGATGGTTCTGAAATCAGCCATGATTTCGCTTTGAGGCCGTTCATTATGTTCGATTCTGTCGGTGGCGTTCAGGGAAATTTAGGCTGCAACACTTTCTTTGGAGAATATACCACGAACAAGAAGCAAAAAATGAACATCAGTTACATGGGGGCCACAAAGCGCCTCTGCCAGCAGATGGAGGTGGAGAAACTTTTTATGCAGGCACTGAAGCGCGAAATTACCCGTTATGAAATTAAGGGGGAAGAACTCATCCTTTTTGCTGAAGATAAGGAGGTAATGCGTTTCTCCGGTGTCGATTTGGGCAAAATGGAATAGATCCAGAACTCTGCTGCATTCTTGCACTGGATTAATTTGACGTTGTATTGCTGTCAATATGTCTGTGTTTACGCCTTTTTCGCCTAAACAATTTATAGCGTAAAAGGATTATTAATAAAAAGCATGCGACGCAAGTAATACCCGTATATATTATTGTCCTTTGGTCACTAAAGAGAATAGGAACGACTTGAATGATGGCGAGAATGATAAGAATAACATTGATGATGTCGTTTTCTTTGTTTTGCAGTTTCATAGAGTTGATTTCTATCAGTTGTTCGAGAATGGATTTGTTTTCGCTCATCAATGCAGATTGTTTTGTCAAACCGAATTTCTCGGCAATACGGATTGATGATGCTCTAACTGTTGGATAATAGAAATTTCTCGGATCAAAGAATTTCGTTGCTTTAGACAGTTCGGTGACAAGAGCGAGAAGTTCGTCTTCGGTATTCCCTATACGGGTCGTTTCATCGTCAATAGCTTTCTCAATTAATAAATTGACATTGCTGATGGCTGCATCTTGGAGTAGGATTAATTTCATGAAAAACACCTCAATAGCCTGTTCTGCGAGTCTCACGTGTGAATCCGGTTTGAAGGATTTGCTGATTTCCAGTAAAGTGACCTCAGAAACGTATGCTTCAGCGGTGTCATATTGTGCTATATTATTGGTAGCCATTGTTTTAAAATCACTGCCAATAATTTTCCCCATAGGCATACATTCGGTTGCCAAAAAGTTGATTTTTTCCTCATCACTAAGTTGTTGCCCAGAAAATACGATGCATTTGTGCTCTCCTACGGGATACAATCCATAGCGTTCATTCAGCCAGGAGTCAAGCGATTGCAGACGGTCAGCATCACCTATTGTCAGCCGTTTTGCTCTAAAAGCATTCACAACTATATCAGCTCCGCTTGTGATATTTTGGACGACAATGTCAACCACGGTCAATTTTGTCGGCTCGTGTATGGATACCACCCCGAAACATGGTAATGATACTTTTTTTGGAAATTCTTCAGTTACACCAATTCTTTTTGCGTCAACAGGGAAACGCGATAAAGAGCGAATATACTCATTGGAAAAATCTGTGTTATTGCAAAAATCTAACTGCTCGATAAAGAAACGCTCCTCGCTGTCAATGTTTTCAGGAAACTGAAAACGGGACAAGTCGGTGTACTTACAAGGTATTAGCAGATGAAGGTCGATGATATTATTATCCATAATAGAAAAAAACGGACCTCTTTCTGTGAAGGAAGAGGTCCGAAATATGTGGTGAACAAAAACTATTTACGTTTGCCTTGGGTTTGGGAGCCCACGCGTGCCATAGCACAACGGAAGCCGATGTAGTCGGTGGCCTCGTCCTCGTCGAGGTAACGTCTGGAGCCGGGGGAAGACCAGTAAGGGATGTCCTTCCAGGAACCGCCCTTATACACGCGGGCGCGGTCGCTCACGAGGGAGAAGTCATAGTTGGCAGCCGTTTTGGCGTACATCTTGTCTGTAGATTCCTCGTTGGTGGTAGCGGTTTTCCAATCGTCCATCTCCTTGAGGGATTGCCAGTCACCGTCGAGGTAGTTTTTGTTGTCGGCGGCGCGGTAGTTGCGGCGTCTGTCGTTCTTGAAGTCAGACACAGGAACCATGGGGATCTTACCTACGCTGTCACGCTCGGCAACAGTACCGTCTTCCAGCAGTTTCTTGGTTTCGAAGTAGTTGCCACGGAACGGGTTGTATTCGGTTACATCATCATGGGAAGATTGTCTGTAAACATCCATGACCCATTCGGAGACGTTACCGCCCATTTGGTATAGACCATAGTCGTTAGGCCAGTCGGATTTGACTTCTTTGGTGTAGAATCCGCCGTCGTTGAGGGCACTGGCGACACCCATGTAGTCACCGCGGCCGCGACGCACGTCGGTCATGAAGTCACCGTAGTATTTCTTGTCTTCAGTGCGGAGTTGGGAGCCGTTCCACGGGTAGACCTTGCGTTCGAGCACGCGCTCGTTGAGGGTGTTGCCAACGGTGCTATAGGCGGCATATTCCCATTCGGCTTCGGTGGGCAGACGGTATTTCGGCAGCAGGATGCCGTCTTCCATCTTCACATTGCGGTATTCGCCGCTGGAGATGTATCTGAGACGTTTCTGTCCTTCAGCCTCGTAAGACTCGTATGTCAGGTAGGCGTCGGTGTTGAAATATCCTTCTGCAGAGGGTGTTTCAGCGAATTCGATGTAGCCGCGGTCCACGAGAATCTGTTCGTTGACACGGTCGGTACGCCAAGCGGCGTAGTTGGTGGCCTGCAGCCAGTTCACACCCACGACAGGATAGTAGCGGAAAGCGGGGTGACGGAAGTAGTACTCCACTTGAGGCTCGTTATAGCCCAAACGGTCGCGCCAAACGGCCTCGTCGGGTACGGCATTGTCATATACCACCTTCAAGTCCTGAGGGATGAAGACGCGCTCCAACCAGTGGAGGTATTCGAGGTAGTCGACGTTGGCGATTTCGCATTCGTCCATATAGAAGGAGGCGACGGACACGCGGCGGGGCGTGTTGTTCCAGTCTTTCATCACATCCTCTTCCATTTGGCCCATCACGAAGGAGCCGCCTTCAATGAAGACGAGGCCGGGGCCGGTAGCCTGTTCCTCGAAAGGTGCCACCTCAAAACCGCCGTTCTTGGCGTCATTGTAGTTCCATCCCGTGGTGGCGGATTTTTGTTTGTTACAGGAAGACATGCCCAGCAGCAGCGCTGCAATGGTGAACAATCCTAATAATCTTTTTGCTGTATTCATTTCTAATATTGTTTTTCTTTTTTATTTTTCGAACACCAAAAGTATTTTTTAGAAAGACGGACAGTTGAGGTCCTTAATCGCTTTACGCTTGTTGGGGCAGGGCAGGAGGAACTGCAGTGACACCTCGTGCGCGCCGCCGGAGTAGTTGGCGAGTTTGCTGATGGTCGCATCGTACGAGTAGGCTACCTTGAACCATTCGTACTCCACACCGAACATAACAATGAAAGCGTCCATATTATGGTAGGAGATAGGTTGGGTGATAGGTTGGCCGAGGGTGTCGGTGCCCATGAAAACTTCGCCCTTGTAAGTCAGACCGTGACGAAGCCACATACCTAAGGTGAAGGGGTAGAAGTTGAGGTAGAAACCTTCGCTGAAATAGTTGAAGTTCTGCTGATGCTGGTAAATGAAGTTCGGACTGATGGAAATGTCGCCGAATGAAGTCTCTTTCTTACTTTTACGTTTCAGATCGAAATAGGCGCCGACGTGGGCGGTCCATTTTATGGGACGGTAGTCGTAGGGTTTCAAACCGTTGGATATGAAGCCTTTGGCGCCGATGATAGGCACGATATGGTGCGCGGCGACCCCGAAGTAGAAGTGCGGGGTGTAGCCTAAAATACCTGCGGCCATGTCAAACGAGTGGATGGTCAACTGGTTGGGCTGCATTTCGGCTGTTTGGTAAACAACACCGTATTTCGGATCGATCATGTCGCCGAACACGAGCTTGTCCCAATTGAGACCGCGGTTTTCATACGTAGCCTGCAAGGCAAAACGAAGGTTGAAATTTTTAGAAACCTTCAACTTGAAGGAATACATGAGGCTAGCCGTGTAGGTGTTGATGATTCCGCCTTCGCCGGCTCTGTCGCCGAACAGCAGCACGCCGATACCGCCCGAAATTTTGTCGAAATGCTCATCGTAGGAGCCTGTGAAGGTCATGAACGTTCCCGGAGCTGACGGCCATTGGTCGCGGAAGTTGAACGTCAGCCGCGGACAGACATTGGTGCCTGCGAAAGCCGGATTCAAGTACAGCGGATTGGCGTAATACTGTGAAAACATAGCGTCCTGCGCCGTTGCGCGCAGCCCAGCAAAAGCCAATACGACAGTAATTATGACAACAATTCGTTTATTCATACTCGTTTTTATTTATAGCGGGCAAAGATACAAAATTATTAAACGCTTTGACCTCTTTTTTGTTACATTTTTTGCTGCAATAATTCTAACGTCATTTCGTTAACAATTATTGTGGTTTTCTTAATAATAAACGGATAATGAGAAAAAAATCTTGGGTACAATATCTACTTTTTTTACTGATATTTTTTCAAGTCGCTGATATTCAGGCACAAAAAACACAAAAAAATATTCATCTGCAGTGGGGTGAGCCCGTTGAACAAACCTTCTCCAACGGATTCAAACATACTTTTTTGACCTTCGAAGGTGCTTCTTACGGGTCTGATTTTCCCGATCTTCCCTCTTTTTATCAAATAATCCCTGTTGATAAATTTTTCTTCGATTACGACCTTAAGGTAACTGAACAGCAGTTTGCCGATTTGAGCGATGCGGAAACACGCCTCATTCCCGCCGGTTTTCATCAGAAAACCATTGATTATCAATTACATTCTGCATTTGACAGAAGAAATGCCTACGCTCAGTTGACCTTTATTCCCATCGTTGAAACCTCCTCGGGACATTACCAAAAACTGACCTCTGTGACGTTGGAATTCGAAGGAAAGAACCCCGCCTCGCCTAAAGCGGGCCGCGGTTTTGCTTCGCAGTCTGTGCTCGCCAGTGGACAATGGTATCAGTTCTCTCTTGCGCAAACGGGTATCTATAAGGTTACCTATCAGGATTTGATTGACATGGGTATGTCGGCTCCCATCTCTTCTTCGCAAATAGCGGTTTTCGGAAATGGCGGGATGATGCTGCCGGAGAACAATGCCGAACCGCGCGTCGATGACCTCCGTGAACTTCCTTTGGAAGTACATGACGGAGGCGATGGTACTATTGACAACGGCGACTTTTTCCTGTTCTATGGTCAGTCGCCACATCGTGTTTCCTATGATTCAGTCAAACATCAGTTTAAGCATGCCTATAATGTTTATGCTGACGCTTCTTTTTACTTTGTGACGCAAACGCCAGGCGTTGGAGAGAAAAAGCGTTTACAAACAATTGATAATGAGTATTTTAGCGAAAATATAACGGTGCAGGATTTTACGTTTTTCGACTTTTACGAGGACGACCAGACCAATCCTTGCGAGTCTGGAAAGACGTGGTTAGGCGACCGTTACGATATCACGCAGACGCACACATACGACTTCCGGCTGCCGAGCACCCCGACGGGCGAGGGTCGGATTTCCGTCCGCGGCGCAGCTACGGCTTCCACTGTTTCCAATTTCCAAGTATCTGTCAACCAAAGTATGGTCGGCAGTCTCAGCCTAAGATCCGCAACTGGCACGCAGTTGGTCTGCCTCTCTGTCGGCAATTTTTCTTTCAATACCTCATCTACATCTCTGAATGTGTCTATAACCTACAACAAGCCAACCACTTCCGCCGTTGGCTATTTGGATTGGATTGAGGTGGAGGTCCCGTGTGCACTGACAATCTGGAACGGGCAAACTGCTTTTCGGAACCCTGCGACTGTAGGCGATGGCAACGTCACGCGGTTCAACCTGCAGGGGGTGCAGGCCTCCGCTTCCGTCTGGGATGTTACCGACCCCGGACAGACGGTGCGGATCGCTCTCAATGCAGACAACCAAGGGACCCACTTTAAAGCCGGCACCTCCGAATTGCGCGAGTATGTCGTTTTCGACGGTTCCAACTATCTGTCGGTCACACCGCTTTCTTCTGTGGCAAATCAAAATTTACATGCCACCGGGAATGTTGACATGGTGATCGTGGCGCATCCTGATTTCCTTTCTCAGGCCAACCGGTTGGCGCAGTTTCGTGCTGAGAATGACGGACTTAGTGTGAAGGTGGTGACTCCGCAGCAGGTCTACAACGAGTTTTCGAGCGGTTCCCAAGATCCCATGGCCATTCGCGATTACATGAAGATGATTTATGACCGAACCAACAAGGAATATCCCAAATATTTGTTGCTTTTCGGTCGTCCCAGTTATGATTTCCGCGGCCGTGTTCAAGGCACCGCCATCTATGTGCCTAATTTCACTTATAACATTGAATATGCTGACAGCCAGTATCCGCAATATTACTACATTTCGGATATTCGTAACCAATACTCCAATGACGATGCGTTGGGATTGTTGGATGACGGGGAAGGCTTCAACGGAGACGGCTTGTATGATCTGGCTATCGGTCGTTTCCCATGCACCACAACGTCGCAGGCGACGGTGGCGGTGGACAAGAGCATCCGCTATACCGAGCGGCGGAACCTTTTGGATGAAAAGTCGTCACAAATCTCCAATTTTGGTGACTGGCGCAACATGATGGCTTTTGTGGCCGATGATGAAGAAAACAATGACTTTATCTATAATGCCGACCTTTTTACCCAAATCGTGGCAAATCAAACTCAGAATATCAATTTCGACAAGATTTATCTCGATGCCTATCAACAGGTCTCCAATGCCGGTGGGCAGCGCTATCCTGATGCGGTGACGGATATTAACAACCGGATGAACCGTGGTGCGTTGTTTTACACGTATATTGGACATAGCGGCAAGGACGGCTGGGCTGCGGAGCGCGTGCTGGAGAACTCCGACATCAACAAATGGAGCAACAAGTACAATCTCACAGCCATGATTTCGCTATCGTGTACGTTTGCCTATTATGACCGTCAGATTTTATCTCCATCGGACCTGATTTTCTTTAACAACGAGGGCGGGGCCGTTGCGGTGATTGCCGCGGCGCGCGAGGCATGGTCGCTGCCGAACAACACCTTTGGCAAACACTTTTTTAATTTGATGTTTCAAAGGGACAATTCTAATAACTATCTTTCAATCTGTGATTTACAGCGTAAAGCCAAAAACCTTTTCGGTCCGTCTTCCGGAGGCAACGGAAACAGCCTCTCCATGTTCGTTACCTTTGGTGACCCTTCGATCAAGTTGGCTATCCCTACATATAATATTGTAACTGATTCCATAAACTCCGTTGCCGTCGGGAACTCAACGGACACAATTCGCGCCCTTTCGAAAGTGACGGTCTGCGGCCGCGTGACGGACGAGAATCAGCAGACGCTGACCGGATTTAACGGCACCATTTTCCCCTCGGTTTATGACAAGAAGGTGATTACCACTACATTGCAGAACGACCCTAATCCCTATTCCGGTCCTTTCGAATTTGAGGTGCAGAAAAGTTTGCTCTTCAAGGGAAATGTGACGGTGCGGGACGGTCGCTTCCGATTCTCCTTCTATGTCCCGAAAGACATTGACTACAATTTCGGAAACGGGAAAATCAGTTATTATGCCCGCTCCGAACGGGATGACGCGTCCGGCTCGTTCACGGATTTCATCATCGGGGGCATGGATACCACCGGAATACAGGATGACGAAAATCCGGTCATAGAATTGTATATGAACGACGAAAATTTTGTCAACGGGGGTATTACCGGCACCAGTCCTATGCTGATCGCCAAGATTTCCGACAATTTCGGCATCAATACCACGGGTAATGGCATTGGCCACGACCTGACTGGTGTGCTGGATCGTAACACGGGCAATAAGATTGTGCTGAACGATTATTATCAGACTGAGAAGGACAGTTTTAACTGTGGAATAGTACGTTATCCGTTGCAGGACCTGACCCCTGGGGATCATACGATTTCAGTGCGCGCGTGGGATGTCAACAATAATAGTGCCGAGCAGGAATTGACGTTCCGGGTAGTGAGCGAGGACAAGTTCACGTTGAGCCATGTGCTGAACTATCCGAATCCGTTCACGACGCATACCGATTTCTACTTCGAGCACAACCAACCGGGCGGAACCTTTGATATACAGGTGAACATCTATACTATTTCCGGTAAACTTGTTAAAACATTGTATGACAATCAGTTCATGGAAGGGAATCGTTGTCGTGCCATCTCCTGGGATGGCCTTGATGACTACGGCGATAAGTTGGCGAAGGGGACTTATCTCTATCGTGTCCGTGTGAAGACCCAAGACGGTCAAACGGCGGAAGCGGTGGAAAAACTGGTCATTTTATAATTGAAAATGAATTTTTTATAAATGAATATATTGAATATCAATATTTTATATATAAAAATGCGATTGATAAAATTTTTTTTTGATTGGGATATAATAAAAACGGTTAATGATCGTTAACGGGTAGGTTTTTTTTGGAATATTTTTTTGAAAGAAATTTAGTATAAATAAGTTATAAAACCTCAAAACTATCAATGAACAAGCAAGTTATGAAAAAGACATTCGCGCTGGTATCTGTAATTATTCTCTTTCTGACATCGCAGGTGGGAGCTCAAAACGATCCTGTCAATCCTCTTGGACAAACGTTGAACGCCATCACGACGGCAGTGCCTTTTCTTTCTATTGCCCCGGACTCCCGTGCCGGCGCCATGGGTGATATTGGCTGTGCCACTTCTGCAGACGGCAACTCTCAAAGCTATAATCCCGCAAAATATGTCTTCAACACGAATCGTTTCGGTTTCTCTGTTTCATACAGTCCGTGGCTGAAGCACCTGGTGAATGATATCAATTTGGCTTATCTCACCGGATACTGGCGTGTTACCGATATGGATGCCATTGCTTTTTCACTGCGTTATTTCTCTTTGGGAAGTATTGATTTTATGGGTGAAAGCGGTGAGTTTATCAGCAGCCAGAATCCCAATGAGTTTGCGCTCGACTTTACCTATTCCCGTAAGTTGATTGACGAACTTTCCATTGCCATCACCCCGCGCTTCATCTACTCTAACCTGACTGCCGGTCAGATAGTGGGTGGTGAGGAGACAAGAGCCGGTTTGGCCGGTGCCGCTGACATCTCCTTGTTCTATCAGCAAGATTTCGATGTTAAGGCATTCAACAACAGTACTTTGCGTGCTGGTTTGTGCATCTCCAATATGGGCAACAAGATGTCGTACTCGTCCGGAACATTGCGTCGTGACTTCCTGCCCACCAACCTGAAATTGGGTATCGGTTACGAGATGGATTTCGATGGTTATAACAAGTTGGCGGTCAATGGTGAAATCAACAAATTGTTGGTGCCGACCAATCCCATCTACAAAACAGACAGCACGGGTCGTATCGAATACAATGCCGCCGGCGATCCGATTATCGCTTATGGTATGAATCCTGATGTGTCAGTGCCGCAAGGTATGATTCAATCATTCTATGATGCCCCCGGCGGATTCAAGGAGGAGATGCAGGAGGTTATGTGGGCGTTGGGTGCTGAGTACAGCTACCGCAACCTCTTCTTTGTGCGTTTGGGCTACTTCCATGAAAGCCAATACAAAGGCAACCGCCAGTTCCTCTCCGTTGGCGCCGGTATTAAGTACAGTATCTTCGGCATTGATGTTTCCTATCTCATTGCCACCAAGCAATACCATCCGCTGGCCAACACCCTGCGTTTCACCCTCAACTTCGATTTCGTATCCGCCAACAAAAACGAAATCAAACAACAAGGACGTCTGAAATAAGTGTTTGGAGGTAATCCTAAACATTCAATAACCAATAACCTATAACCAATAACCATTTTGAATAATGGATTTTAGAGTAGGTTTCGGATATGATTCCCATAGATTTGCCCTCGGCAGGCCGTTGGTCATCGGGGGCATTGCTATACCTTTCGAGATGGGTTTGGCGGCACATTCCGATGGGGACGTGCTGATTCATGCTGTGTGCGACGCGCTGCTGGGCGCGGCCGGGCTTAAGGATATCGGCACATGGTTTCCCGACACCGACGACGCCTATAAAAACGCCGACAGCACCAAACTGCTTGCCAAAGTGGTGGAAATGGTCGGCGCGAAAGGATGGGTGGTCAACAATTTGGATTGCACGCTCGTGTTGGAGCGGCCGAAAATGAAACCTTACATTGACAATATTATTGAAAAGTTGTCGCAACTGTTGGGAGTACCTTCCGAAAACATCGCCGTGAAGGCCAAAACCAATGAGAAGATGGGGTTTACCGGTGCTGGCGAGGGCATCGCGGCCGTCGCCGCCGTGACCCTGCGGAAAACCTGTTGATTTTTTCCAATTTTGTATAAATTTCCGATGTAGAGACGTGCCATGGCGCGTCTCTACATTTCTTTTTATCTGTCCGTTTATATTCAAAAATTGTGTACCTTTGCCCGTTTTAAAAACGAGAATAAAATGAAACGTTTCGTTCTTTCTATCTTTCTGATTATCACTGTTTTGATTTCGATGGCGCAGCCCAAGCCCGTCAAAAACGTGATATTGATGATTACGGACGGCACCTCCACGAGTCTCATTTCAGCCGCCCGTTGGTACCAGACATATCTGGACCCCACCCAAACCACTTTAAATATTGATCCGTATGTTTGCGGTTTGGTGCGCACGAACTCTTCGGACGCCCCCATCGGTGACTCTGCACCTACCACATCTTGTTACGTTTCGGGGATGCCGTCACAAACCGGTTTCATTTCCACCTATCCGGTGGCCACGGATCATGACCTGGTGCCGGTTGACGCTACCCGCGCCTACCAACCGTTAGCAACCTTGCTTGAGGCAGCAAAAATCCTGCAACACAAGTCCACGGGCCTGGTGTTCACTTGCGAGTTCCCGCATGCCACCCCGGCAGACTGCTCCGCCCACACCTACAGACGTGGGCGTTACAGCGTCATTATCCCCCAGATGGTGCACAACCACTTGGACGTGGTTATGGGCGGCGGTGTAAGTTATCTCAAAGAGAATTACCAAAATGATTTGAAGAACGAGGGTTATAGTATTTTCTTGGATGATATCAACGGTTTCAGGAATTGCTCCAAGGCTCCTGTTTGGGCATTGTTTGGGGAAAGCCACGTTCCTTACCGATTGGAGGCAGATCCGCAGACGACTCCTTCGTTGGCGGAGATGACTCGCAAGGCTATTGATCTTCTTTCGAAGAACGAAAATGGTTTCTTCCTGATGGTCGAGGGTAGCAAGGTCGATTGGGCGGCACACGACAACGACGCTAAGAATGCGCTGATAGAGTTCCTCGAGTTCGATAAGGCCTGTGGTGAAGCATTGCGTTTTGCCGAGAAGGACGGCGAAACCCTTGTTCTGATTCTTCCTGACCACGGCACCGGTTCTGTTACTATCGGAAATGCTAAGTCAAACCACGGTTATGACAAGTTTTCCTTGCAGGAGCTTATGAGTCCGATTGACAACTATAAACTTTCGAACTCGACCATGGCTGAAAAGTTGAAAAAGGCTGACACTGCCGAGTGGCCGAAACTGTTCGAGACCTATTTCGGATTTACGCCCCAACCTGCGGAAATTACCTATCTGACCACCGCCTGCGACTATCCGAACTCTTCGATTCCCGAGGAGCAGCGTCGCCAGAACCTTTCCGTCTGCAAGATGCTCAGCCAGATTATTTACGGGCGCACCTACTTCGGATTCACCACTTTCGGACACACGATTGAGAATGTTTTCCTGGCCGTGTATCATCCTCAGAATGACATCCTTAAAGGGGTTCCGACCAATATCGACGTTTTCAAATATCTCCGCGGTCAGATGAACCTCACGGATGATATGGATAAACTCACTGCGGATATTTATGCTGCCCATCAACAAGTTTTTGATGGTTTTGAGGTGAAAATCGACAGTGTTGACAAGTACAACCGTCGTCTGACGGTCAAAAATAAGAAAAACGTACTCGTGGCAGAGAGTTTTAATAATTACGTCATGGTTAACAAGATGCGTGTCGACCTCTCTTCCGTGATAGTCTATATGGACAAGACGAACACGTTTTATTTGCCAAAGGAACTTAGAAAATATTTGGAAACAAAATAAAATTTACGAACATATACTTTTAAACGGTTCAAGACGTTTATCCTTCACGAAAATAATAAAAACCAATAAATATGGAAACCACAAACTCAATGAACTATGGGAGCCAGCCCCAAAATTCGAATCAAGGCAATCCGTTAAAGAAATGGGTCATCATTTTAGGCGCTTTGGCAGGGCTGTTCCTCTGCACCACGATTTATTACGCGCGTTTCGCCAAACCTACGATGAACACGGTATATCAGCAGGTGGAGAACAAGAATATGGAATTGCAAGGCGAGTTGGATTCGCTTTTGGCGGAACACAACCGTATCAAAGAACAGTACGGGGAGTTGTCTGACCAGTTGAGCGAAAAGGACAGCATCATTATGGCTGGAGCTGAAGAGATTGAGCGGCTGATTAACTCGCAAGCCGACTACAATCGTATTAAAAAGCAGTTGGCTCGTCTGCAAAATATCTCTCAGGAATATGTGAAGGAGATGGACCAGTTGTATCAAGAGAATAAAGCCTTAAAGGAAGAAAACCAACAGGTTCGGGAATCATTGGAGCAGGAGCGTGAGGTGAACCGCAATATGCAGAAATCTAACGAGGATCTGACGCAGAAAATAAGCAATGCAGCGGTTTTCAAAGCCTATAACATAAAGAGCGCAGGCTATCAGGTTAAACGAAAAGGCGCTGAGGAGCAGACCGACAAGGCCTACAAGGTGAAACGCATCAAAACGACGCTGATGTTGGGCGAAAACTCTCTGATTGAACCCGGTCCGGTAAACATCTATTGCCGTATTGCCATCCCTGAAACGGGCAAGGTGCTCACGATGGGTACTGGCGACACCTATTCGTTTGTGCACAACGGCCAACGGTTGCAGTATTCGTGCAAGACAGTGGTCAATTACAATAACAAAGCGGAGAACATAACGCTGAATTGGGATCTGATGTCTGATGACAAGGCCATCAAGGGGCAATACAGTGTGCAGCTCTACACGGATGACCAGTTCCTCGGCGAGACGTATTTTACCCTGAAATAGTTTTTAAATAGCTTAAAATCAACGGATTATTATGGTCAGTCGGCATTATTTGCGAATCAAGGCGATGCAGGCGTTGTATGCGTACAACGCCAATCCGGAAGCGAAAGTTCGTGATTATGAGGTGGGAATGTTGAAATCGGTCCGTAGCCTCTATGAACTTTTCCTATGGCTTTTTGCCTTGCTGCCGGAAATCGCATTCTATCAAATGAAAAAGTTGGAGAGCCGGAAGGAAAAGTACAACCCGACCGAGGAAGATTTGCATCCAAACATGAAATTTGTGAACAATCAGGTGATTCGACAGATAGAGACCAACAAGACCCTTACCTTGCTTTGGCCAAAGCATCATGTCCTTTGGGAAAATGACACCGACCTGATCTCGAAATTGTTCCGGGAAATTGAGAATTTACCCGAGTATGAGGCTTATATGTCCTCACAGGAGAACACGTATGCTGAGGATAAGAAATTCGTACTTGTCATTATTGAGAAGGTTTTCGCACCTAATGATTTGTTGCATTGGTTTTTAGGAGAAAAGAACACGCATTGGATTGATGACTATGAAGAAGCAATGTTGATGTTCTATCAAAATGTGAAGGATTTCAAGGAAACCAATGCTGATGAATGTCGTATTGATACGCTGTTCAAGAGTGAAGAAGATGAGCAGTTTTGCCGGCAGTTGTTTCGCAAAACTATTGATAATGCTGACGAGTACACCCAAATGATACAGGCTAAACTGCAGAATTGGGAATTGGAACGGGTCATTAATATGGATATGTTGTTGATGCAAATGGCTCTTTGCGAGTTGTTGGAGTTCCCGTCTGTACCCATCAAGGTCACATTGAACGAATATATTGAAATCGCCAAATGGTACAGTTCAGATAAAAGCAAAGTGTTCATCAACGGAATTTTGGATCGTCTGATTGTGGATCTACGCGATAGCGGACGTTTGGTGAAAACGGGACGCGGATTGTATCAAAATTGACTTGAGACTTAAGACTTAGGACTTGAGACTTGAGACGAAAGACTTGAAACTAAACGAGATTATGAAAAAGTTAACGATATTACTGGCCATGGTGGCAATGGTCATCGCTGGGTGCCATAACAAGTCCGCCAAAGAGGGTGATTTCACGGTTGACGACGTGCATATCCCTCAGACCGCTTCCGGCTTGTCGGAGAAAGAGGCAGAGAAGATGCCGGTTATCTCTTTTGAGACTACGACCTATGACTTTGGTGATGTAGTAGAAGGGGAGAGGCTTACGTATGCTTTTAAGTTCAAAAATACAGGTAAATCGAATCTGATAATCTACTCTTCAGAAGCCACCTGCGGCTGCACAACCTCCCAACCGCCTAAGGCGCCGGTACGTCCCGGGGAAAGCGGCGAGATTACGGTAACTTTTAATTCAAAGGGCCAAAAGGGAAAAGTACAGAAACGTATCCTGGTGGGAGCCAATACCTATCCGGCGGAGACTATTCTCACTATAACAGCAAATGTTTCATCAAGTAAATAATTAATAACCAAAATTTTACGATTATGCTAAACACAGTGTTACCCTTATTGCAAGAATCAACTGGAAATACCTCTTCCGGTGGTTTTTTTGGTGGAGGATCCTCCATGCTCATTTTCCTCCTGCTGATGATTCTGGTTTTCTATTTCTTCATGATTCGTCCGCAGCAGAAGAGACAGAAAAAGATTGAAGAAGCTCGCAACAGCTTGCAAAAAGGAGATAGAGTGGTTACGATCGGCGGTATTCATGGTAAAATCGTTGATGTGAAAGAGGGTACTTTCACTATTGAGATTGCCCATGATGTGCGCATTGAGGTTGACAAAGCCGCCATTTCCTTTAACGAAACCGATCTTAACCGTCAGCCTGTATCCTCTAAGGAAGAAAAGACAGAGGATAAAGAGTAAGCTATGGCTGGAAATAATAACAGTTTGCCAGTGAAACTGCCTTCACTGGCCTTTATTGTGTGCCTGTTGATTTCTGTAGCATGCTGGCTGTTGGTTACGTTGTCGAAAGACTATAAGATGACCTATGAGTACAAGTTGGTATGTGAAAATCTGCCGGAAGGCCGGAAATCCGTAACTGCTTCTGATACAGTTGTTTCGTTAACCTTCAATCAGAAGGGGGTTCGTTATCTGTTAAAGCCTTTTTCCGAGAAGGAGAAGGTGTTGACGATTTCGGTCAGTGATTTGATAAAGCCAAAGAATAAGGTGACCGTGTACACGTTCACGAATAAGGAGCTTTGTGACTATCTGTCGACGCACAATTTCGGTTCGGAGTTGGTGGCTGTTTCGGCTCCGGAGGTCATTACTTTTTATCTGCGCTGATATGTTGAAGATCGGACTCACGGGAGGCATTGGGACAGGAAAAACATACTTGTCCAAACATTTCCGCGACATGGGAATACCCGTCTATTACGCTGACGATGAGGCGAAGAAACTTTATCGTCAGCCTTCGTTTTTGTCGGAGATGAGAGTTGCGTTTCCTGATGAGCAACTTTGGATGGAAGACGGCGCATTGAATATGTCCGTGTTGGCGCAATCGTTTAAATATGAGGAATTTCTGAAGCGGTTGAGCCATTTCGTGCATCCGTATGTGATGCGCAACTTTGAGCAATGGGCTGCGCAGCAGAATGCGGCAGCGGTGATGATGGAGTCTGCAATATTGTTTGAATACGATCTGATTTCCTATTTCGATAAGATTATCGTTGCGGATGCGCCGGAGGCGTTGCGAATAAAACGGATTTTGGCCCGAAACCCGCACCTAACGGAGGCGGATGTCCGTCAGCGCATGGACCGCCAGATTCCGCAGGAAGAAAAATGTGCAAGGGCGGATTTGGTGGTTTGTACGGGGGAAACGTATGCGGAAGGGTTATCTCTTTTGTAGAGACGTGCCATGGCGCGCCTCTACAGAGGCACATGTCCAATGATTTTGTATTCCGGTCCTTTTTTTTTCGTAGAGACGCGGCGCGCCGCGTCTCTACAGAGACATATGCCCAATGATTTTGTATTCCGGACCTTCTTTGTGCAGGAAACTCTGATAGAGATTCAATACGTTGATTTCCAAGGGTTGTGAGAACGGCGTTTGTTGTGCCGTTTCAATCACGGCCCAGAATTTTTTTTTGTCGTGCAAGTTTTTGATGCGGCCGAGGGTGATGTGCGGCACGAAATTGCCGTAATTTGGCTCGAAGCCGATATTTTGCAATTTCTGTTCCAAGTCGTCGAACAATTTGCGGAACGGTTCGAAACAGTCGAAGCCGAGCCAAATTACTTCCGGGTGATAATGGCTTCCGAATATCCCGATTTTGTTGATGTTAAGAGAAAATGGTGCGTTGTTGGTGCAGACTTCCGACAGCGCGTTTTTGATGTCCGGCACTTTATTCGGCGGGGTTGCACCGAGAAAGCGCAACGTGAGATGGCGCACCTCATCCTTCACCCACACGATGTCGTCATGGCGCAGACGGAAACGCAAATCGGCGGAGACCTTTTGGATTTCCGCCGATAAGGTGATCACCGGTGTGGCGATGAACAGCCGTTTCATTCGCCTTTCGTATTCTGGTTGTGGAAGCGTAACAGTTTGTTGTACAGATGTGCGCGTTCCGGTCCGATGACGTTATGATCGTGGACGGTATAGACGAAGTATTCGAGTTCAATCTCATCGCTGACAGCTTGGCGGAGGAGTTCCAGCGTGTGCTGTTGTACAACCGTGTGGTCCTGAGCACCGTGCATCACGAGCAGCGGGCACTTCACATTCTTGATTTTCGGGATAATGTTGGCGTTTTCGTAGCCGGATGGGTTCTCTTGCGGGGTATCCATATAACGCTCGCCGTACATCACTTCGTACCATTCCCAATTGACCACGGGGCCGCCGCAGGAAGCTGCCTTGAAGGCTTCTGGATGTGCGGTAATCAGCGACAACACCATAAAGCCGCCGTAGCTCCAGCCGTCCAAACCGATGCGGTCGGCATCAACATATGGCAGTGATTTCAAGTATTCTACGCCGCACATTTGGTCTTCAACCTCGCGTACACCGAGGTTGCGGTGGATGCACTTTTCAAATTCCGCGCCGCGGTTCTGCGTGCCACGGTTGTCGAGCGTGAAGACGATGTAGCCTTGTTGCGCCATGAATTCGAGGAAAAGTCCGCCTGAGAGGTACCGGTTGGTCACCAATTGGGAGTGCGGACCGCCATAAACGTACAAGAATACAGGGTATTTCTTGCTCTTGTCCATGTTTGGCGGCGTAATCATACGGCACCAGAGAGAGTCTCCTTCTTTGTTGACAATGGGGAAGATTTTGGTGTCGCCGAGCTGAATAACGCCAAAGGGGCTTTTCGCGGTAAGCAGCGTTTTGAGAGTCTTGCCTTTGTTGTCAACCAACGTGATGACGCGCGGGGTGGTCGGGTTGCTAAAGTAATCGATAAAGTAGCTCTTCGACTCGCTGAAGATCGGGGTATGCACACCATCGGCATGGGCGAGACAAGTGAGCGTGCCCTTGTCCATATTAACCTTGCAAACATATTGATTCACAGGTTTTTCCAAAGCTGCGGTGAAGTAGATGTTCTTTTCATCTTTGTCCATGCCATAGAATTCGTCGATGTCGAATTTGCCGTTCACTACTTTTTTTACCAGTTGGCCGTCTGCGGTGTAGAGGAAAAGCTGTTTCCAGCCGTCGCGGTCACTAAACCAGAGAAAATCGCCGTTTTTCATGAAAATCATGCGACGGGTGGGCTCTACGTAGCGGTTGTCGCGTTCTTCGATGAGTGTTTGCAGTTTTTTGCCGGTTTGCCGGTCGTAGCGGATGAGTTTGGAGTGGTTCTGCTCGCGGTTGAGGTGCGAAATGTAGATGTATTTCTCGTCAGGTGAGAAGGTTACGTTGGTCAGGAACTCGCCGTCGGCTTTGTCGGTTTGGATATAGTGGTAAACGGGAGCGCCTTTCTCAGCGGATTTGGCCACGTCGAAGATGCCAAGGGTCACCACGTGCGAGGTGCGGCCGGCCATCGGGTATTTGATGTTCTCGACCGTCGCGATAGGCGTGCCGGTGTTCACCAGCGGGTAGTCCTCCACCATGCTCTCGTCCATGCGGTAGAAGGCGATGAAGTTTCCGTTCGGGGAGATGTACTGGCCCTCGTTAATGCCCCATTCGCTGCGGTGCACCGACTCACCGAATACGATGTGCTCGCCCGTATCAGGACAGAGCAGTACGGGTTTGTAGCCGTTCAGTGCGCTCTCCACAAACACGCCCTTGTCGTTTTTGATGACAAATACCTGGTGCTTAATGTCTTGGTCGATTACGTCGTCCCAATCGACCTTGTCAAATTCGGCGGTGGTGATTTTGCCTTTCACCATGTTGACGGTTTTGTGGTCGGCGGGGAAATAGAGGGTGTTGGCATCCAGCCACTCGTAGCCGTAAGGACTGGAGATCTCGTGCGCTTTCTGCGAGGCGGCGGCGAGGAAGGTGGTCTCTTTGCCGTTTTTGGCATCCACGAGCACAATGTTCCGGTCGTCGTCGATGTAAGCGTACTGTTCGGCACCGGGCCGCCAGGAGATGCCCCTGATGTTGTCAATGACGTAGCGTTTCTTAAAATCGATGGTCTGCCCGAAGACAGGAACCAAAAGCATCAGGAAAATGATGCTGAACAAAAGGGTTATTCGTTTCATATTTTATATTTTATCATTAAAATCAGAATGAGGTGGCAAAAGTACACAAATTACAAATATGTACGATGCAGTGCCTTTTAATTATTCATTCTACATTCTTCATTCTTCATTAAAATTTCGTATTTTTGCGCCGAAATTTGAAACTGAATGAAAACACTTCGTCAAGAATTTTTGGCCCATGTCGGGCAGACCTCGCCGGAACCACTGCTTATTGAGGTGGCACATGCCGAAGGGGTGTTTTTTTATACTCCAGAAGGAAAACGCTACTACGACCTCGTGTCGGGTGTTTCTGTGAACAATGTGGGGCACGCGAATCCTAAAGTGGTTGCCGCAGTACAACAGCAAGCCGCTGATTACATGCATATTATGGTGTATGGCGAGATGGTGGAACGGCCGCAGGTGCAATACGCCCGCCTGCTTGCCGAACTTTTGCCAGCACCTTTGGATAGTGTCTATTTCCTCAACTCGGGTAGCGAGGCGGTGGAAGGGGCACTGAAGCTCGCAAAACGCTACACCGGACGACACAAAATGATGTCGATGCACTGCGCCTACCACGGTTCCAACCATGGTTCGCTCAGCATGATGGCCTCGCCTGAGGGCGACACATGGAAAGCGCCGTTTCAGCCCCTGCTTCCTAATGTGGAATACTTGTGGTTCAACAACTTCGACGACCTCAACCGCATTGACAACGAGACTGCCTGCGTGCTGGTGGAGCCTGTGCAAGGCGAGGCAGGAGTGATTCCGCCCGCCGACGGCTACCTTCAAGCTCTCCGCCAACGTTGCGATGAGACAGGTACTTTGCTGATATTCGACGAAATACAGACCGGCATGGGTCGTACCGGAAGCCTCTTCGCCATGCAGAAATACGGGGTCACGCCCGATATCGTATGTCTTGCCAAGGCCTTTGGCGGCGGCATGCCCCTCGGCGCGTTTGTCTCCTCAAAAACGATTATGGACTCCCTCCAGAGCAATCCCGTGTTAGGTCATATCACCACTTTCGGCGGACATCCGGTATGTTGCGCCGCTGGACTTGCTGCACTGAATTATATTATTGATAATCAACTTGTTGAGGGTGTTGGGCGAAAGGGCTTGCGCTATGAGGAGGCATTGAAGAATGCGCCAAATGTGATAGAGATTCGCCGCAGCGGTCTGCTGATGGCGATTGAGTTGGGCTCCTCCGAAAAGATGTTCAAAATGATGGCATTATTCAAAGAAAAGGGCATCCTCAGCGACTGGTTTCTTTTCTGCGACACCGCCTTCCGCATTTCCCCGCCGCTTACGATTTCGGAGGAGGAGATTGACGACAGCTGCCGGATCATTTTGGAGTGCCTAAGGAAGATTTAATTATGAATGCTGAATTATGAATGCTGAATTATGAATGCTGAATTATGAATGCTGAATTATGAATGCTGAATTATGAATGCTGAATGATTATTAAACCAATAAACCGTTAAACGAATAAATCTTTAACCATTAACCGTTAACCTTTAATCGTTAATCTCAAAAATGACCACTCAACAAACTGACTTACTCCAAACGCCCATCGAGTTCCTGAAGGGGGTGGGCGAAAAGCGCGGTGCTGTGCTCCGCAAGGAATTTGACATCCATACGTTCAACGATTTACTTTATTATTTTCCATACCGCCATATTGACAAGTCGCATATTTATCACGTAAGCGACATTGTGAATGACGGCGGGTATATTCTTTTGCGCGGTGCGATTAAGGATGTACGCATTGTCGGGCAGATGCGGGCGCAGCGGCTGACGGCGATTTTTACCGATGAGACCGGCTCTATTGAGTTGGTGTGGTTTAACGGTATCCGGTGGGTGCAGGATGTGCTGAAATCGCGCAAGGAGTTTGTGATTTTCGGCAAACCCACGCTTTTCAACGGACGGTGGAACATTACCCATCCTGAGCTTATTGACCCCAACCAACAGAACAACTCGCCCATATCGCTGCGGTTTCAGCCGATGTACAATACATCGGAAACGGCCAAAAAGAAATCGTTGGATTCCAAGGCGATGGCCAAACTGACCGCCAACCTGCTCATACAGGTCAAGGATGTTATTCCCGAAACTATGCCTCGCGAGATGGTTGAGGAGTTGCACCTCATGTCGCTCCGAGACGCGCTGATAAATATTCATTATCCAGAGGACAACCAAAAACTTTCTCAGGCCACCTTGCGTTTAAAGTTCGATGAGCTTTTCTTTACTCAACTCAAACTGCTGAAACTCAAACTGATAAACACTGACCGATTTGAAGGGTATCCCTTTAAGCAGGTAGGACATTATTTCAATACATTTTATAAAGAGTGTCTGCCGTTCGACCTGACCAATGCGCAGAAGCGGGTGTTGCGGGAGATTCGTGGCGACGTGGGCAGCGGGCATCAGATGAACCGGCTGCTGCAGGGCGATGTCGGCAGTGGCAAGACCATCATCGCGTTGTTCAGCATGCTGCTGGCTATCGACAACGGCTACCAGGCCTGCATCATGGCTCCCACCGAAATCTTGGCTACCCAGCATTACGAAAAAATCAGTAAACAACTGGAACCCTTGAACTTACGAGTGGAATTCCTGTCGGGATCCACCAAAACGGCCAAGCGGAAGCAGATTTTGACGGACTTACAAAACGGACAAGTCAATATTCTCATCGGCACGCACGCGCTTATTGAGGATAATGTGGTTTTCAGCAAGTTAGGATTGGTCGTTATCGACGAACAGCACCGCTTTGGGGTGGAGCAGCGGGCCAAACTGTGGCGCAAAAGCGGGCCTGTCCCGCCGCACATTCTGGTAATGACTGCCACCCCGATTCCCCGCACGTTGGCCATGACTCTCTATGGTGACCTAGATATCTCTGTCATCGACGAATTGCCGGCGGGCCGAAAGCCAATCATCACCACCCATTATTACGAAAAAGACCGTCTCAAGATGTTCGGCTTTTTGAAAACTCAAATTGCCGAAGGACGGCAGGTCTATGTCGTCTATCCGCTTATTCAGGAGTCGGAAGCGCTTGATTTACTTGATTTACAGGCAGGTTACGAGGCTGTTGAGCGTAGTTTTCCGCCGCCGGAGTACAGCATTGGCGTGGTGCACGGCCGTATGAAAGCCGAGGAAAAGGATTACACCATGAATTGCTTCAAGAAGGGACAGATACAGATTTTGCTCTCCACCACCGTAATCGAAGTGGGTATTGACGTGCCTAACGCCACGGTGATGGTGATTGAGAACGCCGAGCGCTTCGGACTGTCACAGCTGCACCAGCTGCGCGGGCGCGTGGGTAGAGGCGGCAACCAGTCTTACTGCATCTTGATGTCCAAATACGAACTCTCCAGTGAAGGCCGTAAACGCTTGAATGCCATGGTGGAGACCAATGACGGCTTCGAAATCGCCAACTTCGACTTGCAGTTGCGCGGTCCCGGTGACCTGCAGGGCACGCGTCAAAGTGGCATGTTGGACTTTAAGATTGCCGACCTTACCAAGGACGAGAAACTGGTGGCTTATACTCGCAATTTTGCCCAGCAGATTCTTGAAAAAGATCCTGATTTGTCGCTTCCCGAGCATAAGCGTCTTGCCGAGACGTTGGAAAAGCTCATGCGCCGTGACACGAACTGGAGCGTGATCAGTTAATTTACGTAATTGTAAAGTCGTCAGATTGTGGCGGTTCTACTATTTTATCTTTTTGTCGTTTTCCCATTCACCGGAGTAATAGTTCCCGTTGTAGTCCATATAGAGGCCTATGCCATTCATTTTGTTGTCCGCCCAAATGCCGAACCAAGCATTGCCGTCGGCCCAGATATACAGACCCAACCCCGACCGTTTTCCGTCTAACAACTGTCCTAAATACACGTCGCCGTTGTTGAAAGAAACGGCCTCTAACGTGCCAGCTTCTTCCGCTGGAATATCCATCGGGTACTGATCTACGGGTTTGTCGTTTTGGAATTCCCCGTAATAGATCATTTTTCCGTTTTGGTCATAAACCATTCCCGCTTCGCCATGTTTTTTGTTATTCTGTTCGAGCCCCACGAAAGCCCAGCCGCCGGGACAATTGGAGAGTTGGTACTTGTCAGGGTTACCGACAATATACATTCTGTAACTGGGGGTCTGTTCATCAGTGTAGTAATCGCCGCAGAGCAAGCTTCCGTTAGCAAGGACTTGCAGGCAAAGTCCGTTTTTGCTGGTTTCGCCGATATGTACGCCTCCGTTGGGGAAGCGATACGTCACGTTTTCCACCACTTTGCCTAAGATTTCCTCTAATGTTTTACCGCCCAGTGCATTGACCTTGCTCTGACTATTCAAACCTGTGGCGTTTTGTTTCCGGGTAGCTTTTACCGTCACGTCGTAATAGGGCATTATGAAACTATTGTCTTTCACAGGGATGCCTGTGTAGGAAGAGCCCGACATGATGGCAAAGTCGTATTCTCCGGGGTTGCAGGAGAATCGGACTGTCTCGCCGAACTTGGCCTTTTTCACTGTTGTCGTCAGTCCGCAGCCCGCCTCGTCATCGACATCGATTTCATATTGTTCGCAGTTTTCCCGGAATGGGAAATGTTTGTTCCATTCTGAATTTTCGTAAATTCTTCTTTGTCCGCAAGGTACTATGCAGACACCGTAAGCCCATCCGTCGTTATCGTATTCCTCGCTGAAGTAGTATTTTCCAGACTCCAACTTAAGCGAAGAAGTGGATAGCGAGGCAGTGACCTTGTCCTCGAAGGCGCCAGCTGCAATTTGTTTCACGGTGGCGGGTATTGTCAGCTCCGTCAGCAGGCAGCCGTAGAATGCATCGCTGCTGATATACTCCACCGATGGCGGTATGGAGATGGATGTCAGTCCGCTGCCCCGGAATGCATACCAATTTATTGCGGTCACCGTATTGGGAATCACCGTATTCTTGCAACCATAGACTAATTCGTTGCCCTCGGTTTTGATGATTGCGTTGCAGTTGTTGCGCGAGTCGAATACAGGGTTGTCGGGGTGTACCCGTATTTCCGCCAGATTACGGCAATACTCGAAAGTGGTTACGCCAAGTTCCACCACGGTCTTGGGCACGAACAACGATGTCAACCCCTCGCAGTGGTAGAAGGCGTGGTCCTCAATGGACACGACATCGTAGTACACTCCGTCGTACGTCACGCGTTCAGGTACTGTCACCTTTCCGGCGGGCTTGCTGTACCCAGTCCAATTTCTCCGCGTTTCGTTTGTGGCTCTGTAGTTGAGGGGACATATCAATGCTGCCTGCTGCTTGGTTTTATCAATAATCTTGTAATAGAGTGTCTGACCGCTCGGCGCTACGGCGGAGAACTGCTGGGCCTTCGCCGTGAAAGCGAGGCCGACCATTATGATGGCGACAAATAGGGCTATTGTTTGCAGTTTCATCTTATTATATATCAAAATGTTAATGTTAATGTTGAAACCAAAATGAATATGTGTCTATGACCACAAATCCGTTTTGCCTTTATTGATGCGTTGTTGTTGATTCCTATACCATTTTTCTTCCTCGTCCCTTCTCCTTCGGGCGGCTTCTTCCCGCTCTTCTCTTTTTCTTTCCTCCTCTTCCGCCCTCATGCTTGCCTTCCAATCGGAGGAATTGTCCGAATCGCTATAACTGCCTGAGTATTTGGAATTTCTAGGGCTTATTGCCCCGTATATTCCAAGAAGTGCGATGCCTCCGATAATAACCCAAAGGATAATTTTGCCGGTCGAGATGCTACTCTGCCGATTCTCTTTCACCCAATCCTCCACGTCTGCAGGGTTATCGCCGAACTTGAGATCCTTCATTGACACGAAATACTTTTCCCCGTTGATGGTGACGAGGACACATTCCACTTCCTCTTCCGGAAGTAGTGACCTGATGTAGTCCTTGTCTTCTTCAGCTATCGTCACTTTGTCTCCATTGTGCAGCCAGCCCACAATCTCGCCTTCACCAACGACGTAGGGGTCGGAGACTATGTTCGTTTTCTCGGGTTTGTAGAGCGCCGTGGTGTTGCCTCCGCGATCCACTTCTATGATGTAATTTTGTGCCTGCATTCCGCTTGCGATAAACAGTAATGTAAGCAAAAGAATAATACTTCTGACTTGTATCATACGAATAGCGTTTTGAAAGTGCAAAGATAGCAAATCTTTACCAAACCTTTTGTTATCGTGAAAAAAATCTTGCACTGCGAAAAAAAAAGTGTACTTTTGCGCTTTCATTAAAAACATAAAGGTTATGAAACAGATTACCCTTTTCGTCTTGTTGGCAATGGTTTTCGCTATGCCTTTGAATGCCCAGACACAACCCGAAGTGAAGAGCGGGAAAATGTCTACCACGTATATCAAGGATCCTGGTTTCGGATCCCGTCTGAATTTTGGCATCACGTTTGCCCCGACCATTTCCTGGATGTACCCGCATACAGAAGGTTATGACCCGAATGGGGTTGTCATGGGAATGCGTTACGGCATCAACCTCAATATAAACCTTACGGAACGTAAGAATTTTTATTTCTCTACGGGCATTTTTGGGGAGCACAGCGGCGGCAAGATGAAATTTATGGACAATGTCCCGATAGGATCGTTCATGATTGCCGACAGTACTCACACGCAGCGAATCTATCGTACCATCTATCTCACTATCCCGACGATGATTACGATGAAGACCAATACCATCAATAATTTCTATATTTGCGGAAATGCGGGATTGCTGCACAGTTTCAACTTGTATTCCACTAAAACGGACAGTTATATTTTTGATGAAGATTTATGGTCAAGGGAGAAACAACCTTCTGAGGAGGCTGCTCCGTTCAAGGAGGCCTTTATCGTGGGTGTCGGGTTTGAGTATGCGGTGACACCGGCCATGCGTGCGGGTTTGATGGTTAACTATGTGCAGTCCTTCACCAACTATTTCAAAGGGAAAGGCAGGGCTCAGAACAGTTTGAGCAAGCTGGACCAGCGGGCCAATATCGGTTGTGTGGAAATAGCCCTGAACATCAACTTCTTCTAGTCCATGAAGTTTATCTGTATCGGTCGGAACTATGCGGCACATGCGGCGGAGTTGCATAATGCAGTCCCGACGCAGCCGGTGTTTTTCCTGAAACCGGAATCGGCGATAACCCGCTGCAACCGACCGTTCTTTCTGCCCGACTTTTCCGAAGAGGTGCATTATGAAACCGAGATTATCGTGAAGATTAACCGGTTGGGGAAGTGCATTTCGGAAAAATTCGCGCACAAATATTATGACGAAATAGGGTTGGGGGTGGATTTCACCGCCCGCGATATCCAGCGCAAGTGCATGGCCGAGGGCGAACCTTGGGAAATTGCCAAAGCCTTCGACGGCTCTGCTGTGGTGGGCAAATTTCTCCCCAAAACGAAATTTGCGTCCATGCAGGACCTTCACTTTCATCTGTTGCTGAACGGCGAAAAGGTGCAAGCCGGCCATACGAAAGAGATGCTTTTCCCTATTGACACGCTGATTTCCTACGTTTCCCGTTTTATGACGCTGAAAATGGGCGATATCCTTTTCACAGGAACGCCCGTGGGTGTCGGCCCCGTGCATATCAACGATCATCTGCAAGGTTATCTTGAAGGCGAGTGCTTGTTTGATTTTAATGTGAAGTGAGACGATAGACTTGAGACTTAAGACTTGAGGTGAAGATGTAAGAAAAAAATAATATATAAAATCAGTAAGAATATGAACATAAAAGCCAGACTTATTCTGATGAATTTCCTCCAGTTTGCCGTCTGGGGGGCGTATCTCACCTGCATGGGCACCTACCTGCATACGCACGGATTGGGCCATCAGATTGGCATTTTCTATTCGATACAGGGCATTGTTTCTATCTTTATGCCCGCCATCATCGGTATTATTGCCGATAGGTGGATTCAAGCACAGAAAATGTTGGGTATCAGCCATTTGATTTCTGGAGCGGCGATGATTTGTGCGGGATTGTACGGACTGGGTGCGGGCGACGCGGTGCAGTTTGGACCGCTGTTCACGCTCTATACCATCGGAGTGGCGTTTTATATGCCCACCATCGCTCTTTCCAACTCGGTGGCATACTATGCGTTGGAAGAGGCTGGACTTGATCGCGTGAAACATTTCCCGCCGATTCGCGTGTTCGGGACCGTCGGTTTCATCATCTCCATGTGGTGTGTCGATCTGCTGGGGTTTCAGCCGACGGCGTCGCAGTTCGTGATGAGCGGCGGCATCGGGCTTGTGTTGGGTCTCTATGCGTTCACATTGCCTGCGTGCCATAGCAACACTGACGGCAAGGTTACATCGGTGGTTGATATGTTCGGCCTACGGGCGTTCACGCTTTTCAAACAGAAAAAGATGGCAGTTTTCTTCATCTTTTCGATGTTTTTAGGTGTCTCGTTACAGATTACGAATGGTTTCGCGAACCCGTTCCTGCATAGCTTCGGCCATCTTCCTGAATATGCGGACACTTTTGGGGTAAAGCATGCCAACATGCTGATTTCCCTTTCGCAAATCTCAGAAACATTGTGTATCTTGTTGATTCCCTTCTGTTTGAAGCGATTTGGTATTAAGAAAGTGATGCTGATTGCCATGTTTGCCTGGGTGCTACGTTTCGGATTCTTCGGTCTTGGTAACCCTGGTCCTGGCGTATGGCTGTTCATCCTCTCCTGCATTGTCTATGGTGTCGCCTTCGATTTCTTTAACATCAGCGGATCACTGTTTGTTGATCAGCAGACGGATGCCTCTATCCGCTCCTCGGCGCAAGGGCTGTTTATGCTGATGACCAACGGAATCGGTGCCACTATCGGCACATTTGGCGCACAAGCGGTTCTTAACCATTTTGTTTTCAATCCATTAAAACAGGGCGTTGAACCGACCGCCATCATGCAAGGCTGGTCTAACGCATGGTTCGTTTTTGCCGGTTATGCGCTGGTGGTCGCCGTGGCGTTCATCTTTGCGTTTAAGGAAGAGAAAGACTTAAGACCTGAGACTTGAGACTTTTTTGCTTAGTTAATAAATAGTCTTAAGTCTAAAGTCTATTTTACCCGCAACTTTTGTCCCTCAATAATCCGGTCGGCATTTTTCAGATTGTTGAGCTTCAATATTTTATCGACGGTAGTGTTGTATTTCACGGAAATGCGGTAGAGGTTTTCACCGGCTGCGACCGTGTGATAGACAGCCTCGGTGTTTTCTGTTGGCTGGGCGGGTTTCGCTGTCGGTTGCGGGTTTTGAGCGGGTTGGTCGGAGTTTTCTGGAGACTGCGTGTCGGGATCCACTGACGGCACAGAGGTCTGAGGGACTTCCGCCGGTTTTTCCTCCTTCACTTGTTCGGATTTGATCTCCGGAGCGTCGGCCTTGGGTTTCGGGGCGGCAGGCTTCCAGGAACCAACTTCGTTGAGTGGAAGAATGTCAAAATCGCGCGACATTAACGCCATATTGTTCTGCAACAAATCTTCCTCCTCAAAATCAATAAGCAGTTCGGGGTCGAAATACTCGTTCATGAAACGGGTCTCGAAATGCAGCACACACTCTTTGGTGTGACCGGTGGTGCCGGTCTGACCGATCACTTGCCCGGATTTGACAATTTGGTTGGGCTTCACGCAGAGCTTGTCAAGATGGGCATAGACGGTTTCGAGTCCGTTGTAGTGGCGGACAACAACAGTATGACCATAGTCTCCGTAATCACGCGCCAACCGCACGACACCGTCGAAACAACTCTTGACCAAGGTTTGTGGCTCTGTTTTCAAATCAATGCCCGGGTGAAATCCGCCACCTTTCTGTTCGCCATAGGTCGTTTTGATTTTGTCGAATTGGCAGGGCATAACAAACGGATTGTTGGCGTCTTGTACCAGCATCAGCATCAGGCGGTCGTTGGAGAATGGGATGGTCAGAAGTTTACTTCGAATATGCAACGTGTCCCAGTATTGTTGATAAAGACCGAAGGCTGGGATTTCGAAAGTTTCTGATATGGTGGGATAGGCCGCAGGCTGGCGTTGTGCTTCCTGGGTAAGGTTCTGGGAATTGGCCAGTGATATGTTTTGGGTATAGGCTGTCACGTCCAGGTTTTGCGCCGCTAGCGAAGTGACCATGGATATGAAAACGAATATAGCTAACTTTCTCATTATAAAGTATTTAATCGTTCAATAATATGCGTGGAAGAGAAACCTTCCACGAAGGGGATAGTGGTCACGGTTCCTCCGTTCTGCATTACGAAGTCGGCTCCCACGATGTTGTGGATATCGTAGTCTCCACCTTTAACCAGCACGTCGGGTTTCACGACTTTGATGAGTTCTTCAGGGGTGTCTTCTTCAAATAGCGTGACATAGTCCACACAAGCCAATGCAGCCAATAAATAAGCCCGTTCATATTCTCCGTTGACAGGTCTGGTTTCCCCCTTCAGCCGCCGTACCGAGTCGTCACTGTTTAAGCCCACCACGAGAATATCCCCTAATTTTCGGGCCTCAAACAAATAGCGTGCATGGCCGTAGTGCAGCACATCGAAGCAACCATTAGTGAAGACGATTTTTCGCTCATGCAGTTTAAGGTCGTTGCACGAGAAATAATCGCGGGGCACGATTTTTTCTTCAATGGGGTGGGGCTGAGTTGTCATTGCTTTTCAGGGATTTCGCTCGTTTGTTCGGGATTTACGCTCGCATCGTGACGTTTGTAGAATGAGGTGATGATCAGCGATAAAAATCCGAGTATCAGCGTGACAACGGTTTGCAAAAGCCATCCAATCCAGCCGGCAGCAAGACCTTGGGTGTAGGGGATGCCGTAAAGGAACACAATGCCTGCGGTGATGAGCGGGTAGGCGCCGAGTCCGCCTTGGGAGATCATGAAGGCGATGGTGCCGAAGACTAGCACGGTGAATGCCGCACCCGGACCTACATCTTGCAGGAAAGGCAGGGAGTTGAAGAAAAAGTAAACGCCAAGGAAGTAGGTAATCCACATTGCGACGGTCCAGATGACAAAAAGCCATGGGTTTGGGATGTCCTTGATGGATATGAAACCGCGCCAAATGCCTTTGAAAAAGTTGGCGATTTTAACCAAGAGCGGGCGCTTTTGCCACCAATTACGGGTAACACGGATGAGTATAATCAACAGGATGACGGCGAATAAAATAATGTATAGCAGATAGTTGCCGATATAACTAAGCCCTTTATGCTCAAACCATTCTTGCAAGGTCATCTGTGTGCTTTGGTCAACGACGAGTTGGGAAAGAAGTCCATTGTTTAGCAGCAGGGTTACCGCGAGCAGAATAATCCAGCAGACCATATCAACTGCGCGTTCGAGGATGACGGTGCCGAGGGATTTGTCGAAAGGAATGTTCTCATACCGTTGGAGAAAGGTGCAGCGGAGAATCTCGCCGAGACGGGGCACCGCGAGGTTAGCTATGTAGCAGACCATTACGGAATAGAACATCATGGAGAAACGGGGATAGTAATGGATAGATTTGAGTAGCAGTTGCGCCCGTGCTGCCCGTATGAGGTCCGCGGCAATGATGGCGACCACTGACAAGAAGATGAAAACCCATCCGCGTGTGGTGTTGACCTGAGATATTGATGAGAAAATCATCTGGATGTCATCGTCAGTTAAGTTTCTGACAGACAGCCAAATAAAAAAGATGCCCAATCCTAAGAAAAGGATAGTTTTGAGGATGTCGGGTATATATTTTTTCCAATTTTTCATATAAACATCTTTCGTCTTAATCAGGCCGCAAAGATAAACAAATTTCGGGGAATGTAGATGATGTGTCGTATAGTGAATTGTGATTAGTGAAATCGTATTGTTCGTAATTCAAAAATCACAAAAAAATAGTACTTTTGCGCCCAAAATTTTACAGATTATGACATCCAACGAAATACGTACTGCTTTTTTGGATTTCTTCAAATCCAAAGGACACCATATCGTGCCTTCCGCGCCGATGGTGATTAAGAACGACCCGACCCTGATGTTCACCAATGCGGGCATGAACCAGTTCAAGGACATCTTTTTGGGCAACACCGCCCGAGAGTTTCCTCGTGTGGCTGATTCACAAAAATGTCTACGTGTCTCCGGCAAGCACAATGATCTTGAGGAGGTGGGCCGCGACACCTACCACCACACTATGTTCGAGATGCTCGGCAACTGGTCGTTTGGTGACTATTTTAAAAAGGAAGCCATCGCATACGCGTGGGAGTTCCTCACCGAGGTGATGAAGCTCGACAAAGACCGCCTTTACGCCACCGTGTTCGCGGGCGACGAGGAGGACGGCACGGCTTTCGACCAGGAAGCCTACGATTTTTGGAAGGCGTATCTTCCTGAGGATCGCATTTTGGGCGGAAACCGCAAGAACAACTTCTGGGAGATGGGCGACACCGGCCCATGCGGTCCTTGTTCGGAGGTACACATCGACTTGCGCGACGACAGCGAACGTGCCAAGGTTCCCGGAGCCGAATTGGTCAATCAAGACAACCCGCTGGTTATTGAAATCTGGAATCTCGTGTTTATGCAATACAATCGGGTGGCATCCGGTGAGTTGAAGCAGTTGGCTGCCAAACACGTGGATACGGGTATGGGTTTCGAGCGCCTCTGCATGGCCGTGCAAGGCAAGAAGTCAAACTATGACACGGATATCTTCCAGCCGATTATCCAAAAAATTGCGACTGATTCGGGTGTACGCTACGGTGAGAAACACGACGTTGACGTGGCGTTGCGGGTGGTGGCCGACCATTTGCGCGCGGTCACATTCGCCATTGCCGACGGTCAGTTGCCTTCCAATACAGGTGCGGGCTATGTCATCCGTCGTATCCTGCGCCGCGCCATTCGCTACGGATTCACCTTCCTCGGTTTCAAGGAACCCTTTATGTGTGCGTTGGTTGCTGATCTTGTGGCGCAAATGGGACACCAGTTCCCGGAAATCAAGGCCCAACAGAAGCTCGTTGAGAATGTGATTCGGGAGGAGGAGACCTCTTTCCTCAAGACTCTCGACTCCGGCATTCTCAAGTTTGAGAATTATGTCAGAAGGATGCAAGACGGCAAAGTTATCGATGGCGCTTTCGCATTTGAACTGTTCGACACCTATGGCTTTCCCATCGATCTTACCCGACTGATGGCTTCCGAGAAGGGGCTGACAGTTGACATGGAGGGCTTTTTGGAGGGTTTACGCCAACAGAAGGAGCGCTCACGTGCTGCCACTTCTGTTTCGGCCGGCGATTGGGTGGAAATGATTCCACAGGAGGCTCCCACCGAGTTTGTCGGCTACAAAGAGTCCGAATGCGCTTGCAAGATTGTGAAATATCGTCAAGTGACAGCCAAAAACAAGACTTATTTCCAGATTGTGTTGGATAAGACTCCGTTTTATGCGGAATCGGGCGGACAAGTGGGCGACACGGGTGTGCTGACCAATGGTTCGGAAGTTGTGGAAATCTATAATACGACGAAAGAGAACAACCTGGTTATCCATCACGCCAACAAGGTTCCTAGCGATGTTACATGTCCTTTCATGGCGCGTATTGATGTGGAGAAACGTCAGCGGACGGCCAATAACCATTCGGCGACGCATCTGTTGGATCACGCGTTACGCAGCGTCCTGGGCACGCATGTGGAGCAGAAAGGCTCATTGGTGGCTTCAGACCGTCTGCGTTTCGATTTCTCCCACTTTGCCAAGGTTTCGGATGAGGAGTTGCGTGCTGCGGAGCGGATGGTGAACGCTATGATCCGCAAGAATCTGCCGTTGCAGGAGTTTGTGGATGTTCCGATTGAAGAGGCCAGGGAGCGCGGCGCTATCGCCTTGTTCGGCGAAAAATACGGCAAGACCGTGCGTGTAATCCAGTTTGGTGACGCAGTGGAACTTTGCGGTGGCACGCATACCTCTGCTACAGGTAACATCGGTTTCTTCAAGATTGTTTCGGAAGGCGCCGTGGCAGCGGGTGTTCGCCGTATAGAAGCGGTGACTGGAGAGGCTGCGGAGCGTCTCGTTTACGAAGACCAGGACACTATCGCGCAACTTAAGGGCATGCTGAGCGCTGCCGATTTGGCGCAAGCGGTGAAGCGGCTGCAAGACGAAAGCGCGGCGTTGCGCAAGAAGATGGAGGACATTGACCGTCAGATGGCGTTGGAGTTCGGCAAGTCGTTGGTTGACAGTGCCGAAGAGGTTGGCGGTGTCTTTGTCATGTCCAAAGTGACAGATTTTTCCGCCGACATGCTTCGCCAAATTGCGTACCAGTTGAAAGAGGCCGACAACAGGGTGGTTGTCTTGGGCAGTGTGAATGCCGGCAAGCCCAATTTGGTGGTTGCCTTAAGTGCAAATCTGGCTGGCAAGCTTGACGCGCCTACGCTTGTTCGTGCTGCGGGCAAACTTATCCAGGGCGGCGGCGGCGGACAGCCGACACTCGCCATGGCCGGCGGCAAGAACCCCGACGGGATCGCCGACGCGGTTGCGGAGGCGCTGAAGTTGGTGAAAGAGAAATTGTCGTAGAGACGCAAAATTTTGCTTTTTTACAAAAAAAACGGCGACCTTTTGGCCGCCGTTTTTCATCTCATCAGAACGGTAGGTCGTCCGAGAAACTCTCGTCCGGCACTGGGCTTTCTGGCGGTGTGGGCTGAGGCGGAGGGGCTGGCGTGCTGACCGTCCGGTTCGGCACTTGCGACACCGTCGGCCCTCCGTTCTCCTTCGGAGACAGGAAGGTGAACGTGCTGGCTTCCACTTCCGTGATGTAATGCTTCACGCCATTCGCATCGTCCCAGTTGCGGGTCCGCAGACGGCCTTCGACATAGATTTGACGGCCCTTTACGAGGTATTTCTCAGCCAGTTCCGCCAAGTTACGCCACATCACAATGTTGTGCCATTCGGTGATCTCCACGCGGTTCCCGTCCTTGTCTTTTCGATACTCGGTCGTGGCCAACGTGAAAGATGCCCTTTTGCTACCGTTTTCAAATGTTCTGATTTCAGGGTCTTTTCCTAACCGACCCACTAAGATTACTTTGTTTATACCTGACATAATATTAAGTTTTAAGTTCACGGCAAAGATACAATAATTAAATCCGAATTAAACACTGTTTTTTAAAAAGTTATTAAGTGTAAATTGTTGATAAGTGGTTAGTGTTTTAATTGTTAAATATTTGCGTGAAAGTAGACTTGAGACTTAAGACTTAAGACTTGAAACTTGAAACTTGAAACCTGAAACTTTAGGCTGGCTTGTATCCCGATTCTTTGAGTAATTTTTGGCTGTCTGTCATAGCCATAAGGTCTTTCAGGGTGGTTCCGGGGTGCGTTCTCATATAACTCTGCACAATCTGAAAGCCGATGAAAACGCCTAAACGTCCGGGGGAGTCGTTGCCGAAGTCGCGAGTGAAAGGCGTCTCGTCCATCATCCGGCGAATGAGGTCTTCGCTGTTGTCATATACCATGTTTTTCTCAATCATTCGATGCCAGATGGCCGACTCATGGGAGGTGGCCCACTTGTATTGGTCTTCGCTATAACCGAGAATGTCCTGCGGTTCGGTGGTCGGGAATAGAGTCTGGGTGAACAGCATTTTTTTGCCGGCATCCACCATGTTGTCTAAGAGTGTCACCAAGGTTTTGTCGGGCAGATGTTTGTAAACCAGAGCTTTGGAAAAACAATCGGTAGCCATGTATTTTTTGTCGCAACGGGCGGCAATGTAGTTGGGCATTCCCGCTTGGCCGTAATGCTTGTTGCCTTTGCCGAGGTACATGTCGAGACAGATGAATATGGTGTTTTCGTAGCCGAAGACTTGAGGCATCTGGAAATCGATTCCGGAAACAAGCGTGCAGAAATCGGGAATTTTTTCGTTGGGGAAGTGCGTCAGGTAGAGGGCCAGTGCGGGGGTGATTTGCATCTTAAAATCGGACATGTCCCCGAATTGGGCTTCCGTATCCTTGTAAATTTCCTGTATGACGGGGTCGTTGATAAACCCTTTGATGGACATTAGCATCTCTTTGTTTTTCCATGCGTTTTTGCCAACGATGTTGTCGGGATATTTTCCGTACATGCTCGCGAAAGCGGCGGCCATGTTGTCCTGGTCGATGTTGAATAGGTCTTGTTCGTAGCGCAACAGTTTGATTTCAAAGTTTTTTGCGTTTTCAACCTGTTCTTCGGTCAATTCGGGTGTGGTCACTTCCACCGGCTTGTTCTTCTTCGTGCAACCCACCAAAACGGTACATAAAATCAAGGCTATAATGCTGATTGTCAAAATTTTATTTCTCATATTGTTTTTCTTATTTTTCAAAGGGCAAAAGTAGTAATTTTTAGTGAACGGTGAATTGTGAATGGTGAATAGTAAATGTTAAAGTCAATAAAAAAGTTATCTTTGCACTTTCAAATCGTAATCAGTTCATATCATAAAAATAATAGAGAAATGGCAAGAGTACTCATCATCGGAGCAGGCGGCGTTGGTGCCGTTGTGGCTCACAAATGTGCCTCCGTACCGGAGGTGTTTACTGAAATCATGCTGGCGTCTCGCACGAAGGCGAAATGTGACGCGATTGCCGCGCAAATTGGCGGCAACCGTATCCAAACTGCCCAAGTGGATGCCGATAACGTGGAGGAGACCATTCGTCTGCTCGAAAGTTACAAACCCGACTTGTTGATTAATGTGGCACTGCCATATCAGGACCTGCCCTTGATGGATGCATGTCTCGCCACCAAAACCAACTATATGGACACGGCTAACTATGAGCCGCGTGACAAAGCAAAATTCGAATACAGTTGGCAGTGGGCCTATCAAGACCGCTTCAAAGAGGCCGGTATCATGGCTTTGCTCGGATGCGGTTTCGATCCGGGTGTGACCAGTATCTATACCGCATATGCTGCCAAGCATCATTTTGACGAAATTCATTACCTTGATATCGTTGACTGCAACGCGGGAGACCACGGCAAGGCTTTCGCCACCAATTTCAACCCCGAGATTAATATCCGTGAAATCACCCAACGGGGCAAGTATTGGGAGAACGGTCAGTGGGTGGAAATAGACCCAATGTCAATTCATCGTCCGGTGGAATATCCCAATATCGGCGAAAGAGAATCGTATTTGCTTTACCACGAGGAACTTGAGTCACTTGTTCGGAGCTATCCGACCATTAAACGCGCCCGTTTCTGGATGACCTTTGGACAGAAATATCTTACTGTGTTGAATGTGCTGCAGGAGATTGGCATGACCAGTATCAAGCCCATCAACTATCAGGGAATGGATATCGTTCCGCTGCAGTTCCTGAAAGCGGTGCTGCCGGAACCGTCTTCGCTGGGCGAGGGCTATCACGGCCAAACTTCCATCGGATGCCAAATCAAGGGCGTGAAAGATGGTAAGGAACGCACCTACTATGTGTGGAATAACTGCGACCATGCCGCCTGCTTCAAGGAAGTTGGCGCACAGGCGGTTTCCTATACTACAGGGGTGCCGGCCATGTTGTGTGCGAAGATGATTCTCACAGGCAAATGGCAAGGCAAAGGCGTCTTCAATGTGGAACAATTCGACCCCGACCCGTTTATGAATGAAATTGGCGGCTACGGACTTCCTTGGAATGAGCAGATCGACCAGCCGCTGCCCGTCTATGCCCACGAGTAATTAAATTTAAAATTCAAAGAGTATAATTAATACAAAATAGTTTTATTTTTTACCACAGTTAAATTAAAAATCCAAATATTATGAAGAAAAGTTACAAAATTTGGCTGGCTATCGCTGGTGTCGCCCTTATCGCGTTGGGCATCGTCTGTTTCTGCTATCCTGTGGAAACCTTGTTCACCGGTGCTTGGTTTTTAGGATGCCTTATTCTCCTATCGGGTATCTTCACGTTGGTTTTCACGATTAGGACTCAAAAGTTCCTGCCCAACAGTGGAACCCGAATGTTATCATCGTTACTCCAGATTTTCTTGGGTGTCTTCTTCCTGTGCCACAATGATGCCGTCACCGCTTCGTTGCCGTTTGTGTTCGCATTTTGGGTGATGATTGAAGGTATCACGTTGTTCATCGAATCTTTCGATTTCAAGAAATTCGGTTTCTCCTTCTGGTGGTGCATCATGATTCTCGGTATCGCTGCTGCCGTGTTGGGTATTCTTGGTTTACGCAATCCCGTTGCCGCCGCTGGAACTCTTGTTGCCCTTATTGGCATTAGTATCATTCTCAACGGCGTTGCCTATCTGGTCGCACTCTTCGGTATTAACAAGTTCGAGCACAACGTTAGAGAATTTGTGGATAATGTTACCGAAAATGTACAGAAATCTCAGGAATAGTAAATAGGGCTGTCTATAGTTCTATTTTCCAGACTTTTTGCTGGATATCAATGTAATATAAATTTCTCTGCCGGACGTGGAATTCTTCTACGTCCGGCAGTTTTATATCCAGGGGGGTGAGATTCATCGGTGTGGTGGCAGACGGCAGGTCGTAGCGCCAAAGTTGGCCTTCGCGCAGATAGACGATACAATCCTTCATCAATTGCATCTTTTGGATGCCGGGAATCGGAATCTCCCGCTCGAAAGTGCCGAAGAAGTCGAAGAGGCAGATGCCGCGGGTCGTGTCCAACAAAGCGATACGGTGCTCTGGCAGCACTTGCATGTCGGTAGGATGGAAGTCGCTAGGGAAAGCGGCATGTGTCCATCCGATGGGGTTCAGGCTGAGGTCGGTGATGAGCAGGCGCTGGTTTGTTTCGTCGTACAGCACGATTCTGTTGGAATTGCCCATCGCTGCCAACGTGAATGTCAACATGAATTTGTCAAAGAGATTCAATGGACTTCCGACTGGGGCTAATTCGTTGTTTAACAGTATTATAGTGCCGCTTTCCCGATAGAAGACGAGAATTTTGGAGGCAATGCCCGCATCCACCGTAGTGATGTTTCCAAAAGTCGGTTCGCTGTAGTTGCGCAACCGCTGCCCCTCTGGGGTGTAACTGTCCAACGAACTGCCGTCAGTGAGGTAGACCACCCCTTGGATGTCGGTTGTGACGTGCTCGTACGGGCTCTCCGTAAAAAAAAGTCGCTCCTGAGCATTGGCGCTGCCCAGGGCGACGGACAAAGTTATGATGATGAGGATGATTCTTCTCAATTTTCGGGTTTCAGGTTTGGGTAGAAACGCGGCGCGCCGCGTCTCTACATTCACGTTTTAGAACTTGCAGCCAATAGTGGCCACTACGTTGTGCGTGTTGGCGGCATAGTTGCAGGGCGTGCCGTATGCATCGTAAAGCCAGTAGGAATCTTTGCTCATGCGCAACACGTATGCGAGGTCGAAGAACATCACTCTACCTCTGAAGCCTAAACCAGCAGAGATGAAGTGCGCGGTGTTGTTGTAGGGGGCGCTTGCCATCTTGTAAGGGGTAGTCTTCATCCTGTAGCCGGCGCGGAGGGCGAACCCTTGCGTGATGTTGACTTCGCCGCCTACGCGGATGCTGTGGGAAACGCCGTATTTAGTGCGGATGGCGTCGTTCTCCCCAATGTAGTCGTAGTTGTCACTGTAGAGCGTAGCCATACTGTAGTCCTGGAATTCATATTCGGCGGCAATGAATGCGCGCTTGGCGATAAGAAACGAAGTGCTCACGTTGAATTTCAACGGGGTGGTCAACGTAAAAGTGTTGTAGTTGCTGTAAGACTTTTCGCTGATGGTTCCGCTGGAGTAGTTGGTGGTCATCATGCGAGAGAAGTTGTCCGTGATTTTCCAATAGTAGGTGGGCGTGTGGAAAGATGCTCCAATACGCACAAACTCAGCAGGTTGGTAAATGACACCCAATTTGAAGTTCACACCTGTTCCCTTATTCCGCTGTTCGGAGAGGAGGTTGTATTTGGAAATTCCTGAAATGTTGTCCTGATCCACAGGCTCTTCATAATAAGATGTCGTCTCCGTAAAGTTCAAGAACGGGAATGCAAGCGAGGCGCCGACGTAGAGTTTGTCGCTGTAGTTACCGCCTATGGAGAGCGCCATTTCGTTGATGGCTCCGGAACGTGTCACTAAAGCGCGTTGGTTAATATTTTCGTCGCTGAAGAAACTGTAATACTGGTCGTTAGTGCCCGGAATGGTGTCAATCAGCCAACTGTCCCATGCCAATAAAGCGTCACCGGAAAGGTTGTTGTAGTTGATGCCGTTCACATGGTTTAACACCATGTCCATCAAGGTGTTTTGGGTGTTGGCATTTGCGCGTATGGTGCGGTTGAAGTCCATGATGCGGTTGAATCCGAACCCGAACTGCCAGTTTTTCCAACCGTTTTCGTTGTTGATGTTGCGTGCCATCACGATGCCGGCCTGCGGAACGGTATATTTGAATTTCTGTGCGGAACTGAGATTTCCGTAATAGTAGGTGTCGGTGTGGCCGAATCCGAGTGACATCGGAGTAAATGTTACTTCATTGCGTTTGTACAGACCGATGGCGGCCGGATTTGTGCTCAGTGCGGAGAATTCTCCGCCCGTAGCACCGAATGCCCCACCTGCACTCATGAATCTCGCAGTGCCCAGATAGTCAGTCTGTGAGAACATGAATGCTTCATAGTCTCCTTGTGCGCGGACCATACCAATCAGGCCCATAATCACGATGATGAAGGTTGTTATCTTTTTCATTATGGTTTGATTTTTATAGACTTTAGACGTTAGACTTAAGATGTTGGTGTGCTTACGTAAAGTCTTTATAATTTGATGATTAGCCTTTTTATTTTTATTTCTTTTTATATCGTACAATATAAAGTTTCAGGTTTCTGTTTTCTCGTTTCAAGTTTCTGGTTTCAAGTCTCAAGTCTCCCTACCGTCTGCCGCCGCTGTGTCCGCCGCCACTGTGACCACCACCGCTGTGTGAACTTGAGCTGCTGTGCGATGAGCCGCTGCTGAAGCTGGAACGACTGCTGGAGGATGGGGAACTGTAACTGGAGCGGCTGCTGCTTGATGAGGATGAGGAAGGCCGACTGCTCGATAGGCTGTTGTAACTGGAACGGCTGCTTGAAGAGCTTGACGGGCTGCTGTAGTTGGAGCGGCTGCTTGAAGAGCTTGACGGGCTGCTGTAGTTGGAGCGGCTGCTTGAAGAGCTTGACGGGCTGCTGTAGTTGGAGCGGCTGCTTGAAGAACTTGACGGGTTGCTGTAGTTGGAACGGCTACTGGAAGAACTTGATGGGTTGTTGTAAGATCTTGATGAAGAGGATGTTGAAGTAGCAGGACGAGTGACGGTCACGGTTCTGGTGCTCGTTGTCGTGGAGGGTCTTGAGGTCGTTGTGGAAGGACTGGCTGTGGTGCTTGAAGGCGTCACCACGGTCCGGGTCACCGTTCTTGACGGCTGGGCAGTAGTGGTGCTGGGACGGGTCGTCGTCGGGGTAGTGGTGGCGGCAGGACGGCTGGTGCTATTGGTGGAGGAAGCCGGACGGGTTGTTGAAGTGGAAGTAGTCGTCGTTGAGGAGGTCGGACGGGAACCGTTAGTTGTTGCGGAAACATCTGTTCTGGCGGAAGTTACATTCGTAGTGCTGTTCGGCTTGTTGACAGCATTCGCACTGGCTGACGGTGTCGTTGCATTGCCACTGTTGGCAGGTCTTGCGTCAATGTCTGCCGGTCTGATGGTGCTGGAAGTATTGCTTTCGGTACGTGCGGTAGTGACAACTTTGTTGTTGTTAGAGGGTGTCGGTGTGGTCGGATTCGTGCTGATGCTGTTGTTGTGACTGCTGCTGCCCACACCGGTGGCGCCGCCGGCAATGCTCTCATAGCGTTGGTTGAAAGCCACTGGGGAGGTGGTTACCGAATAGTGGTTGTTGGTCTCGCCGTTGCCCGCACCGGCCATGGTACCGTGCTGTCCATCAGGACGCTCGCCGCGGCCGCCGCCGTTAGAACCGTTGCCCACAGAGGGTCCGATGTTGTTTCGGTGACCATAATAATAGGTGTGGTTCGGGTCGTGGTGGTTGTGGTAGTAGTTGATGGGTTCGTGGCCCGGATAGTAGTGATGATGATACCAGGGACCATGGTAGGCATAATGCGGGTGATTCCAACCCCAACCGTAGCGGAATCCGTAGTCGTACCAGCAGGGTGAGTAGTAGTAGGGACGGTAGTAGTAGTTCGGCCACCACCAGTTGTAACCTATATAAATACTCAATCCCCAACTGGCTGGATAGTAATCATACCAATACATGTTGGTGAAATAGGGGTCATAGTAACCCCAACCCGTGTAAAAATTGTGATGGAACCGGCGGATGCGGGAAGTGTAGTAGTAGTCGTAATAATCGTCGGGGTCGTAGGCGCCTGCTGCGACGGATGTAGTTGCAGCCCCTTCGTCCACAACTTCCATGTAAGTAGTGATTACTGGCTCTGTGCTACCCGGATAGTAGGTCAGGGTGCGCAGGAGGTTGCCGTTTTCATCGGTCTCATAAATGATGGAGTCGGCCTCCACGGTGGCGTTGTTGGCGGCTTTCGTGTTGGCTAACTGTGTGGTGGCTGGCGACGTTTTCTTAACGTTTTTTTCGCCCGAGGATGTGTATATGTCATCGTAATAGGCGAAATTAGCAGTGGAACAAGCTGCTAATAAGCAAGTTATTACGCTTAATACGATTAAAAATTGTTTCTTCATAGTGTCCTCCTTATCTCTTATTTTTTTATTTTTGCACCTTAATTTTCTAATAGACGGCAAAAGTACTAAAAAGTTAATTTATATACGATTTTATGGCAAAAAATTTTTGTACAAGAGCAGAGAATTATTCGCAGTGGTACAATGACATTGTGAAGAAAGCGGATCTGGCGGAGAACTCTTCCGTGCGCGGATGTATGGTTATTAAGCCTTACGGTTATGCGATTTGGGAGAAAATGCAGCGTCAGTTGGACCAAATGTTTAAAGATACGGGCCATTCGAATGCCTATTTCCCGATTTTCATCCCGAAATCGTTTTTCAGTCGCGAGGCCAGCCATGTGGAGGGTTTCGCCAAGGAGTGTGCGGTGGTTACCCACTACCGTCTCAAGAATGACCCGAATGGCGGCGGCGTGGTCGTTGACCCCGAAGCCAAACTGGAGGAGGAACTCATCGTGCGCCCCACCTCCGAGACGATTATTTGGGATACATACAAGAACTGGATTCAGTCGTATCGTGACCTGCCGATTCTTTGTAACCAATGGGCTAATGTCGTGCGTTGGGAGATGCGCACCCGTCTCTTCCTGCGCACCGCCGAATTTCTCTGGCAGGAGGGACACACCGCCCATGCCACCCGTGAGGAAGCTCTAGAGGAAACCGATAAAATGATCCACGTCTATGCCGATTTCGCTGAGAAACACATGGCTATTCCCGTCATCATGGGGGTGAAATCCCCGAATGAGCGCTTCGGCGGCGCCCTCGACACCTACTGCATCGAGGCCCTTATGCAAGACGGCAAGGCCCTGCAGGCGGGAACTTCCCATTTTCTTGGTCAGAATTTTGCCAAGGCTTTCGACGTGAAGTTCCTCAATCAGAACAATGAGCAAGAGTACGTTTGGGCCACCTCTTGGGGCGTTTCCACCCGACTTATCGGAGCCCTCATCATGACTCACTCCGATGACAACGGTCTGGTGCTGCCTCCCGTGCTCGCCCCGATCCAGGTGGTCATTGTTCCTATCTATAAAAATGATGAACAACGACAACAGATTGCAGCAAAGGCAGATACGTTGGTGCAAAAGTTGAAGGCTCTCGGTATTTCCGTCAAGTTCGACAACGACGACACCAAGCGCTCCGGGTGGAAATTCAACGAATACGAGCTCAAAGGCGTGCCCGTGCGTGTGGCCATCGGCCCGAAAGATCTGGAGAACAATGAGGCTGAGGTTGCTCGTCGCGACACGATGGAGAAGTACAATATTTCGTTTGACTCACTCGTTGAGCATATTCAGAAACTGTTGGAGGAGATACAGCAGAACCTTTTCAATAAAGCTTTGAAATTCAGGGAAGAACATACGTATAAGGCAGACACTTGGGACGAGTTTGTGGATCTTTTGGATAACAAACCCGGATTCGTTTATGCCCACTGGGACGGCACGCCCGAAACCGAGGAGAAAATCAAGGAACTTTGCAAGGCGACCATCCGCTGCATCCCGTTCAACAACCCGAAGGAGGAGGGCAAGTGCATCCTCACCGGCAAACCCTCGCACGAGAGAGTGTTGTTCGCGAGAGCGTATTAGTAGGTAATGATGAATGTAGAATGATGAATGTTGAATAATACGGTTCGTAGAGACGCAATGCATTGCGTCTCTACATATCGCAATTCCGTTTCCAAGAGGGCCGCAGGCCCGACACGTGTCAACCCAGGGTGAAGCGAAGCGAAACCCTGGGATTCCGAAAGGGTCGAAGACCTGAAGTATGTCAACCCAGGGTGAACGAAGTGAGCCCTGGGTCTAAGAAGAAAGAATATGAATAATACCGACAAATACGCCGAATCCCTCGCCGCATTCCGGCACCTGCTCGAAATCATGGACGAACTCCGCGAGAAATGTCCGTGGGACAGGGCGCAGACGTTCGAGACCCTGCGCAATCTGACCGTGGAGGAAACCTTCGAACTCGCCGATGCGATTATGGACAAGGACTACAAGGACATGTGCAAGGAGCTTGGCGACCTGCAACTGCATATTGTCTTCTATGCCAAAGTAGCCTCCGAGATGGGCCTCTTCAATATTACCGATATTCTTAACAAGCTGTGTGACAAACTTATACGTCGTCATCCGCATATCTATGGAGAGGTAAAGGCAGACTCTGCCGATCAAGTTCACGACAACTGGGAGAAGATCAAATTGCAGACCGAAGGCAATCGTTCCGTGCTGGGTGGCATTCCGTCTGCCATGCCAGCCCTCACTAAAGCCTACCGCATCCAAGACAAAGTCAGCGGTGTCGGCTTCGACTGGGACAACAAAGACCAGGTGTGGGCCAAAGTGCAAGAGGAACTCGGAGAATTGCAGGAGGAAGTGCGCGGTGGTACAAGTCAGGATAGGGTGGAGGAGGAGTTCGGTGACGTGCTCTTCTCGCTCATCAACTATGCCCGCTTCATCAACGTTCATCCCGAAGATGCCCTTGAGAAAACCAATCGCAAGTTCATGCACCGTTTCCAACTCCTTGAACAGATGGTCAAGGCCGATGGCCGCCAACTGACCGAAATGTCCTTGTCGGAAATGGACGAGTACTGGGAACGCGCCAAAAGTATTGGACTTGAGACTTGAAACCTGATTTCCGATGTCCTATTGTAGAGACGGGGCATGCCCCGTCTCTACCTAACCAAAAAAACAGGTTCATTAAACAGCCTCGAAGAGGTAAAACGCACGAAGTGCAAATAACACCATGCAAGGCGAAGCTGCTGTATGGTGTCCAAAACGCCCTAAATCAACCCCGATGTCCCATAAATTAAAAATAGTATATATAATATTAATGAGCGTCATCGCTCCGATGATTACCACTGCCCAGAAACCTTCCAAGGCCGCCGCGTTGTGTACGAAGGCTGGGCAGGCCATGCAGGCGCAGGATTTCGACAAGGCGATTACCTATCTCAATCAGGCCAGGGCGAAGGATCCCAATTATCCGGATATCTACATCATGAAGGGGGATATCTATAATTTCCAACTTCGTTCCGATTCGGCGATGTGCAACTATCAGCGTGCGATTGACCTGATTGGCGATCCTGATCCGATGCTCTATTACATAGCTGGCAACGAAGGGGCGAAGTGCGGTGCATACGAATATGCGCTCAATACATTGCAGATTTTCCTTCAAAAAGGGATTCAGTATTCCGATGTGCACCCGGATGCGCAGAAGACCATCGCCAACTGCCGTTTTGCCATTGAAGCGATGAAAAATCCGCGCAGTTTCGAGTTAGTGAATCTCGGTTCCGGCATCAATTCCGAGTGGGATGAGTATTTGGCTGCCATCACTGCCGATGACGAGCAGATTGTCTTTACCGTGAAGCGTCCGCGCGACAACGGAACAGTATGTGCGTTTTGTCTCAACGAGGAAGATCTTTATGCCAGCCGAAAGGTCTCCGGCGATTGGCAGCCCCGCGAACCGTTAGGGGCTCCGGTGAAGTCCGGATACAACGAGGGGGCGCAGTGCATCTCCCCCGATGGCAAGTATTTACTCTATACGATGTGCGACGCCGACTTCGGCATGGGCAGCTGTGACCTCTACTGGGCCAAGCGTATCGGTGACCGGTGGTCGAGGCCGCGCAATTTCGGTGCGCCTGTGAATACGCAGGCTTGGGAGAGCCAGCCGACCATGGCCGCCGATGGCATGACGGTCTATTTCGCATCCTCCCGCTCCGGCGGCTACGGTGGTATGGATATCTGGAAGACGACCATGACGGCCGAGGGTGAGTTCTCCATTCCCGAGAACCTCGGTCCCGCTGTCAACACCCCGGGCGATGATGCCGCACCGTTCATCCACACCGACGGGCGCACGCTCTACTTCGCCTCCAACGGGCGCGGGTATGGGCGGTTACGACCTCTACTACACAACCATCCAACCGGATGGCAGCTGGAGCGAGCCCAAAAACATGGGCTATCCCATCAATTCGCCTGCTGACGAGATCAACATCTTCATCAACGCATCCGGTACCATGGCTTATATATCCTCCGACAAGGACGGCGGCTTTGGCGGGCTCGATCTCTACAGCTTTGTCCTCGACGACGGGTTGCGCCCCAACCCTGTCACCTACATCAAGGGACGTGTGCACGACGCTTTTACCGGCGACCCGCTCTCGGCGCGCATCGAGATGATCGACCTCAACACGAAGCAGCTTCTCACGGCCACCACTTCCGATCCGCAGACCGGCGGTTATCTGGCCTGCATACACACTGGCGGCAATGTGCTGCTTAACGTCTCCCATCCCGACTATCCCTTCTATTCCGAAAACTTCCAGGTGGGGCGTTCTTACACCGAGTTGGAACCTTACCTCAAGGACATCGCCCTGCAGCCCACCGATGTGGGAACGGTAGTTACGCTGCGCAATGTCTTTTTTGACTTTGACCGTGCCGAACTGAAACCCGAATCGTTTGTGGAACTCGACAAGTTGGCCGACTATCTGCGGACGAACAGCATACGCATTGAGGTTTGCGGCCACACCGACGACCAGGGTTCTGACGACTACAATGACCGTCTTTCCGAAAACCGTGCCAAGGCTGTCTACGACTACCTTATCGGCAAAGGCATTCCTGCCGACCGTTTGCAGTACAAGGGATACGGCAAGCGGGTGCCGGTGGCGGGCAACGACACAGAGGAAGGCCGTGCCGCCAACCGCCGGACGGAGTTCAAAATTATACGTTAATGGTTAACGGTTAAAGGATTTAACGGTTTAATGGTTTAGTGGTTTAACGGTTTATGGTTCGGGGAAGTCCTCGGGCCATTTGTTATATATTACTAATAATACAATGCCCGTGCAATCGGTGCGGGCGATCACAATTCCCCTTTCTATATAGAAGGGGTGCCCGTCTCGCGCCGTCACTGCGTGCGGGCAGAAAATGAATGTCGTACAAAGTTTTTACCCGGCTTAACTAAACATTGTGAAATATTGCTTCTATTATTATATATACAATATTTGATTGGTTTCAAGTCCAAAGTCCCAAGTCTCAAGTCCCAAGTCTCAAGTCTCAAGTCCCAAGTCTCAAATCTTGTAACCATTCCACCTCGGTATCGTATAACTGAATAGCGGTAAAAGCCAGAAAAGAGAAGGATTTGAGCGGGTGTGAGCGTTGTTAATACCGTGTTGATAAAAAATGATAACTGTGTATAAATATGTAAAATACTGATTATAAGAACATTGCGGATATTTTTAAAAAAATCGAAAAAAAATAATGCGAAAAGACAAACAATGAAAAAAAAATGTATTTTTGCAGGTTAAAAATTATGTATAATGTAAAGTAATGTATAGTGTTGAAATAAAGGCAAAAAACGAATCGAATAAAGAAAAATAAATAATATAAATTACAAATTAAACAAACAAACAGTATGAAAAAACTATTATCAATTTGCTTTCTTAGCATTCTGCTGGGGCTTCTGAGCTTCAGCACGCGGGCGCAGAACAGCGGTGGTAGCAGTAGCTGTGCAAGTGGGTTCTGGATCCAGAATCTTCAACCCGACACCCTTGTGGGCATAGCAAATCTTCCTGCTGATATGCCGAACACGGGCAAATTACCGTTGAGCCATACCCTGGGTCAAGGCTACTACAGCTCTGTCACGGGTAACTATCTCGGCAACGCCCACCCGCAACAGACTGAGCTGTATGAGTTGCACTTCTGCAACACATGCAACTTGGATCCCAAGACCAAGGTGTCTGTCGACTGGTTGCTCTATCGCGACGGCCAGCTCGTCAACGACAATTTGTCTAACTATGTTGAGCTCGGCATCTATACGCTGTATAGCAAGCTGAACCAATATGGTCAGCATTTGTCTATCCATTGGCTGGGCGGCATTGTGCCGAATGAGTTCGGCGTTTGCACCCCGGTGTCCAGCAGCTATACGCTCTATGACACCATCCATGGTATGATCCACTACGACGCTTGCAATGACCCGACAAACTATCCCGGCGCTTTGCAGGCAGAACACGGCGCTAACCCCCTGTCCGTGATCACCCAGCTCGGTGAGAATGTTGCTGCTACTGGTCAAATCTCCATGTACAGCCAGCATCTTGACTACTTCTATTTGGATTTCTTCCAGCAGACCCGGACGATTGTCCAAATCAAATGGAAACAAGTTGGTAATTACAAACTCGTCATGCGCATCCGTGAGCGCGTTGGCGGTACCCCCTGGAACAACATGACTTGGAACGACAATGAGACGACTGATTTCGTCGGCGGTCACCAGTCCTGCTGCGGCCAAATCATTGCTGAAGACTCTATCTCCTTCCCGACCTTCGGAGACACTGTGAAAGCTGTTTGTACGAATGAGACTTGGGATTTCGGTCGTCCTCTTTATACCTTCAACGGAGACCAGGCCAACCGCAACTATGACACGAACATTGTTTTCGGACAGTATGTGTTTGACGGTACCCAATGCAAATATTTCCAGTTGGACAGCCTTTATTATGTCGACTTCTATGTGCGTCACACCCCCGTGGTCACGGTTCACGACCAGACCCTCTGCAAATGTGACAATGTGAATATCCTCGCTTCTGTTACGGAAGACCTCGTAGGTCTCGGTGACACACAAAGTTCCAAACGTCTCGAATGGTGGTACAACAACAAGTGGAACGCTACCATGCGTTATAGAACTTACGCCAAGATCGGCGACGATTCCGTCTACTACTACAGAGTTCGCCAAGTGAACACCTACGATGACACGTTGGAATGCGAAGGCCCGGCAGCGGACTTCACCATTACGATTAAGGAGATGGTTGCTCCTCAAATCAATGTTCCGAATGTGGTTGACTTCTGCCGCGAGGCTCTTAATGGTGTGACGTTGACCGCCACAGCTACCCTGCAGGACAACTGCGGTACCACTGTGCGTTGGTATACCAGCCTCAACTCATTGCAACAGGGCTGGCTGGAAGATGGCACGCTGACTCCGGCAAACTATTTTACCAGTTATATTAAGACGAGCACACTGCTCACAGGTGCGACATTGTCTGTCAATTTGGCCGACTACATGCCCTCCACCAATAAGGACACTACGATCTACTTCTTCGCAGTTTCCTACAATGAGGCGCAGCAGTGCAGCTCTCGCAAGTTCGATTATTTCGCGGTGACAATCCACCAGACCCCCGAATTGGCTCCTCATATTATCAAGACGGCCTATTGCCCGGGTTCAGAGGTTGAGATGCAGGTCACGGTTAACAACAACCCCAACCTAACAGATGTTCCTTACTACTATGTTTGGGGTGGCGACATCACTTCCGTGATTCTCAATGGTACGACTACAGGTACGAAAGTCCCGTATGTTGGTCCCGCTGATAAAACTATCGGATCATCCACTTCTACGACAACCTATTTCCCGTTCTATAACGCTAGAAAATACTGCTATAGCCAGCAGATTTACACCAAGGAGGAAATTGGCGCTGGTCTTATCACAAAAATTGCCTTCTATAATAACAATGCCAATATCACGAGAAATAACGTGACGGTCTCTTTCGCCGAGACGACTGTTGATAATTTCGGTTTGAGTGGTAATACTTGGGTTAAGGATGGTCTTACTCAGGTTTATAGCGGTACCGTTTCCGCAACCCAAGCGGGTTGGGTGACGATTACTTTGGATAATCCTTATATGTATGATGGTACCAAGAATTTGGTCGTTGCCGTGAATGACGAATCCAACACCACTGCCAATGCTAAATTCAGAGTTACCAATACCCCGGGCTCTTCTCCTTCATACTATAAAGCTATGTATGTCAGCAATGCCAACAATCCTGTTGGTCCTACTGGTAGTGGTAATCGTGTGTCTTCTCGTAACAATATTAAGTTCACGATTGAAAGCCTTCAGGCTTCTACAAAGACGAACCAATATGGCTACTATCAGATTAATGACAACGACGCTTGCCACACCGCTTACCATACTACGGCTTATGTGATTGATGGCAATGGTTGTACTTCTCAACCTGTAGAGTTCAACTATGTGATTAATGATACGATCAAACCTACAGTGAATATTTCCACTGTGACGACTGAAGTCGCTGCATGCCACCTCAATACCATCAATGCTCCTGCCTATACGACAGTTGCTGCTCTTGAGGCTGCTGCTCATATTACCTTCAGTGACAACTGCGATCATAGATTCTTGAAAGTTGCCGGTTCAACCAGAGTTGTGAACAGCATTTCTGACACTACTTGCCACGAGGTTGTTACGATTTCTTATGTTATTAAGGATCACTGCGGTAACACTGTGAATTTCACCCATATCTACAAGACTGTTGACAATGAGGCTCCGACGTTCGTGAACATGAACGATCCGAACCATCTGCCGTATGTGCGTCTCAACCCCGTTGAAGGCGGCAACTGCACGTTCAACTCTCCCGACAGCATGGACTTCGTGAATGCTGTTGCTCCGTTTGTGCACGACAACTGCACCGACAGCGCTTACCTGATGAGCACGCTGACGTTCAACTGGGAGAACACCACTGAGTCTCCGATTGGCAAGACCAATATCTTCTTGGAGAAGAACCACCTCACGGTGGAGGCCACCATCACCGACAGATGCGGTAACTCCACCAAGTCTTTGATTATCTACATCGATCGTCCTGACAAACTTCAAATCAAACCGAATGGTATCGCTGCTAATACCCAAATCTGTTTCAACGATACTGTTCACATGACTTTCGATCCTACTTTCATTCAGGACGATACCATCATGGGACCGTTCGTGCCTTACACCTACCTCTGGAGCGAGAAGAACGGCAAGCCTGGTGTTCACTTCAGCGACGCTACTGCTCTTACGACGAATATCACGTTTGACGAGCCCGGCGACTATGTGTTCGTGATTACGGTTACCGACCGCAACGGCTGCACTGCTGAGTCTGAACCGATCAGTGTCAATGTCCGCGCTCTGCCTGTTATGACCATCAATCATATCGTGTTGAATGGCCAGACTGAGCCTTATTGCCCGACCTACGGTAACCTCTCCATCGAGGCCCAAATCGTCAACCCTGTCGCTGGACAGACGGTTGCTCCGCACGCTTATGTTTGGACTGGTGAGAGTGTGAATGTTATGTCAGACTCTTCTCTTACCTGGGTTACCATCGTTCCTGAATGGTGTGACACTCTCTATTATCCGACCGTTACTGTTACGGATGACCGCGGTTGCGTTGGTTCCGTGACTGACACCGTTGAAGTTGCTTCCAATGGTCCGCAATTCATCGGCTCAATCGCTGACACTACTGTTATTAAGCAACTCGGTTGTAAGTTCTATATCCCCGATTTCAAGGATCTCGTTGACGCTAACCTCGTGTCTGACGACTGCTATACCTTCTCTCAACTTAAGTATTCTGATGCTTTCGGTACGATTGAGCGCACTGACTGGTACGCCCAAAGCCCGGCTGCCGGCACTGAGCTGACTGAGAATTCCAAGGTTGTTACGATCACTGTTAAGAACCCCTGCGGCAAGACCTCTACACTTAATGTGAATGTCCTCAAGCCCACGGATGTCCTCACCGTTTCTATTGATCCTGCGGTTGATTCTGCTTGTCAAGCCGACGTTCTCACGCCTGGTGTTGACTTCACCGCTACTGTTCAGAATGCTTCTGGTTCTGTTACTTATGAGTGGTCTTTGGTTGGCAGCGGTACTACTCTCGCCAACAATGACAATGCAGTCTTCACGGCTATCGGTAGCATGGATCCCGGTGTCTATACCTATCAAGTTGAAGTTGAGGATGCTCTCCAATGTACGGCAACCGCTACTGCTAATCTGAAGGTCTTCTTCCAGGGTGCTGATCCTTATGTCCGCACATGGCCGAATACCCTCTGCGAACGTTACAACGGTGCTTTGGCTGTTGATACTACTCCTAACGCTTATGTTTATATTCTCGAGCCTCTCGATCACGCTACTCCGGCTATCACGAAGATTTCTGACGTTCCGGTGCACCAGACAACTCCTTGGAATACCATCGTGTTCGACTCTTTGCGTCCGACTCAGTATCAGTTGACTGTTATTACGAATGAGGGTTGTGAGAGAGTTCACTCACCCTACACCATCCTTGATGCAAGACAGGGTCTTGAGCCGACTATCTTCACGAAGACCAATGTGACCGTTTGTACGAATGACAATGGTACGATTACTATTGTTCCTCGCACCAATTATACGTATTCACTCTATTATACCTCCAATGATTCACTTGTTGGTACAGGTGTCAGCTATAACGGTCTTTCAACAGGTCGATATAGAATTCATTCTGTGAATACCATTACGCATTGTGTCAAAGATACAATTTTCGATATTACTGACATTGCTACGAGACCTACCGTTGCGACTACTGTCACTAAGAATACGAATTGTGCTAATACCAGTTATAACAATAACCCGAATAATGTCTTTAATGGTCAAATCAAGATAACCTCAAATGCTAATTGGCAATACACGGTTTATACGGCCGCTAATGATACGCTTCTCAATGGTGTTACGCTCAATTCTACCAACAACCCCATTAAGGACCTTGCTCCTGCTACTTATTATATCGTTGCTTACGATCCTTCTACAGGTTGCTACAACGCTACTTCCAATAGATCAGTCACGGTTGGTTCTAACACCACCAATCCGACTATTAGCGAAACTATCACTCCTAACCATTACTGTGCAATTAATACAGCTGACGGTTCTATTACGGTGACCCCGTCTAACCACCGTCTGTTTGCATTGCTTAAGAAACAGGGTTTATTCTCTTACGACACGATTGCTCCCAGATCCACGAATAATTCTTGGAGTCAGTTGTATGATGCCACCTATCAGATTGAGGTTATTGGCAACAACTATTGTCGTAGTACGAAACAAGTTGATGTGACGAAATCTACCATCAATCCTGTCCTTTCTGCTACTTCCACGATGAATACTTCCTGTGTTGATGAACTTGGTACTATTACGGTGAAGAACACGAATGCTGCCGCTATGAATGTTTCCACGTATGGCAATGCTAAGATGGCCAAGTATACGATCACCAAGGGTGCGTTTACTAAGGATTCTCTTACCAATGCCGCACAGGTTACATTCGATCATTTGGCTAGCGGTACTTACACCTACACCGGTATCACCAACTATGGTTGTCAATCAACACCTAAGACCGTTGAGGTTGAGCAATATCAGCTGCCCGCTATGCAGCTTGACTCCACGCCGAACCACATGTGTGCTCCGACGTTTGAGAAACCCGGTGACGGTACTGTGACGGTTGTTGTCCCGACCACGGCAAATGTACCTGGCAACCACTTCTTCGAATACTACTTCTATGATGCAGCTGACGTCAACATGGAAGTTCCTTATGAACTCCCGTTGACCAACACCAAGTACTGGCTTGCTGCTAAGCAGTACCATGTGGTTGCTGTTGACACGATCACCGGTTGTACTGTTGACGGTTACATCACCGTTGAGAACGACTTCTACACCGTTGATTTCGACTACACGACCACGCCGAACTTCATCTGCGGTACTTCTGCTGTGGGTAATGGTACCATTACGGTTGTCAACCCGACCAGCACGAACCCGGATGCCGTGTTCGCATACAGCTTGGACGGCATTACCTACCAGACTGACCCGACCTTCACCGGTTTGAAGGATAACACTTATGATGTGTATGTGAAAGACACTACGATGCAGTGCTTCTTGAGCAAGCCCGTTGCGGTGAGCGCTACCGACAGCTGTGCTCCTATGATTACCATCTCTGACGGTACTAATACGGGTCTTCAGTTCAACTATTGTTACGGCACTACCGGTATCCAACTCTGTGGTACGGTGAATGACACTTGCAACCCGTCTAATACTTACTCCTACGCTTGGTATGCTCCTTGTGCCGATCCGAACAGTTCCAACACGAACTGCATCGATGTCCAGACCGACCACTATGTGATTAACGGATGTGACTACATCTTCACGGCTACCAATACCACTACTGGTTGTTCCTACAGCAAGACGGTGAATGTGGCTATCCACCCGAATCCGGTACTTGTCTTCACTATCAATGGCAATCCTGCTACGACGGATCAAGCCAACTGGTTCTGCGAGGATGAGCCGCTGCACATAGCTGTTCACTCTCAGAATCCTGAGGTTATCCTCGATACCAACAGCATTAACTGGACGCTTGGTAAGATTGCTACAGGTATTGCTGAGTTCGACACTGTTGGTTCTGCTATGATTAACAATGCAGTTACCTTCTGCGTGCGCGCCAACAGCGAGTTTGGCTGTCCTTCCGGTAATGCTTCTCTGCCTGTGAGCATCATCCGCACCGACTCTGTGACCGTGAATGACACTGCTTGCACGAAGTATGTTACCACGACGGATGCTACTCATCCTACTGCTGTTACGATCACGCCTGCTGCTTATCCGTTCGACACGGTTATTGTCCGTGAATACACGAAGACTGTTCCTGTCCATGGTCAATATTGCGACAGTGTTGTGACTTACAATGTCCATATCAACGACAAGCCCGTTCTTACCCTTAAGAACAATCCCGCCGCTTTCTGCGAGGGTGCTTGTTATAAGTTGAGCGATTTCGTTGATTCTTTCAATGTTGTTTGGAATGGTGATACCGGAACTATGGTTTGGCGGGCTGCTCCTATTACCTATTCTCTGTTCTGGTCTGTCTTACCCGCTACAGCTCCCGCTACTTCTATTATTGAGGGTAACTACCTTTTCGGAGGAAAAGATGGCTCCACCACGTATGCAATGAAAGCCGAAGTTAGTTCGAATAGACTTAAAGCTATTGCAGTAGATCCGAGTAATCCTGATGCATCTGTCATTTGGCAGCTAATTAAGGTTGCTGATAATACGTATACCATTTACAATGCTTCTACGAATAAGTATGCTAGCAAAACAGGTGATAACAATAATCTTGTCCTAGCTGATGCTGCTACTGATAACTTAGCAAAGTGGACAGTAGATTCTGAAAGTGGTAATGTTATTATTAAGAATGTTGCTTATCCTAATTATCGTTTGGCCTTTAACTCAACAACCTCGCCCAAATCATTCTCTGGTTATAAATCAACTGCTACTGGCCAACCTATTGTGACTCTTTACAAGCAAGTTACAAATGCTACGTACGGTACGTCTGCTGATGTTACAGGTGATCCTATGGTTGACTATGCTTACGCTTCCACGCACGCTATTTGGATGGAAGCTAAAAACTGTTGTGGTTCCGTTTCAGCTCCTATTAAGTTTAATGTTAGCAAGGCTCCGGTTATCGACAGCTTTGAGTTGCAGACCAGCTATTGCAACAATGTGAGCGCTACTATCGACTACAAGGTTTCTGCATTCTCCGCTCTTGGTGACACTGCTATCGCTACCTTGACGATCGACGGTAACCCGGTCATGGTACAAGTTACGCCTGTGACTGATGTTGAGAAGACGCTCTCCTACACGTTCACGCCGAAGTATTATCTCCACAATGGTAAGACCGTGACCCTCACGCTTGCTAATAAATCTGGCTTGTGCAGTGACACGATTGCTACGAAGATCCTGCATGTGGATACCACAATCTTCCACATCACGCTTGACACGACCTATTGCGAAGGCGAGGTCTTCAATTACAGTGACTTTATCGGTACTGGATGGCAGTCTACACCTGCTCCTTCTGCTAATCTCGTTCCTACAGGTTCTATCACCGACGGTACGACTATGAGCTATTCTACCCACAACGGTAACCAAGTGTTCTTCACTATGTACGATCATTGTGGTAACTTGGTGACTTCCGATACCATTACATTGAAGGTGAAAGGCAATCCGATTGTCCATGGATTCCCGATGCCTAGCCCTACTTGTGATCCTGGTACTTCGTTCTCGTTGACCGAACCCACGATTGCTTGGAATGGTTCTGACAGTCTCACTTCTGGATGGCTTCTCGAGAAGAATGGTGTCTATGTACCCACTACATTCTCAGAAATCAGAGACAGTGCCCTTTGTCATTATGCTTATGTTGGTTTCTTCGCTACCGGTACGTGCGCTTCCGATACGGCCTACACTTGGATCTATCTGATTACGCCTCCGAACATTACGCTTTCCATCAACTCACAATGCCCGAATTTGAAGGTTGCGGATGAGATTTCGTCAACTTCTTCTTCCTGTGATCCTAATCCTGCCACCTCTTACTTCTCATACGTGAAGTCTGATGGTACAGGTTATGTCAAAGTTTCCTCTTTCGGTACTATGACATTCGCTGATCTGTTGGCTGGTGGTTACAATGGTGGTAAGATTTCTGCAGTTATCACGAATACCTGCGGTAGCGATTCCGTTGGTGTGGTTCTCAACATCCCGGTGTATGCTTACGATACCTTCAAGTTACAGCAGGGTTGTAACAATACTGAGTTGGTGAACTTCATCAAAGCCGGTACCTACGATTGGAAGGGTTCTGTTGCTCCGGTCTTAACGATTGACACCACTTATTGGAGTGTGAATGGTACAATGGTTGACCCGGCCACCTATGTGGTTGACGCTACGGCTACTCCGCTCAATGTTACCTACTCTTACGTGACCAGCTGTCATGACACTATCACGACTGATCCTCAGGATCTGACTGATTCTATCAATGACAAACCGAATGTTGTCCTTGCAAATGATGTTAAGATTTGTGAGCTTGATACCCTTAAGGAAGCTGATCTGCTGACGAATCTGACTGTCACTTATATCCAGCCCACCACGGCTGCTGCTTATGACACCATCTGGATTCTCGGTGCTGACACGCTGACCTTACCGTATGTTGTCAAGTTTGCTGATAACAACAAGGATCTCATCGTCTCCATCAGCGAGAAGGTTGCCGGTTCTACTTGCGGTACTCAGAACGATACTGTTAAGTTGATTGTCAACCCGCGTCCGACTCCGACCATCACTGGTCCTGCCAGAGTTTGTGAGAACACGGATACGCTCTTCGTTGCTAACGACGATCCGGGTTATGTCTCCTACGAATTCACAGTGGTTGGTCCTGCTACCGCTACTCCGGCTACTGAGACTCACATTGTCCCGGCTACCGATTACAACAAGTTCAGAACTCAGTTCTCACTCAACGGCGAATACGGCAACATGCACGATACCGTTTATGTGACTGTTATCGATACCAACAACTGTAAGGGTACTTCTGCCAACGGTGTTGACGTCCGTATCACGAACATGCCTGAGTTCATCTTCAAGGATTCCAACAATGTGGAGACTCATAACTTCACGGCTACCGTTGGTCAAGGTCTTGAGTACACTTGGATGATTGGCCGCGACTGCTTCGTGGGCGACACGCTGGTGTATGTTGAGTATGACATCTATCATGAGGATACGCTGATTGCCAATGCAAGAATTGGTGAATACCTCAGCACTGCAACTTATAGCCCGCTGGGTGGTGCCACCACTTACTACGTGACCTCCAATACCATCAATTGGTGCTCACAGAATGGTACACCTCAAACAGTGACTATGATGTACAACTATTCACAATCCAACCCGTCTGTTGCTACCTCTGGTAACCACTTCCCGTACACTAACCTCGGTCTTGGTTCTGGCCACGACTACCTCGATGACTACTATCTCTCATTCCTCGGCGATCGCGAGGTCACGAAGAACTTCGTCCCGTTCCTCCGCAGCGGTGAGTATAAAGTTGTCTATCGTTTGATGTCTACCAGCCACTACCTCCCGTTGAACCACTACTACTCACCCACATGCGCTAACATCAGCGACCTGTATTACATGGGTGGTCACGGTTCACTGACCAGTGGTTATGTCAGAAATGAACTTGTCCGCGACTCTATCATCATCAATGTGACCGGCACTTCAATTCTCCCGTCTACTGTTGGCGGTGATGAAGAAGTTGTTACAACTCCTGAAGTTGCTCCTGCCTTGAATGTTGCTGAGACGGAAGTTGCTCCTGACATGGAAGTTTGGCCGAACCCGGCTCCCGCTGTGACCACGACCTTGAAGGCTCGCGTCCACAACTTGAGCGGTGATGCTACGGTGACGCTGACCAACCTGATGGGTAAGCAAGTTTACACGGGTAACATCTTTATCGACAACGATAACTTCTACTTCGAGTTCAATGTGAACAGCCTGGCTATTGGCTCTTACATCATGACTGTCCGTACTGCTACTGACGTCATCACGAAGAAGGTTATTGTCACCGCGCTTGCGCGATAGTCGATAGACCGTATTAACAAAAGGAGTTGTGCGCACACTGCGTGCAACTCCTTTTTTGTTTAGTTAGTGATCAGTGAACAGTGAGCAGTGATCAGTGAATTGGTTTATGTCCCTACCCCGGCCTGCGGCCACCCCTTCCCCAGAACCACCCCGCCCTACGGGCACCCCTCCAAAGGAGGGGAATAAAGGGGAATTGGCTCCGCCGTCACTGACTACAGGTTTGAACAATATTTCGTATGAAGTAATTCAAAGTCTCAAGTCTAAAAAAGTCTCAAGTCTCAAGTCTAAATATAGTCTAAAGTCCTAAGTCTCAAGTCTAAAAAAGTCTCCCCATGTCGTTCCTCAAAAATTTCATCCGTGCGTATCATCTCCGTCTGGCGGGCGTTTTCCTGCTAAATGCGGTGTACGTTATGCTGACGGTGGTTGTGTTTGTGATGATTGAGCCGTTTGTGAAGTTGTTGTTCAGGGGCACGCTTGAGGGCTTAAGTCCGGTTTCGGCCTATATGGTGTCGTTGGTTTCCTCCGTTGTGCCGTTGGATAATACGCGCAGTTCTATTGCGATGCTTATTGTCTGTGCCGCCTTGCTCTACTTCTTGCGAAATCTGGCTGCATACGGCTCGCAGTGGGTCATGGCGCATGTGCGCAGCGACTATGTGTATCAGCTGCGAAACCGTCTCTATGATAAGATGATTTCTCTTCCATTAGGCTGGTTTACCAAACAGAGCAAGGGCGACGCGGTGACCCGTGCGGTGAATGACACCCATGAAGTTGAACACACCGTCTTGGTCTCTGTTCAAAAGTTCTTGACAGAACCTATCGCGCTGGTCTGTTATCTTGCCTTCCTTTTCTACATCGATTACCAGCTTTCCTTGTGGGCCGTTCTTTTGATGCCGGTTTCGTTTCTTATCATCGGACTGCTGGCCCATGTTTTGAAGCGTTCTTCCCGGACTTATCGTCAGCGTTTCGGAAAGGTGTTGTCCCATGTTGAAGAGACACTTGCAGGACTACGCGTGATTTACAGTTTCAATGCTCAGGAGCGTGCTTACCGCAAGTTCCAGCGGTTGAATCGCGATTTCCACGAGAATCAGAGAAAAGTATACCGGCAGAGCTATCTCGCCAATCCGTTAAGTGAGTTTCTTGGTGTGGCTTCTGTGATGGTGGTGTTGGTGATTGGCGGTTCGTTGGTGTTGTCGGAACGTTCTTCCTTGTCGGCTGAGATGTTCATTACGTATATTGCCCTTTTCACGCAGATTATCTCACCGGTGTCGAATATCGCTGCCGCTTTCTCCGACTACAAGCGGGGCGAGGCCGCGTTAGACCGTATTAATGAATTTCTTGCCATTGAGGATAATGTTGAGGATCATCCCGATGCGCTGCCGGTTGAGGGCTTTCGTGAAGAGATCACATTTCAGGATGTTTCCTTCGCCTATTTGGATACTGATGTCTTGAGCCATATTGATTTGGATATTCATAAGGGACAGACGGTTGCGTTTGTAGGGCCGTCGGGAGCAGGCAAGACCACGCTTGCCGACCTGCTCCTCCGCTTTTATGATGTCACGGGCGGGGCTATATTGCTGGACGGCGTTCCGGTGAACCGCTACCGGTTGTCGGAGTATCGGGGATTGTTTGCGTTGGTGTCGCAGGATGTGATGCTTTTTCACGACACGATTTTCCACAATATCACCCTAGGCCGTGAAGCTACGATGGAGGAGGTTGTGGAGGCTGCGAAGATTGCCAACATCTACGATTTTGTGATGTCGTTGCCTGACGGTTTCGACCATATTGTCGGGGATTGCGGGGTGACCTTATCGGGCGGACAGCGCCAGCGGGTGAGCATTGCGCGGGCGGTGTTGCGTAAGGCGCCTGTGCTGGTCTTGGACGAGGCCACATCTGCGATGGATTCCGAGTCGGAGCGTTTGGTCCAGCTGTCGGTAGAGGCGTTGTCGAAGCAATGCACGGTGGTGGTCATCGCGCACCGCCTCTCGACCATCCGCCACGCCGATCGCATCTGCGTCCTCGACGGCGGATCGATAGTGGAACAGGGAACGCATGAGGCGTTGATGGCGCGGAAGGGCACGTATTATCAGTTAGTGGTGAGCGGTTGAACTTAAGCCGTCACTGCATGCGGGATTGAAAGCATCCCAGGGCTCCGCTTCGCTCCACCCTGGGCTAAAATATTTCGGGCTTTCAGCCCTTTTGGAAGAATTTCACTAAACCACTAAACCACTAAACGAATAAACCACTATACGAACAAACTGCTAAACCATTAAACCAATAAACCCCTAAACCACACTTTAACCATTAACCGTTAACCAAATAACCTTTAATAGAGATGTCAAAACACAAATTAGAGCGATTCGCGGAGAACGCGACATTTGAGAATTTGTTCCAGCACACGGAATATGACAGGGTAGGGAAGGAGTTCCCGCTTCGTGGGCGCTGGCGTGAGGATTATTTTCACAATGACCGTCCCATCGTGCTGGAGTTGGGATGCGGCAAGGGGGAGTATACGCTGGCGATGTCGAAGCGGTTTCCCGAGCGCAACTACATCGGCATAGACCGTAAGGGGGCGCGATTGTGGCGGGGCTGCAAGGACGCGATAGAGCAGGGATTGGAAAATGTCGCTTTTCTGCGCATTACCATCGACCATATCGGCTGGTATTTTGCGCCGGGTGAGGTGGATGAAATCTGGGTGACGTTCCCGGACCCGCAAATCAGGAAAGAACGCAAACGTCTGGTGGGTCCCCATTTCGTCAACGACTTTTACCGCAACATATGGCCCGAAAACGGCGGTATTTTGCATTTGAAGACCGACAGCGACTTTCTTTACGAATATCTTCTGGAGACTGCGAAAACGGAGCGTTGGGAGGTTTTGGAAGATGTTCCGGATGTTTACGCCGGCGGTGCCGATCCGCTGTTGACGGAGGTGCAGACGTTTTACGAGAAGATGTGGTTGGCGGAGGGGAAGACGATACGGTATGTGAGACTTAAGACTTGAGACTTGAGACTTGAGACTTGAGACGTAAGACTTAAGACTTTAGACTTAGGACTTTAGACTTAGGACTATTTTGTAGGATTTTCGAGTAGTTTTACTTTTTGGTATCGTAATCCTTTAAGTAACTTATAGACATCTTTTATTTTTTCATTACATAACTTTAGTTGATCTTCGGTAATATAATTCAAATCAAAAGCCAATGTCAGTTGGCAATACACTTCCATCAAAGATCCAAGGGCGATTTCTATGAAGTGGATTTGTTCTTTTATAGAGTAACGTGCATTTCCTTCTGCAAAATTTGATGATACAGAGATAATAGCACGCCTGATTTGATCCCCTAAACCATATTTTTCAAATGAGGGGAATGCTGATTGTACACGATATATGTACGCTGTGAGTTCTCGAGATTTTTTCCAAACTTCCAGATTTTCAAATGAATATGTGCTCATATTAAATAATATTTTGTTAAACAATAATTTCTGCAAATATAATCTTTTTATAAAAGCAACCACAATTTGTAATAAATTTTACCTCTTTAGTCTAAAATAAGTCTCAAGTCTCACGTCTCAAGTTAAAAAAAGTCTTACGTCTCAAGTCTTAAGTCTCAATATATTTTGTAATTTTGCGGCGACAAATTTTAAGTTTGCACTTTCAAATTTCAAATACAAATAATAATTCAAACCAATATGAAAGAAACCGTTTACAGAGCGAAACATGAGGCGTTGGGCGCCAAAATGGAGGAATTTGCCGGCTTTTACATGCCGATCCAGTACGACAGCATCACCAACGAGCACCTGCAGGTGCGCAACAAGGTGGGCGTGTTCGACGTTTCACACATGGGTGAGTTTACCGTGAAGGGTCCCAAGGCGCTGGCGTTGCTGCAGCATATCACCACGAATGACGTCGCTGCGTTGTTCCCGGGCAAGGTGCAGTACAGTTGCTTCCCCAACGGCAAGGGCGGCATTGTGGACGACCTGCTGGTCTATAACCTCCACGACGAGGATTACCTGTTAGTGGTGAACGCTGCCAACATTGACAAAGACTGGGCTTGGGTTGTGGAGCAGAACAAGGCTTTCGGTGCCGACATTGAGAACATCTCCGACAGCATTTCCCAGTTGGCCGTGCAAGGTCCTCTCGCGCTCAAGGCGATGCAGAAGCTGACCAGTGCCAACGTCGTTGACATGGAGTATTACACCAACCAAATCATCACGTTTGCGGGCATCGACAACATCCTGTTCTCTACTACGGGTTATACGGGCAGCGGCGGATGCGAGATCTACTTCAAGAACGAGGATGCGATGAAGATTTGGGATGCCGTGTTTGAAGCCGGTGCCGAATTCGACATCAAACCGATTGGTTTGGGTGCGCGCGACACGTTGCGTTTAGAGATGGGCTTCTGCTTGTACGGTCACGAAATTGACGACACGATCTCCCCGATTGAGGCCGGTTTGGGCTGGATTACGAAATTCGTAGACGGCAAAGACTTCATCGACCGTAAGTTCATGGAAGACCTGAAAGCCAACGGCGTGACCCGCAGAATTGCCGGCTTCGAGTTGATCGACCGCGGCATTCCGAGAAACGGCTATGAAGTATGCGACGCTGAGGGCAACGTCATCGGCGAGGTGCGCTCGGGCACTTTCGGACCGTCCGTGAACAAGGGCATCGGTACCGCGCTCATCAAGAAAGAGTTTGCGAAAGCCGGCACGGAAATTTTCATCAAGGTGAGAAACCGCCTGCTGAAGGCCATTACGGTTAAGATGCCGTTCTACAAACCGGAATAACGGCGGAATTTTTCGTAAAAAAAGAAAAGTGCGGAAACTGTAAAGTTGTCCGCACTTTTTTGTTCGCGTAATTAATATTGCTCTATTAGTCGAAATTGACTTGCGGAGCGGTTTCGGCTCCGGCTTGTGCTTTGAAGTAGGGCTTTGGATCAAAGCCGAAGATCTTGGCCGTAATCAATTCCGGAAATGATTTGATGTACTTGTTGTAATCTTGGGCGGTTTCGTTGAACTTGCGACGCTCGACGGCGATACGGTTTTCGGTGCCTTCGAGTTGGACTTGCAGGTCTCTGAAATTCTCGTTTGCCTTGAGTTCGGGATAGGCTTCCACCACGACCATCAGTTTGGACATGGCTGAACTCACGTTGTCCTGCGCCTGTTGGAACTTCTCAAGGTCCGCTTCCGTCATGTTGGACGGGTCGATCTGCACGGAAGTGGCTTTAGAGCGGGCTTCGATAACGGCTTGCAGGGTAGAGCTTTCGTGTTTGGCATACCCTTTGACCACATTGACGAGGTTGGGGATAAGGTCGGCTCTGCGTTGGTATTGGTTTTCCACGTTGGCCCATGCGCTTTCTGTCGCCTCTTGTTTTTCCACCATGGTGTTGTATCCGCAACTGGTGAAAAGGAAAGCGAATGCCAAGATCAGGCAATTGGTAATACGTCTTTTCATTTTGTTTGATTTTTGATAATATAATAATAAAAATTTACATAATAATTGTCAAAGGTTTTGACGCTGCAAAAATAATAAAAATAACCACGTTGGAAACACAATAATTTATGGCAGTTATAGGGATTTTACGATGCGAAGAGTAATAGGCCGTATATACAAAAGCCGTCGGGCAGAAACCTGTCCGACGGCTTTTTAACACACTATTCTAGGTTGAGATTAGAAACCGAGAATCTGTCGAGCTTCTTCATACTCCATAGTGCGGAATTTGCAAAGTGCGTTCATCAAACGGAAAGCACCTCTTTCCATGTCAGAGTATTCATTGTCGGAGAGCATGGTCATGATTGTCAAGGCTTGGGCCTCGTCGCGGGTAGCATCGTCCGAAGTGCGGAGAAGGTTGATAGCTTCAAGAATATCCATTTCTTTGAAACGCTCGATGACGGCTTCTTTTTGCTCGTCGGTCATGTTGAAGGTGTCCAACTCTTTTCTGAGGACTGCCCATTCTGCATCGGCCATTTCATCGGTGCTTGCAGTGTAGAATGCCACGTTCAGTGCAGCTGCTAAAGTTTCTTTGTTCATTTTTTTAATTTTAGTTTAATAATGTGATTAATAAAAGGTGTATGCTATTCTGATGATTAAGCGCGGCAAATTTACATAATTTTTTTTAACGTCCGTTTTTTTGATAAGGATTTTTGACAATTATTATAAGACTTACCCTGTTTATGGATAACTGTTCACCAAAAAATACTATTTTTGCCGCAGAAAAAACCGCCGACAGGCATTGACTATAAATCTATATATTATTGATATATAATACCTTAAGAAGCCTCGTAGAGGCGAAACGCACGCAGTGCAAGTAACCCCATACAAGCGGAACGAAGTGGAGCGCAGTGTGGGGCATTCCAAAAAGGGCTGAAAGCCCGACCTATGCTAACCCAGGGTGAACGGGGTGAGCCTAGGGAGCCTCGAAGGGGTGAAACGTGCGAAGCCTCAGTGTGGACTCTGTAGAATAACAAATAGAATATGGAAAAATACGGCAAACTGTACCTGATTCCCACTCCCATCGCGGAGGGCGCGTTCGGCTCCTTCTTCCCGTCGGTGAACGCGGACATCATCAATGAAACGGACTACTACATCGTAGAGGCGTTGCGAACGGCGCGGCGGTTCCTGCGTTACGCGGGTATCCGCAAGCCCATCGACGAACTTACCTTCTTCGAGTTGAACGAGCACACGCAGGGTGTGGAATTGAACGACTATTTGCAGCCGTGTTTAGAAGGCAAGAATGTGGCGGTGATGTCGGAAGCGGGGGTGCCGTGCGTGGCCGATCCCGGGCACAAGGCCGTGGAGAAGGCGCACCAGTTGGGCATCGAGGTTGTGCCGCTCATTGGGCCGAGTTCGCTGATTCTCGCGCTGATGGGCAGCGGTATGAACGGGCAGAGTTTCGTGTTTCACGGCTATCTGCCTGCCGAACAATATGATAGGGAGAAGAAACTTGTTGAGATCGAGTCTGTTGCGGTAAAGATGGGGCAGACGCAGATGTTCATAGAGACTCCCTACCGCAACAACCGGATGACGGCTTCTATCTGCAAGGTGTTGCAGCCGGCCACGCGAGTGTGCATTGCTGCCAACCTGACTGGCGATAATGCGTTGTTGAAGACGCAATCGGTGTCAAAATGGCGCAAATATTTCGATCGGGGTGAGAACCAGTTGGGTAAAGTCCCGTGCATATATCTGATTAACAGATAGATAAAATTTTTTATCAAAAGGGTCGGGGATAACGAAAAAAGTGTATTTTTGCGCCGTCATTTTCGGATGACAAGTTCATTGGAAAATGTGCTGCCATGGTGGTGGAATGGTAGACACGAGGGACTTAAAATCCCTTGCCCGCAAGGGCGTGTGGGTTCAAGTCCCACCCGTGGTACGATAAGCGGAAGTAGCTCAGTTGGTAGAGCACAACCTTGCCAAGGTTGGGGTCGCGAGTTCGAGTCTCGTTTTCCGCTCTCTGTAGAGACGCAATGTGTTGCGTCTCTATTTGTTTTAAAACAATAAAAATCAGCAAATTACGGACGTAGTTTGCTGATTTTTGCGTTTGAATCGGGACAGAAACGGAACAAGTCATGTTTTTGTGGTTTGCTGGACAAGCCTCAAAAAAAAAATGTCTAATT
>Ga0265299_10000138_pt1 | contig 98862 bp, 78 predicted proteins | sample AusTroGonzalo_MG_4_FD_193485 | JGI IMG/M metagenome (GOLD analysis project Ga0265299, IMG submission 193485) | Bovine rumen microbial communities from tropical cattle in Woodstock, Queensland, Australia - Gonzalo_02 | ecosystem: Host-associated > Mammals > Digestive system > Stomach > Rumen ... | reverse complement strand
CTCCTTCCCATGGGAAGGTTACGGGTTCTTGATACGTACATCACCCATACCATCGGTCAAACACCCCCTACTCCCCATTGCAGAAGTAACCAAACCTAATCAGGTGCGTTTACTTCCGCAAACCACGTTGTGGGCTCGCCACGAAAATGTCGCCGTGCCGCCGTTGCGTCCAGAGGAAGGATTTAGTATAATCATCGGCAGGCCCAAATCAAGCAAAGGAGAACGTCAAATGAAATTATCTCGCAGGACATTCATAGGCGGCGCGGGCGCCTCTGCGTTGTTCAACATAATCCCCGCCAAGGTCCTGTTCGGAGAGACCGCCCCTTCGAACCAGCTCACGCGCGCGCTGATCGGCTTCGGCGCGATCGCCCACAGCAAAAACCATCTGACGCTCAAGGATTCGCGCCTTGTGGGCCTTACGGACTGCTACGCGCCGCGCATCGAGGCCGGCATCGCCGCCGCGGAAAAGGCCGGATGGGGCAGGATCAAGGGCTACAAGAACTTCATCGAGCTCATAAACGACCCCGGCGTCGACATCGTCCACATCTGCACGCCGCCGCACTGGCACGGAGTCCAGAGCGTGATGGCCGCCAACGCCGGCAAGGACGTCTGGTGCGAAAAGCCCATGACGCGCACCGTCGGCGAGGGTAAGCGCGTGAAAGAGGTGATCCAGGCCAGAAAGCGCATGTACCGCATCAACACGCGCTACCGCTTCGACTTCGCCCAGACCTTCTACCGCTTCGGAACTTCGGTAGAGCCGCTCCGCCAGATCGTCGAGAATGGACTCCTCGGCACCGGCCCGCTCAAGTGCGTGTTCGGCGAGGGACAGGGCTTCTCCTGGAAATTCGGCTGGTCCGGACGTATCCATAGCCAGCCGCAGGCTGTCCCGAAGGGTCTCGACTGGGACATGTGGCTCGGCCCGGCGCCATGGAAGCCGTACACCGACCACCGCTTCGGAACTTCGTTCCGTGGATACTGGGACTACGACTCCGGCGGGCTAGGCGACATGGCGCAGCACTACCTCGACCCCCTGCAGTACCTCCTCTGCAAGGACGACACCTCGCCCGTGAAGATCGAGTACAAGGGGCTGAAGCAGCACCCCGAGGCCGTGGGCAGCTTCGACCGCTTCACGCTGACGTACGACGACGGAATGGAGGTGATCCTCGACGGCGACGTCTCCCTCGGCGAGGAGCCGCTTCTCAGAGGCTCCAACGGGCTTTGCGTGTACAAGAAGGCCAAGGACGGCAAGACGCTCCGCATCCGCGACGCCAGCGGATCATGGTGGAGCGAGGAGAAGGTCCTCAAGACGCTCGCCGACCTGCCGAAGCCCGCGCCGCAGCAGACCGACTTCATCGACTCCTGCAGAAGGCGCAAGCCTTTCGCGCTCAACGAGTCGAACGGGTTCCGCTCCTGCACGATGTTCAACCTCGCGATCGTCGCATGGCGCCTCGGGCGCGGGTTCGAGTTCGACCCCATCACGCTTCACGCGAAGAACGACGAGGCGGCCGAGCGCTTCCTGTACCAGGACGACATGATGCGCGAGCCCTGGCGCACGGAGATGTTCGGCTGACCACGCGACGCGCCCATGCAGAAAGACCGAAAGGAGCTTCACATGCAAACCAAGAAGAACATGATCAGAGTCTCGTCCCTCGCCGCAGCCGCACTCTTTCTGGCGGCGGGCTGCGCCACGTCGCAGAAGTACGGGGAATTCACACCGAAGGGAGAGATCGCCGCGACGTCCAATGCGGACGAGTACTCGACCTACCGCAAAGCCATGGCCCACACCGACGGCTTCCAGATGGCCTATGAATGGCAGAAGGAGAATCCGAAGCTGGTGGAGGACGCCACCAAGCCAGAGCTGCTCGCATGGTTCGTGGCGACACCAAAGGCGGCCGACTCTCTTCTCGCCAAGATCGGCACGGCCTACGACGGAGACCCTGTCGCCCTCACGCAGATCGCGGCCGTCACGCAGCTGGTGATGTGCCCCAAGTGTCCAAAGTCGCCCGCACGCCGCACGATCTGGGTCGCAGCCCTCGAACGGGCCAGGGACAAAACAGACGATGGTTACGTGAGGACCTTCTGCGACCAGCAGCTGCGCCTCTGCAAGTGACGTCCGTGCGCGTTCGACAGGCGGAACCGCAGGGAGGACGATCGGCACTGCGAAATAAGACTTCTCTACTTGAACAGCTTCGCGACCGGCAGGCTGCGCGCCTTAACGTCGGTGATGAACAGCTCGGCAAAGCGCTTCGCCCCCGCCTTGGCGGGATGAGTGGTGTCGAACGCTGGCTTAAGGGCGTCGCCCCAGCTGCCCACCCTGTCCTTCTCGCTCCTCGGAGCGAGCGTGGAATCGCCAACAAGCACTATGTTGGCTGCGGAAACGGCCATTGAAACGGCCACGAGAACAATCGACACTGCTGTTTTCATGGCGGCTATTATACCATAAACCGCCGCCGGACGCCCCCCCCCCTTGACAAGGGCCCCAAGAAATGTTAAAGTAATCGCGTGTTTACGAAAACCAGGAGGTTGAAGGCATGAAGACAAGAGCACCAAGGTCAGACGGCGTTGCGACGCGCGAGGCGATTCTCGCGGCGGCCGAGGCCGAATTCGCCGACAAGGGATTCGAGCTCGCGTCAGCGCGGGAGATATGCCGCCGCGCAGAGGCGAACCCCGCCCTTCTCAGCCGCTACTTCGGCTCGAAGGAGGCTCTCTACCGCATCGTAGCGAAGCGTCTCTTCGGCGATCTCGGCGCGCCGCTCGCGAAGCTTGCGGACGGTGTTTCCGGCGACGCCAGCTGGCGCGCCGCCGTGCGGGAGTGGGTGGACGACATGCTGTTCATGACCCTTCCCACGCGACACGCGCAAAAGCTCTGCGCCGCCCTCTTCCGCCACGAGGTGACGCGGCCCACGAAGTTCCACGCCGAGTTCAAGGAGGCGTTCGGGCGGCCCGTCTACGATTCCCTGCGCGCCCTTCTCGCGATGGCGCTCGACGACGAGGAGGAGAGCGACCTCTGGGCCACGTCCGTCTGGGCGCAGGTGAGCGTCTATGCGCTCGCGGACGCGAAGTGGCACGCGTCGTTCCGCCCATCAGGAGTCTCCACGCGCGCCTGGGCGGAGAAGGTCCGCGACCACATCTGCTCGCAGATATTCAACTCGCTCTCATTCAACAAGAAAGGAACAAGGTAATGGAAATAGCGGTTCTGTTCTCGTTCGGCCTCATAGCCGCACTTGTGATCCTGCCCGTCCTCACCTTCGTGAAGGTGAACAACATCGCCTACGAGATAGAGGAGCTGAAGCGCCTCGTCTCGAACAAGCATGTGCAAAAGGACAAGGCGGCGCGTCCGGAGGCCGCGCCATGCCATGTGGACGCGCCGGCAACGCCCGTAGTGCCCGCCGTGCCGAAGCGGCAAGCGGATTTGCCCAGGCCCATCGTCCCTTGCGAAGAAAGCGAAAGCCGCGTTGACGTCAAGACCGCCGCCTTGATGGCAGATGAGCTGCCGACGGCGATGGACATCTTCTGGACGAAGATCGAGGACTGGTTCTGCGTGCGCGGCTCGTTCGCCCCCGAGGGCATGACGCGCGAGTTCGCCGTGGCGACGCGGTGGCTTGTCCGAATGGGAATCATCCTCGTCACTGGAAGCGTGGTGTATTTCGCGAAGCTTTCCATAGACCGCGGATGGATGGGGCCGACAGGACGGGTGGTCGCGATGGTCTCGTGCGGCGCCGCCGCGTGTATCGCGGGCGTATGGCTCACGAGGCGGACGCGCTACGGGATAATCGGGCATGCCTTGGCGGCGCTGGGGTCCACCGCGTTGTATCTCGGCTTCGGACTGGGGCATAGATTCTTCGATCCGCCCGTGATTTCTTCAGCAGGGATCGCTTTCGCTGCGCTTGTGGGGGTGACGATCGCATCGGGCGTAATGTCCGTGGCGCTCAAATCGTCCGTAATCGCGGTGATGTCGCTCGTGGGCGGGTATCTGGTTCCGCTCATCGCGCCATGCGGCGGAGAATCCCCTCTGCCGCTATGCGCGTACATGCTGCTGCTCAACGCCGGGGCGTTTCTGGTGGCGCGGATGCGCGGATGGTCGATGCTTGACTTCCTCGCGGCGGCGGCGGCTTATCTGATCTCCTTCAACTGGTGCATCCACAATGCGTCGGCAAGTTCCACGGCCCACACGGAGATGCTGGCCGCGCTCGCGGCGGTCCACGCCCTCTACATGGCGAGCGTGGTGGCGGGGGCGAATGCGCGCGGCAAGGCCGGCAACATCATTGCGTGGGCTGGTCTCGCGGCCAACGCCTGCACGCTTTTCGGATGGATATCCACATGCTTCAGAGGACATTTCTCGAACGAAGCGGCTGGGGGCGTTGTGCTAGCGCTGTCCGCCGCCTATCTGACCACCGCATATTTCGTGCGCAGGCAGGGCAGAGCAGACGCGCAGACGATCAACATCCTCGCCTTCTTCGGCGTCGCGTTTCTCGCGATCTCGCCGTTGATGATCCTCGGCGTACGCTGGTGCTGCGTATCGTGGAGTGTTCTCGCGGCCGTGATGGCATCTGCTGAAAGGCGCACCGACATGAAGATGTTCGGATGGATGGCGCAGATCACGCTGCTCGCCGCCGCCATGGTGGGGCTCTTCAACATCGCGCCTATGGAATACTATGCCGAGGCAGATGCAGCGAGCGCCTCATATTGGCGCAACCTTGCGCTGCGGGCCGTACGGCTTTGGACGCTGCCCGCGTCCGCCGTGTGGATCTCGCGCCGCACACGCAGCTTCGGCTGGCTTCTGTCAGCGGCGGGCGCCGTGGCGTTTCTCTTCTATTCGTGCGAGGCATGGCGTTTTGCCGCCGTGTTCCTGCCGTCCTTCAAGCACGGAGCTGTCACTCTCGCCTGGACCTTGGCGGCGTTCACAGGCGTGTGGTACGGGCTTTCGGCAAGGCTGAAGGCATATCGCCTTGCCGGACTGGTCCTTCTTGGAGTCTCGGCGGCGAAACTTCTCTTCATCGACACGAGGCAGCTCGCGACGCCGGCGCACGTCGCGGCGTTCGCCGTCGTAGGCGCGCTTTTCATCGTGGGCGCGTTCCTGTACATCCGCTTCAAGGAGCGTTTCGAGGACAAAAAGGATTAGGACGCAAAGACTTGCCATGAAAACAATCATAACAATTCTCAGCACAGCGATTCTAGCCGGTATGCCACAGGAGCGCGTCATGTATGTTCCTGGATGGCATAGATGCCAGCGCGGCGCAGATGAGGCGTTTCGCGCCGTCCAGAAAGCGTTCCCCGAGGCCGAGGTCTCTGTTCGCAACTGGGATGGAAATTGTCATTGGAAAAAGGCGAGAACGAATGCCGATGCGGAGGCGGCGAGACTTGCGGTCGAACTTATGTCAATGCCAGAAGACTCGCTGAGCCAACTGACGCTTGTCGGCCATTCGCTGGGTGCGAGGATCGTCGTAAAGGCATTGGCGAAACTTGCGGTGGAAGGCAAGAAGGTAAAGACTGCCGTCATCCTGGCGGCAGCAATGCCGTCCAACGATCCCGATGTCATGAATTTCACAGCTGCGACGATCGAGCCGGCCACGATCGTTTGCAATTCCAAGGACACAATGCTCAAATACGGCTACCGTCCATTCGGCGGCGAAAAGGCGCAGGCACTTGGCCTAAACGGCCCCTCCGCAAAACCGGACAATTGCCGCGTAATGCTGGTTTCGCCGGAGACCACACTGTCGACCCCGCTCACCGCTCTTTGGGCCAAGATCGGCTGGTTTCGCATGATTGCGGCGCATTACGCGCCATTCTATCTTGAACAGCTAAAAAGGAGCAGGTAATGAACAAGTCAACTAGAGCAACGTTCTGTATGTCGGTCCTGTTCGCCATGCTTATGGCGATCGTTGCCGGCTGCAAGATGAAGGAGTTCTCCTCGACGCCGTTCTACAGCGGCGACGAGGTGAAGTTCACGGGCAAGGTCGAGGATCGCGTGAACCTCTGGCCGCTTACCTACTGGCGGGAACCTGTGGGGTCGGTCGCATGGCCGCTCGTCTCGTTCGGCAACGACCATTTCGCCCTGCGACCGATCTACTCGCAGTACAAGGCCCACGGCGAATCCGACTACAACGAATTCAATTTCCTCTGGCCGATCGGACAGTTCGACACCCACAGCCGCGACTACCGCATCTTCCCGCTCTTCTGGGGGAAGAGCTATTCGGACAATCCATATTTCTGCCTCTTCCCCGCACTGTGGCGCGGCGGAGAAACCACCGGCATTCTTCCCTTCTTCTGGGACGACTCATTCGATGAATTCCACATCTTCCCGTTCTTCATGTCCGACTTCTCCCACGGCAACTCCAAGCAGTATCTCTTCCCTCTCTATTTCTACAACAACGGAGACTTCTTCTCCCTGCCATATTCACGCTACCATGATGACGCCCGCGTCAAGAGCCGCATGCTCATCGGCCTTGCCGGCAGCAACTCATCTACGAACACCGGCTATGAATCCTCATGGCTGTATCCGCTGTACTATCACGACAACAACGCTTTCATCACCCCTCTCTTCGGCACAGCACACGATTCCAGCTGGCTCTTTCCGCTTTACTACAATGACGCCTCGCTCTTCTTCACGCCGGTATTCGGGAAAACAGAAAACGCGCATTGGGCCATTCCGCTCTACTACAAAGACAACACAACCTTCATAACCGCATTTGGAGGAAAATCAGGCGCGGCCAGCTGGGTCCTGCCGTTCTTCTGGCATGACAACAACACTTTCGTCTCCTTGCCGTATTGGCAAAGACTGGGCAAGGACAGAAAGATCGAATCCGCCTCCTCCATCCCGCTTCTCTCCGGATACGAACGCGATGCCAGAACCAACGATCGGCTGCAGTATCTTCTGATGGGCCTCGGCGGCCGCGTCTGGAGCGAGACATCCGGCAACGCTTCCTGGGTCTTCCCCTTCTACTACAAAGGCGACAACACCTTCTATACGCTTCTCTACGGACATAATCCACGCTGCAGCTGGCTCTTTCCGCTTTACTACTCCAACGAAGACATCACTCTCGCCATACCTCTGTACGGAAGATCCAAAAACAAGAATTCCGAATGGCTGTTCCCTCTCTACTACCGCGACGACGATTCGTTCACCACTCCTCTCTTCGGCATGGACAAAGACGCCACATGGCTTGTACCCTTCTTCTACAACGACGATCAGCGGACAATCGCCTCGCCTCTTTACGGACGGTCAAAGAAGAAGAACTCGGAATGGCTCATTCCCCTCTACCATCGCGAAGCCGGCCGTTCATTCACATCGCTGCCGTATTCCTGGCGCGGCGGGGCCGAGCAGACCAATTCCTATTTCGCTACCGTCCTCGCCGGCACTCGCTCCGGCCGCGTCCAGGGCAGCTGGATATTCCCGCTCTACGATGTAAAGAAGGACACATCCTTCGACCACTTTGCAACCATTCTCGACGAGTCTCGCCTCCCCGACGAGATCGCCGTCTGGAAGCAACTCTGCACAAACGCCGTCTGGAATGCAAAGACAAAGGAATACGACCTCTTCAAAACAGAATGGCGGCAACGCGCCAATTCCTTCTATTCCCGCAACGACAAGACGTTCCTCCTCCTTTCGGACGCCGACGACAACATCCACGGCCACATAGGCCACTACGATAAAACCAACACCTATTACATCGCCCGCCGCAAGAAGATCGGCAACCGGCTCTTCTTGAACCGCGACAAATACAGAGAGGTAAAATTCAACATCTCAACGCGTGAGAAAATCTCGGACGACGAAACGGCGGAAGCCTCGTTTCTTCTTTTCCTCTACAACCACAAGCGCGAGACGAACCTCATCACAAAGAATGAACGCAAGCGCCACACCGTCCTCTGGCGCTTCTGGCATTGGGAAGAAGAGAACGGAAACGTGTCGCTCGACGTGTTCCCTGGCTTCACCTACGATTCCAAGACGAACGGCTATTCGAAAACCTCGTTCCTGTGGCGTTTCTTCCGTTATGAGAACGACCCCGAGAAAGGAAAGAAAGTCGATGTTCTTTTCATCCCCACGTGGCGATAATACTTTCACTTTCAAATCTATAACAGAAAGGATCGTGCAATGAAAAAGATTCTACCGCAAAAGCACAAAGGCTACAATGAATGCCACGAATGATAAATGACGGGGGCTAAACAATGAAAGACAAAGAAAAAATTGCGGACACAGAGGTCCGCCACCTCGACAGCGCAACGGCACGCCATCTTGACAGCGCGGAATCGGACAATGAGAGCGAGGAAAAACATAGGCCGATGCTGCGGAATGCGAACATAGACTATTCGCACGGCACCTTCTTCGTGACGATTCAAGCGGCATTCAACAAGACGATCTTCGGGGCGATTGTCGGCGAAAAGAGCATATTGAACGAACTGGGAGAAGCAGTCGCCGAATCTCTTCGTTCTCTGGGGGAGCGATATCCTGGAACGGAAGTCGTTGAATTCGTCGTCATGCCAAACCATGTCCATGCAATCTTACGTCTGGCGCGGCGGCGTGAAAATCGCAAACACCAGCTAGGCTATGTGGTTGGGCGATTCAAGGGCTGGATTGCCAAAGTCTATCGAGACATGGTTGTCCAGGGACAGGCCGTGGATGTGGGAACGACGCCCTGGCAACGAGACTATTGGGACAAGCTCGTCACCACAGAGGAACAGCTTGCGGCCTATCGTCGTTACATTCGCAACAATCCCGCCAAATGGACACGTGACCGCTTTGGTGCGGTGACAAGTTATTCTTTTGGCAATGTCGCACTTTTGAATGCACGGCTTGTCGGATTTGTCGCCTCACAGGGAGCATATAAGAGCGACTTGAAACCAAGGTTGCTGTGGGTGCGCGATATGGCGGGCACGGAGGCCCGCCACCCCGAGTTTGATGCCGCCGCCGCCCACCACCCCGAGCTTGGTGCCGTTGCCGCCCGCCACCCCAGCCATGTCGAGGTGGCGGGCCTCCGTGCCCGCGAAAAAGCCCCTCTCATTTCAACCTTCACCAGCGCGCAAGAACGGACGGTTTTCGCCAAAGCGCTCTCTAGCGGGCGAAGGTTCGTAAAAATATGCCCGGGCGGCATACCGGCGGAAAGTGAACTTGAACCGGTCATCATATCCGCCTGCAATGAAGGCCGAGGCCTCTTGATTTCCCCCGTGCCGACCGGAACCGGCATAAATAAGCAACGGTCCGTATGGTGCAACGAATATGTTCTTAAAAACGCGGCCGAAGTGTGGGCAGGCGAGATTACGCCCGGCCACACGCTCGATTCGCTAGTGAAAGCGCTTCGACCGAGAAAATCGGGCTCCAACACCAGCCAACCATAATCGGAGCGGCGGGCTTCCATGCCCGCCACAAGGAGGTAGCAAAAAATGAAGCCAAGGTCATTCTTTCCGCTCTTTGCCACGAACTTCTTCGGCGTGGCGAACGACAACTTCCTCAAGACACTCGCGAGCTTCACCGTGATCGGATGGCTCGCGGACGAACGCGCGCAATCCGTCTTCATGGGCCTCACCGCCGGCGCGCTCGTCCTGCCCTACATTCTCTTCTCACCCCTCGCCGACCGCCTCACCGTCGTCTTTCCCAAGAAGAAGATACTCCGCCTCGCGAAATGGGCGGAGTTTCCCATCATGGCCGTTGCCATTGCCGGATTCGCGCTTCGCTCGCCGGCGCTCGTTGTGGCGTCGGTCCTGCTCATGGGGCTGCAAAGTTCGCTCTATTCCCCTGCGAAATACGCGCTCGTACGCGATGTGGGCGGCGTTGAGCGCATATCAACCGGCATGGGCGGCATGGAGGGAGTGGCTTTCCTGGCCGTATTGGGCGGGACAATCGCCGCGTCACTCGCGATGGACTTCGCGCCGCCGTGGCTGCGCTACGCCGCGCTCGCCGCGTTCGCCCTTCTTGGCCTCGCGTTCAGCCACACCATACGCGCCGAGGAGGAACTTAACCGCGCCATCCACTCGATTAACCCGATCAGGTACATGAAGCGCGCATACCGCATCGCGCGCGGATACCCAGGGCTCAACTCGGTGATCATCACGCTCTCCGTCTTCTGGTGGGCGGCGGCGATGCTCCAGATGGGACTTCTCGTATATGGGAAGCAGGTGCTTGGGCTCGACGCCACGCACACGGGCGTCATCCTCGCGGGGGCGGCCGTCGGAATCGTCGCCGGACAGGTCACGGCGGGCTTCGTCGACAAGCGCCATTTCCTCCTCGGCGCCGTGCTGCCCACAGGATGGATCGCCGCCGCACTTCTCTTCACGCTCTATTTCGCCCCGCTTACGCCCGTCGCTTTCGGCGCGGCGGTAGCGCTCCTCGCCTTCGACTTCGGCTTTTTCAAACTCCCACTCGACGCGGATATCCAGAAGACCGTCAAGGGCCCCAAGCTCAACACGATGCTCGCATACTTCAACCAGGTGTCGTTCATCTTCATGCTGGCCGCCTCGGGATGCTACGCGCTCGTGAGCTGGGCGTTCGGGCCGCGCGCATTCCTTCTCGTCATAGCCGCGGCGATGGTCATGGCGCCACTCGCGTTCTTCTTCACCAACCGCAAGGCGCTTTGCTTCGTCGGACGCTGGATATTCAGGCGGCGCTACAACATCGCCGTGGACGGACTCTCGGCCATCACACCGGACAAGACGTATCTCGTCCTCCCCAACCATCCGGCGATGGTGGACCCGATGCTCGTGACGACGGAGCTGTGGTGCACGCCGCTTAGACCACTCTGCGACGAATCGTTCTTCCACGCGGGGATCGTCGCGCCGGTCGTACTGAGGACGCTTGGCGCGGTTGCCGTCCCCGATCTTCGAAAGCACCGCTCCAAGGCCGGCGCCACGATCGCGCGCGGCCTGAACGACATCGTCCTCGGCGCGCTCGCGCGCGGCGGCAGCGTGATCTTCTACCCGGCGGGGCACATCCACACGGAGCCAGACCGCGAGGAGATCGGCACGCGCCAGCTTGCGTACAACGTCTGCCGCGAACTGCCGCCGGGCGTCGAGGTGATCGGCGTGAGAACGCACGGACTCTGGGGCAGCATCTGGAGCCGCGCCGGTCGCAAGGATTCGCCGCCGTTCGTGCCGACGCTCGTGAAGAGCGTCCTCCTCTGGTTCTTCGTATCGCCCTTCAAACGCCGCCGGAAGGTGGCGATGCACCTGGAGAACATCACCGCGCGGGCAAAAGAATGGGCGGCTGAAGGCGAGCGCCTCGCCTTCAACCGCCATCTTGAGGCGTGGTTCAACGAACCTTAGCCGTTCTTCCTCTCGAACTCCTTCATGAAGTCCACGAGGCAGTCCACACCCGCCATCGGGAAGGCGTTGTAGATGGACGCGCGAATGCCGCCCACGCTACGGTGGCCCTTGAGGGACTTCATGCCGGCGGCGGCGGCCTCCTTCACGAACTGGGCCTCGAGCTCCTCTGTGGGCAGGCGCCAGGTGATGTTCATGTTGGAGCGGAACTCCTTCACCGCGGTGCCGCGGTAGAAGCCGGAGGCGTCGATCACGTCGTAAAGCTTCTTCGCCTTCTCGGCGTTGAGCTTGAAGAGGTTCTCCTTGCCCATCTTCTTCACCCACTTCATCGTCTCGCCGAAGATGTAGATGCCCCATGTGGGCGGCGTGTTGTAGAGCGAGTTCTCGTCGACGTACGTGCGGTACTGCAGCATCGTGGGGATGGTGGCGGAGCCCTTGGCGGCGAACTCCTTGCGGATGGCCACAACGGCCATGCCGGACGGTCCGAGGTTCTTCTGCGCACCGGCGTAGAACATGGCGAACTTGGAGTAGTCGCGCTCGCAGGAGAGAATGTCGGAGGACATGTCGCCGATGAGCGGAGAGCCACTGTCGGGGATCTCCTTCAGCTCCGCGCCCGAGATCGTCTCGTTCGTGCAGACGTGGCTGTAGGCGGCGCCGGGGGTCCACTTGAACTCGTCGGCGTACGGCATGCGCGTGGGGATGTCCTTCTGGCAGTTCGCCACAACGTTCACCGCGCCGATCATCTGGGCCTGCTTGAGGGCCTTGTTGGACCACGTGCCCTGGTTGGCGTAGTCGGCCGTCTGTCCGGCGCCGAGGAAATTCATCGGGATCATCGCGAACTGCATGGACGCGCCGCCCTGCACGAAGCACACAGACCAGTCGTCGTCAAGTCCGCACAGCTCCTTGAACGTGGCGATCGCCTCTTGGTGGATGGCGTCGTAGTCCTTGCCGCGGTGGGACATCTCCATCACCGACATGCCGCAGCCCTTGTAGTCCACGAGATTCTGCTGGGCTTCCTGCAGAACTTCGAGCGGCAGCACAGCCGGACCTGCCGAAAAGTTATAGACACGTGACATTTCTTGTTTTGCCTTTTGCTTGTTAGTTGTTGTTGAGAACGGCGGATATTTTACTCCTCCGAAGCTGGTTTTGCAACGATATTCTTCGTCCCACTCCAAACAGCAGCCCCATCGCAGTAAGCGACATCACGAGGTTCGTGCCCCCGTAGCTGATGAACGGAAGCGCCAGACCCTTGGTGGGAAGGACACCGGAGACGACGCCCATGTTGCAGACGGCCTGCAGGAAGATGAGAAACGTAACCCCGGCGGCGATCAGCTGGCCGAGGCGGTCCGGCGCGTGGAGCGAGATCATTATCCCGCACACGAAGATCGTCACGAAGAGCGCGAGCAGCGCCAGAGAGAACACCAGGCCCCACTCCTCGGCGCCGATGGCGAAGATGAAGTCCGTGTGCCGCTCCGGCAGGAACTGATGTTTCTGCTGGCTCTGGTTGAAACCCACGCCGGTGATGCCGCCGCGCTGGATGGCGATTATGGACTGCTGCTTCTGGTATACGGCGTTCTTGATCTTCTCGTCGGCCACCGCGTCGAACGGCAGATTCAGCGCGTCTATCAGCTTGTTGCCGATGGACTCCGGGAGATGGGCCAGAAGACGCCTCATGCGATTCTGGTTGAAGATGAGATACCCCACCACAAACACCGCGCCGATCGGGGCGAGCAGCAAGATGTGCCAGAGCTTCACACCGGCGACCCACATGAGGGCGAGCCCGAGCACACCTACGATCACCGTGGAGCCGAAGTCGGGCTCCTTGAGGATCAGACCTGCGAAGATGCCGAAGATCGCCGCTGCCGGAATCGCGCCCTTCCAGAACAGCTCCACCTTCCATCGTGCGCGATCCAGGAACACGGCCGTCACGATGACCGTCGCGATCTTTGCTATCTCGCTGGGCTGTATCTGCATCACCCCAAGATCTATCCAGCGGTGCGAGCCCTTGTGCGCGGCGGACGACATGAACAGCACGGCGACCAGCATCGCCGTCACGACCATGTACAGCGTCATCGTCAGCCACGGCTTCTTCTGCCAGATGTGGTAGTCCAGAAAGAACGCCACTCCGAACGGCACAATCGCCACGACAAGGAAAATGGCCTGCTTGCAAAGATGCGGATTGGCCTTCCAGAGGAAGGACAGCGGCTCGCCGTTGTATTCGGGGGGCGGCACCGCCCCCCCGGCGGAGGCCAGAAGAACTAGCCCGATGGCCAAGAGGCCGAGAATCGCAAGCGCGAGTACTAGCAGAGTCCGCTTCACTGAAGCTTGGCGTCAGGAGGAAGCTTCAGCACCTGGCCTGGCTTGAGTTCGGCGTCCGGCTTGAGGTCGTTGATGTCGAGAAGAGCGCTGGGCTGCACGCCGAACTTGATCGAGATGGCGACTATGTCGTCGCCCTCCTTGACGACGTAGGTCGTCGGCGCGGCAGGGGCGGCGGCCTCAGCCTCAGGCGCGGGCGCGGGTGTCGCAGCCTGAGCGCCATCGTTGGCGGCAGGCGTGCCGCCAGCTCCGGCTTCGTTGGACGGAGCGGGGGCGGGCGCAGCCTTGGCGTCGGCGCCGTTCGCCTCGTCCTTGGAAGGTTCAACCTTCTTTTCGTCAGCTTTCTTCTCCTCGGCCTTCTTCTCCTCCGCCTTCACCTTCTCGGCGGGCACCTTGAGCTTCTGGCCTACGCGGATGTTGTCGTCCGCAAGCCCGTTCAACTCCTTGAGCGCGCGCCTCGTGATGCCGAACGCGAGGGCGATCTTGCCGATCTGGTCGCCGCTCTTCACAACGTACTCCTTGGTGGGGCCGTCGTAAGGCTTGTAGGCGGCCTTCTTCGTGACGGGCGCCTTCAAGTTCGCGGCGGAACCCTTCTGAGCGGGCTTGGAATCCTTGGCCTCTACCTGGGCCTTGGGATCTTTCACGTCCTTGGCAGGAACCGCACCCTTGGCCGCGGGCGCGGGCGCGGGCGCAGCACCAATTTCCACCACACCCGGAAGACGTATCTTCTTGCCCACGAAGAGAAGGTTGGGGTTGAGACCCGGGTTGAGCTTGAGCACGTCACGCTGCCTGACCCCGTACTTGGCGCAGATGCGCGACAGCATGTCACCCTTCTTCACCGTGTACTCCGTGTATTCTGGCTCGGGCGGAGGGAGGGGCTTGTCGGCCTTCGGCTTCACGGTCTTGGGCGGTGCCTTGACGACCTCCGGCGCGGGCTGCTGAACCGTCTTCGGCTCAGTGTAGCGCGTGGTCTCGATGTCGTGCTGGGCCGCCGTCTTCGGCGCCGGCTGCTGCACCGGCTGCTGCGCAGCGGGCGCAGGCTGAGGAGAAGGCGTTGTTCCACCGCCCGATTTAGTTGCCTTGCAGCCCTGCATGAAGACAGAGGCCACGGCCAGGTTCACTCCGAGGAGCATCCCGAATTTTGCATTCATTTTTTTTCACTCTCTTTCATCACGAGGGCCGCGAAGCGATCGCCCCGCGCGCCGAAACTTTCAAACTGGTCGAAACTCGCCGCACCCGGTGAAAGCAACACTGCCTCTCCCGGCCGCGCATCGCGCGAAGCGGCCGCAACTGCGGCTTCCAGCGTGCCGCACCGTTCGCACGGCAGCGCCGAATGCCACGCGTCGTAGAGCCTATCCGCGCAACGCCCTATAAGATACACTTTTTTGGTGGTGGATTGCAAGCACTGAATTGGAGAAATTTCATCGTCCCCTTTTCCGAGCCCTCCGGCGATGAGGCGCACCGGACGGCCCGCCATCCTCGTTCCGGCCGCCAGAGCCGCGAGGGAAGTGGCCTTGGAGTCGTCTATGTAGCGCACTCCGCCGCGCTCGCAGACGGTCTGCATCCTGTGCGGCAGCGGCTTGAAATCGGCGAACGCCGCGGCGACGGCGGCGTCCGTCATCCCCGCCGCGCGCATGAGCCAGACGGCCGCCGCGCCATTGACGGCTAGGACCTCGTTGTCGAAGTACGACCCAGCGAAGAGCGCCCGCGCGTCCACCGGCACGTCGGCCGCGGTCCAGGAGGAGCAGTCCAGAGCCCGCTCCGCCAGGGCGAGCAGTCTGCGCTTGAGCGCGTGGTACGCCTCCTTCGTGCCGTGGCGGTCGAGATGGTCCTCCTGCAGATTAAGAAGCGCGGCGGCGGCGGGGCGGAAGTCGTCGGTGGTCTCCATCTGGAAGGACGACACCTCGACGACGGCCCACGGAAGCGAGGAGCCGAGAGAGGGGAATTGCGAATTGACGACGTCGCACAGGGGGCGGCCGTAATTGCCGCAGGGAATGCCGCCCAGCGCGTCGGCGACGAGCTTCACGACGCTCGACTTGCCCTTGGAGCCGGTGACCGCGATAGCGCGCCCGCCCATCGCGCGCCACCTCGTCCACCCCAGCTGCAGTTCGGAGACGATCTTCACGCCGCGCGCACGGCACTCCCTCATCCACGGATGGTCAGGCGGGATGCCCGGGCTCACCGCCGCGAACTCGAATCCAACGTCCACCGGGAACCGGTCTTCGCCGTCGAGCACGTTGACGGCGAATCCCTCCCTGCGGAGCAGCGCGGCCGCGGCCAAGCCGCTGGACCCGGCGCCTAGAACGAGCGCGCGGGGCATCGACTGGTCACGCTCCTATTCCCATGAGCACCACCAGCGTGAATGCCATGGTGAAGATCGCGGCCGTCTCCACGACGCCGAGCGCAATCACGTAGTTGGCAAGTCCCTGCCCCGTCTCGGCCTGGGCGTCGCAGGCGGCGGCGGCGGCACGGCCCTGGAAAAGAGCGGAAAGCCCGATGGCGAGACCGGCGAAGATGCCCAGCACGAGCATGGGAACGCCGAGCCCGGAGATCGCGGCCTTGCCCTTCATGATGAACATGAGTATCATTCCGTAGAGCGTCTGGGAAAGCGGAAAGCCCACGAACGTCAGAAGCGTGAACGGCGCCGGCTTCCCCGCCGCGTAGCATTTCTTCCATGCGCCGACGGCCGCCGATGCGGCAAAGCCGGTTCCGAAAGCCGAACCCGCGGCGCTGAGGCTAAGGCAGGCGACTGCCCCGGATATCACCATTGCATCCATTTTATCTCCTTTTTTATTTGCTCTTTTTGAACGGACTGAAAGCTCGTCCCGACCACGTGACTCCCTTGTGGTTCGAGAACTCCAAAGTGTTCAGACGCACCGCGTGGACAAGTATCGCGAGGGCGCCGAGGACAAGATTCACTGCGTGGCCGACCAGAAGGATCAAAACCATGGGAATCATCTTCAAGTAGATAGGCAGGTCGAACTGCGTGGCCATGCTGTTGAAGTTCTGCGCTAACTGCAGCGAGGCGTAGCCCACCGCGAACAGGCGCACGTACGAGATGATGTCCCCCATTGCGCCCATGACGTTCAGCGGCAGCATGCCGAGGGCCACTCCACGCGTCCGCGAGACCACCATGGCGAGAGAGACGCCGAACACCCAGAACGACCACGACGGCACCGTCTCAAACACGCCCACGATGGCGTTCACCACAAAATACATGAAGAAGAGTATCCCCGCCCATCCGAACTCCTCAAGGCAGTCGAGGCTGTTGTGCTTGCACACGCCGTTCCATATCCGCGCCACCATCAGATGGCTCACACCGATCGTGAAGCACAGGAACATCATGTTGTGGTATGTCGGGTCGCCAAGCCACTTCACCGTAGCCCAGTCCCTGCACCACGGCAGGGCCACGCCGAACCAAGAATTGGAGAGGATTCCCCACACGACGGTCGCAAACGAAAACACGGTCATCAGCGTGAGCCACGAGCGCACTATGCGCGGACGGTGCCCCTCGACCGGCCTGGTCTTGCGCCAACCCCAAAGCGCAGCCGCGAACATCAACGCGCCGTAGCCGCCGTCGCCAACAAGCATCGCGAAAAACACGGAGAAGTAGCACATGAACGGCACCGAGACGTCCGCCTCGTTGTATGCCGGCGAGATGCCGAGCCCTTCAAAGAGGGCAACAACGGGGCGGAAGAGCTTCGGGGGGCGGATGAGCGTGGGCGGAGCCTCGTCGGCATGCGGCTCGCGTGAAGCGAGCCCCCATCCGTGGGACACGGCAGCGGCGCGCACGGCCGGAAGCGAGTCTGCGGGCATCCAGCCCTCTATGTAGGCTATTTCGCCCTGCGCGGAGAGCGCCTCCTCTGCGGCGGCGAACGCGACGCGGTCCTTGAGCTCCGGATAACGCGACGATATGGCTCCGGCGCGAGCGTTTGCTGCGGCAAGCTCGGCGAGGATTGCGGCGGCGCGGTCTTCGGCCTCGGCGAGACGGCGGCGCGTCGCGCCAAGGCTCTCCTGCGGCAGAGGCACCACCACCCCTCCGGGGGGCAGGTCAAGCGCGGCCCCTGCCGGCGCCACCACTACGTAGTAAGACGTTCTGCCGTCATCCGAAAGCGCTTTGGCAAATCCTCCCGGCGCGCTCGGCGGCGGCGCGGAGGCCGGAGCCTTCGCAAGAGTCGTCTTCAGGCCATCCTTCTCCAGCGCGGACGCGATGGCGGGGTCGAAGTCCCCGAACGGCGCGTACTCCTGGGCGGTGCGGCGAAGGCCGTCCGCCTCGGCGAGCGCGGCGGCGCGCTCCGCGTCGGCGTCCAGCACGGCGGACATCAGCGCGTCGCCCTTCAAGGAGTCGAAGCGGGTCTCCGCCGCAGGCTCCAAACCTGCGGCGCGCACGTCCTTCTCCGCCGTCTCCAGTATGCGCACCGCGCGCTCCGCGTCCGAGAGCGCGCCCTTCGCGGCGGCGAACGCGGGCGACGCCGCATTGGAGAGGTCCAGATGCACACACCCCAGAAGGCGCAGCCTCTCAAGCGTGCGCTCCCCTTCCTTGGCCATGCAGAGAAGCGTGAGATGGAGCATCGGCACTATCACGCCGCATCCCCCTTTCCGCGCGCCTTGGCCATCTTTCCGCGCGTGACGGCGGCAGTCTGCTCGTCGCCTATCGCTATCTTGATCACGCGGATGTTCTCGCGGCACTCAGGTATCTTCACCTTCTCGAACAGGTTCACGCGCTGCGACGTGGTGCGGAGCTCCTCGGAGACGAGCCTCTTCTGCTCCTCCAGGACGATGCGCTCCGCCTGAAGGGCCAGGACGCGGGTGACGGCGTCCACAGCATCGTCGATCCAGGCCGGAGTCTCCCACAGATCGATCGGCCGCACATCGGCGTCTATGCCGTCGAACACGGGAATCGCCACCCCCGCGATGTTCGCCTGGGATGTGCGCACGGCCTTGACGGACACCAGGCCAGCCACGATCTCCTCCCCCGAAGCGAAAAGGCCCACCCACGAATCGATCGACCGGCGCAGGGAACGCTCCTCGGCGGACACGGAATCTGCCTTGGCCATAATGCCCGCGATCTCCGCCTGAAGCTGCTGCTTCTTCAACTGCAGCATAGGCAGAAAGCGCAGGAAACGCTTCAAGGCGTCCGACTGCGCCTTCAACTCCGTTTTTGTCAATTTGATCTTCGCCATGTCGATTCCAGCGGGAAACGCCTGTTATTTTACCATTCTCCCGCGCCGGAATCAAGTTCAACCATGTTCAACCTTGATTGCGGCCCTTCCAAAACTTATTTACCGCTTTACCGCGCAAGGGGAGTTTGGTATGATTTACCGAAACGGAAAGACACTGCAGATGAAGAATCCATCACTAGCCGAAATGTTCACGTTGCGGGCGCGGGCCGTCGCCGCCCGCGTGAGCGTCGCGTCCGACGAGGCCGCCGCCGGCGCCGTCATAGCAGAAGAACGCGCCAAGCGCGGCGCCGAGGGCGTCGGCGTCGCACACGCCGCCCTGGGCATCGCCCAGACCGGCACCTGCATCGTGGAGACGGACGACGAGGAGACCCGTCTCCAGACCATGCTCCCCGAGACGAGCGTGATAGTCCTTAGGGCTGACGACATCATCCCCAGCCTCGCCGACGCCGCGGACTACATGCGCGAAAGGTTCAAAGACGGCAAGATATCCTACACGTCATTCATAACGGGCCCCAGCCGCACGGCCGACATCGAGCGCGTCAGCGCCATAGGCGTCCACGGTCCCCTGGACCTGCACATAATCATTGTGGAGGGCTGAACCAATGCCGCAGAACACAGCACGCACGACTGGCGAATACCACAAGCAGATCGCCGCCGCGCTGGACGACACTTTCCTCAGGCGCACGCTCGACAAGTTCGCGGTGGAATACCGCACCAGCCGCGACGCCGTCTTCGCCGAGATCGACGGCTCCGCCGCCATCAAGCGCATCGCCGACATGAAAGACGCCGCCGCTAAGCGCCTCGACGAGCTCTACGAGCAGTTCAAGGCCCAGGCCGAAAGACGCGGTGTGAAGGTGCACCGCGCCGCCGACGCCGCTGAGGCCTGCGCGATCATCGCCGCCATCGCCGCCGAAAACGGCGTGCGCACAGCGGTGAAGTCGAAGTCCATGACCGCCGAGGAGATCGGCCTCAACGAACATCTCGCCAAGGCAGGCGTGGATGTGTGCGAAACTGACCTCGGCGAATGGATAATCCAGCTGCGCGGCGAAGGCCCCTCCCACATGGTGATGCCGGCCATACACCTGTCACGCGGGCAGGTCGCCGACGAATTCGAGAAAGCGACCGGCGAGAAGCAGGACCGCGAAGACGTCCAGAAGCTCGTCAAGGTCGCGCGCCGCGAGCTGAAGCCGAAGTTCCATGTGGCCGACATGGGCATATCAGGCGCGAATTTCTGCATCGCCGAATCCGGCGCGATCGCCATAGTCACCAACGAAGGCAACGGCAGGCTCGTGAACACGCTCCCGCGCGTGCATGTGGCTCTCGCCGGGGTGGACAAGCTCGTCCCGACGGTCGACGACGCCCTCGCCGCGCTGGAGGTCCTTCCGCGCAACGCCACGTCCCAGCGCCTCACGGCGTACACCACCTTCATCTGCGGCGCCGGCCCTTGCGCCAAGAGTCCCTCCGGCCGCAAGGCGATGCATGTGGTGCTGCTCGACAACGGACGTTCGAAGATCGCCGCCGACCCGGTGTTCTCCCAGGTGTTCCGCTGCGTCAGATGCGGCGCCTGCGCCAACGTATGCCCCGTCTTCCGCATGGTGGGCGGCCACCGCATGGGCCACGTGTACATCGGCGCCATCGGCCTCATCCTCACATATCTGTTCCACGACCGCAAGATCGCCGCCACCCTCTGCCAGAACTGCATAGGATGCGGCTCGTGCAAAGACGTATGCTCCGGCGGCATAGACCTTCCGGCGCTCATACGCGAGGTCCGTTCGCGGCTCTCGAAGGAGCGCGGCGCCCCCATGCTGTCCCGCCTCGCGTCTCTGGCCATGAAGGACAGAAAGGTCTTCCATACCCTCCTCAAGTTCATGCGTTTCTCCCAGAAGCCCGTCGCCGGACGCGACGGCTTCATCCGACACCTGCCCATGGCGCTCTTCGGCGGGCAGGGCTTCAAGTCCCTTCCGGCCTTGGCTCCTAAGGCGTTCCGCGACATGTGGCCGTCGCTGCGCACGTCGCTGGACAAGCCACGTCTCAAGATCGCGCTCTTCGCTGGATGCGCCCAGGACTTCGCCTTCCCGCAGCACCTCGCGGCGGCGATGAAGGTATTCGCGGCGGCGAACGTGCAGGTGGACTTCCCGATGGGCCAGACATGCTGCGGCCTGCCCCTCGCGATGCTTGGCGAGACGGCCTCCGCAGGAGAGGTGGCCAAGCAGAACGTTGCCGCCTTCGTAGGCGAATATGATGCGATCGTGACTCTCTGCGCGAGCTGCGCCTCGCACTTGAAACACGGCTACAGGAACCTCCTTGGCGCCGCCGCCGACTCATTTTCCGAAAAGGTGATGGACTTCAGCTCTTTCGTCCACGACCGTCTAGGCCTCGAGTCGCTTAAGCTCCATCCCGTAGGCGAGAAGGTCGCCTACCACGCGAGCTGCCACCTCTGCAGGGAGCTTGGCGTCAAGGAGGCCCCGCGCGCGATACTGCGCGCGGCAGCCGCATACGTTCCGTCCAAAGAAGAGGAGAGCTGCTGCGGATTCGGCGGGACGTTCTCCGTGAAGTTCCCGGAGATATCGGCGGAGCTGATGCGGAAGAAGCTCGAGAACCTGGCGGCGTCCGGCGCCGCATGCGTGGCGCTCGACTGTCCGGGCTGCGCAATGCAGCTCGGCGGCGGGGCGGACAAGCTCAAGCTCGGGCTGCGCGTCGCACATGTCGCCGAAATACTCGCAGAAGCGCTCTAGCGCCGCGAATGTCAATCCTGCTGCTGCATCGCAACCGAGACGCACTTCTTCGACGTCGTGGCGAGTTTTGCGAGTTCGCGCGCCGGGACAAGGATGTTCTGCGCTCCGTCTTCGCCGCCGAGTTTGCGCATGGCCTCGTGGTATTGATCCTGTGCGGCGACGAGGGACTTGCCGATCTTCTCCAGCGCAGCAAAAGCGGCGTCAATGCGCTCGAGGATCTGCTTCGCCCGGTTGGCGATGTTCTGGTTGTTGCGGTCAACCTTCAACCTGTCCATGCCGATCTTGAAGAGCACGAGATATCCGAACAACATCTGCGGAGAGGCAAGCACGACGGCGTGTTCGTTGGCGAAGGACACGAGCTGCGGGTCCGTGGAGATCGCAGCCGAGTACGTCGCCTCGCTCGGCATTGCCATTATGACCACAGGAGAGTACTCCGCCTCGACATCGGCGTCGCTTTCCTTAAGCTTTGCCGGGTAGTTTTTGGCCGAAAGATTTACGACCTGCGCTCGTACCCTTTTCGCATGTTCTCCTAGGCACTTCTCAGCGTCCTCGGCGCGTCCCTCCTTCACTGCTTTGTCGGCGGCAAGGAAAGCATCGATATTGACCTTCGCGTCGATTAGTATCTTGCGGCGGGTCCCGTCGAGGACGGTGAAATCCGGCATTCCTGCGTCACTCGCGCCACGCTGCTCCACGAAATCCGTCCCCGGCCGGAGGCCTGCCCCCTCCAGGACATTGCGGACGATCCCCTCGCCCCAGTTGCCTTGATTCTTGTTCCCGCCTCTAAGCGCCGTCACAAAGTCGTCGGCCTGTCGTCCGAGGCTCTGCGCTTTGCGGCCGACCTCCTCGATTCTTGCCGAGAGTTCGCCGCCAAGCTTAACATTCGACTCCCTCGTGGATTCAGCCGCCTTGCGGAACTCGTCGATGTTCTGACGCAGCGCGTCGAAAAGAGGCTTGACGTCCTTGGCGTTGCGCTCGGACAGAATCCCGGACTTCTCCTCCAGCTTGTCAGCCGCGAGCGCCGAGAACTCGCTGCGCAAACGAGCAATGGTCTCGTCCAAAGTGTGCCTCAGTTCCGCGAGTCGCTCCTCGCAAGCGCGATCCTTGTCCGCGAGTCGAGCCTCGATGCTCTCTTCCTTGGCTGCTAGTTTCGCCGAAAGCGCAGCGTTGTCGTTGCCTAGCCTCTGAACTTCGGCGGCATATTCCGCCGCCGACCGCCGCGCCCCGCGCAACGCCAGAAATGCCGCCGCAAGGGCCGCGCCCAACACGCCCGCCGCACATGCGAGCGCTATCGCCAGAACCTGCAAGCTCATGACCAAATCTCCTTCCTGCTGTTTTTAAAAGATATTATAGCAAATCCGACAAGGGATCTCGGGACGCATGTCACTTGAGGAGTTGAAGATCATGCGCGGGCAAGGTGATGTCGAGCCTACGCCCATTCCATTCGCCAGTGACACGCTGCGGCCTGGCCGTGGCGTTCGCGAGCGCGAGCGCCCGCCCGCCAGAGGCGTTCTCGTAGGCCGCAACGCACACAGCCCCCATCCGGCGCGCGGCAATGTTGACCGTGTCGCACGAGAGCGCCGGCGGCTTCTCCTGGAATCCGTTTGCGAGGAAGTCCCTTCCCTCTCCCTGGTAGAGAGCTATCCACTTCTTCATGAACCGCGTGTACGGCGAATCGCCGGAGACCATCACCTCCCGGCCGTCGCGCTCCAGGCGCACATCGTCTATCAGGAACTTCGCGCCCGGCGGCGCCCACACGATGAGGCGCAGCTCTCCGGCGGAACGAATCTCGGCGGAAACCTTCGTCCATCCGCCAGACGCCGGAAAGCGGATCTCGCCCTGTCCGCCGGCGCGCGTGCCGTACTTGAGCGAGCCGGACACGGCGCCGTTGAGCGTCTTCACCCAGGCCGAGACCGTGTAGTCGCCAGGCTCGATATTCTCGACCGTCTGGCTGACCTGCACCGGCTTTCCGTTGTCGCGTCCGCCCTTTGCAGGCACGTCGAAGAGAAGCGACACGTCACCACCGTGCCTGTCGCCGTATTCCAGCATTACGGCATACCCCAGCCAGCCCATGTTGTTGCAGCCCGAGAAGTTCCACAGCGGCTTGCCCGCATCCACGCCCTGCAGAAAAAGGCCTGGAATCAGCCGATCCCATCCAGCAGGCCCGCGAACGCTGTCGACCAGGTTCTCAAACCCTCCGTTCTGCAGGGCGGGATGAGATGCCTCCAGCTCGGCGAAGTCCGGCTTGTAGAACGGCATCTGACCGTCCACCGCCGCATGCGCAAGTGAAAAGAACTCGTCACGGAACGGATTGGACTGGAACATGGGCACGTAGCCATGGTACAGGTACGAATAGACGCTCGCCAGCTCGGGCGCGGATGATTCAATATCGCGGTAGTCCTGGATTCCGACGATGTCGTTGTACATCATGTTCGGCTCCTCCACCCCGATGATGCCGTCCGGCTCAACTGACCGCATCGCCGCCTGCATCTCCTCCAGCTGACGACGGAACGTCTGCCACATCCAAGGTCCGTTCCCGACTGGATGGCCGTGCCCAGACGACCAGCACGTGCGAATCTTTCCTCCGACCACCTGGTCCACCTGCACAATGTCGCAGTGCCTCCGCGCCAGCCCCTTCGTAACTCCGTTCCACCAGTCGTGCGTCCACTGGTCGCCGCCGCAAATTGCCGTCAACGCGCCGTTGCGGAGCCAGAAGGCCGGAAGGTGGTAGAAAGAACCGTCTTCGTTCACCACGAGATGTCCTTCAGCTGGCTTGATGAACCGTTCGCGCCCGTCCCACTCGTAAGTGCCGTCGCCCTTGTCGCCGATCACCTTCGACCAGTTGTAGCCACTCGGCCATGCGAACGGATGGAAGCCCCTGCCGCGCAGCTCCTTCATCGTGGCGGTGAACACCTCGTCGGACGGATGGCACGGGAAGTAGTCCGGCCCCCACCACGTGCCGACCTTCTCCCAGCCCCACAACGCCGCCACCACTGGCTTGTCGCCGACGTCACGCCTCCACCAGTCCACAAACTTCCGTATCGCGTCCGGACGGCCCAGCCACTGGCGCGAGAATCGCGTGAACGCCGGCGCGTCCTTCATCCACGCGGGGATGTCGGCACGGGCAAGGAACGGCGTGCGGCTCCATTTCTGTCTGCGGTCCCACGCCTTGTAGATGTCGGCGAAATCATACCACCTGAGCGCCTCGGCGCCTTTCACGACGCGGCGCGCCACCACCCAGTAGTCCTGCGTGTACGAACCCGTCGTCCACACATGTTCGGACTGAACGAATCTGACGCCGTTCGTTGTCCGGTCGAAGCCGAACGACTTCATGCAGCCCTTCGTGTCCTCAATTCCGAAGTAGCGTCCCGCCTCGTCGTTCCACGCGGCGGCGAACGGCGCGCTGCAGCTTCCCGGCGACATGCATTTCAGTGATCGTCCGGCAGGCCATTTTGACGGATCGTGGAACACGCCTCCCTTGCTGCTGCCCAACACGAGCCGCGTCGCCTCCTCGCACGGCATCTCGACCACAGGGAACATGGTGCGCTCCAGAAACCATCCCGGATTCATCTCGCAGGAAAGCCTGCGGCGCACCGCGCCGTCCTGCTCCCAGCGAAGCGTCACGCGCACCTCGCGCACCGGCGCCGCGGAATCGCGGTATGCGTACAGAATCTCGGAGTCGCCGCACGGCAGTTTCCACATGGAAACGTCGTCCGCCTCGGCAAACCGCACCAGACGCGCCTTGCCGCCGGGCTTCTGCTTGAGCGAGAGCGCAAACTTCTCGCCCGGAAGGAAATCTGCAGCGGGATGGTATTTCTGAGCATTCGGCTGTGCCCCGGATCCTGCTGTCTTTCCTTCGGCGCCCTTCACCGACACTGCAAGGCCCAACACCATTAGACATATGTAAACAGTGTTCTTCAAAATCATCATCCTGTCCTTCTGGCATCAACTCTTCAGAAGATCCGGACGGCGGCGCGTCGTGAGGTCGAACGCCTGGCGCCTGCGCCACCCCTCCACCTTAGCATGGTCTCCGCCCACGAGAACGTCCGGCACGGACATCCCGCGGAAGACCGGCGGACGCGTGTACTGCGGCGCCTCCAGAAGCCCGCCCGCGCCGAAGGACTCGTTCGCCGTGGCAGCCGCTCCTCCCCCCAGCGCCCCCGGCAGCAGACGCACTATCGAATCGACCATCGCCGCCACAGGTATCTCGCCGCCCGTCAGGACGAAGTCGCCAATAGACACCTCGTCCGTCACAAGGCGGCGCACGCGCTCGTCGATCCCCTCGTAGTGCCCGCACAGGAAGACGATGTGCTCGCACGACGCGAACTCCTCCGCCTTCCGCTGCGTGTACGGAACGCCGGCGGGAGTGGTGAGGACGACGCGCGCGCCGGGAGAGGCGACGTTCTCGATGGCGTCGAACCAGACGTCCGGCTTCATCAGCATCCCGGGGCCGCCGGAGTACGGCTTGTCGTCCACTGTGCGCCTCTGGTCACGGGAGAAGTCCCTGAGGTCAATCGTCCGGAGCTCCACCCTCCCCGAACGCACTGCGCGGGCCACGATGCTCTCGCCGAGGAACCCGGCGAACATGCCGGGGAACGCCGTTATGATGTCTATCTTCACGCCGCGCGAATCAGAGGCCGAGCTCCGCGAGAAGCCTGTCCGCAGGCATGAAGCCCACGGTGCGGGCCACAGCCGCGCCGCCCTTGAAGAGCAGCACCGCGGGGATGGACGTGATGCCGTAGTCGGCCGCGCGCATCGGGGCCTTGTCCACGTCCACGCCCACCACGTCGAGGTCGGGCCTCGAGGCGGCGATCTTCTCGAGCTCGGGGCCGAGCATCTGGCAGGGACCGCACCATTCGGCGCGGAAGTCCACCAGAACGGGCCTGGCACTCTTCAAAACACGTTCGTCGAACGCTTCGTCTGCAATCTCGTCTATCATGTTATCCTCCTGGACGTCGTCCGAAAGCCACCGCCTCCTTCTCCGCGTCCACCATATTGTACCATATTTACGCCGCCCCGTGACATTGTTCTGCGAAAACCGGGCTGAGAAACACGGACTAGAATGACTGAAACCGCCAAGGCAACCAACAAAAACTCTAGACTAGAAACTGGAGACGTGCGCTTCTCCGGCGTATATCCGCTCGCCGCCGACAAGCAGAGAGCCGTCGCTCTGGACGCCCTCGCAGAGGCCGCATACGGGCGCGGCGTCGGAGTCTGTCTGCCGCACCGAGACATTGCGTCCCCTAAGCGCGTCCTTGGCGGAGAAAGCCTCTCGGAACGCGGCAAAACCGCTGCGCATCCAAGTGCCATGTGCTTCGTAGAGCGCCTTGACGAGCGAGTCCAGCACCGCCACGCGGTCAAAATCACGTCCGCAGAGCACGGACATCGACGTTGCGCGCCCTGCGATCTCCTCCGGGAAGTCGCGCTGGTTCACGTTCAGGCCAACGCCCGCTATCACGCAATCCCCGTTCCGCTCGCAGAGTATGCCGGCGAGCTTGCGTCCGTCCGCAAGCACGTCGTTCGGCCATTTGACGGCAACATGGCCCGCGAGATCGGGACACACGTCCTCAACGGTCTCCGCGATGGAGAGCCCCACCACCAGCGGAAACGTCGCAACATCCTGGGGCATGACGCCGGAGACGTCGAACACGGCGGAGAACATGAGATTCAGCCCGCGTGCAGACTCCCAGCGGTGGTCGAGCCGTCCGCGTCCCGCCGTCTGGTAGTCGGCCGCGAACACGTCGCCGTGCACGCCACTGCGCGCGTCTGCGTTCGTGGAGCCGGTGGTGCCTTTCCAGTGAATCGTCATCACTTGCGCTCTATGACCACCGCAACGCGAATCTGCGCGCCGCCACGCGCCTCGAAGCGACGGTAATGTCCGTTGCGGTTGCCGTACACAAGCCCGGTGTCGACGAATTTGCCGCTGGAGAGGATATATCTGCACTCCCATCCGTCGAACGAGACGGAAATCGTCCTGCAGTCGGCGGCGACTTCGATCTTCGCCTCGCGTTCGCCGTCGAAGGCGAAGACAGGCAAGGTGAACGCAGTCTCCTCCGCTCCTGAAAGAGAGAGACACACGTGTGAACCGACGGCCGTCTCCCACTTCAGCTGCGGCATTCCATCCTCCTCCACGGAATAGACGACGCGGACACTGGCGGCGTCGGCCTCAAGCTTCTCCTTGCGGTATTTTCCATTGTAGGCGTATCGCCATTCGCCGTTTACGCGGCAGCCGGGGATGATGGCGAGCGGAGTGGAGTTCTTGAGGTCGAGGTTATATCCAGGAGTGGTGGTGAAAGGCACTGAGAGGCAGATCATGGGCGGGGCGAAGCGCCGCTGGATGCGGCCGAGGCCGGTGGCGTCGTAGTGCGTGTCGGCTGCAAGGTCGAACTCGGCTGTGTAGCCGCCGGCGGTGAGGAGCGTGCGGTGGAAATCCGGAGACATCTCGAAGAAAGAGGGCGCGTCCGCCGCGTCGAGCGTTGCCTGAGTTGGTTCGGGGACGGCCTCGTCGGCGAATCTGAACGCCAGATACGCCCACGACCCCATCGTGACCATGTATTTGTTGAAGTGGCCGTATCCCTCGCATCCATAGCGCGTCGAGAGCGGATAGCGGTTCTTTATGTGGCGCACGGACGGACGCTTCAGCCAGTAGTCGAGGGAGTCCACCGCCCTGCGCGCGGCGAGGCGGAAGCGGCGGGCGCGGTCAAGGTCGCCCTTCGCGCGGAACCAGGCGGCGTACCATTCGCACAGGGCCGCGTAGAACGTCTCGTTGTGCAGGAACTGGTTGCTGCGCCCGCCGAACGGGATCTCGCCTGTCACTGACTGCATGAGAAGCGTCACGTCCGCCGATTTCATCATCATCCCCTCCAGCGCCGCACGCGACGGGCCGTTGTAGCCCAGATGCATCGCCAAGGCGAACTGGAGGCGCGTGACCATGTCGTAGACCATCGGCTGGTTGGGATCCTTGTACATCCCGTTCGAGTCGAAGAAACGCAGCTGGTCGGAGATGTAGCGCTCCGTGTAGGCTGCGTCGCCGCCAAGCCCCGCCCACGTACGCGCCTGCTCGCTTGCGGCGCCGAAGACGCACCAGTTGTGCGCCGTCTTGCTGCCGGGCTTGGGACGGCACGAATACGTCTTGTCCGGGACTATCGACGCCATCCCCGCGCGCCAGGAGTCGATCTTCTCCTTCGGGAACAATCCGGAGCGCGCCGCCTCGTCGATGCAGAGCACTATCTCTTTCACGGCGAAGTCGTTTCCGATCTCGCCCTTGCCCTTGTTGCGCGTGCGCGTCGTGGGAATCTGCGCACAGCAGATGTCCATCATACGCACGAAAAGCTCCTTTTTGTCTTTGAGGCGCCCGTGCGACACGAGAACGCCGATGTTCGCCGTGAGGCGTGGGAATCCGTGCTCCTTGATCCAGTCCCTCTCCGTTGTCTCGACGTACTCGGAAATCTGCTCCGGGGTATAGGCGCCCACTGCCTTTTCCATTAAATCCAGGTAACGCCCCTTCGGAACGTACGGATCCACGAATTCATCGGCGAACGCGGCGATCGCAAACGCTCCGACGGACATTGCGGCGGCAAACATCATCTTCTTCATTTCATTCACTCCTTGCTAAGTTGTTGGATGGTGGTGGTTTTCACCCTCAGTGCGCCTCAAGCCAGTTGGCGCCGTGGCCCACGGCGACTTCGAGAGGGACTCCCAGATCGAGGGCAGACTCCATCTCGCGTTTCGCAAGCGCCTCCACGCGCGGCACTTCGTCCTTGGGGCAGTCGAAGAGAAGTTCGTCGTGTATCTGCAGAACGAGCTTCGAACGGAGCCCCTCGGCGGCGAGCGCGCGGTGCACTCGCACCATCGCGAGCTTTATGAGGTCGGCCGCGGTGCCCTGCACCGGCGTGTTGATGGCGTCGCGCTCGGCGGCCTGGCGGGCGGTGGCGTTGCGCGAGTTGATGTCCCTTAGAGTGCGCCGCCGCCCCAGCGCCGTGACGGCGTAGCCGACGTCGCGCGCCTTGGCTATCGAGGCGTCCATGAAGGCGCGCACCTTGGGGTAGAGGCGGAAGTAGGAGTCGATGAGGTCGGCGGCCTCCCTGCGCGGTATCTGCAGGCGCTGGGAGAGGCCGAAGGCGGAGATGCCGTAGATTATGCCGAAGTTGACCATCTTGCACTTCGCGCGCATCTCCTCGGTGACGAGCGCGGGCATCACGTCGTAGACGCGCGCGGCAGTCTCGCGGTGGATGTCCGCGCCGTCGCGGAACGCGGCGAGCATCGTCTCGTCTCCGCTCATGGCGGCCATGATGCGCAGCTCTATCTGCGAATAGTCGGCCGAGACGAGCAGATGGTCCGCGTCGCGCGCGATGAACGCGGCGCGGATGGGCCTGCCGCGCTCGGAGCGGACGGGGATGTTCTGCAGGTTGGGCTCGGACGAGGAGAGCCGCCCGGTCTCCGTGAACGCCTGGGCGAAGGTGGTGTGGACGCGGCCTTCGGCGTCGGTGCAGTGCGGCAGCTTGTCGGCGTAGGTGGACTTGAGCTTCGTGCAGGCGCGGTAGTCCAGCACCTTCCGCACTATCGGATGCATGTCCGCGCACTTGAGGAGAGTCTTCTCGTCCGTGGCGAACTGCCCGGTGGACGTCTTCTTCGCGGCGGAGCAGCCTTTTAGGATGCCGTTCTCGCCGAAGAGGTATTCGCCGAGCTGCTTGGGGGAGTCGATGTTAAGGTCGGCGGCGCCGCCGGCGCGGATCTCGGCGGCGATGCCGTCTATCTCCTGCTGCAGGCGCGCGCCGTAGGCGGCGAGCGCGGCCGCGTCGATCTTCACGCCGGCCCGCTCCATGTCGATCAGGACGGGGACCAGCGGCTCCTCGCTCTCCACGAGAGCCTGCAGGGCGCCGGCGGAGACGGCCCTGGGGCGCAGGACGTCCTCGAGGCGCAGCGCCACGTCGGCGTCCTCGGCGGCGTAGTCGAGGATGCCCTCGGGGGGGATGTCGCCCATCGACTTCTGCGGCTCTCCGCGCTTCGGCTCGCCGATGAGGCGAGTGATGGGGATGGGGTCGTAGGAGAGGAATTCGCGGGAAAGAAGGTCCATGCCGTGGCGCGCGGCGGCGTCCGTCACATAGTGCGCGAGCAACGTGTCGTGCACCGTCGAGCCGAACGAGATGCCGTAGCGGCCAAGGATCGTCATGTCGAATTTCGCGTTCTGCGCGATCAGAGTCTTTGACGGATCCGCGAACGCCGGCGCGAAGATGCCCACGAACTCCTCTGCGGCGGCGCGGTCGGCCGGGGCGCTCGCAAGGGCGAAAAGATCTTCCGCCGACGCGGCTCCGTGCTTCGGCACGGCCACGTACCACGCCCTGCCCGGCTCCGTGGCGAAGCTCATGCCCACGAGGTCGTCGTGCCAGGGGTCGATGCCGGTCGTCTCCGTGTCGAACGCGAAGCGCGGAGCGTCCTCGAGCGCACGCGCCAGCGCGCGCGCCTCGTCCGGCGTCTTCACAAGCGTGTATTCATGCGGCGTGTCGGCGATGGTGGCGTACGCCTTGGCCGCGGCCTGCAGGCCGTCGGCGTCGCCAAGGAGCTTGCGCGCAAGCTGCGTCAGCTCGTATTTCGCGCACACCGCACGCAGCTTCTCATCGTCGTGCGGACGCCGCGCGAGGCTTTCGAGGTCCAGCTCCAGCGGCACGTCGGTGCGGATCGTGGTGAGGAACTTGGACATCCTGGCGTCCTCCGCCCCTGCCGCAACCTTCTCGGCGAGCTTGCCCTTCAGCTCGCCCGCGTGCGCCAGGATGTTCTCCACGGTGCCGTAGGCGGCGATGAGCTCGGCGGCGGTCTTCTCGCCAACGCCGCGTATGCCGGGGATGTTGTCGGAGGAGTCGCCCGCGAGCGCCAGGTAGTCTATCATCTGCGCGGGCTCGGATAGCTTCCAGTGATCCTTCACCTTCTCCACGTCGTAGATCTCGCCGGAGTCCTTGCCGTGCGCGGGGCGGTAGAGCTTCACGCTGGGGCCGACGAGCTGGGCTGCGTCCTTGTCGGGCGTCGCCACGAACACCTCGAACCCCTCGGCGGCGGCGCGCGCTGCGATGGTGCCCATCACGTCGTCGGCCTCGAAGCCGTCCTTTCTTATCACGGGCAGGTTGAGCGCCTCGGCGAGCTCGAACGCCTGGGGGATGGCGGCGGCGAGGTCTTCGGGCATCTTCTCGCGCTGTGCCTTGTAGGGGGGATACGCCTCGTGGCGGAACGTTGGGCCGGAGGGGTCCATCGCGAGCGCGGCGTGCGTGGGCTTGAACTCGGAGAGGATCGCCCCCACCCCGTTGGCGAAGCCCATCAGGGCGGAGGTGTTGATGCCCGAGGCCGTCATGCGCGGCTTCTTGAGGAACACGAAGTGCCCTCTGTAGAGGAACGGCATGAGGTCTATCACAAAGAGCGTCTTCATCTTCTGTCCGCCTTCCGCAATGCTTGAGATTTCTTCCATATGCCGCCAGCGTCGTTTCTTGTACGAAACGTCTTCATGTTCTGCCCCCTAGTAGGCAAGCTGCGAGCCGCCGATGGACTCGCGCAGAACGGAGTCGCCCGGAACTGCGTCGGGCGAGGCGAGGGATACGTTGTGCAGTATGCCCGAGAGGCGGCGCGCCTCGAGATATTCGCGGTGCCAGGGCTTGACCTGGTTCAAAAGCTGCAGCACGAACGGCTTGAGAACCGCAAGCTCGTAGTCGAGCGCGGAGTTGAACACGGCGTCGGCATGGCGCTGGTAGGGATATATCCACTTGCGCTCGCCCGCGGCGACGTTCGGCCACAGGCGGAATGTGTCGAGGGGCGACATCCCGCGGTAGCTGAAGTCGCGGACCAGGCGGCGGATGAGCCTTGTGTCGGTGGTGGAGATGCGGTTGCAGGAGTCCACCACGAGCTGCGTGAGGGCGTTCAGATAGACGCGGAACTTGAGAGCGTCCGCAATGCCGTCAGTGAGAGAGGGATTGAGCGCGTGGATGCCCTCCAGCACGATCACGCCGTCAGGTTCGAGAACGGTCTCGGCCGAGTCGTCGTATCCGTCGTGACGGCGGAAGTCGAACTTGCGGAGATGGACGGACTCTCCGGCGAAGAGCGCGTTGAGGTCGGCGGCGAGGCGGTCTCGGTCCACGGCCTCAACGGTCTCATAGTCCAGTTTGCCGTCCGCATCGCGGGGGTTGCGCGCGTCGCCCACGAAGTAGTCGTCTGTGGAGACGAGGCGCGCCTTTAGTCCGCATGCTCGCAGCTGCGTGCAGAGGAGAACCGCCGTCGTGGTCTTGCCGGCGGAGGACGGACCCGCCACGAGGACGAGGCGGACGGCAGGGCGGCGGGCCACGATGGAGTCGGCTATGGCCGCGAGCGAGCGGCGCTGTTGCGTCTCCACAACGCGCACATACTCGTCGAACCGCTTTTCGAGGATGATCTGGTTGAGATCGCCGACCGTCTCGACGCCGGTGATCTTGGCGCGTGAGAGATGGTTGCGGAATATCTCGAGATAGCGACTGTCCGCCAGCATCTCGGTAAGGTCGGGGAGCACGTCCGGCTCGGAATTGGACGGGAGCTGCAGCACCAGGCCGCCCGGAGCGGGCAGAAGGTCCCAGTAGTCCGCCACGCCGGAAGACGGTGCCAGGACCTGCTGATGCAGCGCGCGGAACGCGCCGCAGCGCGAGATCGTGACCACAGGCGGGTTGCGGTGGCGGAGAAGGTTCAGCTCGTCGTGGCGGCCGTCGGCGCGGAAAAGCTCCACAGCCTCGCCATACGGTACAAACTCAACGACGATTGGCGCGTTCTCGGCGACCAGTTCCGTGACTGCGCGCTTAAGGGCCGAGACGTCGCCGTCCCACGAGCAGTAGAACGAAGAGCCGAGGGAGTGCCGCACGCGGAAGAGCGAGCCGGGAGACAACTTGGCGGCGCATGCCGCGAGCAGGAAGAAGAGCGTGGCGCGGTAGACGTCGATGCCATAGGCGTCCGCCCGCGTGAGCGGCTCCACCTCCGGCGTGCCGACAAGCGGCGCTGAGAGCGGGGCCACCATGTTGTTCACGATGGCGGCTATTACGGGCCGCCCGTCGACTGTGCGCGGGAGCGCCGCGCCGATTGTCCCTGTTTCTGCCATGATGATGTGCCTATGTGCGGGTTGCGTGGTCACGCCTTGAGGGCATCGACCGGATTCTTGGACGCTGCGAGGAACGCCGGAAGGAACGAAGCCAGAAGTCCAAAGACGTACACGATCACCACAACCCACACAACATCCGCCGCCACCAGACGATATGGGATGGAGTCGAGGCCGTAGACGCTCTTGGGAAACACCTCCACTCCGAAACGTGCCAGAATCTCAACCAGATTCTGGAGGTTCCTGAGCACGGCAAAGGCGAGCGCGAGACCGAGCGCGACGCCTGTGGTGACCTGCGCGAGGCCGTGGACCATGAACGCGCCCATTATCTTCGCCTTGCTGAAGCCCAGGGCCTTCAGAAGTCCGATCTCGGACGTCTTCTGCACAGTCAGAACGAGGAGCGTGTTCATCACGCAGAAGAGCGCCACGACGGTGACGAGCATCAGCAAGAGCGCCGTCATGTTCTTCTCCACGGCGAGGGCGTTGAAGAGCTCGCGGTCCGCCTCGCGCCACGTTATCTGGCGGCACTTGGGGGCTATGGCGGAAATGCGCGCGCAGAGCGCGTCGAAGACGGGCGGATTGGCTGGTTCGGCCGTCTTCACATGGATGGCGAACACACCCTTCTCCATGCCCATCAGGTCGCGGACGTTCGGAAGCGAGGCGGCGGCGAAGCCGGAGTCGTAGTCGCGCTGGCCTGAGGAGAATATACCAGTGACTGTCCATCGGACGGGAAGGTATATCTCGTCGCGCTGCGTGAGGGTCTTCGGGGAATAGACCGTCACCTTGTCACCCGTCCACACGCCCAGCTTGCGGGCGAGGTCCACTCCGAGGATGATGGAGTCTCCCTCAAGGTCAAACTCGCCGGCCCGTGGCGCGCCCACGTTGTAGGCGGTCTTGAAGCGGTCTGCGTCCACGCCCAGAACGATGGGGGCCGCCACGCGGCCGCGGAACTCAAGAAGGCAGCGCGTATCGATCTCGGGCGTGGCGGAGAGGACGCCTGGGAGCCTTCCGATCTCGTCCGCCAGCTCATCCTCGCCGTCTATCGAGGGGCCGGACCACGGCACAAGAGATACATGGGGTTTGAAGTCAAGGATCTTCTCCTGCCAGAGATCGCCGAAGCCCGTCATCACCGCACGGACTATTATCACCACGGCCACTCCCAGAAGCACTCCAAGAACCGAAACGCAGGTGATCACGGAGGTCACGCTGCGTTTCGGCTTCAGGTACTTTGCGGCTAGGAAAAGTGTGAAAGGCATGGCGTCAGATGTCGATGGAGACGCCCACTTCGCCGCCCTTGTCCTTGGATAGCTCCTCGACGTCCGCCTCGACCTCGGTGGCCTTCAGCGAGGTCGTGGGCAGATAGCGGTAGTAGACCATCAGCTGGAGGGCACAGAAGCAGGTGGCCATCACAGGGGCGTTGTAGGTGTCGTTGCTCTTCCAGTATCCGCACGGGCGCTCCTTGCCGCCCGGGTCGGCCACGGTCATCGGCGTGCCGTCCTTGTTCTTGGCTTCGACGATGGTCTTGGGATAGAGCGCCTTCATGGCGAGGTTCCAGTCCTTCCATGCGGACTGGTTGGCCGGTGTGGCGCCCTTGCACATGCCCGCCTGGTACTTGCACTGGGAGGCATAGTACGAGTAGTACTGGGAATTGGCGCCGCCGGACATGTGCTTCTTGTCGAAGGTGGGCTTCCAGTTGGCCATGTATTCGAGCGACGCCTTCACCTCGGGCTCCTTGGCGTAGCCCAGAAGCTGCATGGCAAGGCATCCCGTGGCCGTGAGGCCGCCCGGACCGTTCCCGGCGCAGTAGCCGAAGCCGCCCTTCTTGAAGTTGCGCGTCTTCAGGCAGCGGATCGCCTTCTTGATGGCCTCCTCCATGCCCGAGACGTGCATGCCGGCCATCTTGCCCGCCTTGAGGGCCTGTATGGCCCAGCCGGCGAACGAGAGGTCGTCGCGCGAAGACGCCTTGTTGATCTTGTAGTCCCAGCCGCCTGTGGGCGACTGCCCCTGGATGATGCGCGTCAAAGCCCTCTCGGCCGTCTCCTTGGCGTTCGGGTTCTTCGTCATGCCGTACGCCTCGCAGAGGGCGTATGTGGCGATGAGATGGGCGTATTCGTTGCCGTCCACGCCCTTGAACCGCGTGAGCCCGTTCTTGTCGTCGTAGCAGGCACCGATCAAGTAGTCCAGCGCCTTGCGGACGGTCTCGCCGAACTCCTTCGAGCTCGGCGTTTCGCCATGCGCAAGATACGTGAGGATCGCGAAACCCGTCATCGCCGTGGCCGACGATCCGCCCCAAGAGCCGTTGGACGCCTGGGTCTTCTTGAGCCACCTGAGCGCTTTGAGCACGGCACCCTCCGTGGCCGCGTCGCCGTATGCGGCGCCGCCGCGCGTGTAGGTACCGCGCACGCCTGTGGAACGGGACGAGCCCATGACGGACTTCATCATCACCGGCGACTGGATGCTCTGCATCGCGTCGACGTTGTTCACCTTGGGGGACTGCGGCTCGTTCGTCTGCGGCGTCGCCTCTGCGACCTCAGTGGGCGTGCCGACGGTCGGCGTGTCCATCTGCACCTCCACCTCCGTGTCCGGCGGCGGCTCGGTCTCTGGCGGCTCCTCGAACTCGTCAAGCTTCTCCTCCTGGTCCGCCTGGGCGATCTCCACCTTGATCTCCTGCTTTTCCTTCGCCTGCATGGCCGTCACGACGAAGAGGACGCCCACGAAGAGGACGGGGATGACAACGGCGAGGATCGGCGCGGAGAGGCGCTGGAGCTCGATGAGGGCCTCTTTGTACTCGCGGGACGAGCGCGGCTGGCCGAAGCCCTTGAACATGTTGAGCAGACGGCGGAAGTAGCCGACCTCGTCGTACTTCGCCAGCTCCGCGCGGATGTTCTCGTCCAAAAGCTCTTCTTCACTTGTCATGCTGGAAGCTCCTTACATGCTGAAGATGGACAGATTGTGCATGCCGTACTTGCTGCAGGTGTCCAAGGCGTTCACCAAAAACCTGTGCGGCGAATCCATCGTGCAGCGGATCAGCACCGTCGCGTTCTTGGAAGTGGCGGAGAGCTGCTTCAAGTTCCGGTCGAGATCGGCCTGCCGCATGCCGCGTCCGTTGAGGATGAAGCCTCCGGGGCCGATGTCGATCTTGATCTGCGTGTCGTTGGACTCCTGCTGCTGCTGGCTGGTGTTCGGCGCCGGGCGGTTGGCGTTCAGCTTCGAGAAGATGTCCTCCTGCTTGATCGTCACCACGAAGAAGATGATCAGCTCGAACACGACGTCGATCATCGGCGTCATGTCAAGCTGCGGATTGTCCTGTGCTTTGCGTGCCATTGGATTTCACCTCATTTCGGCCGGCCGGACTTTCGGTCCTGGACGGCGACGAAAGCTATTTTCCAGATGCCGTTCGCCGTGCAGGCGTTCATCACGCGCGCCACATACTCGTGCTTGACGCGGTAGTCGGCGCGGATCAGGACCGGGAACTCGCCGTAGCGGCGATAGCGGTCCTTCACGCGCTGGCCCACCTGCTCGGGAGTCATCGTGCCGTTGTTCATGGAAATGCGCCCGTTCTTGGCGATGTCGACGATCATGTGGCCCGGAGGGAGCTCCTCCGGCGTCAGCACGATGCCGTGCTTGCCGTCCTCAAGGCGTATTGTCTCATCCTTCTCCTGCGCCATCTTGAGCGTGACGACGAAGAAGATGATCAGCTCGAACACGACGTCGATCATCGGCGTCATGTCAAGCTGCGGGTTCTCTGTCAGTTTTCTAGCCATGGTCTGTCATCCTCCCCCTGCGGGATGGACGGCGCTCAGGCCTGGGCTGCGCCTTCGTCGCCCACCACTTCCACGTTGCGGAGGCCGTTCAGGAGCTCCATCGTCACGGCCGTCATGCGGAGAATGAGACGGTTGGCATTGTTGCGGAGCGAGTAGAAGATGGTGATGGAGGGGATGGACACGATAAGGCCGCCGGCTGTCGTCCAGAGGGCCTGGCCGATCGAGTTGGCGAGCGCGGAAGCGTCTCCGGCGCCGCCCGCGGCGAGGGCCTGGAACGTAAGGATCATTCCTTGCACCGTACCGAGCAGGCCGAGCGACGGACCAAGGTTGGAGCACACGGAAATCCATGTGAGGCGCTGCATAAGACGCTCCGTCTCGAGGTCGGCGGCGGCGTTCACGGCCTCCTGTATCACCTCGAAGCCCTCCTCAACGTGCTGGAAGGCGGCCGCGAGAATGTTGGCCATCGGGCTGGGGGACTGCTCGCACACCTTCATGGCCTTGACGACGTCGCCCTCGGCCATGGCGTTCTGGACATTGGAGATGAGCAGCTGCGGCATGAGCTTCTGGGGCTTGACGAGCACCCAGCAGTCCACCGCGAAGTAGATTGCCGCCGCCGCGTCGCCGAAGAGTCCGAACCAGAGGATGGTGCCGACGGCGCCGGATCCGAAGACGATGTCGAAGAAGCCGCCACCCTTCTTGACCGGGGCCGTGCTTGTGTCGACGGGCTTTCCGCTGGCGTCCACAAGGTCCGCCGGCTTGGCGTCCTGGGCCATCGCCACGGTTGCCGTGATCGGAGCCACGACGAGTCCGAAGAAGAACATCGCGGCGGTAACGTTCTTGCGCATCTGTTTCATGTTCATTTTGGTTTTTCCTTTTTTAGAAGTTGACTGTTTTCCGAAGACTTTTCGATTCACTCGCCGTTATTTAGCAGCCCAGGGGCTGGCGGCATAGAGCTTCTTCAGCTCCGTGCGGAACGCGTCCGCCCGGCCGCTCTGGCCGAGCTTCTCGAAGCACTTGGCTGCCTTGTAGAGAGCCTCGGGGCGAAGGCGCTGGGCCACGGAGGCGTCGGTGTAGAGAAGCGCGACGCGGAGATAGCCGTCGGAGAGCGCCTTCTTCGCGGCATCAGCCGACTCGCCGCCCGCCTTGAAGAGCATGTCGCCGCGCATGTTGAGCGCCGCGCCGCTGGAGAAGCGGTCTCCGCTGGCGGCGGCCTTTGCGAGCGCCTCTTCGAGAGTGGACGTGCGATTGAGCGCCAGAAGCGCCGCCCAGTACGCCGGGGCGAGCTCGCCCTTGTAGGCAGCCGACTTCTCCCCGTCGATGACCTCCTTGGCGGCGGCAAGCGCCTTGTCGGGGCTGCCGGCGGCGAGGTGCGCCTCCACGAGGTAGCGCGCGGCGGCGCGGTCCCATTCAAGGTGGGCGTACTCCTTCACGATCTTCGTGAGAGGCGCCACGGCTGCGGCGCCCTGTCCCTTCTCGACCTGGGCCACGAGCTGGTCCCAGCCGGCGGGCTTGGCGATGTCGATCTCCGCGACGTCCGTGGCCTTCACCTGAAGCTCCACTCCGCCCTTCGTGATCACATACGCCTTGTCGCGGGCGCTCCAGCGGATCACACCCTTGTTGGTGTCCCCGGCCTCGGTGGTGATCGTGCCGGTGATTCCGGCGGGGGCCGCCACGGCGGCGATCGCGGACGCCGCGGCGAACATGATGATCAGACTTCTGCGCATTTTGCTTTTTCTCCTGTTAAGATGTTTGATGTTTTCCGTCTACGGCCCTCACTCGGCCTTCGCCTGGTTCATGGCGTTTATCACGATCGTCTTGCCCTTGCCGTCGGGGAAGAGCTCCAGATACGCGTTGCCGTATTCCAGAATCGCCTCGCTCTGGCTCTTGCCGAGCTTCGCCATGAGCGGCAGCACAGTCGTGTAGCAGCGCTCCAGGTTGGCGAGCTGAGCGGGGGTCATCTTGCTGGCCGGATACTCGGGCGTCGGCGCATGGGACATAAGGAACACGCGGAACGTGGTCGCCGCGAGGCCGCACGTCGCAAGCGCCTTCTCCTTGAGGCCCATCGCCTCCTCCGCCTCCATTCTGCGCACCATCACGTCGCCGGAGCGGAGGTCGAGCTCGTCCAGGCTCGCCTGGTCCTTGCGGAAGCCGCGGAGCTTCTTGACTGCCTCGACCGCCTGGTTGAAGAAGGCTACGCGCAGCTTGTCGTCCTTCTGCACGCGGCCCTCCTCAGAGGCGACCTCCACGAGCATCTCGTATGCGTCTATCACAATGGACGACTTGGAGAACTTCTCGTCGGCGATGAACTTGTCGAGTATGTCGTGCGCCTCGCTCCACTGCTTGGCCCCGTAGTGCGCCTTCGCGCGGCCGATCATCGCGCGGGCCGCGATCGGCACGCCGTTGGAGAGGCCCTTCGAGAGCTCGGCGGCCTTTTCGTAGGCCTGTATCGCAGTGTCCCATCCGCGCGCGTCCACGAGCGCGTCGCCGGCGGCCAGGAACTGCCCTGCCGAGAACTTGCCGGAGGTGGACAGCATCTGGCGGTACTGCGCGACGCCCTCGGCCTGCAGCCCCATCTCTATGAGCGTCTTCGCGAGGCGCGGCACGGAGTTCTTGGCCTCGTCGGAGTCGGGATAGTCCTTCTGCAGACGGGCGAACGCCTTCTGGGACTCCTCCATGTTCTTCTCGGCCGTCCAGATCGTGCCGATCTTGACGAGCGCCTGCGGAGCGAACTTGCCCTTCGGATACGAGGCCAGATACTGCTCGAACTGCTTGACCGCGGCCTTGCGGAACGTGGGGATTCGATCCGGCGGGAACTGGAGGCGCTGGTAGCTCTCGCCGGCGAGGAAGAGCGCCACTTCGCCGTAGTTGGCGAACTTCTCCTTGTCGCCCTTTGAGATCGCCTTGTTCGCAAGAGCCTCGGCGGCCTCCTTCGCCACGACGTTGAAGTCCTTGATGGCCTTGATCACGTTAACCGCGCCCTGCTTGCGCAGGTCGGCGGCCGCGGCCTCGTTCGTCTCGGCGGCCTTGAAGAGCTCGAATCCGCGCTTCTGCTGCTTGAGCGCCAGATTGAGCGTAGAGGATGTGCGGTCGAGGGGCTTCTTGGCGATCGAGGCGAACTTCCTCAGCCAGGCGTCCTCCTCAGCCGTGTTGCCGAGCTTTCCGTTGCAGAGCGAGAGCATCTTCACCGCGTCCACGTACCCTGCGGAGTTTGTGTAGGACTCCGCCACGATTCCGTAGAAGCGCGCCGCCTCCGCCCAGTTCTCGTTCTTCCATGCCTGCCCGGCGAGCGACATGGCCATCTGCGCGGCGTTGTAGTGATACGGGAAGTTCTTGAAGTAGAGGTCGTAGAGGTTCTTCGCGCCGAGTTTGTTGCCAAGGTCATTCTCCTTGGCGGCGAGGCGCAGCGTCTGATCGCCGGCGAGGCGGTAGATGTTCCTCTTCAGGCCAGAGAAGCGCTCGGCCATGTAGCCCTCGACGGCATCGGCCGAAAGACGCCACTCAAGCCGCTCGGCGGGCGTCTTGCCGCGCTGCCACAGATTGATGTAGCATTCCGCCAACGTCGCCACGGCGTCCACGGACTCCTCTATCTCCGGGAACTGCGCCAGCACCTCGCGGTAGGCCTTCTCGGCGGCGGCGTAGTCTCCGCCACGGTACGTCTCGTAGGCGTGGCGGAACTGCATCTGGCGGACCTTCTTCATCTGGTCGGCCGTGATGTTCGTCTTGATCTCCTTCTTGTAGCGGGACTTGACGAACTTGGCGATCGTGTCGGCCAACTCGCCGGCGGCGGCGGCCCAGGACGACTCCGGATACTTAACGAACACGTTGATCGCGTGGTTGTAGGCGCCGGCGCCGTTGCGCTTGCCGTTCACCCGCGCGCCGAACAGCGAGTCCTTTATCATGTTCTCGTCCGCCTTCGGCTTCTTCGCCTCGGCCTGCACGGCCTCCCACATCATCTTGGCGAGGAGGTAGCGGCACTCGGGCATCGGGCTCACACGCACATAGCCCTTAGAGCCGTCGGGATCCTGCTCCACGAGCGAATCGTGGATACCGCGCAGCTGGGGCATGTAGCTCTCCACAAGGCTCTGGGCCTTCTCAAGCTGGCCCCTGAGGAGCTCTATGTGGGCCTTCATCGAGATCGCACGCCCGAAGACGATGATGAGCTCGTCCTTCCACAGAAGCTTGTCCGCGTAGCCGGTGGCGGTCTTGAGGTACGCTTCCTTCTGCTTGGCCTTCTTGGGGTCGTCGCCGCACGCGGTGGCGAGGCGGATGAGAAGCTCGGTGCAGTCGGTGGCGATGGTGCACCAGGCGTTCTCGTCCATGTCCAGATTCAGGAGTCCGCCGTACACCTTCACGGCCTCGTCGAGGTTCTTCTCGTTCACGAGCATCTGCGCCCACTTGTAGGCGGCGTCGATGTAGAAGGACTTGATATCCTCCTTCGGCTTGGGCACGGCGGCGAAGAACTCCTTGTATATCTTCGAGCAACTCGGCATGTCGCCGCGCGAATAGTACGCGTCGGCCATCGCGAGGCGCAGCGCCCAGTAAGAGCTGGAGCCCTTGGGCTTCTTGTCGATCACGGCCTGCACCTTGTCGAAGTGGCCGAGCCGAAGCTCGCCCTGCAGCTCCACCACCTCAAGGCGCGGGCCGAGGTCGGGCCACTTCTTCTTGGCGGCCTCGATCACGGGCGCGGCGAAGTCCGGCAGATTCGCCTCCACAAGGGCGTTGATGTACTTCACCTCCTCGTCCATCTTCGCCTTCTCGGCGGCGGACACGGCGGGCGCCTTCGGCTCCGCCGCAGGGGCGTCTGCCGCGCGCAGGAGGCCACACGGCAGAATTGCACAGGCGGCCAGCGCCGCCAGAGTATGATACGGGCAGAATCTCATGTAGACAAGTATAGCCTATGTTCGGTGAAAGCGCAAGTGGAAAAGTAGAGAAGAAATTCCGGAGAGCTCACACCGCGAGCATCGCGTCAATGGCGCGCCTGGCGCGCGCGGCGACGTCCGGCGGCACCTCGACGCGCGGCGAAAGATCGCGCAGGCAGTCGCGCAGATTCTCCAGCGTCGCCTTCTTCATGTTCGGGCACACCATGCCGTCGTCCACAGGGTGGAACACCTTGGACGGATTCTCCTGCCTCAGCCGGTGGAGTATCCCAACCTCAGTGCCGACAATGATCTCGGGCGCCGACGAGTTCCGTGCGTATGCGCACATCCCTCCCGTGGAGAGGCGCTCGTCCGCCGCGTCGCGCACGTCCTTCGCGCACTCCGGATGGACCAGCACCGGCGCCCCCGGGTGCGCCGCACGTGCGGCCGCCACTCGAGCGGCCGTGAGCCGCGCGTGCGTGGGGCAGTAGCCCGGCCACAGCACATATTTCTCGCCGCGCATCTCCGCGATGTGCCCGCCCAGATGCTGGTCGGGCACGAAAAGCACCTCGCGCCCCTTCGGGATGGACGCCATAACCCTCTCGGCGTTGCCGGACGTGACGCAGATGTCGCATTCTGCCTTAACCTCCGCAGTCGAGTTCACATAGCACACCGCGATCGCGCCAGGATGCTCCGCCTTTAGCGCGCGCAGCTGCGCGGCATCTATCATGTCGGCCATCGGGCAGCCTGCGGACGGATCGGGTATCAGGACCGTCTTCCCGGGATTGAGTATCGCGGCCGTCTCTGCCATGAAATAGACACCGCAGAAGGCTATGACCGCGGCGTCCGTCTGCGCGGCCTTTCTGGCGAGCTCCAGGGAGTCGCCCGTGAAGTCCGCCGCATCCTGCACCTCCGGGCGGGTGTAGTTGTGCGCGAGGACCACCGCGCCGCGCGATTTCTTGAGCGCACGGATCTCTTCTGCGATGTCATTCATTTCCTGTTCTCCTTTTATAATGGCGGCTGTCGCCGCGCAGTCCGTAGAGGATGTGTTCGCCCACGGCGGCCAGGCGCCTGTCCAGGCAGCCCCTGCAGAGTGATGCCGTCTCGTCGCAGCACGGCTTGTTGGCGTAGAGGCGATAGTCCCCTCTGCGGGAAACCGCCGTGACGTTGGGCATCAGAACGTTCGCGCCTGCCGCCACGCCGCGCTCTCGCCCGTCGTCCGCCAGCGCCTGGAGCGCCGTGGCGGCGGCGATGTTCACGTCGTGCAGGCAGAGCCGCGTCACGGCGATCATCTTCAGGCCGAGCGTGAGAGCGGCGGCGGCGTTCCAATCCGCCGCCTCGGCGGCTAGCGGGGTGTCAGGATGCGGGATGTAGGGGCCCATGCCGATCATGTCCACGTCCATCTCGGCGTAGAAGATGATGTCGGCTGCGAGGTCGGCGAACGTCTGTCCGGGAAGCGCGCACATGACGCCCGTCCCCACCTGATAGCCCGTGCGGCGCAGGGCGCGCAGACACTCCACGCGCCGCTCCCAGCTGCAGTCCTTCGGGTGGAGCCTCGCGTAGAGCGCGGGATTGGACGTCTCGATCCTCAGCAGATACCTCTCCGCGCCCGCCTCACGCCAACGCGCGTAGGTCTCCTCGGTCTGCTCGCCAAGAGAAAGCGTCACCCCCAGGCCGAGCGGCGCGATGCGCCTTAGCACGTCTTCCACAAAGCGCGTGTGGGCCTCGCCCTCCACCTCGCCGCTCTGCACCACGAGCGAGGCGTAGCCCAGCGCCTTGGCCTCCTCGGCGGCGGCCACGATCTCGTCCGCAGGCATAGAATAACGCCTGACGGACGCGTTGGACTTCCTTATGCCGCAGTAGAAACAGTCCTTCGCGCAGACGTTCCCCGCCTCGACGAGCCCTCGCGCGGCCACCCCCTTCCCGCAGCATCTGAGCTTCACCTCGCGAGCCGCCGCGAAAAGGCGCTTCATCTCCCCCTCGTCCTCAAGCGCAAGCAAGCCGGCCATGTCCGACGGCGACAACGCACGCGGCGCGCCGGCGGCGCGCCGGAGAGTCTCATCAAGACCGAGCCGTTCTTCTTCCATCACTTTGCTTCGTTCGTCAGTCCGCCGCCTTGTCCTGCTCTGAGATCCACTTCGCGAGCGCAGGGCCACCCTTGCCCTTGGAGGCGTCGTGCCCCCAACCTATCGAATCGAAGATCGCCTTCTTCTTGGACGGACACACATTGTAGGCGGCATATCCCGCGTGCGGCGGGCAGACGGTGTCGATGAAGCCGACCACGAAGCCGACCGGCACGTCGATCTGGCGCGCGAAGTTCACCCCGCAGAAGTACGGCGCGTTCTTGGCGGCGGCCTCCCTGTTCTCCGGCAGCTGCCCGTCGATGAGGCGCGGCCAGCCGGCCTCGCGCGACGACACCCGGTCACCCAGCAGATCCGTGATCGCCGGCACTGCTATGGACGCAAGGCGGATGCGCTTGTTGAGTCCGGTCAGGATCAGCCCGAAGCCACCGCCCTGGCTGCCGCCGCTGTAGCGCACGTGTTTTGGGTCCACTCCCGGCCTCGACGCCGCCCAGTCCACCGCGCGATTCGCCGCGAGGATCACCCCGTAGTAGAAGTATTCCTCGCGCGACGCCGCGATGCCGCACTGCGTGTAGCGCACGTTCTTCACAGGATACTTCTTCGCGTAGGCATCGTCCTCTTCCTTCTGCACCGCCTTGCACTTCTCGCTCTTGTGCGGCTCTCCCTTGAGCACAACGGGATCGTAGTAGTGCACGTTCACCTTCAGATACATCGCATTGGGGCCCATCTGGCAGCCCCAGGACGACGGACCGGCGCCCGGCACGTTCACATGGAGCGGGAACGGCCCCTTCGCCTTGTCTATGGGCTCGGAGAAGTACCCCCACACGTAGCGGCCCTGCGTGGACGGGATGCGCAGCTCGTACATCACAGATGTTGCAGTGCGCTTGACCTCCGTCACGCGGATGGGCTCGGTGACTTCGCGGTCGTATTTCGCGATCGCCGAACGCCAAAAGTCCATGAAGTCGTCAGGATACGGCGTGCCGGGCACGATCTTCTTCGGATCGAACACCACGCCCCACCTGGCGGACGAAGGGTTCTTCCCCCTCTCGACGACGTCCAGCCGCAGAAACCCCGGCTCCGTCTGCGCGCCCTTCACGGTGAAAGTGCCGCCGTTCGTGGAAAGGTCCCCCTCGCCCGAGGCGAACACCTTTGCGCCGAAGTTGTTCAGAGTCCACTTCACGCGTCCGCTCTTCGCCGGCGCGCCGGATGCATCCTGCACCTTCACAGTGAACACCGCCTGCTCGCCCAGAGTGTAAGTGGCGTCAGCGCGGTCCGACGTTATGTCGAATTTGAGCCCGCTCGCGTGCGCGGCAACGCAAGCCGCGACCGCCAGAATCGAAAAAGTTGTCTTGTGCATCATCTCTTGTGTTCCTTTCGCGAATATTTTACCATAACATGCCCTCAAACGGCAATGGAGTTCCACGAATGGGAGAAGTCGTCGGCGATTTCGAGCAGACGGAAACCCTGCGGGCGGGAATCGAAATTGCCGCATGTGGCCTCGGCCCCCAGCATCGTGATGTCCTTGTAGCCGCGCACGGAGAGTCGGTGCAGATGCGCCGTGGGGAAGAATCGCGCGTACTGACCCTATTGGCATTATGGCTCGTACCACCAGTTCTCGGGGATGCTCGCTGGGCGGCCCTTGATGGATTCAGGCGTAAGGCCGTGCGTGACGATGAAATCCCAAGGGGAGGTATCCTTCACATGATAAGGCGTCTCAAAGTAGGTGAAGAGGTTGAAAAAATAGACGCCGGGCGCGCCGCGCTCGTACATGCGCCCGGCCCAGCCGCAGTACTCCGCCAAGGTCAGCATGCGACGCGGAGAACGCCGCTTCGTCTTCGGATCCTGCGTCATCACGCCAGTATCAAGGCCCGGAATCACGAGCGCGGACGATCCTGCGTCCGCGACAAGTCTCTGCCACTCGCCCAACGGGATGTCGAAATCAACCGAACCGAAGAAGTTGGCCGGCACGATCCAGTCGACGAGCTTTTCACGCGCCCAGGCGGCGACGTCCATGCCCTTTGCCAGCGCCGCGGCCGGACGCGAGGAGACCCTAGCTCCCAGAAGGATCGGATGCCCGCGGCGTTTCGCGGCCGCGTCCACCGCGGCGCGCGCACGCCGCATGAACGCCGTCAGATCTTCCGCCCGCTGCGGAATCGGCCAGCGCATCCAGTCGCACTCGAAGCCATCCACGTCGTAGCGCTCAAGCATCTCCTCCACAAAGGCGAAATGATAGTCCTGCACGGCGGGGACGGCATAGTCGAAGCCGCCCTGCTTGCGGTATTCGGGATGGTCAACCCAGAACTTCGAATGCAGCCAGCTCTTCGGCTTGGTGGAATCATGGTTGTCGTTCATGCGCATGGAGAGCCACGGGGAGACGCCATGCGCGCGTATGGCGTCGATCTCGACCTGGATGACGTCGATCCCGTTCGTGAACATCATGTAGTTGCGCCGCATGTGGTTGTTCATCGGCACGCCCGGCTCGCCGGTCCGCCACCATGAGGGCGACATCGTCTTTGTGTCGCACAGCGTGACCTGCGCACCGGGGCAGATGAAGAAGTGCGTGAACGCGCCCTTGCCGAGTATGCGGTGGACATATTCGCGCAGTCCCTCGGCGTTCATCTTGTCGTCGCCGAACTCGCTGCCCGTGTAGTGCGTGCTGTCGAGGTTGAACACGTTGATCGGGCGCGCTGCCGCCGCCACAGCCACCGCCGCCGCCACAACTAATGTAAACCGTCTCATTCCATGTACCTCCTATTTCACCTTCAACTCACATGCCCGGAAGATTATCTTGTCCGAACAGAGGCGGGGGACCCGAAGTATGTTCATTCCGCCCTTGACGGCGTCAACCGGAAAGACCGCGCGCCACGACGAGACCGTCGCCGATTTGGGCGTCAACCACGACGCCGCCGGCTCTGTGCCCACGGACAACGGAGCGACACCGTTCAAACGCAACCCGACCAGCGCCTTCTCCGCCTCGGCCAACGGAAACAGGACGGCAGGCGAGAAGGCCAGCAAGACTTCAACCGAACCCTTCGCCGGCGGAGGAGCCGTCAAAATGTGCACCTCCAGCCCTTCGCCGACGGGGCGATTGGTCTGTATGTCGGCCAATCCCTTCTCCACGCAGTCACGGAAGGAGACGGGATACGCCAATTCAGGGGAGCCAGCGGCACGCGTGCCGTTTCCACCGCACGGCCAGAATCCGCCGTCCAGAAGCGAATTCGACACGTCCGACGTCGCCAGATGGTGGAACGGATTGAACACGTAGAAGCCGGGCGCGCCCTGCGCGGCCTGCGCGGCGCACCAGCCGCGGTATTCTGCGGGCGTGAGAGTCTGGCGTCCGCCGAGACGGTCCTTGACCACGCCGGAGTCAAGGCCGGGGACGATCGTCACGGACGGATTCACGGCATGAACGCGCCGTTCCCAGTCGGAATAGTCGAGGTTGAAGTCGACGGACGAGAAGAAGTTGCAGGGCACGATCCAATCCACACACCCTTTCGCCGCCCACGCGACGGCGTCCGTGCCGAGTGAAAGCGCGCCGTCCACGGAGGACGCCACGCGCGCGCCAAGGAGAATGCGGCGCCCCCGACGCGCCGACGCGGCATCCACGATCTTCTTCGCCTCGCGCATGAAATCCGTGAGGATGGGCGCCTTCTCGCGCTCCTTGCCCTTCGGGAAATGCCACGGGAAACGCAACCAGTCGCATTCGACGCCGTCGACGTCGTAGCGGTCGAGAAGCTCGCGGATGTAGCCGAGGGCGCGTGCGCGAACGGGTTCGTGCGAATAGTCGAAGGCGTGGTCGCGCCAGGACTTGCCCTGGTAGTTCGGAGTCACCTTGTATTCGGGATGCTCGCGCCAGAGGCGGCAAAGGGACGGATATTTGGGATTGTCCACGCCGTGGATGTCGTTCATGCGCATCGAGATCCACGGCGACACACCCTTCTCCCGCGCGCGTGCGATCCAGATGGCGTAAGGGTCGATGTGATTGTCGTGCAGCCACTTCGCGGCAAGCGCCCACTGCGGTTCGACGCCCGGCTCCTCAAGCGCCGTCCAGATGGGTTCGATGGACTTCGTGTCGATGTTCGAGCGCATCGCGTTCGGACACATGAAGAAGTGCGTCACGGCGCCACGGCAGACGGAATCGAAATACTTGACGAACTCCTCCTTGGGCACCTTGCGGATGAAATGCGAGTCGTCCTCGTTGTAGACGAGAATGGGCTTTGCCGTCGTGCCGCCGCAGAGCGCTGTGGCGGCAATTTGGACGACGAAGAGGAGAGTGGCCGTGTTCTTCATTTCATTTACCCTGTCACTTGATGGAAATCCTCATGCCGGGGGATATGACCTTGATCGGCACCAGGGCCGAATATGTGGTGCGTTCGCCGTCCGTCGCCACGAGCTGCAGTTTGTAGTCGCCGTTCTTGAGCCCCGTGACCATAAGCGACGCGCCCTCCCCTGGCGTGAGCAGAAGCCCGGACGCATCGCCGGCCGCGACGCTCCATGCACATGCGAGCGCCGAACCAGCGGGAATCGCGTCGTCAAACGCGCCCGCCGCCAGTTGTTTGCCCGCTAGATTGCGGTAGAGCTTCACCGTGGAGAGCGGCACAGTGACGGACGGCGCCTCGTTCTCCGCCGACGGGACGGGATGCTCGTAGAGATAGCGAATCTCCGCCTCCGAGAGTTTGCGGCGATACATGCGCAGCTCGTCGATCGCCCCTGGAAACTTCTTGCACGTCACGCCCGCAATGGATGCGTTCGAGTCGTTCGGAGGATATGGGTAGGCCGAACCGCCGCCAAATACGAAAGCATTCGACGTGGTGCGGCCGAGACCAAGCGTGGCTCCCGTGGTCTCGGTGAGTTTCATGCCGTTCACCCACACCTCGCTGCCGCCCGTGCCGTGGTTGTCCATCTGCGCCACCAGATGAATCCAGCGGTTCGTATAGTTGAGTCCGGCAGGTCCCCTGAACCGGAGGGGCGTTCCATTGGACTTGTTCTGCACGATCGAGAAGTCGTTCGCCGCGCCGTTGTCGCAGAGGTAGTGTATGGCGCATGTGTAGTTCGCAACGCACACCGTGCCCATCCATACCGTGTTGGTGTCCGAACCGTCGTGGTACAGCCAGCAGGAGATCGTGTTGTAAGGCTCCTTCGGAGTTCCATTCGCCGAAGTGTCCGATGTAAGGTACTCGTCGAATGCGAGGTATTTCGCAGTTGAACTCTGAGCGACGAGACATCTATCCGGCTTCGTGCCGATGCTAACGCCATATCCACACGCCACACCTGGAACGACCAATGTCCCGACGCCGGATTCATAGCTGCCGTTGCCCACGAGTTTATAACCTCGCTTGACATCACAATACTCGCCATATTCCTCCAACTTGAACGGCCAATAGACACCCAGGCCGCCGTCGAGCGTATCTGCAATGGTCGGGCCTGACACCGTAACCGAAACCGTTGCCGACGCCGTTCCGCCGTCGGTCTCGGCAATACACTTGAGAGCATACGTGCCCGCAGCCCCAAACGTCGCAACTGTCTTCGGGGAATTGGCGTACCCGAACCAGACCGCCCCCGGCCCCGACATCTTCATCCAGCGAACACGCGCTCCGGCCGACGCCGTCGCCTCCACCACCGCGCAAAGCCCCGTCGTAGAACCCACCGCAGCCGTCACCGACGGCACGGCGGACGCGGCGGACGCGAGCCTTGTCACCCTCACATCATCTGCGCACACCACGCCGAACACCTCGTTCGACACGGCGAACGTGTATTCGCCCGTGACGGGAAGCGTCACGGAGGTGACGGCGCAATTCGGATTCTCGATCTCCGCCCCTTCACCGCCGGGAGGCGCGGAGACGAGCGTCCACACTGGCCTGCCCGCGTATCCTGACGCTGCGGGATTCGCAGGCGTCGCCTGGAACTCTGCGTATAGCGTCGCAGACGGCGCGGCCACGGCGAAATCCTCGCCGGCGGAAACCTTGGCCGGACCACGGTAGAGAGTGCGTATCTCGTCGTCTGTGAGTCTCCCGGCATACCAGTACAAGTCGTCTATCGTACCGCGGAACGGTCTCGTGTACGCGGTATAGTTGGCAAGGAGAAACCTCGCGCCAGGTTTGCTCAGATCAGACATGTATAGTGAAGCGTTCGCGTCTGTGGGAGCCCCCTTGCGCAAGAGCTCTCCGTTGCGGTAGAGGCACGTCTGTCCCCGCAGCGCGACCTCCCCCGAGGCGTTCGTCATGCTGTCGAAATGGAAAACGAAGACTAGATGACTCCATTCCTCGGCGCGCCCGGTAGCAGATGAAATACTGCCGGAACCAGAAAGTATGCTGTCCCCTATTTCGGTTGAATCGGGCGAATTTGCCCCGTAGGAAATCCAGACTGAATCGTTGCGCATCATGAAAAGCCGCGCCGCACGCGGTGTGTTCTGCGCCCTGTCGCGCTTCACCCACATGGCGACAGTCGTGTCGCCTTGGTACGGCGCGGAGAGCGGGTTGGTCACCAACCCCCAGGAATCATTGTCGGCGCCGCCCGTCTCGTCGCGGCCATCGAAGAACAACGCCCCGAGGCCCGATACGCCGTTCGTGACGGAGACGCATGTGCCCAACTTCATGTGCGAACCATTGCCAGACACGTCGGGCGTCGTGCGCACGCCGTCAGACTCGTCGATGCGGTCCATAGTCCAATGCCCGATGAGACGGCACACGCGCGTCTCCTCGTAGACGGACTTCGCCTCGGCGGCGGAGAGCGCATTGGTCCACACGCGGATGTCGTCGAAATAACCCTTGACGGGGCTTGTTGTCATGCTATCCGTGTTGGCGATCACGGCAGTGCCGGCATTGGCGGACGGAACGGCAATGCCATCCTGATGCGAAACGAGTTCTCCGTTTCGGTAGATCGAAAGGTTGCATATCCTCTTCCCGGAAGAGTCCTCGGCGCCTGTGTCCTCAAGCGAAAAGAGAAGATGCTGCCAGATGCCACGATGGGCATGGACAGTGGCGGACGAACGCACGGGGAGATCGGTCATCGTCTCGTACATCTGGCCATTCGCGAGCTTCGTTCCGAACGCCACGCGCCACTCGCTCTGGGTCTTGACGGAATACACGGTCATGCCGGAGAATCCGTTCAGGAGACACGCCAGATCGGATTGGGCATACGTATGTTGCCCGCTGTCCGGCTTTATCCACAGGGCGAACGCGCGGCTTCGCAGGGCCGGGCAATTGAACTTGCCATACGTTCCGCCGACGGCAATGCCGGAGAAGACGACACCGCGCATGTCACCGGATAGCGGATTGAATCCCGCGCCAAATGTGAGCGAATGCCCACCCCCAGTCGCATCAGGGAGCGACGCACTGCCAGTGCCGTCCGCCGTCACCGAAGAGTCCGGCATCCACCTCGCCCATGGCGCGGGCGAAACCGCAAGCAAATTCACCACGGCAAGGGCGGCAATCAGCCCGACAATGATCTTTTTCATCGCATCTCCTCGTTCGACCTCTGCAAAGAACACCGCCCGACGCCACGCCGGACGATTCCCTTTGCTAATTTGCAGAATTATACCATATCTGATCCGTAGATAGTTACGCAAAATCACTTTTGCGATTTAGCGCAATCCTACACAATTTGATTTCAACCCATAATATTCCGCCATTCGCGCGGGGCCATGCCCGTTGAAAGCTTGAAGTGCGTGGCGAAATGCTGGGGCGTCGCAAATCCGAGATCGGCGCCTATGGACGCAATGGGACTCTTCCCCGCCGCAAGCAGCTCCTTCGCCCGTTCGATGCGGCAGGCTATCAGAAAGGCGTGGGGCGGCATGCCGGTCACCTGCTTGAAGGCGGAAAGCAGTTTCGAGACGGAACATCCAGTGCGAGAGGCAAGCTCGTCCATCTTCCAGTCGCGGGAAACATCGGCCTTCATCGCCTCTATGACCTCGGCGATGCGGTCGGCAGACCTGAGGGGCGTGGTCATTCGCGAAGCATCGATCAGCGCAAAGAGAAGTCCCGCCACTGCGGTGCGGATGCGCATTCCCCTGTCCGTCGACTTTACCGACAGATTGTCGTAAAGCGCGAAGAGGCGCTTGAAAAGCGCGCGTATCTCCTTCGTGCCCGTGAAGAGCCTCTGCGGCAGATGCGTAAGCTCGTGCACAAGCAACTCCGTCTCGCGCGCCGAGAATCCAAGTATTCGTTCGCCTCGCGAAGGGATGCGGAATAGAAGCCAGTATTTGCTCATCCCCTTCGGATAGGCGCGGATGCGATGCGGTTCGTCGGGCCGCGACACGAACACCGCCCCTGGCCGGAACGGGAACAGGCTGCCGCCAAGCTCGAACTCGAGATCGCCACGCAGACACAGCGATATCTCAAGGCACTCGTCGTGCACATGCATCGCCACAGCGCGCCACTGCCGCCGATATGCGTCGAAGCCCAGCACCGGCACACAAGGCACGCCGTCCGGTTCAAGCGAAACGACGCGCCTCTCCGGCGTGTCCATGTACTCGAACGAAAGTTTAAGCAATCTGCGCTTCATATCGTCCTCGACCAGACCTACGGCTCGCGATCGAAGGCGAAGAGCTGCTCAGGCAGGAAGCAGCTTGCGAGGATGTGCCCGCGCACGACGGCGGACGAGACGTGCACGGAGCGGCCGCGAAGCATCTGGAACGCCTCGAGCCACTGACCATGTAGCGAGACCGTCATCTCGCCGGTGTCCGGCATGAAACCGTCCACCACCAGCTCCTTCGGCGGGTAGCGGATGCCCGTGCCGAGCGCCTTGGAGACGGCCTCCTTCGCGCACCAGAACCGCACAAGGGCGGCGGGGGCGTCCACGGCGTTTGCGGCGAGCTCCAGCTCGTCGGGGCCGAACACGCCGTGCGTGAACTCCTCAGAAAGAGCGCGTCCGCGCTGTTCGACGTCCACGCCGACGCGCGCGTTCGCGGCCACCACTGCCACGACGAACTGGGCGGTGTGCGCTATCGCGAGGTCGAGATGCACCGAGAGGCGGTCCTGCCACGCGCCGAGTGCGTGCGGCTTGCCGGAGCCGTCGGCCCAGACGTAGACGTCGGCGTCAGTCCAGCGCGCCTGGTAGTTCTCGTACAGGAACCGGCGGACGGCCTCCTTGGCGGCTATTCGGCCGAACAGCCATTCGGTACGGCGGCTGATGGCGCCCGGCATCTCCGCGAACGCACGGCGCTCAGCGCCGTGTAGGACGATCTGCGAGACCGTCTTGAGCCACAGTGCCTCGTTGCGCTCGAAGATGGGGTATGGGACGTCGACGATCATGGCCGAGGCGATGGGCGTCGCGGGCGAGCCGAGGATGTCCGCCGCCAGAGGACGGGTGAGATACGCTGAGACCGGGGCCAGAAGCAGACGGCCGAACTCGACCGGCACTCGCTCCACGAGCTCCTCGTATCCGCGAAGCTCGGCCACGACGTTGCCGTCTCCGGACGAGACGACGATGTCCGCGACATGAGTCTTGGGCGTGACTCCGGTTAGGCGCAGATAGCAGTTGAGCCTCGTGCCCTCCGGGATGGCGGCGCGGTAGAGCGTGAGCCGCCTCAGACGGCACGGCATGGAGAACGACGCGCCGCCGAACGGGGACCGGCTGCGCCAGAGCGGGAAGCCGTCGCCGACCGCCGCGAGGAGAAGCGGGTTCACGAGCCACATCGGCAGCGCGGTGTGCTTCACGGCGTGCGCGGAGGACGGCATCTCCACCTCGTAGTCCAGCCCCACCCGGTCCCAGAGGGCGGCGCGGCGGATGGAGCGGTTCATCTCGCCGGCGTAAAGACGATCGGGATAGATGTCCAGACCTGTCCAGTTCACGTTGCTGGGATTGCGGAGCGGGGCGATGGAGACGGGCTTCGGCATCGGACGCTCCGCCGCCAGCAGCACCGTGGCCTCCATTGCCGGCCATGTCCACGTGCCCTCCTGGCGCTCGTCGCGCAGAAGCACCTTCACCACCGCCACGGACGGATCGGACGACGCGGTGCGCTCGGCCCTCACGAACAGCTTGAGGCGTCCGCTCGCGAAGGCGACGGTGCGCAGCAGACGCAGGTCGTCCAGCGCTACGACGCGGCGGTTGGGGACGAGCTCCTGGGCGACTTCGGCCATGATCTCCGCCGCGGCCGCGATCGAGAGAGGCGTGAAGCCTCGCAGAGAGGCATCGGAATACGCTATCTGCGACGAGCCCACTGCGGCATGGGAGAAAAGCGGAGAGCTGGAGAAGGTGAACTCCTTGGATATCTCGAGCGTGACGCCCGGAGACTGGTCGACGGTGTCGGCGTCGGATATGAGCGGCGCGGCGGCGCCCTGGTCGAACTGGCGCTGCAGACGCTCCTTGGCGGCGGCCGCGGCGGCACGCGTGCGGCCGCGCCTGCCTCCTTCACCGGCGGGCGACGACGACGCTCCGCCGAGGGCCGAGGCCGGGCTGGGCGGCACTGCCGCCAGCACCAGGCGCGGCAGACCGCGGTGCAGACGCATCTCGGAGTCCGTGCGAATCTCGAGGGAAAGAGGAGAGTCGAGGTCGAGCGCGCGGCAGCGGCGCCCGGAAAAGAGCGGTTCGGGGTCCACCGGCGCACCGAGAGCGGCCAGTGCGCCCACAGTGTGGAGCAGCTGCGGCCATCCTGCGCGGTGCATGGCGTCTGCCGCTAAGGCGGCATGCGGCTCGCCGCGCAGTATCTCGCCGATCGCCGAGGTGGCGAGGCCGCGGGGCCCGGCCTCGACGAACACGCGAAAGCCGTCGGCGTGCATCCTGCGCACGGTCTCCTCGAAGCGCACCGCCTCCACCCATTGCGTCGCCGCCGCGTCGCGCGCCTTGCGCGGCTTCTCGGGGAGCGGAGCCGCGGAGCCGCAGGAATACACTGGAATGGACGGCTTCGCGCGGACCCACTCCGCGGCGAACTTGCGGAAGGACGACAACACCGGCGCGCACCATGGCGTATTGAACGGACGGTCCACCGGCAGCCGCACTCCGCGCACGCCTATCGCCACGAGCGACCGCTGCACGTCGTCAGCGATGTCCGGCGCCAGCGCCACGAGCATCTGGCGGGGGGACTGCCGGAACGCGACGGACACTTTGTCCTGCGGGAACGTTCCGAGTATCTCCGCCGTCTCCTCCGGCCGCGGAGAGAGGACCGTGAGGAACACGCACTTCGGAAGCCCAGCGTGGCCGACGGTCTTGTCCACGAGCTTGTACATGTCGCGCAGGAACTCCAGCCTGTCAGGGCGTCCCTTCGGGCTTTCGAAGTCGCCGAAATAACCTCCTGCGGCGAGCGCGGAGAGGTCTCCGCCTGCGAATCCCGTCACGCCGTCCGGCTTGATCCCGAGGGCGGCGAAGAGCCGGCGCACGGCCGCATTGGCGGAATATGTGGACACCATCGCCTCTGCGTAGCCGCCGGCGGCGAAGACGTCCGCGTCATGTCTGTAGCACGGGGCCGGAGGGAACACGAAGTCCGCCGGAGTGAAAGTGCCGCCGGCAAGCGCCTCCTCCAGCTCGTCGAACGCCTCGCGGCATACGGGGAAGCGGATCGCCAGCTCATGGAGCATGTCAGGATAGAACGACGTCGCCCCGGGGAACACGAACGCGAGCTTGCCGTCCGTCCCCGGCCCCAGCTCCCGGGTCGCGGAGAAGTAAGACCCCGTCTTGTCCCGTATGCGCGCCGTCCCTGACTCGATCCGGGCCTGCACGGTCGCAAGGCGCGTGCGGAGCGCCGCCGCGGACTGCACCACCAGCGCAAGCGGCGGGCGGCGCCCTTCGCCGTTACCCCCTTCCGCCTGCCAGCGACGGGCGCACGTGCGCGCCACGTCGGCGAGCGGGGCGTCGGGCGCCTGCTCCAGAAAGCGCCTAAGCGAGGGGACCGCGTCGATGTCCACCAGCACCAGCTCCAGGGATGAGGCCTCACCGTCCATGGCGCTTCTCCTTCCCCTCCTTCTCGGAGACGGCCGTCGCGCGCTCCTCTCCCAGAACGAGCGCCGCGCCGCGGCCGGAGAAATCGCGCGCCAGCACCGCCGCGCATCGCGGCGCGTTGGCGTCGCCCGTTATCCACGGGCGAGCGGTGTTCAGCAGATACGCCGGAGAGCTCAGATTCGAAAGGCAGTCCAGAGGGCGCTCCGCCGCCACCTGCGGTGGCAGAACCTTGGTATGCAGCGCCAACGCCGCCTTGAGGACGCCCGCCGCCGCCGCCGCGGTGAAGCAATGCCCTATGTTCCCCTTCACCGAGCCGAGGCCGACGAGCGGACCTCCCGGGCGGTGCTCGCCCCAGAGTCTGCACACGGCCTGCGCCTCCTCGGCGTCCGCCTCCGGCACGCCGCTGCCGTCAGCCTCCACAAGGCGTATGGCGTGCACCTGCACTCCGGCGCAGTCCGCCGCCGCGGAGAGAAGCTCGTCCGCCGGGCTCCGCCCGAACGAGAAGCCGCGCAGAAGAGCGTAGACGCGGTCGTGGTCGCGCAGGGCGTCCGTCTCCCGCTTGAGCACGAAGAACGCACCGCCCTCGCCTGGGATGGTGCCGCTCGCGGAGCGGTCGAACGGAACGAGCTCCGCGGACTGGGAGAAGAGCACCTCCCCCGCGGCGCCTTCGAGGAACTCGCGCGTGAGAGGAGGCTGAAGAGCGCCGGCGAGCGCGATGTCCGCGCGGCCGGACCTGAGATCGTCGGCGGCGGCCTCAAGCGCGGCGATGCCGGTGAAGACGCCGGCGTCCAGCGCAGTGGCGTCGCCGGAGAAGCCGCACTCCTGCGCGATCCAGTCAGCCATGCGGTGTCCGCATCCCGAGAGGAATGCGCCGGGGGCGGCGGCGGGGAGGGCGTCTACGAGGCGCGCGCGAACGTCGTCCATGCTTTCGGAGGGGGCGTGGAAGTAGCGGCGCAGGATCTCGATCGTCTGGTCCACGAAGAGAGTGTGGTCGAGCCAGTTCACGTCCGCCGCCGTGAACGGGGGGGCATATCCGAAGCGCACCGTTCCGCGCACCGGGCCGTGAGCGCGCGGGCGCACGCCGGCGTCGGCGAGCGCGTCGAAGGCGAGGCGCACGGCGAAGTAGAGGTCGGGATTCTCGCCGGCGTTGATCTGGCGGGGGAAGGTCTGCTCGCGCGGGACGCATGAGTAGAGGTCGTCCGGATCGGACGCATGGCCGAGCAGTCCGCCGTGCGTGGGATACGGACGAGGGAACACCCCGGGCAGGCCTACGGGCCGCGCCACATCCTCTTTGAACGGGCTTATCGCCGAACGTCCGTCCGTGACGGCGCGCCACAACGCGCCGGGGTTCGGCGCGCCGGCGAAACGGCAGGAGATGCCGACGATCGCTATGGGGCTCATGTCCACGCTGCGATTATAGCACAAATCGCCGCGCGAGGCGAAGCCGATTTTTCATTCGTTGAAATTCCCGATGCGCATGTCCTGCGATTTTTGCTAAAATATTCGCTCCATCGATGGTCTACCTAATTCTGCTGCCGTTCCTTCTGCTGCTCTCGGCGTTCTTCTCAAGCGCCGAGACGGTGTTGTTCTCCATCACGCCGGCGCAGCGCTCGCGCATACGCTCGAAAAACCCCAAGGCCGACGCCCGCCTTGAACGCTGCCTCGCAGACCCGGCCCTTCTCCTCTCCACTCTCCTCGTGGGCAACACGTTCGTCAACTTCGCCGTGGCAACGCTCGGCTACCACATGTTCGACGAGTTTCTGCCGAACGCCGGCGGATTCGCCGCCGTGCCCGCCATGACCATCCTCCTGCTCATATTCGGCGAGATCACCCCCAAGCAGATCGCCCTAAGACGCACCGAGTCGCTCGCGCCCGCCTTCGCGCGCCCGCTAATCTTCTGGCTGTGGGTCCTCACGCCATTCAACCTCGCCTTCCGCTTCGCGTCGAGAGCCTTCTCCGCCGCCCTGGAGCGGGAGCGCCGCGCGCTTTCCGACGACGAGCTGGTGTCGGTGCTGGACGCCGCCGCCGAGAACGGCGAGTTCGCCGCGGACGACGCAGAAATGATAGAAGGCGTCCTAAGGCTCTCCGAGCTCCACGCGAACGACGAGATGACGCCCCGCGTGGACATGGAGGCCTACGACCGCGACCTCCCCGAGGCCGAGCGCGAGGCCGCCCGCCGCGCCGCCAAGCACCGCCACCTTCCGGTGATCAACCGTTCGCCGGACATCGTCGAAGGCGTCATCGACGCCGCCACCGGCGAGATGCAGGACGCGCTCTTCGTGCCCGAGACCGTCACGCTGGACGATCTTCTGATGACCTTCCGCCGCAGCGGCAAGCCTATCGCGATCGTCCTGGACGAATACGGCGGCACGGCCGGCCTCATCTCCCAAAGCGACGTGCTGGAGCTGATCTTCGGCCCGTCCGTGTTCCCGCGTCCCGACGCGGAGCCGGCGATCGTCCAGAAAGACTCCCGCACATGGGAGATCGACGCCCGCGCCAACTTGGACGAGATAAACCGCGAACTCGGCCTCGAGCTCATGGCCGAAGACGCCGACAGACTCTCCGGCTGGGTGCAGTTCCACGCAGAGCGCCTCCCCCACATCGGCCAGCAGATAGAGGCAGACGGCTGCCGCGCCACGATCCTGAAGCGCCGCAGACGCCGCATAGACCTCGTGCGACTCGAAGTGCTGCACTTCCCGGCCGTCGACTCGGACGCCGAAATGCTCGCCGAGACCGACGAGGCCGTGGAGAAGACGGAGGAGGACGACAGATGACCACTCTTCTCCTCTCTCTGCTGCTCGTCGTCGCTCTAGTCCTCGCCGCATTCTGCGCCGGAGCCGAGACCGGCTTCCTCTCCCTGAGCCGAGGCAGAGTCCTGCACATGGCCCGCGCCGGCAGCCGCAAGGCGAAGCGCCTCCAGAAGGCGCTTTCCGACATGTCGCGTACAACCACCACGCTCCTCATCGGAAACAACATCGCCGCCGTCACCTACTCCGCCTGCTCCGCCGCGCTCATAGAAAGAGGCTTCTCCGGGTCCGCCGTCGCGCACACCGTGTTCAGCCTGCTCGCCGCCACCATCATGCTCTACGCAGGCGAATTTCTGCCGAAGCTCTTCTACTCCGCAAGACCGCTGAGGCGCATGCTCGTGCTGTCGGGAGCCTACCGCACACTCTCCACCGTGCTCACGCCGCTGGTCACTCCGCTATGCGCGGTCCTCTCGCGCCTGCTGCCCCGCCGCGCGTCCTCCGCCGCTTTCGCGGCCGACGACATCCTGCGCATACTCAAGGACAGAAAGGACGGGGTGAAGCTCACGGACTTCGAGAGCGCCCTCATCGCACGCATCATCGTGCTGCGCGCCAAGGGCGGAAAGGTCACGCCGGAGACGCTTCTTTCGGTGTTGGACGAGGAGTGACCATAGGCTCGTCATCTTGCAAGTAACTGCAAGGCTCCGACCAAGACGCCAAGAACGAAGCCCTGCACCTGGACGGCGCAAACGCCTTGTTCTACCCTCTTCCGCCGTAAGAAGCGGAAACGAGAATGCCCGCACCCAGCCATGTCGCCAGCACGGCCGTAGTGTCATTTGAGACAAGTGGCACACTAGTGTACCACATAGGCACTATCCCTAAACATTGACAAACTCCAAATACGGCAGGAATGATGAGCCCCGCCCCAAGCACCAAGATCAACGCACGCTTTACCCTGTCTTCTGTCATGCGCCAGAGACAAGCAAGGCCCAGTGCGATGAGGGCGAAGAATCCCCCTGTAACGGCCATGAACCACTTTCCAAACATGACGGCTGATGAAGCGGGCATCGAATAGGTCATATTCCCGGGCGTATTGCGAAGGATCTCCGCATCAGTAGACGAGAACCATTGGGCCTGGGCCAAAGCCTTGTAAGTCTGTGCTTGAACGAATACACGAGCGCATGTACCCGGTGACATGTCCGGCGACCTTTCTCCTGCGAAGAACGCCGCAAGGCGAGCCATTCGGTTCGCATCCACAGCGACTTGCGCCACAACTGCCACAAAGGCAACGATGCCGGCGATGAAAAGAATCCGCCTTGCGCGCTCGCCATATCGATTGCGGAGCCATGCCGCCAACAGGGCAAACGCAACCGGGAACAGCGACCAGACGCCCAACGAAACCGGACCAATCCGCACGAAGGTGCTGGACCCATCAACCACCGACTGCACATGCGCGACAAGCCAAAGCGCGACCCAGCCTGCGAAAACAAAGGGGGCCGCCTTGAGCCAGCGTTTCCATCCGGCGATGATTGCCATGCCAAACACCGTCAAACCCAAGACGTTCCAGGCGGCTTGCCCATTGAAGTAGTACCATCGGGAGGCGGCGCCTCCAATGTCATGCAGCCTTTCCGCGTGTGCCCAGCAGAACACAAGCCCCATGACGGCCAGTCCTACAATTGATCCCAGTATCATCGCCATGGGTACAAACGATGGCGACGCGCAAAACTTTGGCTTCATGCTTTATCCTTTCTTGAGAGTTGTCGATGGCGCAAAGTATAGCGCCATCGCCCTCGTGAAAGGTAGCCGCCGAGGCGACTTTTCAGGCTTGCCGCTACGGATTAACCCCGTCTGTCTTGGTCATCTTCGACAACATCCCCATAAGCCGCCGCGAGAACATATCCTCGCACTACTTCAACCGCTATTTGATGTTGTCGCTAGAATTTCTCTTTACCATCTAATTTAAAAATCAACCATATGTGCGTATGACCCTAACTATACCTTGCCCTCTCTGTGAAGCCGTTCGATCTTGTCGTCCGCAAGGGCATATTTGAAAAACGGAGACGGGCTTCTGACACCAAGCCAGGCAATGGGACGGCCTCCGTTCATGAATTCGCTGATGACGGCCTCCAGTCGATCTATGGAGAACGTGCCTTTTCTGAGCCACTCGCCCCACGACTTACCGTCAATCATCTCTCCGCAAATGCACGATGCGGAGAAGAGGTGGCAGTTATTGTTGAAAAGATTGTATTTAACTTGCTTGATCTTCTCGACGAGTCCCCGTGCCGCATGAGCTATCTTGACAGACTCCAGCGGACGGCCAGATGCCTCGTCGCAGGCGGCGAATATTCGAGTCCCCCATCGCATGTTAGAGGGGTCATCCACATCCCCGTTTATGAATTCGCTCAGCGAAACATTCATAAGCCGTCCATTACCGTTCAACTCGGCAACACGGCTTCTTCCGAGGAAGATTCCACTATGCTCTGCTATGCCGGCAAGCGACACTAGAAGCGGTACACCGGCCCTCGGCGCGTCAATAAGTCGGTCATCGCCATTTCGCCGGCGCCTGGCCGCCGCACTTTGGAGCGCACCGCTTTTCGCAAGCGCAAGCGCCCCTGCCGCCGCAAGCGCCCCCGCACCAATCCCCGCCGCTATCTTCCCGGCGGTCTCCAACCAATCAGACGAATCAGGCATAACTTGCTTTCGTTCATAATCGCCTCAGATCGCCCCCGCAAAAGGTAGCCGCCGAGGCGACTTTTCAATCCGCGACGATTTTACGCAACTATGGCGAATTGATCTATTTGCGCTTAAAGAAAGAAAAGAAACTCTTTCTCGTTGTAGCCGAATCGGCCTTAGATACGACACCGCTATCAGATGACCAAAAACTCGAAAGCCTGCGGCGCATGTCAGAGCATTCACTTAGAGAATTTCTTTTGCCCTCCAGCTGATGTCGAGCCGCGACAACTTGCCCTTCCATGTCCAATATTTGAGGCGTCAATTTTTTATAGAATTCGGCCTCATTATTAAAGCAAATGTATATGTCCTTGAATAACCCCTGCAATGCGCCGATCATATCGGACTTGGCCTTTGCAAGTTTCTGCTCCTGAATCTTTTGTGCAACCATCTTGCCAATATCTGCAACAAGCGATACGGCAGCACCAACTGCGGGAAGCGTCTTGCTGGCAAAATTCGCCCACTTGGCCGCTTCCCATGGCTTGAACTTGATAACTATACCAATCTTCCCCAGCAACTCCCGACCTGCAAAAATCATTGCCTTGTCCACTCCCTTGGCCAAGGTCCCTATTGTTTTGGCGCCAGTTTTTATTGAGTCCATCGCCGTGGCTACATTTGCCTCGCCAAGTTCAATGTCTGACGACATCTTCTCGCATGTCTGGGTTATAACACGCCCAAAATGATCTGTGAGGATATCTTGAATATCACCTTGAATTTTATATCCGATGTCTTCACCAGCTCCAATCTCATCCTCTATTACGGCATTAAACGACTCAAACGTGGCATCCCGGATCTTGCCGCAGACGCTTTTTTCCAAAGATTCCAGTTCACGTCTGCACGGCCTTATTTCGCGCCGCAGATCGTCCTTTGCCGTCTTAACATCTGAATCCAGCGCCTTTACCATGTTTTCGATCTCGGGAATCACGGCTTCTTCAAGCCGCTTCGCTTCGTCTTGCAGCTTCTCGCAATTGACGCGTACTTCCTCATTAACGGCGACAAGCGCGACATCATGCATCAACTCTTGCGGAAGCGTTTTGCGAACGACGTCGGAAACCATGCCTCGCAAATTTGGCATTCGGGAATACAATTCGTATTTCTCGCGATGTTCTACAGTCAGCCAATAGTTATGATGGCCTTGGTCGTCGTCCGTCAAACCCTTTTGGCCAGGATCGGATGAAATGCAAACGACATTGAGAGACTTGATTCTTTCGTCATCAGGGGCTATGTCGCAATATCTGGCGACGTTGGCACGAAGGTAAGAGCTCTTGGTTTCTTTTTTTTCATCAAAATCTTCGTTATCCGTATAATCGCACACATCGTCCATTAGGTTAATGACAAATATCGTCTTGTCAAACTTCTGCATTGTGTTCATCAACCAGGCCACAGTGTCCTTGTGGGATTCCTTCAGCGGATTTGTGGCATTGACGATGTACAAGATGACGTGAGCCTGCGAGATATAGTCCTCTGTGACATGCGAAAACTTCTGTCCAAACAATCCCGGCGTATCGACAAACTCGCAAGGCGGGACATCCGCATCAATATTCTTGGGAGTATAGGGAACAATCTCATACGACGACTCCTCCGTAGCGATTTTCATGCTTGGATCGGAATGTCCCACAAAGCCTGCAATGGTGCTTGTCTTACCGTCAGAAAACGCACCAACTAATGCGATTTTAAGCTTCCCCTCCTTTAAGTCATCTCGGATGCCTTTCGCTTTCTCGATCGTTTTGCCAAACGATTCTGCAAGTTCCGGCGAGACGGCTTTATCTCTCGCCTCGCACAATAAAGCGATAAACGAGTCAAGCCTCGCCATGAACATTTCCTTCTCCAGCGAGAACGAATTGTTTCCCATCGGTGCTTTATGCATACTGCTCCTCCAATGATTTGATTTGTTTTTCGAGTCGACGAACTAACGAACGTAACTTTTTGACGCAACTCATAATAGTTTCCTGGGTCGTCTTGGCCGCTGTCTTTTTCTGTTCCGCCTTGTCCATTATGTCGCCAATCTTACTCGACAGGTCTGATGTATATTGCGTGATTGAGTCCGATACTTTTTGCCACGTGTCGTCGGCGACACGGTCAATTGCATCACGCGCCTTGCTTTTCGCTTTGTTAATTTTTGCAGACTTCCCCCAAGTCGATGCCCATTCCCAAAGCTTTAATGCAAATCCAACTAGAGCACCTGCCACAGCGCCTGCAATATTGCCTAAACCGGGAATCATCGAACCAATAGCCGCTCCGGATAGAGCATATCCGCCAATGCTAAGCGCCCAACCCCCAAAATCCGACAACCCAAACGAATCTCCGCTTAGAACAGGGAAATCGACGTTTAACTTTGCAAAATCCAACTCCATCCCGTGTTGAAATTCTTTGGTGTATTGGCCAATCCTGTCTAAAGATTCATCTTGGGATGTTTTCAATGCCGCGACCATCGCGGCCTTCAGATCAACTGACAACTGGTCTGATCGGGCAGCAATCTCAGCGTTTAGTTCATCCTCTTCTATACCGACATTCTGTTCGATGTGGGGGTAGATGATCTTCTCCAACACTTCCTCGCGATAGAAATCGTAAATGGAATCTTGCACGGCATGCTCGATGTTGCGCACCATCTGGAAACGGGCATTGTCAAGATTTCTTACATACGCATCGACTCGTTTCTCGACGCTTTGACAAGTTTGCTTAAGGTTTTTCGCGTTGTCCTCCAATGGCGATAGAAACAGAGACTTCAATTTCTCCGACAGGCGCAGCAACGCATTCCGCTTGATTCTAAGTGGCGCATTGGCACAACTATCAGCTATTGCAGCACTCAAGTCATTCAGGCCACTTAATTCAACAAGTTCTTGTTTCGTGGCATGTCTGAAAAAATTTCTCTGCTGGCGCCGTAAAGTCACCAAGGAGTCTCGTACGACATTGTCTTCGCCATACAACAGAGGATCTGCGAATGTGCTTTCGCCATTCTTCTGTGCAATAGCGCAAAGTCCAGGCAATGCGGAAACACTTATCGTGTTCGCATAAAGCTCGGGAGGGATAACGGTCTTTAAGGAATCTTCTATGTTACACCTTTTCTTAACTGCCTTGTCGATCTCTCGCTTCGCATCAGAGAAATAGCTCTTCCCTTCGTACTCCTTCGTTGGGTTGAACGGGATATTTTGAATCCCCATCACCTCGACATTGGAACCAAGATAATCCCGGACCCTCTCCAATGTCCCGGTCTCGATGCCTTTAGACTCTCTCGCCACATAACATACTAGGTGGCATTTCTTCAATGCGTTCTCTATGATCTCCTTGAACAACTCCTCATTCCCCTCAATGCCAGGGCAATCAACCAGTTGCGTCTTGACATCATTTATTGAAAGTGCGTAAGCAGTATAGCTTTTTGTAAAATCCTGGCTGCCATTGCCGATAATCGTGCCGTCAACCATATACGGCGAGAACCTTTCATACGCTCGTCGCGCCTTGAGGCCTGCGATAAGTCCCGCCAGAAATCTTCCTGCAGGATCTTGAAACATCACATGCACCTCCACATGCAAAGAGCTCCAATTGCCAAACCGACGACAAACATGACCATCGGCCACGCGATCCTGTTCAATAGAGGCTTGGGCTTGTACATCTCCTTCATTGCCTCAAGCTTAAGAAGAACATCCTCGCATTTCTTATCATACTCTTTTCCCAAACGATCCTTCTCCTCAACATTCTCTGCGATCTTGGATTGCCGCCCCTCTTCGCCAAAGAGGATGCGAAGTGCCTCTATGATCGTACTTTTGCCAGCATTCGTCTGTCCAAAGAATGCGATCGTGAATTTCTCAAATTCGCTATCTTCGGCCAATTCTGTAACCGCAGTTTCAAACGCCTTGTTTTTCATAGCTACATCATCAATGATACCATCAACCGACTTTCTGATTTCTTCGTCATTCTTTTCGTTTTCAGATCGTAGCTCCGTAACAAGCCCATTTGCCGCAGCCGTCACTTCACTATACACTTTCAGCACATCGTTCTTCAATTCATTGCTCTCGTTTCTTTCTTCTCCAGTAGCCATAACAGTATCCTTCTGTCATTGTTCTTTATCAGCGACAATAGGCACAAACCTGATCATAATGCTAGTAATATCCTTAATGCGTAAAGGGATACTCTCGCCCACAGTTCGTTTCCGCCATTGCGCGAAGGGCGGCGGCCTGGCGCTTCGTGATGATGCGCGGCTGGGGGCCCTTGATGAAGGGGTCGTTGTGCGTCGGCGGCCAGATTTCGTAACCGCAGAGGTTGAGAAGCCATTCGCGGAACGGCTTCCTGTGTCGTTGTCTGTTGAGAATATCCATAGAACTGTCCATTCAACTTCCGCACACAATCCGCAGAAACGTATCGTGCATGCCCCACTTCTTCTTGCCGAAGTCAAACGGCGTCATAGGTGCAATCGCGTTGGTGCCGTTTGCGTTATGCGCCCAATAGCAGTTGCCGCGCTTGACGACAAAGCCCTCCGGCCCGTAGCCGACAAGTCCATCGCACCGCATGTGGACGAGCAACACGTCACGGGCGTCATAGACGTCCGCATAGCCGTCCTTGTATTCCGCTCTAGCAACTTGCCTCATGATCTGTCTCTGTTACCAATCTTCAACAACGACATTATACCACATATTTCCCCGCCAGTTGTTGCCAAAAGATATCTCCACTGCAAATTTCAGGCAGTTGTAGCGCCTTTGCGCAATGACTTCCGCCGGGCGCTGCAACTGTCCATGTCCTTCAGTCGCGGCTGAAGAAGGAGCAGAGGCCCTTAACGGCCAGTACGCCTCCAATGCCGAGTGCCGCGCCAAGCACCACCTTCTCGACATCCTTGCCGTCGATTTTGTCAAGGAAGTCAAATGGCGTCTTGAACTCGCCGAAGTCGAAAAGCGCCGTATGCCGCCTAGAACATCCCAGCATCCAAGTCTACACGTTCTACACGGCCATCAAAGAATGTAGATACCTCATTAGACAAATAGAACATCGTCGTCGGGGACAATTCTGGCCTAGCACGGAATCGGGATAATTAGCGTACCGTGTGGCCATAAAGCAACCATCCACCTTGTGGATATGGCGTTGACTCTCATGCCAACTCCATGCGCACTCCCTCCAGTTCCTGAATCCCCGCCACACCCAGAAATGCAGCCGCCGGAGCAGTATCCACAGGCAGGGTCCGCTCCGCACAACGAAGATAATCCTCGGCCAGATGACGCGCAATAACTGCATTCGCATGCCGATTGCAGTGCATTGGCGCGTCAAAGAACCAGTGATCGCACGTGGACTTTTCGGCATTCAACCATTCCGACGTGTCAACGATGCCAGTTTGTTCGCCGAAGAAATCAAGGATGGCGACGTGATCGCCTCGCCGCAATGGCGTTGTCAGGACCCGAAGCAATGTGTTCAGCACAAAATTCCGGCCCTGGAGACAACCGTAGTTCATCACATGCGCAGAGACCGCCCGGTTATTCAGTTCACATTGTAAAAACGACGCGATGGTCTCGTCATCCGAAACGCAAAGACCAAACGGCGTGCATGGACCAAATAGATGAACGCCAGGCGCAAGCGAATCTCCACTGGGACACGAAAGCCTGACGCCATTATTCACATGCATCAATTCCCTATTCATGTCATCCTGAATCAGGATGCCTGCATGGACTCTGAGAGCTGTCCCCTCGTATGGATTGCGCTTCAGAAATTCAATGGCCCGATCTGTCGCAGCGAAAGAAGCCAAGTACTCGTTGTCGTTTAACAGCGTCCTAAAATCATGGCGAACCGAAAATTGCCGACGTTCCAGACGAGACAGCACCCGAATGCTCTCACTTGAAGCAATCCTGTACAAACGCAAAGAGACCCCCATCTCGCGGCACTTGTCAGCCAATCGGTCCAACGCGATTTGCTCAAGAATCTCAAACAGGGGAACGAATCGACACCGCGTAGTCAAAAACCTGGCAAGGCGAAAATAGCGAAAATCCATCGCAATGTCATATTCACCGGTGACAGACGATGCGGAATAGAAGTATGTCATCTTAATGAACGGAAATGCGTCGTCTATCGCATTGCGGAACTCGTCAGCCGCAATGACAGCGAGGTGTTCAACCTTCCGATTCCTGAACCATTGGATCAGCTCCCTGGAAAAGAACCTGCAAAAAGCCAGAGACAACCGACTCTTGAGTCTTCCCCGTGCCTCGCCAACGGCATGCGGCCCCTCTGCCTCGAAGACAAGATCGCCATTCACGACGACGGCCACGCGCGGAGGATAGCGATGTGATTGGCACCAGTTTTCGAGTTCTTCCGTCGTCGGCGTCCGGTCGTTGTTCCAGACATACGACCTGTGTGCATAGCCCGCAGAACACGGCCTATCCGTATCTGAAATGTCCTTGGCGGTCCACACATCAACCAAGGAAGAGCCGCGATAGACATAGAGGAAACGATAGTAATTGTCGGCAAAATACTCCACAAGATATTTTACATCGACGTTGTCGATGTCGGTCCTGTGCAGATCGCACGGAGGAACAATTCTGTAGTTCATTCTCCCCTCCACCAGTGATCAAAGATCTCCGTTCGAAATCCGACTTCGGTTTTTTTACGGCGAGCTCGGGCTAATTTCACCGCAGAAACTATCCTCATCAACTTCCGCACGCTCCGGTCAGGTTTCCATTCCTCCGCGATGTCCACAGGGACGCTTGCCAGAAAATACGCCCAGTCCCAATTGCGAACGCCCCTGCATGAATCCTGAAAGTCAAAGACCATCAGTTCCCCCGTCTCACCGTCGCGCGCAATGTTAACAAACGAGAAATCCCCATGGGTAAAACAGTCATTCGACACACATCTCAATCCGTCCAGTTCCTTTGCAAGCGCCGAACGCACCCGTTCTGGGACGTAGGGCAATGTCGTTTCAAGGCCTGAAACATACTTCGCCCAACTGCCACCGCCGAGGGGTCCATTACATCTGACGTCTGAGATCCCCTGGCAAATCATGATGAGGGACTGCCATTCCGACAATGTCAACCGTCTCGGATCAATCTTTTCCAATTTGTGAAATCGAAACGCGCAGTAGTGCATCTTCCGCAACTCCGAATAGCCAACATCCAGAGGTTCAGGGCACGGGACGGCCCCCAGAAACGCTGTGCGCGCATTGCGCAGTTCCGTGAGGGCCGCATTCGCGTCGGCATACTTGTAATATTTCCGAAACACATTCCCGACCCTGCATCCTAAAGAAGCCGGTCTTTCAACAATGAGGTTCTCCTTCATACCCGGCCCTTCGTTAGGATCTCATCACCAACGCAAAGAACATCCAGATCCAGGCCCCTAAAGGCATCCAGAATATCACGCTTTGAATTCGCAATCGGCTTGCCGCCGAGATTATATGAGGTGTTGAGGAGCGCCGGCACGCCCGTTTGGCGTTTGAACCTCTCCAACAAGTCACAGAACGTTTCAAGCTCCGGTGTCCGCCGAACCGTCTGGAAACGGCACGTGCCGTCATGGTGCACAATCCCGGGGAGGCGTCCACGCCATTGAAGCGCAACGGAAACCGCGTGCAACATGTAAGGGCATTCGTGGCCGGCCGACATCACCGACGGTCCGTCGCCAATCAGAAGCGAGCCCGCAAAAGGACGCCAGAACTCACGTTTCTTCACTCTCTCGTTGAGGATGCGCCTACAGTCTCTCATCGCAGGGTTCATCAGTATCGACCGATGTCCAAGCGCCCTTGGACCGACCTCGGCCCGTCCCTGGCACCATCCGACGATTTTTCCATCCCGCAGGCAATCGCAGACCTGCGAGATAGAACCAGTCGAAGCATAGCCGACGTCGCCACCTTCTTGCAGAAAAGGAAATCCCCGTGCGGTCAAACGCTGTCCGTAAAGTAGCGCCACATATTCAATGCACCCCAGGGACAGGCCTCCGTCATAACCATGCGGCGGTATCGTCACGTCAAACCGACCACGCAGAAGCTCATTGCAAACCGTATTCTGGGAAAACCCTCCAGCGTACACAGTACACCTTATGCCATAAGCGTATCGCGCAAAAATGTCTGAGACTAAACCCAGAAGCATCGAGTGGAAAGAGGCGATCCAGTCAAAGAAGTCCTGATCCCTGTTTTGGCAAAGTCTTTCAACTGCAAAACCCCGGAATGGCACGCTCAACACCTCTTCAAGGCGATTCATCTTCAAATAAGCAAGACACGTCCGACCGTACTCGTCATCCACCCGTCCATAGGCTGCGGCTCCCATGATCTTGCCGGCGAAATCAAGTTCCCCGCCCGACAACCCCATCAGCCGACCGATTCGATTGAGAAGCAGGCAAAAACAGGCTTCCGTGTCACAATGAACAACGCGTGCCGACGCGAGATTGAATGGGGAATCAATGACAGAGTACTTGACCTGATTGTCGCCGCGCCCATCAATGCAGACCCCGCGCCCTACATCCTTCTCCGGGACAGACAGAACAGGCCATACGCTTAGAAGATGCGCGTAATGATGATCGATACAAAATGTCGGCACGTCAAACAAGCCAGATACCGGCTCCACCGCCTTCGCCAACTGCCCGACCCGACAGGTCCCCAGTCCATTCCGATTCCCATCCGAAAAACACACGACCTCTGGGCGGAAGTCAATTGCATCACATACGTCGCGGACCCAACGGACGTCCCCTTTCTTGTGCTTAGACTGGACGATTCTCTCCAGTTTGAAATAACGGACACAGCCATCGTCGTCGGAAACCGACACGTTGCTGTCATGACCACCAATGTAGAATCCCATCAATCTCATGGACGCCTCCAAAGCGAGAGCGAACACTTCTGGTCCAATTCGATCCGCCCCGACGTCAGTTCGGACAGGATGGCGTCTTCAAACAAAGCGCGTTTCGACGCGGGAAACATCAGGTACTCCGTATAAGTCCTTATCAATCGCACATAATCTGCGGCCGTCATGACATGCGGTACATGAAACTCCTTTTCGAGGGGATCCACAAAACCAGCCGACGCATACTCCAACGCCTCCATGTGCCGCCCCTCACCGCTTTGTGGTGCCAGTTCCGGAAAATAACGAGCATAGAGTTCCATCAGCCGACCATTGGCCATCGACCGTTCCGAGGCTACCACGTTTCTCGTTTTGAACCGCGCGAAGACCCCTCCCGGACGCAACAGGGCGAAGACGCGCCGCACACGATCATCCCCTGAAAGCCATTGAAATGAGGACGCGGCATAAACCATGTCAAATGGTGACGTACAGACATATTCTTCGAACGTCACGTTGCACCAATTCAGGCGTTCGGCCGAAAACTTGCGCCGCCCGCATTCCAACATGCGGATACAGGGTTCAATGGCCACGATTTCACATCCGCGCGCAAGAAAAGCGCCCGTCGCCTTCCCCGTGCCGGCACCGATCTCAAGCGCGCGAGAGAAGTCCCCGGCATACTCCCATATGGACGAATACAATTCCGCCGGATAGGAAAACCGGCACGCATCGTAGTCTTCCGCAATGTCATTGAACTTGTTTCTAAGTTCTGGCGTACGTCTCTTGTAATATCGCGCACTCATCCTATCGACCTCCTAGCAAACAGAAACTGCGCCCCGCGTCAGCCGACTGATTTTAAAAGACATGTCCGGTGCTTCCATTAAACGATCGCACCGATCAAACACCTTGACCCCATAGACGGCTTTTTCGCCGCCACGGACGGAATGACAGGCGGCACACTCCGCAAATGCTCCATTACAGACCACCTCAACGCTATCTGGGATACTGATCTCCTCCAAGCATCTGCATCTGGCAAGCAGGCCGCACTCAATACGGCGCAAGGAGTTCGACAGGTGTATCTGCTTGATCCTCCGGCATCCCAGCAATATCTCCTTGCCCGTCTGCTCGACCGTGTCCGGCATGACAAACCGTTCAAGCCGGCGGCAACAAAAGAAGCATCCGTTGCCAAGCCTGCGGATTCCAGAATGCAAGTGGATCTCACGAAGAGATAAGCAGAATTCAAACGCCCTTTCACGGATCTCCACGACGGAGGCTGGGACATCTATGCTCTGCAAAGAAACACATTCCTCAAACAGCGATTTGGGGATTATCTTCAAATCCGGCAACGATACGGCCCCAAGCGCCGAGCACCCCTCGAACGCCGCTTCGCCGATCTCGTCCAACGATTTCGGCAGCCGCACACTCTTCAGGTTCTCGCAAAATTCAAATGCCCGCGCACCAATGCGCCGCAGTCCGTCTGGCAGAATGACCTCCTCGACATCTCTGTCATCAGAAAAAGCGCATGCCCCGACTTCGACGACGGGGGCCCCGTTCCATTCGGAGGGTATCGTGACAACCGGCTGCGCACATTGGCAGCGTCTGACACGCACGCCATCTTCTATCCGTTCAAAATCAAGCATCGTTCATTCTCCTACTATCCAGTCTTTGACTTCAGGGCATGCATCCGCCAACGACCAGGGAACTTTGACAGGATGAGCCGAACAATTTCGGCAAGAATCATTGGGCGTTTTGAGAAAGCGTACGATTTCATCTGCGCTTGCCTCGCCTATGCAAAGCCGCCCCGTCTCGACGAACCCGCACCCATAGCGCCGATTCAATGTGCCAACTACCATCGGGACGGTGCATCGCGAGACATAACCTTCATGCAGATTGCAGGCACCTTTGCACCCACATGCACGCCTGACGGCCTCTAGCGGTGAACTTCGATCCAATGTCAGTATTTTGTTGAAGAACCGCTTGACAGTAAACCTGTATTCGATGCCCCACGATGTCAGAAGCCGACGAATTCTCTCGCACTGTATTTCGGACATGACCGGGAAACGGGTTACGTTGATTTTCACAGCATTCTCACGGCAAAATCGCAGGAACCTAGAATCCTGCTGCGGGAGCAAGACGCCATTGGTGATCAATCCAAGTTGCGCTCGAGGGAAATGACGCTTCACACAGCGGAACAAACCCAGTAGATCTGGATGAAGCAATGGCTCGCCGCCGAGAACGGCAAAGCACCCGACCGACAGCCCAATGTCAACAAGGCGTCGCAAATCGCGTGAAAGCGAGTCCTCCGACAAAAACCAAGGTTCGGCTATCGGCGCGCACGACGAACATCCACGGCAACCCATGTTGCAATGCCTTGTCGCCCAAAACTCAAGATATTCAATCCTATTGCTTTCCACCATCTGCGAACTCCTTCCTGTCATCAATGACCCGGGACAATACCGCTGGCCATCCATACCGCAGACCGATCATATCCTTCATTCTGTCCAACCTTGCCTCAACGTCTGCCGCCGAAAGCGCATCCAGCCGATCGTCGATTTCATCAACTGAACAATAGTCATAGGTCACCATGTCGTCCTGCAGGCATCTGTCCTCACCTGCATCCAGGCGTCTGTTTGTCACCGGCAGTGCGCCGCAAGACGGAGCACGAAGCACCCGATCATGCCAACCCTCGTTGAAATTCGGTTCGACATTCAAGGCATACCGATACGCACGAATCCTCGAAAAAGCATCTGCATACGGCAGTTTGCCGAGAAGCCGAACATTTCGCCGCGAAAGCACCCCCGGAGAAGAGACCTCGCCTATGACCGACACCTGACGACCCGTAATGTGCGATATTACGTATTCTCGTTTATAGGCACGAACAAACGAATTGACGGGGCCAAACATGTCCGCCCGGATTTTCTCGGGCATGCCGATGGTAGCAGAAAGGTAATTCTGGAGAAACGGAGAATCCATGTTCCCCACGCAATAGTCAATCGCCGCCATGATTTCAGTTCGACACTTGCTCGCCTGTATCTCGGCGACAATGCGCGACGTATCCCTGATCTGCCCCGCAAACACAATTTCGCCCCGCGATGACGCTCGCGGATCCTTCGCCGGTGATGCCGCCGGCACACCCAGCGGAAGGGTCAATGGCGTGCACTTCAACTTTGGAGCCACCTGAGAAAAGCCAGCATCGATGAATACATATTTTACAAATGCGCTGCAATCGTCAAGCGCCATCTTATAGGGACAATCGACAATCCATTGATAGTGATGAACACCAAACGCGTCGTAGAGCGATATGCCGTCAAGGAACTGTCCATACCGTCCAATTCCCAAGGAGAAATCAACAGGTTCCGTTTCCAAAACATGTGCGCTCTCTTGGGCCGAACGCGACACAGCCACTCGGTGACCCATCGCATCAAGCGCCAATCCGATCTCGCGCAAGAACAGCCCAAACGAGCCATAAGCACCCGAAAACGAATTGTCAAGGATGAGGATGTTCACAAGGCCCCCTTTCAGCATAGACAACGACATCGCCATTGCATGTCTCATGGAAACAATAATGGCGGCCGCTGACGAGGAAAGCAAGCCGAGTGTTTCGGTCCTCAACCTTGGACATCAGCATTGATGGCATCGCCATCAAGTCACGGACAAAGCAACGGCACACCTCATGATTTTGCGCTTCACTGATTTCGCCGTGCCATTCGTCGATTCGCGGAAGCGTTCCGCCGGACGCCACGGGTATGCGGTGAGTTGCGGCCATTTTGCGCAAACAGGGACGCTCTGACGTGACAACAGCAGGTACCCCGGCATAAAGCACTTCGGACAAATCCGCGGCCGATGCACCGGTTGGGATGACGGCGCCAAGGCATCCGACCAGGTAATCCATATACAGCGCGAACGGGAGCAGACAGGGCCTGAGCACAAAATCCCCCTCTTTAAAGCCAATGCCCAACAATCGCGTCTTGAAGGCTTCGGGGAACATCGGATTCTCAAATACGTGGCTTACAAACGCAAGTCGCCTCGCCCCGCCATCGACAAGGATCTTCAACCCCTGCAGTTCCTGATCCGACATGCAACGAACATCGCCAGGAATAAAAATGTCCCGGCCCCCTCGGTTCGCACGCGAACGTGCAGCGGCAAAGTATCGCGTTGAACGTAGCATCATCGGGTATTTAGCCAATGTGCCCTCCAGATGGACGCGGTCCTCAAGCCATGAAAGCGCAATGTCGTTGTTGCGCAAACCATATCCTGACATGTCAATCAACAGCTCAATCTCATCGTCGTACATTTGGTTCCCGACACCTTCCAGCGACCGCGATATGACATTTCTTACAATACACGTCTCCGCTATCTGACGAATGAGCTTGTTCTCAAATGCATTGTTGAAGTACACATAGACATCACAGTGAGGGACAAGAAGCTCGGCCATTTCGTACAACATGGCAGAATCGCTGTGACGCTGGACATCCGTGACGAAAAAGCCCACTCGCCGCCGCGAATGCGAAAAGCACTTCTGGCAGCAAATGGTTGACATCTGTCGAAACAGACCCCGAAGCCGCAGGCTTTCAGAAGTGCAAGGGGGTTGACCTCGTTTCAGTCTAATGTCATTCTCGACGTGCTCGCTGAGCAACGGAACAAAAGACCGAAACCCCGAAGACAGATTCAGGCCACCGCCTGCGGCCCTGCTGTTCATCGCATTGTGGTCAAACAGAGGGGAAAGCTCGCCGGAATAACCGGACAGACGCGTCTTTTCATCAAGATTCACTCGACAAAAATCCCGATGGCAAAATGCCAGATAGTTTATCCTGCCAATTTCAGATTCCACAAGAGATTCGTAGAGACGCTTCGCTTTGTCATGGCTGCCGACAAGGTGGAGTGACAATGCGCGGTTAATTCGCGTCGCATCGTCCGCCCCCGAATTCAGAGACGACTCAAAGTAGTCGTTCAAGGCCTGAAACTCGCGGCGGACAAACAAGCGCCTGGCGAACATATCAAATCCATCATCCTTCCCGCAAAGTGCATCTTCTGGCACCAGCACGACCGCCCCCCTCGCTTGACATCTGGTACAAAGCACTTTCTCGCGAATCATCCGCCCTAAATCATCAGCCGGGAAGCGACCACTCAGAGCCCGACCCTTGGCAGACTCTCGCTCGTACCCGGCAGGGTCATCCACAAGTCGCACAATGGTTTCCGCCATCTCCTCGACACTATGAACCAGAAGCGGACGCATATCCTCCGGCAAGCCGACGAAGACACGCCCGAGGCATTGAAGCACCAACGTCGGCACGCCGCACGCAAGGCCTTCCAGAATCCCCCGTCCAAACGTTTCCCATCTTGATGTGGATACATTAAAATCGCAATCGGCAAGAATCGACAGCGCATCCTCCCTAGAATGGTTTCCCTCAAATACGACATTCTCCAGAATCCCGTTGGCCTCAGCATATTCACGGCAACCGATGAAAAGCGACTCGTCCTGTATCGCGCCAATGCAGTGCAGTCTCGCACACACGCCGCGTTCAACAAGCCTCTTCACAAGTTGCATGGCAGACTGATGATCCTTCTGCCGGCGGATCGAAGCGACATAGGCGAGCTCGATGCATTCCTTCCGGCAGGCCTTTCGCAACAAGAAACCCACGTCAACAACGCGCGGGATCACATCAACCACCATGCACGAAACACCATAGTCGTGTACCAACATGTCCCGTTCACATTCGCTTGGCGTGATTACTTCTCCTACCAGCGGAAGCACCTTACGCTCAAGATCCAGATAGGATCCGGGAACACTTTCGCCGGCCTTGACGTATGAAAGCCCCATGAACATCGGGAACAAAACGCAACGGGCCAAAACGTCCGGCGCATCCTGTAGCCCCATGGCAAACAACATGTGTTGTAGCACAATGCGGTCATATCCATCACATCTCTTTCGGATTTCCCCGGCGGCAGCTAGGCCTTGCCGAATACGGCACAAGAACTTCGCTCCTTCACCCTGGGAATAGGTCTCGAATCTAGCAAAGTCCTGGCGAAGCACGATTACATGCCTGACGCCGTCAATGGCGCCCCCTTCATCGACGTCATCGCGAAAAGCCAAAAGGTCAACATCCGCACATGGGGACAACGCGGAGATCAATTCCCTGAGCACAACATCACCGCCGTCTGTGCTTCCGGACGGCAATGGCCATTTCGCCGAAACGATCAAGATTCGTCTTCTACATTCCGACATCTTCCTCAAGCCTCCGAACCAATGCCACAATATCCGCCGGCGATTCTATTCTAACCCGTATTCCGCCCGGCAAATCATGTTCAGAATTCACCATGTAGCATTTGTCGCACTCCTTCAAGAACAATTCGTCCAAAACGTTGTTTCCCGCGCCCACAACGTATTTCGCACGCAAAAAGTGGCGCAGCACGAAACCGAGCGCCCGTCCCTTGTTGACCTCTTTCGAGATTAACTTCAAGTTGTGCCGATTGGAACAAAGGATAAATGCCAAATCCTTGTGCGCTTCGTTAAAACCAGATGCAAACCTCTCTGTGTCGCCCTCAACCTTGTAGTTGACATAAAGTCTATCGACAACGCGCCGTTGCCGAAACGAACAGCCGGATGCCGCAAGGCCGCTCTCAAGTTCACGAAGGAGGCTGTCACTCGGACTGGGGAGCAACTCTGCAAGCCGTAATAGGAATTCGCATCGCCTTCCATTGACAGACACTTTCTTGCCGCAATTCGCAATGATGCATATTTCATCCCTGCAACACGCAATCGACGGGTGATCCCGCACCAAATCATCGTATTCGCGGGCCGTATTGACGACAAGCGCGCATTTCCTTCGCAATTCGAGAACGCGAGCAAGGTTTCGCTCATTTTCGGCATCGTCAAGTACGTCATGCGTCAGTGTTCCCTCAATGTCAACGACCAAGGCCTTGGGGCGGACGGCCGCTGGCGGCATGTTCATGAGCGGCACATAGAGTCCGTCAAAGATTGAATGCCATGAATACGCGGATGAAACATCGGAATCGGATGTCCGATACCGTGTCGCCACCAACTCCGGCAGCAGCGCCTCGAATCCGTGTATTCCGTCAACCATGCGGCCCGGGAAGTCACACTCATAAAACAGTTCACGAACACCACCTACCTTTGTCGCCACAATCGGCGTTCCTTGGCAAAACGCCTCCACCATCGTTCGCCCCATCGTCTCGGTATGCACATAGGTTTCATCGCCACTCGCACGGTTGTGTTCAATACTGCAATTCACGATCCAATCCATTACGGATATGGTCTTCATCGCCATCGAGTGACGGAGCGAGCCAAGGAACGTGTATCTATCAGGTGAAAAATTCTCCTTTAAATAACCGAGAATGGCCGATTGATCGGAACCCTCGCCTGCGAGCACAAGATGCCAGTTGAGCTCCTTGTGCCGATTCAAAACCTGCAGCACGCCCCTGATTCCCTTAAACGGCTCAAAACGCGACACAATTCCGAAAAGCGTCCGCCCCTCAGTGCCATACTTCCGATCAAATGCGTTCCGGTTTGCGGAATGATATCGTCTATTGCGGCGACAGACCGGCAAATCCACTCCGCCACGCGCAAGGACGACGGAAGTCCTGTCAACGCCAATCCCACACGCCCTGTCCACGCTATACGAACTGTTGACGATCAGAAAATCAAGATTGTCATTCAGCAATTGTGCCCAGAAATGCTGGCGCTCGCACAAAGTCATCTTCATGTTCGACAAAGGCGCCTTTATGATCTCGTTGCCCCCAGATCGCATGATGAACTTCGCCTGTGGCAAATTTCGCCTCAGCTCTGGAAGTGCTTCAATCCAATGTCCAGTGTTGAAGAAAAGGACGTCCACGCCCTGCCGGGCCAAGAATCGACCGACATCTCCTGCCGAAGCGAGTGAACCTGTCATGCACCTCTCGAGGTCCAGACAGCTGAATCCATCATGGCAAATGATGAATCTCAAAAGTCCTTTGCTTCTGAAATGGCTGACAAACCTCCTCGCGTGAACCTCCATGCCTCCAACCGCGCGCCAGTCACACGTATTGAGGAACAAGGCTATCTTCTTCATCCCACCTACAACACTCCTTCCCTTCCGGCATCAATCGTCTCGGCCAATCCTGAAATGCCAGGCGGCGAATCTCTGATAATGCACTCGCGCGTAACTTGTCGTAGAAATTCTTGATTGTTTTGTCGTTGGCATCAGGCGACAGTGGATAAAAATCTGACATGCGCACTCCTTGATTCTTCTTCTCATCACTGCTCCTGTAGAAATTCGTCATCTCAACTCGCCTTTGACGTTTTCACGACTGCATTTCCATAAGCTGCCGCAGGAACATATCCTCGCGCTGCTTAATCCGTTTCTTGATGTCATCGCCAGAACTTCGCATCATCTTCACCACGCCGACCAGATATTGCCAGATATCATAGGGCCAACACACAGATTATCGCTCGCATCGGTACGACTCCCTATTTTATCTCAATGGTTCTTTCCTGAAGCTTGCGCCATTCGCGGTAACGCTCAAGATCTCCTTTTGAGAATGCCAGAGCAAAACCGAACACGGCAGCATCATCAAGAACACCGGCCAGGGGGATGAAATCCGGTATCACGTCCAACGGCGAAAGGACATAAAGTAGCGCCCCCGTCAATGCGGCTATCGTACTCCATGGCGTCTCAGTGTATTTGCCCGTGACACGATCCCAAGCAAGGCAAACACATCACAGACATCATCCCAGTATTTCTTGAGCGCCTCAACGTTCTTGAAAAAGCCCTTCATCTTGTCCTCTTTGCCAACCATGTCGGCAACATCGTCCTCGCTGACTTTCCGCGAGAACTTCTTCGCCTGCTCGGCGGCCTCTTCTTCACTTATTCCTGTTTTTTCTTCTTCGGCCATAGCGGCCTCCTTTCATTGTGATCCATTAAACCATAGTTGTTAAGGCTTAAACATCTTAATGGCATACTTGCCCACTACGCGACATGACACCGCATCGACGGTTCCTGAAACGACCCCGCCGACAATCGGCACACATTTTGTCAAGTTAATAACTCCTTTCGTGCCGCTTTTGGTTATCAGCCGAAAACCGACCATCTTGTTGATTTCGATCAATATCTTACCCGGAATCTTGTCGATCAACTTCTCTGAAACTTTTCGTCCTAACTTTACACCACATTGCCGCAAGATAGCCGCCCCATCGCTCCCTATCAAACAGAGTAGAATCATGGTTTGCACTCTGGATTCGTTGACAGAATGCCCATATATCTCGGCAATGGCACCCACCATTCTCGCCTGAACTGCCCAAGCGGCACCCATTCCAGCCGGAATCGTGACGGGCAACGTGACAAATCCCCCAAGGCCAGTAAGAAATCCCGTGCTGAAATTCTTAGCCGCTTCCCACTTTATGAGGCTTTTCACCCGAGCGTCATTATCCGGGTAACTCTTGTCTATTCGATATTCTTGAGCCAAGTCTGTAGACGAACTTAACGGCCCAATGCCATTTACCGCCGCATTGGTCAACCAATTCGCGACCTTAACCAGTGCTGAATCATTTGGTGTTGCCATCGTTTCCTCCGTTTCAATCTTTTGTCGCATAAGCAACTACATCGTTTCCCGTCTGCTTGTTCTCCCACCGCATCTTCTCCATTGCCTCCCGCTGGCGCTTCGAGATGATGCGCGGCTGGGGCCCCTTGATGAATGGGTCGTTGTGCGTCGGCGGCCAGATCTCGTAGCCGCAGAGGTTGAGAAGCCATTCGCGGAACGGCTTCCTGTGTTGTTGCCTGTTGAGAACATCCATAGAACCGTCCATTCAACTGTGAGTATTGCCTTTCTGCACCAGCATCTGGCGACCCTTTTCGGTCAACCGGTACTTCTGCAGTCGACTACGAACGTTATCGGGAATCGTATATTCAATCAATCCATCTTCCATCAACGTATTAAGTGCCAGTTTAAGTGACCGTGCCATTCTTGTCACACCGATCGCCTTGGCAATGTCAGCCCTCCCAAGTGGTCCATCCCCGAGAATTAGGAATATACGCCCTGCCGTATTGCTCGAGACATTTTGATAAGCCACTTGATAAGCCACAGCATAAGCCACTTGATGAGCCACTGGGCCATTTGACTGGGCCACGGCCCGTTCCACCGTCTTCCGCCAGATAATCGTATGGAAAATTGCGGCATCTGGCTTGTATTGCGGAGTCGCAAGACCTTGAGCCTCACATTTCTCGATGATGAACTCGGTACAGTGGCCGGAACGCTCGACATAGCCTGCCCAATCCAATGCCTTTGCCGTGGCCAAGTTGTACTCGCGCTCCGTCGGAGAAACGCCATCTGCGTCTGCATTGCCGAATTGCGAACCAAGAATGCCAAGGTAGACATCCGATCTCTCAACCTCCGGCAGATACAGGTCACGAGCCTCGACATCGCAAGCGGGTTCTTCCTCAAAAAGGAAAACTTCGAAGAACTTTCCCAAGAGCGCGTCTTTACGGACATACTCTGCGAGCATCTGCCGCTCTGCGGCAAATTCGCGTTGTACGCTGGATATGAAGACCTTGAATCTCATGTCTCGCTTTGGATACTTTGGTTTACAGGCTGTATTATACCATATATCCTCCGCATGCTGTCGCCCAAATATACCTCCTTTGCGAAATCCGAGCAGTTGCAGCGCCTTTGCACAATGACTTCTGCTTGGCGCTGCAACTGCCCGATGTCCTTTAGTCGCGGCCGAAGAAGGAGCACAGCCCCTTGACGGCCAGCACGCCTCCAATGCCGAGTGCAGCGCCAAGCACCACCTTCTCGACATCCCTGCCGTCTATTTTGTCAAGGAAGTCAAATGGCGTCTTGAACTCGCCAAAGGGCCACTTCGCCGCATTCCCCTCGGGCTCATTGTCTGCTGCCGCTTCCGCCCCGTCGGCGTCAGGGTCTTCCGGCTTGTCCGATGGAGGCGCCTTCTTGGCAGCTTTAGGGGTGGACTCTTCGTCTTCCTCTTCGAGGACGAATATCTCACCCGTCTTGGGATTGCGGAATTTCTTGCTCATTTGTCTGTTCCTTTATTGAGGGTTGTTGATGGCGCAAAGTATAGCACCCTCGCCCTCGCAAAAGGTAGCCGCCACGGCGACTCTTAATTCACGGCCCCAAGCCGTCACCTCTCGCCCAACGGCTTTTCGCCGAAGCTGAAGAGCGCCGTGTTGACGCCGAGAATGTCCCAGTCGGCGTGCACAATATGACCACACTAACCGCCTAGTTCTGTAACCAATTCTTCCCGTATTTTCCCGGACATACCAATTGAAAACTGGTTACATTTCACCCACAATTTCATCTGATCAATATCGTCTATATTCAGCTGATCGGCAAAACTATAGACTGCATCCACGAGACGTTCAACGGCATTGACGCGTTCGCTCTCTTCCCAATCCGGCAATTTCACTTTTTCCCAGCCGATTTCGACAAATCTTTTGATCTCGCTTTTTGTAAATTGGTGATCTTCCAACGCCCAAGCCGTTTCTTGTGTTATCCGCCCCCCATTTCCAAAAGTAGAATCACTCGCGCCAAAGCCAGTGGAAGCCCATGATATTTCGCTAACCCCAAAACGTTCTTTCAACGCATCTTCAAGATCGTCATCCTCCCATGCTGGCGTAGAATCATCTCTACCAAGAATGCAATAGCGCGTAAATCTATGGCAGTTATTGTCAAGCAACGTGTATTTTCCCTTGTCTGGATTCTCACCCCACGCTCCATGCAGGGCGCGTTGCGCAATGTCATCCGCCCCAAGTGGATTTCCCCCATTCGTGGCAACATATATATATGCACCGGTCCGAAGTAAACCCGCATTCAGAAAATCATTTGGTCGAATGCACCTAACCTTTGCTCGGCCATCTTCCTCGCAAACTTCTACAATCCGATCATCGCCAACATATATGGCCGAATGCTTTATAACCCCACAAATCAAGTCCATCCGTAGGACTGACCCACGGATTGGCCTAACCTGATTGCAGAAAACGTTTTTTACAAAACTTTCGACCATCTTCTCCCCCGTCTGAGTTATGATGTGTTCAAGCCATCCAACAACCGTCCATAACGCGCCACGCATTCATGTCCAAAACAGATCTCGCCGTCTCCACGAGGTGTGAAAACGTGAAATCCAGTGTTCCGTTGTCTTTCTTCCCTGTCAGACAATATTGACAAAAATGATGGCAGTTTTTAGATAGCAAATCATAGCCGGCAAATGTCTTGTCGCCCATAGCCTTTTCAGCGCGACAAGCTATTTCCTCCCCGCCGACAGGGGTATCACCTCGACAAGAAACGAAAATTGTAACCGCCGGATTCAATCCTGAAAGCCTTTTCAGAAAAGTGTCAGGGGAGACGGAATCCAAATACCCATCTCCGTCCCGATGAATGATCTTGCCGTTTCCGACATACACGCCCGAATGTTCAAAAGCTCCCGCAAGATCGCAGCAGACAATACTTCCGCGCACTGGCGTCACATGATCTTTCACAAACATCTGCACCGGCCCTCTAATAGCAGGTGTCAAGTCATCATAGGCATCAGATGCAATTTCGCCAAACTCCTTCCCGCCCTCAGACAGAATATCTCCAAGTTCCGAACCCTTGCCTTTTACGTGGTCAAAGAAATCTGACGGATTTTCCCATGCCCATTCAGCAAACTCACCTAAGTCACTTAAGAACCCCATATTGGATATACCTTTCTGCAGGTTTCTCTTTTATGACATTGTGCGAAACACCTTTATCTCTCCCCCAACGGCTTTTCGCCGAAGTCGAAAAGCGCCGTGTTGACGCCGAGAATGTCCCAGTCGGCGTGCGCGAGATAGAAACGCACGATTACATCGCGGCGTGAGGACGGCGAAAAGGCATAGCCGACGCTCGCCAGGAATGTATCGGCCTCATCGGGCGTCATCTTGAAACCAACCGCGAGAGCCATCGCAGTATCCTTGTTCGGCCTGCGCCTTTCAGCAACGCTACGCAGCTTAGCCCACACCTGTTTCGTCACGCCCGCTCCCTTGTACACCGCCACTGGATCCATTCCCTTGCGCGCCAGCCAACGGTTCAACTCGTTCGCAAACGGCTCTTCCGTCATCGCGCCGATTGTTGCCGCCAGCCTTGCCGACGCCGTCGAGGAAAGACCGCGCGGCGGAATCTTCGAGAATACATTGACGGCAAAATCGCCGCCGTCACGCGTGACGACACAAGGGACATCGCCGTCCGACACTTCCGTCTCGTCCAAATGTTCCTTGAGCCACTTCTCGATTCGCCGCCGCACATCAGGCGGCAATGGATGAAACTCTGCCACGGCGCCTCCCTCGTCTATAAGCTGATAATTGATGTATGGTAGTGGTCTGCATTTGGGATTTGCGAACAATTGTGCCGATTGAGATTTGCGACAATCATTCAGTCCTTGCGCTTCATGTCGGGCGGCTGCGCCGTCGCGATCTTGAGTATCGCGTCGATCTTGCCCTCGATCTTGTCGAGACGGGCGTCGATCTTGTCCTGGATCACCTTCGACTCCGCAGCCAAGTCGCCGCGCACGGCCTCAACCGATTCGCCGCCGCGTGCAGACGACGCGCAGAACCATCCCGACCAGAACAAAAGAAGCGCCAGGACCAGCACGAAAACGATTCCCCAGAGTGTTTTAGCCATTATACAACTCCTTAGTATATCTTGTTCTCCGTGCCGGCCTTGAGCCTGGCGATGTTGCTTCGGTGTTTCCAGATCACGAACACCGCCAGAAGCGTCATCACCACCTGCAGCGACAGGTTCGCCTTGGCGAGCGGAGTTGGCACCCAGATCATCACGCCGAGGAACAGCGCCGCGAGGCAGCTGCCCAGCGAGATGTAGTGCGACAGCCACACCACGACCACGAACAGCAGGAACGCCGCGCCGGTGAGCGCCGGGATGAGCGCCATCAGCATCCCGAACGCCGTGGCAACGCCCTTGCCGCCCTTGAACTTCATGTAGGGCGTGAGCGTATGGCCCACGACGCACGCGAGCCCGACGGCCACAGGCACGTCTGAACCGGCACCGAACACGCGAAGCGCCGCAAAGACGGGAAGGAACCCCTTGAGGAAGTCGCATGCGAACGCGAGGAAGCCCCATTTCGGGCCGACGACGCGATAGACGTTTGTCGCGCCGATGTTCTTCGAGCCCGCGGTGCGGATGTCCACACCGCGCATCTTGCCTATCAGGAAGCCGAACGGAACGCCTCCCACGAGGTAGGCACCTGCAACCCACAGCAGAATCTGAATTCTCACGTCCATGGCGGAGCATCCCCGTTTATGATCCCAGACGCGCTATGCGAGATTCCGCCCGCAGCACTTCTTGTACTTCTTGCCGCTGCCGCAGGGGCAGGGGTCGTTCCTGCCGACGGCGGGGGCGCCTGGCGCCGGACGGCCGGGCGGGGGCTGCGGAACGGCGCGTACCTGGCGGCCGGAGACCTGGCTCATCATCGAGGCGAAGACGTCGGCCACGCTTCCGGGCGACTGCTGGGAGGCCCCTGACTGAGCGGCGGCCGGACGCGGCGCCGGGCGCGGATCGCGCGCGAGCTGGGCGCCCTCGTCGTCGTCGAAGGCCTCCGCGTTCGTGCGCATCTGCGCGGCCTGCGCCATCGCCATCATGCGGCGCATGTTCTGCGCGGTGGTGGCCCGGAACTCAGTCGTGGCCACCTCCTCCTTGATCGTGTTGATCAGGTTCTCGAACATGTCGAAAGCCTCGCGCTTGTATTCGATCAGCGGGTCGCGCTGGCCGTAGGAACGGAGCGACACGCCCTGGCGCAAGTCGTCCATGGCGCGCAGATAGTCCTGCCACTGGCGGTCGATGCAGTTGAGGAACACGCTGCGCTCCATGTGCGGCAGCACGTCCGGATCCTCGGTGGCGCACTTCTGCTCGTACGCCTCCTTCACGCGGGCGAAGGCGAACTCGCCAGCCTTGCCGGGCTCGCCGGCGAACGGCTTGAGCTCCTCCTCCGTGAACACCACGGGGAAGTGCGTCATCATCCAGTCGATGAAGCCGCCGATCGGAGCGTTCTTCTCGTTCACAAACGTCTGCTCGGCCTGCGTGGCCACGATGTCGAACATCACGTCGAGAATCGTGCCGTGGACGACGTCTGGGGTACCGTTGAGCACCGTGCCACGCAGCTCGTAGACGATCGAGCGCTGCTTGTTCATCACGTCGTCGTACTCCAGCGTGCGCTTGCGGATCGCGTAGTGCTGCTGCTCCACACGCCGCTGGGCCGTTTCGACGGAGCGGTTCAGCCAGCGGTGCTCCATCACCTCGCCCTCCTTCATGCCGAGGCGCTGCATGATGCCGGATATCTTCTGCGATCCGAAGAGGCGCATGAGGGGGTCTTCAAGGGAAATGTAGAACTGGGAGGATCCGGGGTCGCCCTGGCGCGAGCAGCGTCCGCGCAGCTGGCGGTCGATGCGTCGGGACTCGTGGCGCTCGGAGCCGATCACGTGGAGCCCCTGCGGATGCTCCTCGAGAATCTGGCGTATCGTGTCCTTGGAGCCGGGGAGGTGGTCCTTGAGGGACAGCTGGCCCTTCACGACGTCCTGGGAAAGCGTCACAACGCCCGGCCCGAGCTTGATGTCGGTGCCGCGGCCGGCCATGTTGGTGGCGATCGTGACGGCGCCCGGCTGGCCGGCGAGCGTCACGATCTCGGCCTCGCGCGCATGGTTCTTCGCGTTCAGCACCTCGTGCGGGATCTTCGCCACCTTGAGGAGACGCGAAAGAATCTCGGAGGTGTCCACCGTCACCGTGCCCAGCAGGACCGGCTGGCCCGCCTCGTGGCGCCTGCGGACCTCCTCGATGATCGCCTTGTACTTCTCGCGCTGCGTGCGGTAGATCTGGTCGTTTCCGTCAATGCGGCGGATCGGGCGGTTGGTGGGGATCACCGTCACGTCGAGCTTGTAGATGTCCTTGAACTCGCGCGCCTCCGTCTCGGCCGTGCCCGTCATGCCCGCGAGCTTCTTGTAGAGGCGGAAGTAGTTCTGGATGGTGATCGTTGCGAGCGTCTGGCTCTCCTTCTCGATCTCCACGCCCTCCTTGGCCTCCACCGCCTGATGGAGTCCGTCGGACCAGCGGCGGCCGGGCAGCACGCGGCCCGTGAACTCGTCCACGATGTAGACGTGCCCCACGCCCTGCGCGTCGGGCTGCACCACGTAGTCGACGTCGCGCTCGTAGAGGCAGTAGGCCCTCAGAAGCTGGTCCACCACGTGGAGACGCTGGCTCTTCTCCATGAACACTGCCTGAACCTGGCGCTTCTTGGCCGCGCGGTCCTCCTCGGAGAGCGACTTGTCGCCGTCGAGCGCGCTCATCTGCGAGGCGAGATCGGGCACGACGAACGCATCAGGGTCCTTGGGGCTCATCTTGTCGCAGCCGTTGTCGGTGAGGGCCACCTCGCGGTTGCGTTCGTCGATGGTGAAGTAGAGTTCGCCGCGCAGCTGCCGCGCCTCCTCCTTGCGCATCTCGGAGAGCATCTGCATCTCGCCGTCCTCGTGGAGCTTGCGCACATGTGCGTCCTCGAAGAGGTGCAGCATCTGCTTGTGCTTGGGCATTGAGTGGAACACCTGGTATATCTTGCGCTTGGCGTTCTCGTCATCGCCCTCCGCGAGGAACTTCTTGGCCTGGGCGATGAAGTCGTTGCACTGCATGGTCTGGACACGCACGAGCGAGTCCACAAGCGGCTTCATGGCGATGTATTCGTGCGCGGTTGAGACGGTGGCGGGACCGGAGATGATGAGCGGGGTGCGCGCCTCGTCGATGAGGATCGAGTCCACTTCGTCGACTATCGCGAAGTGATGGCCGTTCTGCACAACCTGCTCTGGGGCCTGCGCCATGCCGTTGTCGCGGAGGTAGTCGAAGCCGAACTCGCTGTTGGTGCCGTAGGTGATGTCGCAGAGATACTGCTCGCGGCGCTCGGCGGAGTCCATCGAGTTCTGGATGCAGCCCACGGTGAGGCCGAGGTACTTGTATAGATGGCCCATCCAGGTGGCGTCGCGGCGGGCCAGGTAGTCGTTTACGGTGACCAGCTGCACGTTCTTGCCGGCGAGCGCGTTGAGGTAGAGCGGGAGTGTGGCGACGAGCGTCTTGCCCTCGCCGGTCTGCATCTCGGCGATCTTGCCCTGGTGCAGGACTATGCCGCCAACGAGCTGGCAGTCGAACGGCACCATGTCCCATGTGAGCGTGTGCCCGCACACCTCGGCGGTGGTGCCCAGAAGGTGGCGGCAGGCGTTCTTGACGAGTGCGAACGCCTCTGGGAGAATGTGGTCGAGCGACTCGCCGCCGGCCACGCGCGCCTTGAACTCGGCCGTCAAACGCGGAAAATCCTCGTCCGAGAAATTCTTCGCCTGATATTCCGCCTCGATGCGGTTTATCTCCGCCACGATGGGGCGGAGACGCTTCAGGTCGCGGGCGTTTTTCGTGCCCAGAATCATCTTGATAATGTTCATAGGCGGGTATTATACCAAATTAGACGCCCCAACGGGGGGAGAAATCCGTCATTTCTGCGGATTGCGGGCGCGGACGACGCCGGCAATATGGTATAATGTGCGCGTCATGGAGAAGAAGGCAGAAAGTGGAAATCTCTACACGCCGGGAGAGGAGACCGCGAATGCGGTTGTGCACATCGTCGGCTCGCACCTCGGCGCCGCCATGATAGCCCTGCTGATCTGGCAGGCCGTGCACTCCGGTACAGACGTCGGCTGGAAGATAACCACCGCCTGCATCTTCGGCGCGAGCGTGATTCTGCTGTACTCCATCTCCGGCGCCTACCACGCAGTGACCTACAGGCCCGCGAAAAACGTGCTCAAGACCATGGACCACATGGCGATCTACTTCCTCATCGCCGGCAGCTACACGCCCTTCTGCCTCCAGACGCTTCGATCCGGCGGGCACGCGGCGCTGGGCTGGACGATTTTCGGCGTGGAGTGGGCCGCCTGCCTGGCCGGCGTGGTGTTCAAGGCCTTCACCACGGGCAGATACAACTACATCTCCACTGCGGCTTACGTGGCCATGGGCTGGATGGCCGTTGTGGCGCTTCCATGGCTCATGAGAGATCTAGGCGGATACGGCACGATGTGGCTTGTGCTCGGCGGCGGACTGTACACGCTGGGATGCGCGTTCTACCTGTGGCGAAGGCTTCCGTACAGCCATCCGATATGGCATCTCTTCGTTCTTGCCGGATCGATATGCCACTTCTTCTGCATACTGTGGCATGTGATGGCGTAGATTCACGCCTCGTATCGGTAGCCCTGGCGGGGAACGGTGCGGATGAGACGGGCGTCAGCGCCAAGTTTACCTCTGAGGCGGTGCAAAGCCACTGTAAGCACGGCGTCCCCGCCGTCGAAGTCCAGACCCCAGAAACGCGTGAGAAGGGAATCGCGCGAAACCACCTCGCCGGGACGAGAAAGGAAGAAACGCAGCATGGCCACCTCGCGCGGGGTGACCTCGTGGGAAGCGCCGTCCGGAGGGAAGATGCGCATCTGCGCGGCGTTCACCCTGCACGAGCCGAACTCGAACACGGCCGGATCGGCAACGGGGCGAGCGCGCCGCAGCGCGGCGGCGATGCGGGCGAGCATCACGGCCTGCGCGGCCGTCTTGGGAATGTAGCCGTCGGCGCCCGAAGAGAGCCCGAGAAGCTCGTCCGCGTCGGCGTCCCTGGCCGTGAGGAAGATGATGGGCAGGTTGGTATCGTCTCTGCGCACCTCCCTGCAGACCGCGTATCCGCCAAGCCGCGGCATCATCACGTCGAGCAGCAGCAGGTCGGGCCGACGCTCGCGGCACATGCGCAGCGCCTCCTCGCCGTCGCGGGCTGTGCGCACAATGTAACCCTCGCTTTCGAGAAGCGCCTTCACGCCCTCGAGGATCGCGGGTTCGTCGTCGGCGACGAGTATCTCGGCCTCCTGTGCGGACGACGGAACCATGTCACGCGATCCCGAGGCGCGATTCGATGTCCTCGATCGTGCCGCCCTTCGTCTCGGGCATGAAGAAGACAGCCCAGAGGAGCTGCACCAGCATCATCGCCGCGAAGAACGCGAACGCCCACGTGCCGGCCCGCTCTGCGACCGCCGGGAAAGCCCACGATATGATCGTGCACATGAACCAGTGCGTGAAGCACCCTAGCGCCTGGCCCTTTGCGCGGACGGCGTTGGGGAACACCTCGCTGATGTACACCCAGATGACTGCGCCCGACGAGCACGCGAAGAACGCGATGAACCCGAGTATCCCCGCCACCGCGAGCGTGGAGTTGCACTTGTCGCCCAGCGAAAGCTGCCACGCGACGAGCGAGTGCATCAGAATCATCAATGCCGAACCGCCGATTATCATGGCGCGCCGCCCGAACTTGTCGATCACGAAGAACGCAAGGATCGTGAAGATGAGATTCACCGTGCCCACGCCCATCGTGCCGGCGAGCGACGCCATCTCGCTGCCCGCGCCAAAGATCATGTCGAAGATGCGCGGCGCGTAGTAGTTGATCGCGTTGATGCCCGACACCTGGTTGAAGAACGCGATGAAGAACGCCAGCAGAATGGGCTTCAGATAGCGTCGCTGGAAGAGGCGCACGGACGTGCCGGACGCCACCTCGCGGAGCGACTCCTCGATCTCGACGATTGTCTGCCTAACCTCCGGATAGCCTATCCTCTCCAGGACACCCGTCGCCGCCTCCTTGCGCCCGACGCGCACAAGCCAGCGCGGAGACTCCGGGATCGTCCCCAGAAGCGCCATGAAGAGCGCTATAGGCAGACACTCCATGCCGAGCATCACGCGCCACTTCACGCTCTCCACCGCCATCGGATGCGACGCGAACACTCCCGCGAGCCACTGGCACATCCCGTTGAACCATCCCCCTTCCACGGCCATCCAGCGCGCCACAAAGTAGTTAGAGACATACGATATCAAGATGCCGAACACGATGTTCAGCTGGTTCGTGGCCACGAGCCTTCCCCTGAGCGGGCCCGGCGACACCTCGACGATGTAGAGCGGCACCACCACGCTCACGCCGCCTATCGCAAGCCCGCCGATGAAGCGCATCCATCCCAGGACATGCGGCCCCGCCGTCTGGCACGTCGGCGTGAACGCGCAGCCAACCGCCGAGACAAGGAAGAGTGAGGCCATGAGCCAGAGCGTCGGGCGGCGCCCCCATCTGTCCGACGGCGCACCCGCCCCGAACACTCCGATAACCGTGCCTATCAGCGCGCCGGAGATTATGAGGCCGTGCCAGAACGCGCTCAGGCCGAACTCGGCCTGTATGGCCTTCTCGCAGCCGGAGATCACCCCGGAATCGAAACCGAAAAGGAAGCCGCCTATCGCGGCCACGATCACGATGTAGAAGAGCGAAGTGTTTTTCATTGGTTGGATGGTTGGGGGTTAGTGTTGCCAATGTGAAAATGTTGCCAATTTCCAATGTTGCCAATTCTCAATGTCCTCGGATTAGAAAAGGCCGTGGACATGGCCAGTTTCGACGTCAACGTCGATGCGGCGGTAGGCTGGCGAGGCGGACGTGCCGGGCATGAGCTTTATCTCGCCCGCGACGGGCACCACCAGCCCCGCGCCCTTGTAGACGAGGACGTCGCGGACAGGCATGCGCCATCCCTTCGGCCTACCCAGTAGCGACGGGTCGTGGGAGAGCGAGTATTGAGTCTTCGCGATGCAGATCGGGAGATTCGCCGTCTCGGGGTCGGCCTGGAGCGCGGCGAGCTTCTCGAGGGCGATCGGCTCGAAGTCCACGCCGTCACCGCCGTACACTTCGCACACCTGCTTCTCGATGCGGTCCTTGAGCGGCTCGGAGAGGTCGCAGAGATAGGCGAAGGAGTTAGGCTCTTCGCACGCGGCCACCACGGCGTCCGCAAGCTCCAACGCACCTTCGCCGCCCTTGAGCCAGTGGTCGGAGACTGCGAAGCGGGCGCCTGCGGCCTCGGCCACCTTGCGTACCAGATCGCGCTCGGCCTGCGTATCGGTGTAGAACGCATTGAGGCACACGACGGGTTGGATGCCGGAGCGGCGGATGATGTCAATGTGCGCGAGGAGGTTCTCGCACCCCTTCTCAAGAAGCCCGAGGTCCTCGTGCGTGTAGACTGGGTCGAGGGGGAGGCCCGCCTTCACCTTCGGCGCGCCGCCGTGCGCCTTGAGCGCGCGGACGGTGGCGACGAGCACCACGGCGTCGGGCTTGAGGCCCGAGCAGCGGCACTTGATGTTCCAGAACTTCTCGTAGCCCATGTCGGCGGCGAATCCGCTCTCAGTGACGACGTAGTCGCCGAGGGCACATGCGAGGCGGTCTGCCACTACCGAGTTCTGCCCGATCGCTATGTTCGCGAACGGCCCCGCGTGCACGAAGACTGGCTGGCCTTCGAGCGACTGCATGAGCGTGGGCTTGATAGCATTCACGAGAAGCGCGCACATCGCGCCGTCAACCTCAAGGTCATGCGTGGTGACGGGCGCGCCGCTCTTGGAGTAGGCCACCACGATGCGCCCGAGGCGCTCGCGGAGGTCTTTGAGGTCGGCTGACATCGCGAGTATTGCCATCACCTCTGAGGCGACGGTGATGTAGAATCCGCTGTCCATCTGGAAACCGTCCAGCCTGCCGCCGCGCCCGATCTCGATGTCGCGCAGGCCCTGGGCGCAGAAGTCCATTGCCCAACGCAGCTGTACTCGCGCAGGATCGATGTCTAGGCGCTTCAATCCCCTCTCGGCGAGCCAGGCGTCATCATGGTTGCGCTCGTGCTGCATGCGGCTGTTGAGCGCCACCATCGCGAGGTTGTTGGCGTTGGTGATGGCGTCGATGTCGCCCGTCAAACCGAGCGACAGCGCCGTCAGGGGTACCACCTGTGCGAGACCTCCGCCGGCTGCGGAGCCCTTGATGTTGAAAGTGGGGCCGCCGGATGGCTGGCGCACGCATCCGATCACCTTCCTGCCGCGCCGTCCGAGCCCCTCAACGAGGCCGAGTGTGGTGGTGGTCTTGCCTTCTCCGAGAGCGGTAGGCGTGATCGCCGTCACGTCGATGTATTTCGCGCGCTTCTTCTCGCCGAGGCGCTTCAGCACCTTCGTCACGTCCACCTTCGCGAGCACGTCGCCGTAGGGAGACCATTCGCCTTCTTCAAGTCCGAGTTCGGCGGCCAATTCACGGGCCGGGCGAAGCGTGGCCTCCGCGGCCTCCGCTATCTGCCAGTCCTTCATCTTCGTAGGATCAAGTTTCATTGGAGTATGATAGCATAATCCCCACGCCGGCGCAAGTGCGGCGACCTTCTACTTTCCCGTGCGAAACGCGGGCGGCAGGCGAGACACTAGTCGCTAACGACTCATTTGAATATGAGCGTCGTGCCGCCGCCGGTCACAACCACCTCTCCGCCGCCCTCGACCCAGGCGCAGTCGCCTGTCCTGTACGTGCGCCCGAGATGCTTGACCCATTTGTCGGCCGCCGAGTCGTAGACCCACAGCACCGCCACCTTCTGCGAGACGCCAGCGGGGAGCGATATCTTGCCGCCGGAAACCCACAGCGTCGCCGCGGTGTTCAAGTTCGCAGACGGCATCGACAGCGTCCCTCCAAGAAGCCGCACTTCGCCCACGCTCGCGAAACTGGCCGCGCTCCCAAGCGAAAGCTCTCCCTCGACCACCTCCAGCGCGCCGGTGGTGGTGGAGGCCGGAGCCGCCACGGTGAGCTTCGCCGCCCCCGCCTTTGAGAATCCAGCCGCCCCGGCAATGACAAGCCCGTTGAGCGTGACGTCCTCGCTCTGGTACACGCGCCATGTGGCCGGTGAATCGCTCGTGATCATGCATGGCGTCCACTTACTGATATCCTTCCCCCACATGCTCTGAACCTCCTGGTCATGTCCGTTCATATCGAACGTCGGGGCATAGCCGTTCTGCCCCACAACAACAAAGGTCGGATCGCCGGAACCAGCCGTGATCGAACTGCGGGAAAAGGCGTGCTCGCAGAAGAGCTTCACCGTCAGCCTGCCGCTGAATGTCGAGTAGGATGTTGCATAGTTGTACCAAGTGTTCGACGGCGCATGGAATTCGATCGTGAACCGGTTGCTCCCGGCCATGAACACATTGTAGCCGAGTCTCGACGTCTTCATGTAGGCCACGGACGCATTGTCGCCAAGCGAATTCGGCCAATAGTACGTGCCTTCGGAGAATCCTTCCGCGAAAACCGTCCGCGACCGTTCGCGGAACATGGGACGGAAGTTTCCACCCGAGACGGTGAACTTTGAGTTGAAGGTGTTTGTGGATCCGGTCTCCGCGATGAACGGTTTCCACATCCTCGCCATGACCTCCGCATTCGAGTGCCAGGGGGCGTCCGCGCCGTTGAAGGACACCTTCGCGTCGAGCGCAACACCCGTCAGATACAGCTGCATCGTGTAGTCGGGATTCGTGAAGTACGCCGTGGCGGCGGATGTGCCAAACGCCCTTGGGTTCGTAGGGTGGATGCGCCCGTTCTTGAAGCGCCATGCACCGAAGAAATCGCCTCCGCCATTCAGTTCGAGCGGCCCTTCGCCGGTCTTCGATATGTCGTATACGGCCCGGGAGTTGACGTCGCCGTTCTGCACCCAGGCGGTGTTCGTCGGCATGGACCATGTCTGCGTGCTGAACGGGAAGAAGTCTGCGTTGTTTGTGACGACGAGCGGCACGTCGCCGAAATGCGCAAGCGTGATGCCGGACACACCTACGCCGAACGAACCGCCGTCCTCGAACGTGAAGGACGGCATGGCCGCCGAAGGCGCGAACACGATCCCCGCGAACAGCGCGCCGTCGGGGATTGAGATGCGCGAACCGCCGGCTATCGTGAGAACGCCAAGCCCAGCCGTTGACACGGGGACGCCTCCCTCCCAGTTGTCCGGGGCGCTGAACGTCACGCCGTCCCCGGCGCCAGTCCAAGTGCCGTCGAGGACGGCCCCTGCATCCGGGACTATCACACAGCCAGCGCCGAGGAAATGGTCGTTGTCCTGGTTGGCGACGGGGGCGATGCTCAAGGAAGAGCCATAGATGCCGGGCGACTTCTTGACGCCGTTGATCCACAGCTCCTTGACGGTCGTCTCCGCTCCCTCAAAGCTCTTGAACACGGCATTGCGGCCGTCAACGTCCAGCATGTCCACCACGAGATCTTCATTCGAGAACACCGTGGACCGGCGCACCTCGAGAGTGCCGCCTGCGGCGATGCGCACTTTCGATCCGGCCCATGTCGCAGCGTTGGTGAACGCCACCGCACCCCTGTTTGTGACCACAAGATCGCCTGTAGTGGTGTGTGCGCCGGAAAGGTTGAGCTGCTTCTTCGCGCCAGACGTCCCGCCGTCCACCACCAGCGACACCGAACCCTGCGCCTTGCCCGCCCAGAGAGGCACGCTGGCATCCTCCTGCTGCGTTATCGTGACCGTGGCGGGCGTGGTGGAGCGAAGTATCGCGCCCGCCTCGCTGCCTCGCAGCGACGTAAACTTCGCGGCGTGCCCGTTCACGTCGAAGGTCGTGGATTTGTTCAGGACGAGCCGCCTGGGCGCGGCCGTGAGCTGGTTCGCCGGCCCCTCGAAGATTATGTTCACCGTGCCATTCGGTTCATAGTGGCTGGACGGCGTGATGGATCCGCGCACGCGCACGATGGCGGTGCTCTGGCTGCCGCCAGATGGATAGAAACATGAACAGGTTATGGAGTTCGTGTATATTATCTCGGCATTCGCCTGCGGAGCGAAGGAAAAGTAATTCATGCCCGTGAGCGTGCCGTTGAACGTCACCTTGCCGCCGGACATAACGCGCACATAAGTGTTACCGCTCGCGCACGAGAAATTGCCGTTCATGACATGCGTGCCATCCTCGAAATAAAGAGTGGGCGAATAGTCCCTCGTTATCCCATAGCTGACGTCGTTCGCTATCGTGCGGTTTCCCACGAAGTGAACCCATTGGGTGGTGCTCCAGTTGTTTGCAGATGGTTTGCGGCGGAGCAGAAGCTGTCCCGTGCCCAAAGCGGTGTCGGTGCAGACCTTCATTACGCCGTTCGACCAATAGACACCGCCCGCGTACGAATTGTCGCCATTGAGCAGAACCGTGCCCGCGCCAATCATCTTGAGTCCGCCCGCGCCGGAGATGTCGCCGTCAAGAGAGAGCGTCTGCCCCGAGGCGACATCCAACTCCACGCGATTCCCGGTTGGCAGCGCGAAGTCGTCTGTGATCGTGGCGGAGGAATTGAACTTCGCCACGTCCCCCGCCTCCGGCACGCCGCTCGGCGACCAGTTGGCAGCGGCGTTCCACTTGCCGTCGGTCCCCGTGTATATGCGCTCCACGCCCGCTGCGGTGAACAACAGCACAGCGGCGAACATGGCTGCGGCAAAACGCGGCACTCTCAATGTCGTGACGGCGTTTACGTCGTCGCGGAATGCAATTTTCTTCATTTGGCGCTTCCTCATTTCCGGCGCGCGCCGAAGCGGCGCGCCTAGTTACCAGCATGCGATGAGGGTATCATATCATAGCCTAGAGATTCTTACAACCCCCAAAGCGACCCATCCAACATCATATCTCGGCCAATTGAGACATAATCCAATGACAGAGTCCTCAGCACACTTATCGGTTGTATACGCCTCACTTGGAGAATTCCAAGTGCGGATCGAACGGATAACGGCCGAAACGCGCGCCATAGACGGCAAGGCCGTGCTCCGCCGCCTCGAGGCGCACAGTCATATTGCCGCCCTTCGCCTTCGCGAGGACTGCGGCGGGGATCTCCGCCTCCACAAGCCAGCCATAGCTGCCCGCCTCGCTGAGCGTGCGGTCGCGCTTCTGGCTGAACCACGAGAGGATGCCGCGATGGTCCGCAGGGTCGTCAGGTAGCTTCACGGAGGCGATTCTCTCTCCGTTGGCGTAGACGACCACTTCGCTGGGCCACTTGTCCACGGACGTCTGCGGATACGCGTTCGGATTGCGCGAGCGGCTGGCGAACCCGCCGCCGAGCATGCAGTCGAGATCCCGGACGCCCTTGTCGATGTCCTTCGCGTCTTTGGAATAGAGCCTCTTCGCGCCCACCTCGGCGCGGAACACGGCCCCCTTCCCGGCGGCGTCCGCCGCGATCGGGAAGGTGTACTCGAAGAACCCCTTGCCGGCACCGCACGCCTTGAGTCCGTCGAACACATTCCACTGCTTCTGGCTCCACGACGCCTTGGAGAAGGCGGAAGGCGCGGCTGATGCGCGGCCTTGGGATTCAGGGGCGTCCACAAGGAAGCAAGTAAAGTTGCGGGCTATTATCTTGTCCTCGTCCTTGAGCGTGACGCGCACCACGCCGGAGGCGCGAACGGACGGCAGCTTCACGGCGAGGTCCGCCACGCGGCCGTTCTGCCAAGACGCCGCCACGAACGACGCCGGCTCGGCGGCGGAGGCGTCGTGCACGCGGCCGCGGTCGTCCGTCCAGTGGAGCGCGCTCTCCACGACGAGCTTGCGCCCGGCGTATCTGTCGGTTGCAAGCGAGACGTCCACCGGCACGGTGTAGATTTCGCCGGGCTTGAATGCGCGGCACAGCTCCACGTCCAGCGGAAGGAAGGCGTCGGCGTGGAAGTCCGCGAGCGTCATACCCGGGAAGAGCTCGTCGAGGCCGGTCTCCTTCCATGTGCGGTCATATCGCACGTAGCCGTTCCACTCGTTTATCACGTCGTGGTGCTCGGTGTAGAGCCAACCACCGCATTTGAGGCGCCTGCGAAAGGCATTCATCATCATGTGGTAGTCCCATGTGAAGTCACAATCGCCCGTTGAGCCCTTGTAACCCCATACGTTGCCACATTCGGAGTTGAACATGGGCTGGCCGGTCTGGACGTGCCCGCCGATGAAGTTGTCTGTGGAGCCGGGGAAAGTCTTATCGCAGCGGCCCTGCACCATCGCCTCCCAGTTGTAGCCCGTGCAATAGGCATGCCAGGTGTTGATGTCGGTGGCCACATGGTCGTTGTTGCACGGGGAATTGTCCTCGACTATGCGAGTGGGGTCGAGCGCCTTGGCCGTCATGTACGCCTCGGCGACGCGGCGCCGCACCCAGGGGGCGTAGCGGCGCGCGCGGTCCTTGCCCCAGTTGCCGCCGTCCGCGAAAAGCCCCCATGTCTCATTGAAGAGAACCCACGAGAAAACGCTGGGGTGGTTGAAGTCGCGGCGCACCATGTCCTCGAAGCAGAACCAGTGCTCGCGGAACATCGCCTCGGACGCCTTGCCCCAGGCGCACGGTACGTCAGCCATGATCAGAAGTCCCAGCTTGTCCGCCCAGTAGAGCTTTCTCGGCACCTCCACCTTGATGTGGATGCGGTTGCCGGAGAGCGCAAGCTTCTTGGAAATGAGAATCTCGTTCTTCATCACCTCGTCGGTGGGGAACGTGTAGTAGCCGTCGGGGTGGTAGCTTTGGTCGAGCGTGAGCTGCAGATATATCGGTTTGCCGTTCAACGCCACGTAGGGGATGTCGGAACCGGGAAGCTTCGCCACCGACACCTGGCGCATGCCGAAGTAGGTGGCGACCGCGTCCGGCGCATCCTGCCCGCCGGACTTCGCCTTCAGTCTCGCGACGACCTGGTACAGGTACGGATTGTCCAGGTCCCAGAGTTTGACGTTCCTGAGGGAGATCTTGTGGCGGACGTGCATCTGGCCGGGCGCGAAGGCCACAACGGCCGGATTGGCGCGGTCATCCTCCCTGAAGGCGATCTCCAGCTCCAGATCCTTCTTCGCAGGCGTGTCGAGCACCACCTCGGCAGTGACGGCGCCGTTCTCGATGTCCGGCAGGAAGCGGATCGAATCGACGTACTGCGAACCGCGCGCCTCCAGATAAACCGTCTGCCACACGCCGCGCACGTTTCCGTATCCCTGCTTGCCGTAGAGCCGCCAGTCCGCGGGCGCGTCCTTCGCCGGCAGATCCCACACGCGCATCGTGATCTTCTGCGGCTTGCCCCAGTCGACATGGTCGGTCAGCTCCATCTCGAACGGCGTGTAGCCGCCGGAGTGAGAACCCACCTTCACGCCGCCGAGCCAGCAGTCGGTGTCGTGGTCGGACGCGCCAACCACAAGGAATACTCTCTTCCCCTTCCATGCCTCGGGCACGGTCACGTCGCGGCGGTACCATGCTATGTCCGCGCCGTTTGTCACGCCGGAAGCGGGAGAGCCCCATCCAAACGGAACCGTTATGGAAAGCGGGAACTTCGCGTCGTCCGCCTTGAAGAAACCGTCCTTCACGCCCTTGTCGGCGGCGTCGAACACAAAGCGCCATTGGCCGTTGAGGTTGATCCAATCAGGACGATGCCAGTCTGGACGCGGGTGTTCGGGAAGCGGTATTCCGGCGCACAACGAAGCCGCCAGAAGAACCGCAAAAGGGAAGAACGCATTTTTCATGCGCCCATTTTACCAAATCCGCGTTGCGCGGGCAAAGCGAATTTTGGAATTGGAGGTTCCCCAAAATTTCTCCCGTTCACCATCCGTCCGTGCGTAGTGTAGGTGCGTCCGATTTCCGGCGCTCAAGGGCTCGTGCGAAAGCGCGCGTTGCGGCTTGCGTCACGGGGTCTCGGC